>Ga0213827_1000030_pt1 | contig 240120 bp, 182 predicted proteins | sample MC6MC0898MG_FD_180669 | JGI IMG/M metagenome (GOLD analysis project Ga0213827, IMG submission 180669) | Enriched soil aggregate microbial communities from Iowa State University, Ames, United States - MC6-MC0898-MG | ecosystem: Environmental > Terrestrial > Soil > Unclassified | place: USA... | reverse complement strand
GGCGTCTGGGTGGCGCGTTTGGCTACACCGACAGCCGCATCACCGTGGACGACCGTTCCGCCAAGTCGGATGTGAACAGCTACAGCGCGATCTTCTACGGCGGCAAGTCGTTCGAAGCAGGTTCGGGAAAGATCAACTTCACCGCTGGCCTGGCCTACACGTGGCATGACATCGACAGCAAGCGCAACATCAACGCGGCTGGCCAGTACCAGGAACTGAAGGCCGACTACAGCGCCAGCACCGGCCAGGTCTTCACCGACGTGGGCTACGCGATTCCGCTGAACGACCGCGTCACGCTCGAGCCGTTCTTTGGCGCCGACTTCAGCGATCTGCGCACCCGCGGTTTCTCGGAATCGGGCGGCGACGCCGCGCTGAGCGGCAAGAGCAGCACCAACAATGTGGGCACCACCACGCTGGGCCTGCGCGCGCAGACCACCTTCGATGTGAAGGACACCGCGGGCCGCCTGCGCGGCATGCTGGGCTGGCGCCACGCTTACGGCGACGTCAATCCGGAAGCCACGATGTCGTTCGACGGCAGCCAGCCGTTCACCGTCGCGGGCAACCCGCTGGCGCGTGACGCGGCCGTGATGGAAGTGGGCGTGGACCTGGCGATGAGCAAGAACGCCACGCTGGGCCTGGCGTACTCGGGTCAGTTCGGCGACGGCAACCGTCAGAACACCGGCACCGTGAACGTGAGCTGGCGCTTCTAAGGCGATCCGCCTCGACGCTTGGGAAAGCCGGCCTCTTCGGAGGCCGGTTCAAACACGAAACTTACCTGGTCAACACAAAATGTCTCGCCGCTTTCCTCTTACCCGCATCGCCGTTTTGCTGAGCCTCAGTATTTCTCCCCTCGCTACCCCGTACGCCTTGGCGCAGACGGGTCCCTTCATGCATGACGGCTCGGTGATCCCCTTGTACACCGGCGATCTCGAGAACACGTCGTCGACGCACTATCCCTACATGCGCATGGAGAACGCCGCGATGCGCAACGGCGACTTCATCAACCGCACGTTGCTCGAAGGCGGATACCACGACGCCGCCATCACGATCGAGTCGGGTTCGACCCTGAACGGCGCGATCCGCAACGAAGGCAATGGCGAGCTCTACGCACTGCGGGTGTCGGGCAGCCTTGTCGGCGGCGACATCGTCAACAACGGCGAAATCCACAGCCGGCAGATCATTTTCGGCCGCGCTGGCGGCATCGTGAACATCGGTTCCAGTGTGACGATTACCGACAACAGCACGGTCACTGGCAACATCGTCAACAACGGCAACATCTCCACCAACAGCATCAGCCCCGTTTACCAGTCGAGCGGCAACGGGATTGAAATCTCCAACGGCGCAGCGGTCACCGGGCGGATTGAAAACAACGGCAACATCTGGGGCGGTGTCGTGGTGAGCGGCAATGCTGATGTGGCGGGCGGCATTGTCAACACCGGCTACATCAACGCTCTGGGCTCCTCTAGCTCGTCCGCGGGCGTTGCGGTCGATGTCGCGGGCGCCCATGCGCCGATGGTCATCACGAACACGGGCTCCATCATTGGCGACGTGCGCCTCGGCGCCTCCACGCTGAACATCGATGGCGGCAGCGTCTTCGGCGCCATCACCGGCGACGACAATCAGCACAGCCTCATGGCCAGCAGCGGCGGCGGCATCAGCACGGTGAACGTCAACACCGACTTCACGCCCGCTGGAACCATCACGGTCGGCGCCGTGAACGTAGCAGCGGGCAAGACGCTGACGATTGACGGCAAGAAGGTGAATGGCCTCTTGACGGTGAAGGGCACGCTGGCCGGTACCGGCAACGTCGGCATGACCACGCTGGAATCCGGCGCAACCCTGTCGCCGGGAACCGCTGCGTCGTCGAACCACGTGATGATGATGGCGGCGCCCGGCGCGAACATGTCGGTCAACCCCACCGGGGCGCAGATCGGCACCCTGACGGTCAATGGCGACCTGACGTTCAAACCGGGTTCGACCTATCGCGTCGACGCCACGCCCGATGGCAAGAGCGACCGCGTGAACGTCACCGGCACGGCGAATCTGGCGGGTTCCGTGGTGCACGTCGGCGAGGGCGGCACGTACGCGCCCTCGACCAGCTACACCATTCTGTCCGCCGGCAATCTGAACGGCCATTTCGACAGCCTGTCCAGCAACCTGGCCTATCTGCAGCCGACGCTGAGCCACCAAGGCAACGACGTCGTGCTGACGGTCGACATGAAGACCGTGCCGACCGAACCCGATTCCAAGCCGAGCAACCCCGGCAACGGCGGAACCCGCCCCATCGAATTCGCCGATCTGGCCGTGACCAGCAATCAGCGTTCGGCCGCAAACGCGGTGCAGACCCTGCCCAAGACCAGCTCGCTGTATTCGCGCGTTTTGAACCTGCCCAACGGCGCCCCGGCCGGCGTGTTTGCCGACCTGTCCGGCGAATCGTTCGGCAGCAGCGTTGGGGCAATGCAGAACGTCAGCAACAACGTCGCCAGCCTGCCCACCGCACAGCTGCGCGCCAACATGAACGCCGGCTTCGTCCCGGGCCCGCCGACGGCGCAAGTCGGCCGCGGCGACGCCTCGATGCTGCCGCGCTCGAACGCGCAGCCGCTGTGGGCGCAGGCCTTTGGCAACTGGCGCACGATGGACGGCAACGGCAACGTGGCCAAGTCCCGTGAACGCGACGTCGGCATCTTCGTCGGCGGCGATCACGGCGTGGGCAACGGCTGGCGTCTGGGTGGCGCGTTTGGCTACACCGACAGCCGCATCACCGTGGACGACCGTTCCGCCAAGTCGGATGTGAACAGCTACAGCGCGATCTTCTACGGCGGCAAGTCGTTCGAAGTTGGCTCGGGCAAGATCAACTTCACCGCTGGCCTGGCCTACACGTGGCATGACATCGACAGCAAGCGCAACATCAACGCGGCTGGCCAGTACCAGGAGTTGAAGGCGGACTACAGTGCCAGCACCGGCCAGGTCTTCACCGACGTGGGCTACGCGATTCCGCTGAACGACCGCGTCACGCTCGAGCCGTTCTTCGGCGCCGACTTCAGCGATCTGCGCACCCGCGGTTTCTCGGAATCGGGTGGTGACGCCGCGCTGAGCGGCAAGAGCAGCACCAACAACGTGGGCACCACCACGCTGGGCCTGCGCGCGCAGACCACCTTCGATGTGAAGGACACCGCGGGCCGCCTGCGCGGCATGCTGGGCTGGCGTCATGCATACGGCGACGTCAACCCGGAAGCCACGATGTCGTTCGACGGCAGCCAGCCGTTCACCGTCGCGGGCAACCCGCTGGCGCGTGACGCGGCCGTGATGGAAGTGGGCGTGGATCTGGCGATGAGCAAGAACGCCACGCTGGGCCTGGCTTACTCGGGTCAGTTTGGCGACGGTAACCGTCAGAACACCGGCACCGTCAACGTGAGCTGGCGCTTCTAAGGCGATCCGTCTTCGATTGGGTGCGAAAGCCGGCCTCTTTGGGGCCGGTTTTTTTTTGTGTGTGGGACCTGTCTTCGGTTGGCAAGGTGTCAGACACCCTCGAGGCACCGTATCAATACGGCGATCTGTGCTGATGGGTGTCAGACACCTTGAAATTGCATGCCGGCCAAGGTCAGACGCCGCTGAACTGCCAGGTGTCTGACACCGACCCGTGCGACCCAACGTAGTGCAAGGTGTCTGACACCCGCTGAATTGCCGCCACAAGCTGACGGCGACCTCCCCAGGGTGTCTGACACCGACCCGTATGAGCCACCGTCCCACACGGCATATCCAACACCTCCGCCTCCGTGCAATACAGGATGTCCTGGGCAAAGCACCTTCGATACACTGTCCGGCCCCCCCTATAACGAGAACGCCATGAGACAGTTTTTTCCGACCCTGGGCGCCGCCCTGGTGTTAACGCTGGCCGGCAATGCGGCCACCGCGCAGCAATCTCCGCCCCGCGACCCCTTTTTCTGGCTGGGAGAAATGAACAAGGCCACGGTGGTGATCAACGCCGACGAAGGCCTGCTGGACAAGTCCATGGCGCCGCGCCTGGCGGCCGGCGTCGCGAAAGTCATCCAGGACGGCAACCAGCCCGGCGCCAAGCGGCCGGCCACCGTCATCACCTTTGAGCCCCTGCTGATCAAGGCCGCCGGCGAGGACATCACCTTGCTGCACGCCGGCCGTTCCAGCCAGGACATGCACGCCACCTACCGCAGCGCCATCCTGCGCGACAAGCTGCTGGATCTGGCGGACCAGTTGAACGCCACATCCACCACCCTGGTGGAACTGGCGGCCAAGCACGCGGGCACCATCGTTCCCAATTACACGAACGGCGTCGCCGCGCAGCCCAACAGCTATGGGCACTATCTGCTGGGCCAGGCTGCCGGTCTGGCGCGGGATGCGCAGCGCATCCGCGAAGCCTACGTCCGTATCGACCGCTCGCCCATGGGCACGACCGTGCTGAACGGCACGAGCTGGCCGCTCGACCGCAAGCGCATGGCGCAATACCTGGGCTTCGAGGCACTGGTCGACAACGCGTACGACGCGTCGCAGATCTCGTCCATGGACCAGCCCGTTGAGGTCGCGTCCATCGTCACCAGCATCGCGCTGCGCACGGGCAATTTCGTCGAGGACGTGATGACCCAATACGCGCAGTCGCGTCCGTGGATCCTGCTGGAAGAGGGCGGCGGCAATACCTACGTGTCCAGCGCCATGCCGCAAAAGCGCAATCCCGGCCTGCTCAACGACACGCGCAGCGATGCGTCCACGGCGGTGACGCTGGCGATGGGACCCGTCCTGCAAACACACAACATCACGCCCGGCATGAGCGATCCCAAGGATGTGAAGCAGAATTCCGCGATGGTCGACAGCGGCATTTCGGCGCTCAAGCGCTGGGACCGCGTGCTCAAGGCCATGGTCATCAGCCCGGACCGCGCGCTGGAAGAGCTGAACAGCGACTGGACGGCCTCGCAGGAATTGGCGGACGTGCTGATGCACAAGTACAAGCTGCCGTTCCGCGCGGGGCATCATTTTGCCTCCGAGGTCGTGTCGTACGCCAAGGCGAACAACATCAAGCCGCTGGATTTTCCGTATGAGCAGGCGCGCCGCATTTACGCCGATGCAATGAAGGACTCGAAGTACGGCGCCGACCTGCCGATGAGCGAGGCCGAGTTCCGTTCGACCCTGGACCCGGTTGCCATCGTGAAGAACCGCGCCACCATCGGCGGTCCGCAGCCCAAGGAAATGGAGCGCATGATCCAGGAAGCGCGCGAGCAACTGGCCGCGCAGGACAAGTGGATCAAGGCGCGCCGCGCGCACATCAACGACTCGCTGGCGCAACTGGATAAGCAGTTCGACGCGCTGGCGGCAAGCGCACCGAAGCAATAAGGCGCGCGGGCGGACCTAACGGGGAACGCCCGTCTCGCAGGCGCGCGCTGATGACGGCTCCACGAACCGCGCTGACGGCACGAACAACTTGAAGATTGCACGGGTCCAGTGCGGTATTGGCGTACTGAACCTGTATGCGCAGTATGTCGCTACCGGCACGGTTCAAGCGGGAACCGTCAGCAGCAAAATTACGATGAACATCACCTACCAATAGGGGCGCTGCTACCTGGTCGCGGCTTGGCCTCCCGACGGGGGCCGTGTCGCATCCGGGGCGCAGCGCCACCCGCAGCCGTCACTCCGCCTTCAACCCCGCCTGCACGATCAGCGGCTGCCACTTCTGCCGTTCGCTGCGCGCAAAGGCGGCCAGTTCCTCGGGCGTACCGCCGCCCGGTTCATGGCCCAGATCCAGCAGCTTCTGCCTCACTTCCGGACGCGCCAGGATCTTGGACAGGTCATCATTGAGCCGCTTGATCGCCGCCGGCGGCGTGCCCTTCGGCGCATACAGGCCGTTCCATGCGATCACCTGAAACCCATCCAGCCCCTGTCCCGCCACCGACGGTACGCCAGGCAACAGGGCTGACTCCTTCAACGAGGTCACCGCCAGCGGACGCAGCTTGCCGCTGGTGATGAACGAGCGCGCGGCGCTGACCGTGTCGATGCCGACCTGCACCTGGCCGCCCAACAGGTCCGTGGTGGCGGTGGCCGAGCCCTTGTAGGGGATGCCGCGGACGCTGTTGACGCCTTGCTGCTTGAGCAGTTCGTACACGAGGCGCGCGGTGGTGCTGGGCATGCCGACGTTGACGCTGTCGGGCTTGGCCTTGGACGCATTGCGCAGGTCGGCCAGGCTGGCGTAGGGCGAGGACGGCGTCGTCAGCAGCACCATGGGAAACGAGCTGACCAGCATGACCGGCGCGAAGTCCTTCTCCGGATCGAAGTTGGTGGACGCGTACATGTACTGGTTCAGCACGTGCGTGCCGTTGGTGCCCATCAGCAGCGTGTAGCCGTCCGGCGCGGCGCGCGCGGCTTCGGATGCGCCGATGTTGCCGCCCGCACCCGGGCGGTTCTCCACGATGAAGGGTTGGCCCAGGTCGCGGGCCAGGTACTCGGCCAGGTAGCGGGCGGCGACGTCGGTGCCTTGGCCGGCCTGGTAGGGGACGATGATCTTGACGGGTTTGGAGGGATAACTGTCGGCGGCCGCGGCGGGCTGCGCAAACAGCAGCGGCGCCGCGAGCGCGGCGATCAGGCGTAAGGTCTTCATGGTGGTCTCCTCGTTTTTATATATGGCTGCATGGGGTGCGGCTAGGGCTTGGGAGGCGGCCATCGCGGCAGGATGCCCTGTTCCTGCAACGCCGCGATCTGTGAGTCGCCGAAGCCGGCCTCCCGGAGGACTTCGACGGTGTGCTGCGCATAGGCGGGCGGCAGCCTGTCCACGCGCGCGGGCGCTTGCGACAGCCGTACTGCGGAACCGATGCCGTGATAGCCGGCGCGATCGACGCGCATGCCGCGGTGCGCGGTGTGCGCCTGCGCAAAGGCTTCTGGCACGCTATTGACCGGGCCGGCGGGTACGCCAAGCTTCATCAGTTCCGCACACAACGCGTCGCGCGGACGCGACGCCAGGGCGCTTTCGATTGCGTCCCGCAACGCGTCGCGATTTGTCAGCCGCGCGCGGTTGGTGGCAAAGCGCGGATCGTCCGGCAATGACGCCAGGCCCGCGTAATCGCAAAAGCGGCGAAACTGGCGGTCGTTGACGACGCCCAGAAAGACCTCGCCGTCGCGGCAGGCATAGCGGTCATACGGCGCGATGTTGGGATGCGCGCTGCCCAAGAGGCCCGGCGTCTGGTCGGTGTGCATCCAGTTCGCGGCATGCGGCACCAGCAGGCTGAGCGCGGTGTCGAACAAGGTGACCTCGACCCGCTGGCCAAGACCGGTGCGCGCCCGGTGATACAGCGCCAGCAGGATGCCGGACTGCGCGGTGTAGCCCGTAAGGTGGTCGACGATGGGCACGCCGATGCGGGTGGGTCCGCCGGCCGGTTCGCCGTTGATGCTCATCAAGCCGCACATGGCCTGCAGCACGGCGTCGTAGCCGGGCATGCCGCCCAGCGGCCCGTCATCGCCAAAGCCCGTGATGGCGCAGTGGATGAGTTGGGGAAAGCGGGGTCTCAAGTCCGCCTCGTAGTCCAGGCCCCACTTGGCCATCGTGCCCGGGATGAAGTTCTCGATCAGCACGTCGGCGTCGGCCAGCAACGCCAGCAGTACGTCGCGGCCGGCGGGTTTGGACAGGTCCAGCCCGATGGCGCGCTTGCCGCGGTTGACGGCGGTGAAGTAGGCGGCGTCGCCGTCCTCGTTGACCGGCGGGCCCAGCGTGCGCGTCTCGTCGCCGCCGGGCGGCTCGACCTTGATGACGTCCGCGCCCTGGTCCGCCAGCATCTGCGTGCACAGCGGGCCGGCCAGGACGCGCGACAGGTCGATGACGCGCAGGCCGTCCAGCGCGCCCCGCGGACGGGCCTCGGGGCAGGGTGCAGCATGTTCCGATGAATCAGACATCGCCCACCTCGTCTTGGGGTTGCCGCCGGTCAGGCGCGGGTAGGCAATTCGACCACACCGGACCCCAGCACGGAAAGCTCGTCGTCCTGGTTGCGCGCTTCCTGTTCGATCTCGACCAGGTGACGGCCGTCCTCCACGTACTTGCGGACCACCTTGCCCTTGAAGAACAGCATGTCGCCCTCGGGGTTATGGCGGCGGATCTTGCACGTGGACTTGCGCAGGAATCCGGCGTCGCCCATCCAGTTGGTGAGGTGATGGGTCAGCCACGAGTTGCGCTCGGGACCGTAGTCGTAGGCGCCGGGCGCGCCGACTTCCAGCGCGAAGTCTTCTTCCCAGTGGACGCGCTCGGGCACATCGGGAATGCCGAAGCGGTTGGTGATGCCCACGCCCGGATGCGCGTCGATGAGCTGCCACGCCAGCTTGTTGGCGCGGATATACAGGCCGCCCCAGCCCTGCGCGAAGGCGATGAAGCCGGTGACCGTCATCGGGCCCTTGAACATCACGGGCAGTTCCTCGCCTTCCTTCACGTCTTCCCAGTAGCGGGGCGTGGCGCCGCGCACTTCTTCCTGCGCGTAGAGCTTGTAGGCTTCCTTGATTTCCTCGGGGCTGTAGCGGCGCGGCTCGCGGGCGCGGACTTCCGCGTACTTGCTGCCCTGTTCACGCGCGTGGTCGCGTTCGGTGCGAAAGCACCAGCTGTCGGCCTCGGCAACCTTGTCGCCGTCCTGGTTGAAGAAGTCCACGTGATAGATCTGCTGCACGGCACGGCCCGCAAAGCGGGTCTGGTGTTCGATCAGGTTCTTCAGGTGCGCTTCGGTGGAAATGGTGTCGTTGCGCTTGACCGTCTTGTGCCAGGTCCAGTCCGCACCCGACCACATGGCGTGCACGCCGGGCAGCCCGCCCACGTAGCCGGACACGATGCGGCTGGTGGCAAACAGGAAGCTGGGCAGCGCGATGATTCCGCCGTGCTGGGTCTTGGCCGCGTATTCCGGGTCCGACCACAGCGGATTGTCGTCGCCGATGCCGTGGGCGTAGTGGCGGATGTTGTCGCGCGTGGCCTCGTAGCACCACGGCTCGGCGGTGGCGCCGATCTTCACGCCAATGCGTTCGCGCAGCTCGTCCAGCCCGCGTTCGGTGATCTTGGGAAAGCTGCGTTCGGTCTTGGTCTGGGTCAGCATGATGTCTCCTGAGTTTGAGAGGTGGCCTGTGCCGGGTAGCCCTAGGCGTGGGCGGCGCCGGCGGGCGTGGTGTCAGCGGTCGCAAGCTCTTGCTCCCGCAATTTCCTGCGATGGATCTTGCCCGCGGGCGTCTTTGGCAGTTCAGCCACGAACACCACCTGGCGCGGATACTCGTGCTGCGCCAGGCGGCTGCGCACGGCGTCCTGGATTTCCTGCACGAAGGCGTCGTCGCCGGGGCGTGCCGACACCACGAAGGCCTTGACGACCTGGCCGCGCAGCGGGTCGGGCACGCCGATCGCTGCGGCCTCCGCCACGTCGCGGTGCTTGAGGATGGCGTCTTCGATTTCGACGGCGCTCATGGTCCAGCCGGCCGAGATGATGACGTCGTCGGCGCGGCCGCCGTGCCAGAAGTAGCCGTCTTCGTCGACGCGCCCCAGGTCCTTGGTGGCGACCCAGGCGTCGCGGCGCCACAGCTTGAGTTCGCCGGTTTCGCCGGGCGCGCAGGGCTGGCCATTGGGGTCCTGCACTTCCACGCGCAGTCCGGGCACGGGCTTGCCCAGCGAGCCGGCCTTGACGGTGAAGTCCGGCGCGCCGGGATAGTTGACGAGGCACACCCCGATTTCCGTCGTGCCGTACATGCTGCAGACGGGCCGGCCGAAGGTCGCTTCGACGAAGGCGGCGGTCTCGCTGTCGATGGGCTCGCCGGTGAAGGACACCTTGTCCAGGTGATAGCGATAGCGTCCGGCCGCGCCGCTGTTGCGCATCATCCGGTAGTGGGTGGCGGCGGCGGAGATGTTGGTGAAACGATGGTCCTGCAAGGCCTGCAGCAGGCGTTCGGCGTTGAACTTGCCGGCATACGCGCCAATGGTGACGCCCAGGGCCAGCGGCGCCAGCGTGCCGTGCCACAGACCGTGGCCCCACGCGGGCGACGACGGGCACATGTAGCGGTCGCCGGGACGGATGCCGGTGCCGTACAGCGCGGCCAGCATCAGCGTGACGAGGGCGCGGTGCGTGTGCTTGACGGCGTCGGGCAGCTCGCGCGTGGTGCCCGACGTGTACTGGAAGATAGCCAGATCGTCGGCGCGCGTGCGGCATTCGTAATGGGACGGGTATCCGGCCAGCGAGCCGAGGAAGGCTTCGTCGGCAATGACCACGCGCATGTCTTCGCCGCCGGCGGCAAGCGGGGCCTTTTCGGCGTTGGTCACCAGCATGCGCGGCCGGCAGTCCTGCACGCGCAGCCGGATGCCGTCGGGGCCGAACAGCGTGAAGAGCGGCACGGCGATGGCGCCCATCTTCATGGCGCCGAACATGGCCACGTAGAACGGCAGCGACGGTTCCAGCATGACGGCGACGCGGTCGCCGGCGCGGATGCCCTGCTCAACCAGGTAGTGGGCGAAGCGCGAGGATTCCTCGGCGATCTGGCGGAATGAGTAGGCCTCGTCCCCGCCTGCGGCGCGCACCAGGATGATCGCCGGCTCGGCCTTGTCCGCGTGCCGGTCGATGCACTCGTGCGCGATGTTCATGGTTTCGCGGTTGCCATCGAACAGCTCCCAGAGCTTGTCCGAGGCGCAAAGCGCCTGGGCGTCCGCGTAAGAAAGGGTATCGGTCAGCTTCGTCATTTCGTCGTACCTGTGTGGATCGGCATCCTGTGGAATCCACTATGCGCGCCGCAAATTAAATTGTCAATGACGTTTATGAATTGTACATAGACAATTAAAAGGCAGTGGGGAGCGCCCGCATCGGCCGCGCCGCACGGTATGCTTGCCGCAATAAAAACGGAGAAACCGATGAGTGAAACCAGTAGCCCGGAACTTGCCGCCGCCGGTCCGCGCGTGCGGCCGGTGCCGGCCGTGACGCGATCGATCGCGATCCTGCGCCTCTTGGGCCGGGGCGGCGAGCCCATGACGTTGAAGGCCATCTCGCAGGAACTGGGCATGGTGACCAGCACCTGCCTGCACATTCTTCGCGTCCTGGTGGAAGAAGGCCTGGTGAAGGTCGATCCCGGCGCCAAGCGCTACAGCCTGGGCGTGGGCATGCTGACGCTGGCGCGCAGCGTGATCGAAAGCAACCCGTTTCCCGCGCTGGCGCAGCCGGTGCTGGATCGCATTGCCAACGCGGCCAGCGTCACCGCGATCGGCGTCGAGGTGGCCGGCAGCGATCACATGGTGGTGCTGGCGCTGTCGCGATCCAATGCGCCGTTCCGGCTGCATGTGGACGTGGGCAGCCGCTTTCCGGCGCTGATCAGCGCGACGGGCCGGTTGGTTGCCGCGTTTTCGGATCTATCGGACAAGGAACTGGAGCGTCGCTTCAAGGCCTTGCGCTGGGATCAGGCGCCCGAGTTCGCGGTCTGGAAAGCCGACGTGGATGCCGTGCGCCGGCAGGGCTACAGCGTCGACCGCAACAACTACATCAACGGCGTCGTCGTGATCGCGGTGCCGGTGTTCGACAGCCATCCGCGCCTGACGCATGCCTTGGTTGCCGCGGGTTTGGCCGAACAGCTCGATGCCGCGCGCGTGGAATCGCTGGCGGCGGAACTGCAGGGCGAGGCGCGCGCGTTGTCGCAACTGATGGCTGCCCGGAGCTGATCGCATGAACACGCCTTCCGCTGACGATTCCGCCGTCCCGCCCGGGTGGCGCAAGCGCACGCTGCCGGGATTTGCGGGCTTGATCGGCCCGTTGTGGGTGCGCAAGGAGGAAGACGGTTGGGCCTATGGCCTTCAGACCACCGCGGACCATCTGAATCCCGCCGGCGTGGTGCATGGCGGATTGCTGACCGCGCTGTTGGACCACGGCGTCAGCGCCATCGCGTGGGAAGCGCTGGGCCGCCGCGCCTGCGTGACCGTGCAGCTGGACACGCATTTTCTGGCGGCGGCGCGCGAAGGACAGTTTCTGGAAGTGCGCGGCCGCGTGGTGCGGGCCACGTCGTCGCTGGTGTTCATGCAGGGGGACTTGAGCACGGACGGGCAGGTCATTGCGACTGCTGTGGCCGTCCTCAAGCAGATCGGTCCGGCGGCGGGGTAACCCCGCGCCGGACTATTCGGATCAACCCTGCGGCAGCGCGATCAGGCGGCCTACGCTGGCCGTCTCTTCCTCGCGCAGCTTGAATCGCGCAACCGCATCGGCCAACACACGCGCCTGATCGCTCAACATGCCGGAAGCCGCCGTCGATTGCTCGACCAGCGCGGCATTCTGCTGCGTGGCCTGGTCCATGTCGGCGACCGAGCGGTCGATCTGCCCCAGCCCCGTGCTTTGCTCGGCCATGGCGCCGTGGATCTCGCTCACCATCCGCTGCACGCGGTTGATGCCGTCAACGATCTCGGTCATGGTCGAACCGGCGGCCTGCACGCGTTGCGTGCCGCTCTTCACGTTCTGCACCGACGCCTCGATCAGCGTCTTGATCTCTTGCGCGGACGACGCGCTGCGTTGCGCCAGCGTGCGCACTTCGCCCGCCACGACCGCAAAGCCGCGGCCCTGTTCGCCGGCACGCGCGGCCTCGACCGCCGCGTTCAGCGCCAGGATGTTGGTCTGGAACGCGATGCCGTCGATCACGCGAATGATCTCGGTGATGCGCTGCGACGATTGCGAGATCTCGTCCATGGTGGTGACGGCGTCCTTCACCACCTGGCCGCCGCGGGCGGCAACCGCGCTGGCCTCGTCGGCCAGTCGCGTCGCGTGCTCGGCGGTTTCCTCGGTCTGGCGCACGCTGGAGGCCAGCTCGGTCAGCGCAGAGGATGTCTCTTCCAGGGATGCGGCCGACGTTTCCGTGCGCTGCGACAGGTCGCGGTTGCCCATGTCGATCTCGCGCGTGGCGGCGCTCATCGAATGCACGCCGCTGCGCACTTCGCGCATGACGTGGGTGATCTTCTCCACGAAGGCGTTGAACGAGGCCGAAATCTGCGCGACTTCGTCGTGGCCGACCACGGCCAGGCGGTGCGTCATGTCACCGTCGCCCGAGCCGATCGTGTCCATGGCGTCGCGCACGGCGGACAGGCGCTTGAAGGCGCGCGACGTGATCACGCTGGCGATGGCCACGGCCACCAGCGTCAGGACCACCAGCGAGATCAGCGTCGCGTGCAGCACCTGCGTCAGGCCGACGGTGGCTTCGGTCTTGTCCAGCGCCACGACCAGATACCAGTCCGTGCCGGGAATGCGGCGCGCCTTCAGCAGTTTCTGCGCGCCGTCCAGCACGATCTCGACAGGCGCGGCGCCGTCGCGGGCCATTGCCGCGATCGCGTCGGTGTTCAGGCCCGGGGCGATGTCGGTCGACGGCTTCAGGGCCAGCTTGTCGTTCAGGTGCGAAATCACCTGGCCGTCCGTGCCCAGCACAAACGCGCTGCTGGACGGAGTGGGGTGGATGGCCCTGATGATGTCCTTCACGCCATCCAGCGGCACGGCGCCGCTCAGCACGCCAGTCGTCTGGCCGTCGCGGATCATCGGGGCGGTGAACGCCACGTACAGCACGCCGGTGCTGGAGTCCCCGTAGGGCTTGGTGATCGTCAGCTTGCCGGCGGACACGGCGCTTTTGTACCAGGGCCGCGCGGTCGGGTCGTAATCCGCCGCGGTCTTGGTGGTGGAAAAGAAGGTCTTGTCGGACCAGCCGACGGTGGTGATGGGAAAGCCGTTGGTCTCGCCCATGAGCTTGGTCAGGCCCCGGGGATCGCCTTTTTCGACCACCTTCGCCGTGGCGTCGACGGCCTGCGCCTTGTCCGCCGACCAGCGCTCGATGGCGCTGGCGTTGCCGGAGGCCACGGCGTTCAGAGTCGCGGCGATGGTGGACATCATGTTGTCGCGCACGATCTGGTAGGTGATGAGGCCCGAGAGCGTAAGCGCTCCCACCACCGTAAAGCAGGTAATAAGCAAAATGCGGTTGCGCAGCGACGTTATCTTCATGCTCGTTTACTGGATACGCGGGCCGGAGGGCCAGCGGGTTGCTAGTCGGCCTGGAAATCCCCGGCCGCAATCCGCTAACGGCAGGCGGAAGCGGCGACTTTAGGGATGGGATCAAGAACTTTGATCCGACCCGTCGCAATCAACGACGAACACCGCACTTTCGAAAATTCCTTAGGTTCAACAGACCCCGTTTAACGGAAACTTTTCTGTTGCCGGCCGGAATTCGCCCCACGGCCTCCTGAACTCGACGCGGCCAACCAAAGCCGTCTACCCGCCCTTACAGAAGAGTCGACGAGCAGGCGCGTGGTCGTCTCTCTACTCAACTCGCGATCACCACTCGAGGAAAGCAGATCGATGACCCACCACATTCCCCTGACGGAGCAAACCAAAGCGTTGGTGGCCCCCGACGCGGGCCCGGCCTATGCGCAGATACAGCAACCCAAGCCCTGCATTGTCATCCTGATCCATGGCGTCAACGATCTGGCGGGCTCGTATGCCGACCAGGAGGAGGGAATATGCGAGGGGCTGAACGAACGGCTGGATCATCTGACCACGGCGCGGGGCGGACGCAACATGGCGGCGCTGAATCCGGCGATCTACACATCGCCGAAGGATGACAATGGCGCATCCGATTTACCCGACGTGGCGTACTACCGCCGCCTGCCGTTGGCAGGCAAGCTGGGTGGTCGCTCGCGCAGCGTGGTCATTCCTTTTTACTGGGGTTTCCGCGAGGAAGAGCGAGTCATCAACAAAAGAACGACGCATGGCGAATGGCTGGACCGCTTCGGCAACCGGCTGGACAAGGACGGCATCAAGCAAGGCGGGATGTTCGCCAATGCCACGACAAATATTCCTGACATGTTTGGGCCCGGATTCTCGGGAAGGCTACTCGGGGCCATGCCGGTCAATCCGGTTTTCGGATCACCCGGCCACCCGCTGATGCCCGCGCCAGCCCGCCGATACATGGTGCTGGCCGCGTTGCGACTTACGGCGCTGGTGAAGACCATTCGCGGCTACAAGGGTCAGAGCGGAAGCGACGGCTTGAACGACTCCATCAATGTCGTGGGCCACAGCCAGGGAACCTTGATCACGTTGCTGGCCAATGCGTTTCTCAAGGATGAGGGCGAGCGGCCGATCGATGCGCTGGTGATGATGAGTTCGCCCTACAGCCTCGTCGAGACCTTTCTTGAAAACACGCTCGTGTACCACAACCAGCAGACCACGCTCGCCCGTCTGCAGACGCTCGCCAACATTACGCAATTCTTGGGCAGCCGGCCCAACACGATGCCCGCCATGGCGGACATGGCGGACCCGGTCAAGTCCGCGTGCATTGGGGGGCTGCGCTGGACGGGCGACCAATGCGGGACCACGTTGGACGGCCAGGCGGTGAGCTTTACCGAGCGGGACAACCGCGGCAATGTCTACTTGTACTTCTCGCCCGAAGATCAAACCGTGGGCATGAGCAGTGTGCAAGGAATCGGTTGGCAGGGTGTTGCGAACATGGTGTCGATTATGGAGCTTGTGCCAGAGCGCTCCCAGCTCACTTGCACGGCCGAGACGTCGCGCCAGATCCTCCCCGAGAAAAGGCGTGCCCTTGAAAGAACCGTGCCGGCGCTCGCGGCACTCGGGTCCAGATTCTTCCAGCGGGTCTTCACCATCCGCGAACGCGAGGCTGGGCGGCACCGGGTGGGAATGCCGCCGGCTTATACCTATGAATTGCTCGCGAACGGTGAGTCGACGTGGGAAGGCACGGCGCTGGGAGGCGTTCAGAAGATGGCCCAGGCAAGTTTCGCGACCGGGCAGACGATCCAAGTAAATGCGCCTGCGCTACCACGTGCTTTCGACGCAGACTTTGGCGCACACGGGGCGCGCGATTCCAGTCAGGCGTCAGGCGGAATCTCGCCTGTCTACGCACCGGATGATCCGATCGACGCCTCGATTGCCGTGACCAATGGAGGCATCAACCATCTGGGATCGCGTTTGGTCGACCTGCCGGAAAGCGCTGGGCCCCTGACGGCGGCGCATCGAAATCAGGCGCGGGCCATGGCGTTAGCCCCGGAATTGGAGGCGCAACTGACCGGCTTGAACGATCCCGCGCGTAATCCTTATAAGGCGCCGGACAACAACGAATGGGCCGCCGAGTGGCACCGAATCACCTTCGCGTCCTATAAGGGCCGTCGGCGCTTTTGGGTGAACTACCAGGAGAGCCCGAACAAGGCGCGCCGGCGCCGCATGGACGCCAACAGGGCCGAGCAAAACGCGTACTCGTTTCATTCCGCCATCCCGATGAACAAGGAGCACAGCCGGCGCGCGCTGGCCTATGACCTGGCATTGGGTCAGGCGCGCAGCATCGATGATGAGGAGTTTTATACGTATTTGTGTCGGGTGGCGGACTGGCGGTTGGGGTGGGAGGAGTTTGGCGGTCAGCGCAATCAAGAAATGTCCGACGAGCAGCCGCCAGATGCCGTGTCGCTTCGCTTCTACAACGAAGAGCCTACCGATCGAAGGGCTTTGATAAACGACACGGACGAATATCGGAAGACGGGTCTTTTGCCGACGGTTGCCGCTAGCGCGCAACGCCCGACTGCAGTGATAAGTCAGACGGTGGGCGATGTCCTCTTCGGCCGCCAATCCCAGTCCTGCAAAGAGAACGCGGCATGAAGCATTTCAAACCTGTCACCGTCATTCCCTTGTTGCTCGCCGCACTGTCCGGCACACCCGTGGTTGGCGCGCCGCCGCTGCAGGCTTGGCCACTTGCCGACATCGCGTGTCCGTTGCCGCCCGTGCCGAATGATTACCACCTCCTCGATCAACAGGCTCCAACATCCACGCAGGGATCCATCATGACCACCACGCAAGCCCCTCTGCCAAGCGCACGCCTGGCCACACTCGATATTGTCCGCGTTGGGCTTAGCCTTGACGTGTACCGCCAGGGCCAGGCGTGGGCACATCTGCAGGCGCAGAACAATGCACAGCCTCAGGCCTTGCACGTGGGAACTATCTTGCCGATGGACCCCGAGCGTTATCCGGTTCTGGCGGATCTCAAGGATATGGCTTGGGAGATGCGAATGTCGCACGCGTTGGAACTTGGGCTGCAGGGCTTTCCTGAACGCTGGCCAATACCGACGCTGACGGTTGTTCGAGACTATGACCCGAATGCGGACGACCTTCGGGTTCCCCCAGATCGCGTCTCTCGAATGCTGAAAAATATGGCGAACAATCAAAGAGCCCCGGCCGGCATGCATTGGCACAAAATCCGGCAATTGGATCCGGCGGGGGTCTGCAACACTACGCCGGAGTTCGTAGTGGAACATCTGTTCCGACTGTTCGAGGCTAATCCGGACATGCCCGCGCTGCTCGTGTACTCGGTAGAAGGCTACAACATCGCCCGCGTCTTGAGCCAGCGTCACAAACCTCCGATCGGCGTAGGCACGGGACCGCGCCAGCCTGGCGAACTGACCGACGCGGTGGTCGCGATGATCGTGGCGCGCCCCGAACGATTGAACTGGTTGCGCGCCTATGCGCCGTACACCAAACCCAATGCCCGAAACGACATCGATCCGGCCTTCACCGGCTGGAAGCGCCAGCCGCCCAAGGCGTTCAGGCCAACGCCCTCGTTTCCCGAACCCATCACGGAGCAGGGCTTCAAGCAGTGGGACCGGCTGCAAGTGCTTGCGCAACTGCATCGGCCGGTGGAGGTTTCTCTAATGGAGGACGACCGGACCGGCAAGCCCTTGAAAGACCAGGCTCGCCAGGCGGCGCTGGCCAGCGCTTGGCAGCGGGCCACCATGGGGATCATCGATGCGCCCGCCCGCGTGTTCTACGACACCGGCAGCCCGACGGGCGGGCTGGCCGACCTGGCGCCAGCGCTGGCCGCTGCGCAAAGCACGTTGGATCCCTTGGACTCCATGCAGAGCTATGACCTCACGCAGCGATTGGGCGACACCGGCGCCTCCTCGCCTTTTGTGGGCATTGCGCTGGCGACGATGGGAAGCTATCTGAACGCCGACACCAGCGTGGTGATGCCGCTGCGCCAGCGCGGCAAGGCCACGGTGATTGCGATCACCTCGACAACGCCCGGCCAGAAGCCGGAAAGCGATCCCTTCGACGTCAAGCTGCGGCCGCAGCACTCGAAGTACAGCGAAGCGCCGTCGCCTGAATTCAAGGAGCAGTTTGCCAGCCTGGTGCGCGAGAGCCAGCGCAACCAGCCCGCGCCCGAGCCCTACATCGATCCGGTCAAGGTGGCGTATGAACAGCGGTTGCTTGATGCGTTCATTGCTTCAGCGCCCAGTGCGGATCTACCCGACGTGGACAAGCAGTGATGCGCGCCTTGCCGCCGCTGGATCGCATTGCAGAGGTCTATCCAACCCCTCTGATCAGAACCCCTCGCGCGGCACGTGCACCCGGCCTTCCATCAGCACGCGTGCGCTGCGGCTCATGATGGCCTTGGTCACCTTCCAGTCACCATCCACCAGCTGCGCCTGCGCGCCGACACGCAACGTGCCCGACGGATGACCAAAGCAGACGTTGTCGCGCTCGCCGCCGCCGGCCGCCAGGTTCACCAGCGTGCCGGGCACGGCTGCTGCAGTGGCAATGGCGACGGACGCCGTTCCCATCATGGCGTGATGCAGCTTGCCCATGGACAGCGCACGCACCAGCACGTCGATGTCGCCCGTGCCGACCTTCTTGCCGCTGGAGGAAATGTATTCCTTGGCTGGGGCGACGAAGGCGATCTTGGGCGTGTGCTGGCGGCTGACGGCCTCGGCAAGGTCCTTGATGAGGCCCATGCGCAGCGCGCCGTGGGCGCGGATGGTCTCGAAGCGCGACAGGGCGGCGGCGTCGCCGTTGATGGCATCCTGCAGTTCCGTGCCGCTGTAGCCCAGCGCGTCGGCTTCCAGGAAGATCGTGGGAATGCCGGAGTTGATCATCGTGGCCTTGAACGTGCCGACGCCGGGCACTTCCAGGTTGTCGACCAGATTGCCGGTGGGGAACATGGAACCGCCGTCGCCTTCTTCGGCGGGGTCCATGAATTCCAGACGCAGTTCCGCGGCGGGGAAGGTCACGCCGTCCAGTTCGAAGTCGCCGGTTTCCTGCACCGCGCCGCCGGTGATGGGCACGTGCGCGACGATGGTCTTCTGGATGTTGGCCTGCCAGATCCGCACCACTGCGATGCCGTCCTGGGGAATGCGGGCCGGGTCGACCAGGCCATTGGTGATGGCAAAGGGGCCGACCGCGGCGGACAGGTTGCCGCAGTTGCCGCTCCAGTCCACGAACGGCTGGTCGATGGAGACCTGGCCGAACAGGTAGTCCACGTCATGATCCGGGCGCGTGCTTTTGGCGACGATGACGGTCTTGCTGGTGCTGGACGTGGCGGCGCCCATGCCGTCGATCTGCTTGCCGTAGGGATCGGGGCTGCCGATCACGCGAAGCAGCAGCGCGTCGCGCGCGGCGCCCGGCACGCGCGCCGATTCCGGCAGGTCGTCCAGCTTGAAGAACACGCCTTTGCTGGTGCCGCCGCGCATGTAGGTGGCGGCGATCTTGGTTTGGGGTGCATGTGCCATGTTTCGTCCTGAAATATCGGTCCAGAAATATCGGAGTAGGGCGGCGGGCGCTGCACACACCCGCCGGTCTGCACAACGGCCGGTCAGGCCAGCTTGCCGGCGTCCGTCGCGGAGGCGGCTTCCAGGAAGTCCTGCGCAAAGCGCTGCAGCACGCCGCCGGCTTCGTAGATGGACACTTCTTCGGCGGTGTCCAGGCGGCACGTCACCGGCACCTGCTCCGTGCTGCCGTTGCGGCGGTGAATCACAAGCGTCATGTCCGCGCGCGGCTTGCGCTCGCCGATGACGTCGTAGCTTTCGGTGCCGTCCAGGGCCAGCGTCTTGCGGTTCACGCCCGACTTGAACTCCAGCGGCAGCACGCCCATGCCGATCAGGTTGGTGCGGTGGATGCGCTCGAAGCCTTCGGCCACGATGGCTTCCACGCCGGCCAGGCGCACGCCCTTGGCGGCCCAGTCGCGCGACGAGCCTTGGCCGTAATCGGCGCCGGCCACGATGATGAGCGGCTGCTTGCGGTCCATGTAGGTCTCGATGGCTTCCCACATGCGCATGACCTGCCCTTCCGGTTCCACGCGCGCCAGTGAACCTTGCTGCACCGCGCCGTCGGCGTTCTTGACCATCTCGTTAAAGAGCTTGGGATTGGCAAACGTGGCGCGCTGCGCGGTCAGGTGGTCGCCGCGGTGCGTGGCGTACGAGTTGAAGTCTTCTTCCGGCAGGCCCATCTTGTGCAGGTATTCGCCCGCGGCGCTGTCCATCAGGATGGCGTTGGACGGCGACAGGTGGTCGGTGGTGATGTTGTCGCCCAGCACGGCCAGGGGCAGCATGCCGCGCAGCGTGCGCTCGCCGGCCAGCGCGCCTTCCCAGTACGGCGGACGGCGGATGTACGTGCTTTGCGGGCGCCAGTCGTACAGCGGGCTGACGGCGGCCTGGCGGTCGTCCTTGATGCCGAACATGGGGGCGTAGACCTTGCGGAACTGCTCGGGCTTGACCGCCGACTTGACCATCGCGTCGATCTCTTCGTCGCTGGGCCAGATGTCTTTCAGGCGGATCTCGCGGCCATCGGCGCCCACGCCCAGCACGTCGCGCTCGATGTCGAAGCGGATCGTGCCGGCGATGGCGTACGCCACGACCAGCGGCGGCGAGGCCAGGAAGGCCTGCTTGGCGTACGGGTGGATGCGGCCGTCGAAGTTGCGGTTGCCGGACAGCACGGCGGTCGCGTACAGATCGCGGTCGATGATTTCCTGCTGGATCTTCGGGTCCAGGGCGCCGGACATGCCGTTGCACGTGGTACAGGCAAACGCCACGACGCCAAAGCCCAGCTGTTCCAGATCCTGCGTGAGGCCGGCTTCTTCCAGGTACAGCTGCACGGCCTTGGATCCCGGCGCGAGCGAGCTCTTGACCCACGGCTTGCGCGCGAGGCCCTCGCGGTTGGCGTTGCGCGCCAACAGGCCCGCGGCGATCACGTTGCGCGGGTTGCTGGTGTTGGTGCAGCTGGTGATGGCGGCGATGATGACGGCGCCGTCGGGCATCAGGCCGGGCTGGTTCTCGACCACGCCGGCGATGCCGCGCTCGGCCAGGTCCGATACCGGCAGGCGGCGATGCGGGTTGGACGGGCCGGCCAGCGTGCGCACGACGGTCGACAGGTCAAAGCGCAGCACGCGCTCGTACTGGGCGGTCTTCAGGCTGTCGGACCACAGGCCGGCGGTCTTGGCGTAGTTTTCCACCAGGGCGATCTGCTCGTCCTCGCGGCCGGTCAGACGCAGGTAGTCGATGGTTTGCTGGTCGATGGAGAACATCGCCGCGGTGGCGCCGTACTCGGGCGCCATGTTCGAGATGGTGGCGCGGTCGCCCAGCGTCAGGCTGGACGCGCCTTCGCCGTAGAACTCCAGGTACGCGCCCACCACCTTTTCCTTGCGCAGGAATTCGGTCAGCGTCAGCACGATGTCGGTGGCGGTGATGCCGGGTTGCGCGCGGCCGGACAGTTCGACGCCGACGATGTCGGGCAGGCGCATCCACGACGCACGGCCCAGCATGACGTTTTCGGCTTCCAGCCCGCCCACGCCGATGGCGATGACGCCCAGCGCGTCCACGTGCGGGGTGTGGCTGTCGGTGCCGACCAGCGTGTCGGGGAAGGCCACGCCGTTTTGCGTGTAAATGACGGGCGACATCCGCTCCAGGTTGATCTGGTGCATGATGCCGTTGCCCGGCGGCACGACCTCGATGTTCTCGAAGGCCTGCTTGGTCCAGTCGATGAAATGGAAGCGGTCTTCGTTGCGGCGGTCTTCGACCGCGCGGTTTTTGGCGAAGGCGTCCGGGTCGTTGCCATCGTATTCCACCGCCAGCGAGTGGTCCACGATCAACTGCACCGGCACCACCGGGTTGACCTTGGCCGGGTCGCCGCCTTTGTCGGCGATGGCGTCGCGCAGACCCGCCAGGTCCACCAGCGCGGTCTGGCCCAGGATGTCATGACAGACCACGCGCGCGGGAAACCACGGAAAGTCCAGGTCACGGCGGCGTTCGATCAACTGCTTGAGCGCGTCGGTCAACAGTGCCGGCTCGCACCGGCGCACCAGGTTTTCGGCCAGGACGCGGGACGTGTAGGGCAGGCCGTCATACGCGCCGGGCGCGATGGCCTCCACGGCCGCGCGGGCATCGAAGTAGTCCAGGCGGGTGCCGGGCAGGTTCTTGCGGTACGACTTGTTCATCATGCCTCCGTGCGCTGTTGGGTGCTTTGCGCGATCTGTTGTTCGATGTTGATGCGGGATGCGCGGATGTGCCGGCGCATCAGAAGTTCAGCCAACTCGCCGTCGCCGTCGGCGATGGCGTCCAGAATCCGGTGGTGCTCGGCATAGGCCTGCCGCGGGCGGTTGGGCGTCGTCGAAAACTGGATGCGGTACATGCGCGCCAACTGATAGAGCTCGTCGCAGAGCATGCGAAACAGCATCTGGTTGCCGCTGCCCTTGACGATGCGGTAGTGGAAATCGTAGTCCCCTTCCTGCTGGTAGTAACCCAGGCCGGCCTGGAAGGCTTCGTCGCGCTCGTGCGCTTCCAGCACGCCGCGCAGTTCGTCGATTTCCGACGGCGGCATGCGGTCGGCGGCCAGGCGGCAGGCGGTGCCTTCCAGCGATTCGCGGATTTCGTAGAGTTCGACCAGTTCCTGGATCGTCAGGGAAACGACGCGCGCGCCGGCGTGCGGCACGCGGACCAGCAGCTTCTGGCCCTCCAGCCGGTGCAGGGCCTCGCGCAGCGGACCGCGGCTGACGCCGTGGATGCGCGCCAGCTCGGGCTCGGAGATCTTGCTGCCCGGGGCGATCTCGCCCTTGACGATGGCGGACTGGATCTTGCGAAAGATGTGGTCCGAGAGGGTTTCGCCGAGGGGTTCGCCAACGGGGGCGCCATCGGCCGCCTGCCCGCCTGGCAAGGTGAGCACTTTGCTCATGGTGTTGACAATTCGTTCCGTCAAAGGGGGGGTTTTCGGAATAAAGCGTGATTGGCGTGCTGAATTGTCAACAATTTACTCCCGGCAAGGGCGGGGGTGCAAGCGGCCTGATCGCATGAAAAGCCCGGAGCGCGCAGCGTGCGGGGGATGCGGATCGGGCGCGCCGTCTCCGGGGAGTGCATGCTCAATCTACGGCGGATCACGCGGTTGCGTGCACAGGCGCGGACGCGGCGGCAAATGCTGGCTTATCCAGCAGACTCTCCGTCCATCGAACGCAGGGTTTCCGGGATCCGGTAGCGCCGGACGTCAAACGTTAACGTGTGCGCCGTCCTGCCCCTGTCTTGCAGCTTCTCCACGCAGTCGCCTTCCTGTAGCGCCGAACGGCTGGTCTCGTAGGATTCGGTCGCGTTAAGGTCCCTGAATCCATTGGCGACGCGGCCGCCGATGGCGAGGCTGACGCTGCTCTTCGAGAACTCTCCGGCGCAGTTGGTGTCCCACTCGCCGCCGGAACTGTCGGCGATCAGGCCGTCCAGCACCATGTTCAGCCCCTTGGGGCCGATGTCGAACAGCCGCAGGCTGGTCTCGGAAAACGGATTGGCGCGCGGAGAGCCCGTGCGGGATATCCGCAATCCGAATGCGCGGCGGCCAGGTGCGACGTCATACCGGGCTGTGTCGAAGGACACGTCGCTGATCCGCATGGCGTCGTCCGACATCAGTCCGTCAAGCTGCAGGTGCTCAAGCACCTTCAGCGTGGCGCGATCCAGCACCAGTATCCGAAGGTCGCCATCGTGGCCGAAGTCCCGGCTGGGACCATCCCGCATCAGCGGAATCGCTGCCAGCAGCAGGTCAGGATTGGCGGGCCAGATTTTACAGATCACCGCGAACGGTCCGCGCAATGGGGAGTCGGAGATCTCGATCTCGATGTCGTATGCTTGCTTACAGGTCCACCCGTACCTTGCCGGCCTGCACCAGCCCCGCGACATCCCGGATCTCCGCCAGCAGCGCGTCCTGCAACTGCGCGGGCGTGCCGCCGGTGGGTTCGAAACCCTGCTCGGCCAGCTTCGCGTGCACGGACTCGGTCTTCAGGGCGCGGTTGATGCCTTGGTTCAGCGCGGCGATCGTCGCTTCGGGCGTGCCTGCCGCGCAGTAGGTGCCGAACTGGATCTGCGCCGAGAATCCCGCAAAGCCACTTTCGGCAACGGTGGGGATCTCCGGATACTTTGGCAGACGCTGCGGGCTGGTCACGGCCAGCACGCGCAGGCGGCCGCTCTTCAGGTAGGGCTCGACGGCGGCGACGGTGGCCACCACCACCTGGATCTGGCCGCCCAGCAGGTCGGTCATCATCGGGCCGGTGCCGCGATACGGCACGTGCAGCATCTCCATCCCGCACGCGGCCTGCAGCAGCTCGGTGGCCAGGTGCTGCGGCGTGGCGTTGCCCGGGGTGCCGAAGGTCAGCCCCTTGGGTTCGCGCCGCGCCTGAGCCACCAGTTCGGCGATCGTCTTGGCCGGCAGGTCGCTGTTGACCGCCACCATGTACGGCGACCGCGCGATGGGGCAGACCGGCGCCAGTTGCTTGAGCACGTCTTCGGGCGGCCGGGCGTAGTAGCGCACAGACGGGACGAGCCCTGCGAACAGCAGCATGCTGCCGTCCTTCGCGCCATTGGCCGTGTAGTCCGCGCCCAACATGCCGCTGGCGCCGGGCTTGTTCTCGACGATGACCGAGCGCTCCAGCGCGCCTTCCAGCGACGCGGCGATGACGCGGCCCAGCACGTCGGTGCCGCCGCCCGGCGGGAACGGCACGATCACGCGCAGGGGCGTTTCGCGCGCGGCGGCCAGGCGGGTGGCGGTGGCGCCCAGCGGGCCCAGCGACATTGCCGCCAGCGTCTTGATGAGGGTTCTGCGGTCCATGTGTCTTGTCTCCGTCCCCGCCTCGTGGCGGGGTGTCGCGCATCGTCTCTGTCAGGGCGGACGATTTCGGGTTCGGGGGAATGCGGTTGATGCGATGTCGTCGGCTAGGCTTTTGCGGATTGCGCCTGCATTGATTGCGCCTGCGCCGGATGCGCCGACACAAAGCTGCGCAGCGCAGCCGCCACCGTGCCGGGTTCCTCCACCGGCAGCATATGACGCTGTTCAGGCACCACGCGAGCGCAGGCGCGGGGCAGCGCCCGCGCCAGTTCCCGCGTCATGCGCGGGTTCGAGCCGACATCGTGTTCGCCCGTCATGACCAGCACGGGGCATGCGATCTCCGGCGCGGCCTGCGCCAGCAGCGGGTCGCCCAGCGCGAAGAGCGCGTACGCGGACAGAAAGCTCTCGCGGTCGTTGTCGAGCAGGCGCTGTTCGATCTGCGCCACGCGCGCGGGCCGCGCGGCTTGAAACGCCGGCGTGAACCAGCGCGTCAAGGACACCTTGGCGGCTTCCCGCGGATCCTGCGTGGCGGCCGCCGCCAGCCGGGCGCGCACCGCGGCGGCTTCTTCTTCCGTGCGGCGAAACACGGTGCTCAGCAGCACCAGCCGGCCCACGCGTTCGGACCGGGCCGCGGCATAGGCGCCCGCGATCAGGCCGCCCATGGAATAACCCAGCACAGTCGCCTGCTGCCAGCCTGCGGCGTCCAGCTCCGCGTCCAGTTGCGCGATGAAGTCCTGGATGTCCGCGGTACCGCGCAACGCGGGAGCGGCGCCGTGGCCCAGCAGGTCATAGCGCAGCACGTCGAAGTCCGGTTCCAGCAAAGGAATCAGGTCATCCCACAGCGTGTGGTCCAGGCCGACGCCGTGCAAGAGGACCAGAGGTTCGCCGCGGCCGGCGCGCCGCCGTTGCGTGGTCATTTGGCGCGCGCCTCCTGCGCTTCCTGTTCCAGTTCCTTCAGGTCCGAATAACGGTTGCCGATGCGGTGATGCGGACGGCCCGACGTGGCCGCGCCCAGCGCGATCACGATCTCGTCCGGCGCCGGCGCGTCGTTGATGGTGGTCTGCACCGTCAGGTAATGCGAGCGCAGGCCCTCGTCCAGCTTGTGCATCAGCGGCACCGAGATCACGCAGCCGGGACCGCCGCGCATGTTGGTGAAGCTGAGATAGCTGGTGCCGCCCACTGCGTTGCGGTAGAAGTTGCCGAAGCGCAGCGTGTGGATCAGCGCGGACGCGTGTTCGACCTCGCCGGCGGTGCCCACCACGGCGGCCTTGCCGTAGGCCTCGATGTTGTCCGCGGATCCGGCTTGGCGCAGGATTTCGCCGACCAACAGTTCGCCCAACGGGGGCGCGGCTTCCAGAATGCCGGGCCGCAGGTCTTCCTGAAACGGCAGGCCGGCCCACGGATTGCGGATCACGGCGGCGGCCACGATCATCACCAGCGGGCGATCGGCCGCGCGGCCGCCTTCGATAAGGGTTTTCTCGACATAACTGACTACCTTGCGCACTTGCAGTGACATACGCGCTGCTCCGAAAGCTGGGGGATGAAAGGACGAGTCCATTGTTCGACGCCCCGCGCGTTTTTGACAATCCAAATTAACGTGAGCTAATTTCAGTAAATCCAAATTTGATCTGGCGCCTGTCATGCCCACGCCCTTGAAAATCCAGCACCTGCGCCAGTTCCTGATGGCCGCCGACCACGGCAGCTTTCGCGTCGCCGCGCAGGGCACGTTCCGGTCGCAGGCGGCCGTATCCGCCGCCATGCAGGATCTGGAGCAGCAGCTAGGCGCGCCGCTCTTCGAACCCGGCAAGCGCGCCCAGTTGACCGCGCTGGGCCAGGCGGTGGCGCCGCTGTTTCGCGAGCTGCTGGCCACGCATGACCGTGTGCTGGATGCGGCGCGGCAGTACGGCATGGGCAGCCAGGGACCCGTGGCGCTGGCCGTCATGCCATCGCTGGCCGACGAATGGCTGCCCCGTCTGCTGGAACGTTATGCGCGCAGCCATCCGGACATCCGCATCCGCGCGTTGGACGAAACGTCGCCCGAGGTGCATAGGCTGGTGCTGGCGGGCGACGTGCAGGTGGGCGTGGCTGGACAATCCCCGCGCACGGCCGAGGTGGCCTTCACCCCGGTGGCGCGCGACGCCTTTGGTCTGGTCTGCAAGAAGAGTCATCCGCTTGCGCGGCGGCGCGGGCCGGTGACCTGGGCGGCGCTGGCGGATGAACGCCTGATCGGCAACGCCACCTTCGAAACGCTGAAGAACCGCCAACTGGGCAGCGCCATCGACGACCCGGCGATCGTGGTGTCCAACCGCGCGTCGCTATTGGCCAGCGTGGTGGGCGGCCTGGGCGTGACGGTGCTGCCGGTGCTGGCGCGGCCCGCGGCGGGCAGTGGTCTTGTCTTTGTGCCGCTGGTCGAACCGGTGGTCGAACGCATCGTCGGCGTGCTGACGCGCAAGGAAGAGACCCTGCTGCCGTCGGTGGCCGCCATGCACGCGCTGGCGCTGCGGTCGCTGACGCAGTTCACGCGCCGCAAGGGCGCGGTGCTGGTGTAGGCGGAAAGCGGTCAGCCTGGTTGTAGTGCGGCCTCACCCTCCGCACGCGTAGATCATGAATTGCCGGAAGGCTTCGGCCGGCTTGGCCATGGCCGCGCGCGGATGCCACAGCAGGCCCGCTTCCATGGGCGGCACGGCATCGGTGATGGGCACGGCTTCGATCTTGCGGCCTTCGAGCGACCACGGCCGGTAGACCATGTCCGACAGCATCGTGACGCCAAACCCGTGCGCGACCAGTCCCCGCAGCGCCTCCATCGACCGCGTCCTGAAGGCAATGTCCGGCTGCAGGCCGTGGCTGCGCCAGTAGCCCAGGGTGGACCGTTCGCCCTCATCCATTTCCAGCAGGATGTACGGATAGCGCGCAATGTCGGCCAGCGACGGCGCGGCCGCCTGCGTCAACGGATGCCCGGCGGCTGTCCACAACTGGCGCCGCGAGCGCACCAGCACGTGATGGCCGAAGCGCTCGCGTTTGTCCACGTTGGACAGCAGGGCCACGCCCAGCTCCACGTCGCCGCTGGCCACCGCCTGTTCGATCTCGGGGCGGTCCAGGTCGACGAGGTCCAGCACGACGTCCGGATAGCGCCGCCGAAAGCGCGCCAGCAGATCGGGCAGGAAGTACCCCAGCACCGTGTACGACGCCGCGATCCGCACCGACCCGCGCAGCGCATAGCGCTGAAACCCCGGCTCGCGCAGCGCGTCATCCAGCGAATCGAGGACGTCGCGCGCGCGCTGGTGGAAGTTGTGTCCCTCGGGCGTCAGCGTCACCCCGTGCGCGTGGCGGTCGAACAGGCGCACGCCCAGTTGCGCTTCCAGCGCCAGCACGGCATTGGTGACGGCCGATTGCGACACGTGTTCGTCGGCTGCCGCCATGGAAAACCGCCCGGTGCGGGCGGCAGCGGCGAAGTACCGGAGTTGGCGGAGCGTGACTTCATTAGCCATGTGTTTTTCACATACCAGCTAGTCGAATATATGAATATACGATGGCTTCGCGCCTTCCTACACTGCGGAAAACACGTAAATGCCCGCACCGCAGATTGCAGGAGACAACCCCCATGAACGCCCCTCTACCCCCCGGCGTGGCCGACACCCATGGCCTGTCGCTCGACGACAAATATGCGCAGCCCACCGGCCGCGTGTACCTCAGCGGCACGCAGGCGCTGGTGCGCCTGCCCCTCATGCAGAAGCAGCGCGACGCGCAGGCCGGCCTGAACACCGCGGGCTATGTGTCCGGCTATCGGGGTTCTCCGCTGGGCGGGCTGGATCAGGCGCTGTGGAAGGCCAAGCGCCACTTGAAAGCGAACGATGTGGTGTTCCAGCCCGGCCTGAACGAGGATCTGGCGGCAACCGCCGTCTGGGGCTCGCAGCAGCTCAATCTGTTCCCCGGCGCGCAGCGCGATGGCGTCTTTGGCATGTGGTACGGCAAGGGGCCGGGTGTGGACAGGTCGGTGGACGTGCTCAAGCACGCCAATTCGGCCGGCACGTCCGCGCACGGAGGGGTGCTGATGCTGGCGGGCGACGACCACGCCGCCAAGTCTTCGTCGGTGGCGCACCAGTCGGAACACGTGCTGATCGCCAGCGGCATTCCGGTGCTGTACCCGTCCAACGTGCAGGAATACCTGGACTACGGCCTGCACGGGTGGGCCATGAGCCGTCACACGGGCCTGTGGGTGGCGATGAAATGCGTGACGGATGTGGTGGAGTCCAGCGCGTCGGTCGACGTGGACCCGTCGCGCGTGCAAATTGTGCTGCCCGAAGACGGCATGCCGCAGGGGGGCCTGAACATCCGCTGGCCGGATTCTCCGCTGGCGCAGGAGGCGCGGCTGCTGGACCACAAATGGTACGCGGCACTGGCTTACGTGCGCGCCAACAAGCTGAACCGCGTGGTGCTGGATTCGCCCGACGCGCACTTCGGCATCATGACGGCCGGCAAGGCCTATCTGGACGTGCGACAGGCGCTGAACGACCTGGGGCTGGACGAGGCGGCCTGTGCGCAGGCCGGCATCCGCGTGCTGAAGGTGGGCTGCATCTGGCCGCTGGATGCGCAGGACGCGCGTGAGTTCGCCACCGGGCTCAAGGAAATTCTGGTCGTCGAGGAAAAGCGCCAGATCCTGGAGTACGCGCTCAAGGAAGAACTCTACAACTGGCGCGACGACGTGCGGCCGCGCGTGTACGGCAAGTTCGACGAACGCGAGAACGGCGGCGGCGAATGGTCCACGCCGCGCGGCGGGTGGCTGCTGCCGGCGCGCTATGAGCTGTCGCCCGCGCTGATCGCCCGCGCCATTGCCGCGCGGCTGGAGAAGGCCCACCTGTCCGACGCACTGCGTGCCCGCATCGCGGCGCGCCTGGCCGTGATCGACGCCAAAGAACGCGAGGCCAGCCGACCCACGCTGGTCGAAGAGCGCAAGCCCTGGTTTTGTTCCGGCTGTCCGCACAATACGTCGACACGCGTGCCGGAGGGGTCGCGCGCGGTCGCCGGCATCGGCTGCCACTACATGGCGATGTGGATGGACCGCAATACCGACACCTTCAGCCAGATGGGCGGGGAGGGCGTGGCGTGGCTGGGCCAGAAAGACTTCACGTCCGAGCGCCACATCTTCGCGAACCTGGGCGACGGCACTTATTTTCATTCGGGCCTGCTTGCCATCCGCGCGGCCATCGCGGCGCGCGCCCGCATCACCTACAAGATCCTCTATAACGACGCCGTCGCCATGACGGGCGGGCAGCCCGTGGACGGCGTGCTGACCGTGCCGCAGATCGCGGCACAGATGCTGGCTGAAGGCATCGTCAAGACGGTGGTCGTGACTGACGAACCCGACAAGTACACGGGCGCGCAGACGTTGCCGGCGGGCGTGGAGGTCCACCACCGCAAGGCGCTGGACGACGTGCAGCGCGCGCTGCGCGACATCGACGGCGCTACCGTGCTGATCTACGACCAGACCTGCGCCACCGAGAAGCGCCGCCGCCGCAAGCGCGGCGAGTATCCCGACCCGGCCAAGCGCGCCTTCATCAACGAAGCGGTCTGCGAAGGCTGCGGCGATTGCTCGGTGCAGTCGAACTGCCTGTCGGTGGAACCGCTGGATACGCCGCTGGGCACGAAGCGGCGCATCAACCAGTCGTCGTGCAACAAGGACTTTTCCTGCGTTGAGGGTTTCTGCCCCAGCTTCGTGACGGCCGAAGGCGCGGTGCCGCGCAAGCCCGGCAAGCAGGGCGGCGCGCCCGCGCTGCCCGAGGCTCCGCTGCCCGAGCCCGCCGATATCGCGCCGGGCGCCGCGTATCGCGTGGTGGTGGCCGGCGTGGGCGGCACGGGTGTGGTGACGGTCGGCGCGCTGATCGGCGCGGCCGCGCACATCGAGGGCAAGGGCGTGACCGTGCTGGACATGGCCGGGCTGGCGCAAAAGGGCGGCGCGGTGCTCAGCCACGTGCAGCTGGCCAACCGGCCCGAGGACCTGCACGCCACGCGCGTCGCGCTGGGCGAGGCGGATCTGGTCATCGGCTGCGACGCGCTGGTGTCGGCGTCGCCCGAGGTGCTGTCGCGCCTGCGGCCCGACCATGGCCGCGCGGTGGTCAACAGCAGCGCCGCGCCGACCGCCGCGTTCCTGTCGCAGCCGGCCTGGCGCTTTCCGGGGGCGCAGGCGCAGGCCGCGCTGACGCAGAGCACCGGCGGCCATTGCGATTTCCTGGAGGCCGGACCGCTTGCCGAGGCGCTGCTGGGCGACAGCATCTACGCCAATCCCCTGCTGTTGGGCTATGCGTGGCAAAAGGGCGGCCTGCCGCTGTCGCTGGACAGCCTGCGCCGCGCGATCGAGATCAACGGCGTGTCGGTGGACAAGAACCTGGCCGCCTTCGAACTGGGCCGCCAGGCCGCGCACCGCGGCGCCGACGCGCTGCGCCCGGCGGCGGCCGAGCGCGTGGTGGCTTTGCCGGAAACCCTGGACGCGCTCGTCAACCGGCTGGCGGCGCACGTGCGCGATTACCAGGACGACGCGTACGCGCAGCGCTATCTGGCGGCCGTGGCGGCGGTGCGCTCGCGTGAGGCCGCGCTGGGCGACAAGCGTCACGACGTCACGCGCGCCGTGGCCCGCAATCTGGCCAAGCTCATGACCTACAAGGACGAGTACGAGGTGGCGCGGCTGCATGCCGACCCGGCGTTCAAGGACCGGCTGCGCGCGCAGTTCGAGGGCGAGCCGGGCCGCGACTACGCGCTGCGCTATTACCTGGCGCCGCCGGCGTTTGCGCGCCGCGACGCGCGGGGCCGGCCGCAAAAGCGTGCGTACGGGGCGTGGATGGAATCGGCGTTCCGGCTGCTCGCGCCGATGAAGCGCGTGCGCGGCACCTGGCTGGACGTATTCGGCAGGACGGCCGAGCGCCGCATGGAACGCCAGCTTGCGGCCGATTATCTGGCGCTGGCCGAGGAGTTCGCCCGCTCGCTGGACGCCGGCAACCGCGACGCGGCGCTGGAGTTGGCCAACGTGCCGGATGCGATCCGCGGCTATGGGCATGTAAAGGAAAAGAGCGTGGAACAGGCGCGCGGCAAACAGGCGGCGCTGTGGGAGCGGTATCGCCGCGGTAACGCGGCGCGGCTGGCGGCCTGATCGCGGGAGGCGTGGTGTACGATCCCCCGTCAATGCGGGGGCCGGTCCCCGCCGCCCGTTGGATCCGCCATGGAAAGCATCCTCCGCAAACTCGACCTGACCTCGCTGCGCCTCTTTGTGGCGGTCTGTCAGGAGAACAGCATCGCGCGGGCGGCCGAGCGCGAGTTCATCGCGCCCTCCGCCGTCAGCCGGCGCATCGCCGACATGGAAGCGCTGATCGGCCTGCCGCTGATCGCCCGGCACACCCGCGGCGTCTCGGTGACGCCCGCCGGGCAGACCGTCCTGCGCCACGCGCGCCAGATCATCGGCGACGTCGAGGCGATGGGGGCGGAGCTGTCGCGCTTCTATGAGGGCGTGAAAGGGCACGTGCGGGTGGTGGCCAACCTGTCGGCCATCGTGCAGTTCCTGCCCGAGGACGTGGCGGCGTTTCAGCGCCTGTTTCCCGACGTGGATATCGACCTGGAAGAGCAGCACAGTCCCGACGTCCTGCGCCTGGTGCGCGAGCGGGCGGCAGACTTCGGCATCTGCAACCAGATCGCGGGCGCCGACGAGCTGGAACAATTGCCCTACCGCCGCGACCGGCTGGCGGTCATGCTGCCCTCCACGCACCCCAAGGCCTCGGCGCGCCAGCTCAGCCTGCAGGACATCGCCGACGAAACATTCGTGGGCCTGCGCGAGAACAGTGCGTTGACGCAGCTGCTGGCGGCGCGGGCCGCGGCGCTCGGCAAGACGCTGTCCGTGAAGATCCGTGTGGCCAGCCTGGACGCGCTGTGCCGCATGACGCACGCCGGCCTGGGCATCGCCGTGATGCCGCAGCAGGTCGCCGAGCTGTATCTGCAGGCGCTGGACGTAGTGGTGCGTCCCCTTTCCGATGAGTGGGCCCGGCGCCAGCTTTGCATCGTGTTTCCGAACCAGGCGCAGTTGTCGGCGACCGCTAGCAAGCTGGTCCGGTTTTTGGCGCAGCAGGGCTGACGGCCGGCTTCGTCGGGACCCGCCGTCGCAACCCGTCGTCGCCATTCGCGATGGCGAGGCTGCCGATATGACACTTCGCCATTGACGGCCGTCTTCGTATAGTCAAAGCGCGTTCATCGCCGGTACGGGGCATCCAGACCCCGCTGCGTCCTATACGGAGACATCATGACCCCCACCAGATTGCTCGCGAGCTGTGCTCTCGCGCTTGGCGCCGTGTGTGCGGCTGCCGCCGCGTCGGCCGCCGGCTACCCGGACCGCCCCATCCGCCTGATCGTGCCGACCTCGCCCGGCTCGACCGCCGACGTGGTCGCGCGCGTCGTGGCCGAGAACCTGGGCAAGACGCTGGCCCAGCCCATGATCGTGGAAAACCTGGCCGGCGCGGCGGGCATTCCGGGCACGCGCCAACTGGTGTCCGCCAAGCCCGACGGCTATACGCTGGCCATCGTGTCGTCCAACCATGCCATCAATCCCAGCCTGTACAAGAGCTTGCCCTACGACACGGTCAAGGACATCACGCCGATTTCCGTCATCGGCACGACGCCGCTCGTGGTCGTGGTGGCGGAGAACTCGCCGTACAGGACGATGGACGACCTGCTGAAGGCCGCCCGCGCGCAGCCGGGCAAGATCAACTACGGCTCGTCCGGGACGGGCAGCGTGCTGCACCTGGCCGGCGAGCTGCTCAAGTCCAAGGCGGGCGTGGACATGATGCACATCCCGTACAAGGGCGGCAACGCGCTGATCACCGACGTGATGTCGGGACAGATCCAGGTCGCCTTCCTGGCCTCCCCGTCCGTGCTGGCGCAAGTGCAGGCGGGCAAGCTGCGCGCGCTTGCCGTCAGCACGCCCGAGCGCCTGCCCATCCTGCCCAACGTGCCCACGCTGGACGAGGCCGGGGTGAAGGGCTATTCGTACGACGCCTGGATCTCGCTGATCGGACCGGCCGGGCTGCCCGCCGATGTCGTGCAGAAGCTGCAGGCCGCCACGCGCAAGACCATGCAAGAGCCGGCGGTGCTCAAGGCGCTGTCGCCGCAGGGCTTTGTGGCGCAGGGCACCACGGCGGAACAGGCGGCGCAGACGCTGGCCGCCGAGATCACCAAGAGCCAGACGCTCGTCAAGGCGGCGGGCGTCACCATCGAATGACCGGATTGCCATGACTTCCGCATCTTTACTCGACGCCCCGGTCCGCCTGCTGTTTCTGGCGCAGGACCCGGCCCGCGTGGCCGCGCAACTGGGCGGCGCGGCGCTGACTCTGCTTGACGCCGCGCCACTGCGCGACGACATCTCCACCGACGAGATCACGCCGGTCCCGATCCTGACTCACTTCGACGAGAAACTGGGCCGGTATCCGTACACGGGCTTTCGGGCGGGCGACACCCAGCCCATCGGCATCGACGCCATCCGGCAGTCGGGCATCAACGTCGTCGTCGCGGGCAAGCGGTACGGCAAGGGCTCGTCGCGCGAGCACAGCCCGATGGCCGAGAAGTCCGCCGGCGTGCGGCTGGTGATCGCCGAAAGCTTCGAGCGCATCTACCGCCAGAACGCCGACAACATCGGGCTGTACACCAGCACCGACATGGGACTGGTGGCGCGGCTGCAAGGGGGCGAGCGCATCACGGTTGATGAGATCGTGGCTGGGCGCGACGCGTTGGCGGCGGCGATCGTCAAGGCGGGCGGTCTGCTGGCGTTTGGGCAGGCGCAGTTGCGCGATGTGACGCCCGCCGCCGAATCCGCCGCTGAATCTTCCGACATGGCTGGCACGCCGCCGCGCACGCTCTTCGAAAAAATCGTCCGGCGGCATCTCCTGCAAACGCCCGCGACCGCGGCGGACCCGCAGCAAGGCGACGGCGTCTTCCTGCGCGCGGACTGGCGCTTCATCCATGAGTACTACTCCGGCATGGCCGCCCATATGCTGCATGCGCGGTTCGGCCGGCCCCTGCGATTGGCGGACCCGGATCGCATCGTGGTGTTCGAGGACCACACCTCCTACGTCGAGGAAAGCCCCAACCACGTGCGCGCGGGCATCGTGCCCAATGTGCGCGCCATGTGCCAGGCGCAGCGCGACTTCGCCGACGCTTACGGGCTGCGCCAACATCGCACGCTGACTGAGGCCGAGGCGGCGCGCGACACTGGCGCCAACGTGGCTGGCATCTCGCACGCCATGATGGCCGAACACTACGCGCTGCCGGGACAGGTCGTGGTCGGCACCGACTCGCACACCCCGCACAGCGGAGCGCTGGGTTGCGTGGCCTTTGGCGTGGGCACCACCGATATGGCGAACGCGTTCGTCACGGGCGCGGTGCGGCTGACGCTGCCGGCCTCGCTGCGCATCGAACTGGACGGTGCGCCGGCGCAAGGGGTGACGGCCAAGGACATCGTGCTGCACCTGCTGGCGTTGCCCGAAATCCGCGCGGGCGCCGGCGTGGGCAAGGTGTTCGAGTTTGCGGGCGAGGCCATCGCCAGTCTGTCCATCGACGAGCGCGCCACGCTGACCAACATGACCGCCGAACTGGGCGGACTGACGGGCATCGTCGAGCCAGATGACGAGACCGCCCGCTTCCTGCGTGAACGCCGCGGGGTGGACGCCGGCATTGAACCGTGGATGCGCAGCGATCCGGACGCCGGCTACGCCGCCGTCCTGCGCGTGGACTGCGCCACGCTGGCGCCGCTGGTGGCATCGCCCGGAGACCCCGGCAACGGCGTGCCCTTGTCCAGCCTGACCGCGCGGCCGCGCATCGACATTGCGTATGGCGGCTCCTGTACCGCCGGCAAGCGCGAGGATTTCGACTACTACCACCAGGTGCTGGCGTGGGCCGTGGCGCGCGGACTGCGGTTGCCGGACGGCGTGACGCTGTATCTGCAATACGGCACCACGGCCGTGCGCGACTACTGCGTGGCGCAGGGCTACGACAAGACCTTTGCCGCTGTGGGCGCGCGCATCCTGCAGCCGTCGTGCGGCGCGTGCGCGAATTGCGGGCCGGGGTCGTCGACCGAGGCGTCGCAGGTGACGATCAGCGCCATCAACCGGAATTTTCCGGGCAGATCGGGGCCCGGCAGCGTCTGGCTGGCCAGCCCGCCCACGGTCATGGCGAGCGCGCTGGCCGGAGAGCTGGCGTCGTTTGCCGAACTGCAGGCGCGGTACTAGGGTTCCCCCCACTTCGCGCGCCGCGAAGCCCTGCTTCACAAATCCTTAATTGGCAGCCAAACCGGGCTGCGTCAGAGTGCGCAACAGAGAAAACGGCCGCCAGATGCCGTTTCCGGTCGCGCGCATTGATCGCGGCCCGCCGCAAGGCGCCTTCGCACGGAAAACACCCTGTCGACGTTGTGAACCCGGGACACACCGGGAGCTTGCTGATCGGCCGCGCCGTCCGGGCTGCGGCTTCCCCCTGTTGGTCCGAGGAGACAACAATGAGCAAGAGCTGGAAGGCAATGGTTGGGGCGGTGGCGGTCATGGCGGGCGGATGGGCGCACGCCGCCGATGCGCCGCCGGTGGACGTGAAGCTGATGCAACTGTCGGTGGGCAAGATCGAACTGGACAAAGGCTTCATGACCGCCATGGTCGACGTGGGCACCAAGATCAAGATTCCGGTGCCTGCCTACGTGATCCAGCATCCGCGCGGCCTGGTGCTGTTCGACACCGGCATGAACCAGGCCACGGCCGACGGCAACTGCGCCAATTACTGGGGACAGGGGCTGTGCGGCGCGTTCAATTCCATCCAGGGCCGCGACGAAGTCATCGACCGCCAGCTCAAGGCCGCCGGCTTTGACGTGAGCGACGTGAAGTACGTCGTGTACTCGCACTTCCATCTGGATCACGCCGGCAACATCAAGATGTTCCCCAAGGCCAAGCACGTCGTGCAGAAAGCCGAGCTGCGCGCCGCCTGGTGGCCCGAGAAATTCCAGCGCGCGGCCTACGTCATGAAGGACTTCGACACCACGCGCGACTATGACTTCATCCAGGTCGAGGGCGACTTCGATCTGTTCGGCGACGGCACCATCGTGCTGCTGGACACCAAGGGCCACACGCAGGGCCACCAATCGCTGCAGGTCAAGCTGTCCAAGACCGGCGTCGTGCTGCTGGCGGCCGACGCCATCTATACCGGTGAAAACGAAGCGGGCGTCATTCCGGGCATCACCTGGAACACGGCGGCGTCCATGCAGGCCATCGACCGCCTCAAGCAGATTCGCGACGCGCGCCAGGGGCAGCTCTGGTACAGCCATGACGCGGAGCAGCACGCGCAGAACGCGAAAACCAAAGTGTTCGACTAAGGCGCGCCATGGAGCCCGCCGTCGCCTTGCACCAGGTCTGCAAGTCGTTCGGATCCCGCCAGGTCCTGGAAACCCTCAGCCTGTCCGTCAGGCCGGGGGAGATCCTGGGCCTGCTGGGACCGAACGGCAGCGGCAAGACCACCACGCTGCGCCTGATGGCGGGCTTCTACACGCCCGACAGCGGGCGCATCACGATCCGGGGGCGCGAGCCCGCACCGGGCCGCGGCAACGTCGACATCGGCTATCTGCCCGAACGCGCGCCGCTCTATGACGCGCTGACGGTCACGCAATACCTGGAATTTGGCGCGGGCGTCAAAGTGCAGGGCGGCGCCAGCGCGCGCCGCCTGGCCATCGAACGCGCCATTGACGGCTTCGATCTGCAAGGCGTGGCGCGCTCGGTGATCGGCCGCCTGTCCAAGGGGCAGCGCCAGCGCGTGGGGCTGGCGCAGGCGGTGCTGAACGACCCGCCGGTGCTGTTGCTGGACGAAGCCACCAACGGCCTGGATCCCGTGCAGATCGTGGAAGCGCGCGCAATGATCCGGCGCTGCGCCGAAGGCCGCGCAGTGGTGTTCAGCAGCCACTTGATGCAGGAGGTCGAGGCGCTGTGCTCGCGCATCGCCATCCTGCGGCAAGGCCGGCTGATCGAGGACCAGCCGCTGGGCGAATCGCGGGCCGCGCTGCAATTGCAGCTGTCCCTGCCCACCGCCGGGCATGCCGCATTGCACGCGGCGTTGTCCGCGTGCCCGGGCGTGAAGGCCGTGGACATCACGCTGCTGGATGCCGGCACCAGCAAGTGGCGCGTCACGTGGGACCCGCCCGGTGCAAATGTGGCCACCCACGCGACCACCAGCGCGGCCGCCTGCGACGCCGTGATGCGCACCGCGCTGGCGCACGCGGAACTGCGCGCCGTGCTGCCCGCGCACGAAGCGGTCGAAGCCCGCCTGCTGGCGGCGCTGGCGCCCAACGATCCCCCATTACGGAGACGCGCATGAAGGGCTTCGCGGCGTTGTACCGCAAGGAACTGCGCACCGACTTCGGCTCGCCCGTGGCGCTGGCCGTCGTGGCGGTGTTCTGGGCCCTTTCGGGCTATCTGTTCAGCTTCAACCTGTTCTTCGTCAGCACCGGGCAGATGGTGACGGCGTTTCACAACATGACCATCCTGCTGATGTTGGTGATGCCACTGGTCAGCATGCGAGCCTTCGCCGAAGAGGCGCGCCAGGGCACGCTGGAGCTGTTGCTGACCCTGCCGCTGTCGGACGTCACGCTGGTCGCCGCCAAGTTCGCGGCGGGGCTGACCATGCTGGCACTGATGCTGGCCGGTACGATGTCGGCGGTGCTGCCGCTGGCCTGGTACGGCCAACCGGACTACGGTCCCATCGTGGGCGGGTACATCGGCGTGTTCCTGTACGGCGCGCTGTTCCTGGCGATCGGCATTGCCGTGTCCAGCGCCTGCTCGAACCAGATCGTCGCCGCCAGCGCCACGTGGGGCATCCTTGTGCTGCTGTGGTTCATCGACTATCCGGCGGCGCTGGATACGTTTCCGGCGCTGTCGCCGTTCTTTCAGGCCTTGTCGCTGTCGGCGCAGCACGTGGACTTCATCCGGGGCGTGCTGCCCGGTCCCGCCACCGTCACGCTGGCCAGCGTGGCGGTGCTGGCGCTGATGGTGGCATCGGTCAACCTGAAACGCTGGAGGCTGCGATGAGCCCCGCCGTGCGCCGCGCCGGGCGGCGGCTGGTGTTGTGGCTGCCCGTGCTGGCCGTTGCCGCGTTGCTGCTGGCGCTGAACCTGTGGGCGTCGCGGAATCTGGGCCGCATCGATTTGACCGCGCAGCGCGTGTACAGCCTGGCCCCCGAAAGCCTGGAGGTCGCGCGGCAGGTGCGCCAGCCCGTCGAGGTGACCTGGTTCTACGACCTGCGCAACAAAAGCATGGTCGACGCGCTGGAGCTGCTGCGCCAGTACGAACGCGAAAATCCGTTGATCCGCGTGCGCGGGGTCGACCCCGCACTGCGACCGGCCGAAGCGCGCGCCGCCGGCATCCAGTTTGCGGGCAGCGCCGTGCTGGCCTCGGGCGAGCGGCGCACTACCATCAACGGCGGCACCGAAACCGACTTCACCAATGCGCTCATCCGCATCAGCCAGAACGGCGCGCAGACCGTCTGCTTCACGCAGGGCCATCGCGAAGCGCCGCTCGACAGCCTGACTTCACTGGACGACCTGGAAGACCACGATCACGACGAGAACCTGGTGGCGCGTGTCGAGGTGCATGAACAGCACGGCATGGCGATGGCGCGCAACGCGTTGCAGACGCTGGGGTTTTCGACGCGCGCGGTGGGCGCGGGCAGTCTGGCGCAGGCATTGCCGCGCTGCGCTGTCGTGGTGGCGGCCGGTCCGCGCACGCCGTTTGGCGACGATGACGCCCAGGCGCTGCGCCGCTGGACCGGCGCGGGGGGCAAGACGCTGTTGCTCCTGGAACCCGATACCCGGCACGGCCTGGACGGTCTGCTGTCCGACTTCGGCATCGCGCTGGCGCCGGGCGCGCTGGCCGATGCGGGCAGCCATTACCGCAACGATCCCGGCAGTCCCGCCGTCAGCGACTACACGCGGCACAAGATGACGCGCGGCTTGCCGCTTAGCTTCTTTCCGGGCGCGGCCGGCCTGGAACCCGCGGGCGACGCGCTGCCGCCCGGCGTGGTGGTGACGCCGCTGGCGCAGACCTCCGCCGATGCGCAGGTGCCCGGCCAGCCGCCGTCACGCTACACGCTGATGGCGCTGGCCACGCGCAACGCGCAGGCGGCCAATGCGGACGGGGCCGCGCATCCCACGCTGCTGGTCGCGGGCGATAGCGATTTCGCGATCAACCGGCATTTCGCGACACTGGGCAACGGCGCGCTGTTCACCAATGCCGTCACCCTGCTGGCGGGCGAAGACGCGCTCCTGACGATCCGGCCCCGTCACTACGAGAACCGCCGCGTGGAACTGACCAACCGCCAGATGCGCGCGGTGTTCTGGACCAGCACGGTCGCGTTGCCGCTGCTTGCGTTGCTGACGGGGCTGCTGCTGTGGTGGAGGCGGCGTTGAACGCGCGTCGCGCGCTATGGCCGGCGCTGCTGGCAGCGGGCATTGCGCTGTCGGTGTGGCAATGGCACGAGGCCGCCGAATCGCCGGCGCATCACGACGGCCATACCCATCTGCACGACGACCGCGGCAAGCCCGCCAGACTTTACGCCTGGGAGCCCGGCATGGCCGCGCAGGTGACGTTGGCAGGTCCCGCGGGAACCGTCCAATTGGCGCGCGGCCCGCAGGGCTGGACCGCCACGCCGCCGGGCGCCGCCGCAGGCTTTGACGCGGCCGACTTCATCGCGCTGTTTTCACAGGCGCGCAGCGACCGCACGCTGCCCCCGCAGGTCGGCGAAACCTATGGCCTCGCGCCGCCGCAACTGCGCATCGACGTGCGCGATGCCACGGGCGCGAGCTTGGCGAAGCTGGACGTCGGCGCGCTGGCGCCAGATGGATTAGGCCGTTATGTACGACTGCCGGATGAGGCGCAGATCCGGATTATCCCGGACTATCAAACCCGGGCGCCGCTGGCGGCGCTGGGGGCGTCCGCCGCCACTCCACCGCTTGTTAAACCCGCCTTGCACAAAGATAAATAGGTCGCCGATAAACCCCTACCTATACTTCGCAAACATAGACAGGCGGGCAGGCCCAAAGCGGTAGCGGGACGGGTCTGCAGCCTGCAATAAAAGGGCCTTCCGGCACCTTGCGCAGCCTGCGCAAGACGGCACGGAAAGGTTGATAACGAGACAAGGGCGCGCCGGGCGCGCCCGGGCGCAAGCCCGCACGCCGCGCGCTCCTGACGGTTCGTCGCGTCCGTGCTCAGCGTATTGGGAGAAGACGCTTGACCTTGGATCTACTGCCTCTCGCCTTGGTGGACGGCGTGGCATACGCCAGTCTGCTGTTCCTGGTATCGATGGGGTTAACCCTGGTGTTCGGTGTGATGGGGATACTGAACGTCGCCCACGGCGCGTTCTACGCCTTCGGCGGTTATGCCGCAGCCAGCCTCGTCATGTTCGTGGCCCCCAAGACCGACTCTCCCATCCTTCTTTTCGCGGCGTTGTTCGTGGCGGCCATCGCGGTCGGGCTGCTGCTGGGCAGCATCATGGAATTCGTCCTGATCCGCCGCGCCCAGAACTACGACCCCATCCTCAAGCTGCTGCTTACCTTCGGCGCGTTCCTGATGCTGGAAGACATCCAGCGCCTGCTGTGGGGCGCGCAGCCCTATAGCGCCAGCGAAGTCGTCAACCGGCTGGGCAACATCGAGATCGGGGACATCACCTACACCACGTATCAGCTGGTGGTGGTGCCCGCCACGGCGCTGCTGGCCTACGTGTGCCTGGAATTCTTCCTGCGCCACACCAAGCTGGGCAAGCAGACGGTAGCAACCACACACCACCGCGAAGTCGCGACGTCGCTCGGCATCAACGCCAAGAAGATCGGCTACGTTACCTTCGTGATCGCGACCATCCTGGGCGCCTTGGGCGGAGCGCTGGCCTCGCCCACCACATCGCTCGTGCCAGGCGCCGGCACCGACATGACGGTGCTGTCGTTCGCGGTGGTCGCCACCGCCGGGCTGGGCCAGATCACCGGCGCGCTGATCGCCGCGCTGCTCATCGGCATCATCCGCGCCATCGCCGTGTACGCCGCGCCGGAGCTGGAAGTTGCCGTGCCCTACATCATCATGGTGCTGGTGCTGATCATCCGCCCGCACGGTCTGTTCACCGTTGCTCAAGCGAGGACGATCTGATGAAAGTCCCTGTCCTCAGCCTGCTGGCCGCGCTGTTCACGCTGTTCCTTGGCTACACCTATTCCTGGACGATCACGCCCATCGTCATCGGCCTGACCTATGCGATTGCCGCACTGGGCGTGTCGGTGATGGCGCGCGCTGGCCAGATCTCGTTCGGCCACGCCATGTTTGCCTGCATCTCGGCGTACACCGTGGCGTTTCTGGCCAAGGCCATGCCCGGCCTGGATGCGCTGGCGCTGATCCTGGCCGGCGTTGTCGCCAGTTTTGTCGCCGCCGTCGTCATCGGCCTGTTCGTGGTGCGTTACCGCGGCATCTTCTTCGGCATGTTGAATTTGGCGCTCAGCATGGTGCTGTTTGCGCTCTTGGGCAAGCTCTACACGCTGACCGGCGGCTCCGACGGCATGCGCATCGTGCGCCCGACCATGGCCGGCATCGTGATGGAGCGCGAATCCTTCGAACGCGCGCTGCTGGTGCTGACGCTGGTCCTGTCGCTGGTGCTGGCGTGGTGGGTGCAGCGTTACTTCCGCTCGGGCAGCGGCCAGGCGCTGTCGGCCATCAAGACCAACGAAACGCGGATCGAATACCTGGGGTTTTCCGCGTACTTCATCATGTGGAAGGGCTATCTGCTGTCGGCGGTGGTGGTGGGTTTTTCGGGCGCGATCCTTGCGCTGATGCAAGGGCTGGTCACGCCGGAAATCGGCTCGTGGCTGCGCTCGGGCGAATTCGTCTTCATCACCATCCTGGGCGGCGCGGGCCATGCCGCCGGCGCATTCCTGGGCGCGGTGGGCTTTGAATCCGTAAAGCTCGTGTCCGCCGCCTACTTCCCGGGTCTCTGGCAGTTCCTGTTGGGCCTCACGCTGATCCTGGTCATCTTCATGTTCCCCACCGGCTTCGTGGGCCAGATCACCAAGCGCATCAAATCGCGTGAACGTGCGCAACGCCGCGCGCAGGCGCCCGTGCAGGTCGCAGCAAGGAACTGATGATGAAACCCCTCATTCAAACCACCGACCTGTACCTCGCCTTCGGCGGCGTGGTGGCCGCCGACAACATCAACTTCGAACTGCACGAAGGCGAACGCCTGGCGGTGATCGGCCAGAACGGCGCGGGCAAGACCACGTTCATCAACATCTGCACGGGGTACCTGACGCCCGCCAAGGGCAAGGTCTATTTCGACGGCAAGGACGTCACCGCCATGGCGCCGCGCAAGATCGTGCGCCTGGGCATGGGGCGCTCGTTCCAGCTGCCGCAGCTGTTCACCGAACACACCGTGCGCCAGTGCGTACAGATCGCGGCCGCTCGCCGCAACAAGGAACTGAGCTGGTTCCGGTCGCTGGAAAGCACCATCGACGCGCGCGAGGTGGACGCGACGCTGGAACTGGTGGGCCTCTTGCCCGACGCCGACGAAGCCTGCATCGAGCTGCCCGAAGGCAAGCGCAAGCTGCTGGACGTGGCGATGGCGCTGGCGCTGCAGCCCAAGCTGCTGATCATGGACGAGCCCACCAGCGGCGTCGCGTCGGAAGACAAGTTCGCGTTGATGGAAACCGTGATGCACGCGCTGGACGAGCGCCGCGTGACAAGCTGGTTCGTCGAGCACGACGTGGACATCGTGTCGCGCTACGCCACCCGCGTGGCGGCCTGGATCGCGGGCAAGGTGGCCGCGGACGGATCGCCCGAGGAAGTCTTGAATAATCCGCAGATCAGAAGCGAAGTGCTGGGGGCCTGAACCATGTTGAATCTATCGGCCATCAACGTCGACCTGGCGGGCAATCGCATCCTGCGCGACGTCAGCGCCAGCTTCGAAGCGTCCCGCACCATCGGCATCGTCGGGCGCAACGGCGCGGGCAAGACCACGCTGCTGCGCACCATCATGGGTCTGACGCGTATCCGCTCCGGCAAGATTGCATTCGACGGCACCGACCTCACCGCGTTGCCCGGCCACAAGCGCGCCGCAATGAAGGTGGGCTACGCGCCCGAAGACCGCGTCATCTTCCCGACCATGACCGTCGAGGAAAACCTGCACCTGCCGTGCGAGGTGCAGGGCCAGTCCAAGGCTGAGATCCAGGCTCGCATGGACACCGTGCTGAAGGTGGTGCCGCAGCTGGAGCCGATGCTCAAGCGGTCCGGCTCCGCGCTGTCGGGCGGGCAGGGCAAGATGGTGGCGCTGGCACGGGCCGTCATGGTCGGCACGCGGCTCTTGATGCTGGATGAACCCTTTCAGGGGCTCGCGCCCAAGCTGGCGCGCGACTACACCGAGGCGCTGGGCCGGCTCAAGGAAATGCAGCCCGACCTGTGCGTGGTCATCACCGAATCCAACGTGAAGCTGCTGGGCGACATCCCCGACCAGATATGGACGATCGAGCGCGGCTCGATCACGCTGAACTGATACCCCACGGAGACATTCCCATGACGCAGATGATTATCGGCGGCCGCCAGGTCGATGCCCAGGACGGGCGCACGATCGAGGTCGTTTCCCCCGTAGACGGCGAGGTGTTCACCACCATTCCGCGCGGCCAGCAGGCCGACGTCAACGCGGCCGTGCAAGCCGCCCGCGACGCGCTGGAAGGCGCCTGGGGCGACATGACGGCGCTGGAACGCGGCCGCCTGCTGATGCGCCTGGGCGAAAGCGTGCTGGCGCACCACGAGGAACTGGCGCAACTGGAATCGCGCGATACCGGCAAGCCCATGTCCACCGCGCGCGGCGACATCACCGTGCTGGCCCGCTACTTCGAGTTCTACGGCGGCGCGGCCGACAAGGTCCACGGCCAGACCATCCCGTTCCAGAAGGACTATTCGGTGCAGCTCATCCGCGAGCCGCTGGGCGTCACCGCACACATCATTCCGTGGAACTACCCCGCGCAGATGTTCGGCCGCAGCGTGGCGCCGGCGCTTGCAATGGGCAACGCGGCGGTGGTCAAGCCTGCCGAGGACGCGTGCCTGTCGATCATCCGCGTGGCCGAACTGGCGCTGGAAGTCGGCTTTCCGCCGGGCGCGCTGAACATCGTCTCGGGGCTGGGCGAAGAGGCCGGCGCTGCACTGTCGCGCCATCCCGGCATCAACTTCATCACCTTCACCGGCTCGAACGAAGTCGGCGTGCTGGTCCAGCAGGCCGCCGCGCTCAACGCGGTCAAGTGCGTGCTGGAACTGGGCGGCAAGTCGGCGCACATCGTCTTTGACGACGCCAACTACAAGCTCGCCATTCCGGCCATCGTCAAGGGCATCGTCCACAACACCGGCCAGACCTGCACGGCGGGCAGCCGGCTGCTGGTGCAAAAGGGCATCTACGCCGACTTCATGAAGGCGCTGGGCGAGGAGTTCTCGAAGGTGCGTGCCGGCACGCCGGACATGGACCTGACGTGCGGGCCCGTCGTCAACAAGGCGCAGTACGACCGCGTCAACCGCTACATCGCCAAGGGCCTGTCCGAAGGCCTGCAGGTCGCGGCCGAAGGCGGCATTGCCGATGGCGTGCCGCAGGGCGGCTATTTCGTCAAACCCACGCTTTTCGCCGCCACCAGCCATGACAGCGACCTGCTGACGCAGGAGATCTTCGGGCCGGTGCTTGTCGCGCTGCCGTTCGCCGACGAGGCCGAGGCCATCCGTCTGGCCAACGCCACCGATTACGGCCTGTTGGGCGCGGTCTGGACCGAGAACGGCGGACGCCAGCAGCGCGTGGCGCGCGGCATCAAGTGCGGCCAGGTCTACATCAACGGCTTCGGCGCGGGCGGCGGTGTCGAGCTGCCCTTTGGCGGCGTCAAGAAAAGCGGCCACGGCCGGGAAAAAGGCTTCATCGCGCTGGAAGAGATGAGCACGACCAAGACTCTGATTCAGTTCTATGGCGAGTGATCGCCGCGCACAATACGGAGACAAGAAATGAGCCAGTTGCAAGGCAAGGTTGCGATCGTCACGGGCGGCGGTAACGGTTTCGGCGAGGGCATCGTCAAGCTGTACGCCAAGGAAGGCGCCAAGGTCGTGATCGCGGACATCAATAAAGAGGCCGCCGACCGCGTGGCGGCCGAAATCGGCGACGCCGCGCTGGCCGTGAAGGCCGACGTGTCCAGCCGCGCCGACATCGACAACGTGGTGCGCGCCGCGCTCGACAAATTCGGTACTGTGGACATCGTAGTCAACAACGCTGCCATCACCCACAAGAACCAGCCGATGCTGGACGTGGACGAGGCTACCTTCGACCGTATGTTCGACATCAACGTGAAGTCGATCTATCACATGGCCCAGGCCGTCGTGCCCGTCATGCGCCGCCAGAAGCGCGGCGTGATCCTGAACATCGGGTCGACAGCCGGCATCCGTCCGCGCCCGGGCCTCAGTTGGTACAACGCGTCCAAGGGCGCGGTCAACGTGCTGTCCAAGTCGATGGCCGTGGAGCTTGGCGGCGAGGGCATCCGCGTCAACGCCATCTGCCCGGTCATGGGCGTGACCGGCATGTTCGAACTCTTCATGGGCTTGCCCGACACCCCCGAGAACCGCGCGAAGTTCGTGTCGACCATTCCGCTCGGCCGCTTCTGCCAGCCGTCCGACGTGGCCGCGGCCGCGCTGTTCCTGGCCAGCGATGCCGCCGAGTTCATCACGGGCGTGGAATTCCCCGTCGACGGCGGACGCACGGTATAGGTTTGGACGCCGGCTTGCCGCGGGGTCGCGGCGTGCCGGATGCCGCGACCGCCCGCGGTCCGGATCACTTCTGTGGATGAAGACGCATGAAAATCAAAGCGGCGTTATTGCGGCAAGTGGGGGTCGAAGGACCGTATGCGCAGACCCGGCCCCTGACCATCGCGGATATCGAGCTGGACCCGCCCGGGTTCGGCGAAGTGCTGGTCAGGATCCGCGCGGCCGGGCTGTGCCATTCGGACCTGTCGGTCATCAACGGCGACCGGCCGCGCGGCGTGCCGATCGTGCTGGGCCATGAGTCGTCCGGCGAAGTCGTGGAAACCGGGCCGGGCGTCTCGGACCTGAAGGCCGGCGATCACGTTGCCATGGTGTTCGTGCCCAGTTGCGGCTGCTGCAACCCCTGCATGGAAGGCCGGCCCGCGCTGTGCGAACCGGGCGCGGTGGCCAACACCAAGGGAACGTTGCTGGGCGGCGAGCGCCGCCTGCACATCGGCGACGAATACATCAACCATCACACCGGCGTGTCCTGCTTCGCGGAATACGCCGTGGTGTCGCGGCGCTCGTGCGTCAAGGTGAATGTCGAACTGTCCCACCGCGAGGCCGCGCTGTTCGGATGCGCCGTGCTGACCGGCGCCGGCGCCGTCATCAACCGCGCGCGCATCAAGGTGGGCGACACCGCCGCGATCGTGGGGCTGGGCGGCGTGGGCCTGAGCGCGCTGCTGGCCGCCGTTGCCGCGGGCGCGCGCCGCGTGGTCGCCATCGACCTTAGCGACGAAAAACTGGCGCTGGCGAAAGAGCTGGGCGCCACGCACCTCGTCAATCCGAAGCAGGTCAAGACCGACGACGACCTCATGGATCTGGCCGGCGGCCGCGTGGACTTCGGCTTTGACATGGCGGGCGCCGTGCCCGCCTTCGAGACCGCCTACAAGCTCACGCGCCGCGGCGGCGCCACGGTCACATCCGGCCTGCCCAACCCCAAGTTCAGCTTCCCGCTGTCGCTGTCGCAGATGGTGGGCGAAGAGCGCGAGATCCGGGGCAGCTACCTGGGCTCGGGCGTGCCCGCCATCGACATCAGCCGCTACATCGACCTGTACAAGGCCGGCCGCCTGCCGGTCGACAGGATGATGGGCCAATCGTTTTCGCTGGACCAGATCAACGAGGGGTTCGATCACCTCGCCACCGGCGGCAGCCTGCGCGACGCCATCGTTTTCTAAGGGCACAGACCCGATCAACAACACTGGAGACAACACCATGAAGACCTCAAGACTGGCGGCCTTGCTGGGCGCCACCCTGCTGTCGGGCCTGGCCACGCTGGCCATCGCCGCCGACAAACCCAAGGAACTGAACGTCGGCATCTCGACCTTCCTGTCGGGCTCGGCGTCCGTGTTCGGCGTGCCGGCGCGCGATGCGGCCGACATCCTGATCGAAGAGATCAACGCGGGCGGCGGCATCGACGGCGTCAAGATCGTGCCCAGCTACATCGAAGAAGGCGGCGGCGGCGAAAAGCTCTTGTCCGAATACCGGCGCCTGGCCGAAGGCGGCACGCGCGTGATGCTGTCGGCCATTTCCAGCGGCCACTGCAACATCGTCGCGCCCGTGGCCGAGGACCTGAAGGTGCTGAACGTGCTGTGGGACTGCGGCACGGAAAAGGCGTTGGAAGGCAAGAAATACAAGTACGTCGTGCGCACGCAGGCCAACGCCACCACCGAAATGGTCGCGCAGGTGTTGTACCTGATGAAGGTCAAGCCCGACTTCAAGACCATCGCCATCGTCAACCAGGATTACGCCTGGGGCCGCGATTCGCGCGACATCTTCCTGGCCGCGCTCAAGAAGTTCAAGCCCGACGTCAAGGTCGTCGCCGAGATGTTCCCCAAGTTCGGCGCCGCCGACTTCTCCACCGAAATCAGCCGCCTGCAGGCGCTGCGCCCGGACGTCATCGTCTCCACCTCGTGGGGCGGCGACCTGGACAACTTCGTGCGTCAGGCCTCGCAACGCAACCTGTTCAAGAACTCGACCTTCGTGCTGTCGCTGGCCGAAAGCTCGCTGGAACGCCTGGGCAATGCCCTGCCCGAAGGCGTCCTGGTCGGCGCGCGTGGCGATCACTACTTCTTGCACCCGGAAACCAAGGACGATCCCAAGCACCAGGCTTTCGTGAAGAAATTCCACGACAAGACCGGCGCCTATCCGATCTACTCGGTCTATCACATGGTGCAAGGCATCTACGGCCTGAAGGCCGGCTACGAAAAGGCCATCAAGGACAACGGCGGCAACTGGCCCACCCCTGAACAGGTCGCGGCCGCGATGCACGACGTCAGCTTCAAGGGCTACGGCCGCGAAGTGAAAATGCACCGCGCCGACGGCCAAGCCTTGGAAGCGCAACTGTTCGGCGTCACCAAGAAGAGCGACAAGTACCCGTTCAAGGTCCTGTCCGACATCACCATCGTGCCGGCTGAGCTGGTTACGCCGGGGGTGACGGATACGTCCATGGCGTGGATCGAAAAGAGCCTGACGCCTGATGTGTTGAAGAGCGACCAGATCAAGGTGTTCCCGAACTGATCGGGACGGACAGAGCAAGCAGCAGTGTGTGGTGCAGGGATAGCCCCGGCGTAAACGCCGGGGCGTTTTTTTTGCGGCGGGTGCGCGCGTTGCCAGGTGTCTGACACCCTTGCACCACTGCGGAAAGCCCAGCATGACCTCACCCGGGTGTCTGACACCGCCATCAGCCCACTCCAGCCGCCTACAGCTCCAACACCACCTTCTTCCTTAGTCAGTCTCCAGGTGTCTGACACCCCTGCGCCACCGCAGCAAGCCCGGCATGGTCTCACCCGGGTGTCTGACACCGCCATCAGCCACCCCAGCCGCCTACAGCTCCAACACCACCTTCTTCCCCCCGCAAGACCGCGAGCAGCACGCCATCATCTTGTTATTCGCCTCGCGTTCCGCCCGAGTCAGCACCACGTCGCGGTGGTCGATGTCGCCTTCCAGAACGCGCACCTCGCACGAGCCGCACAACCCTTCCTCGCAATCGCTCTGCACATCAATATTGGCGCCACGCAATGCCGTCAGCAGCGTCTGGTCCGCAGGCACGGTGATGACGATGCCCGAATCCTTGAGCACAACTTCAAACGCCTGTTCCTTCGACGGATCCAACGTCCCAAGTGTGGAATGGAAGTGCTCCACCCGCAGCGCATCCTCCGGCCAAGCCGCGCAGCAGCCGGCCAGCGCATCCAGCAGCCCCTGCGGACCGCACGCATATACCTGTGCGCCCGCGCGCGGTTCGGCAAGCAGGGCCGCATAATCGGCGCGGCTTCCTTCGTCCTTCACATGCAGGTGCAGCCGGTCACCGTGCAGCGACTCCAACTCGCCAGCCATCGCCATGCAACCGCGCGAGCGCCCGCTGTAATGCAATTCATAATCCAGCCCCAACTCCCGCGCACGCCGCGCCATCGCGCTGATCGGCGTGATGCCGATGCCGCCCGCGATCAACACTAGTTTCGAAGCCGACTCGTCCATCCGGAAGTGATTGCGCGGACCACGAATACGCAGGCGTGCACCGGGCGTGGCGTTCGCGTGCATCCACGCCGACCCGCCACGGCCATCCGCCTCGCGCAGCACGGCAATTTCAAACACGCCGGTCTCGGCCGGGTCACCGCACAGCGAGTATTGACGCGACAGACCGGTATCGCCGCATTCCACATCGATATGCGATCCGGGCGACCAGCGGGGCAGGGGCTTGCCGTCCGGTGACACCAGGCGCAGCCGCAGAATGCCGTCGGCTGCCGCTTCCGCGCTTTGCACCACGACCGGGCGGGTGATGGCGTGCGAAGACGGTTCGCCGATGCGCACCGGATGCCCGCTTTCCAGCAGCGACGGGTTCGCGCGCTCCGGGTTCTGCGCCGGATCCCATTCCACCCACAGGTGTTCCGGCCCGCGGAAGGAGGTGTTGGGCACATAGGTGAAGGCCTGCTCGGCCAGCTTCAAATGCGGCAGGCGGCGGGTCAGCTCTTCCAGGAAGATCTGCATCTCCATGCGCGCCAGGTTCTTGCCCATGCACTGGTGCGAGCCATAACCAAAGGTGAGCTGATCGCTCGCGTTTTCGCGGCGGATATCAAACAGATCGGCATCACCGAACTGGCGCTCGTCATGATTGGCCGACGACGTCACGATCAGCAGTTTCGATCCGGCGGGAATGGCGACGCCCGCGATCTCCACGTCGCGCGTGGCCAGCCGCCGCCAGGCCGCGACCGAGCCGTTGTGGCGCAGGCATTCCTCGACCGCATTGGGAATCAGGTTCGGATCCTCGCAGATCTCGCGCCAGGCCTGCGGATGCTGCAGCAGCAGCTTGATCGCGTTGGCCGACGCGTTGGCCGTGGTCTCGTGCGCCGCCACGATGCCGGCCATCATCATCGAATGCAGATACGAATCGGTCACCACGTCCGGATGCGTCTGCTGTTTGCGCAGGCCGTATTGCATCCAGCCCGGGCCGGACGGATCCTGCCGCATCTTGTCCAGGATCTTCCCGGCCAACTGCCAGAAATTGCCGACTGCATGCGCAACGGCAACCTGTTCCTCCGGCTTCGGGCGGCCCCAGGTGTTCACTGTGTGCGCGATGGAATACTGGCGCAGCAGGTCCATGTCTTCTTCCGGGACGCCCAGAAAATGCAGCGCCACGGTCAGCGGCACTTCCCACAGCATCTGGTCCACGAGATCCGCGCGGCCGTCGTCGATGAAGCGGTCCACATACTCGCGCGTCAGGCGGCGCACCATGGGTTCGTGGTGCTTCAATTCTTCAGGCGTGAACGGATCCATCAACACGCGGCGCCGCGGCATGTGCGCGGGCTCGTCCTCGTTCACCAGCGTGCGGTTCATGGCATAGCCATACGACGCCAGCACCGCGTTGGCCTCCGGTCCCGTCGGCGTGATCTTCTCCAGTGCGATCGACGGGCTGAACGTGATGTTGTCGCGAAAGATCGCCTTGATGTCGTCGTAGCGCGTCACGACCCAATAGCCCAGTTGCGGGCTGTAGAACACCGGCTCCTGATCGCGCGCCCAGCGCACGTATTCTGGCGGGTCCTGCTGATAGCCGTCCCCAAAGGGGTCGAACTCGGCGGCCCGCGCGCTGACCGGACAGCCCGTCGGGCTCTGCGCCGCAGCCAACGCGGCGTGGTCGATGGGACAGCCCGAGGGGCGCGGGGTGGCGGATGCTTGGTTCATGAGGTCGTTCCGTGTGTTCGTCTTGCGGGCCCGCCGCTGAGTGCGGCACATGCTTGCGGCATATGCATGCGGCGGGCCGGTGGTGCTGGGTTCAACGTGATGCGGTCGAGCGTGATGCTTAGGCCGGCATGACGCTCATCCCCGCGTAATGCTCAATCCAGCGTGATGCCCAGATCTTTGATCAGCTTCTGCCAGCGGGCACGTTCGGCCGTCAGCATCTCGGCGTACTGCGCGGGCGTGTTGCCGATAGGCTCGATGCCGAACTCGACCAGCCGCTGGCGCGTGGCCGGATAATTGATGGTCGCGACCACCTGCTTGTTCAGGGCCTCGATCACCGGCTTGGGTGTCGCGGCGGGCACCACCACGCCGACCTGCGCGGCGGCTTCCACGTTCTTCAGGCCGATCTCGGCGAATGTCGGCACGTCGGGCAATTGCGGCAGACGCGTCGGATTGGCGACCGCCAGCGCCTTGACCTTGCCGCCGTTGATGAAGCCGGCGCCCGCAGCCAGGTCCACCATCATCGCGGGCACCTGACCGCCGGCGACATCCGCCAGGGCTGGCGAGGCGCCGCGATACGGCACGTGGGTCATCGTCAGGCCCGCCTCGACCTTCAGCAATTCCATCGCCAGGTGGTGCGGGCTGCCGGCGCCGGCCGAGGCGTAATCCAGGCCTTCCTTGCGTCCCTTGGCTTCGGCCAGGAACTCCTTGGCCGAGTTGACCTTCATGGCCGGGCCGACCACCAGAATCATCGGGAACCGTCCCATCAGCGTGACCGGCGCCAGATCCTTCGCCGGGTCATACGACAGCTTCTTGTAGAGGGCGGGGTTGAACACTAGCGTGCCGTTGTCGGCGGACAGCATCGTGTAGCCGTCGGCCGGGGCGCGCGCCGTTTCCGACGCCGCAATTGCCGTGTTGCCGCCCGGCTTGTTCTCGATCACCACCGGCTGGCCCAGGCGTCCGGTCAGGCCTTGCCCGATGCTGCGCGCCAGGAAGTCCGACCCGCCGCCGGCGGCATACGGCACGATCCAGCGCACGGGCTTGGACGGGTAATCGGCAGCCGCCTGCTGCGCGGACGCGCTGGCACAAGCCAGCAGGGGCAGGGCCATCAGGCCGGCCAGGATGTGGTGTTTAACACTGCGCATGGACATGTCTCCTCGTTGTGGAATGTCAAAAGTGCATTCCTTATTTGCGTAAAGCATATACGCAATGCGTAATTTTTGAAGAAGGGTTAACCTTAGTGCCGCTCCAGGCTTTCGGTCCCTCGTTTGCTGGCGAGCGCCAGTCCCGGAGCTGCATTTCCCTATGAGCAAAGCCGCCTTGCCGCCTGAATCCGACCTCGAATCCGCGCAGGATCCGGCCGCCCGGCCGCGCGAGCGACGGCAGCGGGTCCAGGCCGCGGAAACCGGCATGTCCGTCCTGAAAGGGCTTGCCCGCTTGGGCGGCCGCGCCAGCCTCACCGCGCTGGCCGCCCACGTCGGCGAAAGCCCCGCCAAGGTGCACCGCTACCTCATGAGTCTCATCGCGGAAGGACTGGTCGACCAGGAAGTGGCGACGCAGCAGTACCACTTGGGCCTCGAAGCGCTTTACGTCGGCGTGGCCGCCATGCGCCAGGCCGACCCCCTACGCATCGGCGAACCCGCGCTCGTTCGCCTGCGCGAAAGCCTGGCCGTCACCTGCTTCATCGCCGTCATGGGCAACAAGGGCCCAACCATCGTGCGCTTCGAGGAGCCTGGTTTGCCCGTCACCGTGAACGTGCGCGTCGGCTCGGTGCTGTCGATGCTGTGGTCGGCGACGGGGCGGGCTTTTCTGGGATTGCTGGACGAAGCGCCCGTGCGGGCGCTGGCGGAAGCCGAACTGGCCGGCGCACCGACTGAGCAGCGCGCGCTGCTGGATCGGGACGACCCGATCGGCGTCTTGCGCCGCGATGTGCGGGCAGCGGGGTGCGCCACGGTGAAAGACACCAATCTGCGCGGCATCAGCGCCGTGTCGGCGCCGCTGTATGACCACACCGGACGCGTCTGCGCAGTATTGACCGCGCTGGGAGCGACGGGCGGATTTGATGTGTCCGAGGGTGGAACGGTGGTGGCCGCGGTAAAGCGCGAGGCGCTGGCAGCCAGTGTGGCTTTGGGGTACGTGGCGGGTTAAGCCCTCAAGCCGACAGGAACTCGGCGGGCACACGTTCGGTTAGCCAAACCCCGTTGTCCGCTTGAAAGAATACGAATCCCTGCTTGTGCATCCGCAAGGCGTCGATTCTTAAAACGACCGGCGTGCCGTAGCGCTTCCCAACCGCGGTTGCGGTCGAAATATCTGCCGACAGATGGACATGGTGGCGTTCGCCCGGACGCAGGCCGTCCGCCATAATTGAATCCAAAAAGCGCGTGGCCGTACCGTGATGAAGAAACTCTGGCGGCTGCAGGGGCTCGTGTTGTATGGCGACAGTATCGGTCGAATGCCCCTGCACAGCGCGAATTCGCCGGCCATCTGCAGATAGCGCGAAACGCTTCTTGTCGTTGCTGTCGACAATATCCCGGATCAGCGCGATATCTAGTGATCGGCCTGATTGCTGCGCGCAAGCAATGAGCGAATCAACGTCTGCCCACCCCTCACGGTCCAGGGTCAAACCGATCGCGTGCGGTTCATGGCGTAGTACATAACTCAGGAATTTGCTCACTTCGCCGTGATGTTTGCTCATTTCGTACCTGTCCTGCCAGTCGAATAATCCGTTTAGGGTGTAGATGAGATATCGTTACTCGCCGCGGGCAGCTTATGACAAGGCGATATTTCGATCGACTGTCTTTTGTATCGCGCCGCGCGGGCATGGCACGTGTAAGGTGCATGATTGACGTCCCGGGCGATCGGGATCGGCATCTGCTGGAATGCTCCTGCCCACCTGGTATTAACAATATTTGTCATGGGACTTCATAGATGTTTGAAGCTTTCGACGCTGCGTATAGGCCTGACGCTCCCACTTTGATGCCCGAGTCGGGCGGAAGGGTTGGTGTTACGTTCGAATTGCAAATGTTCGTCGACAGATACGGCGGTAGGTCATTTAACAACGGCATCTACCGAGCCCTATCGACGGAATCTGCGGCCCAATCTTCGGAGTATGTAGTCCATGCATATCCCGCTTATTCGGGGCATATCATCTGCTTTGGTGTCGATTGGCTAGGCCGAATATTTGCTTTGGACGCACGGCGATTAGAGCAGGGGTCACCGGGAGTAGTCATGTTCGAACCCGGCACGGGAGATTGTTTCACCGTTCCCTGCAATATCGTGACTTTTCACAATAGTGAGCTTGTGCAATACGCCGAGGACGTGCTGGCCGAGTCCTATTACAAGACGTGGCTCGCGAACGGGGGGCAGGAACCGCTTTTCAATCAGTGCGTCGGATACAAACGGCCGCTGTTCCTAGGCGGGCAGGATGAGGTTTCGAATCTGGAGTTGTCGGACCTGGATGTGTACTGGCACTTGTTATCGCAGCTGGTTCGGCATACGCGCGGACTGCCTGACGGAACGCCGATCGGGCCTATCACCTTGACCGACCCGCGTTGAGCTTCGACAGGCGTTGCGCATTTGAAGAGCTTCCGGACTCGGGGGCCTTTGACAGATCCGCATTAGTCTTCGGCAGGTTCTGATGCCCTTGAACTCGCCATCATTCAGCCGAGTAAGCCACACCGTTGCGGACGTCACCAAACTTCAAGTAGATCTCTGAAGCGAGGCGCTGTACGAATCGTTGCCGATGCGGGTTGAATTCCACAATGCAGCGCGAGAGCAGCGTCCATCAACCGGAGTCGATACGTGCAATTCCATGATGATGGTTTCACATACAAGGCGGTAAGCATCTCTGGCCCCACGCACAACTTCCTCGGGGTTGAGTTTGTGCCTTTCGGTGCTGTTGCTCGCCCAGTGCTTATTGAGCCGGTTCGACTTTTTCCGGCAGAGCCTATCAGACTCGCCGCCGATGAGGTGCTGCTGTGGGTCGAACAAGGGATGAAGGAAGCCGGCGAAGAACTGGGAGTCGAATTCCGTCTAAGTCGCATCATTTACGTCATGAGCGACTCGCCGCCGGTGGCGGTCTATCGCGATATTGCAAAACGCATTGCTCACAGAATGCACGCACGGCGACAGACGGGGGAAGGATAAAATTCTGAATCACTGTCGTTTGGAGGATGGCGCTTGTGTTCCCTCGGGCACCTTATCGATTGGGATGTGAAATGTCCGTCGCTTGCTATGAATGTGAGAGAAGTGGCGAAAATGCTTAAGGCTCTGCCAGGGGCTGTGTATTCAGGAACCAAGGGAGAAGCTATTTGGCTTGAGGGGCTGCTTGAGAAAGTTGGCGAGTCCCCAGTATTGGAGAGACGATAGGCTCTCAGTTTTTCTAAAGGTCTCTAAGGTATAGCGAGCCTACGCGTCTCGAGTGCTTCATTTGAGGTGCGACAGCTGGCGCGAAGTATGGCTGATTAGCACACTGGCCCGCCGACGCGCGTGCCATCGGCTTGTGTACGGAGGAATCCATGATTTCAATCGGTGCGGTGTTTCATGGCCCGGAGCTCAAAGACTCGAAAATTGATCTTGCCATATTGGCTGCGAGCAAAATAATCAAGAGTCACAGGGGGGCGCTCGATTCGATAAAAACTCCGTGGGTAAACGCGGTGTTCGTTGTGTCAGGTTCTATGGCTGACGTTGATTTTGAATGCCTCGAGTTTGGAGATTATTCAATCGAGAATAAAGGTGTGGTCGTTAAAATTCCTGTGCCAAGAAAAATACGGGAGCGCGATAATCTGAATGAACTCGTCATCGATTCGCTGCGCGGCGCGAATGCGATGGCGTTCGAGTTTTTTCGGCTCAAGGGAGAGGAATTTCCGTTGCGTGAAGCTGAGGCACTGGTCACGAAGGTCGCGGATGGGTTCCGCAGCGAATAGGTTCGTGCCGTCGGCTTAGAGGGCGCTGTTGGGACTTTGGCTGTCGCATGCACACTTGAAGAGTGAAGTGCAAGCCGCTACAGATGTCTGGCACCTTCGCCGACATTGGGCCCCTCGCGGGGGAAGGTTCGAATGAAGGAAAGGGGGGGCTTTGCGTATACGTTCTGATTTGGAAGCGAATGTCAGCTGTGTCGCAGATGTTGGGGCAAGAGTTTTCAGATGCTTCGATGAGCCCCCGCTTCTACCTATTTTTTTACGTGAAACCGTCTGCCTTGGAGGGCACGGGGTCAGCGCCGCAATCAATTGAATTTTTGATAACCTCAAAAGACGGTCTGTGCAATATAAAGAATGTTTGGGATGTGGGGGATGGTGTTATGCATTCTTGGCATGGAGGTGCTGGCATGCAGATTGTGGAAGATGAGTTCGGTCGGCATTATTTCTGTAATGATGGGCATGCGGAATTACGCTTTGATAATTTGATATTTTCGGTAAGGCTAGGCTAGGGCTGGGTCTGGGATTGTAGTGATTAAAAACCCCGCTCCTGCGGGGTTTCAATGTTCCAAATTGGAAACTCGGTAAGTCGCAATCCGGCTCATAGCGCCTTCCAGTACGAGTTGCTCAAGCGGGATCTTCTTCGCCAAGAAGTTCAAAGCCGAAATTGTGAACTTAGCAATTTTGGAGGGTTACATGTCTTCCGTTGGCCGGGTTAATACACGGGGCGAATTGCGTGCATTGGCCACCACTACCGCATCTGTGGAGAGAGCGACTGCGGAGGACATTGGCCGAACAAGCCAACGCGTTTCATTTACGAAAAGGATATGAATTGGACTGGAAGCGGGAATTGGTAATAGCGCATTTGGTGAAGCAGAAGGTGTCGGAAGTAGATGTTGATGGCATATGGGAACGCACCCTTCCCGAAGTCGCGGCTTCAGAGGAAGAATTGCATGCACTTGAAGCAAGGCTTGGCTACATTTTGGATTCCAAACATAGGGCCTTTTTGTCGCACGCGAACGGATGGCGCGCTTTCAAGCATCGCATCGATATTTTTGGAACCAGCGATTTTATAGATGGTCCGCGCGCGGCTCGAGCCGTGGAGCTAGTAGAGTCGCTTGAGCCGCTTAAAGAATTATGTGGTTTTGATAAGGCGGACTTGCTTCCAATAGCTGTGTCCTCAGAGGATATCGACCTCATGCTCATTACACGACCGCATACAGAGAAACCGGGTCAGGTTATTTGGTTCGCTGGGGGAGTTATCGAAACTTTTCCCGGATTCGATGAATGGTTCCTTGCGATGGTTGATTACAATCGCCTCGATTATCGGTATCTTGTTGAAAAGCATGGTCGTTGATATCTTCAACCCCGGGAGGCATTTCGCACTGTAATTCCCGTCACCCGCATCGGAGTGCGCGTCGATAAATTAACCCTTTCAGCGGGTAGATGCGCCGAGTATGGCCGAGAGCCGGCTCGGCGGTGTAGGGGCAGTAGGGGGCCCAAGGAGCTCCAGGTATCGACGAACTGCTCGCCGGTTCGTGTGGGTGTCTGACACCTTGCAGATGAAACCGGAAGGCACATTCCGATTGATCGAAGGCGCTGAGTACGAGGTTGCTCGTGCCGCCGCGAAATCTGCCAATAGGATGTTCCGCCGAGAGCATGAACTTGTAGGTCGGGGAGTTGAGGTCCATGAAATTAAGCCGATTAAGTTCAGTCGCAGCCCAATCGGCCCAGATAAAAAAATTCCGTTGCCGCGAAATATCCATCGCAGGGATGTCACGCCGTGGCGGAATGGGCTGCAGCGACATGTTGAGAAATACTTTTCCGGGTGATGGTAAATGGACATAGATCATGTGTTTGATAGTTGGCAACTAAATATAGGGGCGTCTATAGAGAATATTCGAGATGCAGAACTGCTTCTTGGCTGCCTGCTGCCCGTCGACTACGCAGCCTTTCTCCGCACTTATGATGGTGGCGAGGGAATAAAACTTGGCTGACGAGACAGCAGCATATCGAGGCCGTGCGTTATTGGAATAGGGTGATTGCCGAGATGCGTCGAGCTGGGGCAAGGGGTGAGCAAAGTGAATAGATGTTCTAGTAGGCGTTCATTAAGCATTAAGCGAATTTAATTATTTTATATGCAGGTGCTGAACTGTCTCGCTTCGCTAATGTGATTGGACTGTTGAATTGACTATCAAAGCCCGCAGCTTAAGCTGGGAAACGCCCGAGTCCTCAGTAGGTTCGCTGGCGGTTGTATTATCTCGATTTCACTTGCCAAATCGCCTTAATGTTGACCTTAATACACTAATTCATTCTTCTCTATTGCATTACTCTTGCGGAGTGCTCGTCGGGCTGCAGAGGGGGCAAGTTGGACGAGAGCGCTTTATGCAGACGCGCGCGCTGGCCGTGTGGTGCCGCGACCACTAGGAAGCAGAGAGGGCGTGTGAGCGCCGGCGGCGCGCGTACGTCGACAGTGGTCAGGCTATTCCGTCGCGCGTGCTCAAACCTACCGCCCCACCTCCAACTTCCCCAACGCATCCCTGAAATCCGGATACTCCTTCAAAAACGCCTGATTCCGCTCGAACCTCCCGAGCAACCGATCATCGATCGTCAGATTCAACACCGTTTCCCGATCCCACACCCTGGGCCGCCGCTTCACCGGAATCGGCACCTTCTCCGTGAACTCCTTGTACGAATCATGCGGTTCGCACTGTTCATAATCGGTCGAGATCCGCTGCACCGTCCCCGTCTCCAGCCCCGCCTGCCGGGCCTTCTCCTGCAGCCACGCTGCCGGCAGCGTCTGCAAGCTCCCATCCTGATACCCGCCGCCCACATCGGAATGCGCGCCGATGAACCAGCGTTGTTCGACGGGCAGATGGGCCGGCCGGGGCGGAGACCCCTCGCGGCGGGTCCATAGCGTGGGGAAGTACGGCTCGCGGTATTCGTTGGTGGCGATGGCGTGGTAGGCGTTCAGTACGTGGTTGCTGAGTTCCGTGTCGTGGAAGTTGTAGAAGCTGGAGAAGCCGGGAAAGGAGACGCCGCCGACGGGGATGCCCAGGCTGCCCACGGTGTCCCAGACGCCGACGAAGTGCAGGTCGGTGTCGCGGGAGAAGTGATCGCGGAAGGCGGCGGCTTCCAGGGAGGTGGGGGTGCAGTCGTCGCGGTACAGCGCGTAGGCTTCGGAGACGTTATTTTCCGTGGGTTCGTTGAGCAGACCGCATTTGCGCACCATGCCCGCCAGGCTGCGGGCGGAGTAGGCGCCGCGGCTGAAGCCGAAGAGGAAGATGCGGTCGCCGGGCTGGTGGCGTTGGCTGAGCCACCGGTAGCCTTCGCGGATGTTGGCCGACAGGCCGGCGCCGAACGCGCCGCCCATGAATTTGTCGATGGCTGACCACAGGCCCTGGCCCTGCGTGCCGACGCCTTCGATGTAGACCGTTTCCTGGGTGCTGGTCTCGGGCGCGGCTTTGTAGAGCTCGTAGACGTTGGTGCGGTCGTTGGGTTCGTTCCACGTACCGTCGAAGAATACGGCGAGGTTCTTCACCATGATCGTCTCCCCACACACAGATAAAGGCTTGCGATACCTATGCTGCCGGCTGGGACAACGCCTGCGTGAGGCAAGCTAGCACGCGGCGCGTCGATGGCAGGGCGCGGGGTTTCCCTGCTGCATGTTCGTACACCTCCTTTCTGCCTAGCCCCGCGTGCGCGACGTTGTGTGTTGGCGGCGTTTGCGCGGCGTACCGTTTTCAAGAGTACGCCTTTACTACAGCATCAGGAGCCGTCCAAAGCGTGAGTGGATGGTATCCAGGACGCGAAAAAAAAAGCGGCCCGAAGGCCGCCGTCGCAAACAGGGACAATCCCCCGTTCACACGATCTGGAATTGCACGTCGATGTTGTCGCGAATCGCGCGCGAGTACGGGCAAAGTTGATGCGCCGATTCGACCAGCAATTGCTTCTGCTCACCCGTCAATCCCGGCAGCGAAACCGCAAGCGTCACGCCAAGCGCGAAGTTGGCGCCGTTGTCGACCTTGCCCAGCGACACGCTGGCGTCGATGGCGATGTCGCGCGGCACGGTGATGCCGTGGGTGGCGCCGGCGCGCTTGATCGCGCCCATGAAGCAGGCCGAGTAGCCCACGCCAAAAAGCTGTTCGGGATTGGTGCCGGGCTTGCCGGATCCGGGCGTGCTGAGCGTGACGTCCAGGGCGCCGTCGCTGCTGCGGCCCGCGCCTTCGCGGCCGGCGGTGGTGTGGGTGTGGGCGGTGTAGAGGACCTGCTCGAGTTGCTTGGCCATGATGACTCCAGGATGATCGGCGCGGCGTGGCCGTGCCAGGGGTTGAGAGCCTGCATTGCATCAAGCGGCTGTATCGGTCATGTGTCGGCGCCAGGACGGGATGGCATCACCGCGTATCCAGGACCGGTCCAGATACGCTGCGATACAAACCGCCGTCATTGGCGGGCGCGGCGGCATTGGAGTATGTTGCGCGCTGGCGGCACGGGCCGCATCACGCAACGATCAAGCAACCATCACGGAAAGCACACACATGGGACGTCTCGCCATTCTGGGCGCGCTGCACGAAGAAATTGCCGACCTGCTGGCAGCCATGGACCCCGGCGCGGAGACGCGCCGCATCGCCATGCGCGATTTTCAGGTGGGCACGCTGTGGGGCACGCCCTGCGTCATTGCGCTCAGCCGTATCGGCAAGGTGGCCGCGGCCGCGACGGCGTCCATCGTCATCCAGGAATTCGGCGTGTCGCGCGTGCTGTTCACGGGCTTGGCGGGCGGGTTGCATCCGCAGGTGCGCGTGGGCGACGTGGTCGTGGCCGATGCCTTGATGCAGCACGACATGGACGCGCGGCCCCTGTTCGGGCGGCACGAAATTCCCTTGCTGGGTCGCGAGCGCTTCGACGCCGATGCCGCGCTGAGCGCATTGCTGCTGGATAGCGCGCGTGTCTTCGCGGCCAAGGGCGGTTTGCCGGGCGCGGCCGCGCAGCCGCGGGTCCATCATGGCCTGATCGCGACCGGCGACATCTTCGTCAACGACAACGATCTGGCGCACGAGCTGCGAAATCGCCTGCCCGATGCGCTGTGCCTGGAAATGGAAGGCGCGGCGATGGCGCAGGTGTGCCACGAGTTCGGCGTGCCGTTTGCCGTGATGCGCGTGATTTCCGATAGCGCGGACCACGCGGCCAAGACGGATTTCACGGATTTTCTGGTGAACCTGGCGCGGCTGTACACCGCCGGCATTCTGAAGCCGCTGCTGCAGTCGGGCGCGCTGCGCGACGACTGACGACGAAAACTACGCAGTCAGCGGCGCGATCCTGACTTCGGCGGACAAGCCGCCGCCTTCGCGGTTGGAGAGAATCAGCCTGCCGCCCAGCGCCTCTGCAAGCTGATGCGCAATGGCCAAGCCCAGGCCCGTCCCGCCCGTGTCCCGGTTGCGGGAGTTTTCCAGCCGGTAAAACGGTTGCAGCACGGCGTCCAGTTCGGCGTCCGGGATGCCCGGGCCGCGATCCAGCACGTGGATGGACAACGTCGAATCATGCAACGCCGCCACATGCACCTCGGCGGCGCCCGCGAATTTCAGCGCGTTGTCGATGAGATTGCCCAGGATGCGCCGCAATGCATGGGGACGCGTCAACAGCGGCGGCACCGTATCGCCCGACAGGGACACATCCTTGCCCGTGTCCTGGTAGTCGCACACCAGACTGTCCAGAAAGGCATTCAGGTCGATGCGCGCCGGCTGCTCGGTCTTGCCGTGCGCGCTGCGGGCGTAGTCGATGCCTTCGCGCACCAGCCGCTCCACTTCGTTCAAGTCCTGCGCCAGCTTGTCGCGGTCGGTAGACGCATCCATGAACTCCGTGCGCAGCTTCATGCGGGTAATGGGGGTCTGCAGGTCGTGGGAGATGGCGCCCAGCATCTGCATGCGCTCGGCTAGATGCGCGGCGATGCGGTCCTGCATGGCGTTGAAGGCGACGGCGGCGTGCGCGACTTCGGCGGGGCCTGCCTCGTCGAGCAAGGGGCTCTTGTGATCGGGATCCAGTTCCTCGGCCGCGCGGGCCAGGCGGGTCAGTGGGCGCACGGCCAGGCGCACCGCCATCCAGGCGCAGCCGGCCAGCAGCAGCAGCTGCACGCCCAGCACGCCAAACAGCCATGGCGCTGGCCGCATCCGCAACAGTTCGATGTCCAGAATCGCGGGCTGGCCGTCGGACAGCACGACGCGCGCCTGGATGTGGCGCGGATCGTCCGCCATGGCGCGCACCGTGACGGGACGCTCCGGGCCCAGCGCGGCCTCGATCGACTGCGCGGCGGTGCGCGCGGCATCCAATGAGAGCGGCTGGTTGGCCTTGCCGTCGCCCAGCAGATACTGGCGGTTGTTGCTGGACAGGCGCGGCAGCCAGGCGGCGCGCTCGTCGGCGGGCAGGCGGTCCAGGATGTCCATGGCGATGGCGACGTCGCGTTCCAGGTCGCCCAGCATCATGTTGCGGGTGGCGCTGTAGCGTTCGTAGAACAGCGACGCGAACGACAGACCGTACGCCAGGATCAATCCCGCCACGAAGATCAGGAACAGCCGCGCGACCAGCGTGCGGGGCCAGGCGGGGCGGCGGGGCGCGGCGGTGGTCACTGTCCGCCTTCCGAGACGTCGACCGCGGCGGAAAACACATAGCCTTCGCTGCGCACGGTCTTGATGTACATGGGTTCGCGCGCGTCTTCGCGCAGACGCTGGCGCAGCCGGCTGACCAGGAGGTCGATCGAACGCCCGAAGAAGTCGGCGTCGCGGCCCTGCGTCAGGTTCAACAGCTGGTCGCGGTTCAGCACGCGCTGCGGGTGGTCCAGAAAGACGCGCAGCAGCCGGTACTCCGCGCCGCTGAGCGCGACGATGGTCCCCTCGGCGTCCAGCAGGTGCCGCGCCGTGGTGTCCAGCCGCCAGTTGCCGAAGGCGATTTCGCGGCCCGGCTCGGTGACTTGAAAGTTGGGCGGCAGCATGCGCGTGCGGCGCAGGATGGCCTTGATGCGCGCCAGCAGCTCGCGCGCCACGAACGGCTTGACCAGGTAATCGTCCGCGCCCATCTCCAGGCCCAGCACGCGGTCCATGTCGTCGCTACGCGCGGTCAGCATCAGGATCGGGATGCGCCGGTGCTTGCCGCTGCGCAGTTCGCGGCACAGCACCAGGCCGTCGTCGCCGGGCATCATGATGTCCAGCACGATCAGATCGACCGTCATATTCTCAAGCAGCGACCGCATCTGCCGCCCGTCGGCCGCCAGCGTGACGGTCAGGCCGTTCTTGCGCAGGAAGCCGCCGGCCAGTTCGCGAATCTCCCGATCGTCGTCCACGATCATGACGTGGTCTATGTGGTCCATCTGCGGGTGCCTTCTTGGTGGGTGATGGCGCGCCCGGCGCGCCGGCGGGTTTCGGAATTCTATAGGCCTAGCGCTCGCCCGGGGGCAGGGGATCGCGGCGCGGGCGGCTGTTGGAGATGAGCTGGCATTGGAAGGGCTTGGCGGCCTCGGCGGTGAAGCCGCCAAAGAGCAGCAGCAGGACGGCAAGAAAGCGTTTCATGAGGAACTCCGGTGCAAGGTGTGATCGGGTTATAGCGCCGGGCCGCCCGCGGAGTGTGTCGTACTGTATACGCCCTGGCGGCGGATACACGCGCTTGAAAAAATCCGCCGATCCGGCACATGCCGGATACGTGCCGCGGGTGCAATGGGGTCACTTTCCAAAGGACGACCCCCATGGACCTGATCAACACCCCCATCGCTTTGCTTGCCGGCATGCTGACCATCGCGTCTCCGTGCGTGCTGCCCCTGCTTCCCGTGCTGCTCGGCACCTCGCTGGAACGGTCAGACCGCCTGCGCCCCTTGTTCGTCGTGTCCGGCTTCGTGCTGGCGTTCGCCGGCCTGGGCATCGCGCTCAGCCTGATTTCCAACCTGAATGAACACGTGCACGAGGCCGTGCGCTCGACCTCGATCGTCCTCCTGGCGCTGTTCGGCCTGGTGCGGATCTGGCCCGAACCTTACGACCGGCTGATCGCCCGCGTCGGCGGCCCGTTGCAGCGCCTGGCGGCGGCGGGCGGCACGGGCAGCGGCAATGCGGGCGGCTTTGTCCTGGGCCTGTCCCTGGGCGCCGTGTGGACGCCATGCGCCGGGCCGGTGCTGGCCTCGATCCTGGTGCTGGCGGCCAAGGCGCAGGACCTCGTGCAGTCCAGCACGCTGCTGCTGGTGTTTGCCATCGGCGCCGGCGTCCCGATGCTGGTGATCGCCTACGGCGGGCAGGCCATCGCCACCCGGGTGCGCGGCCTGTCGCGCTACACGCAGCGCTTGCAGCAGGGCTTCGGTGTGCTGCTCGTCCTGACTGCCATCGCCATTTACTTCCAGTACGACGTCCTGGCGTACGCCTGGATTGCCAACCTCTTCGCCTGACCCTCAAGGAGAAAACCATGTTTGCCACGTTCAAGAAGATTGCCCTGGGCGCGCTGATCGCCGCTTCCCTGATGCAAGGCGCCGCTCAGGCCGCGCCGGCCACCGCACCCCCGGCCCCGGAATTCACGGGAATTGAAAAATGGCTCAACAGCGAGCCGCTGACGATGGAATCGCTGCGCGGCAAGGTGGTGCTGGTGGATTTCTGGACCTACACCTGCATCAACTGCATCCGCACGCTGCCGTACGTCACGAGCTGGTATCAGAAGTACAAGGACCAGGGCCTGGTCGTCGTGGGCGTGCATACGCCGGAGTTTCCGTTCGAACGGTCCACTCCGAATGTCGAAAAGGCACTGCAACGCTTCGGCATCACGTATCCGGTGGCGCAGGACAACCGCTACGCCACCTGGACCGCCTATCGCAACCAGTACTGGCCGGCCGCCTACCTGATCGATAAGCAGGGCAAGGTCGTCTACAGCCACTTCGGCGAGGGCCGGTACAAGGAAACGGAGGCGGAAATCCAGCGGCTGCTGGCGCAACCCGGCTGAGCCCGCCGTCCCGCCCGTCCGCAAAACAGATATGCGATCCCGCGCATAGCCCCGGCCCCGCCGCGCGCCTACCATGCTTCAAACACAAGAACGACGTTTGGAGACAGCATGAGAATGGCAAGCGCGCTGACCGCGGTCGGCCTGTGGCTCGGCATGGGCCTGATTTCCGCGGCGGGCGCCGCGGGTTCCTATCCCGACCGGCCCCTGCGGCTGGTCGTTCCCTTTCCGGCAGGCGGGGCCACCGACCTGATGGCCCGCGCCTTGGCGCAAGGGCTGGGCGAGAAGCTGGGCCAGTCCGTCGTCGTCGAAAACCGGGGTGGGGCAGGCGGCTCGATCGGGGCGGAAGCGGTGGCGACCGCCGCGCCCGACGGCTACACCTTGCTGTACTCCACGATGGGTGTGCTGACCATCAACCCGTCGCTGTACGCCAAGCTGCGCTACGACCCGCAAAAGAGCTTTGCGCCGGTCTCGCTGACCAACCTGACGGCCAACCTGCTCGTGGTGAATCCGGAACTGGGCGTGAACTCCGTGGCAGAGCTGGCGGAACTGGCCCGCAAACGGCCGGGCGAGTTGACCTTCAGCTCCTCGGGCAACGGCACCACCAGCCATCTGGCGGGCGAGATGTTCAAGTCCACCGCGGGGGTGGATATCCGCCACATTCCGTACAAGGGCACCTCCGGGGCCATCAATGACTTCATGGCCGGTCGCATCTCGATGATGATCGACACCTCGTCCAATTTCGTCGAACAGGTCAAGCAGGGCAAGGTCAAGGCGCTGGGTGTGACAAGCCAGAAGCGGCTGGCGGCGTTGCCCCACGTTCCCACGATCGCGGAGTCGCCGGGCTTCGAGTCCTACGAGGTCAGCCTGTGGTCCGGCGTGCTGGCGCCCGCGGGCACGCCGCGCGCGATCATCGACCGGCTCAACGCGGATATCAAGGACGTGATGACGGCGCCGCAGATGGTCGAGCGCATGGCGGGGTACGGCATCCAGACCACATACAGCACGCCCGAGGCGTTCTCCGAACGGATCCGCGCCGATACGCAGAAGTGGGCGCGAATCATCGAAGCGTCCGGGGCACGCGCGGATTGACCGCCGGCCCGCCCGTGTCCCGTCTCTTGAATGGAACGACCATGCCCTCGATGATCTCCTCCCTGCTGGCGGCCGCAGCCGCCCTGTCCGTCGCGTCCGTCTCCGCGCCGGCCGCGGCCGCCTATCCCGAACGCCCCATCACGCTGGTCAATCCCTATGCCGCCGGCGGCCCCGCCGACGTCGTGGCGCGCAGTCTGGCGCGGGCGCTGGAGAAGCGGCTGGGCCAGCCCGTCGTGGTCGAGAACAAGCCGGGCGGCGGCGCGTCCATCGGCACGGGGTTCGTGGCGCGTGCCAAGCCGGACGGCTATACGCTGCTGCTGGGCACCTCGGCTGGCCACGTCGTGACGCCGTTGATGCAGAAGACGGTGTACGACGGCGTCGACGGGTTTGCGTTCTGCTCGGTGGTGGCGGTGCAGCCGATCATGCTGGTCGTGAACCCGTCGCGCGGCATCAAGACGGTGCCGGACCTGATTGCCCGCGCCAAGGCCGAACCGGGCAAGCTCAGCTATGGCTCGGCCGGCGTGGGCGGCGCCACGCACCTGGGCGCCGAACTCTTCCAGCAGGCCGCGCACGTGCAGCTCAACCACATTCCCTACGCCGGCGCGTCGCCCGCGATCAACGACGCGGTGGGCGGGCAGATCGACTTGGCCATGCTGAACCTGTCGGCCAGCCTGCCGTTCATCCGCCAGGGCCGGCTGGTGCCGTTGGCGTATGCGGCCGACAAGCGCTCGCCGCTGTTGCCCGACGTGCCGACGCTGGACGAGGCCGGGGTGAAAGGCGCGCAGGCCGCCACCTGGTACAGCCTGGCCGCCCCGGCCGGCACGCCGGCGGACATCGTGCAAAAGCTCAGCGACACCGTCCGAAGCGTGAACGACGATCCCGACTACCGCCGGGTCATGCAGGACCAGGCGATAGAGTTGATGGCGTTGTCGCCCAAGGACGCCGACGCCTACGTGCAGAAGGACCGCGCCGACATGCAGCGGCTGCTCGGCACGTTGGGGCTGCTGGCCAAATGAACATCCACCATCCCGCGCCATGAACTTCGATTTCAGCAAGCTGGCCTCGGCCGATGCCTTCAAGCTGCTTTCCAGCGTGGTCGTGCCGCGGCCCATCGCCTGGGTGGTCAGCCAGTCAAAAGAGGGCGCGCGCAACGCGGCGCCGTTCTCGTTTTTCAACGTGGTGAGCAGCGATCCGCCCATCGTCGCGCTGGGCATCGGTCCGCGCGGCGGGCAGTTGAAGGACACCTCGCGCAACATCCTTGAGACGCGGCAGTTCGTGATCAACCTGGTGTCGGCGGAACTGGCCGAGCAGATGAACCACACCAGCCTGGACTACGACGCCGGCATCGACGAACTGGCGCGTGCAGGCCTGTCCACCGAGCCGTCGCTGCTCGTGGCGCCGCCGCGCATCGCGCAAAGCCCAGCGGCGCTGGAATGCGAGGTCTGGCAGGTTCTGGATGCGGCGCCGCAGCGCGTGATCGTGCTGGCGCGCGTGGTGGCGCTTTACCTGCGCGACGACGCCTTGCTCAACGCCGAAAAATTCTACGTGGACACGCCCGCGCTGCGCCTGCTGGGCCGCATGCACGGCGCCGGCTGGTACGCGCACACCAGCGATCTCTTTCAGATGCGCACACCCGACGCGGCCAACGATCCCGCCGTGCGGCCCGCGCAGGGGCATTGAATGCCCGAGAAGACCTTGAGCCCTTTTGGAGCCTGTCGATGAAATTGCATTGGTCGCCGCGATCGCCCTTCGTGCGCAAGGTGATGATCGTCATTTACGAGGCCGGCATCGAGGATCGCGTGGCGCTGGTGCGCACGCCGGTCGCGATGGACAAGCCCAACCTGGATCTGGTGCCCGACAATCCGCTGATCAAGCTGCCGACGCTGGTCCTGGATGACGGCACGGCGCTGTACGACTCGCGCGTCATCTGCGCCTACCTGGACGCGCTGACGGGCTGCGGCCTGTTGCCGGCCAACCCGGCGTTGCGGCTGACCGCCGAACGCCGGCAGGCCCTGGGAGACGGCTTTCTGGATGCGCTGCTGCTGTTCCGCCAGGAACGTAATAAGCCCGCCGAGCGCCAGACGCCCGCCTGGCTGGACGCCTTCGCGCTGAAGACGAAAGCCGTGCTGGCCGCGCTGGAGGCCGAAGCGCCGGCGTTGCAGGCCAGCCGGTTCGACCTGGGCCTGATCGCCATTGGCTGCGCGCTGTCATACATGGACTATCGTTTCCCGGACATCGCCTGGCGCGACGATCATCCGGCGTTGGCGGCCTGGCATGCACGATTTGCCGCGCGGCCATCCGTGATGCGCACGCAGCCCGACGAAACCCCGTAGAGAGAGGACGATGATGAGCCGTATCCCGCTGCCCACGCCCGACAGCATGACCGACGACCAGAAGCGCGTGTACGAGAAGATCGTCTCCGGTCCGCGCGGACGCCTTGTCGGCCCCTTGCGCGCCGCGCTGCACAGCCCTGAGCTTGCCGAACGCTGGCAGGCGCTGGGCGCGCTGCTGCGCTTTGGCACCAGCCTGCCCGCGCGCGTCAGCGAGCTTGCCATCGTGGTGACGGCGCGCCGCTGGAACAGCCAGATCGAATGGCACATCCATGCGCAGGCGGCCCGCGCCGCCGGCATTGCGGATGCCGTGCTGGATGCGATCCAGGCCCGCGCGACGCCCGTGTTCGACAACCGCGACGACGAGATCGTCTACGAATTCGCCCGCCAGATCCAGGAAACCGGACAGGTTGAACCAACGCTGTATGCGCGGGCCGTGGAACGCTGGGCCGCCGTCGGCGTGGTGGAGCTGACCGCCGTGATCGGCTATTACACGATGGTGTCCATGACGCTGAACGCGCACGAGATTCCGATGCCGGACGATGCGCCGCCGCCGCTCGATACGCCGCAACAGGACGGAGCGCCGGCGCTCAGCCGCCTGGCGCCGCTGGCCGGGAGCCCATCATGAGCGCCGCCGGCAATTCAAAAGCAGGCGCTCAGGCGCGCGCCTATGTGCCGGATAACGTGGAGAAGCCGCGTATGCCCGTGGCGCCCCGTCACGCGCTGCCGGCGGGGGCGTGCGACACGCACTGCCACGTTTTTGGTCCCTATGACCGATTTCCCCTGCAGCATCCCTCGTCCTATGCCGCGCCGGACGCGCCCGCCGCGCGTTATCTGCGCATGCTGGACACGCTGGGCGCGGCGCGGGGCGTGCTGGTGCAGCCGGCCCCTTATGGCACGAACCCGGACGCGTTGCTGGATGCCGTCGCGCAAGGCGGGGGGCGGCTGCGGGGCATCGCCGTGGCGGACCCGGGCGTCACTGACGCGCAGTTGCAGGCCCTGTACGAAGGCGGCGTGCGTGGCCTGCGCTTTGTCGAGGCGCGCGATCCCGCCGGCAACCTGTTTCCCGGCAGCGTGGGCTTTGACCAGGTCGCCGCGCTTGCGCCGCGCATGAAGCAGTTCGGCCTGCACGCGCAGCTATGGGCGCCGTGCGACACCTATTTGCGTCATCTGCCCGCGCTTGCGCAACTGGACCTGCCGCTGGTGATCGACCACATGGGCAGCGTGATCCCCGCGCGCGGCGAAGAGGACCCGGTGTTTCAGATGCTGCGCGGGCTGCTGGCCGAGGGCCGGATCTGGATGAAGCTGACGGTATGCCGCGTGGGCGCCGCGCCCGACTACGACAACGCGCGCGGCATCCACGACGCCTATACGGCGGCCAATCCGGATCAGGTGCTGTGGGGCTCGGACTGGCCTTTCGTGCGCATGGGGGCGGCGGCGCCGTCGGCCGATGCGCTGGTCGACCTGGCGCATGACTGGCTGGACAACGACGCGCTGCGCAGGAAGGTCTGGGTGGACAATCCGGGGCGCCTGTACGGCTTCGAATAGCCAATGGCGGGCGCACGCCGGGCCCTGAAGGGCGCCGGCGTGACTTCCCGCGAGGCGCCCTTATGGGCTGGCGTGCCAGACGCCTTCACCGCCAATTTCGCGCACCAGCGCCTCGATCTGCGTGGCGACTTCCGTAACCGTGCGTCCGGGTCCCTTTGTGCGCGAGAACGCCATCGAGATGATGCGGCTCATCGTGGGATCGCGCAGCGCGGCGATGCTCAGGCGGCCCTCCTGAACCTCCTGCCAGACGGCGTGCAGCGGCAGCACGGTGTACATCTTTTCGTGCTCCACGATGGATTTCATCAGCGGAAGCGAGTCGGCCTCGATGAGCGGCGCGATCGTGATCTTGCGCGCCCGCGCCAGGCCGTCCAGGGCATTGCGCAGGCCATTGGGCGCACCGGGCAGGATGAAGGGCAGGCCGTCCAGTTGATCAAACGTCACTTCGCCGGCCTGCGTGCGCGCGTCGCCTGCCGCGCCGACCAGGTATGAATCCACAGAGGCCAACGCCTGTTCGCCGGCCGGGCATTTGTCGCCGTAGCGGTACAGGATGGCGATGTCCACGCGGCTGTCGGTCAGCCATTCCTCGATTTGGCCGCTCGAGCCTTCAAGGATCTTCAGATGCACCTTGGGAAATTGCTGGCGCAGCCGGGAAAACAGCCGGCGGATGAGGGGGTGCGCGGTCGAGGGCAACAGGCCCAGCGTGACCTCGCCAGCCGGTTCGCGGGCCTCGCCGTTCAGCTCCAGTTCCAGCCGTTCGGCGTCGCTCAGCAGCGTCTGCACCAGCGGGAACAGGCGCTCGCCCACTTCGGACAGGTTCACGCCGCGCCCGGTGCGGTTAAAGAGCCGCGCATTGCACTCGCGTTCAAGCGCATTGATGCGGCGGCTCAGCACCGACTGGTCCTGGTCCAGGTACAGCGCCGCGCGCGTGATGCTGCCGAGTTCCGCGATGGCCAGGAAGGCTCGCCATTTGTGCAGGTCGGCGGTCAGGTCCAGGCTCAGGCCCGTGGCTTTTGCTGATGGCATGGTCGATGGCGGCGGTCGGCGGTCGTGGGAATCGGCATAAGCGTACGGCAAAAGCGCGCGGGCATGGCGTTATTGCAGTCCCAGCTTGCCGCGCTTGATCACCTCGCCCCACTTCTTCGATTCCGCCTCCATCAAGGTGCGATAGGCATCGGGCGAGGTCGCGACAGGGATGGCGCCCTGGTCGATCATCTTCTGCCGCAGCACCGGGTCGGCCAGCGATTTCGCGATCGCGTCCGACATCTTGTCCACGATGTCCTTGGGCGTGCCGGTGGGCGCGATGACGCCGTAGTTGGATTCCACGATGATGCCGGGAAAGCCCGCCTCTTTGGTGGTGGGCACGTCGGGCAGGCCCTCGAATCGTTCCGGGCTGGCCACGGCCAGCGCGCGCAGCTTGCCCGCCTTGATGAAGCCCAGCGCGGCCGATGCGTCGCCGGGGAACATCTGCACCTCGTTGGACAGCAGCGCCGTCACCGCGGGCGCGGCGCCCTTGTAGGGCACGTGCATGATGTCGATGCCGGTCTGCTGCTTGAGCAGTTCCCCGCCCAGGTGCGGGGTGGTCACATTGCCGGCCGAGCCGTAGTTGTATTTGCCGGGCTGCTTTTTGGCGCTTTCGACAAAGGCGGCCAGGGTGGTGTCCGGCAGCGACGGATTGACCATGATGACCTGCGGAATACGCGCCACCAGCGACACGTACTGGATCTTGGAGACGTCATACGGCACCTTCATGACGTGAGGCAACCCGGTGATCGCGCCCGGCACGCCAAAGCCGAAGGTATTGCCGTCGGGCGCGGCACGCACGGTGGCGTCGACACCGATGGTGCCGCTGGCGCCGGCCTTGTTCTCGATGACGATGGTCTGGCCAAGGCGCTCGCCGAGCGATGGGGCCAGCAGGCGCGCCAGGTTGTCCACCGAGCCGCCGGGCGGGTAGGGCACGATCAGGCGGATCGGCTGGCTGGGCCAGGGCTGCGCGGCGTGCGTGGCGGGCGCGACGACGCCGCCCAGGATCATTGCCGCCACCGTCAGTGCGGTTGCTTTCTTCATGTGTCTCTCTCCGGGTGCGCCGGCTCGGGGCCGGCGCGTTGTCGTTGTCAGGCGCCTTGCAGGCCCAGGACCTGCTTGGCGTAGATGTTGCGCTGGATCTCGTTGGTGCCGCTGAAGATGGTGGCCGCCAGCGCGTTGACGTAAGGCGCCAGCGCCTGCACGTTGCCGTTGCCATAGCCCAGGTGCATCGCCGCGCCGCCATATTCCTCGGCGATCTGAATCAGCAGGGCGCCCAGCCGCTCGTGCGTTTCGGTCGCCCAGATCTTCAGCAGCGACAGTTCCGGCGGCAGCGGGCGTCCGGCCTTGGCCATGTCCGCAAAGACGCGATACATGGCGGTGAGGTCGGCGCTATCGAGCCGCAACTCGGCCAGCCGGTCCGTGAACGCCGGATCGGCCAGCAGTCCACGTTGCCGTGCAAGGCTGAAGATCTGCTGCAAGGCATGGCTGGCATGCTTGGGGCTGCCGCTGAACAGGCGCTCGAAGCCGAGCAGCGCCTTGGCGATGCCCCACCCCGCGTTCAGTTCCCCCACCAGGTTGCCGCGCGGCACGCGGACCTGATCGAAGAACACCTCGCAGAACTCCTCGTGGCCCGATAGCGTGCGGATCGGCCGGCGGCTGACGCCGGGGCTGTTCAGATCGACCAGCAGGAAGCTGATGCCCGCCTGTTTCTTGACGGTCTTGTCGGTGCGAACCAGCATGAACATGTGCGTCGCGTCCTGCGCCAGTGTCGACCAGGTCTTCTGGCCCGTGACGACCAGCTCGTCGCCCTCGATCACCGCCTCGCAGCGCAATGCGGCCAGGTCCGAGCCGGCGTCGGGCTCGGAGTAGCCCTGCGCCCAGACCGCCTCGCCGGACAGGATGCCGGGCAGAAAGCGCGCGCGCTGCGCCTCGGTGCCGTAGCGGATGAGGATGGGGCCCAGCATGACGAGGCCCTGGTCCGGCGCGCGCGCCACGCCGTAGCGTTCGGCTTCCTCGATGAACGCGATCTGCCGGGCCGGCGACAGCGCCATGCCGCCGTGCTCGCGCGGCCATGACGGCGCAATCCATCCCTGGCGCGACAACGTGAAGTACCACGCCTTGATCTCATCCCAATGCAGCCGCCAGGGGACGTGCCGCAGGTGGTCGGGATAGTGCGCGCGGAAGAAGCGGCGCAGCAGCGCGCGGAATTCTGCTTCCGGCATGGCGTTCCAGTCCGCATCGCGCGGGAAGTCCGTGCCGCAAGCCTGGTCCATCGAATCGTCCGCCTCGGGCGCCGGATCGGCCGCCAGCGCGGCGTAGCGCTGGCGATGCGCCGTGGCGTTGCCCAGCCAGGCGCCCAGGTGCAACGCACTGCGAAAGTACAGGCTGACATCGCATTCGTCGGTGTAGCCGATGGCGCCATGAAACTGGATGGCCAGGCGCGACGCCTCGATGCCGGCGCGCGCCGCGCGGGCCTTGACCCGGCTGGCCGCTGCCTTGCGCGCCTTCACGTCATCCGGCGCCGCCGCCAGGGTGTTCAGCGCATCGAGCAGGCTGTTGGACGCCAGTTCCACCTGCATCGTGGCGTCCACCAGCCGGTGCTGCAGGGCCTGGAACGACGACAGCGTCTGGCCGAATTGCTTGCGCGTGTTCAGGTAGGCGACCGAGTCGGCCAGCACCTGCCGCGCGATGCCCACCAGCTCGGCGGATTGCATCAGGCGGCCGTAGTCGAGGGCTTCGTCGACGGCGTCCAGCACGCCCTCGCGCGCCAGCAGCGCGTCCTGCGCCACCACGGCGGATTCGATCGCTAGGTGGCAGGCGGGTGTACTGTCCGCGCGCTCGTGCGCATGCACTGTCACGCCCGGCGTGCCGGCCGGCAGATAGAACAGGGCGGAACCCGCTTCGCCGTCGGCCGTGACCAGCCAGCCGTCCACGTCTGCGCCCGCAACGACGTGGCGCTTTTCGCCGTTGAGCACATAGGCGCCTTCGCGGGCGGTCGCGGTGACGCCAAAGGCGCCTGCCGATTCTCCGGCTTCAAGCTGGCCTTCCGTTTCCTGCCACGCGACGCCCACCCTTCGCTCGCCACTGCACACGTCCGCCAGCAGCCGGTCACGGAAGGCGGTGTCGTCCGCCGGCGTGATACGAGCCAACAGCGCCGTGCTCAGCACCCCTGCGCCGACGAGCGGTTCGGGGAGCTGGGCGCGGCCCGCTTCCTCCAGCACGCCCGCCATCGCATGCCAGCCCAGTCCCAGGCCGCCCAGCGCCTCCGGCACGCTCATCCCCAGCCAGCCGACCGCGGCGATTTCCTGCCAGTAGGCGCGATCGCCGCCCGGTGCGCGACGCTTGCGTTGCCGCTGGTCGCGGCGCTGCAGGAAATCGCGCGCGCTGTCGCGGATTTCTTCAATCAGTTCGTGGTCGATGGCGTTCATACGATGCCCTCGGCATGCAGGCGTTCGATGGCCGCGTCGGACAGGCCCAGCTCGCCACGCAGGATGTCGGCCGTGTGTTCGCCCAGCATGGGCGGCGGCAGGCCGATGGCGATCGGTGTGGCGGAGAAGTGAATCGGGTTCCGGACGACAGGCATGGCGCCCAGCGCGGGATGGTCGACGCTGCCCAGCACCTCGCGGTGCCGCACCTGCGGGTCCTCGAACACCTGATCCATGGTGTAGATCGGACCGCAGGGCACGTTGGCGGCCGCCAGGGCCTGGTTCCAATCGGTGACCGTGCGCGCCAGCATCGCCGGCTCGATCAGCCGCGACAGGTCGGCCTGCGCCGCCGCGCGCTTGGGGTTGGTGTCAAAGCGCGGGTCGTCCGCCAGCGCGGGCAAACCGATCACGTTGCAGAAGCTGCGGAACTGCGAGTCATTGCCCACGGCCACCATCAGGTGCCCGTCGCGGCAGGCAAAGGCGCGAAACGGCGCGGTGATCTGCGAGGCCGAGCCCATGCGTGCGGGCAGCTTGCCGCTGGCCAGGTAGTTCATGCCGATGTGCGAGATGGCCGCGATCTGCGCATCGAGCAACGCCAGATCGATGTGCTGGCCCACGCCCGAAATCTGGTCGCGGTGGCGCAGCGCGGCAAGGATGGCCGACACCGCGTAAAAGCCCGCGGTCAGGTCGGACACGGAATAGCCGGCCTTGACCGGCCCCGCGCCCGGCTCACCGTCCGGCACACCCGTCACGCTCATCAGGCCGCTCATCGACTGGAAGATCGGGTCGTAGCCCGGCAGGTGGCTGTAGGGGCCGGTTTGGCCGAAGCCGGTGATGGAGCAATACACCAGCCGCGGATTCAGGGCGGACAGCGAGGCGTAGTCCAGCCCGTAGCGCCGCAGGTCGCCCGCCTTGAAGTTCTCGATGACGATGTCGGCCTTCTGCGCCAGCTGGCGAACCAACTCCTGGCCCTCGGGCCGCGAGATGTCCAGCGTCAGGGACTTCTTGCCGCGATTCATCGCGACGAAGGAAGAGGTTTCGCGGCTGGGCTTGCCGTCGCGGTCCGGCATGGGATAGCCCTGGTGCCGCACGTCGTCGCCGCGTCCCGGGCGCTCCACCTTGATGACGTCGGCGCCGAAGTCGGCCAGCATTTGCGCGGCCCACGGCCCGGAAAACACGCGGCTTAGGTCCAGTACCCTCACGCCTTCCAATGCACGAGTCATGTCGGCCTCCTTATTTGCCCTGGAACACAGGCGCGCGCTTTTCCAGGAACGCCTGGCGCGCTTCCTGCGCATCCGCGGTCTTGGCGATGGCCGCCGTCATGTCCTGTTCGTAGCGGTAGCCGTCACGCAGGCTCATGTCTTCGATGGCGTTCAGCGTCTGCTTGGCCAGCACGGTCGCCAGCGGACTCTTGGAGGCCAGCTCGCGCGCCAGTTCCATGGCATGGTCCATCAGTGCGTCGGCGGGCACGCTGGCTTCGACGATGCCCAGCCGGTAGAGCTCGTCGCCGTCCACGCGCAGACCCGTCAGCATCATCCGGCGCAGGCGCGAGTGGCCAAATAGCCGCATGCCGTGGCGGCCGCCGCCCAGCAGTCCAACGTTGATCTCCGGCAGACCCACGACGGCGGTGGAGGCGGCGAGCAGGATGTCGCAGGAGGCCACGATGGCCAGTCCCGCGCCCAGCGCCGCGCCATTGATTGCGCCCACCACGGGCTTGGCGCATTCGCGGATCGCATGAAAGCACTCCCGCGTGCGGCGCGAGTGTTGCGGCAGATCGCCAGGGCCCTTGATGGTGGCCGAGCGGTTTTTCAGGTCGGCGCCCGCGCAGAAGGTCTTGCCCTGGCCCGACAGCACCACCGCGCGCACCTCGGGCGTCTCCGAAATGCGGTCCAGCACCCAGCACAGCTCGTTCATCATCTCGGTGCTGAGCGCGTTGACGGGCGGGTTGGCCAGCAGGATGGTGGCGACGCCGTCGGCGATCGTGACGTCCAGCGCCGTATAGGGCCCGGCCAGGTTCTCCGGCATGCTCATGTCTCTCTCCTTTGTTGTTCAGATGATCTTGCGGTCGCGGTAGTCCTGGATCTGCTCGGCGGACAGTCCCAGCTCCGCCAGCACGTCGGCGGTGTGCTGGCCCAGGAGCGGCGGCGCGGCGTCGGCGCGCAGCGCCGAGCTGCCGAAGCGCAACGGGTTCATCACCTGCGGCACCGAGCCCGCGGCAGGATGCGGCAGGCGCCGCAGCATGGCGCGGTGCACGACCTGCGGGTCTTCGAACACTTCGGGCACGGTATTGATCGATCCCGCCGGCACGCCCGCCGCCTTCAGCGCCGCCAGCCAGTGGGCGCGCGGTTCGGTGGCGAAGATCGCGTCCAGGATGGGATCCAGCGTTTCCTGGTTTCTCACGCGCTGGCTGTTGGTGAGGTAGCGCGGGTCCTGGGCCAGTTCGGGCTTGCCCAGCATGCCGCACAGCGTGGCGAACTGCCCGTCGTTGCCCACCACGATGACGATGTCGCCGTCGGCGCAGGCGAACGTGCGCTGCGGCTGGATGTTCGGGTGCGCGGTGCCTGTGCGGCGCGGCACCTTGTTGCCCAGCAGGAAGTTCATGGCCTGGTTGGCCAGCAGGCCCACCTGCACGTCCAGCATCGCAACGTCGATGTATTCGCCCTTGCCGGTCTGCGCGCGGCGCAGCAGCGCGGCCACGATGCCCAGCGCGGCATACACCCCGGTGGTCAGGTCCACGATCGGCACGCCCACCTTCTGGGGACCGCCGCCGGGCCGGTCGTCGCGTTCGCCCGTGACGCTCATCAGGCCGCCCATCGCCTGGATCAGGAAGTCGTACGCGGGTTCGGCGGCGCGCGGTCCGGTCTGGCCGAAGCCAGTGACCGAGCAATACACCAGGCGCGGATTGATCTTGGAAAGCGCGTCGTAATCCAGCCCCATGCGCGCCAGCGTGCCGACCTTGTAGTTCTCCAGCACCACGTCCGCGTCGCGGCACAGGTCCTTGACCAGCGCCTGGCCTTCGGGCGTCTGCAGGTCGATCGTGATGGAGCGCTTGCCGCGGTTGGTGGCGATGAAGTAGGCGCCGTCGCGGGTGTCCTGGCCGTCTTCATCCTTCAGGAAGGGCGGACCCCAGGTGCGGGTGTCGTCGCCTTGGCCCGGCCGCTCGACCTTGATGACGTCAGCGCCCAGGTCGGCCAGGATCTGGCTGGCCCAGGGACCGGCCAGGATGCGGCTCAGGTCCAGCACTTTGAGATTCGATAACAGCGGCTGCAAAGCCTTCTCCTTGACTGCGGTATGTGCAGGCAGTCTAGGAGTTGGCGGGCGCCGCGGGAGGGGCCCGCGAGCGCAAAGCTGTTATGCGGTTGGGGACGCCGCAGCGCCGGCGTCAGCGTCCCGTATTGGGATAGTTGGGGCCGGCATCATGAAAACCGCCGTTGCTGTATGGATTGGCCGCGCCGGGGTGCGGCGGGCCGCCGGGGCCGGCGCCGCAGCCGGCCAGAAGCAGGGTGGCGGCAAGAAGGGAAAGCAGGCGCTTCAGGGAGGATGTCATGGAGGTCTCCTGCGTCTGCCCCTAAGCAGGCGCGTGGCTCGCAGCGTATGGGCGGATTATAGGCCTGCGGTTTTGGCCTTGATGCGTGGTTTGGCGCAGCGCGCGCGATATTCATTCACGGGGTCGGAATCCGCGGGCTGAAAGTACGGGTGGGGGTATCCCGCTTCGCGCAATGCTGCGTGCATGCGCACGCCCCACACGCATTCGCGCTGCGCCTCGTCCCACAGCCGCGTCGCCTGGGCTGTTTGGCCGCTGCGCCACAGCGCCAGGCCGTAGTCGGCCACCATTTCTTCGTCGCGCGGCAGGTCGCGGTAGGCGATGTGCATCAAACGCAGGCCTTCGTCGGTCTGACCGCGCAGGGCCAGGATCCAGCCCAGCGTGCCCTGGTTGTACGGACGCGGGCCAACGCGCTCCAGCGAGCGGCGGGCCTGTTCCTCCGCCTGCGGCAGGTAGTCCGGAAAGTCCGCCAGGTAGTAGGCGGTGTTGTTCGCCAGGTCCGCGGCATCGGCGGCGCGTTTTTGAGATTGCCGGGCCTGCAGCGCGTTGGAGTCCTCCAGCACCAGATCGGGCATGCCGAGCAGGCGTTCCACCTCCAGCCGCTTGCGCCGGTCGGCCGGCGCTACAGGCTTGAACATGTCCGGAAACGGCCGCTGGCGGGTCTGCAGCACCCAGTGGCGCGCCAGATCGGTCTGGCCGGCGGCCAGCAGTAGCCGCGCCAGATCCAGCTTTTGCTCGGCGCTGCGATTGCAGCGCATGGCGCCGATCAGCGCGCGGGCGCCATCAGCGTCCTGCTGCGCGAACTTGCGGTTGACGGCGTCCAGCTCGGCAAAGCACGTGTCCTCACGCGTGACCGGCGCGTCGATGTGCAGCGAAATCGAGCCCGCCGGCACATCGTGGCTGAAGTAGGCCGTCGCGCCCTGGCGGGTGGTGTATCCCAGGTCCACCCATTGTTCGCCCCAGCGCTGGTGCATGGTCATGATGTATGGCCAGGCGGGCAAGGGATCGGTGGTGCCGCTTCTTTGCAATTGGAAGAAGTGACCCCAGGGGCCGTCGCCGATGCGGCGGATCAGGGTGAAGTCCTCTTCCAGATGCGGGAGCGAGGTCTGGAACTGCGCCGTGCGGCCCTCGGCGTCGGTGACGCCGTGCAGGATGCCATCGCCGGAGGGCGTGTCCAGAATCTCGTCGTTCGAGCCGGTCACGAAGACGCGGTACGGCATGTTGGGCGCGGGGGCGGGGCCCTTGCCATCCATGAGGGTCAGGGTGAGGCTGCGCGTGCGGCTCGGGGCGTCTGCGTCAGCCGCCGTGTCCTGGACCGCGGCGTGCGCGGCGGGGGCGGTCAATCCCAGCGCGGCCGTCAGGCATAGCGCCGAGGCCGAGGCGCGCCAGGTTGCGTGCGACGTCGTGTGAGCGAGATCGGGGGCGGCGGATTGCCCGGAACGTTGCTGCGAGTGCTTCATGGGGACTGCCGGTGATGCCAGCCGCGGCGGGTCGCCACGTCTGTAATGGGAAGGACCTGCACCAGGGCAGGGCGCCGCGTTGCAGGCGCGAGGCGGATTGTGCATCACAAACGGAAAGCGCGCCGTGCTGCCCACCCCCCGCGTCAACCTATGGCATCCTCCCGCCACCTTCCATGCCCGTCATCCTCGAATGCCCAAACTCCTTCTGCGTACCCTGGACCTGCTCCTCCTGTCCTTGGCCGCCGCGCTTTTCGGCGCGTGCCTGACGTCCGTGCTGTCGACCGGCGCGTACGGCTGGATGATTCCGGACGCGCCCTATATCTACGAACCCCGCGATTTCTACGCCCAGGCCGTCATGGCGGGGCTGGCCGGCGTGATCGCGCTGACGCTGGCCGAGCGCCCGGCCAGGCTGCGGCTATCGTTGCCATGGCGCCTTCTTGCGACCTTCGCCGCCGCGCTCCTGGCCCTGTATCTGGCGCCGCCGTCGCCGCAGGTGTTCGGCAATACCTGGGCGCCCGGCGAAGCCACGCGGGAACTGTTCCTGGCGCAATGGCGCATGGTGCTGCCGATTGCGCTTGCGGCAACCGCGCTGCGGTGGGGTTTGCACCGGGTTTTGCGCTAGGATTGTCGTCACCCAACCCGCCTCCCCGGAGAAACCCCGCATGTCCTCCCTAGACGCCTTTGCCATCACCAAGAAGTGGCCCGCTCAGCATCCCGACCGCATCCAGCTCTATTCGCTGCCGACGCCCAATGGCGTGAAGGCCTCGATCATGCTGGAGGAGACCGGGCTGCCCTATGAGGTCCACCGCGTCGCCTTCGATACCAAGGACCAGTTCACGCCCGAATTCCTGTCGCTCAGCCCGAACAACAAGATTCCGGCCATCCTCGATCCGAACGGGCCGGACGGCAAGCCGCTGGGCCTGTTCGAGTCCGGCGCGATCCTGGTCTACCTGGCCAGCAAGACCGGCCAGTTCATCCCGGCGGATACGGCAGGGCGCTTCGAGACGCTGCAATGGGTGATGTTCCAGATGGGTGGCATCGGACCGATGTTCGGCCAACTGGGCTTTTTCCATCGGTTTGCCGGCAAGGACTACGAAGACAAGCGTCCGCGCGACCGTTACGTGGACGAGTCCAAGCGCCTGCTCGCCGTGCTGGACCAGCGCCTGGAAGGGCGTGACTGGGTGATGGGCGACCAGTACACCATCGCCGACATCGCCATCTTCCCGTGGGTGCGCAACCTGGTGGGCTTTTACGACGCCGGCGACCTCGTCGGCTTCTCGTCGTTCAAGAACGTCGCGCGCGTGCTGGACGCGTTCGTCGCGCGGCCCGCTGTCGCCAAGGGATTGACCATTCCGGGCTGACCAATGGAACTGCGCCAGCTCCGTTACTTCGTGCGCGTGGTCGAGGCCGGCAGCATCGGCCGGGCGGCCATGTCGATCGGCATGGTCACGTCAGCGCTCAGCCAGCAGATCAGCCGCCTTGAAGGCGAACTGTCCACGCGGCTGTTGCAGCGCAGCGCCAGCGGCGTGGTGCCCACGGACGCGGGGTTGGCGTTTTTCCGGCAGGCGCAGCTGGCCCTGCGCCACGCCGACGACGCCGTCCAGGCCGCCCAGCAGGCGCGGCTGGCCGGCCACGTCAGCGTCGGCCTGCCGTCCACGACGGCGGCGGTGCTGGGCGCGCCCTTCCTGCAGGCCATGAACGAGCGTTACCCCGACATCCGGCTGCATCTGGTCGAAGCGCTGTCGGGGCACCTGACCGACATGCTCAACGGCCGCCTGCTGGACCTGGCCATCGTGTTCCATGCCGAGTCCGCGCGCCGCTGGAGCGTGATGCCGCTGCTGGACGAACCCCTGTTTCTCTTTGCCCGGCCCGGCATGCCGGGCGTGCCGCCGGGCGGCACGACGCGGCTGGAGGCCATTGCGGACCTGCCGCTGGTGCTGCCCAGCGGCCGCCACGGCCTGCGCGCGCTGGTCAACAACGCCTTCCTGCAACTGGGGCGCACGCCCCGGGTGGTGGCCGAGGTCGACGGCCTGTCGCTGCTGATGGACGTGGTGCAGCAGGGCGGCGCGGCGACGATCCAGCCCAGCTCGGCCACCGCGCGCATCGCGCCGGGCCAGTTGCAGATGGTGCGCATCGACGATGCGCACTTGTTCCGCTCCAACCTGCTGGCGAGCCTGTCGGACGAGGAACTGTCGCCCGCGGCGCTGGCGGCCCGGCTGGTCCTGGCGGACGTGTCCCGCACCCTGGCCCGTGAGGGCAAGTGGGCCGTGGTTGCTCTTCACGAATCGTGAATACCCGTTGACGCCTGCCTGATATCGCAGCGGCGCGCCGCTGCGTAGAGTCTGCCCCTTGAACTGGGGAAGATGGCATGGTTGACGTCTTGGTGATTGGTGGGGGCAACGCGGCGCTATGCGCGGCCCTGATGGCGCGCGAAGCCGGCGCCAGCGTGCTGCTGCTGGAAGCGGCGCCAAAGGAATGGCGGGGCGGAAACTCCCAGCACACGCGCAACCTGCGCTGCATGCACGATGCGCCGCAGGACGTGCTGATCGACGCGTATCCCGAGGAAGAATACTGGCAGGACCTGCTCAAGGTGACGGGCGGGCTGACCAATGAACACCTGGCGCGGCTGGTCATTCGCGAGTCCTCCACCTGTCGCGACTGGATGCGCCGCCACGGCGTGAACTTTCAGCCGCCGCTGTCGGGCGCGCTGCACGTGGCGCGCACCAACGCGTTCTTCATGGGCGGCGGCAAGGCGCTGGTCAACGCCTATTACCGCAGCGCCGAAGCGCTGGGCGTGCAGATCCGCTACAACGCGCCGGTCGATGCGCTGGAACTGGACGACGGCCGCTTTGTGGCCGCGCGCATCGGCGAAGAACGCATCGAGGCCCGCGCCTGCGTGCTGGCCGCGGGCGGCTTCGAATCCAACCGCGAATGGCTGCGCGAGGCCTGGGGCCAGAACGAGCGCGGCGAATGGCCGGCCGACAACTTTTTGATCCGCGGCACGCGCTTCAACATGGGCGTGCTGCTGAAATTCATGCTGGACGCCGGCGCAGACGGCATCGGCGACCCCTCCCAATCGCATTGCGTGGCCATCGACGCCCGAGCGCCGCTGTACGACGGCGGCATCTGCACGCGCATCGATTGCGTGTCGCTGGGCGTGGTCGTCAACCGCGACGCCGAACGCTTCTACGACGAGGGCGAGGACTTCTGGCCCAAGCGTTACGCGATCTGGGGGCGCCTGACCGCCATGCAGCCCGGCCAGATCGCCTATTCCATCATCGACGCCAAGGCGATCGGGCGCTTCATGCCGCCGGTCTTTCCGGGCGTGCAGGCCGACACGCTGCCCGAGTTGGCGCAAAAGCTGGGGCTGGATGCGGCCAATTTCGAGAAGACGGTCGGGGACTACAACGCGGCCTGCCGCGTGGGCAAGTTCGATCACACCGCGCTGGATGACTGCCATACCGAAGGCGTGACGCCCGCCAAGACGCACTGGGCGCGGCCGATCGACACCGCGCCGTTCTACGGCTACGCGCTGCGGCCCGGCATCACCTTTACCTATCTGGGCCTGAAGGTGGACGACACCGCCGCCGTCCGGTTCAACGATACGCCCAGCGCCAACCTCTTTGTCGCGGGCGAAATGATGGCCGGCAACGTGCTGGGCAAGGGTTATACGGCGGGCGTGGGCATGTCCATCGGCACCGCCTTCGGCCGTATTGCCGGCACCCGCGCCGCCGCCGCGGCGCTCGGCCAGAATCCTGCGGGAGCACAACGTGAAGCAGCTTGAAGCCCTGGCCCGCGAGGCGCAGTCCTTTTCCACCAGTCAGTCCAGCCCGGCTCCGGCTCCGGCTCCGGCTCCCGCCGAGCAACCGGTGCATTTTCATGCAAGGGGCGTCAAGCCGCTGACCGAAACGCTGACCGATGACGAGACCGAAGTGGCGCGCGTCATGCAGATCTGCAACGCCTGCCGCTACTGCGAAGGCTTCTGCGCGGTGTTCCCCGCCATGACGCGCCGTCTGGAATTCGGCAAGGCCGACCTGAACTACCTGGCCAACCTGTGTCACAACTGCGGCGCCTGTCTGCACGCGTGCCAATACGCGCCGCCGCACGAGTTTGCCGTCAACGTGCCGCAGGCCATGGCCAAGGTGCGGGTGCAGACATACACCGACTACGCGTGGCCCGCCGCGCTGGGCACGCTGTACAAGCGCAATGGCCTCGCGCTGTCGCTGGCCACGGCTGCGGGATTGGCGCTGTTCCTGGTGCTGGCGGTGGTGATGGCGGGCGGCCTTTTCCATGAGCCGATGGCGGGCAACTTCTACGCCGTGTTCCCGCACAACACGCTGGCGCTGATGTTTGGCGTGGTGTTCGGCTTTTCGATGCTGGCGCTGGCGGTGGGCGTGACGCGCTTCTGGCGCAACGTCAGCCCGGGGGCGGCATCGGGCGCGGCGGTGGCCGAGGCGGCGCACGACGCGCTGCGCCTGCGCTATCTGGACGGCGGCCACGGCAAGGGTTGCAACAACGCCGACGACGCCTTCACGCTGTGGCGCAGGCGGTTTCACCATTTCACGTTCTACGGCTTCATGCTGTGTTTCGCGGCCACGTGTGTCGCCACGCTTTACCACTATCTGCTTGACCAGCAGGCGCCGTATCCGATCCTTAGCGCGCCGGTGCTGCTGGGCACCGCGGGCGGCATCGGGCTCCTGATCGGACCGGCCGGGTTGCTGTGGCTGAATTTCAAGCGCCATCCCCTGCAGGGCGACGCGGCGCAAAAGCCGATGGACCGGGGCTTCATCGTCCTGTTGTTCCTCACCAGCGCGACGGGTCTGGCGCTGCTGGCCGGCCGCGACGGCAGTGCGATGGCGCTGCTGCTGGCGATCCATCTTGGCGTCGTGATGGCGCTGTTTTTGACCTTGCCCTACGGCAAGTTCGCCCATGGCATCTACCGCTCGGCCGCGCTCTTGAAGTGGTCCATCGAAAAGCGCCAGCCCAACAAGCTGCAGCTAGGTTCGGACTGACCGGACCAGCCCTTTTGCCTGCGGACGGCGCCCGAGCGAGGCGCCGCAGCCGGCTACAACCCTGGAGACATCCATGTTCCGCACTCGTTTGCTGGCGCGCTGCGCGCTGGCCGCCTGTCTGACGCCAGCCCTGCCGGCGGCGCACGCCCAGACCTTTCCCGCCAAACCGATCACGCTGGCCGTTCCGCATTCGGCGGGCGGCACGTCCGACATCCTGGCGCGCACCGTGGCCGCCGAAGCCGCCAAGACGCTCGGCCAGACGATCGTGATCGACAACAAGGGCGGCGCCAACGGCACCATCGCCGCCAAGCAGGTGGCATCGGCCGCGCCGGACGGCTACACGCTGCTGCTGGCAACCGCCAGCACGCACGGCATCAATCCGTCGCTGTACTCGCGAATTTCCTACGATGCGGTCAAGGACTTCACACCCGTCACGCTGCTGGCCACCGTGCCGAACGTGCTGGTCGTCGGCCCCAACGTCAAGGCCAAGAACGTGCAGGAGCTGATCGCGTACATCCGTTCGCAAGGCGACAAGACCAACATGGGCTCAGCGGGCGCCGGCACGCCGGGGCACCTGGCGGGCGAGATGTTCAAGAGCGAAGCCAAGCTGCAATTCACGCACGTGCCCTACAAGGGCGGCAGCCCCGCGATCACGGATCTGATCGGGGGGCAGATCGACTTCATGTTCACCACGATCCCGGGCGTCCTGCCGCATGTGAAGGCCGGCACGCTGCGCGCATTGGCCGTGACTTCGCCCGAGCGTTCGTCCGCGATGCCCGACGTGCCGACGATGGCTGAATCCGGCTTGCCCGGATTCCAGGCGGTGTCCTGGCACGGCATCGTTGCGCCGGCCGGCACGCCGGACGCGGTGGTGGCCACGCTGAATCAGGCGTTGACTGGTGCGCTGGCCTCGCCCGAGGTCAAGCAGCGCCTGCTGGAAGAGGGCGCGCGCGCCTCCAGCGTGAACACCGCCGAATTCGGCAAGTTCATCCAGACTGAGATCGCGGCGTGGGCCAAGGCGGTCAAGGACTCGGGCGCCACGACCAATTGATGCGGCAGGCGGTCCTTCGGGATCGCATTGCCTGCGGGGCGTCAGGCCGGTAAAGGCCTGGCAACCGCCATGCTAGGATGCCCCGCATGCTGATCGCCGCCCTGCTTACCTCGCTGGCCTTGACCTCGGGCCATGCCGTCGAATACGACCTTTCGTGCTTCTTCGCGGACAAGGAAGCAGAAGGCTCCCTGGAACGCGTCGAGCACTGCGCCCGCGCCACGAACGACACTGTCGAGTTCCGCCCCGCGGTGATGGCGCGCATGGATTTCGGCGATGACGGCCTGTCGCCCGCAACGGCCAACGGCTCGTGGCACTGGGTGCGCCCCGACGGCCGCGCCGTGCCGGTGGTCACGTACGACAACGGCGCGGACGATTTCGAGGATGGCCTGACGCGCGGTCCGTGGGCCGGCGGCATGGCCTACTACGACAAGCAGCTCAACCGCGTGCTGGCCACGCCCTACGATTGGGTCGACCGCTTCGAGGGCGGCCTGGCCGCGGTGTGCAAGGGTTGCCGCATCGAACGCACGCGCGACGGCGAACACAGTTACGTCACGGGCGGAGAATGGGGCGCCATCGACCGCGAGGGGCGGCTGGCGCTGCCCATGCGGCCGGATGCGATGTCGTTGCGGGCCGAGATGGAGGCCGCACGCGGCGTGCCTCGCCCACGTGATCAGCCTTAGAACTTGTAGCGCAGCTGCGCGTACACGTTGCGCGGCGCGCCATAGAAGACCGAGTTATAGCTGCCCATGCCCGAGTAATAGTGCTTGTCCAGCACGTTGTTCAGGTTCACGGTCAGGCGCAGGTCCTTGCTGAAGTCATAGCCCGCCATCAGCCCCAGCACGCCGAAAGCGTCCTGCGTGAACCGATGATTGTTCTCGCCGATTTCCTGCGAGAAATACGTATTGCTCTGCCAAAGCATGTTCGCGCCTACGGTCAGACGGTGCCAGTCGCCCGGCAGGCGGTACGCGGTGGCCAGTTTGAACAGGTGTTCGGGCTGCGTGGTGCTGACGCGCTTGCCGTCACGGTCGCGCGAGCGGCTGTACGTGTAGCCCGCATTCACCTGCCAGCCCGGCATGACTTCGCCGGACACCTCCAGTTCGACGCCGCGCGTCGTCACGCCCGGAATCGCGATGTAGGCGGTGCCGCCCGACGGCGTGGACGCGCCGCTGGGATCCAGTTCGGCGACGTTGTCCTGCTTGAGCTGGAACAGCGCGATGCTGGCATTCAACCGGCCGTCCAGATATTCGCCCTTGGCGCCGATTTCGTAGCTCTTGCCGGTCAGCGGGTCCAACTGGCGGTCGTTGGCGTCGAAGTTATACGCCTGCGGCTTGAACACGTCGGTATAGCTGGCATACACCGTGTGCCGGCTATCCAGGTCATAGGTGATGCCCGCGTAGGGGATGAACTTGTTGTCGACGGTGGTGGCGTAATGCGAGCTGCGGCCGTTACCCAGACTGCCGTCCAGGCTCCATTCGTAATCCGTCCAGCGGCCGCCCAGGATGACACCAAGCCGATCCGTGGGACGCAGCACGGTCGCGCCGTACAGGATCTTCTGGTTCACCAGAATATTGTGCGTCAGCCACCATTCGTACATGTCGGGCTCGACGGCGTTGTTGTTCCAGTTGAAGGCGTCGTCGATCAGCGAATCGGTGTTGCCGTCGTAGCGGTTCGATTGCGAGTGCGTGCGCGCGGCGTTGTAGCCCAGCACCAGTTCGTGCTGGCGGCCGAACAGGGTGTAGGGACCGGAAGCCTGGAAGTCGATGGTGTTCTCGCGCGAGTCGGTGTTGAAACGGGCTGCGCCGCCCGTGTAGAAGCCGTGGTCGATGCTGTGGGTGTCCACGTCGATGAGCGCGCTGCTCATGCCGGAGATCAATTCGCGCGAACTGTAGTTGCGATGGGCCGCGGCCAGCTTGACGCGCCAGCCGCTGTCGAATTGGTGGTCGATGTCCGCGAAGACGCGGGTCGTGTCCTGGTTGCGCCACGCCCATTTGTCCGCGGGGTTGGTCGACCGCGAGAACCTGACCTGCGATCCGTCCGAGAAGAATGCCGGCAGATGGGTGTTGCTGGTGCCGTCGTTCTTGTTCTGCTGATAGTCCACGCCGATGGACGCCTTGGTGCGCGGCGTCAGGTCGGCTTCCAGGATGCCGTAACCAACATACTCCTTGCCGCTGGCGTAATCCATGAAGCTGCCGCGGGTTTCGGCCGCACCGACCACGCGGCCGCGGATCTTGCCGTTTTCGCTTAGCGGTCCGCCCAGGTCGACTTCGCTGCGGTAGCGGTCCCATGAGCCGGCGCCCGCGCTCAGGCTGCCTTGAAACTCCTGCGTGGGCCGCTTGCGGATGAAGTTGACGACGCCGGATGGATAGCCCGCGCCGTTCACCAGGCCGGTTGCGCCTTTCAGGATTTCAATGCGGTCATAGATGACCGTGTTCGTGATGCTGTAGTTGTCGCGGACGTTGCCGCCGTCGCTGGACAGGCTGGGCAGCCCGTCGAACTGGAAGTTCTGCAGCTGGAAGCCGCGCGAATAGAAGCTGTAGCCTTCCGAGTTGTCCTGGACGACGGTGATGCCGGGCGTCTGTTCAAGCGCGCCCGCGACGCTCACGATGCCTTGGTCGTCCATCTGCTGGCGCGTGATGACGCTGACCGATTGCGGCGTTTCGCGCATCGTCAGGCGCATGCGCGTGGCTGACGACGATTCCGGCATCGTGTACGAGCCGGTGCCTTCGCTGGGCGGAATCACGCCGTTGGCGGTGACCACCACGGGTTCCAGCGCGGTCACCGCGCTGGCTGCCGGCAGCGGCCGCACAGTCAACACGCCGCTGCGGGTGACGACGAGTTCCAGCCCGGTGCCGGCCAGCGCCTGTCTGGCGGCTGCTTCGGCGCTCAGCACGCCGCGCACGGGTGCGGCCTGCTTGCCCGCCACCAGTTCGGCGCCGGCGGAAATGGGCTTGCCGCTTTGCAGCGAGATGCGGCTGAGGGTGTCGGCCAGGGGCGCGGCCGGAAGGTCGTACGCCAGGGTGGCTTGTTGCGCGGCGGCCGGCGTGGTCTGGGCGTGGACTGGTCGGGTCAGCACGCAGGCGCTCAACGCGCAGGCGACGAGCGCGGCGCCGGGGGGCAGGGGAAATTTCATGTTGGCAGAGGAAGCAGTGAGAGGATTTCGGTTGCGTCACAAGTCATGACGGCTACCGATCTGCAATCCCCTTATTGCCGGCCGATTTTTTTCAGGCGGCGTCCACCAGCGTCATCCAGGGCCCGTAGCGATGCACCCGGATGGGCAGCGTGTCGCCCAGCGCTTCCAGCGCGCGGCGCGGATCGTCCAGCGGAAACACGCCAAAGACGCGCAGCGCCGCCACCTCGGGAGAGACCCGGATCAGACCGGCCTGATAGGCGCGCAACTGTTCCACCACCTCTTCCAGCCGCGTATCGCGCACGCTCAGGATGCCGTTGCGCCAACCGGCCTGCGCGGTGTCTTCGCGCGCCCAGGCGCGGTCGCCGTCAAACGCGGCCGAGGCGCCTTGCAGTAATTCCATGGCATCGCCGCGCCGCGGCCGCAGCGTCAGCGCGTCCTGGAGGGCACCCGCGACGGAGTAGCCGTCGAACTGGCTGATGCTCAGGCGGGCTGCCGCGGCGGTGACCTCGCCATGCCGCGTGCGCACCACAAACGGCCGCGCATCGGCATGCGCGTCCGCGTACAGCCCCCCCTGGCGCAACACGACCGTGCGCTGCGCGTCGTCGTAATGCACGTCGGCGGCCGAGCGCGCGTTCAGCGTCAGCACGGACCCGTCGGCCAGCGCATAAGTGCGGCGTTCGCCCGTGCGGGTGGAGTAGGTGGCGGACAGGCCGGCCAGCGGCACGTAGCGGTCGGTGACCAGCGCGCCCACGCCGACGCCCGCCATCAGCATGGCCAGCTTCAAGACGCGCCGGCGATTCACCCCGTTGGCCTGCAACAGCGCGGTGCGGGCCGCGCGTGCCGGGCCCGGGGCGTCGCGCGTGGCGTCACGCAGCCGGGACAGGGGTTGCTGCATCAGGCCGTCGACCTCGGCCCAGGCGCGCGCGTTGTCGGGATGGCTGGCCAGCCAGTGTTCGAAGCGCTGGCGGTCGCGGTCGGAGGCCCGCCCCGAGGTCAGCAGCACGATCCAGTCGACCGCGCGATCGGTCAGCGCGTCACCGGCGGACAGCGTCTTCATGGCGCGTCCGCGGCGCGGCGCGCGGCCAGGCAGTGCAGAAAGGCGCGCTTCACGTGACGCTCGACCGTCGCCAGCGACAGCCCCAGCACCTGGGCAATGGCGGGATGCGTCATGCCATCCAGCCGGTTCAGCAGGAATGCGTGCTTGACCGGAACGGGCAGGCCGTCGAGCAGGGCATCGATCTCCTGCACGGCCTGCTTCAGCATCATCAGCAATTCGGGCGAGGCCGCAACCGGTTCCTGCCCGTGCCCCAGCGCGTCCAGATAGCGGGCCTCGACGTCGCGCGCGCGCCACAGGTCGATGGTCAGGCGGCGCGCCAGCGTCAGCAGGTAGGCGCGGGGTTCGGCAATGGGCGTGGCCGACGGCGACGTCAGCACGCGGCAGAATGTGTCCTGCGTCAGGTCGGCGGCGTCCGCGCGATTGTTCACGCGACGGTTCAGCCAGCTCAGCAGCCAGTCGTGGTGTTCCGCGTAAAGCCGTTGAATGTTCTGGTACGCGGGGGAATCCATGGACGGGCGGCGCGGCGAGATTGTTAATGGGAATAACTCTTATTTATAACTTGGATCGCCGCGCAAGACAACACGCCAGCCGCCCGCTTTCAAGGGACCCAGCTCAGCGCGTCGCCCGCGACACCATCGGCGCTTCGGTTTGGCGTTGCGCGCGCTGGCTCAGCCAGACGCTGCCCACCACGACCGCCATGCCCGCCAATTGCAGCGGCGACAGGCTTTGGCCCAGGATCGCCCAGCCCAGCACCGTGGCGGAAAGCGGACTCAGAAAGCCCAGTGACGACACCGCCGCGGGTTCCAGCCGCGCCACGCCGCGGAACCACAGCACATAGGTCAGCGCCGCGCCGATCAGCCCCAGCCAGGCGATGCCCATGACGTTGACCAGCGTGAAATGCGGCAGGGGCGACTCGGCAAGCAGCGCGACGGGAATCAGCAGGATGCCGCCCGCCGTCAACTGCCACGACGTGAACGCCAGCGCGGAGACGGGCGGCTGCCATCGGCGGCTCAGCACGGTGCCCAGCGCCATCGACACGGCGCTGGCCAGTCCCGCCCCAACGCCCACGGGGTCGAGCGCCGCCTTCGGCGTCAGCACCAGCAGCGCCACGCCGGCCAGTCCGGCCAATGCCGCCAAGACGGACAGCCCGCGCACCGGAAACCCCAACAGCAGCCGGGCCAGCGCGATCACGACCAGCGGCTGGATCGCGCCGAGCGTGGCCGCCACGCCGCCCGGCAGGCGATAGGCGGCGACGAACAGCAGCGCCCAGAACACCGAAAAATTCAGCGCTCCAAGCACGAACACGCGCAGCCACCAGACGCCGTGCGGCAGCGCACGGACCCACAACAGCAGCAGAATCCCCGCAGGCAGGGCGCGCAGCATGGCGACCGTCAGCGGATAGCCCGGCGGCAGCATCAGCGTGGTGACGACATAGGTGCTGCCCCAGATGGCGGGGGCCAGCGCGGTCAGGAAGAGGTCGGTGTTGCGGGACATGAATCAAGGAAATGCGGTTTGCCGGCGCTGCGCGTGCAGCGCCGGCAAACCGCCATCAATACATATGCTGGCCGCCGTTCATGGCCACATTGCTGCCTGTCATGAATCCCGCCGCATCGCTGCAGATGAACGCGATCAACGCGCCGATCTCATCGGGCTCGCCCAGCCGTCCCACGGGGATCTGCGGCAGGATTTTTTCTTGCATGACTTCCGGCGGCACGGCCTGCACCATGCGCGTGGCCAGATAGCCGGGCGACACCGTGTTCACCGTCACGCCCTTGCGGGCGACTTCCAGCGCCAGCGACTTGGTGAAGCCGTGGATGCCCGCCTTGGAAGCCGCGTAGTTGGTCTGCCCGAACGCGCCCTTGCTGCCGTTCACCGACGAGATGTTCACGATGCGGCCCCAGCCCCGATCCGCCATCGGGCCGCACAGCGGCTGCGTCATGTTGAACATGGAATCCAGGTTGCTGTGCATGACGTCGGCCCAGTTCTGCGCACTCATCTTGCGCAGGCTGGCGTCGCGCGTGATGCCGGCGTTGTTGACCAGGATGTCGATCTGGCGCCCGTCTTCTTCAAGCTTGCGGGCCAGCGCCTGGCAGGCGTCGAAGTCCGCCACGTTGACCTTGTACATGGCGAAGGTCCGGCCTTTGGCGGCCTCTTCCTTGACCCATTCGCGCGTGGCGCTTTCGCTGGAATGGTAGGTGACGATGACGTCGTGGCCCGCATCGTGCAGCGCGACGGCGATGGCGCGGCCCAGGCAGCCCGTCCCGCCCGTGATGAGGGCGGTTCGTTTAACGGTCATGGCGGCCTCCCTGCTGGTGCGCGTCCTGCATGGCGGCGCAGGCGGCCGCCATCTGGTTGGTCATCGTGGACCACATCTGCGCGAAGGGCGAGCTGTCGGCCGCCGCGCTGTTGGCCTGCTTGAACCATTCGCACATCGCTTCGCCCACGCCGGCGGCCAGGGTGGCCTGCTCCTGCAGTGCGGCGTGGGTAAGCGCCTGGCTGGCTTCCAGTTGCGTCTGCCAGCGCTTTCGCGCCAGCTCGCCCATGGCGGGCGCAACATCCTGCCAGTTGGCGGCGGGTTTCAAGGGGGAGAGGGTGGCCAGGTATTGGCCGGTGGTGTCGCCGGCCAGACGCTGGCCCATTTCAAGCCAGCGCTGCTGGCTTTCCTGCGCAAGCTGGGCCAGGCGCTGGCAGAAGGCGACGTTGGCGCCGGTCAGGCCGGCGGGCAGGGAGGCATTTGCTTTCTTCATCATCCGTCCTTGTAAATGGCGTGCTAAGGGGAAACGAATACACACGAGCCTCATGCCGTCGGCAGAGGGGCTTGCCAGTCAACGATAGCCCAGCGGGCGGTGGTACGGCCAGCGTTGCGGACCCGATCCTTGCGCAAGGCGCACGCACACACGCAGTTCTTGACGCAGCGCCGCACATGGTGTCCCATCGCAACGATGCACCTGCACTAATGGCCCCCTACTGCCGCGGAGACCCCTTGCCGACATCAGGCCTGATGGAACGCGTTCCCTCGTGGCGTTATCTGCCCGTGGCCTTGGCGCTGGTGCTGCCGGTGATCGCCTGCGTCGCCTGGACGTGGTGGCACGCGCAGAAAGAGCAGCGCTTCGAAGCCGAGTCGGCCGCGCGCATCGTGCGGGTGCAGACGCAGCACATCCTGGCGCAGGCCTGGCAGCTGCTGGACCGGATGGCCCCGCTGACCGCCCTGACCTGCGAAGAGGCGCTGCCCGACCTGCAGCGCTGGGGCACGCTCAATCCGTATATCCGATCGCTCATCCTGGTTCGTGGCGATCGCATCTATTGCTCGTCGGCGGTCGGCAGGTCCGATTTCCCGGTCTCGGATTTTCGCAAGTGGGCGTCCGGCGTGTCACCCGACCGCTGGCTCTTCACCGTTGCCGGCACGCCGCTCGCGCCCGAGCGTCCGGCGATCCTTCTGGGCCGGCCCGGCATCGAAGGCCATAGCGGCGTGGTGGTGGTCGACGGCCGCTACGTGCAGGACCTGCTGAACGCCGTGGCCAGCCTGCGCGATTACCGGATCGATCTGCAGGTGGGCGAAGGCGGCACACCCATCCACAATGATTCCAACGGCGCGAACGGGCCGTCCCGAGAACTCGTCTTCAGCGAGACCATAAACCCCGATGGGGGCGCGCCCCTGATCATCCGCGTCAATGCACCGCCCGAAGCGGTCGTGCAGGCGTGGCAGCAATTGATGATGACCTACCTGCCCGCCGCCGCGCTGCTCGGATTCGGCCTGGCCGTGGTTGCGTACCGCCAGCAGGCGAACCGCCGTTCCTTCAAGGAGCAGTTGCGCCGCGCGATCAGGGCTGATGAATTCAGGGTGCATTACCAACCCGTGTACGGTCATGCAACGGGCCAGTGCAGCGGCGTCGAGGCGCTGCTGCGCTGGGAGCGGCCCGGTGTGGGCTTTGTGCGGCCCGACATCTTTATTGCCGCGGCCGAGGCCGATGGCATGATCGTCCCGCTGACGCGCCATCTGTTCGCGCTGATCGAGCGCGACATGCGCGGCTGGGCCACTCCGCCGGGCTTTCATGTCGGGGTCAATATTGCCGCCGAGCATCTGTCGTGCGCCGAGTTCGCGGTCGACATCGAGCGCTTCTCGGCCAACATCGCCCAGCGTGAGCCGACCCTGGTATTGGAGATCACCGAGCGCAGCCTGATCACCGACGACGGCCAGGCCCGGCGCAACATCGACGCGCTGCGCGCGCAAGGCGTGCGCGTGGCCATCGACGACTTCGGCACCGGCCACTGCTCGCTGTCGTATCTGCAGCGCTTTCCGGTGGATTACCTGAAGATCGACAAGGGCTTCGTGCATGCCATCGAACCCACCGGCGAAGACGCGCCGGTGCTGGACGTCATCATCACGCTGGCGCATCGCCTGGGCCTGGCGGTGCTGGCCGAAGGCGTCGAAACCGACCTGCAGTTCCGCTATCTCACAGGGCGCGGCGTCGCGTTCATCCAGGGCTACCTGTTTGCGCGGCCCATGCCGTCGGATCAGTTCGTGACGTGGTATGCCGAGCACGCGCCGCCGGGCGAACCGGTGGGCGAGCCCCAATCGCGTTCAAGTGGTTTTGGCGTTGGCTGACGGCTTGGCAAAGAACAGGTCCGTGATGGCCTGGCTGTCCATGGGTTCGCCGTTGATCGCGCGCGTCAGCATTTCCGCACCCAGCAGTTGCACCGAAAACACCAGGTCGGGCTGCACCCGGCGGATCTTTTCCAGATGCTTGCTGGTGTTGACCAGCGCCACGGTCTTGGCGCCGTCCGTGCCGGTGGCTTCCTTCGCGGCCAGCACGATGAATGCGTTTTCCGCGTCGTCGTCCCGCAGCGCCAGCACATAGCGCGCCCGCGCGACACCCGCCACGTGCAGCACGTCGACGCTCGAGGGATCGCCTTCGATCAGGTCGGCGGCTGCGGGATAGTCGTGCGCCATGCCCGTTGGCACGATGACGGTGACTTCTTCGTTTCGGCTGCGCAGGCCCTGGTAGACGCTCAGCGCGAGGGGCGTCGCGCCCGCGATGATGATGTGGTTCTTTCTCATGGCCGAAGAAAACCTGCCTTTGACGAGCCGTTTCAGATTGCCGCCGATCACCGGTCCGGCGATCGCGCTGACGGAGGTGGCGAACACGGTAATGCCGAGGATGATAATCGACGCCGTGAACAGGCGCGCCGTGCCGCTATGCGGCACGATGTCGCCGTAGCCCACCGTGGACATCGAGACGATCGAGAAGTAAAGCGCGGTGCCGGCGTCGAGGATGGGCGGATTGAATTCGTTGCCCAGGTACAGCGTGCCGAACACCGCGTAGATCATCAGCGACAGCACGCTGACCAGCGCAAACAGCGAGCCCGCCGTCACGCTGGCGCGATCGAAGCGCCGCCAGTACGCCACCAGCGCGATCACCAGGACCAGCGTGTAGATGCCCAGTCCCGCGCGGCCGCCATCGCCCAATATGGCGAACGTGCCGATGCCGATCAGCAGCACCAGCGAGAACGCCCAGGCGATGCGCGCCTTGAGTATCAAGCCCAGCGCAATCACCTGCAGACCCACGCCGAGCACCAGGCGCGGAATCTCCAGCAGGCCGACCACGCGCATGATCTCGTGCCAGTTGTCCAGCGCGAGCCAGAACGAATATTCGCGCGCGCGGACTTCGCGCAGCACCGGGTGCATGAAGGCGTATCCGTCGAGGGCCACCAGGATGGCAAGGCACCAGTTCGGCGGGAAAAACGCCAGGATCTTGCGGAGGCGATGGCGCAGGGTTGGCTGGGGCAGGGGCATGGAAGGCACGGGCTTCCTATATCAATCTGGTATGGAAGACTATCAACAAAGAATTACTGGAAACGCGTCCGAGGTCCTAAACTTTCCTCATCAGGCGGCTATCCGGAAGGAACACCGCCGATATGGCAGTAACGCACTCCCAGCAGCAAGGGTGGACGCACTGCCAGGCGTTGATCACGTTGCAGCCAGTGCAGGGACTAGAGACCCGGCGCGGGCCACGGTCGGACCGTGCGTGAGTAGTATGAGGCACGAATGTTGGAATCGCGTGATCCAGGTAGAAGGCATCGGTGCCGGCCGATGACTCCGGGTTCACGTGTTGTTTTAGCGCGGCGTCTTACCCTTCGGGGGCAGCGCCGCGTTTTTTTCGCCTGACGGCCTTGCGCCGGGCGATTTCAGGCAGACGCGTTCGCGTCCGCTTCTTCGCTGCGCCAGGCCTGTTGCCCGTCCGCGCGCGCGGACGGCGCCGTTACCCGATAGTCCAGATCCAGCGTGATGTCGGCTGCAAACATGTAGCCCCATCCGTGGACCGCGCGTATCGGCAGCGTCATCTGATTGGCCGCGGCCTTGCGGCGCAGGCGGCTGATCATCACGTCCACGAAGCGGCGGCGCGTGATGCCGCTGTCGGCTTCGTCCGCGCCATCGGCCAGAAAGGCGTCGCGGCTGATCTTGCGGTCGGGCGACTTCACCAGCCGCGACAGGAAGTCGCGTTCACCGGTTGTCAGACCCAGCGTCCTGCCCTTGGGGCTGATGAGCGTCCATCCCTTGTTCGCCAGCCGCCAGCCTTCCTGGGCCGGTTCTTCCGATGCGCCCGAATCCGCGCCCGCTCCCGGGTCCATCCCGTCCAGACCGACCGCGCGCCTTACCAGCGCCTGCAGCACCGCCGCAAGCTCCAGGCCGGTCACGTCCGGCGGCAGACAGGCGTCAGCGCCGCAGAGCAACGTGCGGATGCGGCTTTCCGAATCGGTGAATGGGGCGATGGCTACGAGGCCCAGGCTGCGGTCGATGGCGCGCAGGCGCACGGCGGCGTTATGCACATCGGGAAGCGGGGCTTCCAGAACGACCAGCGGACTGGGCCGGCGGGAGTATCGGTCGTAGACATCCACGAGATCGTGGCAGCGGCGGACGTTGAATCCCAGATGTGAAAGGGACTCGACGAGTCTGGCATGCCTGGCGTCGTCGCGGCCAAGAAAAATGACATCCAGCGTGTTGTTCATTGATGCTTCCAATGAGGCGTCGCGGTAGGGCGCTGGCGCCTTGAAAAAGCCGGACGTCTGGCAGAGCCATGCCGTTGCCGGCCGTTGCGGCGCTTTTCCTTCCAGAGCACGCCTGTGTTGCATTTAAACACGGGCGTGTTTTTTTGTGAAGATACGTTTCTATGGTTTCGGACGGTAACAGTCATCCACGGGGAAATGACCTCACATCGATTGAAACAGCGTTTGATCCCCGATTTGCGTCAGAAAAATATTATGTATTACCGATACATTATTTTCTCTTTCGGCCGATTCGATGCCCATAAACTCATGCGGCTTTTTTTGCTGTCGGTTTTGCTGCAGCGCCGCGTGACGGCGGCGGGCGAAACGCGGGGCAATACGCTGCAAACCGATGAAAGATATGACTTTTATGGGGCGGTTTGTGGCGGTAAGCGACGGCGCGCAGCAGCACGCGTGCAAGGCCAGGGGGGCCATGCGGCGATTTAAGGATTAGCCCGGAAATTGGGGGCTAATCCCTTTGTTTGGCCGTGGATTTGAAATGCTTTAATCAAATAAAACCATACAAATTAATGTCTCGAGTTGATCGATTGGACACGTTTAGCCATCGTCTGCGCAACGCAAGAGTGCTTCAGGGGTGGACTCAAAAGGACTTGGCGGTCGCAAGCAACCTGTCGCAAAGCGCCATCGGCAACTACGAAAGCGGCCAGCGCCAGCAGCCTTCGAGCGAGGCGCTCATCAAGCTGACGCGCGCCCTGCGCGTCAATCCCCTGTGGCTCAGTACGGGCGAAGGTCCCATGCTCGACACGCCGTCCGGCCATGTTGCTGCGGGCAGGCTGGGCGAAATCCCCGACCCGCCCGCCTGGCCCTTCGAAACCATCTCCTACGCGGCCTACGCCCGTCTCACGCACCAGGAAAAGCGGCAGATCGAGCTGGTGCTGGGCGCCTACATCAAGGCACGCGGCGAATAGTTCCCATCGGTTGCGCGGGAACCTGCGGGCGCAGCCGGACATCGGCGGGGGCGTTGGCCCCGGTGCCGCGGGGATCGGTGCGCAGGCGGCTGCGCAGGCGCTCCACCGGATCCGCGATCAGGTAGTTCAGCACCGCCGAGACCCCGATGCAGCCGGTGATCGCCATGGCGGCGAACAGCATGGGCTGGTGCTCCTGCACGTCGTGCATGAGCCAGCTGAACGCCATGATCACCAGCATGTGGCAGATGTACAGCGGATAGCTGAGTTCACCAATTGCCTTGTCCAGCTTGTGGCGTGACTGGAACAGGAACGCCAGCGGCAGCAGCGCGGCGAACAAGAGGACGGCCAGGCCATCGCGCACGGTGGGATTGATGCCGATCGAGAAGTGCGCAACCGCATACAGGAACAGGATGCCGGTGCCCAGCTCGGGCAGGCGCTTGACGCGCTGCGTCCAGGCCTTCATGCGCGGCAGCAGCACCTGGTGCGACAGCGAGCCGATCAGGAACAGCGCCAATTCTGTCGGGAAGAAGCGGTAGGTCCAGGGATCCGAGCGGCCGACGCCGGTCCAGATCAGGATCGCGCGCAGGGCAAGCGAGGCGGCCAGCAACGCCAGCAGACGGCGCGGCGAGCGCAGGACGAAGGGCGCCACCAGGTAGAAGCTCATCTCGACGCCGAGGGTCCAGGCTTGCGGCACCAGCAGGCCCTTGTACAGCGGCACGTCGCTGTTGGCGAAGCTGCCGGTGAAGGCGAGGGCCGAATCGCGGATGCCGAAGAACATCAGCCAGTCCTGACCGAAGATGAAGAGGTTGGAGAGGAACAGGAAGACTTCGGCGCTGAAGGGCAGCGCTTCGTAGATGCGGAAGAACGAACCGCCGCTCACGATGTGGGCCGTCAGCGTCAGCGCCGCCACCGCCAGATAGATCGGGAACAGCCGCAGGAAGCGGTTGGCGTAGAACTTGCCGGTGGCGCCCTGGTAGTTGTCCGTCGCCGTCAGCACGTATGAAATGAGGAAGCCGGAAATCACGTAGAAAAGCTGTACGGCAAGCCTGCCGCCGACAAGCTGATCGGCATAGCCTCCGCCCAGGTGGTCCAGCACCACTGACAACGCCAGTAAGGTTCTTAAGAAGCCCATCGCGCATCTCCCCGGTCGATATTGTTCTCAGGCCCGATGGGCCGGACACTGCGCATGCGGTTGTCGCGGGCTCCGCTCCTCTTTCCCTGTATTACTTTTTAGGCCGGAGTCATCAACTGTCATTGATTCTGCTCGCGGCGACTTACCCCCGCCATGCGGCATTCGATGCAGAACCCGAGATCATCGGAGCTAGAACCTCCGGCTCAATCGTGCATCTTTTGGATACGGCTGACGGACGGAGAAAATCGCGTGACGCGCCACAGGCCGGTTACATTACGACGATACGCATCAATTGGAGGCTCGCTCATGCCCAACTTCCTGTCCACGCCCAGCAGGGTGCTCTGCCTGGGACTGTTGACCGCGGCGCTGGCCGGATGCGCCGGCATGACCGGCGGGGCGCGTCCCGAAGGCGCCGCTGCCGCCAGCGCCGCCACCAGCAAGGACTCGCTGGCGCAGACGAGCTGGGAACTGGTCCGCTGGTCGCAACCCGGCGGCGCGCTGCGCGACATTCCGCACGGCGACAACGGCGAACCCATCCGCCTGACATTCCTCGCGCAGGGCAAGCAATACCAGGTCAACGGATTCTCCGGCTGCAACCGTTACACGGGCACGTACAAGCTTGAGCGCAACAAGCTTGTCATCGACGCGCCCGCCACCACGCGCATGGCCTGCGTGCCGCCCGAGCGTGCAAAGCTGGAAGCCGATTACCTGCGCGCGCTGCGCGCCATCGACACGTTCACGCTGGATAGCGGCGGCGCGCCGCGTCACCTGACGTTCAATCTGCGTGGCGGCGACGTGCTGGAGTTCGAGCGTCGCCAGGATCCCCCGACACCCTGAATTCGCTTCGCTGAACGTTTCAAGGACCCGCATGCGCTTACCCCTTTTCCTGCGCCGCCTGGCGCCCGGCCTGCTGTGCGCGGGTCTCGTTGCCTGCTCGTCGCCGCCGACCGCGGCCGATGGCCAGGATCCGCGGTTCCAGCCGACCTCCGCCTCCGACATTCTGGTGCAGACGAACTGGGATCTGGTGCGCTGGGTGCTGCCGGGCGGTGCGCTGCGCCCCGTGCCGCATCCGTCGGCATCGCAGCGCGCCATCTCGGTGACCTTCATCCATGACCAGGGCTCACCGCGCATGCTGGGGTTTTCCGGCTGCAATTCATTCAACACGCCGTACACCTTTGCCAACGGAATCCTGATCGTGCGCGGCAATCCGGTGTCGACCGAGATCGCCTGCGCGCCGCAAGCCATGGCGATCGAGCGCGAGTTCCTGGCGGCGCTTACCGGCATCACCGCCAGTTCGCTCGACTACGCCAACAATCCGCAGCGCATGGCCTGGAAGCTCAGCACGGGCGACACCCTGGAATTCACGCGCAGGCCGGACTCGCTGGCGGGCGGCCAAGGCGGAACCAAGCTGATCTACGTCGATGCGACGCGTGTGCCGTGCGACACCGGCGCGGGCCGCGCCCTGTGCTTCCTGGTGCGCGACGACCCCTACCAGCCCTGGCAGGTCTGGCATGGCCAGATCACCGGCTTCAATTACCAGTCCGGTGTGCGCTACCGGCTGCGCGTGGTCGAGATTGACGATCCGAATCCCGTCGCCGCCGCGCCGCGGCACTGGGTGCTGGACGCGGTGGTCGAACAGCAGGTCGTCGTCACCCGCTGAGGGTGGCGGCACGCAGGCTGAGGGCGGCGCTGGCCGCCCTGCAATGGCCTCTGCGCCGGCGCCCACCGCCCAGCGATTATGATTACGGGCTTCGCCGCCCGTTTTTATTGCTTTGCCATGACTTCCGTCGTCAATATCGCCGCTTACAAATTCGTTTCGCTGGATGCCCTGCCCGAGCTGCGCGAGCGCCTGCTCGCCGAGGCCGGCGCCGCCGGGCTCAAGGGCACGATCCTGCTGGCCGGTGAAGGCATCAACCTGTTTCTCGCGGGGGCGGCCGGCGGCATCGACACCTTCCTGCTGGGCCTGCGCGCCGATGCGCGGTTCGCGGACCTGGAGGTCAAGTTCAGCCACAGCAACGACGTGCCGTTCCGCAAGCTGCTGGTCAAGATCAAGCGCGAGATCATCCGCATGAACCACCCCGCCATCCGGCCGGCGGCAGGCCGTGCGCCCGGGGTCGACGCGCACACGCTGGCGCGCTGGCTTGATGCGGGCGTCGACGACGATGGCCGGCCCGTGGTCATGCTGGACACGCGCAACGCCTTCGAGGTGGACGAGGGTACGTTCAAGAACGCCATCGACTGGCGCATCGACCGCTTCACGCAGTTTCCCGCCGCGGTGGAAGCGAACCGCGCGCAGCTCGCGGGCAAGACTGTCGTCAGCTTCTGCACGGGCGGCATCCGCTGCGAGAAGGCCGCCATCTTCATGAACGAGGCCGGCATCGAAAACGTCTACCAGCTCGACGGCGGCATTCTCAAATATTTCGAGGAAACGGGCGGGCCCGGCTACGAAGGCAAGTGCTTCGTGTTCGACGAGCGCGTCTCGCTGGATCCGGCGCTGGCGCCCAGCCACGCCTGACCGGATTCATCGCTGCAACAAAAAAAGCGCCCGCATTCGCGGGCGCTTTGCATTGGCAACGACGCGGATCAGCGTACGCGCATGCCGGGCTTGGCGCCGGGGAACGGCTCCAGCACGTAGATGCCGGCGTCGACGGCTTCGTCCGCATGGCTGGCGGCCAGCACCATGCCTTCGGACACGCCGAACTTCATCTTGCGCGGCGCCAGGTTGGCGACCATGACGGTCAGCTTGCCGACCAGGTCTTCCGGCTTGTAGGCCGACTTGATGCCCGAGAACACGTTGCGGTGGCGGCCTTCGCCCACGTCCAGCGTCAGGCGCAGCAGCTTGGTCGAGCCTTCGACGTGCTCGCAGTTGACGATCTGCGCGATGCGCAGGTCGACGCGCGCGAAGTCGTCGATGGAGATGGTCTCGGCCAGCGGCTCGCCGCCGGGCACCACGACGGGCGCGGCGGGCGGCTCGAACAGGTCTTCCAGCATCTGCGGTTCCACGCGCTGCATCAGGTGCTTGAACGGCGCCACGCGCTGCGGCAGGACCGAGGCGTCGGCCCAGGTGAAGGGCGCCTGCGCGCCGAACAATTCCAGGGCGACGCGTTCGGCGAGCTGGGGCAGCACCGGCGCCAGCATCACCGACAGGGCCTTGAAGCCAGCCAGCGAGCGCGAGCAGATGTCCTGCAGCGCGGCTTTCTGCGCGTCGTCGGCGGTGGCGATGCCCTTGGCCAGCACCCACGGCTGCGCGGTGTCGAACGCCTGGTTGATGCGGTCGGCGTAAGCCATGATCTCGCGGATGGCGCGGTTGTACTCGCGGGCCTCGAACGCGGCGCGGATGGACTCGGCCTGCTCGGCGTATTCCGCGGACAACGCGCTGGTGTCGCCCGAATAGCCGAGGACGCCGTCGAAGTGCTTGGTGATGAAGCTGGCGGCGCGGCTGGCGATGTTGACGTACTTGCCGACCAGGTCGCTGTTCACGCGGGCAATGAAGTCCTCGGGGTTGAAGTCCATGTCTTCGACGCGCGCGTTCAGCTTGGCGGCGATGTAGTAGCGCATCCATTCGGCATTCATGCCGAGTTCCAGGTAGCGCAGCGGCGAAATGCCGGTGCCGCGGCTCTTGGACATCTTTTCGCCGCTGACGGTGATGAAGCCGTGCACGTTGACCGCGTCCGGCGTCTTGCGGCCGGCGAATTTCAGCATGGCGGGCCAGAACAGGGCGTGGAAGTAAACGATGTCCTTGCCGATGAAGTGGACCTGTTCCGTGTCGCCGTTGGGGTCGAGCAGGGCGTCGAAGTCCATGCCTTTGACCTCGCAATACGACTTGAGCGAGGCCAGGTAGCCGACCGGCGCGTCCAGCCAGACGTAGAAATACTTGCCCGGGGCGTCCGGGATCTCGATGCCGAAATACGGCGCGTCGCGGGAGATGTCCCAGTCACCCAGCTTGGCCTCGCCGTCTTCGCCGCCCAGCCACTCGCGCGTCTTGGCAAGCATTTCGGGTTGCAGGTGCTTGACGCCTGCCTTGTTGGAACCCGTGGTCCACTGCTGCAGGAATTCCACGCAGCGCGGGTCGGACAGCTTGAAGAAGAAGTGGTCGGACGACTTCAGGACGGGCGTCGCGCCCGTCAGCGCGGAGTACGGATTGATCAGCTCGGTGGGCGCGTAGACGGCGCCGCAAACCTCGCAGGAATCGCCGTACTGGTCCTTGGCATGGCACTTGGGGCACTCGCCCTTGATGTAGCGGTCGGCCAGGAACATGCCCTTGACCGGATCGTAGAACTGCTCGATGGAGCGCGTTTCGATCAGGTCCTGCGCCTTCAGCGCGCGGTAGATGTCCTGCGACAGCGCGACGTTTTCCGCCGAATCGGTGGAATGCCAGTGGTCGAAACGGATGTGAAAGCCGTTCAGGTATTGCGGACGCTCGGCCGCGTAGCGCGCAACCAGCGCCTGCGGCGTGATGCCTTCCTTTTCGGCCTTCAGCATGATCGGCGCGCCGTGCGCGTCGTCGGCGCCCACAAAGTGCACCGTGTGGCCCGCCATTCGCATCGAACGAACCCAGATATCGGCCTGGATGTACTCCATGATGTGGCCGATGTGGAAGGATCCGTTGGCGTAGGGCAGCGCAGTGGTGACAAAGAGGGTGCGAGACATGGTTGTCGACTGAGGTTGAGGGGAAAAGGAGAGTTGGCGGCCATTTTAGGGCAAGCGCGAGCGCCTGCCCCTGACGTGGCGCCGGAAAGCGCACAACCCGCCCATCGCATTGATGCGAATCAGGCGGGTTGAGAGGGGAGTGGCCGGGGCGTTTGGTGCGATTCAGCGCAACACGCATCGGCCGGCTTGCGCGGGATTTACGCGCAAGCCAGGTTGAAAGCCGCCGTCAGCGGATTTCGCGGGCCTCGACGTCAATCACGTCGCCACGCGGTTGCGTGGCGAACGGGGCAGTGGCGGACTGGAAGGGTCCAGGGCGGGCGCCTTGGCGCTGGCTCCAATAGGCGCGAACGCCGAAGGGCTTGCCGCGGACCTTGGCGACCACATAAAGGATCGCCACGGCGAATGCCGTGGAAAGCATGAACACCAGCGCCATCGCCATGCCGATCAAGGCCAGGGCGGCGAATAGGACGGCACGAAAGAAGCGGATAAGTGTGTTGGTCATGAATGTCGGATGCAAAACGCAGCGAAAGGTTCCCGTGTATCCGCTATCCTTTAGGGGATGGCGGCCCGCAGACGCCGCGCTGCCTACGGAACCATAGTGACATGAGTATAACGATAGAAAACATCCGCGCCGCACTGCGCGCCGCGCAAGACCCGAATACCGGTTTGGATTTGGGTGTTTCTGTAAAAGATCGTGACATTCAACTGGCCGGCGGCCGCGTCGCGTTGACGCTGGAGCTGGGCTATCCCGCCGACGCCGTCCGCGAGCAGATCCGCGACATCGCCGTACGCGCGCTTGCGCAAGCCGGCGCGCCCGATGCGCAAGTCACCGTCACCTGGAAGGTTGCCGCGCACGCGGTGCAGAAAGGCCTGAAGCCGCTGCCCAACGTGCGCAACATTATTGCGGTCGCTTCCGGCAAGGGCGGCGTGGGCAAGAGCACCACCGCCGTGAACCTGGCCCTGGCGCTGGCCGCCGAAGGCGCAACGGTGGGCCTGCTGGACGCCGACATCTACGGCCCCAGCGTGCCGACCATGCTGGGCATCTCCGGCCGTCCCGAAAGCCGGGACAACAAAAGCATGGAGCCGCTGACCGGCCACGGCCTGCAGGCCAATTCCATCGGCTTTCTGATCGACGCCGATTCGCCCGCCATCTGGCGCGGCCCGATGGTGACGCAGGCGCTGGAACAACTGCTGCGCCAGACCAATTGGCGCGATCTGGATTACCTGATCGTCGACATGCCGCCCGGCACGGGCGACGTGGCGCTGACGCTGGCGCAGAAGGTGCCGGTCGTCGGTGCGGTCATCGTTACCACGCCGCAGGACGTGGCGCTGCTGGATGCGCGCAAAGGCCTGCGAATGTTCCAGAAGGTGGACGTGCCGATTCTGGGCGTGGTCGAGAACATGGCCATCCACATCTGCTCGCAGTGCGGTCACGCCGAGCACATCTTCGGTGAAGGCGGCGGCCAGCGCATGGCCGAGCAATACCAGACGCCGTGGCTGGGCAGCCTGCCGCTGACCCTTGCGATTCGCGAGCAGACCGACGCCGGCACGCCGACGGTCGTGTCGGACGCGGGCAGCGAAGCCGCGTCGCTGTACCGCGCGATCGCTCGAAAGCTGGCCGCGGGCGTTGCGGCGCTTCCGCGCGACATGGCCGGAAAGTTTCCCTCCATCGTCGTTCAACAACCGACCTGACGCATGCGGTGGGCTGCCCGAGCCTTATTGGCAGGACTTTGCATGATGGCGGGCGAGGCGTTGGCCAAGCGCCCGGAGGTCATTGTCGACCCCGGGGGCGTGCCCCCGGCCGCGCTCCAGGCGATCACCCAGGCGGTCGATGCGATCGCGCGTCTGGCCGAAGACCAGGACGGCGGTGAAATCAACCGCCTGCGTCGGCGCGCGCGCGACGCGACGCTGGCGGCGCTGGCCACGCAGGGGTATTTCTCACCCAAGGTCACGCTCGAGGCCGGCACCGATATCGGCGGGGAAACCTGGGACATCGCGATCGTGCCGGGCAAGCGTACTACCGTCGAAACCGTGAACCTGGAATTCTCGGGCCGCATCACGCGCCCGGAGTACGCGCAGCGTGTGCAGAGGCTGCGCGACGACTGGAGCCTGAGAAAGGGGCAGCCCTTCATCAACAGCGACTGGAACCGCGCCAAGGCCACGCTGCTGGACGACGTCTCCACGCGCGATTTTCTGCTGGCGCGCATGACGTCCTCGCGCGCGGACATCGACGCCGACAACGCGGCCGCGCATCTGCACGTCACCATCGACAGCGGACCGCAGGTGCGCATGGGCGAGCTCAACACGCAGGGTTTGAAGCGCGTGCCGGAAACCTTGATCGACCGCTACGTGCGCTACAACGTGGGCGCCGCGTTCGACCAGAACCGGCTGGACCAGTGGCAGCAGGACCTGCAATCGACCGCATTTTTCCGTGGTGCGTTCGTTTCGCTGCAGGAGCCGCCCAGCGCGAACGATCAGCCCACCGATCCCATTTCTGACCGCGCCCGCGGACCCGGATCCGAGGACGCCGCGGCAGCGGCGCCAGCGGGCGATCCCACCGTGTCGGGCGGCATGCCCCCGCCGCCGGCGCAGTTCGATTCGGACGGCGAGATCACGCTGCCGGTGCAGGTGCGCGTGGTCGAGGCGCCGCCCAAGCGGTTTTCCGCGTCGATCGGCGTGGACGACGAGGCCGGCGTGCGGGTGGAATCCGTGTATCGCCAGAACGTGGTGTTCGGCCAGCCGGTCACCATGGAAACCGGCTTCGGCGTGGACCGGCTGCGTCAGCGTGCCTTCATGGACATCCTTCTGCCTCCCTCCGAGCGCGGCTACCGCGATTCCGTCGGGATCCTGGCGGATCGCTCCGACATCCAGGGGCTGGAAGTGACCCGCTACGCGCTGGGCGCCACGCGCACGCAAGAGCGCAAGGGCGCGGGCGACAGCCGCGTCGAATACGAAACGCGCTATGGCGTGCTGCTGGCGCAAGACCACGTCAAGATCGACGGCGGCGACAGCTACACGCTGCCCACCATCACCACCACGGCCGAATGGCTGCGGCGCGACGTGGACAACAAATACGATCCGCGCGAGGGCAACCTGATTTCGGTGGGCGGCGGTGTCGGCGTGACGCTGGACACCGGCGAGCCCTACACGCGTCTGCGGCTGCGCGGCCAGAAATGGTGGCCGGTCGGCAAGTGGGACGTGCTGACGATCCGTGGCGAGGTCGGCCGCGTCTGGTCCAACGGCGACGTGCAGGTCCCGGACGACTTCGGCTTCCGGACGGGCGGCGCGCGGTCGATCCGCGGCTATCGCTACCAAAGTATCGGCGTGCACCGCGACAACGCCGTGGTGGGCGCGCCCACGCTGCTCGTGGGCAGCATCGAGTACGACCATTATTTTGACGAGCGCTGGGGCATGGGCGTATTCGTGGACGCGGGCGATGCCGCCGAATCCTTCGGCGACATGAATATGTCCGTGGGCTACGGTGTCGGCGCGCGCGTGCGCACGCCCGCCGGGCCGCTGTTCCTGGACGTGGCTTACGGCCAGCGCGAACGCGACCTGCGCCTGCATTTCTCGCTGGGGATCGCGTTTTGAAGTTCGTGCGTAAATTCCTGCGCCATGTGCTGGTGTGGTGGCTGCCTGGGCTTGCCATGCTGGCCGCGTTGGCGGCCGGTTTCATCTTCTGGCTGGTGGCCTCGCAGAGCGGCACCCGCCTGTTGCTGACCACCGCCGCGCAGCAGCTCGAGGGCCAGGCGCTGGACGTGAACGGCTCGCTGCTGCGCGGCGTGACCGTGGGGCGGCTGGAGCTGACGGCCGGCGGCACGCACGTCGACATCCACGACCTGGACCTGTCCGTGCGCTGGAGCGCCCTCGGCGATCGGCTGCTGCACGTGCGCAACCTGTCGGCCGGCGCGGTCCGCGTGGACATGGCGTCCTCGCCCGAGACGCCGCCCGCCGAGGAAAGCAGCGAACCCTTCACGCTCCCCGAGCTGCCGGTGACCATCGCCGTGGACCGGCTGGCGCTGGGCGACTTCCAGTTCACCCAGGACGGCGAGCCTCTGCCCGTCACGTTGAATGATCTGAACGCCACCTTTGCCGCCAGCCAGCAGGGCGCGCAACTGCGCATCGCCAGCCTGCGCGTCGGGCACGCGGTGGGCGAGGCCGACGTGACCGGCCAGGCCGATCTGCAGGGGCTGGCCGACCCCTGGCCCTTCGCGGCGCGTCTGGACGTGACGGCGCGGGGCGCGGGGCCAGATTCCCCGCTTTGCCAGGCCGACCGGCTGAGCGGCGTGTTCGGTCCAGTGGCGGGGCAGGCGCCCGTCAAGGACAAGGCTGAAGAATCGGCCAAGCAACCCGCTGCGTCCAAGGCACAGGAAGCGGCCAATCGCGCCGACCGGCGCAAGATCGAAGCCGCCGGCAAGGGCGCAAATACCTCCAAGCCAGCGGAGGCGGCCAAGGGCCGCGCCGACGCCGCGGTGGCCTCCAAGGGCAAGGCAGAGCCTGCCCCCAGCGCGGCCGCGCCGATGGGGCCGCCCGTGCCCGCGTGCCTGGTCGTGCTGCACGCCGACGCCGCGGGATCGCTTGACGGCATCCAGGCCAAGATCGACGGCACCGGATCCAATCTCGTGCTCGACGTGGTGGCCGATCTGGCGCCGCGCACGGCGCTGGTGCTGCGCAGCGCCCGGGCGCGCGCACAGTTGCCGGACAAGTCCACGCTGGCCGCGCAGTTCGACCTGCAGCCAGGCGACGCACCCGGCCGCGACCGCATCGTCGGCTCGCTGGACGCGCAGCGCCTGGACCTGGCGCCCTGGACGGGCAACGCCATTCCGCCAGCACTGCTGACCGTGCGCGCCGACGTGCAGGCCGATATCGAAAACCTGAGCGCGCTGCGGCATGCCGCCGTCAACCTGCGCTTTGAAGAGGGCAGCCGCTGGAACCGCCAGCCGCTGAGCGGGAATCTGAAGGCGCAGGTGGATGTGGCTGCGGCGGCCGGTGCCGCGGCGCCGGCCGGGACGGCTGCGGCTGACCCAATGGCGGACCCGCTTGCCGGCTTGCGCATCCACGGCCTGGACGTGGACCTGCGGTTGGGGCGCAACCGCGTTCGCGCGACGGGCGAACTGGGCGCCGCGAGCGGCGCCATCACGCTCGATGCCCAGGCGCCGCAACTGGATGCCTTCTGGCCCGACGTGCCCGGCGGCGCCGACGTGAAAGCCCGCATCGACGGCACGGTGGCGGCGCATCGCGGCGAGATCTCCGGCAGTTACACGCCGCCCCGGCCCCGGCCGGGGATCATCGGGCAGTCCCGCGCGCAGGCCAATCTGACCTTCAACGGCGGGTGGGGCAGGGGACCTGCGGGCCAGCCGGACGCGACGCTGGTGGGCTGGCGCGGCACGTTCTCGCGGCTGAGCGCTGACACCGCCGGATTTGCCGTCTCCCTGGATCGCCCGGTCACGCTGTCCTTCCTGCCTTCTGCGGTTGCGCCGCAATGGCAATGGCAAGTCGGCCAGACCGCCGTGAGCCTGATCCTGCCGGGCAAGGAGCGCCTTTCCGTGGCGCACCAGGGCTCGCGCGGCGGCGGCAAGCGCTGGGAAACCGCTGGGCAGTCGGACAATCTGGTCATCACGGCCGCCGTGGCGCGCCAGGTGGTCGGCGCGTTCGATCCGGAAGCCGCGGCCAAGCTGGGCCGCAACGCCGGCCGCGTGAACGCGATGGTGCCGGACGGCCAGCGCCGCATCGCGCTGGACCTGCTGTGGGACTTGAAATTCGATGGACGCCTGGCCGGCCGGGCCCGGATCGCGCGCCGGGCGGGCGACCTGCTGATTCCGGGCGATCCGCCGGTCCCGCTGGGCGTGAAGGCGCTGGTCGTCGACGTGACCGCCACGCCCACGTCGGCCAACGCCAGCCGGCTGGATGCCCGCCTGGACCTGGCGACGGAAAAGATGGGGTCGATCAACGGCACCGGCACGGCGGTCTTGCTGGTCGACGCACAAGGCGGCATGTCGCTGGATTCGCGTCAGCCGCTTCGGGCGCGCCTCAATGCGGACATCGCCGACCTGGCGTGGGTCGGCCTGTTCGTGGGCGACGCCATGGAAGTGGGCGGCACGCTCAAGGCCAATATCGACGTGCAGGGCACGCTCGCCGGCCAATGGGGCGCCACCGGCGCGATCCAGGGCGACAAGCTGCGGCTGGTGCGCATCGACGATGGCGTGCGGCTGATCGACGGCACGCTGTCCGCCCGCCTGGACGGCCAGCGGCTGATTCTGGACAGCCTCCGCTTTCCGGCGTCGCTGCGCGTCATGCCCGCCGAATGGCGCACCAAGGAATGGATCACGACCAACGCGGGCGCCAAGGGCGGTTTCGCCGAAGCCAAGGGCGACTGGAACATCGTGGACGGCGGCGGCGCGATCAAGCTGACGCTGTTCCGCTTTCCCGCCCTGCAGCGCTCGGACCGCTACGCCATGGTGTCCGGCACGGTCGAGGTGCGGGCAGCCATGCCGCGCCTGGAAATCGTGGGCAACCTGAGCGCCGACGCCGGCTGGTTCAGCCTGGAGATCCTGCAGGGCGTGCCGACGCTGGATGACGACGTGCGCGTGATCCGCGCGGGCGACGATCCCGACAAGGTCTCGACGCCGCTGCAGACCAGCATGGACCTGAGATTCGACATGGGACCGCGCTTCTACATTACGGGCATGGGGCTGGACGCGGGCCTGCTCGGCGCCATCCAGATCCGCCTGAACGACGGCCGGCTGACGGGCTGGGGCCAGTTGCGCACGCGCGGCGGCGGCATCGAGGCCTATGGCCAGCGGCTGCGCCTGAGCCGCGGGACCCTGACCTTCCAGGGCCGGCTGGACAATCCCATCCTGGACATCGAGGCGCTGCGCACGGGCGAACTGGTCGAGGCCGGCGTGCGGGTGGTGGGCACGGCCCAGCGTCCGCGCATTGACCTGGTGTCCTATCCGGAAGTCAGCGACGTCGAAAAGCTGTCGTGGCTGCTGCTGGGCCGCGGGCCGGACGAAAGCGGCGGCGACGCGGCCCTGCTCGTGTCGATCGGCACCGCGCTGCTGGGCGGCGGGCAGCCGTTCTACAAGCAGTTCGGCCTGGACGATGTGGCGGTGCGCACCGGCAACATGGGCAGCTCGGGCAGCATCCTGCCTGACCGCACGGTGGCCGGTAACGTCAACCGTGATATCGGCAGCGACCTGTCCACGCAGTTCCTGGTGGCCAGCAAGAACTTCGCCAATGGCATCACGCTGAGCGTCGAGCAGGCGCTCTCCGGCAGCGATACCGTTGGCCGCGCCAGTTACCGGCTGGCCCGTGGTCTGTCCCTGGATTTGAAGGGCGGGTCGGTCAACGGGATCTCGCTGGTGTACCGCACCCTCTTTGGCAATTGAGCCGGCGCCCGGCTTGAGGCGGGACAAGTGTGTCTCGCCGGGCCGGGGGGCGGGTCCGGCGCGCTCGGGATAAAATGACGCCCATTCAAATCCCTAGCACCACACCCACCATGAGCATCAAAAGCGACCGCTGGATCCGCCGCCAGGCCGAAGCCGGCATGATCGAACCCTTCGAACCGGGGCAGGTCCGTACGGCCAATGGCGGGCGCATCGTCAGCTACGGCACCAGCAGCTACGGCTACGACGTGCGTTGCGCCGACGAATTCAAGATCTTCACCAACATCAATTCGACGATCGTCGATCCCAAGAACTTCGACGAAGGCTCGTTCGTGGATTTCAAGGGCGACGTCTGCATCATTCCGCCGAATTCCTTCGCCCTGGCGCGCACGGTCGAATACTTCCGCATCCCGCGCAGCGTGCTGACGGTCTGCCTGGGCAAGAGCACGTACGCGCGCTGCGGCATCATCGTCAACGTGACTCCGCTGGAACCCGAATGGGAAGGCCACGTCACGCTGGAATTCTCCAACACCACGCCGCTGCCCGCCAAGATCTACGCCGGCGAAGGCTGCGCGCAGATGCTGTTCCTGGAAAGCGACGAGGTCTGCGAGACCTCGTACCGCGACCGTGGCGGCAAGTACCAGGGCCAACGCGGCGTCACGCTACCGCGCACCTGATTCCTCAGCCGGCTTGCGCTGGACGCGGGTCGTCGTGCAGGTCGACGGGCACGTAGTCGCGCACGTAGTCAATATCCCACTCGCCTTCGCCGGTCGGCACAAAGCCGTGCCGGCGATAGAAGCGGTTCGAATCGCTGCCGCGCAACGCGCTCAATGTCACCTTCGCGCGGCGGCGGTCGGCGTCCCGCAAGATCCGGCGCAGCACCTGGCCGCCCAAGCCTCGCCCCTGCGCAGAGGGATGCACGTACAGATGATCCAGCCGCAACCCGTCGCCGTCCGGCCGCAAGCAATAGAACCCGACGCGCTCGCCGCATGCTTCGATATGCCAGGTGCACTCGGGACGGAAGGTGCCGCGCAGCCGCTCGCGCGCCCGGTCCGGGTCAAAGCGGCCCAGCCGTTCCAGGCTGTCGCGCATGGCGGCGATCCGCAGCGCCAAAAGCGCTTCGAAATCGGACTCGGCCGCAGGCGTGAAACGCAGCGGTGCAGCATCTTTCGAGGCGTCGCTGGCGGCCTCTTTGGCGATATCGCTGGCCGTTTCAGCAGCGGCTCCACGGGCAGTTCCAGGCGCCAGCTCGTCATAACCCCGGCCAAGAAACTGCATGATGCAGATGCCGTGCCCGTACGGATCGGCCAGGTGCGCAATGCGGCCCCAGTCGTGCGTGGCGGGCGGGTCCTCCAGACGCGCGCCGGCGGCGACCGCCCTGGCCACCGCCTGGTCCACGTCGTCCACCACCACGTCCAGATGCACCGGGGTCCAATGCCGCGCGTAGTCGCGGGGCTGGCGCACGGCGCCAGCAGCCGGGGTGCCGGACGCCTTTTCGAGCAGATAGATGGGGGCGTCGGCGCCCAGCAGTTCGGCCCCTGTCGAACCCAGGCGGCGGTTCAGCGTCAGACCAAAGGCCGACTGGTAGAAACCGATAGCGTGTTCGAGATCGGGGACATCGATATTGACCAGGATTCTCATGGGGGCATTTTGATGGTGGAGCGCCAGCGGACAGAGGGGCGAACCCCGTTGTTATGCGGCCTGCGCTAAAGAACCTCATGCCGCGTCCGTAAAAAGATTACATGTGTTTGCCGATTTGGCGACGTCATTTCTGCAAGCGTTAGCAAGGCCCAATCCGTGCGTTACCCCCATATTCCCTGGCTGCCCCTGTTGTTCTATCCCGCGTTGCCGGTGGCCGCCGCGGTCGGGCTGCTGTTCTGGCGGGAATGGCCGCCCGCGCTCAGCCTGATCGTGCCGTTTGTGCCGTGGGTGATGGCGCTGATTGGATCGGCCATCTGCCTGATGTATCAACGCTCGCAAACGATGGCGCTGATGCTGTGCGTGCTGGCCGTCACGGCGGCGTGGCCGACGCTGGCGCGTGAGGTGCCGTGGGCCATGGGCCCCGTGCTGGCCTGGTGGTCGCTCGTGTACACCATCAATGCCTTGTGGTCCGAACGATCCAGCATGCTGATCGACGTGGTGCTGCGCATCGGCTTGATGGCTGCGGGCGTGGCAGTGATCGCGCTAGTCGGCAAGGACGGCGTGGGCGACATCTTCAGCACCATCGCGCTGCAGGGCATGCTGGCGCGCCTGGGCGTGGCGGCCGAGGCGCTGATCGCGCTGCTGGGCACGGGCCTGACGTTGACGCTGCTGCTGTTGCGCTACGGACGCCCGCAGCAGGCGGGCCAGTGGCTGGGCTTTGTGTGCATGGCGTGGGCGCTGCCTCGCGGCGCGGCGCATCCGCTTGAATTGGCGCTGATGTCCGCCGCGGCGCTGACGGCCCTGTGCATCTCGTTGGCGCATGAAGGCTTTCACATGGCATTCCGTGACGAGCTCACGGGTCTGCCCGGCCGCCGCGCGCTGAACGAACGGCTGCAGCGCATGGGCCGCGTCTATACGCTGGCGATGGCCGACGTGGACCATTTCAAGGCATTTAACGACACGCACGGCCATGACGTGGGCGACCAGGTGCTGCGCATGGTCGCCTCGCAGTTGCGGCGCGTGCCGGGCGGCGGCCAGGCCTACCGCTATGGCGGCGAGGAATTCACGCTGGTGTTTCCGGGCAAGACCGCGGCCGAGGCCATGCCGCACCTGGAAACGGTGCGGCGCGCGATCGAGGCCTACCAGATGCGCCTGCGCGACAAACCGGCCCGGCCCAAGGCGGACCAGATCGGCCAGCGCCGCCGTGGCGGACGGGGCGCGCGTGGCGCCCGGCCCCTGCGCGTGACGGTCAGCATTGGCGTGGCCGAACGCAGCGATGCCCTGCGCGCTCCGGACGCCGTCATCAAGGCGGCCGACCAGGCGCTCTACAAGGCCAAGGACGGCGGACGCAATCAGGTGTGGGCTTTTGGCGCGCGCCGCCGCGCGGGCGCTGCCTGACGCCCGGGCCTACCGGTCGGGCAGCGTCATCGCCATCAGCGCTTCGTCGTACAGCTTGCCGTTGACGAGCAGCGCCTCGCGCTCGTGGCCATACACGGTGAATCCCAGGCTGGCGTAAAGCGCCGACGCCGCGACGTTGTTGGCGGTTACGCTCAACTGCACCTGCCGGATCCCTCGCATCGTCCGCGCGTGGTCGATCGCCGCGCGCATCAGCAGCCGGCCCAAGCCCCGGCCGCGCTCGGCGGGCGCCACATACATGCTCCAGATGTGGGCCTTGTGCCGCACCTTCAGTTTGCGCTGGCGCCCCACGCCCACGATGCCGGCCAGCGCGTCGCCCAAAAACACGCCATACATCGCGCCGTCGTTGGCCGGCGAAATCCATTCTCGGATGTCCGCCAATGTCAGCGTGTGTTCCTCTTCGTAACTCGATCCGAAGGACTCCGGCGTTTCCACCAGCGCGTTCAAGCGCAATTGCCGCAGGGGCGCGGCGTCGGCAGCGATCAGTCGTCGGACGACAGGCTCGTTCATGGCGGCTTTGAGAGTGTTGGGATTAGGTAACGTTTGAGGAGTATAGGGGGATGGCCTTGCCTATAATGGCCCCAACGCCGCTTGCGGTTTTCAACAAGGAGCCACTGATGTTTGGTTTCCTCAAGACAAACCAGGATGCGACGCGCCACGAAGTACAGGAAGAATTCGTGGCTCGTGTCGCGGGTGCCGCGCAGGACTTCGTGGAGGCGGCCGGTTCAACCGGCGCCGTACTGGACTACTCCCCGTCCAGCGTCCATGCGCTTGATGATGCACTGGAGGCCGCCCATCTGGGCACGCTGCCTCTGACCCCCATGCAAACCGTCGGTGCTGCCGCCTATCTCTATGAAGTGGGCCGGCGCGCGCACGGTGGCCTGTACGAGGTCTGCGACGACGAAGACCCCGTGGTCCTCGTCTGTGGAGAACCCGGGTCCGAAGTGTGTTTTGGCGCGATCGCCAAGGTCGAACGGCGCATCCGCTACGGGGCCGCCGAGGCCATCCCCGCCTACTTTGACCTCTTCATGACAGCCCTGCAGACGGGCGAAGCCCAGACCATCCGCTAGGCCGATCTGAGGCTTCTGGGGATTTCCCTTAGGGCTGTACGAAAAACAGCCCTACAATTCCGCAATTCCCGCCGGCCGGCGGGTGCTCGTGCCGTCTGTCATCAGACGGTTTTTTACTCGCAGTACATTCGCGCCGCGATACGCGTCCGATCCGCCATGCCCCCAGGAGCGCCTGCATGAAATTCCGCTTCCCCATCTTCATCATCGACGAGGACTACCGTTCCGAGAACGCGTCCGGTTTGGGTATCCGTGCCTTGTCCGCAGCAATCGAGGCCGAGGGCGTCGAGGTGATCGGGGTAACCAGTTACGGCGACCTGAGCTCGTTCGCGCAGCAGCAAAGCCGCGCCAGCGCCTTCATCCTGTCGATCGACGATGAAGAGTTCGACGTGGACTCGCCCGAGGACGTGGCCGGCGCGATCAAGAACCTGCGCGCCTTCATCGGCGAGCTGCGCTTCCGCAACGCGGACATCCCGATCTACCTGTACGGCGAAACGCGCACGTCGGAACACATTCCGAACGACATCCTGCGCGAGCTGCACGGCTTCATCCACATGTTCGAGGACACGCCGGAGTTCGTGGCGCGCCACATCATCCGCGAGGCCCGCAGCTACGTCGACAGCCTGCCGCCGCCGTTCTTCCGCGAGCTGGTGAAGTACGCGCAGGACGGTTCGTATTCGTGGCACTGCCCGGGACACTCGGGCGGCGTGGCGTTCCTGAAAAGCCCGGTCGGCCGGATGTTCCACCAGTTCTTCGGTGAAAACATGCTGCGCGCCGACGTCTGCAACGCCGTGGACGAACTGGGCCAGCTGCTGGACCACACCGGCCCGGTCGCCGAATCCGAACTGAACGCCGCGCGCATCTTCCACGCGGACCATTGCTTTTTCGTGACCAACGGCACGTCGACCTCGAACAAGGTCGTGTGGCACGCCAACGTCGCCGCCGGCGACGTCGTGGTGGTGGACCGCAACTGTCACAAGTCGATCCTGCACGCCATCACGATGACGGGCGCGATTCCCGTGTTCCTGCGCCCCACGCGCAACCACCTGGGCATCATCGGTCCGATCCCGCTGGAAGAGTTCCACCCGGACAACATCCGCAAGAAGATCGAAGCCAACCCCTTCGCGCGCGAAGCAGTGAACAAGAATCCGCGCATCCTGACGCTGACGCAGAGCACGTACGACGGCGTCATCTACAACGTCGAAATGATCAAGCAGCAGCTCGGCAGCTATGTCGACACGCTGCACTTTGACGAAGCCTGGCTGCCGCACGCGTCGTTCCACGAGTTCTACCAGGACATGCACGCCATCGGCCAGGACCGCCCGCGCAGCCAGGACGCCATGGTGTTTGCCACGCACTCCACGCACAAGCTGCTGGCCGGCATTTCGCAGGCCTCGCAGATCATCGTGCAAGAGTCCGAGACCCGCAAACTCGACCGCAACGTCTTCAACGAGGCGTATCTGATGCACACGTCCACGTCGCCGCAGTACGCGATCATCGCGTCCTGCGACGTGGCCGCGGCCATGATGGAGCCCCCGGGGGGCACCGCGCTGGTCGAGGAAAGCATCCGCGAAGCCCTGGACTTCCGCCGCGCCATGCGCAAGGTGGAATCCGAGTTCGGCAAGAACGACTGGTGGTTCAAGGTCTGGGGTCCGAACCGCCTGGTGTCCGAAGGCATCGGCAATCGCGACGAATGGATCCTCGAGGCCAACGACCACTGGCACGGCTTCGGCGAAATGGCTGAAGGCTTCAACATGCTGGACCCCATCAAGGCCACGGTCATCACGCCGGGGCTGGACATGTCGGGCAGCTTCGGTGAAACCGGCATTCCCGCCGCGCTGGTCTCCAAGTACCTGACCGAGCACGGCGTGGTGGTCGAGAAGACCGGCCTGTACTCGTTCTTCATCCTGTTCACCATCGGCATCACCAAGGGCCGCTGGAACACGCTGTTGACCGCCCTGCAGCAGTTCAAGGACGACTACGACCGCAATCAGCCGCTGTGGCGCATCCTGCCGGAATTCTGCCGCGACCATCGCCGCTACGAGCGCATGGGCCTGCGCGATCTCTGCCAGCAAATCCACGAGGCCTACCGCGAGCGCGACGTCGCCCGCCTGACGACCGAGATGTACCTGAGCGACATGGTGCCCGCGCTGAAGCCGTCGGACGCCTTTGCCCGCATGGCGCACCGCGAAGTCGAGCGTGTCGACATCGACAAGCTGGAAGGCCGCGTCACGGGTGTGCTGCTGACGCCGTATCCTCCGGGCATTCCGCTGCTGATCCCGGGCGAACGCTTCAACCGCACCATCGTGCAGTACCTGCAATTCGCGCGCGAGTTCAACGAACGCTTCCCGGGCTTTGAAACCTACATCCACGGCCTGGCCGACGAAGTGGGTCCGGATGGCGAGAAGCGTTACTACGTTGATTGCCTGATCGAAGAGTAAGCACGGGCGGGCCGGAAATCTTGATGTTCGATGTTGCAGTGCTTGGCGCGGGCGCCGCCGGAATGATGTGCGCGGCGGTCGCCGGCCAGCGCGGCCTGCGCGTGGTGCTGGTCGACCACGCGCAGCGCCTGGCCGAGAAGATCCGCATCTCGGGCGGCGGGCGCTGCAACTTCACGAACATCGGTGCCGGGCCCGCCAATTTTCTGTCCGACAATCCCCATTTCTGCCGGTCGGCACTGTCGGCCTACACGCCGCAGGACTTCCTGGCGCTCATGAAGCGCCACCGCATCGCCTGGCACGAGAAGCATCGCGGCCAGCTGTTCTGCGATGACTCAAGCGAAAACATCATCGACATGCTGCGCGCCGAGTGCGACGCGGGCAATGTGCAATGGCGCATGGGCTGTTCGGTGGCCGAGGTCGCGCACGGGGCCGAAGGTTTCGAGCTGCGCACCAGCCAGGGCGTCATCCGGGCCGCCAAGCTGGTCATCGCGACCGGCGGCATGGCGATTCCGCAACTGGGCGCCACCGACTTCGGCCTGAAGATCGCCCGCCAGTTCGGCCTGAAGGTCGTCGAGCCGCGTCCCGCGCTGGTGCCGCTGACCTTCGACCCGGCGCAGTGGCAGCCGCTGTCTGAGCTGTCTGGCGTGGCGCTGGAAGTGAACCTGCAGACCGGGCAGGGCAAGGCGCGCGGCGAATTCCTGGAAGACCTGCTGTTCACGCATCGCGGGCTGTCAGGGCCGGCGATCCTGCAAATCTCCAGCTACTGGAAGCCGGGCGAGCCCATCGTGATCGACCTGGCGCCGGGCCGCGACCTGGCGCAGGAACTGCTGGCGTCCAAGTCCGGCAATCGCCAGCAGTTGCACACCGTGCTGGGCGGGCTATGGCCCAAGCGGCTGGCCGACCGCTGGCTGCAGCTGGCCGAGCAGGGCGGAAAGCCGGGCCTGGCCGCGCTGCGCCTGGCCGACGCGCCGGACAAGACGCTGCGCGGGCTGGCGCAGGACATCCATCAGTGGACGCTCGTGCCCAGCGGCACGGCGGGCTACAAGAAGGCCGAAGTCATGCGTGGCGGCGTGGATACGCGCGGCCTGGATCAGAAGTCCATGCAGGCCAAGGCCGCGCCGGGCCTGTACTTCATCGGCGAGGCCGTTGACGTCACGGGGTGGCTGGGCGGCTACAACTTCCAGTGGGCGTGGGCCTCGGGCGTGGCCTGCGGGCAAGCGCTGTAGGCCGCCGGCCGTTTTCGTCCGCACATCCGCAACGTCCTGAAGTCGTCCGCCTGGGCACATTTCGGCCAATCCGGCATTGTGATATCAAATAAAAATACATATCATTTATGTTTTGATCTTTATCAAGCCTGTCCCGCCAGGGACGGATCAGCCGGAGACTCGCATGCCCTACACCCTTCCGCCCCTGCCGTACGCCTATGACGCGCTGGAACCCCACATCGACGCGATGACGATGGAGATCCACTACACCAAGCATCACCAGACCTACGTCAACGGCCTGAACACCGCGCTGGAAGGCGCCGGCATCGCGACGGACGAACCCGTGGAAGCGCTCGTCTCCCGCATCAAGGAGTTGCCCGAAGCCGTGCGCGGCGCCGTGCGCAACCACGGCGGCGGCCACGCCAATCACAGCCTGTTCTGGACCGTCATGTCGCCGCAGGGCGGCGGCGAGCCGGATGGCGCGCTGGCCGCGGCCATCGACGCCGAGCTGGGCGGGCTGCCTGCCTTCAAGGAAGCCTTCACCAAGGCGGCGCTGACCCGCTTCGGCAGCGGCTGGGCCTGGCTGAGCGTGACGCCGGCCGGCAAGCTGGTGGTCGAGAGCAGCGCCAACCAGGACAGCCCGCTGATGGAAGGCAACACGCCGATCCTGGGCCTGGATGTCTGGGAACACGCTTATTATCTGAAATACCAGAACCGCCGGCCGGAATACATCGGCGCTTTCTACAACGTGGTGAACTGGCCCGAGGTCTCGCGCCGCTACGCTGCGGCAAAGGGCTGAGCGAATCTCCCGAAAGGAGCGCAGCCGCATATGAATACCTTCAGCCGTCATCGCGTGCGGCCGGCGGCCACCAGCATCAGCGTCTGGACGCTGGCCGTGATGGTGTCCTGCCTGGCCCTGTACCAGCTCTGGGTCTACCTGGACGTGCGGGCGCCGCACGTGGCCGACGCGCTGCTGGGCGGTCTTGTTGCGGCCGCGGCCACCGCGCTCGGCACCCTGCCCATTCTCTTTGCCCGCACCATTCCGCAGAAGGCGCAGGACAGCATGTTCGGCTTTGGCGCCGGCGTCATGCTGGCCGCCAGCGCGTTTTCGCTGGTCGCGCCGGGCATCGCCGCGGGCGAGGAGCTGGGCTACGGTCCCTGGGGCGCCGGTCTGACGGTCGGCGCCGCCTTGCTATTGGGCGCAGCCGTGCTGCTGCTGATGGACCGGGTCCTGCCGCACGAGCATTTCATCAAGGGCAGGGAAGGGATGGAGGCGCACCGCCTGCGCCGCACTTGGCTGTTCGTGTTCGCGATCATGCTGCACAACCTGCCCGAGGGCCTGGCGATCGGCGTGGGCTACGCGGCGGGAGATCCCGTGCGCGGCACGGCGCTGGCCACCGGCATTGCGATCCAGGACATTCCCGAGGGGCTGGTTGTGGCGGTGGCCCTGCTGGCGGCCGGCTACAAGCGCACGTTTGCCGTGGCGTTGGGCATGCTGTCGGGGCTGATCGAGCCCGTGGGCGCCGTGCTGGGCGCTGCCGTCGTCGGCTGGTCGGCGCCGCTCCTGCCGTGGGGCCTGGGCTTTGCCGCGGGCGCCATGCTGTTTGTCATCAGCCACGAAATCATTCCGGAATCGCACCGCAAGGGGCACGAGGTCTACGCCACCTGCGGCCTGATGATCGGTTTCGTGCTGATGATGCTGCTGGATACCGCGCTGGGATAGCGCCGGCAGGCATGCAACAGGCCTAGGCTTACCCCGGGCTTTCGTTGTATGCTTTCGGCGCTGTCACGCATGCTGCGGGAGAGAGCGGCCGAAGGCGTCAAGCCCGGCCGCCGCCGAAGGCGCAATTCGCCCAGAATCGCTCAGGTAACCGATACCGCGCAGGCTTGTCCCGTCCCGCATTTGCCGCCATTGCCGGCCATGCGGACGTGGCAAAACAGCACTCTGGAGAGACCTGGCGCCGCACCCAAAACAGGGACACTGCGAGCAGCCCAGGCGCCGAAGGTGCAAACCCGCCACGCGGGGCAACTCTCAGGCAAAAGGACAGAGGGGCGGAAGATTCAGCCGTTGCGCGGGCGCCGTCCGTCCGCAACCAGCGGCATTCCGTAACCCTGGCATCGCTGCCGTCCCGGAGTTCCCCCGCATGTCCGCATCCCTCAAACGCACCCCGCTCGCCGAAGAACACATCGCCGCCGGCGCCCGCATGGTCGATTTCGGCGGCTGGGACATGCCGCTGGCCTACGGCTCGCAGCTCGAAGAGCACCATGTCGTGCGCCAGGACGCCGGCATGTTCGACGTCTCGCACATGCTCAACGTCGATGTGACGGGCCCCGATGCCTTCGCCTTCCTGCAGCGCCTGGTCGCCAACGACGTCGCCAAGCTGACGGTGCCGGGCAAGGCGCTCTACAGCTGCATGCTGAACCCGCAGGGCGGCGTCATCGACGACCTCATCATCTATTTCTTCGCTGCCGACGAATGGCGTGTGGTGGTCAACGCCGGCACGGCCGACAAGGACGTGGCCTGGATGCAGCGCGTCAAGCAGGCAGGCGCGTTCGACGTGACCATTGCCCCGCGCCGCGATCTGGCCATGGTGGCCGTGCAGGGCCCCAATGCCCGCGCCAAGGTCTGGGCTGCCCGCCCGGCCTGGCAAGCCGCCAGCGAACCGCTGACCCCCTTCGTTGCCGCCCGCGTGGGCGGCGACACGCTGGTCGCCCGCACGGGCTACACCGGCGAAGACGGTTTCGAAATCGTCCTGCCCGCCTCCGAAGTCGTGCAACTGTGGCGCGACCTGATCGCCCAGGGCGTGCGTCCGGCGGGCCTGGGCGCGCGCGACACGCTGCGCCTGGAAGCCGGTATGAACCTGTACGGCCAGGACATGGACGAACTGACGCAGCCCGGCGAAGCCGGCCTGACCTGGACCGTGTCCGGCAAGAACGCCGAGCGCCGCTTTATCGGCCGCGACGCGATCGAGCAGTTCGCCAAGCCCGCCACCTTCATTGGCCTGAAGCTGCAGGAACGCGGCGTCATGCGCGCGCACATGGCCGTGCGCACCGCGCAAGGGGTGGGCGAACTGACCAGCGGCACCATGTCGCCCACGCTGGGCGTGTCGATCGGCTTTGCCCGCCTGCCGCAAGGCGTGGTTGCGGGCGATACGGTCGAGGTCGACATCCGCGGCAAGTGGGTGCCCGCCGTGGCGTGCAAGCTGCCTTTCGTGCGTAACGGCAAAGCCGTCGAACACTCGTAAACTCGAAGCTTCGCGCGTGCGCCGGCCCGTTCTGGGCAACGGCCGCCCGCGCGAGGCGCGCAATACCATTCATCTACCCGCATTCCCTCAGGAGTTCCCATGAGTCTGCCCACCGATCGCAAGTACACCGAGTCCCATGAATGGGTCAAAGCCGAGGGCGACGTGTTCGTCGTCGGCATCACCGACACCGCCCAGGAACAACTGGGCGATCTGGTCTTTGTTGGCGACGTGAACGTCGGCGCCAAGCTGAGCGCGGGCGAGACCGCCGGCGTGGTCGAGTCGGTCAAGGCCGCCTCGGACATCTACGCGCCCGTGTCCGGCGAAATCGTTGCCTTCAACGAAGAACTGGAAAGCAACCCCAACCTGATCAACGAATCGGCCTTCACCGCCTGGATCTTCAAGATCAAGCCGGACAACGCCGCCGACGCCGACAAGCTGCTGGACGCCGCCGGCTACGAAGCCGTCGCCAACGGCTGATGCCGCACGCGGGGAGGGCGGGCCGCTGCGCGGCGCCGCCTCCTCCGCCAGACGCAATACCGTCCGTTCGCAGGACGACACCCGCTACCCCGAGATCCCCCCATGTCGCGCGCCCTAGACACCCATACCGACTTCATCCCCCGCCACATCGGCCCCTCCGACGCCGACCAGGCCGCCATGCTTGCCGTGATCGGCAGCGATAGCCTGGACGCCCTGATCGAAGAAGTCGTGCCTCCCAAGATCCGCAGCAAGGAGCCGCTGGCGCTACCCGCGTCGCGCAGCGAAGCCGACGTGCTGGCCGAACTGAAGCAGGTGGCGGGCCGCAACAAGGTCTACCGCAGCTACATCGGGCAGGGGTACTACGGCACGCAGACGCCGAACGTGGTGTTGCGCAACATTCTTGAGAATCCCGCCTGGTACACGGCCTACACGCCCTACCAGCCCGAGATCTCGCAGGGCCGCCTCGAAGCCCTGCTCAATTACCAGACCATGGTCGCCGACCTGACCGGGCTGGACATCTCCAACGCCTCGCTGCTTGACGAAAGCACCGCCGCCGCCGAAGCGATGACGCTCGCGCGCCGCAGCGCCAAGTCCAAGAGCCCGGTGTTCTTCATCTCGCGCCACGTGCATCCGCAGACCATCGAAGTCGTGCGCACGCGCGCCGAGGGCCTGGACATCGAGATCCGCATCGGCGACGAAGCCGAAGGCCTGCCCGAGTGCTTTGGCGTGCTGCTGCAGTACCCGCACAGCACGGGTTCGGTGTCCGACTACCGCAAGCTGGCCGAAGCCGCCCACGCGCAAGGCGCCGTGGTCGCATGCGCGACCGACCTGCTGGCGCTGGCCGTGCTGGCCGCGCCGGGCGAGTGGGGCGCCGACATCGCCGTCGGTTCGGCCCAGCGCTTTGGCGTGCCGTTCGGCTTCGGCGGCCCGCACGCCGGCTTCATGGCCTGCAAGGACGCATTCAAGCGCAACATGGCCGGCCGTCTGGTCGGCGTGTCCAAGGACGCGCAAGGCAATCCCGCGCTGCGCCTGGCGCTGCAGACGCGCGAACAGCACATCCGCCGCGAGAAGGCCACCTCCAACATCTGCACCGCGCAGGTGCTGCTGGCCGTGATGGCCGGCATGTACGCGGTGTGGCACGGCCCCGCCGGCATCCGCCGCATCGCCGAGCGCGTGCAGCGCGCCACCGCCATCCTGCGCGCCGAGCTCATCAAGCTGGACGTCAAGGTCGCCAACGACACGTTCTTCGACACGCTGCTGGTGGAAACCGGCGCCGCGACGCCCGCCATTCTGACGGCCGCCGACTGCGCGCACATCAACCTGCGCCGCGTCGATGGCGCCCGCCTGGCCATCTCGCTGGACGAAACCGTCACCGCGGCCGACCTGCAAGCGCTGGTCAACGTCTTCGCCTCGGGCCTTGAACGCGATGACGTCGAACTGGACATCGACGCGCTCGACGCCGCGGCCCCCAGCGGCATTCCCGCCGCGGTCGCGCGCGAAAGCGCCATCCTGAAGCATCCCATCTTCTCCAGCATCCAGTCCGAAACCGACATGCTGCGCTACCTGCGCAAGCTGGCCGACAAGGATCTGGCGCTGGACCGCACGATGATCCCGCTGGGCTCGTGCACCATGAAGCTCAACGCCACGGCCGAGATGATCCCCATCACCTGGCCGGAATTCGCACTGATCCACCCGTTCGCGCCGGCCTCGCAAAGCCAGGGCTACGTGGAACTGATCGATCGTCTGTCCGCCGCGCTGTGCGAAATCACCGGCTACGACAACATCAGCCTGCAGCCCAACTCGGGCGCGCAGGGCGAATACGCGGGCCTGCTCGCCATTCGCGGTTACCACCAGGCCAACGGCCAGCATCAGCGCAACATCTGCCTGATCCCGTCTTCGGCGCACGGCACCAACCCCGCCTCGGCGCAGCTCGCGGGCATGGATGTGGTGGTGGTGGCGTCCGACGCCAACGGCAACGTGGACCTCGCGGACCTGCGCGCCAAGATCGAACAGGTCGGCGACAAGCTGGCCGCGCTGATGATCACGTACCCGTCGACGCACGGCGTGTTCGAAGAAGCCGTCACCGAAATCTGCGATCTGGTCCACCAGGCCGGCGGCCAGGTGTACCTGGACGGCGCCAATATGAACGCGATGGTCGGCGTGGCCAAGCCCGGCAAGTTCGGCTCGGACGTGTCCCACCTGAACCTGCACAAGACGTTCTGCATCCCGCACGGCGGCGGCGGACCCGGCGTGGGCCCCGTGGCGGTGCGCTCGCACCTGGCGCCTTACCTGCCGGGCGTCGTGAACGAGCAGGGCAAGCTGCCCGGCGACGCCAAGGTCGGCCCGGTTTCGGCCGCGCCTTTCGGCTCGGCCGGCATCCTGCCGATCCCGTTCGTGTACATCGCGCTGATGGGCGCGGACGGCCTGCGCCGCGCCACCGAAGTCGCCATCCTGAACGCCAACTACATTGCCACCCGCCTGCGCGGCCACTACGAGGTCCTGTACGCGGGCCGCAACGGCCGCGTGGCGCACGAGTGCATCCTGGACGTGCGTCCGCTCAAGGAAACCAGCGGCATCAGCGCCGAAGACATCGCCAAGCGCCTGATGGACTACGGCTTCCACGCGCCCACCATGAGCTTCCCGGTCGCGGGTACGCTGATGGTCGAACCCACGGAATCCGAAGGCGTGGCCGAGCTGGACCGCTTCATCGACGCGATGATCGCCATCCGCGAAGAGATCGCCCAGGTCGAACGCGGCGAACGCGACCGTGACGACAACGTCCTGAAGAATGCGCCGCATACCGCGCAGATGCTGCTGGCCGAGGAATGGCTGCACGACTACCCGCGCCAGCAGGCCGCCTACCCGGTGGCGACCCTGCGCGACGGCAAGTACTGGCCGCCGGTCGCCCGCGTGGACAACGCCTACGGCGACCGCAACCTGGTCTGCGCGTGCCTGCCGATCGAGGCGTACGCGTAAGGTTGCGGTTGGAAGGTGTCTGACACCCTAGGGAGATGCGCTTCAGCCTGTCGCAGCGTCTCAGCGGGTGTCAGACACCTTGGCATTGGAAGGTGTCTGACACCCTAGGGAGATGCGCTTCAGCCTGTCGCGGCGTCTCAGTGGGTGTCAGACACCTTGGCAACGGTTGGAAGGTGTCTGACACCCTCGGGAGACGCGCTTCAGTTTGTCGCAGCGTTTCAGCGGGTGTCAGACACCTTGGTAGTGGAAAGTGTCTGACACCATGTCAGCACCATGAAAAAAGCCCCCGACCTGTACAGGCGGGGGCTTTTTCTTGGGGCCGGTGTCAAGCCGGCCGCGCATTACTTCGCAGGCGCCTTCGCCGCGGCGCTGAAGTCTTCGGCGATGCTGATGAACGTGTTGAGCAGGATCTGCAGGTTGTCCTTGCCCAGGCCGCCCTCGGCGTTCATGTCCATCTGCAGCACGGCCTGGTTCTTGTCATCCAGGTAGGCGCGGCTCCAGCGGTACTCCTGGTTCCAGGCGTTGATGGCCTTGAGCGTCATCGGCTTCTTGGTGGCGTACGTGGCGGTCGCGACCAGGTCCAGGCACTTTTCCGTGAAGTCGTTGCACAGGAACTCCAGGCGCAGGTCGGTGGCGCCGGTGGTGCCCGGGTTCAGGACCAGCACGGGGCCGTCGGTGCCGTCGCTGCGGGTGACCGTGTAGCCCATGTCGTCCAGCATGCTGGCGACGTCGTCCAGGTTGAAGTCCTGCATGACGCCCGCGACCGGCGCGGGGGCGGCGGGTTCGGCGTCCGGATCCATGCCGATGCCGGACAGCTCGTCGTCATCGTCCATCGCGCCCATGCCGGTCGCGCCCAAGAGGCCGCTGAACAATTCCTCGGCAGGAATCTTCTGGCCGTTCAGGTCGCCCATGCCGTCGGCAAAGGTGAACTTGCCGACGATGTTGTCGCCGTCGTTCTTGCCGACATTCATCATTTCGGCCATGCCGGCCATCTGGCGGATGTTTTCGTCGGCGTCGGCCGCGGCTTTCTCGGCGGGCACGCCTTCGGTCTTGATGGCGTACTGCACCATCAGGTCCTTCACCATGGGCTTGGAGATCACCAGCGAGGCGTCGATCTTCTTGATCGCCTGCACCGCGATTTCCTGCGGGGTCAGGTCCTTGGCATTGGCCGGGTTGGCCAGGTCAAGCGTGAAGGTCAGCTTGCTTTCGCCCTTGGCCGTCTTCCAGCTCAGCGGATCGATGCTGAACGACGGATTGCCCGCCAGCAGCTTGCCGGCGTTATCCAGCAGGACGTCGAACTGCTCGTCCTTCAGGCCTTCGTCGCTTGCGCCCAGCATGTACTGGCGCATGAGCTGGTTGTACGTGTCCGAGAGCTGCTTGACGGCCTGGCCATCCAGCCGGGCCAGCTTGATCACGGCTTGGCCGTTGCCCAGCACCACATCGTTCACAGTCAGGTCGCCCGTCTGGTACGCGGCCTGCACGTTGATGGCCTTGTCGTCCTCGGACAGCTTCACGCCGTAGCTGAAGTTGTCCAGCGCAACCTTCATGTTGTCCGTCGGGCGCAGCACGTCCACGCGCTTGATCTTCAGGTCCGAATTGCCCATCGAGATGCCGAACTTGCCCATGCGGCTGTCGACGTCCATGGTCAGGCCCGCGATGGTCATCTTGACGGGGTCGCGGCTCTTGGTGCCGTCGACGGCCAGCTTGTCCATCACGCCGTGCGCGGTGACGGCCTGCGTGGCGCGGTCGAAGGTGCCTTCCATCCGCATGCCGCTGAAGTCGAGCGCATTGCCGTCATGCGTGACGACGATCGGTGCGATTGCGGCGGTGGACGTGGCGTTGCCGCTGTAGCTGACGATGGCGTCGCCCATCAGCGGGGAGACGTCCTTGGTCAGTTCGAAGACGGGCTTGATGTTGTCCGTCTTGGCGATCTCGGTGTGGATGAACGCCAGCTTCGGCGCAATGGCGCCGCGCGACAGGGCGCTCTTGGGGAAGGGGCCGTGCTCGATGTTCGCGTCGAACTCGATCATGCCGGCGGGCAGGTCGTCCAGGCCCTTGTCGTTCTTGACGAGCGACACGCCATAACGCGCCTGCGTCGAGAACAGGCCGCGCTCGTACTTGAGCTGATCGATGCGCAGGCCGAACAGCGGCGTGATCTTGGCGAGTTTTTCGTTGGCCTGTGCCAGATGACGCTGCGCGTCCTCTTCGATGCGCTTGCCGGTGTACCACGTGGCCCCGACCCAGCTTCCCGCTCCCACTATGACCACGCCCAGGGTGATCGCTACGCTCTTTTTCATCGTTCTGCTTGTATCGTTGATTGTCGAGTCATATCCGGCAGCGGCTTATGGCGCCACGCTCGTCCGTGCGAGCGGAACCGTCCGGGATACACGTATTCATCGGCCTGTCAGGCCCGCGGCGGAGTATACCGAGACGCGTGTCCCGCTGAACGCGCGCGCAGTTACCGAAGATTTCAAAATGAAAGCCGGCGCTCGAGGCGCCGGCTTTTGTCGACAAAAGGCCTGGCCTCAAAGCGGATCAAGCGGATAGATCGGACGGCGCACGTGCTTGAACTCGACCTGGCTGTAGTCGGAAGTCGTGACGCCCACGCCGGTACATTCGATGATCTCGGTCGCCATGTCCGAGAAGCCCGCGCGCCAGTGGATGCGGCTCTTCAGGACCACGTAGCGCTTTTGCAGGGGGTCGATGCCGGCCGACAGCAGGCAGTTGATGTCGAAGGGTTCCTGGTGGCGCGAGACCACCACGATCTCCACGCGGCCGGTGTCGATCACCACAGTCAGGCCGGTGTCGTTGCGCACGCCGCGGTACATCGGGCCGCGGTTCAGATAGACGCCGTCGAACACCAGTTTGACGCGGCCGGTGACTTCAAGCGGGTTGCTGGGCTGCTTGATGGCCGGCATGGGCAGCTTGCCGCCCAGCTTGAGCGTGATGGTGTTGCCCACGCCCGCGGCGGCGGCTTCCTTTGCGGCCTGCGGGTCGCAGATCGCGTAGAAGACCACGTTGTCCAATTCCTGGCGCAGCACTTCGGCCAGCACGGCCGTCGTGTCCATCGTGCCGCCCGAGCCCGTGTTGTCGTAATGGTCCAGCAGCACGACCGGGCCTTGTTCGATGGCCTTGGCGCGCGCGATGGTGGGCGCCAGCGGTTCCGAATGAAACACCCAGTCGGCGCGGCCGTTCCACGCGCGGTCCAGCAATTCGTCGCGATGCTGCTCGGCGGCGGCCAGGTTGCCGTCTGTACAGACGACGGCGCTCAGGCCGGCTTCGCGAATGTCCGCATGGGGAAATCCCACGAAGACGGACGCCGCCAGCACACCGCTGGCCTCAAGTTCCTTGCACCGCTCCTGCAGCGGTTTGTTGGGCGCGGCGTGCGTGCCCTGGCACATGATGTGCGGCAGCATGGGCTTGTTGGCCCACGTCATCACCGGCTTGATCTCGCCTTTTAACGTGCGGACGATGACGTTTGCGGCGCGCACGCCCGCATCGCGGATATCCACGTGCGGATAGGTGTGAAAGCCGCTGATGACGGTGGCGTTGCGCACGATGTCATCGTAGATGTTGGCGTGCATGTCCAGCGTCACGGCAACGGGCGTCGTGGGATCGATCTCGCGCAGGCGGCGCAGCAGGTCGCCCTCGGCGTCCTCCACGCCCTCGGCCACCATCGCGCCGTGCAGGTCCAGCAGGATGGCGTCGAAGCCGCCGCGCTTGACCTCGTCCAGGATCAGCGTGCACAGGCGTTCGTGCGTCTGCGCGCTGGTGGGGCCGCTGGGCCACGACTCGGCCGCCACCGGCAGCACGATCTCCGCGCCCTCGCGGCGGGCGACCTCGATGTAGCCACCCAGGCCGCTGTCGGTGTTTTCGTAGGCCTTGATGGCGCGGTCGCCGGCCAGGATCTCGGGACTGCCGCGAAAGAAACGTTCAAGAGGGGTGGGCACGGGCGAAAACGTATTCGTCTCGTGCTTGATCATTGCCAGAAGCCAACGCATGGGGAATTCCTGTGGGTTGCCGTGGAAATTCAGTGTGCCGCGGGCGGCTGAGGCCAGGGGCGCTGTGCGGGGCGCATCCGTTCCCAGGCGCGCGCCACGCGCAGCACGCCCAGGTCGTCAAAGCGCGCGCCCGCGATCTGCAGGCCGATGGGCAGGCCCGCCTTCGTGTAGCCGCAATTGACCGAGGCCGCCGGCTGCTCGCTCATGTTGAAGGGCAGCGTGAACCCGATGTGGTGCATCGTCGTGGCGACCTCGTTGGTGGGCGAGGGCCATTCGGCGTTGTAGGCCACGACGGGCGCGACCGGCGACAGCACGTAGTCATACGGCGCGCAGGCCGCGACGGTGCGCGCCCGCACGTTCAGCGTTTCGTAGTAGCTGCGGAAGACGTCTTCGCCGCTATGCCCGCCGCCGCTCTCGGCCCAGGCGCGGATGAAGGGCAGGATCTTCGCGCGGCGTTCCTCGGACAGCGCGCCAAGGTCGATGGCCGAGCGCGTGCGCCAGAACTGATCGACGCCGTCGAGCATGCCGGGCGTCATCCAGGGTTGCATGGGCGTGACGATGGCGCCTGCCGCCTCGAAGGCGCGCGCGGCGGCTTCCACCGCATCGCGGGTCTCGGGATCCAGCGGCAGACCGCAGCCCGCGTCCAGCAGCAGCCCGATGCGCAGGCCGCGCACGTCGTGCTCCAGGTTCAGCCAGTCGATCTCCTGGAACGGCAGGCTCATGTGGTCGCGCGCGTCGGGCTGCGACAGCACGCCCATCATCAGCGCCGTGTCGGTGATGGTGCGCGTCATCGGGCCGGCGCAGCGGCCCATGAAGGGCGGATCGATGGGAATGCGGCCCAGGCTGGGCTTGAGCGTGGCGATGCCGCACCAGGCGGCCGGCAGGCGGACCGATCCGCCGATGTCGGTGCCGATGTGCAGCGGGCCATAGCCGGCTGCTGCCGCGGCGCCGGCGCCGGCGCTGGAGCCGCCGGGGTTCTTGGTCAGGTCCCACGGATTGCGCGTCAGTTCGTGAAAGCTCGACAGCCCGGACGACAGCATGCCGTAATCAGGCATCGTGGTCTTTCCCAGCAGCACGGCGCCCGACTCGCGCATGCGCGCGGCGGGCGGGGCGTCGGCTGCCGCTGGAGTCAGGTCGGTGGCCGCAGTGCCCAGCGGCACGGGCACGCCGCGCGTGGCGATGTTTTCCTTGATGGTGGCGGGCACGCCATCCAGCGTATACCCGCCGCAGGCTTGCGGTTCGCCCTTCATCCAGCGGGCCTCGGATGCGCGGGCCATGGCCAGCGCGCCTTCCGGATCCAGCGCGTAGGTGGCTTTCAGCCGGGGCTCCCAGCGCTCGATATGGTCCAGCACCGACCGTGTCGCCTCGACGGGCGACAGGGTCTTGCTGCGATACGCCTCGAGGAGTTCCTGGGCGGACATTTCATGCGGTTGCGGCATCTCGGTTCCAGTGGGTCGGAAAAGGCGTCAGGCGGCCGGGGAGGTGGCCGGGGATGAAGCTGGCAACAAGCCGGGCGCAATGGGCCGGAAATTGCGGAAGTCCCAGTCGCGGCCGGGGGCGGCGTCGATCAGGGCCCGGGTGTAGGCGTGGCGCGGCTCGGTCAGCACAGTTTCGGCGGACCCAGTTTCGACCACCTGGCCGCGTTGCATCACCATGATGGTGTCGCAGATCTGCGCGGCCACGCGCAGATCGTGGGTGATGAAAAGCACGCCTACGCCCGTGCGCTCGCGCACCTGTTCCAGCAGCTCCAGCACCTGCGCCTGCACGGACACGTCCAGCGCCGAGACGGCCTCGTCGGCCACGAGGATTTCGGGGTCCATGACCAGCGCGCGCGCGATGCAGATGCGCTGGCGCTGGCCGCCCGAAAACTGGTGCGGATAACGCCGCATGGCATCGGGGCTCAGGCCCACCACGCTGAGCGTCTCGCTGGCGCGTTTGAGCGCCTGTTCACGGCCCACGCCAAAGTTCAGCAGGCCCTCGATGATGGATTCGCCCACCGTGCGGCGCGGGTTCAATGACCGGTACGGATCCTGGAACACGATCTGGATGCGGCGGCGCACCGGGCGCAGCGCCGAGCCGGACAGCGTGCTCAAGTCTTCGCCGCCCATCATCATGTGGCCAGCGGTGGGTTCGATGAGCCGCACGATGCAGCGCGCGACCGTCGATTTTCCCGATCCGGATTCACCGACGATGCCCAGGATCTCGCCCTTGCGCAGCGTCAGGTTGACGTCCGTGGCGGCGACGACGTGCTGCGCCGCCTTGCGCGAAAACAGCGAGCCCTTGCCGCCGTAGGTGCGGCCCAGCCCCTTGACGTGCAGCACCGGCGTGCCGGTTGGGGGTTCGCGGCGCGACGGCACGAGGCTGGGCACCGACGACACCAGGCGCCGAGTGTAGGACTGCTTGGGCTCGGCCAGGATCTCGTGGCGCGTGCCGCTTTCGATCAGGTCGCCGCGGTTCATGACGACGATGCGGTCCGCGATCTCGGCCACCACGCCAAAGTCGTGCGTGATGAACAGCACGGCCGTCTGGTGCTTGACCTGCAGCTCCTTGATGAGCGCCAGGATCTGCTTCTGCGTGGTGACATCCAGCGCCGTGGTGGGCTCGTCGGCGATCAGCAGCTTGGGTTCCAGAATCAGAGCCATCGCGATGACGATGCGCTGGCGCTGGCCGCCCGAGAGCTGGTGCGGATAAGCGTCGTAGATGCGTTCGATGTCGGGCAGGTGCACGGACTGGAACATGTCCAGCACCTTAGTGCGGCGCTCGGCGGCCGACATGTTCTTGCGGTGCAGCCGCAGCACCTCGTCGACCTGCTTGCCCACCGTATGCACCGGGTTCAGCGCGGTCATGGGTTCTTGAAAGACCATGGCCATGCGCGTGGCCCGCAGCTCGCGCAGGCGCCGCTGCGTGGCCGTGGCGACGTCTTCGCCCTCGACGCGGATGGAGCCCGCGCTGATGTTCAGGATGCCTTGCGGCAACAGGCCCATGACGGCCAGCGACGTGACGGACTTGCCCGAACCGGACTCGCCCACCACGCACACCGTTTCGCCGGCATGTACGTCCAGGCTCAGGTTGCGCACGACGCGGTTGCCCGCGCCGCCGACTTCGACCGACAGGTTGCGGATGGCCAGGATGGCGGACGAGGTATCGCCCGCGGGGGGATTGGGGGAATAGTTCATCGGCATCAGATCCTGCGCACCATTTTCGGGTCCAGCGCGTCGCGCAAGGCGTCGCCCAGGATGTTCACGCTGAGCACGGTCAGCGACAGGAACAGTCCGGGGAACAGGATCAGGCCGGGCAGCATGCGGAAGTACATGCGGCCTTCGGACATGATGTTGCCCCAGGACGCGATCTCGGGCGGGATGCCCGCGCCCAGGAAGCTGAGTATGGCCTCGGTCAGCATGGCGGACGCGAAGACATAGGTTCCCTGCACGGTCAGCGGCGCGATGGTGCTGGGCACCATGTGCCGCCACAGCAGCAGCGGCAGCGGCGTGCCCAGCGCCAGCGCGGCCTCCACGTAGGGTTCGCCCCGCACGCTCAGGATCTGGCCGCGCACCAGCCGCACCACCCGCGGGATTTCCGGAATGGTGATGGCCACGAGCACGGTCGTGATGCTGGCGCCGGTGACCGACACCAGCGCGATCGCCAGCAGGATGCCGGGAATCGCCATGATGGCGTCCATGGTGCGCATGATGGGGCCGTCCAGCGACCGGAACCAGCCGGCGATGACGCCAATGACCAGCCCGAGGGCCACGCTGACCACGGCGGCGCCCAGGCCCGCGATCAGCGAGATGCGCGCGCCGTAGGCCACGCGCGACCACACGTCGCGGCCGAACGCGTCGGTGCCCAGGAAATAGTCGGTGAAGGGCTGCTTGAGCCGTGCGCCCGGGTTGAGGAGAGTGGGATCGACCGTGCCCAGCAGCGGCGCGAAGAGGGCGATGAAGACGATCGCCGCCAGCACCACCAGCGCCAGCATGACGGGCCAGCTCTTGAGTCCCTGGCGGATCTGCCGCCAGGCGGTGATGTGGGGCGTGCCGCCTCCGGGGAGGTCGGCGGCCGCCTGTGCGGCGGCATCGGTTGGCGTTTGCATGCTCATGGCGTCAGTACCGGATACGCGGGTCGAACACCGTGTAGGCGCAATCGACAACCAGATTGATGAACACGTAGACGAACGCGAAGAAAAGCGTCAGGCCCTGGATGACCGGGTAGTCGCGCGCCAGCACGGCTTCCACCACCAGCCGGCCGAGGCCCGGGATGTTGAACACCGATTCGGTGACGACGACGCCGCTGATCAAGAGCGCGATGCCCACGCCCACGACGGTGGCGATGGGTACGGCGGCATTGCGCAGCGCGTGGCCAAGCAGCACGCCGGTTTCGCCCAGGCCCTTGGAGCGGGCGGTGCGGATGAAGTCCTCGCCCATGACCTCGATGACGCTGGTGCGCGTGATGCGCGCGATGAGCGCCACGTACACGGTGGACAGCGCGAGCGAGGGCAGGATGATCCGATGCAGGAACAGCCAGAATCCCTTCTCAAGCGGCGTATAGCCCTGCACGTTGAACCAGCCGAGCTTGATGGCGAAGGCCCAGATCAGCAGGTAGCCGGTGACGAACACCGGCACCGAGAACCCCAGCACCGAAAAGCCCATGACGGCGCGGTCCAGCAGCTTGCCCTGGCGCCATGCGGCCAGCACGCCCAGCGGAATGGCGACGAGCAGTGTGAAGACCAGCGTGAGCACTGCCAGGCTGAGCGAAGGCTCAAGGCGCTGCGCGATGAGTTTCGTGACCGGCACGCCGGACATGAGCGAGGTGCCCAGGTCGCCCTGCAGGAGCTTGCCGCCCCAGATGAAGAACTGTTTGACCACCGGCTGGTCCAGGCCCATCGTCTGCCGTATCTGGACGATACGTTCGGGCGTGGCGCCATCGCCCGCCATGATGATGGCCGGATCCCCGGGACTGAAACGCAATATCGCAAAGACCACCACCGCGACCATCACCAGAACCGGGATGGTCGCGAGGAGCCGGCGTGAGACAAATGCCAGCATGTAATTCCCCCAGTACTAATTAGGCCTGCGCGGACTGCATGCTGCGGCGCGCAGGCCCGGAGCCCATCAAGGGGCCTTTTTGACGTTCCAGAACGCGAAGACCGGCGCGTGCACCAAACCCGACAGCTTGGTCGAGTAGACGGTGGGCACGGACATCTGGCCCAGCGGCACGTACAGGCCCTCGTCGATGCCGATGCGCTGCACTTCCTCGGAGATCTTCTTCTGCTCGGCCGGATCCGACGTCAACGCCATCTTGGTGCGCAGTTCCTCGATTTGCGGGAACTCGGGCCAGCCGAACCACGCGTTGTCGCCGTTGGCGGCCGCGGGGGCGGAACGCACGGGGTCCATCACGTCGGTGGCGTACCAGTTGGTGTTGTGGACGTTCCAGCCGCCTTCGGCCGGCGCGGCCTTCGAGGCGCGGCGCGTGGCCACGCTTTGCCAGTCCATCGCCGCCAGGTTGACGTTGAAGCCCGCCTTGCGCAGCGCCGCGGCCATCACGACGGGTTGCGCGGACAGCGTGCCCACGTCGGTGGCGTGCATGACGAGGATGGGCGTGTTGTCGTAACCCGCTTCCTTGAGCAGCGCCTTGGCCTTCTCGATGTTCGACGGCACGACCATGTCCTTGCCGATATCGCTTTCCAGCGGCGTGCCGCAGCCCCACAGCGAGGCGCAGGTCTTCCAGTACTTGGGATTGCCGACCAGCGCCTTCATCACGTCTTCCTGGCCGATCGCGTACATGGCGGCCTGGCGGATCTTCTTGTTGTTGAAGGGCGGGTACTTGAAGTTGAAGCGGTACATCGTGAAGTAGCCGACCGGGCTGAGCGACTCTTCCTTCAGGTCCGGGTTGCCTTCGATCATTGGCAGCAGGTCGTACGGGAATTGCTCGACGAAGTCGATTTCGCCGCCGAGCAGCGCGTTGGCGGTGGTCAGCGCGTCGGGCATCACGTCCCATTCGACCTTGTCGACATGGACGACCTTGCCGCCGGCCAGACCGCTGACGGGTTCTTTGCGCGGCACGTAGTCGGCGTTCTTGACGTACACGGTCTTCACGCCCGGCTTGAACTCGGCGACCTTGAACGGGCCGGAGCCGGTCATGTCGGTGATGGGCTTGCCAATGGCCTGTTCGGCGATGCGCTTGGGCATCATGAACGGCGCGGTGCCAGTGGGCTTGGACAGGGCGCGCAGCGCCAGGTCCGTGGGTTCCTTCATGACGATGCGAAAGCTCTTGTCGTCGATGACTTCGATCTTGTCGGTGAACTTCAGCAGGGTGCGGCCCATGCCGTCGCCGCCGGCCCAGCGCTTGATCGACGCCACGCAATCCTCGGCAGTCACCGGCTGGCCGTCATGCCATTTCTGGCCCGGGCGCAGCGTCATGGTGTAGGTCTTGCCGTCGGGCGAGACTTCCCACTTCTCAAGCATCTGCGGCTGGACCTTGTTGTCGGCATCGGTGGCCAGCAAGGTGTCGTAGATCATGTAACCGTGCCACGTCGTGATGTAGGCGGTGGTGGCGTGCGGATCGGTGAGGCGCAGCGGCGAGTGCATCACCGTCTTGATGACGGTCTCGGCATAGGCGCCATGCGCCATGGCGAGCGTGACGCCGGCGAGCGCGGCCGCTCGGACAAACTTGAGCATGTATTTCCCCTTGAAGCGTAGTGAGCGGCGCGTGGGCCGCTACGTCGTTGACGCGCCGCGGTGAAGCGGCGCGCGAGGGTCAGGCTGTCGCTGCGGTCCGGCCGTCAAACACCGGCCCGCAAGGCGCCATTCTGATGCCGGGACGCAACCGTGTCCATGGTTGTTTTGCCGCATCCATCAGCATGGAGCCGGGCGCCGCGCAGACCAGAATCGTGTGCGCGATGGGCGTGAAATCGGCGCGAAAGTGCGCCGAACTCTTGACCACCAGAATCGCGGCGCGCGTGGGCTCAACGCCGGCAAACCGGAACATCTCCTGGTCGGCCATCTGCACCTTGTTCGAGGCCAGGATGATGCGCACGCCGCCGATGCGAAGGCACGCGCTGGGGCCCAGATCCATGTGAAAGCCGCGATAGAACGCGCCATGCGTATCGAAGCGTCCTTCCGAAGTTTTCTCGACGATGAACTCGGTGTCCAGCGGTTCGTCGTGGGGAATACCCGAGTGTCCACCCAGTGCAATCCGCACCGTGTTGCCTGCACCGGCTCGATGGGCGGCCAGCGCGGCGGCGGGGTCAACAATCAGACCAATGGCCGTATCGCGCGCATCGTGGCGGATCAGGGCGCGCAGCACGCCGGTGGTGTCGGAACTGCCGCCCGCGCCGGGGTTGTCCTGCGCATCGGCGATGACCACCGGCTTGGATGCATCGCGTGCCAGCCGCAACGCTTCCTGCACGGCTTCGTCCGGCGTGTAGAGCTTGCCGCCGAAGTCCTGTTCGGCATTCATGACCGCGCGCGTCATCTCGTCTGCGGCGGCGTCCGCTTCAGCCTGCGTCATGCCGTAAGCCCAGACCGTGGGCGCGCATTCGGGAAAGTCCGCTGCCGGAAACCCGGTCGCAAAGGAAACGCTGGCCGCGCCACGCGCCTCAAGATCGCCCACCAGCTGATACAGGCTGCGCGCCGGCTCGATGTCGGTGGACTGCCAGCACAGAGGAATCAAAAACGGCAGGCTGCGCAGGGCCGCATAATGACGCGGCATGCCGCCCAGCCGCTGCGCCAGCAGGCCGGCGGCGCGCTGCCCGGTCTCGGCCATGTCGATGTGGGGATAGGTGCGATAACAGACCAATGCGTCGGCATGGCGCACCATCGCGCGGGTCACGTTGGCGTGCAGGTCCAGGCTGGCAACGATCGGCACGTTGGGACCCACCAGTTCGCGCACACGCTTGAGCAGTTCGCCCTCGCCATCATCCAGATGCTCGGTGACCATGGCGCCGTGCAGATCCAGATACACGCCATCCAGCGGCATGGCCTGCGACAACCCTTGCAAAATCATCGCGCTGATACGCTCGAACGCATCCCGGGTCACATGCCCCGAAGGACTCGCCGCGGCCCACGTCGTGGGAATCAACGCATGCTGCCCCATGGCCTCGATAAATCCCGCCACCGGAATATTGGCGCCCGCCACCGCCTCGAACATTGCGGGGCCACTGACCAGCTTCGGCCACCCCCCACCCTTGTCCGCAAAATCTTCCCACGCCGCGCGCGATGGCGCGAACGTATTCGTCTCATGCTGAAAGCCGCCGATCCCGATGCGCATCAGGTTTCCCCTTGTCGTACAGATATTCGGAAGGCGCGGCGAGGCGCCGCGCAGTGTCAATGCTTCAAGCCACGCCCCTCAATCCCGAGGCAAGAACGACGCGCCCCAATTCATGCACGCCCTCCCCAAGCGGGGTCGCGCGGATCCGGGCTCCGCCGGTCCGCTGCGACGCCCCCTGGGGGGAGGCGCTACGCGCCTCGGGGGGGGGCGTCACTTCGCGACGGGCATCGTGAATTCGGCGCCCTTGGCGATGCTGTCGGGCCAGCGTTGCATCACGCTCTTGTAGCGCGAGTAAAAACGGATGCCTTCCTCGCCGTACGCATGGTGGTCGCCGAACAGCGAGCGCTTCCAGCCGCCGAACGAATGCCACGCCATGGGCACGGGGATCGGCACGTTGATGCCCACCATGCCGACCTTGATCTGGCGGGCGAACGCGCGCGCCACGCCGCCGTCGGACGTAAAGCACGCCACGCCGTTGCCGAACTCATGCGCATTGATGAGTTCCACCGCGCTGGCGAAATCCGGCACGCGCACGATGCACAGCACCGGTCCGAAAATCTCTTCGCGGTAGATGTTCATGGCGGGCTTCACGTTATCGAACAGCGTGCCGCCCAGGAAAAATCCTTTCTCGTTGCCCGGCACCTTCAGGTCGCGGCCGTCCACCACCAGATCGGCGCCGCTGGCGATGCCGTCCTCGATGTAGCCCATTACCTTCTTGCGGTGCTGCGCGGTCACCAGCGGACCCATTTCGGCGTCGGATTGCATGCCGTCCTTGACCACCAGCGCCTTCACGCGCGGCGTCAGGCGTTCGACAACCTTGTCGGCCACGTCGCCCACCGCCACGGCCACCGAGATGGCCATGCAGCGCTCGCCCGCGGAACCATAGGCCGCGCCCATCAGCGCGTCGGTCACCTGATCCAGGTCCGCATCGGGCATGACCACCAGGTGGTTCTTGGCGCCGCCCAGCGCCTGCACGCGCTTGCCGCGCTTGGTGCCTTCGGCGTAGATGTATTCGGCGATCGGCGTGGAGCCGACGAAAGACAGGGCCTCGACGTCGGGGTGCGAGATCAGCGCGTCAACCGCCAGCTTGTCGCCGTGGACGACGTTGAAGACGCCGGGGGGCAGACCCGCTTCGGTGAGCAGTTCCGCGAGGCGCACGGACGCGGAAGGATCGCGTTCCGACGGCTTGAGCACGAAGGTGTTGCCGCAAGCGATGGCGACGGGGAACATCCAGCACGGCACCATCATCGGGAAGTTGAACGGCGTGATGCCGGCCACGACGCCCAGCGCCTGACGCATGCTCCAGTTGTCGATGCCGCCGCCGATCTGGTCGGAATACTGGCCCTTGAGCAGTTGCGGAATGCCGCAAGCGAACTCGACGATCTCGATGCCGCGCATCACTTCGCCCTTGGCGTCCGAGAACACCTTGCCGTGTTCGCGCGTGATCAATTCGGCCAGTTCGTCCTGGTGCTGGTCCAGCAGCGCCTTGAAGTTGAAGAGGATGCGGGCGCGCTTGAGGGCCGGCGTCTCGGACCAAGCCGGAAAGGCCGCCTTGGCGGCGGCCACGGCCAGCCCCACGTCGTCGTTGGACGCCAGCGGGATCGACGAGGCGATTTCGCCGGTGGCCGGGTTGAAGCCGTCGGTGTAGCGGCTGTTGCCGCCCTCGTAGGGTTGGCCGTTGATGAAATGGGGAATCTTCTTCATGGATGCAAGGCTCGGTGATTCGTCAAAAATGCGGCAGGGCGGCCTGGGGCCGCCCATGTGCGGTTGTCGCCCCGCGCGCCGAGCGGGCGCGCGGATAAGGAAGGATCAGGCAACCTCTTTCAGGATCTTGCCGATCTGTTCGAAGATCTGGCCGATCTGTGCTTCGTCGATGATGAGCGGCGGCGAGACAGCGATGATGTCGCCGGTATACCGCACCATCAGGCCGCTGTCGAAGCAGCGCTGGAAGACTTCGGCGGCGCGTGCGCCGGGGGCGCCCGCGCGCGGCGCCAGTTCAATGCCGGACACCAGTCCCAGGTTGCGCACGTCGATGACGTTGGGCGCGCCCTTCAGGCTGTGCGCGGCTTCCTGGAACGCACCCGACAGCTTGCGGGCGCGGCCAAAGAGGTCTTCGCGTCGGTAGATGTCCAGCGTGGCCAGGATGGCGGCGGCGGCCAGCGGGTGCGCCGAATACGTGTAGCCGTGGAAGAACTCGATGCCGCCCGCCGGTCCGTTGACGATGGCGTCGTGCACTTCGCGCTTGACGGCCACGGCGCCGGCGGGAACGGCGGCATTGCTGACGCCCTTGGCCATGGCGATGATGTCCGGCGTCACGCCAAAGAATTCGGAGGCAGTGGCGGCGCCCAGGCGGCCGTAGGCGGTGATGACTTCATCGAAAATCAGCAGGATGCCGTGCTTGGCGGTGATCTCGCGCAGTTTTTCCAGATACCCCTTGGGCGGAATCAGCACGCCGGTGGAGCCGGCCATGGGCTCGACGATCACGGCGGCGATGGTCGACGCATCGTGCAGGGCGATGATGCGCTCCAGCTCTTCGGCCAGGTGCGCGCCCCACGCGGGCTGGCCCTTCGAGTAGGCGTTCTGTTCAATGTTGTGGGTGTGGGGCAGGTGGTCCACGGCGGGCAGCAGGGCGCCCGAGAACGTCTTGCGGTTGGCCGAGATGCCGCCCACCGAGATGCCGCCAAAGCCCACACCGTGATAGCCGCGCTCGCGGCCGATCAGGCGGGTGCGCTGGCCTTCGCCGCGCGCGCGGTGGTAGGCCAGGGCGATCTTCAACGTGGTGTCGACCGATTCGGAGCCCGAGTTTGTGAAGAACACGCGGTCCATCCCCTGCGGCATCAGGCCCGCGACGGCGGTCGCGGCCTCGAAGGCCAGCGGGTGGCCCAGCTGGAAGCCCGGGGCGTAATCCATGACGCCTGCCTGGCGGGCGATGGCCTCGACAATCTCTTCGCGGCCGTGGCCGGCATTGACGCACCACAGGCCCGCCGTGCCGTCCAGGATCTGGCGGCCGTCCGTGGACGTGTAGTACATGCCTTTGGCCTTGGCCAGCATGCGCGGTTGGGCCTTGAACTGCTTGTTGGCCGTAAAGGGCATCCAGAGATGGGACAGGTCGGGCAACTGGGCGGGGGCGTTCATGGTGACTCCAGAAGGGGGACAACCGCAGCCGCCGCGAAACGCGCGCGGGCAGCGGGATTCGGACGATTCTGGAACGTCCCGCAGGGAATGAAAATATACAATCCGCGCATTTGCCGCTAACTGTATAGTTGAGATCGTCGCAACTGTACAGTTAGTCCGTGATCGACTTCCAACCCGTCCGCGGCCGCGGCGCCGCGCCCACCCTTGTCGAACAGCTCGTCGCGGCCATCCTGCGCGCCGTCGAGGCGCAGACGCTGCGTCCGGGTATGTCCCTACCCTCGGTCCGCGAGTTCGCGCGCCAGTACGGCGTCAGCACCTTCACCGTGGCCAGCGCCTATAGCCGGCTGGTGTCGCAGGGGTGGCTGGCGGCGCGGCCCGGCGCGGGCTACCGGGTGGCATCGCCCGACGCGCCCGCCCGCCGGGCCGAACCCCTGTCCTGGGAGCCGCCGCGGCTGAACGCCGGATGGCTGCTGTCGGACATATTTGCCGACCACTCCATCCCCATCAAATCGGGGTGCGGGTGGCTGCCCGGCGAATGGCTGAACGAAGAAGGCCTTCACATGGCGCTGCGCCACATGGGGCGCGTGCCCGCGATGCGGATCGCCAACTATGGCCATCCGTACGGCTATGCGCCGCTGCGCGAGACCATCGCGGCCAGCCTGAGCGCGCAGGGCATGGAGGTCGAGGCGTCGCAGGTGCTGCTGACGCAGGGCGTGACCCACGGGCTGGACACCGTGATCCGCACGCTGCTGCGGCCGGGCGACACGGTGGTCGTCGAGCAGCCGGCCTACGCCAACCTTCTGCAGTTGCTGCGCCTGGCAGGTCTACGCGTCATCGCGGTGCCGCGCACGGTCGATGGCCTGGACTGCGACGCGCTCGAGCGGGTGGCGGCCCAGCACCGGCCGCGCGCGCTCTTCATCAATACCGCCTTGCAGAACCCATCGGGCGCCAGCATCACCATGGCCAACGCGTTCCGCATCCTGCAGGCGGCGGAGCGGCACGGGCTGTGGGTGGTGGAAGACGACATCTCGCGCGAACTGGCGCCGGGCGTGACGCCGATGCTGGCGGCGCTGGATGGGGCGCGCCGGGTCGTCTACCTGGGCGGCTATTCGAAGGTCATCAGTCCGTCGGTGCGGGTGGGCTACGTGGTGGCGCACCGCGATCTGGTGCGCGACATCGCGCGCACCAAGATGGCGGTGGGGCTGACAACGCCCGAGATCATGGAGCGCATCGTGCACCAGGTCATCCGCGAGGGCCGCTACCGCGCCCACATTGCCCGCACGCGCGAGCGGCTGGCGCAGGCGCACACCGAAGTGGCCGAGCAGATGCGCCAGCACGGATTCGACATTTATGGAAAGCCGCAGGGTGGCCTGTTCCTGTGGGCGCAGGTGGCGGGACAGTGGCGCGAACGCGGCGCCAATGGGCTGGCGGAGCTGGCGCTCAAGGACGGCATCTGGCTGGCGCCCGGTTCCTACTTTGACGCGGACGAGGCCGACACGGCGTGGGTGCGGTTTAACGTGGCGTATTCGGCGGCGCCCGCGCTGTGGCGCTTCATGCGCAACGCGGGGGCGGCGTAGTCAAGACCGATGGGTCACGTCCGATGCCTCAGGCGCGTTCGTACGTGACGAAGTCGTAGTCGTAGCCGTTCTCGGCGGGCTGCGGCTGGCGCGCCGTTTCCTTCCACTGGAACGACGGCAAAAGCGGAAAGAACGCGTCGCCCTCGACGTCCGCATGGACCTCGGTGGCCAGCACGCGCCGGGCCAGCGGCAGGGCCTGCGCGTAGATCTGCGCGCCGCCGATCACGAAGGCTTCGTCGATGTCGCCGCAGGCGGCCACGGCAGCCTCCAGCGTGGGCGCCAGGATGGCGCCGGCGGCGCTGAAATCGGGATTGCGGCTGATGACGATATTGCTGCGGCCGGGCAGGGGACGGCCCAGCGAGTCCCACGTCTTGCGGCCCATGATGATGGGATGGCCCAGTGTGCTGCGCTTGAAATGCGCCAGGTCACCCGGCAGTTTCCAGGGCAGGGCGTTGTCGCGGCCAATGGCGCGGTTGGTGGAATAGGCGACGATCAGGGTAAGGCTGGCGGGCATGCGTGCTTGCAACGGTAAGGGTTGAGCCGGAACGACCCCGTAAGCGTAGCAAATTGCGAGAGACCGCCCCGCCTGTCAGGTTGCCGCGTGTTCCAGGAATTCGGTGGCCGGCATGGGCTTGCCCAGCAGAAAGCCCTGCAGCGAGTCGCAGCCCAGCCCGGTCAGGAATTTCTGCTGCGCGGCGGTCTCGACGCCTTCGGCCACGATGCGCAGGTTGAGCTGCTGCGCGAGCGCCACGATGGCCGACACGATGGCCGCATCCTCGTTGTCGTTGTCCAGCTGATTCACGAAGCCGCGATCGATCTTCAGTTCGGTCGCGGGCAGCCGCTTGAGATAAAGCAGACTGGAATAGCCGGTGCCGAAGTCGTCGATGGAAATCGTGACGCCCAGCTCGGACAGGCGCTTGAGCACCGTCAGGCTGGCTTCCGCGTCGCGCATGGCGGTCGACTCGGTCACTTCGATCGTCAGGCAGGCGGGCGGGACGGCATGCCGCGCCAACGCGGAGCGCACCGTCTCGACCAGGCTGGCATGCGAAAACTGCAGCGCCGAGATGTTGACGGCGATGGTCCAGTGGCCTTGGCCGACGTCGATCCATTCGCGCATCTGGCGGCAGGCCTCGTTGATGACCCAATCGCCGATGGACAGAATCAGGCCGGTCTTTTCCGCGGTGGGAATGAACTGGTCCGGGCCGACCAGGCCGCGCGTCGGGTGGTTCCAGCGCAGCAGCGCCTCGGCGCCCATGATGGGGCCGGCCGGCGCTTCGTACTTCGGCTGGTAATGCAGGACGAACTGGCCGCGCTCCTGCGCCAGCCGCAGGTCGTGCAGCAGCTCGATCTGCTCGTGCGCGTCCGCGTTCATGGACGGTTCGAAAAAGCTGTAGCCCGTGCCGCCCAGCCGCTTGGCGTGGTACATCGCCGCGTCCGCATTGGTCAGCAAGGCGTGGGTGTCACGGCCGTCGTTCGGATAGACGGCAATGCCCACGCTGGACGTCACCAGCACTTCGTGGCCGTAGACCGTGACGGGGCGCGCGATGGCGTCGATCAGCCGGTCCGCCACGTTGGCCGCGTCGGTGGGTTCCAGCACCTCGCTCAGCACGATGAACTCGTCACCGCCCAGGCGGGCGACGGTGTCCTGCGTGCGCAACGCCAGGCGGATGCGCTGCGCCAGGTCGATCAGGAGCGCGTCGCCGGTGTGGTGTCCGTACGCGTCGTTGACGGCCTTGAAGCCGTCCAGGTCAAAGAACAGCACCGCGAAATAGCCTCGGCGGCGGCTGGCGCTTTCGATGGCCTGTTCCATCCGGTCTTCCAGTAGGATGCGGTTGGGCAACTTGGTCAGCGTGTCGTGCAGCGCCAGTTGCACCAGCTCTTCATTGGCTTCGGCCAGCGACGAGGCCAGCGCCGACGTGCGCGCCTCAAGTCGGTTGTCCAGCACGGCCACCACCAGCGCGATCGCCAGCACGCTCAGCGTGACCGCGGTCACGGCGATCGCGAGCCAGCCCGCCGAGATGCCGGCGTCGGCCGCCATGCAGATGCTGCCCGCCGGAAAACTCGCGGCTTCCATGCCCGTATAGTGCATGCCCACGATCGCCAGCCCCATGACCCCAGCGGCCAACGGGCGCGACAGCGCCACACGCGGCGCGTCCTGCCGCAGCCGGTAGGTGATCCACAGCGCAGCGCCGGACGCGGCAATCGCGATCACCACGGATAGCGAGAACCAAGCCGGGTCGTAGTCGATGCCCGGCGACATGCGCATCGCGGCCATGCCGATGTAGTGCATCGCCGCGATGCCCGATCCCATCAGCAGCGCGCCCGCGGTCAGCCGGCCCCACGGCAGTTCGTCCTTGCAGACCATCCACAGCGCGAAGGCCGAGCAACCGATGGCGATGGCCAGGGACAGCACGGTCAGGGGCAGGTCGTAGCCCATGGGAATGGGCAGGCTGAACGCCAGCATGCCCACGAAGTGCATCGACCAGATCCCGATGCCCATCGCGAACGCGCCGCCCGCCAGCCAGAACTTCGCGGCAGGCAGGCCGCTCGACGCCTTCACGCGGTTGGCCATGCCCAACGCCGTATACGACGCCAGGATGGCGACCCCTAAGGATACGAGGACGAGCGAAGGGTTATAAGTTCCAACGAGCATTTGTGGGGTCCTGTCCTAAGCGCATACAGCCGCGGCGCGGGGCACGATATTCAATTCAATTGGTAGTCAACAGTTGCAGTCCGGTCGCAAGGAGGATCCTGCTCTCGTCGCTGGCTTTTCTCACACTCTATTTATAGGGATGGGGAATTGGGCGCGGCAACGCCAGCGGTCGGCACGGTTCGGGCGCTCGGCGTGGCGCGTCCAGAGGGCCGGTCGAAAGCAACGGGGCGCGCGGCATGCTGGACGCGCGTCCGTGGCTAAGGGATGGGTTATACCGAAATCGCGCTTCCAGAAGCTCACCAATCTTCACCTGCGGCGGGGCGTGCGAGGAATCGGACGCCGGACGGCGTCCGGCGTGTTGCTGATCTGCCCTGAAAAGCGGGCGCCGGCGCGGCCGGCGGAAGGGTCAGACGGCCATCGCGGCCGTCAGGGGCGCGTGGTGCGTGTAACCCGACAACGAAAAGTCGCCGGGCTCGACCTTCTCGAGCCACTCGGGTTCGTAGCGGCCGGTCACGGCGAAATCGGGAATGCGGTCCGACAACACGAGACGGGGCGATTCATACGGCGTTCGCGTCAATTGCTCGCGCAGCATCGGCAGGTGATTCTCATAGATATGCGCATCGCCGATGAAATAGGTGAACCAGCGCGGGGTATAGCCGGTCAGGCGCCCGACCAGATGCAGCAGCGCCGCGCCTTCGGTCAGGTTGAACGGCGTGCCCAGGCCCACGTCATTGGAGCGGATGTACAGGCAAAGCGAGATCTCGCGCGTCGTCGCGTTGGGCAGGAACTGATAGAGCAGGTGGCAAGGCGGCAGCGCCATTTCCTCGATCTGCGCCCAGTTCCAGCCGTGGAACAGGATGCGCCGGTCGCCCGGACGTTCGTGAATGGTGTCCAGGCATTGCCGCAACTGGTCGACCGCCTTGTACAGCAGCACCTTCGGCTCACCGCCTTCTTCAAGGTCGGCCACCTTGGCGTAGCCGCGCGACAGCGCGTCCTCGATCTGCCCGGGGCGGCTGGCATCCAGCATCTTGTAGGCCGGCCATTGGCGCCACTGCACGCCGTAGATCGGTCCCAGATCGTCGGGACCTTCGCGGTAGGGGTTGGCCAGCCACTGCGCGTTTTCGTTGGCGTTCTGGTCCCAGACCTTGCAGCCAAGCTCGCGGAATTCCGCCGCGCTGCGCGAGGCGCGCAGGAATCCCACCATTTCGCCAATGGCCGACTTGAACGCCAGCTTCTTGGTGGTGACGGCGGGAAAGCCCTGCTGCAGGTCGAACCGCAGCGAAGCGCCCGGCATGCTGAGGGTGCGGATGCCGGTCCGGTTTTCCTGCCACGAGCCGGTGTCGAGGATGGATTGAACGAGGTCCAGGTATTGTTTCATGACGATCCTTGTGCCTGCGGTCCCGGTCCGGGAAGCAAGCGCGCCGCCGCGGACGTGCCGCGGCGGCGCCTATATATGGTGAATGCCGAATTACACCACGGCCGCGCGGGCGGCTCAGGCGGTAGCGGCGGCTTCCTGTGTGTCGACGATGTCGACCGAGAACGTCATTTCGGCGGTTTTTTCCAGCATGGCCGACGCCGAGCAGTATTTCTCGTGAGAAAGCTGCACGGCGCGTTCGACGGCCGCGCGTGGCAGATTGGCGCCGGTGACGGTGAACGCGAAGTGAATCTTCGTGAAGACCTTGGGATCGGTGCCGGCGCGCTCGGCCTGCAGCTTGACGCTGCAACCCGTGACCGCATGGCGGCCGCGCTTGAGGATCAGCACCACGTCATAGGCCGTGCAGCCGCCCGTGCCGGCCAGCAGCATTTCCATGGGGCGGGGCGCCAGGTTGTGGCCGCCGCCGTCCACGGCGCCGTCCATCACGGCCACGTGGCCGCTACCCGTGCTGGCGGTGAAGAGCATGCCGGTGGGGCCGCCCCAGTCGATCGTGCATTCCATTTCAGTGAGTCCTTGAGCTTGAGCGCAGTCAATGGCTGATGATACCCGTTGCGTACAATCCCGGGCAGGAGAACCCCACCCCGCATCAGGGGTGCAGCGCGTCCGCTTTGCCTAGGAGTTGCCATGTCCACCACGTTGTCCAAATCCGGCCCCGTTTCCCTGCGGCGCCGCCACGGTCCCCTGGATGCCCTGCTGGCCGAGACCGACCGTGCGTTGCGCGTGCTCTCGGGCAACGCCAGCGCTGGCCGGGCCTACCCCGCCACCGCCCAGGAATCGCCGCAAGCCTTGTCCGCCCAGGAAAAGCGCCACGCGGCCGGCCTGATGCGGGTCAACCACGTCGGCGAGGTCTGCGCCCAGGCGCTCTACCGTGGCCAGGCGTCGGTGTGCAAGGAACCCGCCCCGCGCGCGCTGCTGCTCAATGCCGCCGCCGAAGAAGTCGACCACTTGGTGTGGTGCCACGAGCGCCTGAACGAACTGGGCAGCCGGCCCAGCCTGCTCAATCCCGTTTGGTACGCGGGTTCGTTCGCCCTGGGCGTGATGGCCAGCGTGGCCGGCGTGCCGCGCAATCTGGGCTTCATGGCAGAAACCGAAAAACAGGTCGAGGCCCACCTGGACGAACACCTGCGCACCTTGCCGGTGCAGGACGAACGCTCGCGCCAGATCGTCAAAAAGATGAAAGACGACGAGGCCCAGCATCGCGCCAGCGCCGAGCAGGCGGGCGGCGTACCGCTGCCCGCGCCCGTGAAACTGGCCATGCGCGCCATGTCCAAGGTGATGACGACCACCGCGTATTGGATCTGAGCGGTGGACTGAAACCGCGTCTGCAAGAAATGTTGCAATGCGCAAATTTGGCCGCCTCGTGGTGCGTGATGCACTGTTTTGGTGCGAAGGCCAGGGTGGGATTACCCGCTGTCATACAGGGTTATTCCGCAAGGGGAAAACCCGTTCGGCAAAAACCCCGTTTTTGGCCAGGGCATTGACTGGCGCGGGTTTCCAGAGGGCGGGCGGGATTCTTGCAGCGAAAAAGCAACGCGACGGGCCGCTCAAAAAATAGATCAAAAAAAATCTTGCAACGCACAAAAAACGTAGGTACTATTCAGTCATTGGATGTTGAAACGCAGACGGCGCGGTGAAAACCCCGGAAGCGCAGCGAGCTGAAGTCCCGCTCCCAACATGCCACGGTTGTCTCCTCCACCCTCCTCCTTTGGTGGATTTAGCCCGAGATCTCACGATCTCGGGCTTTTTTTTGCCCTGAATCGTTGCGTCCCTATTTGTAAGCGATGACGGCAAAAGCCTGCGCAGCGCGACGCCGCGCGGTCCCCCGGGCCTTCGTGTTTTCCCTTGCATATTTCGCGTGCCCAGAGGCGGAACGCTCTACAATCCCCACATGAAACCAGCACTGCCAGGCGCTCTCGCGCCAGCGCGTTCCAGACACATGCGCGGCGGACGGATAGCCCGCCTGCGCGCGTTACGTTCTGTGCCTCGGAATTGCACTTCCTTATCCCTCCCATATATGGGCGTTACACCTGCCTCCGATAATGGCGGGCCTGTCTCGATAGACCAACCAGAGGTGATCCAGTGACCTGGCTGTATATATGCGTGGTCGCGTTCATGGTGGGGGGACTCATCGTGGCGTCCGAGCGCTGGCATGGCGCTTTTACCGGCGATAGCGACCTCAACAAGCCCCAAGCCAATCATTCCCGCGCGACGCCTCGCGTCGGCGGTCTGGCGGTGCTTGCCGGAACGCTGGCTGGCCTGCTGGTCCTCGGACCCAGCAACATGACCCTTACCTGGCTGTGGCCCGCGCTCTTCGTCGCGGCGTTGCCCGTTTTCGTGGCCGGCCTGCTTGAAGACATTACCAAGGACATCGGCGCCAGCAAGCGTTTGCTGGCCGCTTTTCTGTCCGCGGCCATCGCGTGGTGGCTGCTGGGCGGCGTCAGCCGCGTTGGCATGGCCCCTGTGGATTACGTGCTCTCGTTCTGGCCGGTGTCGCTGCTGTTCACCATGTTCGCGGTGGGCGGCTGTACCCATGCCCTGAATATCGTTGACGGCATGAACGGCCTGGCCGGCATGGTCGCCACCCTGATGGCGGTGTCGATCAGCCTCGTTGCCCTGCAGGTCGGCGACGTGCCGATCTTCCTGGTGGCCGCGGCGTTGGCGTCCGCAACGTTGGGCTTCCTGGTGTGGAACTTCCCGTTCGGACGCGTGTTCCTGGGCGATGGCGGCGCGTACTTCCTGGGCTTCATGCTGGCCGAACTGGCCGTGCTGCTGGTCGTGCGCAACCCGTCCGTGTCGCCGTTCTACGCCTTGGCGGTCCTGTTCTACCCCGTATTCGAAACCGGTTTCTCGATCTGGCGCCGCCGCTTCAAGCGTGGCGTGCCGGTCGACCAGCCCGATGCGCTGCACTTGCACCAGCTTGTGTTCCGCCGGCTGGTCCGCGTTACCTTCAGCCGCGGCCGGCGCCATGCCGTTCCCGCGCTTTGCAATGCGCTGGCGTCCCCGTACATGTGGGTCCTGGCGCTGATCGGGCTGGTGCCGGCCACGATCTGGTGGGACAACGCCTGGGCCCTGAGCGCCAGCCTCGTTGTCTTTGCCAGCGTCTATATCTGGCTGTACGCGCGCCTGGTCTCCTGGCGCCGCCCGGGCTGGCTGTTGTTGCCATCCGTGCTGCGAACCACCGATTAGTTTGAGTGCCCCGGCGATCGCCGCCGGGGGCTCGGTATCCATCACCAGTTCATCTTTAAAATGCCGTACACGTTCTACGGTGAAGGGAGAGTTATGTTGCGAATCCAGGATGTGAAACTCGCTGTCGTCGGCCTAGGCTACGTCGGGCTGCCCCTGGCCGTTGAATTCGGCAAGAAGCGCGCCGTCATTGGCTTTGACATCAACACGCGCCGCATTGACGCGCTGAAGGCGGGTCACGACCATACGCTGGAAGTCAGCGACGCCGAGCTGGCCGAAGCCAAGCAGTTGAGCTACACCGCCGAACGCGCCGAACTGGGCGAGGCCAACGTGTTTATCGTGACCGTGCCCACCCCCATCGACGAGTACAAGCAGCCGGACCTGACCCCGCTGGTCAAGGCCAGCGAAACGATCGGCGCGGTGCTCAAGCGCGGCGACATCGTCATCTATGAATCCACCGTCTACCCTGGCGCCACCGAAGAAGACTGCGTGCCGGTTCTGGAGCGCGTGTCGGGCCTGAAGTACAACGTGGACTTCTTTGCCGGCTACAGCCCCGAGCGCATCAACCCGGGCGACAAGGAACACCGCGTCAGCACGATCAAGAAGGTCACGTCGGGTTCCACGCCCGAAATCGCCACGCTGGTGGACCAGTTGTACAAGGAAATCATCACCGCCGGCACGCACAAGGCGTCCAGCATCCGCGTGGCCGAGGCCGCCAAGGTGATCGAAAACACGCAGCGCGACGTGAACATCGCGCTGATCAACGAACTGGCCCTGATCTTCAACAAGATGGGCATCGACACCGAAGCCGTGCTGCAGGCTGCCGGCACCAAGTGGAACTTCCTGCCGTTCCGGCCGGGCCTGGTCGGCGGTCACTGCATCGGCGTGGACCCCTACTACCTGACGCACAAGGCGCAATCCATCGGCTACCACCCCGAGATCATCCTGGCGGGCCGCCGCCTGAACGACTCCATGGGCAGCTACGTGGTGTCGCAGCTGGTTAAGTGCATGACCAAGCGCCGCATCCACGTGCAGGGCGCCCGCGTGCTGGTGATGGGCCTGGCCTTCAAGGAAAACTGCCCCGACCTGCGCAACACGCGCATCGTGGACATCGTCCGTGAACTGGGCGACTACAACGTCGACGTGGACATTTACGATCCGTGGGTCGACGCCGACGAAGCCATGCACGAGTACGGCCTGACCCCCGTGTCCAAGCCCGAGGAAGGCAAGTACGACGCCGTGATCCTGGCCGTGGCGCACAACCAGTTCAAGGACATGGGCGCCGAAGGCATCCGCAAGCTCGGCAAGCCGCAACATATCCTGTACGACCTGAAGTACGTGTTGTCGCCCGCTGAATCCGACCTGCGTCTGTAAAAGGATTTCGCCATGACCACACGATTCGAGACTGTCACCCAGGAACTGGCCGCCGCGCCGCGCAAATGGCTGGTGACCGGCTGCGCCGGCTTCATCGGCTCGAACCTGCTCGAGACCCTGCTCAAGCTCGGCCAGTCCGTGACCGGCCTTGACAACTTCGCCACCGGCCACCAACGCAACCTGGACGAAGTCCAGGCTTCCGTTTCGCCGGAGCAATGGTCGCGCTTCACGTTCATCGAAGGCGACATCCGCGATCTGGATGCGTGCCGCCACGCCGCTGAAGGCATGGACTACGTGCTGCACCAGGCCGCGCTGGGTTCGGTGCCGCGTTCGCTCAACGACCCCATCACGACCAACGACGTCAACATCGGCGGTTTCCTGAACATGCTGGTGGCGGCGCGCGACGCCAAGGTGAAGTCGTTCGTCTATGCGGCGTCCAGCTCCACCTATGGCGACCATCCGGCGCTGCCCAAGGTCGAGGAAAACATCGGCAAGCCGCTGTCGCCGTACGCCGTGACCAAGTACGTCAACGAGCTGTACGCCGACGTGTTCGCGCGTTCGTATGGCTTTGAGACCGTGGGCCTGCGTTACTTCAACGTGTTCGGCAAGCGGCAGGATCCGGACGGCGCCTACGCCGCCGTGATCCCGAAGTGGACCGCCGCGATGATCCAGGGCGAAGACGTCACCATCAATGGCGACGGCGAGACCAGCCGCGACTTCTGCTTTGTGGACAACGCGGTGCAGGCCAACATCCTGGGCGCGCTGGCCGCACCCGAGGCCCGCAACCAGGTCTACAACGTGGCCGTCAGCGGCCGCAGCACCCTGAACCAGCTGTACAGCTTCCTGGTGCAGGCCCTGGGCAACCAGGGCGTGGACTACGGCAAGCAGCCGGTTTACGGTGATTTCCGCGCGGGCGATGTGCGCCACTCGCAGGCCGACATCGGCAAGGCCAGCCGCCTGCTGGGCTACGCGCCCACGCATACGGTGCTGCAAGGCCTGGAAGTCGCCATGCCCTGGTACACGCAATTCCTGCGTTGAAAGCACTCGTCCGAAAACTCGGCAACATCCACCCGGATCATCAGCGCATCTTCAAGGGCGCGTTCCGGGTGGCGGTGTTTCTGCTGCTGGGCAAGGCAGCCGGCGCCATCAAGGAGATGGCGGTGGCGTACCGCTACGGCGTCAGCGACGCCGTGGACGCCTACCAGTTCACGATGACGATGGGCACCTGGCTGCCGGTCACGATCGTGGGCGTGCTGTCGGTGGTGCTGATCCCCGTGCTGGTGCGCCTGGCGCGCACCGGCGGGGCCGAGAAAGAACTCTTCATCCGCGAGCTTCAGGGCTGGGTCGCCGCCGCCGGCGTCGCACTGGCCTTGCTCACGTGGTTTGGCTGGCCGTACGTGGTGGATTGGCTGGGGCAGGGCCTGTCGGCGCAAGTGCGCGCCATGACGGGCGACCTGCTTGTCGCCTTCGCGCCCGTGTCGGCCTTGCTGCTGATCGCGGGCATCAGCGCCGCGCGGCTGCGCGCGCAGGAGCGCCACGTCAATACGCTGCTGGACAGTGTTCCGGCCGTGGCGACGCTGGCCTGGGTCATGCTGGCCGCCAGCGCCGAGAGCGTCGGCCCCCTGTTGTGGGGCACGCTGGTCGGCTACGCCATCCAGACCGTCTGGCTTGCTTGGCTGGCCGCGCGCGCCGATGGCGGCTTCTGGGGCGCGCCGCGCCTGTCGCTGACGTCGCCGCACTGGCCCGAGCTGATGAGCGCGGCCGGCGTGATGCTGATCGGCCAGGTCGCCATGAGCTTCGTCGGTCCGCTGGACCAATATGCGGCCGCCAACCTGGGCGCCAATGCCAACGCCACGCTGGGCTACGCCAGCCGGCTGCTGTCGCTGCTGCTGGGCATCGGAGCAGTGTCGGTGGGGCGCGCCGCGCTTCCCGTGCTGGCCGACGTGCAGGCGCGCGGCGATACGGCGCGCGCGCGCAGCATGGCGCTCAAGTGGTCGTTGCTGATGGTGGGGGCGGGCGCCGCCGCCGTGGCGCTGGGCTGGGTCCTGGCGCCGTGGGGCGTGTCGGTGCTGTTCCAGCGCGGCGCGTTTACCGCGGAAAACACCGAAGCCGTCGCCCACGTCTTGCGCTGGGGCCTGTTGCAGTTGCCGTTCTACTTTGGCGTGCTGATCCTGGTGCAGCTTCTGGCCAGCCAGAACCGCTACCGCATCATGGCCGCCATCGCGGTCGCCAATTTTGCGCTGAAGGCTGTGCTGAACACCGTGCTCGCGCCCCGCATGGGCGCGGCCGGCATCATGCTGGCCACCAGCCTCATGTATGTGCTGTCCTTCGCGTGCTACCTGGTGGTGGCGATGCGCAAGGCCGAACCCAAGGGGACCGATTGAATGTCCGTAGCCGACTCCGTCCGTCCGGCGCGCGTGTTGCTGTTCATCCATTCTCTGCATGGCGGGGGCGCTGAGCGCGTCGCCGCGGACCTGAGCGCCCATTGGGCCGCTGAGGGCAGCGAGGTCATGGTGGTCACGCAGGCCAGCGCCGACGGCGACGTGTACGCGCTGCATCCCAAGGTCCGGCGCGAGGTCCTGCACACGGCGGGCGAGGGCGGCGGGCTGCGCGGCATCCTCAGCAACCTGCAGCGCGTGCGCGCGCTGCGCCGCGTCGTCAAGTCGTTCCGGCCAGACATCGTGCTGGGCATGATGACCACGGCATCCGTGCTGTCCGTGCTGGCCTGCGCGGGGCTGAACTGCCGCGTCATCGCCACCGAACATACCCATCCACCGTCGCAGACCCTGTCGGGCTTCTGGCAGCGGCTGCGCCGGCTGACGTATCCGCGTGCCGCGCGCGTGGTCGCCTTGACGCGCGGCACCGCCGACTGGCTGGCACAGCACGTGCCGGGCTCGCGGCTGGCGGTCATTCCCAATCCCGTCCACTTTCCCTTGCCGCGCGCCGAGCCCATCGTGCCGCCTGCCGCGCGGGATGGCCGCAAGCGGCTGCTGGCGGTCGGACGGCTGCATGGCGACAAGGGCTTCGATCTGCTGATTCAGGCCTTCGCGCGTCTGGCGCCGTCGCATCCCGGCTGGGACTTGGTTATTCTGGGCGAAGGCAGCGAACGCCGGGCGCTCGAAGCGCAGGTGCGCGAGGCCGGCCTGGAATCGCGCATCTCGATGCCGGGACGCGCCGGCAATGTGGGCGACTGGTACGACAGCGCCGATCTTTATGTACTGACCTCGCGCTTCGAAGGCTTGTCCAATACCCTGCTCGAATCCATGGCCAGCGGCCTGGCGGCGGTGTCGTTCGATTGCGATACGGGCCCGCGCGAGATCGTGCGCGAAGGCATCGACGGCGTGCTGGTGCGGCCCAATGGCGACGTGCCCGCGCTGTGCAAGGCGCTGGACGCGGTCATGGGCGATGACAATGGCCGCGCGCGCATGGCGCAGGCGGCGACCGACGTGCGCGACCGATTCTCGGCCGCGCGCGTGCTGCAGAAATGGCAGGAACTTTTTGACGGCGTGCGGGCGACGGGCCGCTAGGGCCCCCCGCGCGCCGTTGCCACGGTGACCACGAGAACAACATCATGTGTGGAATAGTCGGAATTTGGGGCCCCCTGGGGAATAAGGCGCAGGTGCTGGCAGATAGCTGCCGGCGCATCCGCCACCGCGGGCCGGACAGCAATGGCTTCTGGGAAGACGCGGATGCGGGAATCGCGCTGGCGCACGTGCGCCTGGCGATCCTGGACCTGACCGAAGCGGGCCACCAGCCCATGACGTCCGCCTGCGGCCGCTACGTCATGGTGTTCAACGGCGAGGTCTACAACCACCTGGACATCCGCAAGCAGCTCGAGGAATCGGCGCTGGCGCCGGTGTGGCGCGGGCATTCGGACACCGAAACCCTGCTTGCCGGCTTTACCGCGCTGGGCATCGAAGCCACGCTGCAAGCCTCGGTCGGCATGTTCGCCATCGCATTGTGGGACAAGGCCTCGCGCAAGCTCGTGCTGGCGCGCGACCGCATGGGCGAAAAGCCGCTCTACTACGGCTACTCCAACGCCGAGCTGGTGTTCGCGTCGGAACTCAAGGGCCTGATGCCGATTCCGGGCTTCGGGCGCAACCTGAACCGCAACGCGCTTGCGTCGTTCATGCGGCACAACTACATTCCCGCGCCGCAATCCATTTACGAAGGCATCGCCAAGCTGCCGCCCGGCACGTGGGTCGAGTTCTCGGCCGACGACACGCGCAACCGCCACATGCCCGAGCCGCGCGTGTACTGGTCGGCCCGCGAAGCCGCGGATGCCGCAGGGCAATCGCGCCTCTCGTTCGACTCGGACGCGCAGGCCACCGACGCGCTGGAAAAGGTGCTGTCCAAGGCCGTGGGCGGCCAGATGCTGTCCGACGTGAGCCTGGGCGCCTTCCTGTCCGGCGGCATCGATTCGTCGACCATCGTGGCGCTGATGCAGGCGCAAAGCTCGCAGCCGGTGCGCACCTTTGCCATCGGCTTTCACGAAAAGGGCTACGACGAGGCGCAGCACGCAAAGGCCGTGGCCACGCACCTGGGCACCGATCACACCGAACTCTACGTCACCGCGGACGACGCGCTGGCGGTCGTGCCGTCACTGGCCGACATGTACGACGAACCCTTTGCCGACTCGTCGCAGATCCCCACGTCGCTGGTCACGCGCATGGCGCGCCAGCACGTGACCGTGGCCTTGTCGGGCGACGGCGGCGACGAACTCTTCGGCGGCTATTCGCGTTACTTCCGCGTGGACAACTGGTGGCGCCAGTTCGAGCGCGTGCCAGGCCTGCTGCGCAAGCCGGCCGGCGCGATGCTCAGCGCCTCCACACATCTACCCGGCCGTGGCGCCTGGCGCGGCAAGGTCGGCAAGCTGGGCGAACTGCTGCGCGCCGATACGCGCGGCGAGTTCTACCGCCTGTTCGTGTCGTACTGGGCGGACCCCGCCCGCGTCGTGAAGGGGGGCGTCGAACCCGAGTCGGTGTTCGAACGCGCCATGCAGGGATCGTTCTTCGAGTCGATGATGAAGCTCGACACGGTGACCTACCTGCCCGACGACATCCTGGTCAAGGTGGACCGCGCGGCGATGGCTGTCAGCCTGGAAACCCGCGTGCCGCTGATCGACCACCGCGTCTATGAATTCGCCTGGAGCCTGCCGCACCAGTACAAGGTGCGCGGCAACACGGGCAAGTGGCTGCTGCGGCAGGTGCTGCATCGCCACGTGCCGCAGGCGCTGGTCGACCGCCCCAAGCGCGGCTTTGCCGTGCCGCTGGCCGCATGGCTGCGCGGTCCCTTGCGCGAATGGGCCGATGCGCTGCTGGATCCGGCGCGCCTGCGCCAGGAGGGCTGGTTCGAACCCGAGCCCATCCTGCGCAAATGGCGTGAACACACGTCGGGGCATCGCAATTGGGACAGCCATCTGTGGGGCGTGCTGATGATGCAGGCCTGGCTGGACCGCTACCGCGCGGGCATGGACCAAGGGGGACCGATTGAGGACCGTTGACGAATGAAAATACTGATGCTGGTCAGCTCCATGCACGCCGGCGGCGCGGAACGCGTCGCGGCGACCCTGGTCAACGCATGGTCCGAGCGCGGAGACACCGTCATCCTGACGCCCACCTACTCGTCCAAGGGCACCTGCTTTTATCCCCTGTCGGACAAGGTCCAGCTTTCCTGGCTGGCTGATCTGGCCGGCACCCGGGCGTCGGGTGCGATGGCGGCCTTCAAGCGGCTGCTGGCCCTGCGCAAGCACATTCGCGACTCACGGCCCGACGTGGTGGTGTCGTTCCTGACCAACGTCAACGTGGCCGCCATTCTGGCCACGCGCGGCCTGAACGTTCCGCTCATCGTCTGCGAACGCACCAATCCGGTCGCCGAAACCACCACGGGCTCCGTCTGGCGCAAGCTGCGCCGCGTGCTGTATCCGCGCGCCGACATGGTGACGGTGCAGGCGGAAGACACCGCAGGTCCGTTTGCGCGCCAGGTGCCCGGCATCCGGCGCCTGGCCGTCATCCCGAATCCGCTGCCCGCGCCGCTGCTCGATGCGCCGCTGGTGCAGCAGCGCCAAGAGGCCGGTCCGCGCGAGCTGATCGCGATGGGGCGGCTGGTGCCCGACAAGCAGTTCGGCCTCCTGATCGACATCTTTGCGCAGATTGCGCCGGAATTCCCGGACTGGAACCTGCGCATCTGGGGCGAAGGCCCCGAGCGCGAAGCGCTGCAGCAGCAGGTGGCGCGTCTGCGCCTGCAATCGCGCATCAGTTTGCCTGGGCGCACCGAAGCGCCTTGGGAAGAACTGGCGCGCGGCCAGGCCTTCGTGCTCAGTTCGCTGGTCGAAGGCTTTCCCAATGTGTTGCTCGAAGCCATGTCGCTGGGCTTGCCCTGCGTGGCGTTCGATTGCCCCAGCGGTCCGCGCGAGATGACGCGAGACGGCCAGGATGCGCTGCTGGTGCCGGCGGGCGACCGGGTCGCGATGACCGATGCCCTGCATCGGCTGATGGGCGACGTGTCCCTGCGCGAGCAGCTGGGCGCGCGCGCCGCCGCCGCCGTGCGCCAGCGTTATGCGCTGTCCAGCGTGCTGACCGAATGGGATGAACTGTTTGAAGCGGTGCGGGAGGGGCGATGAGCACCCGGCCGCTGCGCATTCTGCATGTCATCACGGGGCTGGGCCAGGGCGGCGCCGAATCGGTGCTGACGCGCCTGGCGACCTGGCCGCAGGTGGATGTCGAGCACACCGTCGTGTCGCTGACCGATGAAGGCCTGTACGGCGAGCGCCTGCGCGCGGCGGGCGTCGCGGTGCATGCCCTGGGCATGAAGCGCGGCCGCGTCAGCCTGGGCGGCTTCCTGGCGCTGCGGCGCCTGATCGCCACGTCCCGCCCGGATGCCGTGCAAACCTGGATGTACCACGCCGACCTGATCGGCGGCCTGGCCGCCCGCCTGGCGGGCGTTCGCGCCATCGCCTGGGGCATCCGTAATTCTGGCGCGCACCTTGAACGCAGCAGCCGCTCGGCGCGGCTGGTGCTGCGCGCGTGCGCGATGCTGTCCGGCAGCGTGCCGCGCGCGATCGTCTGCGCGGCGCAGAATGCCGCCGAGCGCCACGCCGAAAAAGGCTACCGCCGCGACCGCATGGTCGTGATCCCCAACGGCTACGACCTGTCGCGCTACGCGCCGGATCCGCAGGCGCGCTCGCGCGTTCGCGCCGCATGGGGGCTGTCCGAAGACGTGCCGGTGATCGGATGCGTGGCGCGCTGGGATCCGCTCAAGGACCACGCCAACCTGCTGCGCGCCGTGGCCGCGCTGGTGCGCGATGGGCGCGATGCGGGGCTGCGCTGCGTGCTGATCGGCCGCGACATGACCGACGACAACGCCCAACTGGGCGCCTTGCTCGACAAGCTGGACTTGCGCGACCGCGTGGTGCTCAACGGCCCCAGCGACGACGTGCCCGCCGTCATGAACGGGCTGGACCTGCATGTGCTCTCGAGCTGCGCCGAAGGCTTTCCGAACGTGGTGGCCGAGGCCATGGCGTGTGGCGTGTATTGCGTGGTGACCGACGTGGGCGACGCCGCCTACATCGTCGGCGACACGGGTGTGGTGGTGCCGCCCGAGCAGGCCGAGGCCCTGGCCCGCGGCATCGAATCCGCGCTGGGCGATGTGGCTGCGCGCGGCCGCGAGCGCGCGGGCGAGGCCGGACGCGCCCGCGTCCTGGAACACTTTGATCTTGCACGCATGGTGCAAAGCTATATCGCCGTCTGGCGCCGCATTTCTGGAGTCCAAGCATGAGCGCCGGACGCTGCCTGCTGTTTGTCGTCAACAACCCGGCGTTCTTCATGTCGCACCGCGTCCCGGTCGCCTTGGCCGCACAGAAGGCGGGCTACGACGTCCATGTCGCGACGATGGAGGGGCCCGCCGTGGCTGACATTCAGGCGCTGGGCATGACCCATCACCCCATTCCGATGACGCGTAGCGGCAAGCATCCGTTGCAGGAGCTGGGCACGCTGCTGGCGCTGGTGCGCCTCTTCCGCCGGCTGCGTCCCGATGTGGTGCACCTGGTCACCATCAAGCCCGTGCTGTACGGCGGCATCGCTGCGCGCATCGCACGCGTGCCGGGCATGGTCGCGGCGATCTCCGGATTGGGCTTCGTGTTCCTGTCCAGCTCGCTGAAGATGCGGCTGGTGCGCGCCGTGGTGGCGCGCCTGTACCGCATTGCGCTCGGCCATCCGAACAGCCGGGTGATCTTCCAGAACGCCAACGACCGCGACCTGCTCAAGTCGCTGGGTGCGGTGCGCGAGGATCAGGTGGTCATCATCCGCGGTGCGGGCGTGGACCTGAACGCTTACCGTCCGGCGCCGGAGCCGCCCGCGCCGCCCGTCGTCGTCACGATGGTGGCGCGCCTGCTACGCGACAAGGGCGTGCAGGAGTTCGTGCAGGCGGCCAGGCTGCTGCGCGAACGCGGCGTGCCGGTGACGATGCAACTGGTGGGCGGGCTGGACCCGGGCAACCCGGCGTCCGCCACGCAGGCCGATGTCGATGCCTGGCAGCAGGACGGCTGCGTGCAGGCGCTGGGCGAGCGTTCGGACGTGGCGGCGCTGTATGCGGCCGCGCACATTGCGGTGCTGCCGTCCTACCGGGAGGGCCTGCCGAAATCCTTGATAGAGGCCGCGGCCTGCGGGCGGGCGGTCGTCACGACCGACGTGCCAGGTTGCCGCGACGCCATCGAACCCAACATGACCGGCCTCCTGGTGCCGGTGCGCGACGCCGCAGCGCTGGCTGACGCCATTGCGCGCCTGGCCGACGACGCCACGTTGCGTCAGGCGATGGGCACTGCGGGCAGGGTGCTTGCGGAGCGCGAGTTCGACATCAATCAGGTCGCGCGCATCCACGTCGCGCTGTACGACGCGCTCAGCGCCTGATCGCGTCGATCCAGAAGCGCGTGGACGGATCCTGCTGGCTGGGCTGGGGCGCGTCCAGCTCGCGCATGATGTTCTTGGCCAACACCTTGCCGAACTCCACGCCCCACTGATCGAACGGGTTGATGCCCCAGATCACGCCCTGCGTGAACACCTTGTGCTCGTACAAGGCCAGCAGCGCGCCTAGCGTGTAGGCCTCAAGACGCGGTAGCACGATCAGCGACGACGGCCGTCCGCCCGGATGCACGCGGTGCTGCGCCAGCAGACGCGCGCGCGCCGGATCGCGTTCCGTGGTGGAGGTCTCGGCCAGGGCTTCTTCGAAGGTCTTGCCGCGCAGAAGCGCCGAGCGCTGCGCCAGGCAGTTGGCGACCAGCAGCTCGTGATGCCGGGCATAGGCATGGTCCGGCTGTTCGCACAGGATGAAGTCCACCGGCGCGCCGGCCGCGTCTTGGTGCAGCCATTGGAAGAACGTGTGCTGGCAATCCGTGCCCGGCATTCCCCACACCGCCGGTCCGGTCGGCACGCCGGCGGGACTGCCGTCGGCCGTGGCGACCTTGCCCAGCGATTCCATTTCAAGCTGCTGGGCCCAAGGCACGATGTGATGCAACCGGGAATCGTAGGGCGCGATGACCAGCGAGTCGTAGCCCAGCACGCTGCGGTTGGCCACGCCGGCCAGCGCCAGCTGCACGGGCGCGTTTTCGGCAGGCGGCGCGGTGCGGAAATGGTCGTCCATGGCCGCCGCGCCGGCCAGGAGCCGGTCGAAGGTGTCGTTGCCGAACGCCAGGGCGATCGGCAGGCCGATGGCGGACCACAGCGAATAGCGCCCGCCCACCCAATCCCAGATCTGGAAGATGTGGTCGGGCAGGATGCCCAGGTTGAGCGCTGCCTCGACGTTGCAGGTGATTGCCACGACCTGTTTGATGGGATCGGCAACGCCGGCCTCGCGCAGCCAGTTCATCGCGACCTCGGCGTTGGCCAGCGGCTCGGTCGTGGTGAAGGATTTGGAGGCGACGATGACCAGCGTGTTGTGCGGGTCCAGGTGGCTCATGGCTTCAGCGACCGAATGCGAATCCACATTGGAGGCAAAGCGCACGTCGCGGCGCGCGCCCTCGTGGCGCAAGGCGCGGGTGACCAGGCGCGGTCCCCAGTCGCTGCCGCCGATGCCCAGATGCAGCACGCCGCTGTAGCGGCCGGCCGCGTCGGCGGTGCGCACGAAGTCGCGCAGGCGTTCGCGCTCGGCCAGCACCGCTTTCGCCACCATGGCGGGCGGCTCGGCCGCGCGCAAGGCGGTGTGCCAGGCGGCGCGTCCTTCCGTCCAGTTGGCCTGGCCGCCGTCAAAGAGCCGCGCGCGGCAGGCCTCGAAGTCCTGCTGCTCCAGCAGTGCCTGCGAGGCGGCCAGCAGTTCGGGCGACTGCGCCTGGGCGCTTAGATCCAGGCGCAGTCCGGGCGCATTGATAAGGCGCAGCTTTTGGCCGTCCCGGGATGCCGTGCGTGTTGCGGCGATGAACTGCTGCCACGCGGGGCTGTTGGCTAACGACATGGGCGGATCAGAAAGGCAGTGTGGCGTTCGGGGCGAGCTTGCCGAGTTCGCGGCGGAAGTCGGCCTGGATGCGCGCAAGCGCCGCTTCGCTTTGCGCTTCAAAACGCAGCACGACGACCGGCGTGGTGTTCGACGGCCGCGCCAGGCCAAAGCCGTCGGCGTATTCGGCGCGCACGCCGTCGATCGTGATCACGCGCTCGGCGCCGGGGAACTGGCCCTGGTCCTGCAAGGCCTTGACCAGCGAGAAAGGCTGGCCTTCTTCCATTTCCAGTTTGAGTTCGGGCGTGGACACGTCCTGCGGCAGGGCTTCCAGCGGGGCGCAGGCGTCAGCGAAGCGCGACACGATCTCGAGCAGGCGGGCGCCGGTGTACAGGCCATCGTCAAAGCCGTACCAACGCTCCTTGAAGAAGATGTGGCCGCTCATTTCGCCGGCCAGGGGCGCGCCGGTTTCGGCCAGCTTGGCCTTGACCAGGGAGTGGCCCGTCTTCCACATCAGGGCGGTGCCGCCGGCCGCTTCGACCGACAGGCCGACGTGGCGGCTGCACTTCACGTCATAGATGATGGTGGCGCCGGGGTTGCGCTCGAGCACGTCGCGCGCAAACAGGACGAGTTGGCGGTCGGGCCAGATGATCTGGCCGGACTTGGTGACCACGCCCAGGCGGTCGCCGTCGCCGTCGAAGGCCAGGCCAAGCTCGCAATCGGTCTCGGCGACGTGCTTGATCAGGTCCTGCAGGTTCTTGGGTTCGGCGGGATCGGGGTGGTGGTTGGGGAAGTTGCCGTCGACCTCGCAGAACAGTTCGTCGACCTCGCAGCCCAGCGCGCGGAAGAGCTGCGGCGCGACCGCGCCGGCCACGCCGTTGCCGCAGTCGATGGCGATCTTCATGGGGCGCGCCAGCTTGACGCCGGCGGCGACGCGCGCAATGTAGGTTTGCGCCAGGTCGAGCTGGCGGCGCGTGCCGGCCGCGGAAGCGGGCGCCGGCGCGTCGCCGTTCATGGTCTGCGCCAGTTGCTGGACGTCGTCGCCGTACAGCGCGCGGCCGCCCATCATCATCTTGAATCCGTTGTACTTGGGCGGGTTGTGGCTGCCGGTGATGGCTACCCCCGACCCGGTCTGCATGATGTTGGCCGCAAAGTACACAAGCGGGGTCGGGACCATGCCAACGTCCAGCGTGTCCACGCCGCCTTCGAGCATCCCTTCCTGCAGCGCAAGCGACAGCATTTCGCTGCTGAGGCGTCCATCGCGGCCGACCACGAGCGTCTGCACGCCTTGCTCGCGGGCGCGGGCGGCAAGCGCCACACCGAGCGAACGCGCGAAGGCGGCGTCGATCAGGTCCGGCACCGTGCCGCGAATGTCATACGCCTTGAAAACGGAGGCCGGAAATTGTGTATGGTTGCCCACGACGGTTCCTTGTTGAGGGGGACAGCGCGGCGGCTGCCGGGTAATGGTAAACCCGTACATCCAAACCGCTATGGCAAGGGTCAAAGCTGGATTATCCCCCATCGGCGAGGGGGGCTTCATCCTTCAGGCGGAGTAGGGCGCGGAGTAGAGCGTTTACCCGGTGCCGGCCTGCCCCGCCATGGTGCGGCGCACAGGGCGGCGCCGCCTGTTTCCGGTGCACACCCGCGCTCGAGACAGCCGCTTCCCGGGCTGCCGCGCATGGCACAAAAGTTGCTCGTCATCCGAAGGTGATACGCTTGCCGGGCAAGCAGAAAGACCAGGAGGGGCCATGGGCGCCAAAGTATCCACAGTCATGTCATCGGGCGGCGCCACAAGCAGGCGGGGACCACCCACGGACTTTGCCGGTCCGGCGGCCGGCCGCGAACGCAGGCTCGATATCCACGTCTTTGCCGCGGCAACGGGCGAACTGGCAACTGGCCGCGCCTGGGAACGCAGCGTCTGGCGCGATGCGCGCGTCCTGATCGCCGAGTGCCCGGCGCCGCATCTGGCGGCCTCGATCGAAAGCGCATTGCGCACGGTCGCCGCCAGCGTGGCGCGTGACCGCGGCTGGCCGGCCGCCGGCACCGTGTCCTTCTCGCTCGACGACCGCAGCGGCGTCTTTCGCGTCATCGACGCGCAGGCGCGGGCCCGCACGCCGGACATGCCGGTCGCCGAACACGATCCCATCGCGCCGCACGTGCTGGAAGTGCGCATCGACGGCTGCGGCGATCGCCGCCTGCCGTGCACCCATCTCATGGTCTGCGGCGCCACCCGCGGCGAAGTCCTGCGCCGCGCCTACCGCGCCTTGTCCGAATTGCCCGGCCCCGCCGGCGTGGACCGCGCCTTCCTGATGGAGCGCATCGCCTCCCGCGCCTTCTGCTCGGGCATGACGGGCACCCGGCTGGACCAGGCCGTCGGCTAGACAGGCCCAACAGACACCCGCAAGGGGGCTTCGGCAGGCGCCGCCCAGCCCCTACAATAGTCCGCACATCCCATGAACAGCGCCCGGTCCTGGCGGCCGGGCCGACTTTCTGTGCGGCATCCATGACTCTGCTGACCGATCTCCAGGCCCTCTTGGGCGACTCCCACGTGCTGACCGGCGCGGATGCGGATTCCTATGTGCTGGATTGGCGCCGCCGCTATCGCGGCGCGGCCTTGGCGGTGATCCGCCCGGGCTCCACGGCTGAAGTGGCCGACGCCATCAAACTGTGCGCGCGGCACGGCGTGCCCGTGGTGCCGCAAGGCGGCAATACCGGCCTGTGCGGCGGCGCCACGCCGGACGACACCGGCACCGCGGTCGTCCTCTCCACCGCCCGGCTCACCGCGGTGCGCGCGCTGGATACCGACAACGACACCATCACTGTCGAGGCCGGCTGCATCCTGCAGGCCGTGCAAGAGGCCGCCGCCGCCGCGAACCGGCTGTTCCCGCTGAGCCTGGCGGCCGAGGGCAGCTGCACCATCGGCGGCAATCTGGCCACCAACGCCGGCGGCACGCAGGTGCTGCGCTATGGCAATACGCGCGACCTGACACTGGGCCTGGAAGTCGTGACCGCCGAAGGCGAGATCTGGGACGGGCTGCGCGGCCTGCGCAAGGACAACACCGGCTACGACCTGCGCGACCTGTACATCGGCAGCGAAGGCACCCTGGGCATCATCACGGCCGCGACGCTCAAGCTGTATCCGCGCCCCGTGGCATCCTGCACGGCGCTGCTGACGCTGGACAGCATCGACAACGCCGTGGAGGTCCTGTCCCGCGCCCGTTCCGGCTTCGGCGCCTCGCTGACCGGATTCGAACTCATGAGCGGCGCCTGCCTGCAAGGCGTGGTGCGCCTGTTCCCGCAGCAGCGCCTGCCCTTCGAGGGCGAGTCGGCCGCCTCGCCGTGGTTCGCGCTGCTGGAGCTGTCCGACAGCGAAAGCGAGACGCACGCCCGCGAGCGCTTCGAGGCCGTGCTGGGCGACGCCATTGAGGCCGGCCTGGTGAACGACGCCGCCATCGCCGCCAATGTCTCGCAGAGCAAGGCGCTGTGGCACCTGCGCGAAAGCATTCCGCTGGCCGAGGCCGAGCTGGGCAAGTCGGTCAAGCATGACGTGTCCATTCCCATCTCGTCGATCGCCGGATTCGTGCACAAGACCAACGCCTTGCTGCAGGCGCGCTTTCCGGGCGTGCGCCACGTGATATTCGGCCATCTGGGCGACGGCAACCTGCACTACAACGTGGCGCATGCGCCCGGCCAGACCGAAGCCGAGCTGCTGGCGCTGCAAGGCGAGATCTATGGCGTCGTGCATGACAGCGTGCACGCGCACAAGGGATCCATCAGCGCCGAACACGGCGTGGGCCAGCTCAAACGCGACGAACTGCCGCGCTACAAGAACCCCGTCGAACTTGCGCTGATGCGCCGGATCAAGCACGCGCTGGATCCCCAGGGACTCATGAACCCCGGCAAGGTGCTGCAGGCATAACGCGGGCAGGATCGCAGACCATGGCAACCCCTCCCGCAGCGGGCGCGAATCACCGGGTGCTGATCGTCGAGGACGACCACATCATCGCCGGCAACCTGTACAGCTTCCTGGAGGCGCGGGGCTTTCTGCCCGACGTGGCCTACAGCGGACCCGCGGCCCTGCAACGGTTGCAGGAACAGCGCTTTGACGCCGTGCTGCTGGACATCGGGCTGCCCGGCATGGACGGCAACGCCGTGCTCCACGCCATGCGCACGGAACGGCGGCTGGATGTGCCGGTGCTGATGCTGACCGCGCGCGACAGCCTCGAAGACAAGCTGGCGGGCTTCTCGCACGGCGCCGACGATTACCTCACCAAGCCCTTCGCGTTGCTGGAAGTGGAAGCGCGCTTGCTGGCGCTGATCCAGCGTTCCAAGGGGGCGACGGTGGACGCCGCGCGCACCTTCGGCCCGCTTCAGTTCGACGCGCGCAGCCGCGTCGTGTCGGTCAGCGGCGTGCCGGTGCACCTGACCCGCAAGGCGAGCCTCATCATCGAAGTGCTGCTGCGCGATCCAGGCCGCGTGGTGACGCGCGAAGAACTGGAATCGGTGCTGTGGGGCAACGAGCCGCCCTCGTCCGATGCCCTGCGCAGCCAGGTCCACCTGCTCAGGCGCGCGCTGGCCGATGCCGGCTTTGACGGCATCGAGACCGTGCACGGCACCGGCTGGCGCCTGGCGCTGCCCGGCGCCGCATCATGAGCCGCGCCGCCGCCGGCACACTGACCCAGCGCGTCGTCTGGGCGCTGACGGGCACGGTTGCGCTGTTCGTCACGGCGCTTGCCCTCCTGGCCTACCTGACGTTCGACCAGATGGAAGACGACCTGGTCAACGACATCCTGAACACCGAAATGGACCGCCTGGTCCAGCACGCGCGCACCAGCGACGAGTTCCTGCCGCGCCATGGCGCGCGCGAGCTGGGCGGGTCCATGCGCGCGTGGTTGAGCGTCGATGGCCAGCCGCCTGCCGGCATGCCGCCCGAACTGCTGGCGCTGGAAAACGGCCTGCACCTCATCGAACCCGGCTCCTACACCTGGCACGTGATGGTGGCGGAGACCGGCCGCGGCACGGTGTACCTGCTGTACGACGCGACCGACAACGAAGAGCGGGTGCACGACTTCGGGCTGATCGTGCTGGGCGTGGGCGCGATCTGCGTGGTGCTGGCGTATGCGCTGTCGCGGCGCGTGGCGGCGGTGGCGGTCGGACCGCTGCTGGAATTGACGGACCGGCTGTCGACGTGGGCGCCGGGGTCGCCGGACATGGCGGTCACCCGCGACGACGAGGCCGGTCGCCTTATCGAGGCCTTCAACCGCGTGCAGAACCAGGTGGACCGGTCCATCGCCCGCGAGCGCGAATTCGCGGGCAACCTGAGCCACGAGGTGCGCACGCCGCTGGCGGCGATCCGCTCGGACAGCGAGCTCATGCTGCTGACGCAGGCGTTGACGCCGGATCAGCACCAGCGCCTGACTCGCGTGGTCGACAACGTGGACGACGTCATCGTCAGCCTGGAAAGCGCGCGGGCGATGGCGCGCGACCAATTGCGCGCGCCGGAAGCGGTGGACATCGCCGAGTGCATGGAAGATGCGTGGCGCGGGTACGCCGCGCAGGCCCGGGTGGCCGACTTGCGCTTAGACAACCGGCTTCCCGCCGGGCAGGTGCTGACGCTGGACCGCTACGCCTTGCTGACCGTGCTGCGAAATCTCGTGCGCAATGCCATCGAACACGCCGCGCCAGCCACGCTGACCGTGGCGCTGGACGCGCAGGGCGGCCTGGAATTGCGCGATGACGGCAAGGGCATTGCCGCGAGCGACCTGCCGTTCCTGTTCCGCCGCTATTTCAGCGGCCGCCTGCGCGACTCGGGCGTGGCGGGCGGCGACGAAACGGCGCGCGGGCTGGGCCTGGCGATCGCCAAGCGCGTCTGCGACATGCAGGGCTGGTCGCTCAGCGTCGAATCCTCGCAAGCCGAAGGCCCGGCGCGCGGCACGCGCTTTTTGCTGCGTTTCGAGCCGGCTGCGTCGCCAGCGCCTGCCGCGCAAATTTGACGAATTTTCGACTGCCGGGCCCGTAAAGTGCGCTGGCCCGTATCGTCCGGAAATCCCGTCCATGCCGTCCACTTTGCCACTGTCTCCAGTGCCGCCCGCGCCGCACGCGCCGACGCGAGCCGGTTATCTGCTCACCCACGTTGCGGGCGTGACGCTGCTGCTGGCTTGCCTGGCGTGGTGGATCCAGGTATCGGGACTGGACATGCGAATTGCGCGTGGCCTGTTCGACCCGCTGCTCGATGACTTTCCGCTGCATGGCAGCCGCTGGCTTGAACTGCTGGGCCACCGCCTGGTGCTGGCCTTGCCGGTCAGCGTGGGCCTTGCCGCGGCCGGTGTGGCGGCGGCCAGTTACCGTATCGCGGCCTGGCGGCGCTGGCGCGGCGTGGCGCTGGCCGTCGCGGCCACGTGCCTGTCGGGGCAACTGCTCATCACGCAGCTCAAGCATCACACCATGCTGCCGCGTCCCTACGATCTGGAAACACTGGGCGGCTACACGCCGTATCCGTTGCACTGGTGGACCTGGGCGCGTGCGCGCGCCGGAGGCGCTTTGCCCAGCGGCCATGCCGGCGCGGGCTACGCGTTGCTGAGCCTGTACTTCGCCGGATGGGCGCTGGGCCGCCCGGCATGGCGCTGGAGCGGACTGGCGATCGGCTTAGGGGCCGGTGTGGGTTTTTCCGTGGTGCGCATCCTGCAGGGCGCGCATTTTCTCAGCCAGACGATCTGGTCCGCCGCCTTGATGTGGCTGCTGGCGGCGGTCTTCTTCTATCCGTTGATCGCGGGGCGGGCGGCCAGCCGCTCACCCCGCGCGTGCCGCATCAGTTGAGCAGCACGCCCGGCAGCCACAGCGAGAACGCCGGGACGTAGGTGACCAGCGCCAGCGCGGCCAGCAGCGCGCCGTAGAACGGCCAGATGGTGCGCATCACCGTGCCCACGGAGACCCCGCCGATGGCGCACCCCACGAATTGCGTGGTGCCCACCGGTGGCGTGTTCAGCCCCAGGGCGCAATTCAGCAGCAGCACCATGCCGAACTGCACCGGCCCCATGCCGTACTGCATGCAGATCGGCAGGAAGATCGGCGTGCAGATCAGGATGGTGGCGGCCATGTCCAGGAACGTGCCCAGCACGAACAGGATGATGTTGACCATCAGGAAGATGGCCCACGGCTCCGTCGAGATGGATGCCATCAGTTGCCCGGTCTTTTCGGCCACGCCATAGAAGCTGATCAGGTAGCCGAACGTCGCCGAGATACCGATCAGCAGCAGCACCACGCCGGTGGTCTTCACAGCCTTGCTGGCCGCGCGCACAAACTGATCCCACGTCAGCGATCGGTAGACGAAGATCGTCAGCGCCAGCGCGTACAGCACCGCCACGGCCGCGGATTCCGTCGCGGTGAAGACGCCGCTCAGGATGCCCGCGATGATCAGCACCACCACGAACAGCCCTGGCGCCGCCGCAACCAGCGAGCGGAACACGATGTGCCAACCCGGGAAGGTGCCCGCCGGATAGCCGCGGCTGCGCGCCACGAAGTAGGCGGCGGCCAGGTTGCACGCGGTCAGGATCAGGGCGGGAACCACGCCTGCCGCGATCAGCGCCGCGATGGACACCTTGCCGCCCGCGGCCAGCGTGTAGATGATGATGTTGTGGCTGGTCGGCATCAGCGCGCCCACCAGCGCCGCGTGCGTCGTGACGTTCACCGCGTAGTCGGCGTGATAGCCCTCGCGCTTCATCATCGGGATCATCACCGAGCCCATCGCCGACACGTCCGCCACCGGCGATCCGGACACGCCGCCGAACAGCGTGCAGGCCACCACGTTGGACATGCCCAGGCCGCCCCGTACATGGCCCACCAGCGATTTGGCGAAGTTCACGATGCGGTCGGCGATGCCCCCGTACAGCATCAGCTCGCCGGTGAAGATGAAGAAGGGGATGGCCAGGAACGAAAACGCGTTCATGCCCGAGGTCATCTGCTGGAAGGCCACCGCCAGCGGCAGGTCCTCGTACATGATGGCCGTGATGGACGACAGGCCGATGGCAAAGGCCACCGGCACGCCGATCACGAGGAACCCCATGAAGGTGAAGGAAAGCAATGTCAGCGCCATGCCGGGACCACCTTCTGGTTGCGCAGGATCGCGATGATGTGCTCGATGGAAAAGAGCGCGATCAAGGTGCCCGACAGGGTTGCAGGGATGTACTTCCACGCATTGGAGATGCCCAAATTGGGAATCTTGTAGGCCGCGACGGACTCGGCCAGCACGCCGCAATTCCAGGCCATCAGCACGCCGAACAGCAGCACGAGCAGATGGATGAAGATGCGCAGCCGCCGCTGCCCGGCGGCGGGCAGGGCGTCCAGCAGGGACTCGAAGCCGATGTGTCCGGCATCGCGCACGCCGACCGCGGCGCCCAGCATGGTGACGTACAGCACGAGCAGCAGGGCGAGGCTTTCCGCCCAGGTCGGCGTGCTGTTCAGGACGTGGCGGCCGAAGATCTGCAAAGAGACAGCGATGATCAGGCAGATCAGCCCGAAGACGCTGGTCCACATGCAAGCCCGCGCCAGCCGGGCGCAGGCGCGGGAGTAGGCATCCAGCGGGGCAGCCAGGGCTTGCGCCCGGCCCCCCGCGGCGACATCTGGTTCATTCGTGGGTGTGGCCAACATGATGTCCTCACTGCACGGCCTGGATCTTCGAGACCAGGTCCTTCATCTCAGGGGTGGTGACGAAGCGTTCGTACACCGGCTTCATCGCACCCTGGAAGGACGGCTTGTCGACCTGCGAGATCTGCGAACCGGCCTTCTCGACCACCGCGCGCGACTTCTGCTCGCGTTCGTCCCACAGCTTGCGCATGTACGGCACCGATTCGCGCGCGGCCTCGCGCAGGATCTTCTGGTCCTCCGGCGGCAGCTTGTCCCACTGGCGCTTGGAGAAGATCAGGATCTCGGGCGTCATGGTGTGCTCGGTCAGCGAATAGAACTTGGCGACCTCGTAGTGATGCGCGCTCTCGTAGCTGGGAAAGTTGTTCTCGGCCGCGTCCACCAGTCCGGTCTTGAGCGACGTGTAGACCTCGCCCATGGGCATCGGCGTGGCGTTGCCGCCCATGGCCTCCACCATCGCGACGGACAGGTCCGACTGCTGCACGCGGATCTTCAGGCCCTTGGCGTCGGCCAGCGTCTTGATCGGCTTCTTGGTCGTGTACATGGAACGCGACCCGCTGTCGTACCACGCCAGTCCGACGAACCCCGCGGCCTCGCACGAGCGCAGGATCTGGTCGCCGATCTCGCTGTCCAGCACCTTGTGCAGGTGCTCTTTGGAGCGGAACAGGAACGGCAGCGACGGCACGCGCGTGGTCTGGCAGATGTTGTGCATCGCCGCGCTCGACACGCGGGACATGGCCAGCGCGCCCAGTTTCACCTGTTCGATCGAGTCGTCTTCGTTGCCGAGCGCACCGCCGGCAAACACCTTCACGGTGATGCGGCCGTTGGTCCGTTGCTTGACCAGTTCGCCGAAGTGGCGCACGGCCTGCACAGTGGGGTAATCGTCGGGATGAATGTCCGCGGAGCGCAGCTCGGCGGCGTGGGTGGCGGGAATCAGCGTCAGCAAGGCGGCCGCGGCCAGAACGGCGCGGCTCAGGTGAGGGTGCAGCATGTCTACCTCCGGATGGGGGACGGCGTTTCGTTGAGGGCCGTGATGGCCCCGAAGCTCTTTGATATGCACTGCCTGCTCGGGGTGGGCGCGCGCGAAGCCGCCCGTCGGGTGCTAACCGGCGCTGGCGGTTTCCTCCAGGCCCTGAACGCCGGGGTGCAGGGCAAATACCGCGCCATCCAGCGCGCCGGTTGCGGCGTTCGCGGGGCGGATCGACGTGACGAAAAGGGTGTCCATGCCGGCGCCACCGAAGGCGCACATGGCAATCTTCGCGGCGGGCACGTCCAGGGTGCGGTCCAGGCGTCCGTCGGGGGTGTAGCGGTACACCTTGCCGGCGTCGTTGCCGCAGATCCAGTAGCAGCCCGCCGCGTCCACGGCGGCGCCGTCGGGGCGGCCGGCGGGCAGGGCGGTGATGAAGACGCGGCGATTGGACGGCACGCCGGAATCGGTGTCGTAGTCAAAAGCCCAGACGGTCGCGCGCGACGGGTGCGAATCGGACAGGTACATGGTCCGGCCGTCGGGACTGAAGGCCAGGCCGTTGGGCACGATCAGGTCGTCGAGCAGCACGGACGTGCCGCGCGCATCGTGGCGGTACAGCGCGCCCGCGGGCCGGGCAAGGCTCATGTCCATCACCATGGTGCCCGCCAGGAACCGGCCCTGCCGGTCACAGCGGCCGTCGTTGAACCGCATGCCGGGCGCGGTGTGGGCCACGGCGGCGAGTTGCCGGGGTAGGCAGGCCTCGCCCTCGCGCAGGGCGTCGCAGGCGTAAAGGCCGTCTTCCATGGCCAGCAGCCAGCCGTCGCCGCGCATCGCAATGCTGCCTGCCATCTGCGGCAGCGCCCAGTGCGCAAACGCGCCGGTTTCAGGTGTCCAGCGCCACAGCGTCTTGCCCGGGATGTCGGTCCAGTAGAACGCCTTGTCCGCGGGCCGCCAGAGGGGGCTTTCTCCGACGCCGCACAACAAGGTTCCAAGACGTTCGGCGGTGATGGACATGAAAGGCTTCAGGCGTTCGGGAAGGGGAAGGGGCCGGCCTTGACGAAGGCGCCGCCCTGATAGCGCGCCGCGGGATCGTCCGCGGCCAGTGGGGGCTGCGCCTCGACCTGCGCGCGGAACTGCTCGGAAGAATCCTTGGGCGCAAAGCCCAGCAGGGCTGCGCCGCTGTTGTCCCACCAGCTGTCGCGGTTGGCCGACGCGCCATACACGATGAGGTGGCCGACGTCGGGGGTGAAGAGCGAGCGGATGACCAGGTCGGTCAGGTCGTCATGGCTGAGCCACGTGACCAGCATGCGCCGGTCCTTGGGTTCGGGAAACGACGAGCCGATGCGCAGGCACACGGTCTGGATGCCGTAGCGGTCGAAATAGAAGCGCGACAGGTTTTCGCCGTAGGCCTTGCTCAGCCCGTAATAGCCGTCCGGCCGCAACGGCACGCCGGCGTCCAAGGTCTGTCCCTGTTCATAAAAGCCGATGACGTGGTTCGAGCTGGCAAACACCACGCGCCGCACGCCGTGCAGGCGAGCCGCCTCGTAGACGTTGTAGACGCCCTGGATGTTGGCGGGAAGAATTTCCTCGAAGGGGCGCTCGACCGACACGCCGCCAAGATGCACGATGGCGTCCGTGCCGCGCACCAGTTCCGATACCGCAGACGCGTCGGCCAGGTCGCATTGGACGACCTCTTCGCCGTCTTCCGCCGGGGCCATCGCCGCTACGTCGGAGACGCGCAGGATATCCGCATGGGCTTTCAATCGGGGACGTAGTACCAGGCCCAGGTTGCCGGCGGCGCCGGTCAATAACAAACGATGACACCGATAGGATGCAGGCATGTTGTTGACAGCTCGGCTCATGACGCAACGCTCTGTGATTGGCGCGGTGGAGTGGACTTGTCTGGTACGTTATCGTACAACTGTCGCAAAGTATAATGAACGCCATTTTTCAGCGTCAAGCGCTGAACAACCGCTTTCGGATAATCCCTGATGAACGCTCCCGCCGATACCCCTGTCTTGCCGCAGCGTCGTCCCCGCAACCTGGCGCAAGGCCTGGTCGAAAATATTTCCGAACGCATCCGCAGCGGTGAAATCCGCCCCGGCGACAAGCTCCCCACCGAATCCGCCATCATGCGTCAGTTCGGCGTCAGCCGCACCGTCGTGCGCGAGGCGCTGTCGCGTTTGCAGGCCTCGGGCCTGGTCGAAACGCATCACGGCGTGGGCACTTATGCGCTGGAGCCCAGCGGCGGCGGCGATTTCCGCGTGGATCCGGCCGACATTGCCACCGTGCGCGATGTGCTGGTCCTGCTGGAGCTGCGCATCTGTCTGGAAAGCGAGGCCGCAGGTCTGGCCGCCATTCGCCGCAGCGACGAACAATTGCAGGCGATGCGCCGGGCGCTCGATGCCTTCAAACAGGCGCTGGACACGGGCGGAGACACCATCACGCCGGATTTTCAATTCCATCTGCTGGTGGCGCAGTCCACCGACAACCGTTACTTCGCGGACCTGATGGCGCACCTGGGTTCGGCCATCATCCCCCGCACCCGCATCAACTCCGCCAAGTTCGCGCTCGAAGACCGCGCAGCCTATCTGGCCCGCGTGAACCTTGAGCACGAAGACATTTACAGCGCGATCACGCGCCAGGATCCCGAGGCTGCCCGCGCCGCGATGCGCACGCACCTGAGCAATAGCCGCGAACGCCTGCGGCGTGCGCAGTAGCGCTCTCGCAGGGGTAATGGTTCACGTGTGATGTCGTACAACGTTTGAACCGCTTGCGCCGCCATCGGCAAACCTGAAAACCGCGTTACTCTTGGCGCGGTTATTTTTTTGGCTATCGAAACGGCATGGTTCAGCGCGGCACATCAGGCAATACGCATTCTTCATCGGCACAGGCATTTCCCCACGCGCGGAGGGCCCTGGCATGCGTCGCCTGACACTTCGATTCATCGTTGCGATCCTCGCGCTGCTGACTCTGTCGCGGCTGGGCCTGGCCTTCTGGATGTGGGACCGCGTCGAAGCGGCCGGCGGCCTCGGGCCGCTCCTTTTTGGCGGACTGCGCATCGACGTGTGCCTGCTGTCGATGGTGATTGCGTTGCCGGCGGTGTTTTCGCCATGGTTCGGTCACCGTCCGCTTGCCGCGCGCATCACCGCGTGGTGGTTCCGCGTCTGGTGGATGCTGTATGTCCTGCTGGAAGTGTCGACCCCGCAGTTCATTGCCGAATACGACACCCGGCCCAACCGCCTTTACTTCATCTATCTGCTCAATCCGAAGGAAGTGGGCTCGATGCTGTGGCAGGGCTACAAGGGCGTCCTGCTTGCCGCCTTCGTGGTGCTTGTCCTGGCGGCCTGGCTGGCGGTCAAACTGTTCCCGACGCGCACGCGCGATCCGTTCATGGGCTGGTGGAAACGGCCCGTCGCGTCCTTCGTGATTCTTGCGCTGGTGTTCCTGGGTGCGCGCGGCACGCTGGAACACCGCCCCATCAATCCCGCCAAAGTGGCCTTCAGTTCGGACGCCATGGTGAACGCGCTGGCGCTCAATTCGCTGTATAGCGTGTTCGATGCGGCGTATCGCATGCGCGATGAGCGTTCGTCGGCGGCGATGTATCCGAAGATGGCGGTTGAAGAGATGAACGCCATCGTGCGCGAGAAGGCTGGCATGACCGGCGCGCCCCTGGATTCGAAGCTGCCCAGCCTGCATGAGCAGAAGGCAACCGTGCGGCGGGACAAGCCGCTGAATGTGGTGATCATCCTGCAGGAAAGCCTGGGCGCGCAGTACGTCGGCAGCCTGGGCGGCCGCGACCTCACGCCAAACATCGACCGGCTGGGCAAGGAGGGCTGGATGTTCCACCGCGCCTACGCCACCGGCACGCGCTCGGTGCGCGGCATCGAAGCCGTCACGGCGGGCTTTTTGCCCAGCGTGGCCGATGCCGTGGTCAAGCTGCCGCGCTCGCAGACGGGCTTTTTCACGCTGGCGCAGTTGCTGGGCAAGCACGGCTATCACTCGCGCTTCGTGTATGGCGGCGAGTCCCACTTCGACAACATGCGCGCCTTCTTCCTGGGCAACGGCTTTGACGAGATCGTGGACCGTCCCAAGTTTGTCGACCCCGTGTTTGAAGGATCCTGGGGCGCCTCGGACGAGGACATGTTCAACCAGGTCGACCGCCTGCTGCGCGCGGACGGCGACAAGCCGGTGTTTACGCTGGCGTTCTCGGTGACCAACCATTCGCCGTGGGAATACCCGCCCGGGCGCATCCAGCCCGTGGGCGATCCGGCCACGGTGGACAACACGGTGCGCTACGCGGATTGGGCGTTGGGCCAGTTCTTCGACAAGGCGCGCAAGGCGCCGTATTGGGACAACACGGTGTTCCTGGTCATCGCCGACCATGACTCGCGCGTCTACGGTTCCATTCCCGTGCCGGTGCGCCATTTCCAGATCCCCGCGCTGATCCTGGGTGCTGGCATTGCGCCGCGGCAGGACGATCGCCTGGTCAGCCAGATCGACATGGCGCCGACGCTGCTGTCGCTGATCGGCCTGGACAACGTGAACCCCATGCTGGGCGCGGACCTGACGCAACGCGATCCGAACCGCGCGATGATGCAGTACGCGGACAACTTTGGCTATCTGCGGGGTGATCAACTGCTGGTGCTGGAGCCCTCCAAGGCGCCGCGCCAGTTCCGATACCAGGCCGCGCCGGTCGGCAAGGACGAAACATATGCACCGGTGGAGCCGGCCGATCCGGCGCTGACGCAGGAGGCGCTGGCGCACGCGTTGTGGGCAAGCTGGGCGTATCGCGAAGAGAAGTACCGCCTGCCATGAAGCCGATGACGATCAGAGCGGCTACCCCGGCCGCCTGCCTTGATCCTGCTCAATCCGCATTCCGCGGGCCAATAGCACACTGGCGGCCATGACAACGCCCAACCCTTCCTCGGGAGCTCCCCGCAGCGCATCCCCGGCGCTTTCCAGTGCCCCACAAGCCGCGCCGCGCCAGCGGCCCCGTCAGGCGATCCCCGTGCCGCGGGGCCGCCTGGCATGGATCACCGGCGTATTCAGTTCCGTCTGGCTCGCCGCCAACACGCTGTTCTGGTGCCTGCTGCTGTTGCCGGTCTCGCTGCTGAAACTGGCGTTGCCCTTTGCCGCGGTCAGGCGGCGCATCGATCCCATCCTGAACGGCATCGCCACCGCGTGGGTGTCGTGCAACACCGGCTGGTTCGTGCGCATCCAGCCGCAGGCCTGGGACATCCAGGGCAACAAGGACCTGCGTTACGCCGACTGGTATCTGGTCAACTGCAACCACCAGTCGTGGGTCGACATCTTCGTGTTGCAGTACTCGCTGAACCGGCGCATCCCGCTGCTCAAGTTCTTTCTCAAACAGCAGCTCCTCTACGTGCCGGTCATCGGACTGGCGTGGTGGGCGCTGGACTTTCCCTTCATGAAACGGCACGGCAAGGCAGCCCTGCGCAAGAACCCGGACCTCGGGCGCCAGGACCAAGAGGCCGCGCGCCGCGCCTGCGCCAAGTTTTCACTGGTGCCCACCAGCGTGATGCTGTTTGCCGAAGGCACGCGTTTCAGCGAAGCCAAGCGCGCGGCGCAGAACTCGCCTTACCGCCATCTGCTCAAGCCCAAGGCGGGCGGGCTGGCGGTGTCGCTGAATGCGATGGGCGCGCGGTTCCGCTCGATGATCGACGTCACCATCGCTTATCCGGATGGTGCGCCGAGCTTCTGGGATTTTGCCTGCGGGCGCGCAGGGCAGGTGGTGGTGCGCATGCGGCAATTGCCCGTGCCGCCCGCCTTCTGCGAGGCCGATTACTCGCGCGACAAGGCGTTCCGCACCACATTCCACCAATGGCTCGGCCAGCAATGGCAGGCCAAGGACGACGAGATCGAGGCGCTGGTTGCGCGTCCGGGGGCGCCGGCCGCGAGGGCGCCCGCCGCGGGATCGCCCGCCGCGGGATCGCCCGCCGCGGGATCGCCCGCCTCCACAAACCCGCCCGTCAACTAAAAAAGCCACGCAGCGGGCGCGCCGCTGCGTGGCTTTGTCTATGCCGTCTACGCCTCAGACGCGCGCGGGCAGCACCACGCCCGAGCACTCGCCGAAGCCAATACGTGGATAGCCCGCCTTCACGCATTCGGCGCGGATGATGATCTGGTCGCCGTCCTGCAGGAAGGTGCGCTTTTCGCCCCACGGCAGATCGAACGCGGTTTTGCCGCCATTGCTCAGTTCCAGCAGCGACCCCGCTTCCGAAGGCTGCGGGCCGGACAGCGTGCCGGTGCCCAGCATGTCGCCCGGCTGCAGGTTGCAACCATTGACCGTGTGATGCGTGATGAGCTGCGCGATGTTCCAGTAGGCGTCGCGGAAATTGCTGCTGGACAGCTTCACCGGCGGCTTGCTGGCGGCGCGCGATTGCTCGGTGGTCATCAGCACCTGCATTTGCACGTCGTACGCGCCCTTGGCCCGGTTGGCATCCGAAGCCAGGTAAGGCATGGGCTGCGGCTCGCCCGCGTCACGGTTCCACTGCGTGCGGAACGGTTCCAGCGCCTCCATCGTGACGATCCACGGCGATATCGTGGACGCGAAGTTCTTGGACAGGAAGGGGCCAAGCGGCTGATATTCCCAGGCCTGGATGTCGCGAGCCGACCAATCGTTCAGGATGCACAGGCCAAACACGTGCGAGTCCGCTTCAGCCAGCGTGATGCGTTCGCCCTGGGCGTTGCCGGTGCCCACGAAGATGCCCAGTTCCAGTTCGTAGTCCAGACGTGCGCACGGGCCGAATTGCGGCGCTTCGCCTTCGTTGGCGGGGCGCGTCTGGCCCACGGGGCGCGGGAATTTCTGGTCCACGCCGATGCTGGAGGCGCGGCCGTGATAGCCGATCGGCACCCACTTGTAGTTGGGCAGCAGGGGATTGTCGGGACGGAACTGCTTGCCCACGGCGGTGGCGTGGTGCACCGAGATATAGAAGTCGGTGTAGTCGCCGATGCGGGCGGGCGTGGTGTATTCGGCGTCGGCCTGCGCGACCAGCAGCGGTTCCACGGTGGCGCGCAGGGCGGCGCCTTCGCGCAGCGCGCGCGACAGGGCCAGGCGCAGCGCGCTCCAGTGCGATTGGCCCAGGGCCATCAGCGCATTCAGGCTGTCGGTGGCGCAGGCGGCCAACGCGTCCGCGGCCAGTCCTTCGAACGGCTGCTTGGCGGCCAGCGCGGACAGGTCCAGGATCTGGTCGCCGATGGCCACGCCGGGCCGGAAGGATTCCTGCGTGCCCTTGCGGCGGAATGCGCCGTACGGCAGGTTCTGCACGGGGAAATCCGACGTGTCCGAATTGGCGCTGGCGACCCAGCTCTTCAAGGACGGGTCGTGGGTTTCGTTGATCGTGGTGGTCATGGCTGCGTGTCTCTTTCGGTGTGTTTATGAGGGGCCGGCCCGGCGCATGCGCCTGCATGCGCCGGATGAATCAAACGCCAAACGGCGATGCGCTTATCGCGCATCGCCGCCGGCAACAAAGGCTGACGCGGTTGCGTCACGCCTTCGTGGGATCAAAGTGCTTTGCGATGCCCTGCCAGCACCGGTAGTAATCGCCCTGCAATTCTACCGACGCCAGCGCCTGCTCCGTCGGGCGGATAACGCGGCGGGTCTCGAACATGAACGCCATCGTGTCGCGGATGTAATGCGCCTTGCTGGTGTCCGCGTGCGACGCCTTTTCGAAGGTCTCTGCATCGGGGCCGTGGCCGCTCATGCAGTTGTGCAGACTGGCGCCGCCGGGCGCGAACCCGTCGGCCTTGGCGTCGTACACGCCCTGGATCAGGCCCATGAATTCGCTGGCGATATTGCGGTGGAACCAGGGCGGACGGAACGTGTTTTCCATGGCCAGGACGCGCGGCGGGAAGATCGCGAAGTCCATGTTGGCCGTGCCCGGGGTATCCGACGGCGCGGTCAGCACCGTGAAGATCGAGGGATCGGGGTGGTCGAAGCTGATCGATCCGATGGTGTTGAAGTGGCGCAGGTCGTACTTGTAGGGCGCATGCGTGCCGTGCCAGGCCACCACGTTCAGCGGCGAATGGTCGATCGACGCGCGCCAGAAGCCGCCCGTGAACTTCGCGATCAATTCAAAATCGCCGTCCACGTCTTCATACCAGGCCACCGGCGTCTTGAAGTCGCGCGCGTTGGCCAGACAGTTCGAGCCGATGGGACCCAGTTCCGGCAGGCGCAGCGCCGCGCCGAAGTTCTCGAGCATGTAGCCGCGCGCCGTGCCGTCCAGCAGCTCCACGCGGAATCGCACACCGCGGGGGATGACGGCGATCTCCAGCGGTTCCAGGTCGATGAGGCCCAGTTCGGTGGCCAGACGCAGCCGGCCCTCTTGCGGCACCAGCAGCAGTTCGCCGTCGGCGTTGTAGAAATAGCGGCCCTGCATCGAGCGGTTGGCGGCATACAGATGGATGCCCACGCCGCCTTGTTCGTCGGGGCCGCCATTGCCGCCCCACGTCTTCACGCCTTCCAGGAAGTCGGTGGGGGCGTCGGGAATCGGCATCGGGCTCCAGCGCAGCTGGTTCGGCGTGACCGGACCGTGGCCGAAGGTGCTCAGCCAACCCGTTGCGCCGTCGAACGCTTCAAAGGGCTTGTGCTGCGCGCCCGGACGGATGCGGTACAGCCACGAACGGCGGTTTTCCACGCGCGGCGCCGTGAAGGCGGTGCCGGACAATTGCTCGGCGTACAAGCCGTACGGACATTGCTGCGGCGAATTGCGGCCGGCGGGCAGGGCGCCGGGCAAGGCCTCGGTGGCACATTCGTTGCCGAAGCCGGTCTGATATTGCAGTTCCATGGAATCCTCCTGGGTGGCGGGCGCGGTGCTTGGCCGCGCAGCTTGATGTGGTGGCGGGACGGGCGCCGCCCGAGCCGATGTGCCATTGTCGGAAAAAATTCCTGTTGCGGCTACGGGAATGCAAAAATAGCGACTATAAATTTCGTGAATAGTAGGGGGCGCCGATGGCCGAACTGCGCGACGTGGATCTGAACCTGCTGCTGCTGTTTCAACACCTGCTGGAAGACCGCAACCTGTCCGCGGTGGCCCGGCGCATGGACCTGTCGCAGCCCGCCGTCAGCAATGCGCTGCGGCGTCTGCGCGTCGCGTTCGGCGACGAGCTCTTCGTGCGCACCGCGCAGGGCATGCTGCCGACGCCGCGCGCCCAGCGCCTGGCCGGGCCCGTCAGCGAGGCGCTGGGTCTGCTGTCGCAGGCGTTGCAGGACCAGGACGTGTTCGATGCCGCAACCAGCAGCCGGCGCTTTCGCGTCGCCATGACGGACGTCGGTGAAATCCACTTCATGCCGCGCCTCATGGAAGTCTGCGTGCAGAAGGCGCCGCAGGTGCGCATCGACTCGGTGCGGGTGCTGGGGCCGGATCTGCCGCGCGAGATGGAGTCGGGCAGGGTGGATCTGGCGATCGGCGCGTTCGATGAAATGGGGGCCGGCACGCTGCAGCGGATGCTGTTTCGGCAAGGCTACGCCACGCTGTTCCGCCAGGCGCATCCCACCGCGCATGCGGGCATGGGGATCAAGGCGTTTCGCGCCGAGCGTCACCTGATCGTGTCGCGCGCGGCGCCTTATGGACAGGTCAATCAGTCGATGGAGCGCGCGGGCGTGGACCTGGCCGAGCACTTCAGCGTGCCGCATTTTTCGGCCGTGCCCTACATCGTCAGCGCGACCGACCTGCTGGCCACCGTGCCGGAGAAGCTGGCGGCCAGCGCCGCCGCGCCGTTCGGCCTGCGCTTCATGACGCCGCCGCTCAAGGTGCCCGCACTGCAGACCAATATGTACTGGCAGCGCAGGGTGGATCGCGACGGCGGCAACCAGTGGCTGCGCGCATTGATCGTCAATACCTTCGCGGTGGGTTCATGAGGGCCCGCGCGGCGCGTTGACGCCGAGGCGGCTGGAGCCGCGCTGCCTCGATCGGGGCCGCGGTCCTTAAGCGGTCTGCGTCACGGATGCGCGGGCATGCTGCAACGCTTCCTTCAGCAGAGGCAGGTCGCCCAGGTGGTTCGCCAGCAGCAAAATCAGCGCCGCGTTCAGCTCCTGGCTCTGCTCGTTCGTCAGGTCGCGATGGGCGTCGATCAGCGCTTCATAGAAGTCGTCCGGCGCGCTCAGGTTGGTTTCGGTGATAAGCATGGTGACAACCTTTGGAATCACGTGCGGCCCGTCGCGCGCTGTACAGCGGCGGCAACGGCGTCGGCATTGAAGGCGCGCCAGCGCGCGGCGATGTGCTGGTCGGGGCGGATCAGGTAGGCGGTGCCGTCCTGCGCGTCGTAGCGCTTGGCCAGGCACCCCTCGCTGTCGCGCACCACGGCCACGTCCGCGGCCACGGCGGACAGGTCGCACTGGGTATCGGCCACCAGCACGGCCTTGACAGGCACCGGCGCCATCCGCAGCGCCTGCAACGCCAGCAGCGTGTCGCGGCCCGGCAGCGCGCCGCCGCAGAACACCGCCAGCACGAACTCGCCATCCAGTTGCGACAGCCACCAGCCCGCTTCGCCCCGAATCTGCATCGGCGCATCCAGCGCCACCGCGCCCGGCGCCATGCGGCCGGTAAAGGCGTCGGCATCCGGCGTGTTCAGCGGCGATGCGGCATACGTGGCCGGCAGCGAAAGCCGGCCACTGTTTACGAGCGACCGCGCAAACGGGTGGTCCTTGGCCAGGTTGAGCACCGCGTTACGGAAGCTGCGGCTGATGTCGCTCTTGGGCGTGATGAAGTCAGTGGCGCGCGACGAGTTCAGAATGTTCTCGTCGGCCGCGAATTCACGTTCGGCGCTGTAGCTGTCGATCAGCGTGTCGGGCGCCAGGCCGGCCACGACGAGCTTGAGCTTCCAGGCCAGGTTCTCGGCATCCTGCACGCCGCTATTGGCGCCGCGCGCACCGAACGGCGACACGCGGTGCGCGGAATCCCCCGCGAACACGATGCGGCCATGGCGGAACTTGTCCATGCGTTCGCACGCAAACGTGTACACGCTGACCCATTCCAGTTCGAATTGCGCGTCCGGACCCAGCAGCGCGCGGATGCGAGGCAGCACGTTTTCAGGCTTTACGGCTTCGACGGGGTCGGCGTTCCAGCCAAGCTGGAAGTCGATGCGCCAGACGTTGTCGGGCTGGCGGTGCAGGAGCACGGACTGGTTCGGATGAAAGGGCGGATCGAACCAGAACCAGCGTTCGGACGGAAAATCCGCCGTCATCTTCACGTCGGCGATCAGGAAGCGGTCGCGGAAGATGCGGCCGTGGCTTTCCTGGCCGATCAGCTTGCGCACCGGTGAGCGCGCACCGTCGCAGGCGATCAGCCAATCGGCATGCAGCGTGTAAGGCCCTTCGGGCGTTTCAACGGTCAGCGTTACGCCGTCATCGCCCTGCATGACGCCGGCGACCTTGTTCTTCCAGCGCAGCTCGATGTTGGGCTGCTGGCGGGCCTGCTCGTAGAGATAGCCTTCGGCGTAATACTGCTGCAGATTGATGAAGGCCGGTCGGCGGTGGCCGGGTTCAGGCAGCAGGTCGAAACGCCAGACTTCCTGTTCGCGGAAAAAAATCTTGCCCACGTTCCACGACACGCCCTTGTCGATCATGCGCTGGCCGACACCCAGGCGATCCCAGATCTCGAGCGTGCGCTTCGAAAAGCAGATGGCGCGTGATCCTGTGGACAAGCGGTAGTCGTCGTCCAGCACCACCACACGCACGCCCTGGCGCGCCAGGTCCAGCGCCGTGGTCAGGCCGACAGGGCCGGCGCCCACCACCACGACCTGATGGCGGGCCGGGTCGGCTGCCGTCTGGTCCGCGTGCTTTTCATAGGCGAACTCCATCGCCTGAAAGTCGATGTCTCCCACGGTTGTCTCCTGTGTGGGTCATTTTCTAGTTATGCGGACACGCTGCGCCGCAAGGGGCGCGCGTGTCCGGTTCTTGCTTGTCAGGTCAGGGAGGAGGGTCAGCCTTCCAGCTGGGCCCACATCTCCAGGTCGCGCTTGTCCGTCCAGATGCGCGGATGCGTGTGGCCCGAGGCCTCGTCAAAGGCGCGCGACACGTCGAACGGCATGCAGTGGTCGAAGATGAACCAGTCGCTGTAGCGCGGCTTCATGAAGTCGTAGACCTCGCGGTAGATCGTCTTCAGGTCCTTGCCCTCGGCCACGCCGCGGTTCACCGCGCCGTACAGGTCCGTCAGGAAGGCGCGCGTGCCGGCCAGACCCTGGCGAACTTCGGTGGCGTTCTTCAGTGCCGGGCCTCGGCCGGGCACCATCTTTTCGGCTTCAAAGCCCGACAGCGCGTCCAGCGTGGTGGGCCAATCGCGGAAGTAGGCGTCGCCGCAGTAGGGCGTGGACTGGTATTCGACCAAGTCGCCCGCGAACAGGATCTTCTGTTCGGGCAGCCAGGCGATGGTGTCGCCCTTGGTGTGGCCGCGGCCGACCTGCAGCAGCTTGACTTCCAGGTTGCCCAGGTTGACCGTCATTTCGCCCTTGAATGTCATGGTCGGCCAGACGAGACCCGGGGGAATCGATTCGGCGTTGCGGAACAGGCGGGGGAAGCGGCCGATCTCGCTGGCCTTGTCCTGTTCGCCACGCTCGGCGATCAGGTCGTAGGTGTCGCGGCTGGCCAGGATTTCCTGGGCGTTGTAGGCCGACGCGCCGAACACGCGCACGGCGTGGTAGTGCGACAGCAGGATGTACTTGATGGGCTTGTCCGTGACTTCGCGGATGCGGCGGATCACGTCCTGGGCCATGACCGGCGTGGCCTGGGTGTCGATCACCATGACGGCCTCGTCGCCAATGATCACGCCCGTGTTGGGGTCGCCTTCGGCCGTGTAGGCATAGGCGTTGTCGGACAGTTTTTCGAACGAGACGACCTTGTCGTCCATGTCCGCGTGCGAGGCGAATTGCTTGCTCATGGAGGCTCCTTCCACTTTTATAGGAATAGGGTGTGTGGAAGGAAATATAGCCCTGCGTTAGTTTTCGTGCAATACGTTTGCTATAAACGAATTCCCGAGTTGTAACGGTGGTTTCCCCAGGCGCGGCGGACCGGCAGAAGTCAATTCCGCTGGCATTTCGGGCAGTAGTAGGTGGCGCGCTGCCCCTGGACGAATCGGCGGATCGGGGTGGCGCAGACCCGGCACGGCAGTCCTTCGCGTTCGTACACGGCCGCGTGGATCTCGAAGTAAGCGCCCGGCTCGCCGCTGGCGCCCACGTAGTCGCGCAGCGTGCTGCCGCCGGAGGTCAGCGCGTCGGCCAGCGTGGCTCGCACCATGTCGGCCAGCCGCTCGCATCGGGCCAGCGACAGCTTGTTGGCGGGTGTCTTGGGATTGATGCGGGCGCGAAACAGGCTTTCCGACGCATAGATGTTGCCCACGCCGACCACCGCCATGCCGGCCAGCAGCACCTGCTTGATGGCGGCGGAATGGTTCTGGAAATGCCGGTGCAGCCAGGCCCCGTCGAACCGCGGGTCGAAGGGTTCGATGCCCAGCTTGGCCAGCAGCGGGTGCGCCTCGATGGGGCCGGCGGCGGCGTCGTGCCACAGCACCGCGCCAAAGCGCCGCGGGTCGTGCAGGCGCAGCACCGCGCCGTCAAAGATCCATTCGACATGATCGTGCTTGCGCAGGAATTCCCCGGGCGACACGCTGCGCAGCGAGCCCGACATGCCCAGATGCACGATCTGGGTGCCATGTTCGAAGCGCAGGAGCAGGTACTTGCCGCGCCGCGCGCATTCCAGCACCGTGCGTCCGCCGATCAGGGACGGCAGCTCCGGCGGGATGGGCCAACGCATGCGGGGTTCGTGGACAACCAGTCGCGACAGCGTCTGGCCGGTGATGATTGCGTCGATTCCTCGGCGCGTGGTTTCGACTTCAGGCAGTTCCGGCATGAGCCAGTGTAAGATCATCAATTGCGTGTACGAAGATTGTGCCATCAACCGGACGGGCCGCGTGAAGTCGTCTTTTAAACAAATGAATATCGGGATCGCCGCGTTGGGGCTTGCGCTGGCAGCAATCATGGCCCCGCCGGCCCAGGCCGCCGACGGCCGGACGCGTGACGCGACGGGGCCTCGGATGGCCCCGCAAAGCCGCCAACCTGAAACCGAAGTCATCCGCCTGCGCCCAGGCCAGCTTCCTTATGTATCGCTGACCGGCGATATCTTCTACCGCGTACTGGCTTCCGAAATCGCCGCCCAGCGGGGCATGTACGGCACCGCCGCCACCACCATGGTCGGTCTGGCCCGTGACACCGGCGATCCCCGCCTGGCCCGCCGCGGCCTTGAGTTCCAGCTTGCCGGCGGCAACCTGCCCGGCGCGCTGGACGCGGCCCGCGTCTGGGCCCGCTTGGCTCCCAACGACGTCGAAGCCAGCTCCACCGAGCTGGCGCTGGCGGCTGCCAATGGCCAGACCAAGGGCCTGGCCCAGGCGCTGCGCAAACGCATCGATTCCTCGCGCGACAAGCCGGCCGCCATTGGCCAGGCGCTTGCCGTGCTCAGCCGCCTTAACGACCGCCGCCTCGCGCTCCGCATCCTGGACGAGTCCCTGAGCGACAGCGTGCGCAAGCTGCCCGCGGCGCACCTGGCGTTGGCCGACGTGGCCTCGGCCGCCGGCGACTACGAACGCGCCGCGCAGGAATCCCGCGCCGCGCTGGCCGCCGATCCCAAATCCGAAGGCGCCGCCCAGCGCGTGCTGGAGTACGGTTCCAAGGTCGACCCCAAGCGCGCCCAAACCGAGGCCCGCGCATTCATCAACCGCAACCCGGGCGCCCGCAAGGTTCGCCTGATGCTGGCCGGCCAACTGGCCGACAGCGGCGATTACGACGCCGCCCTGGCCGAACTGCAAGCCATGTCGCGCCGGTCGCCCGAAGATTTCGACCTGCTCTTCATGCAGGCGCAACTGGCCTACAAGTCCGGACAGCTCCCGCAGGCCAAGACCCTGCTGCAGCAGTACCTGGATGTCCAGAACCAGCGCCAGCGGGCCACGGTCCCGGGCGCCACGGATGCCGGCGCGGCCGCCGCCGATGCCCACGTGCTGCTGGCGCGCATTGCCGAAGATCAGGGCAATTACGACGAAGCCATCGCAGAACTCGGCCGCATCGACGACCCCACGCTGCGCTATTCCGTGCGCATGCGCCAGGCCGCGCTGCGCGCCAAGAGCGGCCGCGTGGATGACGCGCTGGCCATGATCGACTCGGCCGGTCCGCAGGACGAAGAAGAACGCGCCCTGGGCGCGCTGACCAAGGCGCAGATCCTGCGCGACGCCGACCGCATCGGCCAGGCGGTCACCGCCCTGGAAGCCGCGGACCAGGCGCTGCCGGACACGGTCGAAATCAAATACGAACTGGCGATGCTGTACGAACGCCAGAACCGCCTGGCCGACCTGGAGCGCATGCTGCGCCAGGTCATCGCGCTGGATCCCGACCACGCCCATGCGTACAACGCGCTGGGCTACACGCTGGCGGACCACAATCAGCGCCTGCCCGAGGCCCTGGACCTGATCACGCAGGCGCTGGAGTTGTCGCCCAACGATCCGTTCATTCTGGACAGCATGGGCTGGGTCAAATTCCGCATGGGCGATACGACCGCCGCCGCGGATTATCTGCGCCGCGCCTACAGCGTGCGTCCCGAAGCCGACATCGCCGCGCATCTGGCCGAAGTGCTATGGGCGCAAGGCAAGCGCGATCAGGCCACGGAGCTGCTTCGCGCGGCCCTGCGCAAGGATCCCAAGAACAAGACGGTTCAAGATGTCGTGAAGCGCCTCGGAGTCAGTCTGTGACGGCAGTATTTGCAGGGTTGCGCGGCGCCGTGGGCGGCTTGCGCTGGATGGCGCTGGCGTTGTTGGCCTTTACGCTGGCGGCGTGCACGTCCTTGCCCAAGCCGATCGAAGGCGCCAGCGCCGACGCGTTTTCGCGCATTGGGCGCTTTGCCATCACCGTCAACGAAGAAAGCGGCAAGCAGAACGCGGTGCAGGGCGGTTTTTCCTGGTCCGACGATGGCCGCCGGTATGTGCTGGACCTGACCAACCCGCTGGGCTCGACCGAAGCGCGCGTGGAAGGCACGCCCGGCGCCGCCAGCCTGACCAAGGCGGACGGCACCCGGCTGGTCGCCGACAACCCCGATGCGCTGGCTGAAGACGCGCTGGGCAGCAGCATGCCGGTCTCCGGGCTGCGCGACTGGCTGCGCGGCAAACTGCCCGCAGATCCCGAAGCCACCGACGTGACCCGCGACGAACTGGGCCGTCCCGTGGCATTCGAACAGGGCGGCTGGCGCGCCAAGCTCTCCCGTTACGACGCGAAGGGCCCGCAACTGCTGGTGCTGGAACGCCAGGAGCCGGGACGCCGCATCCTGGTGCGGCTTGTCGTCAACCAGTCGTGACGCCGCGCGCCGCCAAGCGCCGCGCGTTGTGCTTAAGGGTAAACCCCTATCACATCCATGCAATTTCAATCAAGCAAACAACCGCCGCAAATTGGGCCGTGTTACCGCTTGAAATATATTGACTTGACTGAATAATTCTCCCTGCGCCGCGCCCAGTTCGCGCGCGGCGCAGCAATTCGGGGTCGACGCTCGTCTGCCGCCACCCTTTTGGAGAATGGCCAATGTTCAGGAACACACGCATCGCGACGGTGCTGTTGGGAATCATCGCGATCTTTTTCACCTTCCAGTTGGTGATTGGCGGCATGGGCTTCGTTGCCCTGCGGCAGACCAACCACGATGTCGAGCAGCTCTATCGCCTGTCGGCGCAGCAGGTCAACGCGGTAAATGCCGCGTCGCTGTCGCTCGTCGCGGCCCGTACGGACCTGAGCCGCTACGCCACGCGCGTCGCGCAGGGCAACACCGACGACAAGAGCTCGCTTCAAGCCGCGCGCCAGCGCATCGTGTCGGCCGACCGCGCCTTCCAGGGCTTCTCCGGCAGCCTGTCCGCTGAAGAAAAGGCCGAATCCGCCGCCATCATCGACGCCTACACCAAGCTCAGCACCAACCTGCAGAATGTGGGCCGCGTGCTTGAGGCCGGCGACATGGACGCCTACTTCAAGCAGGGCACCCAGTCCGTGCAAGAGCGCCTGATGAGCGAACGCGACGCGTTCGTCCTGCGCGCCGAGGGCGCCGGACAGACGGTCATGGACGAAATCTCCATGTTCCACACCCTGTTCAGCTCGCTGCTGGCCGGGTTGCTTGCGTTGGGCCTCTTGATGGCCGTGGGTGCGCACGTCCTCATCCGCCGCATGATCGTGCGCCCGCTGCTGGAAGCGGGCGAGGTCTTTCGCCGCATCGCCGAAGGGGACCTGACGCGCCGTGTGGCGGATCTGGGCAAGAACGAAATCGGTGCGCTGATCGGCGCCCTCAAGGCCATGCAGGACAGCCTGGTGCGTACCGTGTCGGCCGTGCGCCGCGGCGTTGACGAGATCAACGTCGGCGCACGCGAAATCTCGTCCGGCAACGCCGATCTGTCCAGCCGCACCGAAGAGCAGGCCGCATCGCTCGAAGAAACCGCGGCCAGCATGGAAGAGCTGGCCACGACCGTGAAGCAGAACGCCGACACCGCACGCGAAGCCAACCGCATGGTGGCCGCGTCGCAGGCGGTTGCACAGCGCGGCGGTGAGGCCGTGTCCAGCGTGGTGGAAACCATGCACGCGATTTCGGGCAGCTCGTCGCGTATCGCCGACATCGTGGGCGTGATCGATGGCATTGCGTTCCAGACCAACATCCTGGCGCTCAACGCCGCGGTCGAAGCCGCGCGCGCCGGCGAGCAGGGCAAGGGCTTTGCGGTCGTGGCCAGCGAAGTGCGCACGCTCGCGCAGCGCAGCGCCGCCGCCGCCAAGGAAATCAAGCAGCTCATCGAAGACTCCGCGCAGAAGGTCGGCGTGGGCTCGGAGCAGGTTGAAAACGCCGGCGCCACGATGCGCGAGATCGTCGAATCCGTGCAGCGCGTGACCAGCCTGATGGCCGAGATCTCGGCAGCCTCGGAAGAGCAGGCCACCGGCATCGACCAGGTCAATCGCGCCGTCTCGCAGATGGACAGCGTGACGCAGCAGAACGCCGCCCTCGTCGAAGAAGCCGCCGCCGCGGCTGGCGCACTGGAAGAGCAGGCGCGCCAATTGGCCGGTGCCGTTTCGGTGTTCAAGCTGCCGGACGGACAGGTCATCGACGCGCCCGCTGCCCGCCTTGGCGGCAGTGTGACGCCGCAATTGGCGTAATGCCGCCGGTGCGTGGCGCTGCCGCACGCGTAATGCCACGCATCGCATAGCGCCTCGGTCCGCCGCGGGCGCGCCAATCCGACGCGTCCTCACACGCGTCCTCACGCGTGTTCTCTCACGGGCTGGCCCGCCGCTTTTCACGGCGCGCCGGCCCGTCTCGCTAGAATGACGGATTGATCCGCTCCGGTTGTCTTTCGTGACCCTCTACGACGTTCCCGCTCCCGCCAAGCTGAATCTCTTTCTGCACGTCGTGGGCCGCCGCGCTGACGGCTATCACCTGCTGCAGACAGTGTTTCGCTTCATCGACCTGTGCGACACGCTGCACTTCGATGTGCGGTCCGATGGCGTCATCAGCCGCGCCACCGGCCTGCCGGGCGTTCCCGAAGACCAGGACCTCACCGTGCGCGCCGCGCGCGCCCTGCAGAAGGCCACTGGCACGCGCCAGGGCGCGCAGATCAGCCTTGAAAAGCGCATTCCGCAAGGCGGCGGATTGGGCGGCGGGTCCAGCGATGCGGCATCCGTGCTGATCGCCTTGAACAAGTTGTGGAACACGGGACTCTCGCGTCAGGAGCTGATGGCGCTGGCCCTGCCGCTGGGCGCGGATGTGCCTGTCTTTGTCTTCGGCCAGTCGGCATTTGCGCAAGGCATCGGCGAAGATCTCACCGCCGTGACGCTGCCCGAACGCGCCTATCTGGTAGCGCAACCTGATGCCAGCGTGCCGACTGTTGGAATATTTTCCGCGCCCGATTTGACAAGGGATTCTTCTTACATCACAATAGCGGACTTTCTTGCTTCGCAAACATTTTTGCCAAGCGAATCCAGCGGTGAGTTTGCCAAAGGATGCGCGCTTTACGGAAAAAATGATTTGGAGCCGGTGGTCTACCGTCTTTATCCTGAAGTGCTTGGGGCATCGCGGTGGCTTGCTGAACGGGGTTTTCCTGTTCGCATGTCGGGATCGGGCGCATGTTTATTCGCCGAATTTTCCGAAACATCGCAGGCTCTTTTGGCAGAACAAGAAATTACCGCTATAATGCGCGGCGCTGATAAAACATTCAGCCAAACGCATCCACGGTTTCGGTTAGTGCAGGCATGTACTGGGTTAGCTGAACATCCGTTGCGGAATTGGATTGCAAGATAGTTGGGGAGTCGCCAAGCTGGTTAAGGCACCGGATTTTGATTCCGGCATGCGAAGGTTCGAATCCTTCCTCCCCAGCCAACCGAATACATAAAAAAGCTGTTGAACACGCCTGTAAGACACTGGCCCGGGTTCAGCAGCTTTTTTATTTTCCGGATTCGCTGGTGCAAGTTGAACGCGCTGCACCAGGTATCACCCCGCAGGTGTCTCACCCGCATCAATCGTTAGTGTCTCAAACGACCATCGCATCATCCATCATGGCAAACGATAGCTTCATGATTTTCACGGGCACCGCCAACACTCGGCTGGCCGTGGACGTAGTCAACCACCTCGACATGTCCCTGGGAAAGATGACCGTCGGTCGTTTTTCGGACGGCGAGGTGATGGTCGAGATCAACGAGAACGTGCGCGGCAAGGACGTCTTCGTCCTGCAGCCCACCTGTGCTCCCACCAATGACAACCTGATGGAAATCATGGTGATGGTCGATGCCCTGCGCCGCGCGTCGGCCGGCCGCATCACCGCCGCGATTCCCTACTTTGGCTATGCCCGCCAGGACCGCCGCCCGCGTTCGGCGCGCGTGGCCATCTCGGCCAAGGTCGTGGCCAACATGCTGCAAGTGGCTGGCGTTGACCGCGTCCTGACCATGGACCTGCACGCTGACCAGATCCAGGGTTTCTTCGACATTCCCGTGGACAACATCTACGCCGGTCCGATCTTGCTGGGCGACATCTGGCGCCGCAATTTCTCGAACCTGGTCGTGGTGTCCCCGGACATCGGCGGCGTGGTTCGCGCCCGCGCGCTGGCCAAGCAGCTCGAAGCCGACCTGGCCATTATCGACAAGCGCCGTCCGCGCGCCAACGTGTCGGAAGTGATGAACATCATCGGTGAAGTCGACGGCCGCACCTGCATCATCATGGACGACATGGTCGATACCGCCGGCACGCTGTGCAAGGCGGCCCAGGCCCTGAAGGACCGCGGCGCCGGCGCCGTCTACGCCTATTGCACGCACCCCGTGCTCTCGGGCGGCGCCATCGACCGCATTGAAGCGTCGGAACTCGACGAACTCGTCGTCACCGACACCATTCCGCTCTCCGAGCAAGGCCAGGCCAGCAGCAAGATCCGCCAGCTGTCGTGCGCCGCGCTGTTGGGCGAGACCATCCTGCGTATTTCCAACGCCGAATCGGTCAGCTCGCTGTTCGTCGATTGACGCGTAGGCGTTGATCGGGCCACAGCCCAAATTTGCAGTTCTTTGCGCCTCGCTGGTCGCGGCAAGGCGCAAGCAAGCACGTCGCGCCCTTTGCGCGCCGTGAATTCAACCGGTGAAGTTGCTTCACCTTTATTGTTTCGGAGTTATCCATGAAATTTACTGCCACTGCGCGTAGCGTCCAGGGTTCGAGTGCGAGCCGCCGCCTGCGCCGCGCGGGCCGCGTTCCCGCCATTGTTTATGGTGGTACGGCTGCCCCCCTGAACATCGAACTCGACCACAACGAGATCTACCACGCGCTGCGTAAGGAAGAATTCCACGCATCGATCCTGCAAATGCAGCTCGAAGGCGCCAAGGATGAGCAAGTTCTGCTGCGTTCGGTTCAATGGCACGCCTACAAGCCGCAAGTCCTGCACGTTGACTTCCAGCGCGTTGACGCCAACCAAGCCCTGCGTACCAAGGTGCCGCTGCACTTCGTGAACGCTGAAATCTCGCCGGCTGTGAAGCTGAGCGGCGCCATCATCAGCCACGTGACGACCGAACTGGAAATCACCTGCCTGCCGTCGGCTCTGCCCCAGTTCATCGAAGTCAACCTGGCTGACGTGCTGGCAGGCGGTTCGGTCCACCTGGCCGACATCAAGCTGCCCATGGGCGTGACGTACGTCCCCCACGGCGGTGAAGACAACCCCCTGCTGGCCGCCGCGGTCACCAAGGGTGGCGCTGCCGCTGCCGACGACGCCGAAGAAGCTGCTCCGGCTGCCTAAGTCCTGCAGGAAAGCCCTTGCGGCTTTCCCGCGGCTTACGCCCGAAACCCTGCGTGTGCATTTGCATGCGCAGGGTTTTTTGGTTTAAACACCCCCATCATGTCTACTCCCATACGCCTCATCGTGGGACTGGGTAATCCAGGTCCCGACTACGAAACCACCCGGCACAACGCTGGCTTCTGGCTGGCCGACCATCTGGCGGACGATCTGCGCACTTCTTTTGCTCTCGAGAAGTCCTTTTTCGGCATGGTCGCCAAAGCGCGCCTGGGCGCGGACAACATCCTGCTGCTCAAGCCCAACACCTACATGAACCGTTCCGGCCAGGCGGTCGGCGCGCTGGCGCGCTTCTACAAGCTGACGCCCGAGGAAGTGCTGGTGCTGCACGACGAACTGGACCTCATGCCCGGTCAGGTCAAGCTCAAGCAGGGCGGTGGCCACGCCGGCCACAATGGCCTGAAGGACATCCAGGCCGCGCTCGGCAGCCCCAACTTCTGGCGCCTGCGCATCGGCATCGGCCACCCGCGCACGCTGGGTCTGGCGCAACAGGTCGCCGACTTCGTCCTGCACCCGCCGCGCCGCGAGGAACAAAAGGAAATCGAAGCCGTCATCGACCGCTGCCGCGCCGTCGTGCCGTCGATGCTGGCCGGCGACTTCGCACTCGCCACCCGCCAGCTGCATAGCGGCAACGAGTCCTGATGAAACAAGGCCAGCCCACCGGAAAGATGCGCTTTCGCAGCGAGATCGCCGACTTCTGGCGCTTCCTCCGCCGTCCGCATCCGCTGTCGCGCCTGCCGAACCGCGCCGGGGGCAGCGGGCTGCTTGCCGACTGGTGGCCTGGCATCGGACCGGGACGTCTGTTGGCCTGGGCCGCGGTGCTGTGGGCCATCAATCTTTTTGCGCTCGGGCCAGTGGCCGTTGTCGCGGCGGGATTGGGCGGCGTCTCGCATCGCCTGTATCCCCACAACATTCCGTGGCTGACCGCGGTGCTGTGGGCGCCGCTGGTCGAAGAGATGCTGTTCCGCTACGGCCTGCGCCGGCCGCGCCAGGCGCTGTGGCTCATTCCCGCGCTGGTGCCCGTCGTGCTGTGGGGACCAAAGCTCTGGACGGGCCTGCTGCTGGCTGCGTTCATCCTGCTGGCGGTGTGGGGCCTGCGCCGGCGTCCCGAGCCGCTGAAAGGCTGGGATACGAGCTGGCGCAGGTATTACCTGCAGCACTTCGGCGTGGTGTTCCATCTGATCGCGCTGACGTTTGCAGCGGTTCACCTTACCAACTTCGTCTACAGCAAGACCCCATACTGGCTGCTGCCGCTGCTGGTGCTGCCGCAGTGGCTGACAGGGCTGGTGCTGGGCTGGATCCGTATTCGGCGGGGCATCGGGGCAGCGATCCTGCTGCATTCGGTGTTCAATGCCGGGCCGATCCTGATGATCTGGCTGGTCATGCGCTACGCGCCGACGGCGGCTGGTTAAGTCTCGCGGCGCCGCCACATCGGGGCCACTTTGGGGCCGCATCACCCCCGCCCCTCAGGCGTCGTTTCACCCCGCCGGGGTAAACTACGCCGTTAACGCTCAATACCGTACTTACACAGGATTCCCATGGCTCTGCAATGCGGCATCGTCGGCCTGCCCAACGTTGGCAAATCGACACTCTTCAACGCTCTGACCCGCGCCGGCATCGCCGCCGAGAACTATCCGTTCTGCACCATCGAGCCCAACGTCGGCGTTGTCGAAGTGCCGGATCCGCGCCTGCAGAAGCTGGCTGAAATCGTCAAGCCCGAACGCATCCTGTCCGCCACCGTCGAATTTGTCGACATCGCGGGCCTGGTCGCCGGCGCGAGCAAGGGCGAAGGCCTGGGCAACCAGTTCCTCTCGCACATCCGCGAAACCGACGCCATCGTCAACGTCGTGCGCTGCTTCGAAGATCCCAATGTGATCCACGTTGCCGGCAAGGTCGACCCGATCGCCGACATCGAAGTCATCGAAACCGAACTGGCCCTGGCCGACCTGCAGACCGCCGAAAAGGCCCTGCAGCGCCACCAGAAGACCGCGCGCTCGGGCGACAAGGAATCGCAACGCCTCGTCGCCGTGCTGGAAAAGTGCATCGCCCAGCTCAACGAAGCCAAGCCCATCCGCGCGCTGGACCTGACCACCGAAGAAAAGGCCGACATCGCCCAGCTCTGCTTCATCACCGCCAAGCGCGCGATGTACGTGGGCAACGTCGCCGACGACGGCTTCACCAACAACCCGCTGCTCGACCGCCTGACCGAATTCGCCGCCGCCCGCAACGCGCCCGTCGTGGCCATCTGCGCTGCCATCGAATCCGAAATCGTCGACCTTGACGACGCCGACCGCGAAGCCTTCCTGAAGGACATGGGCATGGAAGAACCGGGCCTGAACCGCCTGATCCGCGCCGCCTTCAAACTGCTGGGCCTGCAAACCTACTTCACCGCCGGCGTAAAGGAAGTCCGCGCCTGGACCGTGCCGATCGGCGCCACCGGCCCCCAGGCCGCCGGCGTCATCCACACCGACTTCGAACGCGGCTTCATCCGCGCGCAAACGATCTCGTACGAGGACTACATCACGTACAAGGGCGAGCAGGGCGCAAAGGAAGCCGGGAAGATGCGCGCGGAAGGCAAGGAATACATCGTGCAGGATGGCGATGTGATGAATTTCTTGTTTAACGTCTGACGATTTTTGCTGGATCTCTCGGTCTGCTGAGAGTTCCTATTGTTCATCGAGATCCAGAAAATTCGGGGGTAGCGTTGGGGGTACTTGTGTTCAACCGTGGGGGTACATCTCCCCGCAGTGGAGTCCAACGATGCCTGAAAACCTACTCGCCGACCTCAAGGTCAGGTCGGCCAAATCGACTGATCGAGACTAGAAACTTTCAGACGGCGGCGGCTTGTTCCTGCTGGTCAAGCCCACGGGCGGCAAGCTCTGGCGGTGGAAGTGCCGCCTGCAAGGCAAGGGGAACCTCTTTGCCATTGGCGGCTTTCCTCAGGTAAGCCTTGCGGAGGCTCGCGCTGCCCGCGAGAAAGCGCGTGCCTTGGTCAAGCAAGGCATCCATCCTGCCCATGAGCGGCAGCAGGTCAAGCAGCGCAACCTCGAAGCGCTGGAGGAACGCGAGCGCGCAAAGGAAAGCTCGTTCGCCAAGGTGGCGCAGGCGTACCTGGCCGAGATCAAGCCAGTCTTTGCGCTCAGTTCCTACCGCACGAAAGATTCCCGCATCAGGAAGTACCTGTCGCCCAAGTTCGATGGGATGCCGATGAGCGACATTGGGGTGAAGCAGATTCGCCCGCTGCTAGAGGAGTGTAAAGCCCACGGCGCGTGGGCAGCCATCCACGTCAATGACGATCTGTCGACGATCTTTGAGTTCGCGGGGGTGCGGCGGCTGGTCGTGCCCAATCCGATTCCCAGTCTTCGTGGGCTGCTGCGCGTGCCGTTCAGCGAGAGCAAGGCGGCGATGACGCGAGAGCAAATCCAGAAGTTCTATCAGGAGTTGCGCGGCTACCGGGGCTATCCGGAAACTTCGCTGTGCCTGCGGTTGGTTGCGCTGACCGCCTGCCGTCCAGGAGAAGCGGCGGATGCCGAGTGGGACGAATTCGACTTTGAGAATGCGCTGTGGCGTCGCCCTGCGGCGAAGATGAAAGCGCGGCGAGACCATGTCAGCCCGTTGTCTGCGCAGGCAGTAGCAGTGCTGAAAGACTTGCAGCATAACACGGGTGGAGGGCGCTATCTGTTTCCGCACCGAAGCGGAAAGGGCTTCACTACGCCGAATCGGCTCACCTACGCCGTGCGCGACATGAACCTGGGCCGGGGCTCCACGCCGCATTGCTGGCGGACGACCGTTTCAACCTGGGCCAATGAGAACGGGTCCCGGCCTGATGCGATTGAACGACAACTTGCCCACGTGGAAAGCAACAAGGTGCGGGCGACGTACAACAAGGCGTTGCTGCTGGATCAGAGAAGGACGCTGTTGCAGGACTGGGCGGACTATCTGAGTGCGGCGGAGGGCAGCGGCACAGTATAGGGAAAAGTTGGCCGGATGTTGCAGAACGAATGGACAGGGGCGGCCTTTCCCTTTTCTAGTTAGGGCCATTGTCCCTTGAGTGCCGTTCCCTTGTTCGAAGAATGGGCGCAGGGAAATAGGGTAATCAATTTGGGATATTGAGGTAATTTTTATTGGCTTACCCCATTTTGTGTCGCCGTATCATGGTTTCCCTGGTTGTTCGGCAATGTTTATCAGTGAATGATATTATTGTAAGTTAACGTGTCTTTGGATTTATGCGCATGAAACGCTGCATTGTCGGTGTTCGGCAACTGGATCGCCCGCCCCAGCAGGGCGGCGAGGTTCCCAGCATCTGGTTCCCATCTTTGGCGTCGCTGGCAGCCGTGTTGTCTGATGACAACCGCCGTCTGCTGCGCCTGATCCATGACAAACAGCCAAAGTCTTTGACGGAACTGGCCGAACTCAGCGGCCGCAAGGTGTCGAACCTATCGCGCACATTGCGGATGATGGCGGACTATGGGTTGGTTTCGTTGCAGCGCAATGTGCGGGATGTTCAGCCTACCGCGCTGGCGACCAAGTTTCTAGTGGTGCTGGATTGATGCCCAGCTCATGGATTGCCATAAAGCAGCGAGCTGGATGGGCGCGTCGACCCGCGTCCGTGAGTTCTCCAAAGATCTGTAAAACTAGCCAGTTTGCCCCTTGTACTTCATTGTTCGCCCGAGCGTAGCGTAAAAATTTCATGCCTCTTTCCCAGCCTCCCGCCCCCGGTTCCCGCGCCCTGATCCGCGACGAAGAATGGCTCGTCCAGCACGCCGATCAATGCGCCCAAGGTGGCTGGCAACTGTCCTGCATCGGTGTGTCGGAAACCGTGCGCAATCGCCACGCCCTGTTCCTGACGGCGCTCGATGACGTCACCCTGATCGACCCGGCACAGACCGAGTTGGTGTTCGACGACTCTCCCGGCTTCATGGCTGCACGGCTGGCGATCGAAGCCCGTCTGCGCCAATCTGTCGTGCAAGGAGATGCCCTGGTGCTGGGGCAGCAGGCCGTGATGGACACCTTGCCCTTCCAGCTCGACCCGGCCCACCATGTGCTGCAGCAACTGCGTCCCCGCCTGCTCATTGCCGATACCGTCGGCCTGGGCAAGACCCTTGAAGCAGGTGTTCTCAGCGCCGAGCTGATCCGCCGCGGCCGTGCCCGACGCATCCTCGTGGTCACCACCAAAAGCATGATGCGTCAGTTCCAGCAGGAGTTCTGGAACCGCTTCACCATCGCCCTGACGCGCCTGGATTCGGCTGGCATCCAGCGCATCCGCCGGCAGATCCCGGCCAACCACAACCCTTTCAGCTACTACGACCGCACCATCATCTCGGTCGATACGCTCAAACGCGACAGCGAATACCGCCACTACCTGGAAAGCGCGTGGTGGGATCTCATCATCATCGACGAGGCCCACAACGTCTCTTACAAGGGCAATCGCACCCAGAGCAACCGCCTGGCTGACCTGTTGGCTCAGCGCTCCGATGCGCTCATCCTGCTTACCGCCACACCACACAACGGCAAAAAGGAAAGCTTCGCCAGCCTGGTGCGCATGCTCGACCCCACCGTGCTGCCGCCCAGGGCCGACTACACCCGCAGCGACGTGGAGCACCTGTTCATCCGCCGCTTCAAGAGCGACGTGCGCGAACAGATGAAGCAGGATTTCCCCGAGCGCCAGGTCTTCAAGCTGGCCGTTCAGGCCAGCGCCGCCGAGAACCTCGCTTTCGATACCCTGGCCGAACTCAAGCTCGTCAGCGATGGTAGCGGCGCGCGCGACGGCACCATGCTGTTCCGCACCGTACTGGAAAAGGCACTCTTCTCCTCGCCCGCCGCCTGCCTGCAAACGCTCAAGGAGCGCATTCGCCGCCTGGAAGTCCGCGATGCAACTCATCCCGACCTCGCTTCGCTGCGTGACCTGCAAGCCCTCGTGCAACAGATCGAACCTGCGCAGTTCAGTAAGCTGCAACATCTCATCGCCCAACTCAAGGGCGACCCGCATTGGCGCTGGGACGGCCGTGCCGCCGATGACCGCCTGGTGCTCTTCACCGAGCGCATTGAAACCCTGAGATTTCTGCAACAACACCTGCCTGCCGCGCTGGGCCTGAAGGCAGACGCCATCGCCATCCTGCACGGCCAATTGCCCGATCAGGACATCCAGCAGACAGTCGAGGACTTTGGCCGCGGCCATTCGCCGCTGCGCCTGCTCATCGCCTCCGATGTGGCTTCCGAAGGCCTGAACCTGCACTACCAGTCGCACCGGCTGATCCACTTCGATATTCCCTGGTCGCTGATGGTGTTCCAGCAGCGCAACGGCCGCGTGGACCGCTACGGCCAGACGCAAGCCCCCAAAATTGGCTACCTCTACACCCAGCCCAACAACGAGCGCGTCCGGGGCGATCTGCGCTACCTGGAAATCCTCATTGAGAAGGACGAGCAGGCCGCCCGCAACATCGGCGACCCCTCCGCCTTCATGGGCCTGTACGACGAAGACGCCGAAACCCTCGAAGTCGCCAAGGCCATCGAGGCCAACACCACCGCTCAAGCCTTCGTCGAACAACTGGCGGGCGGCGACGTCGATCCCTTCGAACTGCTCTGGGGCGATGCCGCCAACAGCGTGACACCACCTTTGGGCGAACCGGTGCCTTCCACCACGCGATCCCCCACCGCTACGTTGCCCAGCCTGTTCGCTGGTCACTATCACTATGCCCGCGACGGCCTGCGCTGGCTGCGCCAGCATCAACCCGAGCAGCAACCCGCGGTGCAAGCCGACGACGCCACCCGTACCCTCAGCTTCCAGCCGGGGCGTGACCTGACGCAGATTCTGGAGCGCGACCTCGCTCCGGAAATGTGGCCCACAGACAATACCTTTGCCCTCTGCGCCGACAAGCGCACGGTCGAGGCCGCTATCGCCCAATCCCGCGACGGCAGCGACTGGCCGCAACTGCACTATCTTTGGCCGCTGCACCCCATCACCCAATGGCTGGACTACAAGCTGATGGCCGCCTTCGGCCGCCAGCGCGCTCCGCTGCTGCGCGTGCCGCAAGGCCTGCAAGCGGGTGAAGCCATCATCCTCGTGCTGGCCCAGGTGCCCAACCGGCGCGGCCAGGCCATGCTGGCCGAATGGCTGGGCGTGCAACTCGATGCGCGGGACCAGGTACAGGCCGTGCTGAGCCTGCCCAATACTCTTCACCGCACCGGGCTGGACGGCAGCCAGAACCCGGCCCCGGCCAACGATGGCCATGCCCCCGACAGCCGCCTCTGGCAGCAAGCCTTGCCTGCCGTCATCCGCGCCGCCGAAGCGCATCTGCGCCCCATCAAGCAGGCATTCGATGCCGACTGCCGCCAGCGCCTGGACCAGGAACTAAGCAAGCTGGCCACCCTGCGCGACAAGCACCTCGCGCAGATGGAACTGGAACTGGCGCTGGGCGGCATCGAACAAGTCCGCGCCGCCCAGCGCCAGCAGCGCGAAAGCGCCACTGCCGACCTGTTCGGCCAATACCAGCAATGGGTGCGCGACACGCTGCAACTGGATGATCGCGCCCAGTTCACCGTGGTTGCCGCCCTGGTTTCCCAACAGGACGCAGCACGACAAGACGTGGCGCAAGGAGCGGCCCAATGAGCTTCACCATCAATGGCCTGAGCAACGCCAACGAGTTCTACAGCCAGCACTACCTGGACGACATCCTGGTCAAGGATCTCAAACCGCTGTTCGATCAGTGGAAGGAAAAGGGCAGCAACAGCCCCGTCGCCCGACTCAGAAGCGCCAGCGGCGCCAACGGCTATTTCCGCGACCGCGAGCGCTTCCTGGGTGAAAAACGCCCTGAGACACGCGCGCGCCTGCTGCACGATCTGGCCCAGCCGCTGCTAGCTGCGCTCGATTACGAATTGCAGCCGCACACCCTGGCCCTGGCCGACGCCGGCCGCGAAGGCGAATTGCCCGTGCTGGCGCTGTACCGTGACGCCAAGGGCCATCCATTGCTGACCATCGCCACAGCGTTGGCCCTGCCAGGCGACGAAGACACCGCGCCGCTGCAACTGCCCCCGCGTGACGGCAAAGGCGCCAAGACCGGCCGTCACCAGGCGGACTGGGAAGAAACCCTTTCTCGCCGCCTGTTCGCCGACGACACCCCGCCACGCTGGGTGCTGCTGGTCCACCACGAACAATGGCTGTTGATCGAACGCAGCAAATGGGGCCGCAAGGCCCTGCTGCGCTTCGACCTGCCAGAACTGTTCGGCCCGCGCGACGAACACAGCCTGCGGGCCTTTTGCGCCTTGCTCGGCAAACAGTCCGTGCTGCCCGCCGAAGGCGGCGCGGCCCTGCTCGACAGCCTGGACGACAGCTCCCACAAGCACGCCTTCGAGGTCTCCACCGACCTCAAATACGCCCTGCGCGAGTGCATCGAACTGATCGCCAACGAGGCCATCCGCTACAAGCGCGAAGTCAGCAAGGAAAAGATCTACGAGCGTACAGACACCGACCTGGCCGACCAGCTCAGCCGTGAAAGCCTGCGCTACATGTACCGGCTGCTGTTTCTGTTCTACATCGAGGCCCGCCCCGAGTTGGGCTACGCCCCGATCCAGGCTGAAGCCTATCTGAAGGGCTACAGCGTCGAGCACCTGCGTGAGCTGGAACAGACCCCGCTCACCACCGACCAAGCCCGCAATGGCTTCTACTTCCACGATAGCCTGCAACAACTGTTCGGCTTGATCTGGCAGGGCTTCCCGCGGAGCGATGCCGACAGTGGGCAGCAAGAACTGGGCACCGGCATTGAGCCGGCACCGGGCGACATCGCGCAAGGCAGTGGCTTCACCATCGCCCCGCTGCAAGGCCACCTGTTCGACCCGGAACGCACCCGGCTGTTGAACAGCGTCAAGTTGCGCAACCATGTCTTGCAACGCATCGTCGAGCTGATGTCGCTCTCGCGTGGCAGCAGCGGCAACGGTTCGTCCAAAAACAGCCGCCCTGGCCGCATCAGCTACGCCACCCTGGGCATCAACCAGCTCGGTGCCGTGTACGAGGCGCTGCTCTCCTTCCGTGGCTTCTTCGCCGAAGAAGACTTGTATGAAGTGCGCCGCGACCCCAAGGCCAAAAAGGCCAGCAGCACTGAAGACGACGAAGACGAACTTCCCGATGACAGCGACGACACCCCGCCCGCCAGCGCCCGCGAAAAACGCAAGGACGCCGAACTAGACCCGCTGGAAACCGCCTATTTCGTGCCTGCCAGCGCCATCGGCCAGTACAGCGACGCTGAACGCCTGTTCGGCGGCGAACCGCGTCGGCATCCCAAGGGCCGCTTCATCTACCGCCTGGCTGGCCGCGCCCGCGAAAAATCCGCCAGCTACTACACCCCGGAAATCCTTACCCGCTGCCTGGTGGAACACGCCCTGCGCGAAATCCTGCCCGGCAAATCCGCCGACGACATCCTGCGCCTGACCCTCTGCGAACCCGCCATGGGCAGCGCGGCCTTCTTGAACGAAGCCGTCAGCCAGTTAGCCGAAGCCTATTTGCAGGCCAAACAGAAGGAACTGGGCCAGAGCATCCCCCACGACGACTACGCGGCGGAGAAACAGCGGGTCAAGATGTACATCGCCGACACCAACGTGTTCGGCGTCGATCTCAACCCCGTGGCGGTGGAACTGGCCGAAGTCTCGCTCTGGCTCAACGCCATCTTCAAGGGCGGCCATGTGCCCTGGTTCGGCCTGCAACTAGTGGCCGGCAATTCCCTGGTCGGCGTGCGGCGCGACGTCTTCAGCACCGCGCAACTCTCGCCCGGCCGGGGTGAGAAGGACATGCCGGAGCGCGACTGGCGCTGCGCCGTGCCGCGTGTCCTCGCGCTCTCGGAGACACCTGCCGCCACCGATATCTTCCACTTCCTGCTGCCCGCCGATGGCATGGGCGCCGTCACCGACAAGGTGGTCAAGGCACTGGAACCTGCCGCCTTCGAACGCTTCAAGCAATGGCGCAAGGCCTTCACCGCCCCGCTGGAATGCAGCGAAATCACCCGCGTGCAGGCCATCGCCCAGGCCGCCGAAGCGCTCTGGCAGCAGCACGCCCAGGAACTGGCCCGCGTGCGCCGCGCCACCAGCGACCAACTGCACGTCTGGCCCAGTACCGACGCCAACCGTGCGCCCACCACCACCGCGCAGAAGGACGCCACCTTCCAGCGCGAAATGCTCAGCGAGGCGCAGAAGAACGCCAGCCCCTACCGCCGCCTGAAGCTGGTGATGGACTACTGGTGCGCGCTCTGGTTCTGGCCGTTGGACAAGGCTGATGATCTGCCCAGTCGTGAGGAATGGTGGTTCGTACTGGAAACCGTGCTGCTCGGCAACGCCAGCCTAGCCGCCAACACAGACGGCAGCGACCTGTTCCCGGAAACCATGCCGCAAACCACGCTCGACCTCGCTCCCGAACGCGACCGCTACGGCCATGTGGACATTGCCGCGCTCATTGAAGCCTTGCCACAATTACAAGTGGCGCAAGCCGTCACCCAGCAGCAGCGTTTCTTGCATTGGGAACTGGAGTTCGCCGACATCTTCCGCAACCGTGGCGGCTTTGACGTGGTGCTGGGCAACCCGCCGTGGATCAAGGTGGAATGGAACGAGCAAAGCCTGCTCTCCGACTTCGACCCGCGCTTTGCCATCCGCAAACTCAGCGCCAAACAGACCGCCGACCAGCGTGAGGCTGCGTTCACCGCCATGCCGCAGGCCCGTGCCGACTATCTGGCCGAATGCGTGGCCACCGAAGGCATGGGCGAGTTTCTCAATGCGATGCAGAACTACCCGCTGCTCGCAGGGCAGAAGGCCAATCTGTACAAATGCTTCCTGCCGCTGGTGTGGCGCGTAGGTAGTGGCGTGCAGGCGCTGCTGCATCCAGAAGGGCCGTATGACGATCCGAAGGGCGGGAAACTGCGTGTGGCGCTGTATTCGCGCTTGCGGGCGCATTACCAATTTGCAAACGAACGCTTGCTCTTTGCGGAGGTGGATAACCATACGCGATACAGCATCAATGCTTATGGCCCGAAGCTCCCAACACCTCGGTTTGTGACTGTTGCCAATTTGCTTGACCCATCTACGCTCTCCCGCAGCTTGGAACATACCGGTGCAGGTTTGATCCCGGGCATGAAGACCGAGCAAGGAAAGTGGGAGCTGGCCGGCCACGCCCACCGCATCATCGAAGTGGACCAAGCCCTGCTCGCCACCTTCGCCAAACTCTACGACGCACCCGGCACGCCACCCTTGCAGGCCCGCCTGCCCGCCGTCCACAGCCATGAACTGGTCTCGGTGCTGGAGAAGTTCGCCCACGCACCGCGCCGTCTAGGCGACTTGTCAGAACAATATTTTCCTTCGTATATGTTTGACGAAGCGGGTGCTCAAAAAGACGGATCCATCCGCCGCGAAACCGGCTTCGTCGCCACGCCTGACGACTTCGTGCTCTCCGGCCCGCACTTCTTCGTCGGCAACCCGCTCAACAAGACCCCGCGCGCCGTCTGCGACTCCAACAAGGCCTACGACCAGCTCGACCTCGAACACCTGCCCGACCACTACCTGCCGCGCAGCAACTACCGCCCCGCATGCAGCTCCGCCGAATACGCCCGCCGCGTGCCGCGTGTCAGTTGGGTGGAGGAAGGGGAGGTCAAGGCTAAGTCGGTAGCAGATTATTACCGTTTTGCGATCAGACGGATGTTTAATGCTTCAGCAGAACGCTCGTTGATTTCGAGCATTTGTCCCCCGAAGGCGTCCCATATCCATCCAGTTTTATCTTTAACGTTTAGTAATCTGAATGATTTGCTGGATTTCTCCTCTATCGCCAACTCTCTTCCACTGGACTTTGTGCTTCGTTCCACAGGTAAAGCGGATGTTTACGAGACTACACTGCGTAGTTTCCCAGTTTCTTCATCTGCTGGTCTGCGGCTTCGAGTACTCGTTCTCAACTGCCTCACCACCCACTACACCGACCTCTGGCAATCCTGCTGGCAACCCGAATTCCAGCAAGACCAATGGGCCAGCGCCGACCCGCGCCTGCCGCAGGGCTTCTTTGCCAAGCTCACCCCCGAATGGCAGCGCCACAACGCCCTGCGCAGTGACTACGCCCGCCGCCAAGCGTTGGTGGAAATCGACGTGCTCGCCGCCCAGGCCCTGGGCCTGACCCTGGACGAACTGCTGACCATCTACCGCGTGCAGTTTCCCGTCATGCGCCAGTACGAACGCGACACCTGGTTTGATGCCACCGGCCGCATCGTCTTCACCGCTAGCAAGGGCCTGGTCGGCGTCGGTCTGACTCGCAAGGCCAACCGCAAGGACGCCGAATGCACCGTCGTCACCCCCGACGGCATCCGCCAGCCGCGCCGCCTCGGCTGGGAAGATATCCAACCCAAGCTCATGCCCGACGGCACCCTGCACCCCCAAGTCCCCGATGGCACGGTGATCGAACGCCCCATCACCGACACCACCCAACCCGGCGGCCCCATCGACCGCACGATCCGCTACACCGCTCCCTTCACCCTGGCCGATAGGGAGGCGGATTACCGCGTGGCGTGGGAACATTTCAGCCACTCGTCGCCCGGCGACCAGCCACATGCGCATGCCGATGGCAGCGCGAGTCCAGATCGAGGACAAATCCCATGAGCAAGAAGAACTCCATTAGCACGCTGAGCATTGATGGCTTCAAGTCCATCCGCCACTTGCAAGACCTGCGTCTGGGTTCGCTCAACGTCCTGCTGGGCGCCAACGGTGCAGGCAAGAGCAGTTTCGTGTCCTACTTCCGCATGCTGAGTGAAATGGTGGAAGGCCGGCTACAGAAATGGACAAAGCAGCAGGGCATGGCGGATCGCATTGTCAGCTTTGGTATCAAGGAAACCGATCAGATCGAGTCCTTCGTTCGCTTTGGGTTGAACGGTTACAAGTTCGCCCTGGATACCACCGTCGATGGTGGCTTCGTCTTTACCGAGGAGAAGTTGTTTTTCGATGGCCCGTACTACGGACCTAAATGGATCGACTTGGGAAGTGGGCATCAAGAAGCAAAGCTCAAGGAAAAGTTCCTGGCGCAGTCATCAGGAAGTGAGGCTGACTATTGCTATAGCTCCATTTCGAACTGGAAGGTGTTCCACTTCCACGACACCAGCGATACCGCTGGCGTCAAACGCTGGGGTGACTTGCAGGACAACGATTTTCTACGGCCCGATGCCTCCAATCTGGCCGCCTATCTATTCCGGCTTCAGGAAGATGATCCGGAGGTTTATGAGCAAATCCGCAAGACGGTACAGCTTGCCATTCCATTCTTCGACAATTTCGCCCTGAAGCCGCGAAAAATAAAAGGCGACGACGAGCAAATCCGCCTGTTGTGGCGCCAGAAAGACAGCGATTACAGGTTCTGGCCCAGCCAACTGTCGGACGGATCCATCCGCTTCATCTGCCTGGTGACAGCGTTGCTGCAACCCGACCCGCCCTCGACCATCATCATCGACGAGCCGGAGCTTGGCCTGCATCCGTACGCAATCACGCTGTTGGCATCGCTGTTGCGCTCGGCATCGACACGCATGCAGGTCATCGTGTCCACGCAGTCCGTGCCATTGGTAGATGAGTTTTCGGTGGACGATCTCATCATCGTCGAGCGCGAGCAGGGCGACACGGTGTTTAAGCGGCTGGATGAAGAAGAACTCCAGACCTGGCTTGAGGACTACACCCTGGGCGAATTGTGGGAGAAGAATATTCTGGGCGGGAGGCCGCGCAAATGATCCGAGTACATGTCGTTTGCGAAGGGCAAACTGAGGAAATGTTCGTCAGTCAGGTGCTAGCCGAGGGATTCGAAGCACAAGGCATTTATCTGGTGCCCGCATTGATTGGAAAGCCCGGCCATAAGGGTGGCAACGTCCGCTTCGAACGTGTGCTGACCGACGTACAGAAACGCCTGTTGGGCGACAGGAAAGCGTGGTGCACGACGTTCTTCGATTTCTACGGATTGCCAGAGGCGTTTCCCGGAAAGGCGGAGGCAAGTTCCTTACATGACGCGAACCAAAAGGCCGAGTGCTTGCAGCAGGCAATGACGGTGGGCCTGCGCAGCAGGATCGGCGATGATGCCATGCGGCGCTTTATTCCCTATGTACAGATGTACGAATTCGAGGGGCTATTGTTCAGTAGTCCGGAACAACTGGCAATCGGCATTGGGCAATCCGACTTGGGCGAACAGTTCCAGCACATACGCAATAGCTTTGATACGCCAGAGGAGATCAACAACAGTTCCGTCACAGCACCTAGCAAGCGTATTCTCAGTTTGTTCGATGGTTACGAAAAGCCTCTGCATGGATCACTTGCTGCGCTGGAAATGGGACTGCCCACCATTCGCAGGGAATGTCCACGCTTCGATGCGTGGCTGAGGCACATCGAAGCGCTGCAGTCGCCATGATGGATAACGCATGACACAACTTCGTTATCCGGCAGACCTGCCAGTGACCGTCGAGGACTTCCACGCCTGCGGCTTGAAAGAAGCCCTGCAGGCAATCGCGCCCGATGATTTCGGCTATTCAGCGCTTTGGACAGCCTTGTCCAAAGCAGCTAGGTCATCCATGGAGTCTGATCGTCAAACGCATGCCAAGGTACTTTGGCTGTTGGCCGATGCCAGTTCGATGATGCTGCGCCCGAGCAGCTTGACCGATCCATTCAAGCCATTTGCAGTCTTTCATGACCGTCGATCTGCGCTGCCAGAGGACTTCAGTGCGGACGATTTGTCGTTCTTCGCTGAAGTGATTGAGCATATTGACCATCCGCTACTAAAGGCTCGTCTGGCTGATTTGCTCTGGCTGGTTAGCAAGCCGCGGAATGTCCAGCATGCGCTTGTTGCTATCGATGCCTACCGAGCCGTACCTCTGGAGCCCGACCACTGGATAAGGGATGGCCAGGAGTGCTGGAAACGTGCTTTCGCGCTAGCACTTACCTTGGGAAAGGGTGCGGGTAATCGAATCGAAGACATGCTGGCGACGATGCTGGACAGACTGTTTTCCACCAGCACTCAGGAACAGTTCTTTGGCGTGAAACTCGCCAGGTCGCTGCGGAACAATCGCTTGGCCAAACATCGGGGTACAGAGGTTGCGGAAAAGCTTGAAGCATTGGCACATAAGTTTGGGCAGGCAAGTGATGTCTTCGGGGCACGGGCGTATTTTGAGGAGTCAGCCCTATGGTTCCATTGGTTGGGCCAGCAGCCCAAGCACGCGGAAATGACCGTTGCCGAGGCGGAGACCTACGTCCGTGAAGCAATGTTCCATACGTCCGGCGCAGCGCCATCAAACATGGTCGCCAACAGCTTGTACGAAAAGGCGATACAGATCTATCGGGATGTCCCTCGGAAGCTGCGGGACGCCCATCGGGTCGAGGAACGCGTCGTGGAGTTGCGAGCACTACAGACCCAAACCGGCGAACAAACATTGACCGAGATGGGGGTAATACGCAGCCCCGGTATCGACATCACTGAACTGGTCGAACAAGCACGCAAGGCAACCGCTGGCAAGGAGCCTATCGATGCACTCCGTTCGCTCGCCAATATTCATCCCGGCGAACAGGCTGACAGCTTGCGGGATAACGTGATCGAACGGATGAGGCAGTTTCCGCTGCAATGGATATTCGCAGGCACCACCTACAGCCGTGATGGCAGGGTCATCGCCAAGCGCCCGGCAATGAACATGCTGGGTGCCGAGCTTTCCGAGAGCGATGAGAGAACCATCCAGGCCTCCATGATCCGTGACTATGGAATGTTTCTTGGCATCACGGTTCAGAGTGCCATTCTTCCCGCTCTGGAAGTCTTGCGGCAGGAGCATCGGCTACGGGAAGCCGATTTCGTCGAACTATCTCGGCATTCGCCGATCGTGCCGAATGGTCGGGCTATGTTGTTCGGGAAGGCGCTGTTTTCCGGCTATGACGGCGATTTCGTAACAGCGCTGCATCTGCTTGTTCCCCAGATCGAACATATGGTGCGCACCCATTTGAAGCAGACAGGGGCCCTGACAACGACGCTCGATGCCGAAGGGATAGAAACCGAAAATGGTCTGAGCACCCTTATGGCATTGCCAGAGACTGAGGACGTCTTTGGCAAGGATCTCGTGTTCGAATTCAAAGCGCTCTTCTGCGACCCGTTCGGCCACAACTTGCGCAATGAACTCGCTCACGGCTTGCTCGACGATGGCGATTGCCGATCCGCAGCTTCCATTTATGCATGGTGGCTGGGCTTAAAGCTGGTGTTCAATACTTGGTGGAACACCCGGGCGGCCAGTGTTCAGGACGAGGAGAAGGTTGACAAGGAAGGTGAGGGAGAAAGCCATGCGTAGCGCCACCGACCTCTTCGAAGAACTCAACTCGGTCGATGAGTCCACCCGCATCGAGGCCAAGCGCGCCAGCGAACTGGGTAAATCCGTGATGCAGACGGTCATCGCCTTCGCCAATGAGCCTGGGATGGATGGCGGTTACCTGCTGCTGGGCGCGGACTGGTTCGTCAACGACAAGGGGGACACGGTGTACCGCGCCGCCGGCCTGCCTGACCCCGACAAGGTGCAGCGCGACCTGGCCAGCCAGTGCGCGTCCATGCTCAATGCCGCTTTGCGGCCGGAAATACAGACCGAGACCGTGGATGGCAAGACGGTACTTGTGGTGTATGTGCCCGAGGCCGATGTCACGCAGAAGCCGGTCTATCTCAAGGCTACTGGTTTGCCGCGCGGAGCCGACCGCCGCATCGGCTCCAGCGACCAGCATTGCGTGGATGAAGACCTGTGGGGGCTGCGCGGCGAAAGCCAGCCGCTGCACGGGCCAGATTTCAGCATCCTGCCTGATGCCCGGTTGGACGACTTCGACCCGACCGCTGTAGCCTCCTATCGGCGCGAACGTGCCCGCATCAACCCCCAAGCCGAGGAGCTGGATTACGGCGACGAGGACCTGCTCGAAGCCCTGGGCGCGTTGCGCCGCGTGGACGGTCGATTGCAGCCGACGCTTGCCGGCATGGTGCTGTTCGGCAAGCCACTGGCACTGCGCCGATTGTTGCCCATGGTGCGCATCGACTACATCCGCGTGCCCGGTAACGAATGGGTGGAAGACCCTGAAAACCGCTTCCAGTCCATCGACATCCGCAAGCCGCTGTTGCTAGCGTTGCTACAGGCCGAGGCTAGCATCATCGACGAGTTGCCCAAGGGCTTTCGTCTGCCCGAAGGGCAGTTGCACAGCGTGCAGGAGCCGATCCTACCGCGCAAGGTGATCCGCGAGGCGCTGGCCAATGCCGCCATGCACCGCAGCTATACCGTGCACAGCCCGACCCAGATCATCCGCTACAGCAACCGCATCGAAATCCGCAACGTCGGCTATTCGCTCAAGGAGCCCGCGCAGTTGGGTACGCCGGGGTCGCGCTTGCGCAACCCGGCCATTGCCGCCGTGTTGCACGACCTGCACCTGGCCGAAGCCAAGGGCACCGGCATCCGCGCCATGCGCCGCCTGGCCGCCGAGGCAGGCTTGCCCTTGCCCGAATTCCATTCCGACCGACAGGCCAACGAGTTCCGGCTCACCCTGTTCCTGCACAACCTGCTGACCGAGGACGACCATGCCTGGCTGCGTGATTTCGCCGGCCCGGCAGTCAGCGCCGACGAAGCCAAGGTGTTGATCTACGTTCGCGCCACGGGCGCGGTGGACAACGCGGCCTGCCGGGACTTTTGCGGACTGGATACGCTGGCGGCCAGCCTGGACCTGCGCCGGCTGCGCGACCGGGGACTGCTGGAGAAGCAAGGTGCCGGCAGTCGCACCTACTACACCCTGGCGGCTTCCGAGCGTCAGGCAAGCGTCCTTTCGGATCAGACAGAACTGCCGCTGGATGTTCCGCCCCATGCCGATACCCAACACAGCCGCTCAGCCGAGCAGGCCACCCAAACCGATGAAGGTTGCAACCTTGAACTTGCAACCTTGCCGTCCGAGCTTGCAACCTTTCTTGTAACCCTGAAAGGACGCACAACGGAGGCCGCACTGCGCGACGCTATTTGCCGCCTGTGCGACTGGAGGCCGCTGACGGTAGATCAGCTTGCAACCTTCCTGGGCAAAAGTCGGCAGGATCTGCGTAACAAGCATCTGATTCCGATGGTGCGCGACGGCGAACTGCGCTTCCGTTACCCGGAAAGCGCCAAACACCCGCATCAGGCTTATGTAACGCCCAAAGCGGGGGAGCTTTGACATGCAACCCCTAATCGTTTCCCAGCAAATCACCCAAGGCGTCGCCGACTTCCTGCGCGCGGCCTTCCCGGCTACCACGCCGGGCTTCGATGGTCTGATCCAGCGCTTCCTGGCCGACCGCGACCGAGTGTTCAAGGGACCGTACCTGACTTTGCCGCTGCCGTTTCGCAAGCAGGCCGATAGGAACCAGCTTGCGTTTGGCTGGCTACCGCCGGGCTTCGTCCCCCATGCTCACCAGGGCCGGGCGTTCGCCCGCCTGACCGGCGAGCAGGCCCGATCGACCCTGGTGGCCACCGGCACCGGCTCAGGCAAGACCGAGTGCTTTCTTTATCCGATCCTGGAGCACTGCCGCGAACAACGGGAACTGGGCAGGCCGGGCATCAAGGCCATCATCCTATACCCGATGAACGCGCTGGCCTCGGACCAGGCCAGCCGCCTGGCCAAGGAGATCCTGCGGACACCGGCCCTGGCCGGTATCCGCGCGGGCCTATACGTGGGCGAGGCCCCGGCCGAGGAATCCGCCCGTGTGCAGCAACTGGCCGATGGCGGCTTCTCGATCATCACCGACCGCAACGCCCTGCGCGAAAACCCGCCAGATATCCTGCTGACCAACTACAAGATGCTGGATTTCTTGCTGATGCGTGCCGCCGATGCATCCCTGTGGGCGCGCCAGCAGCCGGATACGCTGCGCTATCTGGTGGTCGATGAGCTGCATACTTTCGACGGTGCCCAGGGCACGGATCTTGCCTGCCTGATCCGTCGTCTCAAGGGCCGACTGGAGACGCCGCCGGAACAACTGGTGTGCGTGGGCACTTCGGCCACGCTGGGCAGCGATGGTGAACAGGATTTGCTGGCGTTTGCCGGCCAGATCTTCGGCGAGGCGCTGGATGAGCGGGCCGTGATCGCCGAAGACCGCGAGCCGGTGGCGGACTATCTGGCGGATGCCGTGGTGGAGTTTACCCAATCTCCGCTGCCGGACGCCGTGTCGGTGCTGGATCCGGCAGGCCATGACGACCTGTTGTCCTGGCTGGCGGCCCAGGTGCCGTTATGGTTCGGTGCCCCATGCAGCGTCGAACAAGTGAGCGATGCGGGCTGGCGCTGCCGGTTGGGCGAAATACTGAAAAGCCACTTCGCCTTCCAGAACCTGTTGCGCGATATGGAGCGCCTGGGGCCGCGCGCCGTGGCGCTGGATGATCTGCTGGCAGTGCTGGCGCGCCGCCTGACACCCCATGCCGACGCGCGCTATCCGCTGCTCTGGCTAGGCAGCCTGCTGGCGTTGGTGGCGCATGCGCGCCAGCCTCGCGGTGTGTCGCTCGACGCGGTGCGCGGCGAACAGGACGTGGCCTTCTTCCTGCAAGTCAAGGTGGAGCTCTGGCTACGCGAGTTGCGCCGCATGGTGGCTTCGTTGGACAACCCGCCTCGACTGACCCATCACGACGATCTGGGCAAGGCCGAGCAGGCACAGGTCTGGTTGCCGGTGATCCACTGCCGCGACTGCCACGCCACCGGCTGGGGCGCGACCTTGCCCAGGACCAGTCCGAACCAGTTCAGCCAGGATATCCAGCAGTTCTACAGCGCCTTCTTCGCAGAGGACGTCAGCACCCGCTTTCTGTTCCCCCATGGCGAAAGCGCGGACCCAAAGGTATTCGAGCATAAGAAGGTCTGCCCGCGCTGCGGTGCGCTGCATGCGCTGGGGCAGACGCACTGCGACTGCGCCGAGGACCCAGTTGTGCTGGTAGACGTAGATGTGACCGCCAACCTGCGCGAAGGCACGCGCAACGGCGCCCGCTATACCCGCTCCCATCATGACTGCCCGTACTGCGGCGGGCACAAGACGCTGTCCATCGTCGGTTCGCAGGCGGCCAGCCTGGCGGCGGTGATGCTGGCGCAACTGTTCGGTTCACGTTTCAACCCGGACAAGAAGCTGATCGCGTTTTCCGATTCGGTGCAGGACGCGGCACACCGTGCGGGGTTCCTGGCGGCCCGGACCTGGCGCTTGAACTTACGTCCAGCGGTGGCCCAGGTCATCGCTGCGGCGCAGCAGGCCGGGAAACCGCTGACGCTGGCGCAACTGCCGCAAGCCTTCGAGGACCACTGGCTGCCTGCAATGGGGCAGGGCCATTACCTGGCCAACTTCCTGCCGCCGCAACTGCATTGGCTGCGGGATTTTGAAACGCTGATGAGCGAAGGTACGCTGCCAGCCAATAGCGAGTTGCCGCAGGACTTGCGTCGCATCCTGCCGTGGGTGCTGAATGCCGAGTTCGGCCAGGACGCCAATATCGGCCGTAGCCTGACCGTCACCGGGACCGCCAGCGTGGAACCGCCACCGCAGGTACTGACATCGGCCGTGCAGTGGATGCTGCCACGCCTGCAGGCCACGCTGGAGCCGCTGTCTGATGTGCCGGCGGATGCTCTGGCGGTATTCCTGCAAGGCATCGTGCAATCCATGCAGCGGCTGGGGGCCTGGCGCGACGCTGGACTGCAATTCTATGCACAGGTCGGCAATCGGCCGTGGGTCTACAAGCGCAATCCGGTGCAGTTCCAAATGCTATCTGGCCCGCGTCCACCACGCTTCGTAAGCCTGGGCGATTACCAGCGTTGTGTGGGGATCATGGGCTGCGATGCGAAGTGGTATCGAGCCTGGGCCTTCAAGACACTGAAGCCGCTACATGCGTTGGCTCTGGGCGCTGACAGTTTGCTGCCGGCGCTGTATCAGCTGGCATTCGAGGCGCTGGCCGGGGTGGGTTTGCTCGGCGCTGAACAGGCAGACGGCAAGCCGGAGATTCGCGTGTGGGGGCTGGAGCCTGGCGCTTTTCTGGTTTCCTTGGGCAGTCGGCCTTGGCGTTGCGACACCTGCCGGAGCGAGTGGCGCACCGGGACTGAAGTTTCGCTTGCCGGGCAGCCTTGCCGGCACCCCGGCTGCCGAGGGCATCTGGAAACGCTGGCGGAAGGCGATGCCGACTATTACCGCAGCCTGTATCTGCGTGCGGACATCCAGCGCGTGGTCGCTCACGAACACACCGGCCTGCTGCCACGCGGCACGCGCGAGCGGGTGGAGCATAGCTTTAAGTCCGATAGCCAGCCTCCTGGCAGCATCAATGTGCTCTCGGCCACGCCGACGCTGGAGATGGGGATCGACATCGGCGACCTGTCGGCAGTGCTGCAATGTTCAGTGCCGCCACAGCAGGCCAACTACATCCAGCGCGCGGGACGGGCGGGACGCAGCACAGGCAATGCCTTGTTGCTGACCATGGCGGCCAGCAAACCGCACGACCTGTATTTCTGGGCCGATCCCAAGGAAATGATCGCCGGCAGCGTGCCGGCACCGGGTGTGTTCCTCAATGCCTCGGCGGTGCTGGAGCGCCAGTTGACGGCGTTCACGCTGGATTGCTGGGTGCGCGAACGGGGTCGTAGCGCGTCGATTCCGCAGGAGATCCGCATGGTGCTCAGCGCGGTAGACAACGGTGCGACGACGCGTTTTCCCTTCCCCTGGCTCGAGTATGTGGAGGCACACCGGGCTAGCTTGTTGGATCGCTTCCTGGCGCTGTTCCAGCAAGGCGGCGGGCAGATCCTGACCGAAGCCACCCGACAGTGGCTGGCTCGTTTCGTCAATGGTCGGCAGGACGAGGAAAGCTCCCTGACCTTTAAGATCATCAGCAAGCTGCAGGGTATCGCCCGTGACGTGGCGCAGATAAAGCGTCTGCGCGAGAAGACCGTCAAGGAAGTGGAGAAGTTGGAGCAGCTTCCGGTGCGCGGCGAGGAACAGGAAGAAGAACTGAAAACCCTGCGCCAGGAACGTGCGGCGTTGGCGCGCCTGATCGGTGGCATCGAGGGAAAGGCCACCCTGAACGTCTTCACCGACGAAGGCCTGCTGCCCAACTATGCCTTCCCCGAACAAGGCGTGCTGCTGCGCTCGATCATCGTGCGCGACACCCGCCGGGAAGGACCCCCTGCCGAGCCACTGACCTTTGAATACGAGCGCCCCGGTGCAACTGCCATTACCGAGTTGGCGCCCAACAACACCTTCTATGCCGAAGGCCGCCGGGTGGTCATCAACCAGGTGGATGTTTCACGGGTCAAACCAGAGGCCTGGCGACTGTGCCGCCAGTGCTCCTACGCCGAGCCTTTGTCGGCAGGTGACCGGCACCCCCAATGCCCGCGCTGCGGCGACGGCCAGTGGCGCGATACCGGGCGGGTCCATGAAATGCTGCGCCTGACCACCGTGTTCGCGCGCACGCTGGATCGCGAAAGCCGGATCGCAGACGACTCCGATGAGCGCGCGCGCGGTTTCTACGTGCGCCAGGCGCTGGTGGACAGCCCGCCGGAAGCGGTGCGCCAGGCGTTCGTCATCGACAACCCAAGCTTCCCGTTCGGGTTCGAATTTCTCGATCGGGTGACATTCCGCGAGGTGAACTTCGGCGAGCAGACGGCGGATGCCACGCCGATGACCATCGCGGGCGAAGAACTCAACCGGCCGGGCTTCGCCATTTGCCCTGAGTGCGGCACGCTACAGCGTCGCCGCAAAGCCGAAGAGCTGTATCGCAACCATGCCCCCTGGTGCTCACGCCGCAAAACACCCGAGGCCAGCGCCCAACAATGCATTTTCCTGTACCGGGAGTTCGCCAGCGAAGGCATCCGTCTGTTCCTGCCCGAGGTCGGATTTGCCGAATCCAAGGAGGCCTTGCTGAGCTTCATCTCCGCGTTGGAACTGGGGCTGAGTAAACGCTTCAAGGGTGCGGTGGCGCACCTGCGCATCGCCACCGATGTGCGAATGGCAGCTGACTCGGAGTCGGCGAGGACCTATCTAGTGATCTACGACAGCGTGCCGGGCGGCACCGGATATTTGAAGGAACTGATGCGCGACCCAGCCCCGCTGCTCGAAGTATTCAGTCTGGCGGCAACCGCATTGAACACCTGCACTTGCAACCAAGACGACACCGCCGATGGCTGCTATCGGTGCATGTACCGCTATCGCAACAGTCATGAACGCCAAGCCATCTCGCGCACGGTGGCGCAGAAGCTGTTGGCACAGATCCTGGAGCATCGCACAGGGCTGAAGCCCGTCAGCAACCTTTCCCAGCAAACGGACAACAGCCTGCTGGAAAGCACACTGGAGAAACGATTTCTTGAGGCACTGCGGCGTGAGCATCATGGCGTTACTTTCACGCTCAAGGACAAACTCGTCGGCGGCAAGCATGGATATCTGGTCCATGCAGGAAGTCGCCGTTGGCGTCTGGAGCTGCAGGTAACCTTGGGCGAACGCGACGGTGTCGTCGTGCCATGCAAACCGGACTTCGTCTTCTGGCCCGACGACGGTGTGGACGATTTGCCGGTCGCGGTATTCACGGATGGCTGGCAGTACCACAAGCACATCGTGGACGAGGACTTGGCCAAGCGTATGGCGGTAGCCAAGAGCGGGCGGTTCGCTGCGTGGACGCTGACCTGGGATGACATTGGTGCGGCGCTACGTGCCGGATCGGCCCCGGACTCCACAGCCTGGGATGAATTGCTGCTCGGGCCTGCCGATCAGGTGGTCACGCGTCTATGCGAAGCTCAAGGGGTTGCCTCGTTGGCCGCCTTCCACCGCTTGTCGCCTTTCCTGCAACTGCATCGTCGGCTGGTAGGGGGACGTCGTGACGCCTTGCGCCGCCTCGCCGGCGTACTGGGTGCGGCCATGTCAGTGCCTCCTGGTGATGACGCCGCCTTGCAAGATTTCATGCAAGGAGCCTTCCGCCGCCGGCTCGACGACTATGGCTTGTTGCCGGACACCCGCACGCACCGCTGGGGCCATCGCAACTGGAGTGTTGCCGTGCAATGGCTGGCCGGCCTGTCATCGGAACAGCTGCAGCAGTGGATGACCGGCCAGGCCGCTGTATCTTCAGAGCCTGTCGTGCTGGTGCAGTGGCAACCAGACGAGATACCGGAGGTCGATCTGCAACGACGTTGGCGCCATCTCTGGCAGTGTCTGAACCTGCTGTTGCCCTTGCGCCATCTTTGGGCAGGCCATGACGAGATGGCTGGCCTGTCTAGCTTTCAGGCCAGCCCTGCACTGCGCCAAGCAGAGCAGGCGTTCGATAGTCACTGGCAAATGGCACTAGAGTTGGCCAGCCCGGATGTGCAGGCATGGTTGCTTGCGCTGGCGCATGCAGGAACACCCCTGCCGGAGGTCGGCTTCGAATTGATCGACGGTCATGGTCGAGTGCTGGCGGAGGCGGAGCTGGCCTGGGTCAGCCGGAAGATCGCCGTACTGCTGACCGATTATCAGGCCGATGCGTCCCGTTTCGAGGCAGAAGGCTGGACGATCCATATCGCAACCGAGGACGCGCCAACCCAGGCGCTTCTGGATAGCTTGAAGGAAAATTGAAATGGCACTTTCACCCAAGATCGCCATGTCGGACGACTTTCTGAAATCGTTCGCCAGGATTCCGCGCCAGAACCAACAGGCGGTGCTGACCTTCGTCGCCAAGTTCCGTCAGAACCCGCTGGCCAGCGGTATCAATTACGAGCGCATTAATGATGCCGCCGATACAAACATGCGCTCGGTGCGCATCAACGACAATCTGCGCGGCATCATCCTCAAACCGGAAACAGGTGATGTGTATTGCTTGTTGTGGGTGGATCGTCACGACGATGCATATCAGTGGGCCAGGCGCCACCGCGTCGCGATTCACCCTGACGTGGGCAGCCTACAAGTCTATGCTGTGCAGGAAGCTCAATCCCTGACCGACGATGAAGTAGCCCAGACCGAAGCCTCCCACAGCGCGGGTTTGTTTGCGGACTTGCGTGACCGGGAGATTCGCAAGCTAGGTGTGCCGGAAGAACGCCTGGCAACCGTGCGAGCGGCTGTATCGGAAGCCGATCTGGAAGCCCTCGAAGCGCAGTTGCCGGATGAAGCCTTCGAGGCCCTGTATCTGTTTGCCGCCGGTGAGCCGCTGGACAAGATATTGGCCGAACGAGCTCCCGCCGAAACGGTCGACCCCCAAGATTTTGGTGCGGCTTTGACGCGCGACAGCACGCGTCGCCACTTCGTGGTGCTCACTGATGACAGTGATCTGGAGGCTCTGCTGGCCGCCCCCCTGGAGCGCTGGCGTGTGTTCCTGCATCCGAGCCAACGCAAACTGGTGGAAGGCAACAAGAGCGGGCCAGTCAAAGTGAACGGCGGCGCAGGCACCGGCAAGACGGTGGTGGCCATGCACCGGGCAAGGTGGTTGGCCAAGCAATATGCAGACCTTCCGGGACGCCCGATCATCTTCACCACCTTCACCCGCACGCTGGCCGAAGATATCCGTCACAACCTGTCTCTGCTGTGCTCGCCGCAGGAATTGGCCAAAATCCAGGTGGTCAACTTGGACCAGTGGGCCCTGGGGCTGCTGCGCCGCTTCAATTGCGCCTACACATTGCTCTACGATGAAAAACAACGTCGTGGTTTCTGGCAGGCTGCCTTGTCTGCGCTGCCCACAGGTACTGTCTACAGCGCCGCTTTCCTGAGGGCGGAATACGAGCGCGTGATCCTGCCCCAAGGATGCGAATCAGCGGAGGATTACATGCGCGCCCGTCGCGTCGGGCGTGGCGGGCAATTGGGGCGTTTGCAGCGCAAGGCCTTGTGGCCGGTGTTTGCCGGATACCGGGCGCAATTGCACGCCGCCAACCTGCGCGAACCGGAAGAAGCCTTTCGAGAAGCGAGCCAGTTGATCGAGCAGGAAAAGCCGCAACTGGGCATTCACGCCATGGTGGTGGATGAGGCGCAGGACATCAGCGCCGCTGCCTACACCATGATTCGCGCGGCCGTGCCCAAGGCCGAGAATGATTTGTTCATCGTCGGCGATGCCCACCAGCGCATCTATCGCCACAAGGTGACGCTTGGACAGGTGGGGATCGAGGTAAGAGGTCGCAGCCGTTCCCTCAAGGTCAATTACCGAACGACCGATGAGATTCGACGTTGGGCCTGCGCGCAGTTGGAAGGTATCGAGATCGACGACCTGGATGGAAGCATCGACAGCTTGCGCGGCTATCGCTCATTGACCCACGGCGACTTGCCGGAAGTCTTTCCATCCGCCTCCTTGCAACAGGACGCGGGGCACATCCTGTCCGTAGTTGAACATGGCAAAGCCGATGATATCGAGGCCAGGCGCATCTGCGTCACGGCCCGCACCAATGAAGATCTGGATGCATTGGCACTGGCCTTGCGGCAACGCGGTATAGCTTGTCTCAGGCTGGATCACGGCACGACGGATGATCCTGCGGAAACAGGCATTCGACTGGCCACCATGCATCGCGTCAAAGGACTGGAATTCGACATTGTCATCCTGGCCGGCTATCGCGGTGCCAGACAGTATGCCGAGCAGTTCAGCCATGATGAAGATGTCGGTGTCACGGACGACACGGAGGTTTCCGAACGTTGTCTACTGCACGTTGCGGCAACACGCGCCAAACGGCATCTGTTTGTGCTCGCCAGGGGTGACTCACAAGATTGATCCGTCAAATTGCTGGGAACAGCTGGTGTTGCAATAGATGGCCTGATTGGAATCTCACGTTCCCAGGTAGATCGCTGTTACTGTCGCGCGTTCATGTCCCGGCTCTCGGCTGATCTGTTGTCGGGCTTGCTGATCCAGCAGGCGGTAGGACGGATCCAATTGCACCGTACTGAGGCCACCCGCCGCCGGCGCCTTCCATTCCGTCAACACCTCATACCGCATCTGCGCATACCGATGCCGCAACCCGTGCATGTTGCTCTCCCTGCTGCCTTGCACTGCCCATCGTAGACATGCCGCTGCTGGATGTAAGTCTTGTGCGATTGGATCAAAGATCCCAGGCCTGCCAGGCGATGGACCTCATTCAGCACCGCACGCTGTTCCGGCGTCGTGATCGGTACCGTACGATCGCGCCCGCCTTTTGCCCATGATCCCTTGATGGCGATATGGTCGCCACGGTCGGCATAGCGGGGTTGGAACTTGATGGACTCTTCCCGCCGCAAGCCGAAGGCAGCCTGCAAACGCAGGCTCATGCGGACATGAGAGTCGGTGATGCGGTCCAACCTATTACCCAAGTCCTTGGCTTCGCTTTCATTGGTCACATACCGCCGTTCGGGAATGCCCAGTTTGGTGTTATCCGCCGGCAAGATGCCTGCCTTGCCAACTTTCTCAGCCCACCAGCGCAAATGCGCCATACGGTTCTTCAACGTACCGGCTGACAGGCCTTCGGCTTGCCAGCGTTGCAGCAAAGCTTCGACATGCTTGCCTTTCAACGAGGCGGCTCGCATCTGGCGGAAGCCTGCCTCGCGCAGTTGCCGCGCCGCCAGCGCCAGAGAACGCATCCGGTCAGCCTGTGTGTCATGGCTGCCGTCACGGTTGCGCTGGCATAGCTGCCGCAGGGTGTAGGTCAAGTCGTCCATCTTCCGGCCTCCCCGCAAAGCGCCGTACTGCGTTGTCCTGAAATTCAGTGGTTAGTGTTGGTGCCAACTCGCCAAGGCGAGATCCCGTGAGGGCAAGGGCATGGTGTTCAGGAGACACCAGAGCCTCGAATGAGGCGTCCGTCTTGCTCCCTGCTGGGAGCCCGGACGGAGGTACTGCAAGACGAAAGTGATGTGAACGTGGACGAGTCCTCCTATGAAGTGAGTGGGATGAGAAATGCAGCGGGAGACCTGTGCGTCGCACAGGGGCAATTGCCGCAAAGGACAGCGCGCCAGGCGGCGCGATAGGGATAAGTTCAAACAGACGAAGAAGGCTCCGCCCTTGGGTAGGGCCGATATGCGGTCGGAGCCTGGGCATACCTGAGGCGATTTCACCCTGTCGGGCCAGCGCTCGCAGGAACCTGCGCTGTTGGGGGGGGCGATGTATGAAGCCCATCGGTCTTGGCAACTGCCCGGTCAGTGTAGGGCGGGCATCATCATGTCTGCCGCACGCAATAGGATTCGGCATTCGCCCGCATTGTTGCTGGCGTGGGCAGGGTCGTCACTGCGGCGTGCAGTGACGGCCCATTTCGCGGCAGCATGTGCTACGCAGGATGCGGCTGCCATCCCCTGGCCTGCATTGCCTGTGCTGCGATGTCTCCAGCACTCGTCGGGACGTTCAGCATCCTGCGGATGTTGGCGATGTGCGCCAGAGCAGTTTTACGCGATGCCGGTGGCGCAGTTGGTTCCGGACGGACTTCGGTGCGCGGCGGAGTTGTAGGCCGATTCACGGCAGACGGCTCCCTGCGTTCTGCCCGCAGACGGAGCTCACCCGCAAAAACGCGCTTCACCAACGTGAAGAAGTAGGCCGCGACGTTGCGCACGGTGCCGCTCTGGCTGCGTGCGTGCAACTCGTCGCGTATTTCCTGGTGATGCTGCGGCGGCAGCCGCCGCAAGGCGGCCTGCACGTCTTTTTGCTGATCTGCCTGGGCATTGATCAGGCAAGGCGGCAAGCCCACAGGCTGCGATGCCGAATCGCCGTCGCCTTCGCGCGCGCGGTACGTATGTTCTGTTTTATACACATACGTCTTATACGTACTGGCCTGCACAGCCGTCATGTGGCGAGCGTGTTCGGTCTTATGGGGAACAGTCGTGCTGCCAGCGGAATCGCCAGACATTGGCAGTGGGGCGGCTGCCTCGTTCGCCTGAGACGGTGGTGTCGGGGCAAATCATCGTCATCGCCGAGTTGATCGTGGGCCGCAATGGGAGCAGCTTCCGGCGCTTGCGCCAGCATTGTCTGAATGTGAAGACTACCCGATCCACCTGGTTGTTTTCGTGGCCGATGGACGCTTGCAGAAGCGCGAGCAGACTGGCATCAAGCATGCAGGCCTGTTGGAAATGCAAGGCGCTTTCGTGAAGTTGATACAGCTCGCTGAGCACATGGCCGGTTAGTGGGGCGCGGTGTTGGCCCACCAGACTGATCCACCCGGTCAACCGAAGCATGACGAGAACGCGCCGCGCCGTTTCGTACCCGGTCCTCTGCCCCAGCGGGGTAGAGGTGAGATAGCGGCGCAACAACCTGATGCGCCTATGTGCCAGCGTTGTCGCCCCGGCCGCTGAGAACCCGTGATGATGCAACTGTGGCCCCGCCTGTCCACCACTCAGGGGGAACTCCAAAGTTAAAAGCCCTTGTCGTAAGTTTAAAGACCCGATGAGCCCAGGACCTATGGGGCGCATGGCTAATTGGAATTTCATCGCGCCTAAAACGACGGCTGGTGCTTCGTGCCACCGCTATTTTATGCTCTGACTAACCTGCCCCCAGGCTAAGTGAGGCCGCTGGGTTAACATCTGATGTGCATCCTCATTGCAGCTACTTAGCATAGATATCGTCCCGCTCTGTGCGGTCGCGGATAGCAACCGTGTCGACCGCGTCATCATCTACTGCATTAGCAGGAATGATACGTCCCAGCGTGAAAGCGTCCTGGGCTAGCCCGCATGCCACCGAGATGCGTTGGTAGTCTTGGAGCGTCCCACTGAAGCCGTCAAGATTTTTGTGAGCAGGCAGCTGTATTACTCGCAAGCCTTTTTCTGACGGTACCCTGGCCGTGTGAAGTGCGGCTTGGCATAGCTGCGTCCCCGAACCTCCGCCAGTGAAGAAAGTCCGCACGCCAGCCTGCCATGCATCCGATAGTCGGTAGCGTCGGGCCTTAGTTTTTTCGAACACGCTCTTGATTACGCTGCTGAACGTCTCTCGGTATAGGGCGTCTCGGTCCGTAACATGCGCGTCACTGAGCCCTGTCGCTTTTGCAAAATCCTCCGCCGAAGGAACCGGTGCTAGTGCGTCGATGCCGACCATAGCATTCGCCGACGCACTGCCAACCAGGCGGTTCTGAAGAATGCCATGCGTTCCAAGCGGATGCACCTGTGGTACCAGGAACGGAAAGGTATCTTCCTCGTCGACGCGGTGAACGATGAAAGTCACCACGTCCAGGGATCCACCACCGACGTCGACGAGCGCGTGTAGGCCTCGCTGCCGTTGCGGTGATTGCATGTAGCCCGCCATTTGAGCGACGAACTCGGCATGTACTTGCAAGTCCACGAGATCTTGAAACTGGTCTCCCTCGCGCCACGGCGCTTCTTCGACCAAAGCCAATCTCGTTACGTCGCATTCGATACTTCGCCGCCAGGCCATCGCGGCTAGCGTCTGGTAAGCTTGGATGAGTCGCTTATCGTCTGGCCCATTGCTTGGGGCGCCGATGTTCAGTTGCCAGCGCAAGTGGGATGCGCCCAGAGTAGCGCCGTGGTACCGATATACCCAGGCGCGGATGTAACGAAGCACCAAGGCGAGGAAGGTCGCAGCCGTCGTGATCGAACTCGTTGATACAGCGGGATTCAGGAATGGCAACTTCAGGTCGTGACGAACTCGGGACGCGTCGACACTCGGAAGTTGGCCGATGAAAAGCGAGCCGTCCTCGGTCTCGGTGAATTCGCTGGGCAGCAGATAGTCAGGCGAGGTCTTTGAAACCCCGGCCCAACTGACTGGATAGATTTTGTCTTTGAAACCCACGGCTGCTTTGGTGAATGAGGTTCCAAAGTCGAGCCCAATGTAGACGTCCACGGCGCCACGATGGCCAAATTCGACGTGTTGAGTCTTGCCACCAGCGGCAACCCAGGCTTCCGGTTGAAGAAAGCGGTCGCACCGGGTCAGCGGCATCTGCGGCAGCGGCCCGAATATGGTCGGCACCGGTGCGAGGAGGGGTGTCCGAGGTGGTGTTGGAGTGGAAGGTCTCTTGCTTTGCTGGGCTGTTGACCGGATAGCCCCAGTCTGGGATGACGGACGCCGGGCTTGAACTGGCGGCTGGGTTGGCGGTTCAACGCGACGCGGCGAGTTGGCGGGCCTGCGCAACTGCGTACCCGCGGATTCCGCCTGACTCGCCCTGGGCGTGGGCGCCTGAGTAACGTCTATCTTGGATGCTCTGCTGGTGATCTTGATCTGATCCCGCAGACGCAGGAGTTCGGAGCGAAGGTCAGCCATGGGTCAGGCCTCCACTCGTAGTACGCCCGCACATATGAGTGCCTGGTCGGGAACCACGCGCTCTCGTTGCAATACCTGTTCGCGTTTTAGATTTATGCGGGCTCGCAGCTTTTCAATGCGTCCCTGAGTGGCTTTGGCTAGTGAGCCTCTGCCCGCGAGCTCGTGGCGGCCACGGATGTCATGTAGTACACGCAAGCGATCCTGAACATGTTGATCAATACCATGAAGCTGGAACATTAGCCGGTCCGCATTCTCGTCCTGCTTGCGCTTGGTCGCCCGATCATAAGCACCCGCCAGGTGCAGTTCTAGGTCGTCAAGTCGCTGCCCAAGAAGTTGTCGATCGATCACGTTAGCGCCTACTAGCCAGTCTGCTCCCCGCAAGCGCGCATGGTTGACCAACGCCTCCCCTGCGGCATCGTCCAGGATGTCACCAGTCGCGATGTTGCAGGCCGCTGTCTGCAGCCACTCCTCATCCTTAACGCCCTTGAAAGTCCAGCGGCGTATCGCAAACATGTAGTCGCCGCAAGGTGTCTCGGCCGCGGCTTCCGGTGGCAGTCTCACTGCCACTACGGGGTAAAAGGCTTCTTCCAGGCGCGTGAGCTTATCGCCGATAAACCGTATCAACGGGTGAAACTGGTGAATCGGCTCCCAGCTTTTGTTACTAGCCGTGGTCACGCTGTTCAGGAAGCGGCAGTTTCGAGCGAGTCCCGCTCCGAGCATGGTTTGCCCGATCTGGCCTGTGCGGCGACAGAAGTCGTCCAGTTCGGCTGCAATGTTCACTGGGAGCTGGATGGTAAATAGATTCGGCTCTTCTAACTGAGATATCTGGTGTCCTGGAGCGTGGCGCGACAAAAAATCACGCACATAGACGATCAAGTCCGACTCGGTCACGCGGCGGGAAAGCTCGTTCGCCGCGGAAATGCGGTCTAGGATCAATCCGCCGTGGGCGATCATCTGTGCCGCGTTCTTCTCTAGCTCATCCTGGCGAAGGCGAACGTTTTCCAATGCCAGGCGGGCTCGTTCGATTTCCGCGTCCTCTTCCTCTGGCGTCAGCTTTGAGGTCAAGAGCTTGGCTTCCAGCTTCTGGATCGTCTCGCCGACCACGGGCTCTGGCTCGCCCAATGTTTGCTCGAAGATCTTTAGCCTCGAGAGTAAGCGGCCTAGGATGCGCTCGTCGATCGTCTCCTGGTAAAACAGGTTCCAGATGTAGATGACTTTGGCCTTCTGTCCCAAGCGGTCGATACGGCCGATGCGCTGTTCAACGCGCATCGGGTTCCAGGGAAGGTCGTAGTTGATGAGCAGGCGGCAGAACTGTAAGTCGACGCCCTCCGCAGCGACCTCGGTTGCTATGAGCACTCGCAAGTCCGGACGCTCGCGGAATTCGTTCATCAGATCTTGCTTGGATTCTGTCATGCCACCCCAAAGCAGCATCGATTGCATCCCCGCGTTGGTGAGCCGATCTGTCAAGTAGCGTGCGGTAAGCCGGAACGACGTGAAAAGAATCACCTTCTCTTCGGGGTTATCGGCGAAATACTCGGACAGCACCTGGATTAGGCGTGCAAACTTGGAGTCGGAACGCTCCAGTTCGGCGGCATCCAGATCGCGCGGTCGATTCGCGATTAGGAATTCCTTGAGAGTGGCGCCGATGTCCTCAAACTCAGTGTCGTCGTCTATGTCCTCGCTGTCGTTCGCAACGATCTCGGCAAGGTCTTCTGTCAGCGTGGTGTCGCCGCTCAACCACGCGCGGGCGAAGGCCGCCGGACAGCTGCACACTTGACGCTGCGGAGTCGCCAATAGAAATCCGTCCGAAATGCCATGGCGCCACGCGTAGTCACGAGTGACCTGAGTGACGTAAGTGTAGAAGCGCTGTTCCGTCTCGGTCATCGGCACTTTTTCCGCTCTGACTTCGCGTCGCGGTCGTTCTATCTGCACGTCGCGCTTGCGTGTTCGGGTGACCACGTGTGCCAGCAAGTTAACGCGCTCCAGGCTAGAAGCCAACTCGGCCCGGTATTCAGCAGACCTCAGCCGCTCTTCGGTCGGAGGCTCTTGAACGATGGCTGCGAGTTGCCGCGAGTTTTGTAGCAGTTCGCTTGCGGCAGCCTCCCTTACGTGGCCTAGAATCTCGTCCACCGTCGAATCGCGCCGCAGGGCAGCGTCGCGCGCCAGCACTAATGGACGGTTGGCGTTCAGCATCTCTTGGAAGCTAGAGGGATATTGAAAGTGATCGGGATCGCAAAGACGCAACAGGTGAAACAGGTCGTCGCTGGCCAGGTTAATCGGGGTGGCTGACAGCAGCACCCGCTGGTGCGACACTTCTCGCAGCATTTCGCCTAGCGTATGCGCAGCGCTTTCTGGGTTGCGCATGTAGTGTGCTTCGTCGAATACCACTAGATCAACGAGCGGATCCTCGGAGCCGTTCTCGTCTAGCACGCTAGCCAAATGAGTGCGGGCCGGCAGCTTTTTTCCCGTCGGCTCGCCACCCGGCCTCCACGAACGCGGAGGGCGTAGAGCCTGATAGCTAGAAATCCACGCCTTGGCGGGCCCGAAGCTCGTGCTGTGCTTCAGCTCGTCGACCAACTGGGCGGCATTCACAATATTCGCGTCGATGCCAAAGCGCAGCTTAAGTTCGTCGCGCCACTTTTCTCGCAACATTGCCGGACATACGATCAGCAGCCGGCGCATGTCTTCGCGCGCACGCAGCTCAGTCCAGATAATTCCGGCCTCAATCGTCTTGCCCAAGCCGACCTCGTCGGCGATCAGCAGGCCGTTGGCCGGTGACTCTAGTAGCGTGAGGAGCGGCTTGTATTGATGGGCAAAGAACTCGGTGTTCGTGACGCCCATCGAATAGACGAGGTTGGCCAGTCGGCCAGACAGATGAACATGAGTGAGGCTTCGGCGCAGGTCCTCGGAACGGCCGAAGCGCCCACATTCGATTAGTGCGTAGGGATCATCGCCTCTCAGACCTTCAATCAGCTCCAGTTGATCCTCAGCAACATAGTCGCTGGATCCGTCACGCCAACGCACACCGTAATAGTTGACGCCACCGCGCGGCCGGACGTGGCCTGTTGTTGCCCCTACCTTTCCTGGGTTGTCGGCCCGTCGAACCTCAGCCCCCTTGTCCCAAGCCATCGCACGCCTCCCGTTTGTTACGTTATATTACTCGATACTTTTAATCGAAACGTGGTTTGCACCGAACTGCGCGACGTTTCTAAGTCGCTATTTGCGGGGAGGTTTGAGTCTGTGACTGTGGGGCGATGAGCGAGTAAGAAATGTATTGCACGCGCGAGGATCGGTGAACACAAGCGCCAAAGGTGCTGGTGGCAAGCAGCGCGAGGCATTGACGAGGCCCAAGGCGGCATCATCTGAGACATTCAATTGGGAAGGCGAAATGATTCAAGGCGCGCGCGTTCTACCTGTTCGGCATTTAACAATTCGGGTGCCTTGGCACGACTCCGGTTGGACGGGCACTTTTTGCCAAAGCTGTACCGCTAACACCAGCTGTACAGTGCTTCCGCGTATTGCGACCGGTCGCGACGACGCCTTTGAAATGCTGCATGTTGGCGAAAGCTTTGAGTCGTTTGATCGTTCTCAGCATCCGCCATGCGTTGATGAACATGGAACCTTCATGGCGCAGTTTCCACTGTCGATGGAGAAGAAGCATCCCTATTCAGAGAGTGCCAAGGCCACCCATGGGCATTTCACCGACACGCCGTACACCATCCGCCCGTACTCGGCCGCAGCTATTCCGTTTCGCTGGATGTTGCGGGAGCAGGTGGAAGGCAATAAGAAGAGGGGCGTTTCCAGTCTGAAGGAGACTCTGCAGCTGGGCTACCAGACCGAACGCGAGCCGGATCTGACTGTCAATAGGGGTTGGGAAAAGGACAAAAAGACTTGGGTTCAGGAAGGCGTCAACCAGCTCATCATCCTTGACACGTTTTTCAGCGTGGCCAAACCGAATGAGTCGCTGGTGTTCTTTTATGCCAAGCGCACGCCCTTGGTGGAGGATGCGCGTCGCGTGATCATCGGTGTGGGACGCGTTAAGTCGGTGAGTGCGCCGATCGAGTATCACTACTTGGCGGGGCAGAAACCCAAGGACAGCATCAGCGGTTATCTCTGGGAACGCAACATCGAGCACTCTATCCGACCAAAAGACTCGGACGGTTTCTTGCTGCCCTACCAGAGACTGCTGCAAGCTGCGGAGACAGATGAATCCATTGACCTTGTTGCCTGCACTGCATTTGCGCCGAACGAGTACTTTAGTAGCTACTCCTACGGCACCGAACATCTGGCACACGACGGTGCGATTTCTTCGTTACTCGCCGTCGAAAAGGCTATTAAGGCGATGCGCCAACACTTGGCAGGGGAACCCTGGGACAAGCATCTGGCGTGGATCGATGCAGAGCTGAACCGGCTCTGGGAAGTGCGTGGCGCCTTCCCCGGGTTTGGCTCCGCCCTGAATGCATTCGGCTTTCCACATGGCAATTTGTTGGCCTGGTATCTGGTCGGTCAGGGCGACGATAAGTTAGACCCTTGGTCAGCCCTGGCAAACGTGCTTAAAGAACCAGAAAATCTGCCTGCTTACCTGCGCGATTGCATTGGTGACACCCTTCGGAAGAAGTGGGAGAAGCTGCCGTCCGAGCGGCGCGCACTGTTAATGCTGCTGGCCCGGTTTAATCTGACCGATGCTCAAGCCCAGCGCTGGTATCAGCCGACGGAGCGGGCGAAGGTCGGGATCAATCTGAGCGATACAGCAATCTTAGCCAATCCCTACTTGGTCTACGAGGAAGACCGGTTGCAAACCGACCCGTTGGCTTTTGAGATTGTGGACCGTGGCATCTTTCCTCCTGAGTCGATTCGTACGGCATTTCCACTTCCCGAACCGAGCCTCGTGCGCGAAGCCATCGATGAGCGAAGGGTACGCGCGGCAATGCTGTTGACACTGGAAGAGGCAGCTCAAATCGAGGGGCATACATATCTCATGGCCGCATGGGTGGTTCAGCGGATTCGCGATCGTGCGCTCCAGCCCGACTGTCCGCTAGATATGGACACTCTCTCGATCATAGAAGACTGTCTGGCGCCCAAGATTGAGGGCATCCAAGTCAAGGACGGTCTCCACGCGTTTCAGTTGGATCGCTATGTCGAGACCTCTAGGCTGATCAGATCCAAGATCAGCAAGCGTAGGACCCGTAAGACAAACGCCGGAGAACACAACTGGGCGGCACTGGTCGACGCAGCAATTGACTCGTCGAAGGACAAGGGTGCCACCGAGTCGAAGCCGAGCAACCGGGACCTAGCCGCGCGCCAGGAAAAATCGGCTGCTTTGGAGGTGCTCTACAAATCCGGAGTCTCGGTGCTCATGGGGGCCGCCGGCACGGGTAAGAGTACCTTACTGAAGGCGTTGTGCAGCATCGAAAGTGTGAAGAATAAAGGCATCCTGCTGCTCGCGCCCACGGGAAAAGCTCGCGTGCGGCTCGAGCAGACGAGCGGCATGGCCGGCCAAGGAAAGACCGTCGCGCAGTTCTTAAATGGACTGGATCGATACGAGGGTAAGACTGGACGATACTTCGTCAATGAGGACGCCGACCGCTCGGCCGTGCATGCCACGATCATTATTGATGAATGCTCCATGCTGACCGAGGAGCAGCTTGCGGCACTTCTGGATGCGGTCGAGAGCGTAGATAGGCTGGTTCTGGTGGGCGACCCCAAACAGCTGTCTCCGATCGGAGCAGGCCGGCCCTACGTGGACATCGTCAATTTCTTGAAACCGGCCAATATCGAGAGCCTGCACACCCGCGTCGCAGCGTGCTTCGCAGAACTGACTGTCACGATGCGCCAAAGCGCTTACGAGGGCGCTGTTCGCGAAGACGTGCTGCTTGCTCAGGCTTTCAGCGGCCGACCACAGGATGCCGGTGCTGACGAGATATGGCAGACCGTGGCTTCTGGAAAGTCGAGCTACGTGAAGCTGGTTCGATGGAACCAGCCTGATCAGCTTCAAAACTTGCTGCTCAATGAACTGAAGCTTGAGTTGAATCTGAAGTCGATCACGGATGAAGTGACTTTCGAGGAGTCTTTGGGTGGCTTCCATTCGGAGTTCGACGGTGGTTCAACCGTGTTCTTCAACACCCAGTACAAGGAGAGGCCGGGAGCATCCCAGAAGGCCGAGTCGTGGCAAATCCTCTCACCAATCAAGCAGTACCAAGCTGGTGTCACCGCTATCAATCGCGCGTTGCAGCGGCACTTTAGGAAGTCCTTCCTCAAGATGGCGGCTCAAACAGGCTGGTCGAAGAAGATCCCAAGCCCGGCGGGCCCGGAGGGAATCATCTACGGCGACAAAGTTATCAATGTCATCAACAAGAGCGGGCGCGAAACCTACCCAGAAATGGATGATGCCTACGTTGCCAACGGCGACATCGGCATCGTCACCGGGCACCGCAAGACCAAGGCGAAAAACTGGTCACCATACGAAGTCGAAGTTGAGTTGGCTTCGCAGCCCGGCATTTCCTACAAGTACAAGCCGTGGGAGTTCGATTCACAGGAGAGCACGCCACCACTTGAGCTGGCCTATGCATTGACCGTGCACAAGACGCAAGGAAGTGAGTTTGGCAAGACCTTCGTTGTGATTCCGAACCCCTGCCGCAACCTGACGCGTGAAATGCTCTACACCGCGCTGACGCGGCAGAGGGACAGGATTATCATCCTCCATCAAGGCGACTTCAAGGACCTGCAGCACTTCAGCCAAGAGGCAGCATCGGAGATCAACAGGCGGATGACAAACCTCTTTGTGCCGTCGGCCCCTGTAGAAATTAAGGTGAGAAACCAGTCAGTCTTCCTAGATGAGAAGCTGATCTACCTTACGGAAAACGGTGAGTTGGTTCGGTCAAAGTCAGAATGGATTATCGCAGACAAGCTTAAGGCAGCTGGCATCAAGTACCAATATGAGCAGCCACTCGTTTTGGACGGCGTTGAGCGTTTGCCTGATTTCACGATTCGCGACGAGGATGCCGGCACCGTCTGGTATTGGGAACACAACGGTATGCTCTCCGATGACGAATACAGGAAACGCTGGGAGCGTAAAAAGGCGGCCTACCGCAATGCGCAGATCCTTCCTTTGCCGCTGCCTGAAAAAGACGATGGGCGGTTGGGGACTCTTCTGATAACCGAGGAACACGAAGGTAAGGGTCTAGACCTTAACGCGATTCTCTCCAACATCAAACTTATACTTGGACGAGATTGATGGATTTGGCCCTTCAGTCTGCAGCTGCAACTGCAATGAGCCAAGCGCTAATAGTGCGCAGGGTTGATTGGCATTTCATCGTGCTTGACGTGGCTCAACAATCGCTGTTGTGGGCAGTTGCTTGTCCAACCTTTCAAGTGCGTCAGCGATGAACGAGCAACTGGATGACTTGCTTTGCCAGAGATATCCGAAGATCTTTGCCGAGCGACGCGCCCCGAAAGACACAAGTGGCATGGCTTGGGGGATCATGTGTGGCGATGGTTGGTTTGATCTGCTCGATGCTCTTTGTTCCACGCTGCAATTTTAAACCGACCAATGTTGTGCGCCGCAGGTCATAGCTACACAGGTTAAAGAGAAGTTTGGTGCTTTGAATTTCTACAGAAGAGAGGCGAGTCAGGCGCAGCGCGGCATGATTTCGCTGGCGGAGGCGATGTCTACGCGGATTTGCGAGAACTGCGGTAAGCCGGGGCGGACGCTGGTCTTCAATTCGTGGAAGAAGACGCTATGTCCGGAGCATGCCCCTGAGTGCGCAAGGCCCCTGGGCATCGATTAGCCGGTCCAGGTATCTTTGCGGCAATTCAGTGCTTGCGACAAGGATGCGGCCTTATAAGGCTTTACCTGCACTTCTTCTATTCTGCTTTTACAGGTAAAAGCCCCGTTAATCAGTGGGTTAGGAACTCCGTTTAACTTTGCTGCGCCGCTGGTGCAGGACTCGTTGTTCGACCTGCCTAGTGGTCGGAAAAACTGAGTATAAAATCGAGTATGTGGTCTGTTCTGGAGTTGTTAAATTCAGTATATTCAATAAGTTAGGTTGGAATTTCTTGTTCAACGTCTGATTCGTCCAAGACCAGAATCTATGCCGCCCGCGCTGACGGGCCATGCCGCAAACAAAAACCCTCGCGCCGGCCGGCCGAGGGTTTTTGTTTTTGGATGGAGGCGGGTTGCCGCTGATCTCGTGACCGAAGGCCGCGCCTAATTGCCTCGATCCCCCGCCGCCCTTACAAAATTCTCCTCCAACACGCTCAACACCCGATTCAGCGTATCCACGTCCGCCGCTGACAGCCCTTTAAGCGACTCCTCAAAAAACTGAGCTCGCTTCGGCAACGCCTCGTTCACCACCGCCTGTCCGGCAGCCGTCAACGTGGCATTTGTCAGCCGGTTATCGTCCGCATCCACCGCCCGGGAAATCCACCCCAGCTTCTGCATCGCCTGCAACTGCCGCGTCAATGACGCCGGATCCAGCCGGCAGCGCTCGGCCAGATGCTTTTGCGAGCACTGGCCGTTCTCATGCAGCGCCAGCAATATCCGCCACCGCGGCAACGCATGACCCACCTTGCTGCTGAAGGCGCTTTGCATCACGCGATACGTCTGGCCCATGTGCTGGATGACTTGCAGGCCTTGTTGTTGTTTGGGCAAAAGCTACTCTCCGACGCCGGCGGGCTCCGGTTTGGATGGCCGGACCAGTTGCACCAGGGGCACGCGCCGCACGCACCAGAGTGCGAAGACGGCGACGGCGAGGGCGATGAGTTGCCCTTCGTGAATGGCGCCCACCAGCGCGACGCGCGCGATCTCGATGAGTGACGTTCCATCCTGGCCTTGATGGGCCAATTGTGCCAGGAACTCGGTCTGGGCCGCCGGGTTGACCAGCATCTGCGGGTCGTTGAGCTTGGGCAGCCACTGCGCGGAGGCGCCGCGCAGGGTGGACTCGACGCCGCTGAAGTAGCTGTGGCTGACCATGGTGCCGACGATGGCAGTGCCCAGCATGCCGCCGATCATGCGCAAGGATTGCAGAAGCGCGGTGGCGATGCCCAGGTGGCTGCGGCCGGCGGTCTGTTGGGCGAACACGGTGAGATTGGGCATGATGAAGCCCATCCCTAGGCCCGCCATCGTCATGTAGGCGCCGATCAGCAGGTGCGACGTGTAGCTGTGGGTAGTGACGATACCCAGGCACGAGAACGCCATGAGGAGGAAGCCGGCGTACAGCATGCGGTTGGGATTGCGGATGCGCGTGATGATGCGGCCGTTGACGATGCTGCCGACGGTGATGAAGACGACCATGGGCGTGATGAGCAGGCCCGCCTGCTGAGGCGACAGCCCGAAGCCGCCTTGCAGGAGCAGGGGCGCGTAGAAGAGCAGGGAATACATCGTCACGCCGACCAGCAGGGCCAGGGTGAAGAGCATGGCCAGGCCGCGGTTGCGGAACATGTCCAGCGGCAGCAGCGGATGGGGACAGCGGCGCTCCCACCAGATCAGAGCGGCGAAGGCGGCGATGCTGCCGGCGCCAAGCATCACGAGGGAGGGCGTGAAACCGTCCTTGGGCAGGAGTTCCACGAGCAGTTGCATGGTGCCCAGCGCCACGGCGATCAAAATCGCGCCTTGCCAATCCAGCCGGACCTTGCCGGGACTCTGGTTGCGCAGGTGGGGCAGGTAGCGGGCGACGAACCAGAGGCCCAGGATGCCGATGGGCAGGTTGACGTAGAAGACGGAGCGCCAGCCGTAGTGTTCCGTCAGGGCGCCGCCCAGGGTGGGACCCACGGCGTTGGCGATGCCGAAGGCGGCGCTGAGCATGACCTGCCAGCGCAGCCGGACGTGGGGATCCGGGAAAAGATCGGGAATACAGGCGAAAGCGGTGCCGACGAGCATGCCGCCGCCGATGCCTTGCAGCGCCCGCGCCAGCACCAGTTCGAGCATCGTGTCGGCCGCGCCGCACAGGACCGAGGCCAGGGTGAACAGCACGATGGCGGCCACGACAAAGGGTTTGCGTCCGTAGTAATCGCCCAGCCGCCCGAAGATGGGCACGGTGATGACCGAGGTCAGCAGGTAGGACGTGGCGACCCAGGCGTAAAGCTCGAAGCCCCGGAGTTCCGCCACGATGGTCGGCAGCGCGGTGCCCACCACGGTCTGGTCGATGGCGACCAGCATCATCACGAAGCACATGCCCAGCATGGCCAGCAGGGTTTGCCGAAAGGGCAGGATCTGGCCGGGCGAGTGTGGCGGAGTGGGGGCGGGGGCGGACATTGTTGGACGCATCAATAATTGATAGATCAATCATTCTAGCCCTACAATCCGTCGATCAGGAAGCCGTCAGCTTGGCCGATCCCGCTTGTCGGCCTGATTTGTTACGATAGCGGTTATCTGCACGCTGGATTACCGGCGTCCTCAGCAGGCCTTCCTCGGTAGCACCTTCCTTTGGCGCCAATGCCGCAGGCTCGGCAGGAGCGAGGACACGCCCCAAAGGCATGCCCGAAAAGGCAAGCCAGCAAGGCAAGCCCTGCAATGCAGACAGTTCAATAGGCCAGCGGTCTTCCGCCGGCAACGCACCTTCCCCGCGCGTCGCGCGGTGGGCGGTATCAAGGATTTCCAGTCGAGGTACCGACGGGGCAGCAATGAAAACGTGGTTCAAGCGCATTTTGATAGGCCTGGTAGTGTTGGTTGTCGTGGCCGTCGTCGGCCTGGCCATCTTCTTGCTGACATTCGACCCCAACGCGTACAAGTACAAGCTGGAAGAGCTTGTCCAGGAACGCTATCAGCGCACGCTGACGATCGACGGCGAGATCGAGCTATCGCTCTTCCCGCGGATCGGCCTGTACGTGCAGGGCGTATCCCTGTCCGAACCCAATAGCACGGACACGTTTGCCTCCATCGAGAGCACGCGGCTTGCCGTGGCCGTGTGGCCGCTGCTGTCCAACAGCTTTGTCGTGGACCACGTCGCCATCAGCGGGCTGAAAGCGCGCGTGGTGCGGGACAAGCAGGGCCAGTTCAATTTCAGCAATCTGGTGGGCGGCACGCAGCCGGTCACCGATGCGCCCAGCAATCCGGCCGAGGCCCTGGTGGGCGCGGCCCAGACCGCCGCGCAGGCGATCACCAGCGGCAACATGCCGCCGTCGCGCAACAACATGCAGATCGACATCGCCGGGCTGGACCTGAAGGACGGCGAAGTGCAGATGCAGGACGCGATAACGGGCATGGCTGTCGCGGTGACGCGTATCAACGCCAACACCGGCCGCGTCACGTTCAATCAGCCGTTCGATGTGCGCATGACCGCGCGCGTCGAAGGCGGCTATCCGCGCGTGGATGCCAACCTGACGGGCCAGGCATTGCTGACGCTGGATCCTTCGGCCAAGCGCTATGCCGCCCAGCGGCTGGACCTGCGCATGGACGGCAAGCTGCCGGGCGCCGAGGCCAAGAGCCTGGTGATGCGCGGCAACCTGGCGTTCAACGGGCAAAAGTCCGCGCTGGACGTGGGCGGCCTGGAACTGCTGTTCCAGGGCGACGTGACCGAACCCTCGGCCAAGGCGACCAATGTGGAAGCCAGCGTGGCGATCCCCAAGCTGGCGATCGATCCGCACAAGAGCCAGCTCCAGATCGAAAAATTGGCCGTGCGCGCCAAGGGCGGCGTGGCCGATGGCCCCTTCGAACTGGCTGTCGATGCGCCGGCGCTCAATATCTCGCCCGCGTCGGCCACCGGCGAGGCCCTGACCGGCCGGGTGCGGATCAGCGGGCTGGACGCCAGCTTCGGCCTGAACGGCATCAGCGGCAACGCCGGCGAACTGGACATCAAGGAAGCCAAGCTGGACAGCACGTCCAAAAAGGGCGAACGCGTGGTGAAGCTGAACTTTGCTTCGCCGCTCAGCCTGAATTTGCTGATGCGCAGCGGCGCCATGTCGGCGCTGCGTGGCGACGTGAACATCACCGATCCCGGCCTGCCCAAGGGCAGCCTGCAGATTCCGGTGATCGGCAGCCTGACGGTGGACCTGCTCAAGGATCAGGCCACCAGCAAGATCAACGCCGTGCTGGAAGGCGGCAAGTTCGACCTCAGCGCCGACATCACGAAGCTGTCGGAGGCGCCGCAGATGAAGTTTGCGCTGGCCGTGGATACGCTGGATCTGGACAAGCTGGTGCCGCCCGTGGTGGCCGCGCCGCCCAAGCCGCCCGCGGACGGCAAGAAGGACGACAGCAAGCCCGCGCCGGCTCCGGCGCCCGCCGCGCCCGTCGACGATACGATCAACCTGTCGGCGCTGGTCGGCCCCAGCGTCAACGGCACGCTGAAGGTGGGCAAGCTGGTCGTGCGCGGCCTGAAGGCCGATGAAGTCTCGGCGGCGGTCAAGCTGGACAAGGGCAAGCTCGACATCTCCGATCTCGCGGCAGGCCTGTACGGCGGCAAGCTGGCGGGGGCGCTGTCGGTGGACGCGGCGCAGGGCAATCAGATCGCCACCAAGATGACGCTGGCCGGCATCGCGATCGAACCCCTGCTGGTGGACCTGGCCAAGCGCAACGTCCTGAGCGGCACGGGCAACCTGACGCTGGACCTGAAGACTGGCGGCGCCAACGTCTACGCGATGAAGAGCGGCCTGGGCGGCACGCTGCAATTGAAGCTGCGTGATGGCGCCGTCAAGGGCATCGACCTGACGCAGACGTTGCGCGACCTGAAGGCGCGCTTTTCGCCGGATGCGCAGAACGAAACGGTTCACGCCGACACTGCCAAGCAGACGCAGTTCTCGGAACTGGACGCGGACTTCGCCATCGCCAAGGGCATCGCCACGGTGAAGCGCCTGAACTTCGTGTCGCCGCTGCTGCGCGTCACGCAAGGCGATCCGGCCACCATCGACTTCGTCAAGAGCGAGCTGGATCTGGTGGCGCGCGCGCGCGTCATCAACCCGGCGGCTAATCCCGACGGCAAGGAACTGATCGACCTGAAGGACGTGACCATTCCCGTCCATTTCAAAGGCCCGCTCGACAACCCCTCGTACACGTTGCTCTGGAAGGACGCCATTGGCGGCATTTTGAAGCGCAGCCTGGAAAACAAGCTCAGGGAAGCGGTCACCGGCAAGGGCAAGAGCGGCGCCGCAGTGGACAAGGCCTTGAAAGGACTCCTGGGCAAATGACCGACGGCCAATTCCAACCGATCGCCGAATGCGGCGTGACGACGCAGACGCAAGCGGCCGGCTACCACCGCCAATGGCTGGTGGCCAATGATTCGGGGCAGTGGTTGAACCGCGAGCTATGCCCCAGGCTGGCTGAGGTGTCGGTAGAGCTGCGCCTCGGGTACCTGGTGCTGAAGGCGCCGGGCATGCTGCGCATGGACATTCCGCTGGACGTGATCGAAGACGACGACAGCGTGCGCTACAGCATGTTGGTGGGTGATCAAACCATCGACGTCGTTGACGAAGGCGAACTGGCCGCGGCCTGGATTTCAAATTTTGTGCAGGTGCCTTGCCGCATCATGAAGGTGCACCCGGACACGCCCGTGTCCGCCTGGCCGGCCTGAACGCGGCCGGCGCCGGTTTTCAAGCGCCGGCGCGGGCGCGCTTGTATTCGAAAGCGGAGTGAGCCAAGAGGCCCGCCGCGAGGCCCCAGAAGGCCGACCCAATTCCCCAGAAACTGAATCCCGACGCCGTCGCCAGCAGCGTGATGAGTGCGGCCTCGCGCCGTTGCGGGTTGGCCATGGCCGCCGCCATGCCGCCCATGATCGTGCCCAGCAGCGCCAGGCCGGCCAGCGCTGCGAGCAGGGCGGCGGGCAGGGCCTGGAAGAAGACCGCAACCGCTCCCGCGACGATGCTGAGCGCGACGTAGCTGACGCCGTAGGTGGCAGCGGCGATGTAGCGCTTGCCCGGATCAGGATGTGCCTCGGGGCCGGTGCAGATAGCCGCGCTGATGGCGCCCATGGTGACGCTGTGCGCGCCGAAGGGGGCGGCTACAAGGCCCAGCAGGCCGGTGGCCGCGACCAGGCGTGACGCCGGGGGACGGTAGCCTGCGGCCTGCAGGATGGCCAGGCCGGGCAGGTTCTGCGACGCCATGGCGACGACGAAAAGAGGAATGCCCAGGCTGACCGCTGCCTGCGCGCTGAAGGCGGGCGTCGTCCACACAAATTCGGTCAGGCGCCAATCCAGCTGGTCGACCTGCATGAGGCCCATCCCGGCCGCCATGGCCACCGCCACGGCCATCACCACCAGCACAGCGTAGCGCGGCGCCAAGCGGCGGCACAGCAGGTACGCGGCGCACATGGCCAGCACCAGCGCGGGCTGCTTGTTGATGTTGCTGAAGATGCCCATGCCGAAATTGAGCAGCACGCCGGCCAGCATGGCGGCGGCGACCTCGCCGGGAATGCGGCGCAGGATGGGATCGATCCAGCCGAACAGCCCGCAGGCCAGCGTCAGTCCGGCCGCCAGTACAAAGGCGCCGACGGCTTCATTGAAGGGGACGCCCGCCAGCGCGGTGACGAGCAGCGCCGCGCCGGGCGTGGACCAGGCCATGACCACGGGCAGGCCCGTGCGTAGGCTGTAGAACGCGCCGCCCAGACCCAGCACCAGGCTCAGCGAGCCGATCCACGAGCCGATGCGCGCGGCATCCAGGCCCGCGGCGTGGCCGGCCTGCACCATCAGCACGGCTGTGCCGCCAAAACTGACCAGAACGGCCACCAGCCCGGCAGCGACCGCGGACGCGGAGATGTCGCGTCGGGCATGGTGCGGGGAGGGGGAAAGGTTGATGCTGGGCGGCGCCGCGTCGCTCATGCGGCACCGGTAAGACGGCGGTACTTGGCCATGAGCTGCTCCTGGCCTTCATTCCATTGCGGGTGCAGCTCGATGCATTCCACCGGACAGACGACCTTGCATTGGGGCTCGTCATGATGGCCGACGCATTCCGTGCACCGGTCGGGGTCAATGACGTAGTAGTCCTCGCCCATGGAGATCGCGTCGTTCGGGCACTGGGGCTCGCAAACGTCGCAATTGATGCATTCTTCGGTGATGGTCAGGGCCATGATGGGCTGCGAAAAGGCGATTGGCCCGGCCATTGTAGCGCCGGGCGGCCGGGGCCCGAAAAGCGCGAAAAGGGCGCCTGCGCGCCCCTTCGGGGAGGTTGCGGACGGGGCTTCAGCCCGGCCAGGACTGTTCGCGGCGTTCCTTGGCCTTTTCCTGGAGCCAGCGCTCCACGGAAGGGAACACGAACTTGCTGACGTCGCCGCCAAGCTGGGCGATTTCGCGAACGATGGTGCCCGAGATGAACTGGTACTGGTCGGACGGCGTCATGAACAGCGTCTCAACGTCGGGAAGCAGGTGGCGGTTCATGCCGGCCATCTGGAATTCGTATTCAAAGTCGGACACGGCGCGCAGCCCGCGCACGATGACGCGGCCATTCTGTTCGCGCACGAAATCCTTGAGCAGGCCGCCGAAGCTTTGCACTTCCACGTTGGGGTAGTGGCCCAGCACTTCGCGCGCGATGTCCACGCGTTCGTCGATACTGAAAAAGGGCTTCTTGTTGCGGCTAATGGCGATCCCCACCACGACTTTGTCGAAAAGCGTGGCTGCACGGCGAACCAGGTCCTCGTGGCCCCTGGTCAGCGGGTCGAAAGTGCCGGGATAAACAGCGATGATCATGCGAGCTCCGTACCGTTATTAGTGGTGTACACCATCCTCCGAAGCCCGGATTATTGATCTATTTCCGCAACGCAGCAAATTCCAGAAGATGGAAGTGGACGGCGCCGGCCTTGTCCTGCCTCAGAATCTGGAATCCTTCGGGAGCTTCGATGGCGGATTCCGCCTCGACATAGACTAGTCCATGATCGGTCAGAATGCCTGGCAGGATCGGCCACAGGCGCGGCAGCCAGCCCTGTCCAAAGGGCGGATCCAGCAGAATGAGGTCAAACCGGGACGCATCCATCCGTTCGGCGACCTGCATCGCATCGCCCACATGGATGCGTATCATGTCGGCTTTGAGCTTGTCGCGCAGTGTCCGCAGCGCGGACGCGGCGGTCTTGTCCCGCTCGACCATCT
>Ga0213827_1000024_pt1 | contig 268458 bp, 284 predicted proteins | sample MC6MC0898MG_FD_180669 | JGI IMG/M metagenome (GOLD analysis project Ga0213827, IMG submission 180669) | Enriched soil aggregate microbial communities from Iowa State University, Ames, United States - MC6-MC0898-MG | ecosystem: Environmental > Terrestrial > Soil > Unclassified | place: USA... | reverse complement strand
ACGTAGTCAGCTTCCTGACGGGTCTGCAGGTTCTCCTTGCGGATTTCCTCCAGGGCAACAGCGCGCTCAGCCGTCCACGGCTTCTTGCTCAGCTGTTCTTCATTCTTGGTCTGGCGCACGATCGTGCGGTGGTAGACTTCCAGCACGGCGTTGGCTTTTTCAACATCGAGCTGGTTGAAGTATTCCTTCAGTTCAGCATCGACCAGTTCGTGGGAGGAGGCGTAGATACCCATGGCAGTGTTCCTTTGTTGATAGAGGGTGGGTTGACATGGAAGTGTTATAGATCTGAAATTCGGTTCAATCGGCATAAAACCCTTCCAGCCATTACAGCTGGAAGGGGGTTGGGTCTTTGATCTTTTCAGCGTCCAGCATCGCCAGGACAACCTTGACTTTCAGGTCCGGAATACGTCGACGCAACTGCCGCCACTGGCTGTTGAGCTGCATCACATCCGGACGATGTTTGGTCGTGCCGTTTTTCCCTAGCTGATCCATGGAACGCTGGATGGCCCCATGAACAGTGCGACCGGTAGCCTCGATGTGCTCCAACGCATCCTCGGCCTTGAACAGCGCCAAGTTCACCGGATGAATCTCGATCTTCATGTGGACCTCAGAAAGAACCCGCCCCCGAAGGGGCGGGGAGTTAACGCACCAGAACGTCAACCTCGATCGGTATCGGTCCCAGATGATGGTGGATCGCACGAATAACCTGTTCGTACTTCCAGCCACCGTTGCCACACCCAATCGGGGGCATAGCCAGGGAGGTAATCCTCAGCTCTTCGTAACGCGCTGCGAGCTGAGCCAGGTTATCCCACATCAACTTCCACGGCGAGGGATTACGCCAGTTGATCTTCGTGGGAAAAAGCAAACATTGCTGTTCATCGTTGATCGGGAACACGTAGAGCTGGTTGCCCAACGCCGGGTCCGGATAATACTCCCGAGGAAACCGTTCCAGATAGAACTCGTACAACTCCGGATAACGGTCGCGGAATTCCTTAGCGATGCCAGCACCCATGGCCCCTGCCACGTTGGTAGTGCACAGCAGCGTCTGACGCTTGCTTTGGAACAAATTCCCTTGACCTTCAAACGAAATCATAGTTATCCTTTTCCATCCAATTGGGCGGTCAGGTCACGCACCGCCTTATCAGTGGCGGCAGACGGACCCTGCTTAGTTTCCAGTTCCTTACACACGTTGAACCAGTGCTCGCACACATCGCGCGGTTGCTGGACGAACTCCGGCCAAGACATCCCGGTGTGTTGGGAGACCTTGTATTTGCCAAAGCGCATCATCATGCGATAGAGCATCGTGTGCGGCTCGACCTTCTCTTTCTCATGCATTTGCACCAGAGCGAGAGGTTGCAGGTCGTTGAGGTTGTCGTCATCGTGGTTGAAGATGCCGTAGTTGAGATCGTAGTTGATCATGAGCAGCATCTGCAGCTCATAACCGTTCTTGATCTTACCGTCGCCAACTTCCTGCAACAGCCGCTCTGCCGGTCCGGGGTGACCAATCTGATTCAACCCGAACCGGCCTTGCAGCACGTGACCGCCCGGATCGTGAGGATCGACGTCCGGGTCGGCCACAGGCCGGATGCTTACGTGTTGCCCAGATGCAAGGTCTTGGTAATCCGACGGGCTCGGAGGGTAAAAAAAATGTTGACGATGTCAAGGGGAATCAGCGAGGGCTGAGCCTTGTACTTCTCGTCATTGACATGATCCTTACTGCAGACCGGGCACGGCGTCTTGGGTACTGCCATGATGGTCAGCACCGACGCTTCGATGAACTTGTTCATGCCGTCGTAGTACGCCTGGAAGATCTCCGCCGAAGCGGTCAGGGCGGACAGCGAGTCGACGATGGACGGGGTGTCCTCGATGACGTTGGTGATGATCTTGCGCTCGGCGTCCCGATCGACCAGAGTGATCTTCTGGACCATGTGCGCGTACTGGCACAGCGAGGTGATGCGACCCTGCTCACTGATGAGCTGCGCTCGGTGACCTTCTTCGATGTTGGCACCGAAGGAACGGGTGACGCGCGAGACCAGCGAGTCGATCCAGCTGGTGCCGACCTGGCGGTACTTCTCGATGGTCGGCGTGCACAGGGTCATGGAGACCTGATCGGTCAGCTTGACTTCGCGCTCGGCCAGATAGGTGTGCTGTTCCTGGTACTTCTTCAGTTCATCGGCGGTGAACTTGGAGAACTTGCGGGTCATCTGGCGAGCCTGCCATTCGGTCAGGCGCAGCTGGTCGGTGAAGGCCAGGCGCGGGATCGAGATGTTCGCTTCGATGACGTGGGTGCACTTGAACGGGTTGATGACGCACGGCTGGCGGTACGGATAGCCGTTGGGGTACATCGTGCACAGGATGCCGTGGATCAGCGAATGGGCGTCCGGCAGGAGGATGATCTCCTTGAGGTCTTCGATGGCCACGTGCGCCACCGTCGCTTCGATGATGTGCTCCAGCGCGAAGTCCACCAGCGAGTTCATCAGGTAGACCATGGTGTTGGAGAACATCAGGCCGCCGGTCTCGCGACCGAAGCGGATCTTCTCATGGCCCAGGCGACGTTCCAGTTCCAGCAGCGCAGCTTCGGTGGGGGCACGCATGGTGACCCAGATGCCGGTGTGCCACAGCGGGATGCGCGCATGGGTACCCATGCCGGTCAGCGACTGCATGCGCATGACGGCCTGCTGGCCGGACAGCTTCATGCCGTCGTTCTTTTCGAACGTGGGACGGGAGATGTGCAGGCGTTCCTTCTCGGCCTCGACGCTGTTGGTCCACAGCGAGTTGGCACGGGCCATCGCCTGTTCGTAGGTACCGAACTGCAGCGAGTGCTTGGCGCCTTCGACGCTGGTTTCGGTCCAGGTCTGCTCGGCGTCGGATTCGCCCAGCTCCACTTCCGGGTAGTGCTCGGAGAGCTTGGCCGCTTCACTGGCCTGCACGCCCAGGATGGACAGACGCTCGTAGACGGCGAACGTGCCGGGCTTGGGGGGCTTCATGTCGAACGGGTCGTGGATGACGCGCACGTTTTCCTGCACGACATACGGAATCACCGGCGGATCACCTTCGGGTTCCTTCAGGGTCTTGGTCGGCGCAGCGTCGCTGGCCGGCTGTGCGTCACCATCCGCAGCGGGCGCCGCTGCCGGAGCAGCCGCAGTCGGTTCCTGCGGGAACGGCGTCGTGGTGGTTTCTTCTTCGATGGACATGGCGCTTTATGCCTCGGTGTTGCTGGGGTCGGGAGCCGGTGCGGACGGCTCGGTTTCGGGGGCTTCCGGCGGAAGCTGCATCTCCGTCAGGCGCGCCGTGTTGGCCAGCACCGTGAGGTTGATGTCGGACATGAGTTCGCCGTACTGGCCGCCCAGGTTCAGCGTTTCCACCAGCGCGTCGCTGTCGACGGCATCGCCGGTGCGATTGACGTGCAGGGTGCGCAGCGCGGTGAGACGATCGGTGATCTTCTTGGAATCCGAGCCGATGAGGTTGACCAGCGCATTGCGTTCCACCGGATCGATCTCCGGATTGGCCATGGCGCTGACGATCACATCGCGCGCACCACCGATGGTGGAGTGCAGCAGACGGGTGGTCTCATCGGAGAGTTCGTTGAGTTCATCCCAGGCGCGGTTCTTCAGAGGCTGATGCCGGGGCTGCGGGATGGGTTGCTGACGCTTACCCTTGGACATGTTGTTACCTGCTTGGAAAGTGATTTCGGAAGAAGCAAAGCTTCTCATATGAGAAGAACTTCTGTATTTTTTTGACATATTGCAAGGAGTCAACCATGTTCGACGAACTGGACGCTTATCTGGATCTGGTTGCAACGCCAGAGCAGAAAGACCTGTGCCTCGATGCCTGCAGGACGCTGTTGTGGGTGGGTGAGGAGCGCCATGTCGAACCGATCGACGATGAACTTGTCGTGGCCGGTTCAGTGGAGGGCGATCCGCTGACCAACATCATGCAAGGCATCCTGTTGCCGCTGTATGTGCGCGTGCTCAACGAGTACGGTGTGTTGTTCAGCGGTGAGATCACCCTGCCCATCGCAGTGGACATGCTCAAGGGTTTGCTGTTGCTGGACAACTACGACAACCCCGAAGCGATATTGACTCTCTGTCAGACTGATGAGAGTCACGAAGAGATCTTTGCCGAACTGTTGGTGCTGGGCGGACGTTATCACTCCGACGATTACCTGCAGTACATTCGTGAAGTCTCCCCGGACCTGCTCAAGCGCATCGAAGACAATGCCAGCTCGGTGAAGGTGCCCAACACCTCCGATCTGGAACCGTCGCCGGCTGATGTGGCTGCTGCCCGTCACCGTCTGGAATCGTTCACTGCCAACAATGCGGTGGGTGCGGCTTACCTGAAGGAACGCATGGATGAAGGCATGCGTCTGGGCATGCCGCTGCACCTGACGTTGATCGGTCAGCTCGATCACCTGCATCAGGTGGCCGAGCAGAAGCCTGATGATGCGGCAGTGTGTCTGGTGACGCTGTTGTTGGCTGCGACCATGCCGCGTGCCGAAATGGAAACGGTGATCGACCAGTTCGCCTCGCATACCTTTACCGAGATCAACCAATCGGTAACCTTCCGCAATGCTGCGCTGGCTGCCCTGCGCGCAACGAACCTTGGGGATTAAAGCGTGGACAAGCGCGAATACTTCATCAAGGCAATGGCCGCTGGCTGCTACCGCTACAAGCGTTGGTGGTTGGAGGCGTTCTGCCTGACCATGCCCTCTGATGTCACGCCCGAACACCCGCTGGCGCTGATGCGCGATCCGGTCAACGGCTACAGCTTCATTGACGGGGCCACTGGCGAAATCCACCGTATCGAGGGAGCCGATCCCAAGCAACCGCTGTATGCGGTACGCGAAGCTGTCACGGCCTACCCGGGGAATCTGGTCAACGTCCGCGAAGCGGTGCGTACCACCTACGGCAACATGTTCCTGAACCAGATCTTGCTGTGCCATCCCTTCGGTGATCTGTTCCCGTATCAGGTCGGTGAGATCCAAGCCGGTAAGCTGGAGAAGATGGTCCATGCCGTGTGGGTGGATGACAAGCCCGATACGCCGCGCAACCCGAAGAAGGTCTACACCGATCAGGTGCTGAAGTTCAACGAAGCAGCGCTGTCGCTGGTGGGCTTCTCTCCAGTCGTGGTGGTGTCAGCCACGGCCAAGACCATGACCACCGACCCGCGCATCCCGCAGATTCGTGCGGAGCTGCTGGAGAAGTACAAGGGTCAGTTGCACGATCCGGTGATCCAGGCCACCATCGAAGGTGAGCTGAAGAAGGTCGACCGAGAATGGATGCGCGGCGACAAAGGTGAGAATTTTTACATCAAGTCGAAATCCTACGACGTTACGCGCAAGAAGCAGTTCCTCATCCAAGGTGCGGCCGACGGCTTCGGTACCAGTGAGTTCCTCACTGGCTCGTTGCAGGACGGTTGGACGGCGGAAGAACTGCCGGCCATGAACAACGCCTCGCGCGATGGTTCTTACAGCCGTGGCTTCCAGACCGCTCTGGGTGGTGAGGTGACCAAGTTCAATCACCGCATCTTCCAGAATACCTCGATCATCGAGAAGGATTGCGGAAGCAAGGTGGGCCTGAGTCTGGTGTTGGAAGATGACATCGCCCGTCGATTCATCGGCAACAATCTGATCACCTCCAAGGGTCTGGTGGAACTGACCGATGACAACATCGCCGGTTACATCAACAAGCGCGTTACGATGCGCTACACGACCTACTGCCATTCCAAGGGCGCGAACTTCTGCGCTACCTGCTCTGGCGCTCGCCTGGCTGAAACTCCCAATGCTGTGTCGGCCCACATGGCCGGCGTGGGCTCGCTGTTCATGCTGCTGTTCATGAAGCGCATGCACGGTACGGTCCTGCGTATCGTCAACCTCGATTTCCATGCAAGCCTGACCTAAGAGAACACCATGTCCCGTCAACCGTATTCCGTTACTCCCCAGCAGCTGGCTTCGCTGCCGTCCACCCAGCGTATCAACCTGGAAGCGGTGGTGGAGCGTCTGGACAGCTACGTCACCAACATGTCCGGTGCCCGTCCGATCGACCCGCGCGATGGCGGTGGCTATCAGACCGCTCTGTGGAACTGCCTGCGTCAGGTGCTCAACGCCGATGCCCAGCAGTTCTCGCTGCAGTGGTCGGAAGTGCTGGCCACCTTCCACAAGCACCGTCGCGACGCGTTCGACGAACGCATGCTGTATCGCTTCTTCGGTGACATGCGCATCACCGGCGCCAACCAGCGTTCCTTCGAGCGTATCCTGGGCCTGATCACCCGCACCGCCGATCCGGCCACGCGCGCCATGGCTTACAAGCAGGTGGACATCCGCTCGATCATGGCATCGCTGGAAAACGAAGCGATCACCGAGAAGGTCAACGCGTACTACCAGATGCTGTAACTCAGCGACATAAGCCCCTCCCACCCGCAAAGGTGGGAGGGGTCTTGTGCCGTTACCGCTTGACGTTGCGGTTCAGGTTGGTATGGATGTCCTTGGCCCGCTTGCGCGTTTCCACGTCCTCGATGCCGTTGGCACGTTCGGTGTGGATGCTGTACTGCATCGCCGCGTAGTCAAAGGCCATGTTGGCCACTTCCGACTGACCCTGATCGATGATCATGCCGCATTCGATCAGCTTGTTGATCGCATTGCCCTCATCCTGCAGGACACGGATCGCAGCGTACTCGGCGCGACTGATCGGGTCGCTCACATCACGGGCTTCACGCATGGCGCTGTAATGCGCTTCGACCTTACTCAGGGTCGACCGCACCTGCTCCTGCGCCTTGACCAGCACCGCCTCACTGAGGAAGGTGGACACGCCCAGCTGTGCATTGCTGTCCTGCAGGGCATTGACCACCGTTTCCAGACTCGGCGCATCGTAGGTGTGCGAGTTACGCAGGAACTCCAGATGAGCACGGGTCATGTTGGCCGCAGCCGTGAGCGTGACACCGACCGGGTTGAACTTGTCGATGTTCAGCTTGGCCACCAGCGCGTTCAGGCGCGGGAAGCTTTCCGGAGCAGCCAGTGCAGCAAAGGCACCCACGGCGGTGGAGTCACCCACGGCAGCCTTCTTGGCGATCTCCAGATACTGGCTCATGCGCATCTCGTAGATGCCGGCCACTTCCGGGACGTACAGCAGGATCGAGCGGACCACGCTGCTGACTTCACAGCCCGTCACGTAGTCGGCGTGCAGATCGTTGAAGCGCGACTGCCACTGCTTTTCCAGCGCTTCGATCTTGTCGTTGAAGGTCTTGATACGACCCACAGCCGACGGCTTGACCTGCATGGCGTCCATGTGCAGTTCGGACATCTCGGTATTGGCCTTGGCGGTCTCACGTGCGTTCTGGACCTTACGATCCATTTCCGCCTGATGCGAGCGTACCTTGCGAATCAGGCCGATCACCCAGTCGAATGCCTTCTTCAACAGCGCGATGATGGCCTTGGCCAGATCCTTGATCTTGCCGACGATGGCGCCGATCAGGCCTTCCTGCGCGATGTGCAGGTTAGTCTGGGACGGATCGGCAGTGAAGGAGTTCAGCGGAGCGGTGGTGGGGAGAGCCACACCGTCTTCGACCATGGCGCTGACATTGGCGCGGGAAACCGCGCCAGTGCCTTCCAGTTCACGCAGGTGGCCATCCAGACGCGACAACGCATCCTGATGACCATCCAGCGCGGCCTGTTCCTCGCCACCATCGAATTCCGTCTCCAGCACGGGTGCGGAATCGAAGTCGCTCATGATTACTCCCCTTCAACAGCAGTGATGCCGCCCTGCACGACCGAGGCGATCTGATCCAGGGCGCCGTTCTGGTTGGCCGTGGCGATGTACTCCTGCGCCTGCGGCGGGAGGTTGGGTGCGGTCTTGCACAGCGAGTCGACCAGGGCGCGCATGGCCTCGGTGTTCGGATCGTGGGCCAGGCGGTAGCGGAACAGCCAGATTTCCTTGACCAGGCTGGCAGCAGCGTCGATGTCGAAGACCACGGTCTCGTTCATCAGCGCCAGGGTGCGCTCGACGTCGGCCAGATGGAAGTTGTCGAAGTGGCTGTCGATGTCTTCGTAGACAGTCGGCGGGATCTGCAGCATGTAAGCGATGGCGCGAGCCAGGCTCACGGCAGTCACCGACGCGCGCTCTTCCAGCGGTACGCCCAGCGACTCGAACGACTTGGAAATGGTGGGAACATTGAGTTTCATGGGTAGGTACCTTGGGTTACGAGGACAGGTGCTTGAGCTGCTGCGCATGCGCGAACAGGTCGGTGTTGATCAGCTTCTCCAGCTGCTGCTGGATTTCCAGCTGACGCCGCTGGTGGCGACGGCCGCTGGTGAGCGAGGTCCAGACCACATCGAACAGGCTCGAACGATCCTTGTGGTCAGCGATCATCGCATCGATCACTTCCAGATCCTTGAGCATGGACTTGCGAACGTCCGACTCCAGGTTGGGGTCCTTCATCGACTGGATGATGTCACGCTTGATGCGCGTGGCGCGCTCGATCGGGCGATCGTAGATTTCACGATCCAGACCCGGGCAGAGCAACATCAGGCCCAGCAGCAGACCCACTGCCACCGGTGCACCGATGGACATGACGATCAGCATGGCGGTGTAGAACGCCTGCACCAGCAGGTGGGCGAACAGACCACGCTTGTAGCCGGGCATGCCGGTCATCAGCTTGTCCAGACCAGTCACCAGAGCCGAGCCGGCGCCTTGACGGGTAGCGAACTGATCGGCCATGAACTCACTGGAGCGCAGGTCGTACACTTCCGAATCGCTGGCCGAATGCAGCTGGGCAGTCAGGGCCGACTTGACCAGGATGGCTTCGAAGGCCTTCTTGGACACCTTGGGATCGGCCAGGGCCTTGGGATCTTCCACGGTGAATGCGCCGCGCTTGGACGCTTCGTAGATGATCTCCAGGCGATGCTCCATGGCGTCGCTCGGACCCAGAGCCTGCACGGCCGAGGCGATGGCCATGTTGCGCGAGACGGTCAGGATGATGGTTTCCAGGAAGGTGAAGGCGTGACCCACTTCGTGGAGGATCACTGCGGCCACTTCCTCGGCGTTCATTTTGCAGGTGACCCACAGGCCGGTACCGACGACCATGTCGATCGGGATCTGGGCGAACACGCCGGTGACCTTGGCGTTTTCCAGGTCGATGGTGCCCTTGCTGCCCATCTGCACGATCTTCTTCGGCGAGATGCGCACTTCCTTCAGGGCTTCCTCACCGTAGCCGCGCCAGTGTGCGATCAGCGGGCTGTTGATGTCGATGACCGGCGGGTAGACGTAGGCATTGACGAACCGCCCGGACTTGACGCGGATGTTCAGGCCGGTGTGGTGCTGGATGATCTTGCCCAGGTTCAGCTCAGTGAATTCCTTGGGATTGCCGTTGTTGTCGGCGATGGTTTCCGTCAGTGCGGAGACCAACTCCTTGTACAGCAGCGTCGACTTTTGATAACCGATCGCCTCGAAGGCGGCGGCGAAGTTCTGCTTCAGAGTGCTCATGGGATCACCTGCTCATAGGTGGTTGAAAATATATGTCTCATATCAATATTGTGGACTGGCACCTTGAAGACCGAAATGAACCAAACTGTAGACTCTAACCCGATCGTCGGTCGTGAGATGAAGCACGGCATTTACACGACAGCTAACGACGGGTCATATGACGACGCGATCGTCATCAAAGAGTACCTGACCCGTGCTGACGGGTCTCGGGTGCCGCACATGTTGGTGGTGGAGAACTTCAAACGCCCGTACTGGGTGACCCAAGAAGCCCACCGAAACCACAAGGACAAGAAGTTTGCCGAGAAGAGCGCCAAGCTGCGCCGGCAGACCTCCACTCAGATCAACCTCGTACGCAACATCGCCCGTTCCATGGGCCGAGCCCCGAAGAATGGCTCGCTGCGTATGGCTTGCCGTGACCCGTACGTCTATGGCTGTGACGTCACCACTCCGGTGTTGTTCAAGCACGAGTGGCAGCGCCGCTACCCCACGTACCAAACCGATAACTCGGTGTGCTCCCTCGATATTGAAACCACCACCGAGGAGAAGGACAAAGACAAGAAGATGATCATGGGCTCCCTCACGATGAAGGAGAACGTGCATCTGGTGGTCATGGAAAGCTACTTCGAAGGTCATCCTGATCCCACCAAGGAGATCATGCAGGCCTGCGAACGCTACCTGGGTGACTTTGAGTACATCGACAAAAAGACCGGCGAGACCAAGACGGCCAACCTGATTGCCCAGCGCAATTTGAAGATCGTCATCGAATACGCCAAGACCGAAGCGGACCTGTGTTACAACCTGATCCAGAAAGCCCACGAATGGAAGCCGGACTTCCTGAACGTGTGGAACATGAACTTCGACATCAAGAAGATCAATCAGGTTCTGACCGATGGCGGCTACGATTTGGCGCAGGTCTACTCCGATCCGGCGGTACCGCAGAAGTACCGGTTCTTCAACTACATCGAAGGCAACCCGAAGAAGATCACTGCCTCGGGTAAACAGATGGCGTTGAGCCCGGCCGAGTTATGGCATACCGCCGACTGCCCGGCCTCGTTCTACATCATCGACTCGATGTGTACTTACCTGAAGCTGCGTATCGCCAAGGGTAAGGAACCGAAGTATTCGCTGGACTTCATCCTCAACAAAGAGCTGGGGATGCGTAAGCTGAAGTTCAGTCAGGCCGACCACGTCAAGGGGAAGGACTGGCATGATTACATGCGCACGACCTTCAAGGCCGAATACTGCGTCTACAACATCTTCGACTGTATCGCGTTGGAGTTGCTGGATGAGCAGACCACCGACCTGAAGCGCATGATCTCCTCGATGTCCGGACCATCGGAATATCGAAACTTCGGCAGTCAGCCGCGCCGTACCTGTGACGACTTGCATTTTGAATGTCTGGAGAAGGGCTGGGTCATCGCCTCGACCTCGGACAAGATGCAAGACGACAACGATCAGCACACGGTCAGTCTGCGTCACTGGATTGTCACCCTGCCGTCTCACCTGGTCGCTGACACCGGCGTCAAGGCGATCAAGGAATGGCCGGATCTGGCAACGCTCATGCGGGCCCACGTGGCCGATCTGGACGTGGAGGGTACTTACCCCAACGAACAGGTCTCGATGAACATCGAGAAGGCAACCACGGCCAAGGAAGTGTGCAAGATCGTGGGTAAGCCCGAAGCGATCCAACGTGCTGTGGGCATCAACCTCTCCGGCGGTAACGTCAATGCGGTGGAGATCTGCGTGGCAATGTACAACGCCCCGTCGATGGAACGCATGCTCGCCGACTTCCGTGCTCACCTGGCTGGTGAAGACCCGGATGACGTCGTCAACTATCAGAGTGAGTATCTGCGTCAGCAGGCCGATGATTTCGTGGCCATGGCTGAACAGGACGCTTACGATGAGGAGGATGAAGACGAAGACGAGGATGAGGAAGAAGAGGCATAAGAAAAAAGAACGGCATAAGCCCCTCCACCCTTTGCGGGGTGGAGGGGTCTATGTCAGCTCTTGAGCAACTCCGGCGGCGCCTTGATGCACTGCACGCGGTCGAACTCTTCCAGCAACATCTTGAACTGGTTCAGCGGCAACTCCACCTCGTTGAGCAGGTCATTGAAGCGAACTTCAACGTCGTGCTTGGTGTCGGTGCCTTCGATCACCTGCGCCATGCGGTACAGGATCTTGAACAGCGTGTTGACCTGCAGGGACTGTGGGGTTTCACGCAACTCCACATACTGCTGCTCGTACACGTAGTCCAGCACAGCGCAGTACATCGTCACACCGTCGAGCCGGAGCAGAGCGGTGTAGTTGCGCGGGCTCAGCGCCATGACCAGATACGCTGTCACCAGTTCGCAGTAGAACTCGCGACGGTTGACCGGGACCAGGCACTGCAGCATCTCACCTTCGAAGATCGGATCGTAAGCGATCTGCTCGGTCACCGACTGGGGTTCGCTGATGCGATGGGCCAGGTAGCTGCGCAGTCGATCCGGACTCACCCGGAAGTCATGAAGCGCTTCGACGAAGGTGGGGTATTTGATCGAGTTGGTGAACTCGGCCTTTTCCAGGGGCATGCCGTTATCGGGATTCTGGTCCATGGGATTCTCTCAAGGGGAGGTGACCCTCCCCGTATCACTAGATGCGGTAGCGGGACTGGAAGTCCTGATAACTCAGAACCTTACCGTCCAACTTACCGGCCTTTTCCGCAGCGTACTTGCAGTGCGTGTCAACGTTGCGTGCGGAGATGAAGGTGAAGATCGGGGTTTCATCCGGCCAGTTCTTGATCTCGCGCAATCGACCCACCGCCTGCTCGTTGGCCTGCTTGGAGGACACATTGTGCGTGCACAACACTCGGGTGAGGTTGGGAACGTCAATGGCCGTACCGGCAGACTTGAGCGTGGTGATGACCATGTCCGACTCAGCGAGTACGGTCTTGGGATCTACGTCGATGTACCGACCGATCTTCAGGTCGGGATAATCGCTTTGGAAGCGATCACGGAAATCAGTACACATTTCCTTGGTTGCGCAGAACACCAGCGCCTTCTGGCCAACTTTCCGATCGTTGAAGTAGAGCGTGTTCATGATGCTCTTATTCATCTCATAGTAGTTGTCCAGCATTTGCGGTCGCTTCATGATCGACTGCTCATACAGCGGGTGGTTGTACTGTTTCATGAAGTTCTTGTAGCGAATGCCCTTCATGTTGTCGACCGAGTACCAGATGTTGTACACCTTGATGTACTTGTGGTGTGGCACCTTCGGAGACCGGGTGGGTTTGGGCCACTGGGTCTCGTACATCTGGTTCATGAACTGGTCGTCAGATTCCAGCGTTGCCGACAGGAAGATCGACAGCGGGACGTGACTGAAGAGGTCGATGCGGTAGATGCAGTGGTGCTCCATGTGCGCCTCGTCAGTGAGGTGCACACCGATCCCCAACATCTCCCACAGCTCTTCTGGCGTACAGCCGTAGACATCCATGTTGCCGTTGTAGACCTCGTAGGTCTGCATGAACATGCGCATGGTGCCGAGGGTGATGATGATGAACTTGGCCTTGACACTTCCCTCGCGCGCCCACTGAATGAGCTTACGGAGCTTGTCACTGCCATCCACGATCAGGACGTCGCCGTCCTCTCGCTCGTACATCTCATCGTATTCCTCTTCCCATTTAACCGCGTACATGCCCTTGACGGTCAGCAGTGTGCGTTGACCGATTTCCACCAAGGACTTGAACGTGACAAAGCCCTTACCCTTACCTGTCTGCAGCGTCACCACCTTGGAAGGTGCGTAACCCTCCACGGGAGGCGCAGTCAGGTATCCAATGATCATCGGCTGATGGTCACGGGGTTCCTTGGGCGATTTGAATTTGAAGGTAGCCTTCACTGGCTCGTACATCTCATGCCGCACCATCGCAATGGATTGACGCAAGATACCGTACGACTCCAGATGACGTAGCACATCTTCCAGCTGATTGATGTGCAGACGCATTTCAGTTTCGTCTTGGGTCATGGCCCGGTAGACGCACTTCTCGACACGAACGTTGACCTGACCTCGTCGCTCCGTACCCCACTGGGTGAGGCGGTAGCTATACTCCTGCAAGGCGATCTTAACCATCGGGCTAAAATCAGTAATCTTGATGAAGTGGGAGTACAGATCAAAACGGGCATTGGGACGGGACATGTCCGTCATCTTAATCTCCCATGGCTAAAACGAAAAGCGCAAGTGCTGGGGCCCCTTGCGGAGCCCCAGTACCATGCCATCCGTTTTAGCCCACCATCAGGGCGTCCAACGGATGATCCGGCCGGTGCTTGTTGAGCAGCGTGGTCGTGGAGGTGAGCACCTGACGATGCTTCTCGTAGGCCATCGCAGCCGAGAGGCTACGATTCTCGATGATGGTATCGAACGCACCCACCACGAACGCATTGCCCACACGCGGCAGGCGGTAGTCACGATGTTCCTCACTGCGGATCGTGAGCGACTTGAGCAGGATCTCCAGATGTGCCATGTTGACCGACAGCATCGAGGTGACCAGCTCGTAGAACGCCCGCAGTGCTTCTTCCATCGTGTTGTAATCACGCAACGTCGGACCGCTGCCGGAGTCGCTCGAAGAAGCCGAGGCGCGCATAAAGCGCTCGATACTCTTCATAGAATCCAGCATGTTGACATGTCGCAACGGCAGCTCGAACAACGGATGGTCGTTGTTCCAGTCCGTCAGGTCGATCACCACGTTACCGTTGGCATCCAGCGACCAGCTCTTTTCCTTGACGTAGGCCAATGCCTCGTGGGTCAGGCTGGGGTGACGGGAGCCCACATTCACCGTGATGTTGGAACGCTCGTTGTTACCGTTGTCATGGAGCGTGGTGAACAGCACCTCGGTGAGCGAGGTGATCTGACCGGTCTGCAGATCGGTGACCCGTTCCACATACGTCACGTCCGAGAGCTGTTCGGCTTCCTTACCGTTGAGCGTGAGCAGTACCTTTTTGCCCATCAGATCTCGAGAGACCTTCAGGATGTTGGTGTCCTCCTCGGTACGGAGGAACTTCTGCTCGTAGCTGGTCAGCTCCTTACCGGTGGCCGAAGAGTTACCATCCAGATGCTTGGTGGACAGCACGCGCTGCGCAGCCTGCTCACCCATCGCCGTAGCGGAGAAGTGGCCCGGATTGTCCCCCAGCGGCACGCTGAGGCTCAACTGACCCATACACGCAGCACAGACACCCTGCGGGTCCGGATGGACGCACAGAAGCGTGGAGCGCTTCATGATGGTCTTGCCGATCAGGTGCTTGTCCGAGGTACTGATGACGTGCAGCGTGCCATCTTCGCCCTCGTAGTAGTGACCGGCCAGCTTGGCCAGATCGCCGGAGTGCACGTGCCAACGGATGTAATGCTTGCTGCCACAGTCGCCGCGATGCAAACGCATCACCACGCCTGCCATCAGCTGCATCTTGCGGTTGAAATACTCCACTTCCTGCAGCGGCTCTTGGGTGAAGCTGAGCGCCTTGGCCGCCGAGCGCGACTCGGTGAGCGAGTCGTGGAACTGATCCAGACCAGAGGTGAAGTTGGACATGATCGGATGGCGGAAGATCCGCTCATCGATGTCCGCCACCGCACCACGGACCACACAGGTCTGCAACACCTGACCCATCGACACCAGGCCATTGCGGGCCACGATGGCTACGGCATTATCGTTCAGGCTGGAGTCATTGAGAATGACGTCCTTGGCCTTGGGATAGCAGTAGTTCTCCACCGAGAAGCTGGTGGGTTCGGTGTTGGCGACGATCTCCTTGATCTTGGGATGTTCAGAGACGCCGATGAAGTCCAGGATCGAAATGGAGGTGATGTACTCCTCCAAGTTGTACGTCAGCACGTTGTACAAACGGTTGATGGCCTGATAGATCTGCCGGCACATCAGTTCCAGATCCAACACGCCGCGATAGGCGTCGAAGGTATCCCAGAGCACCCGATTCATCAGCTCCAGGTGGGTATCCATTCCCAAGCGTGCGTTACCAATGTGATGACGTTGCAGCGCAGGACCATTGGGGTAGTGGATGTAGGAGTCCCACATGTACGAGGAGTAGATGCTCTTGCGGATGGTGGTGAGCAACACCCCATCGTCAAACATCACTTCCATCGGTGCCTGTGGAGGCTGACCTACATCCAGTGCCCAGCGCTGTTCGTCAGTCATGGCCGCAAGTTCACGGGCATGCAACCTCAGCATTACGACTTCTCCGGGTAGATGACAGGTTCGGCATCGTCTGCCGGGGTAACGTGGAACTCCACACCCATGCACTGCAGCGAGTGCTTGATGTAGATGAGACTGCGGTTATGGCCACGCGGGGCCACAGTACGATCGACCACCGCATCGATGTCGGTCGGCTTCTCCGCACGCAGGATGTTGCGCACCACGTTCTTGTGGGTCTGCGGGGAGCAGGACATTTCCAGAATCTCAGCGGTCATGTCCGAACCGATCGTTGCCACCAGCAGACGACCTTCCGATTCACCCACGCCGCGAACCGGCTGCGGACGACGCGGGGAGGAATACTTGTCTGCGTTGGTCAGTTTGGCAGTCAGGCCGAAGTGGTTGAGCTTGGCCGAGGCCACACCCGAGCAGTCCACACCCGTTTTCTCCAACAGCATCACGTAGATGCTGCCGATGAACATCGGCTTCTTGGTGGTACGCATCTTGCCCGACATGCCGCGGTAGGTCACCGGTGCATGCAGGACCGGGTACTTGGCCTGCAGTTGACGGATCATGTCCGGTGCGTACACCGGATTGTCCGTCGGATACCACAGGTAGATCCCGTCCCTGATGATGGCGTCGATGTGGAAGCGCGGGCCCAGGTCGTACTCGGTGCGCAGGATCACTGCAAAGCGCGGGCTGACGATCTCGTAGTAGCCCAGCACGTAATCCCACGCCGCCTTGTACTGCGCCTCGGTCTTGGGCGCCATGTTGCGGATGTAGTTGGTCACCGTGCGACTGGTGATGTTCAGGTACTGTTCGTACATGCGCGAGGTGTTCATGCGCTTGATCGTCGAGTCACCGTCCATCACTGCATCGGCCACGTTACCTTCCTGGTCCACCGGCATGTCCGCCTTGGGACGGATCTGACAGATCACGCCCTTATCGCCAGAGAAGCCGGTCAGCTTGGACCCGACTACCGGCTTGACCGGATACTCGAAGGTGACATCCACACGCCATTCGTCCAGCGGCTGCAGCTTGTAGATCAGCGTAGCGCGCGAACGATTCGGATCGGGGCGATAGATCAGGCCCTCCACCAACAGGCGATGGAACTCGGGAGTGATGCGCGGATCTTTACCCGTCAGCTTGCGCTGCTTGGTGTACTCCGCCATCAGCGCTTCGTAGAAGTTCAGGGTCAGCTCGTAGTAACGCTTGGCCTGGGCTTCCATGGCCACCGGAATGGTGGACTTACCCGGACGCGCACCGTAACGGACGTTGACGTCCACCACCTTGGCACCGGGTTCAGCATAGACGCGCTGATCGAAACTGTAGTTCACCTGTCGCAGTGCTTCAGGCGTCATGTCGATAGCCGCCATCAGCGGATCGTAGTGACGCATGGCAAAGAGCAGACCGTCATCGCGCACGACCGACCCGATGTCCGGGAACGGCTTGTACTCGGTCTCATCACCGTACAGGTTGAGCGGGAACATCTTGGCGCCGAAGCTGGCGGTGCGGGTTTCAAAGCCCGTGGCCGTCAGTCGTTCGACGTATTCATCAGAGACGATGACGCCGTCTTCAATGATGCCCGGCATCGAGGCGAACAGGACATTGGTTTCAATGCCGATACGATAGTTGCCCAGCTCATCCACGTTGGGCGAGTCGGCAATGATCGTACCTGCTTCGATGGCAATGCCCGGCTCGTGCAACATCCGGCGGATCGCACGGTCCTTGTAACGGAAGCCGAAGTGCTGGTGACGTGCACTGAAAGATGGGATTTGCAGCACGCCCAACTCACCAGTTTCCATGTCCATGTAAACCACCACATCCAAGGGGTTCTCACGGATTGCATTGCGGCCCACACTAGGGCGGTACTTCGGGATGACGCGCAGAATCTCTGCATTGACCGGCATCTTCACGCTGAACGTGAAGCGGCCGAACTCACGCTCGACGCCCGTCAGAATCCGGCGGGTCGTCGCCCCCTTGATCACCAGCGCCTGACTGACGTGGGACCCCATCATCTGCATACGGGAGTTGGCTACCTTCCCAGGGAAAGGTTGCAGTGCCGCCATTGCCAACACTTCGGGACGAAGTTGGTTGTTAGTGTTCATGTAATTCCCGGCTGTGCTATTCAAACAAAGTGAGCGGATGTAGGCTCACTAATTGATAGTATGTGTTTCAAACAAGTTTACTGCGAGGCTGCTCGTGACCATGACCTTGGCCAAACGAATTCCCGATGAGGGGGATTCGATCTATTACAGCGAATCGTGGCGGACGATGATCGAATGTCATCTGCCCATCCTGCTGGCGCGGCCGGACAACACGGTTCGCAACATCGCCCCTTACAACGCCTTGCGGTACGAAGGTGATCTGATGGGTCTGTTGGTAGAGGAGAAGTTTGCACCTCAGTACCACTGGATCATCATGCGAATGAACGGGTTCAATAGCCCGGAGGATTACCGACTGGAGAAAATGCAGCTGGTGATTCCGAACTTCAACATGGTGGAGATGCTGACCAACATCCACCGCACAACGATGCAAAAAATCAAGTAGTCAAGAACGAGGGCCCCGCTGGGGGCCCTCGCCTTTATGCCGCTTACACCGCGCTGGGGTAGCCGCCGCCGTAACCCATGCCCGGAGACGGGTAGGCCGGATAGCCACCCTGCACCGGAACCACACCGCCGCTGTAGGCCGCGTAGGGGTTCACCGGCTGACCCGGCTGCCCGTACGGGTTGTACGCCGGTGCCGCAACCACGTGGCCGCCGTAGGCGTTGGCTGCACCGACCGCATTGGGATCAACCACTGCAGTCTGGTAACCCGGCGCCGGATAGCCCGGGCCCGGAGCGGTACCGTAACCAGCGTTGTAGCCATAGCCAGCATGCATCGGCTGCACCGGCACGCCACGGTGATACCCTGCGTACTCACCCGGCGCGGCCGGAACCGGCTGGTGGTGCGCCACGTGACCGTGGTGTGCCACATGGCCATGATGGGTCGGAACCACGTGACCTGCCGGCGGGTAGCCGGACAGCGCACGCTGACGCGCTTCTTCTTCAGCACGACGACGGGCCATCACTTCAGTCACCGAACGCACACCGGTTTCAGCCACCGGTTCGGGGTTGTGCGCCTGCAGCGGACGTTCGTCCTTGTGCCCGTGGTGCTCCGGCGCTGCCACCGTCTTGGTCGGGGCATGATCGGCCAGCAGGCTGTCAGCAGCCGAACCCAGCTTCTTCGGGAACATGGCACTGGCACCGGCCGTCACGGCCTGCACTGCCGCGGCAGTTCCTTCGGCGCTGCCACGCACATCGGCGCCCATGTTGTCTTCCATCGAGGGCAGGTCGTCGCGGTAGATCGCCAGATCGCGCGCGTCTTCTTCCCAGTCGATGTCGATCAGCACTTCGTCCGGATGGGCCAGCTGCTTCAGGATGGCCTTGGCCGCCTGGTTGATGTCGCGAGCCACCTTCAGGTAGGACTGCAACAGCGCGTCCAGGTACGGCGCGGTCATGGACATCGAGCCGGAGTTGTAGCCTTCGTTTTCGTCGATCTTGGGCAGGATGAACTCCAGCAGCTTCTTGAAGCCGATGTAGTCCTTCTTGCGCAACGACACGCCGAACACCGAACGCTCATCGTTCTCGAACTCGTTCCACAACGGGAAGCTGACCACGCCGACGCGGCTCATGCGCTTGCCGTGGTATTCGCCACCGCGCTTGAGGTAGATCTTCAGCAGCTTGTCCGGGTTGGTCAGGCAGATGTCGATGATCTTGCCCATGTCTTCCACGGTCCGCGCGTCAGCGTCCGGCAGGCACGCCAGCATCAGGCTGGCTTCCGGCGAGAGCTTGCGGTTGGTGTCGTGGTCGGCGCACAGCTGGGTCATGTACTCCATCAGCTTGATGAGCGAACCGCACACGCGCAGGCGGATCAGACCCATCAGCTTCTGCAGCACCTTGGACTCGCCACGGTGAGTGCCTTCGCTGAGCGGATGGAACAGGATGACCGCCGGGTTCGGACGACCCATCTGCGCATCGATCGGCAGCGCCATGCGACGATCGTCGATGACCAGCGGACGACCGGGCTGATCCGATTCCTGCCAGCTCAGCAGGCCGGTTTCATCGGCGATGGCATTGACCGACTTCAGCACCGGTCGGTAGAGATTTTCGATAATCACGATTGGTTTCCTCGTTGTGGATCAGATTGCCGGACCGCTGTAACCGCCACCGCCGCCGATGGGGCCCATTGCGATTTGCGGCTCGGGTTGGTATGCCTCAACACTCAGATCCATCGACAGCGCGTTGGCGAGCGTGTCGAATTCCATGGCCAGGTTGTTGACGTTCTGCTGACTGTAGGCCACCACCGGTGCATTGATCGCATCGGCGAAGGTCGGGGTGTCAAACACCACCGGCGGACGTTCCTGATACTTCACGATCAGGTGCGAGTTGCCCATCAGGTTGATGGTGCCGCCCACTTCCACGTCCACCATGCCGTTGCGGGTCAGGTCACGATAGACGCTGGCCAGCGTACGCTGCTGCAGCGTGGTGAGGAAGTCCGTCAGGGGGATGCCGTGAACGAAGCCCATTGCACCAGTGATGTCCATCCGCGGCTGTCCGCCGATGACGCGGTTGGTCAACTGGAAGGTCACCGAGGTCAGCATCAGATCCGCCATGTTCGCCGCGATGGCATGCATGGCGATGGTAGCAATCTGCGGTTCCCAATGCTGACTGGCCCACGGGTTGCCCACATGTGCCTGATCGCCCAGCGAACGCGTCGGCAGCTGGTTGCGTTCCTGGACATCCATGCCGACGATCTTGGTGTTCTCGTGCAGGAACTTGGCGAACTGGCCCAGCTCGTTGTACGTGAACGAACTGCCTTCCGACAGCGAGGTTCCCATGCGAATCATCTCGCCCAGGAACGGATCGGACATCGGAGTGGCTTCACGCACTACACCGCTCATCTGGTTGGCCAGACCGGCCCAGTCCTGCACCGCATTGTCCTGCGAACGCAGGGACGTACGGTAGGTGGACAGGATCGTGGACATGTAGTCCGAGGCCGAACCATTGATACGGCGCGACAGACGCAGCGGCGAGGTGTGGAATGCCGAACGCATGTCGTTGACCGGACCCAAGGAGGTGTCCTCGTGCTGTGCACCGATCTGGGCGAAGATGTCCTCCGGCCGAACCGTGTGCATGGCATTGTCCATCTTGCGGAAGTCCGTCACCACCGAGCCCTGCAACACCTGGGCCGCTTCCTTGACCCGCAGCTGCGGAATCAACGTACCGCCGGCGCCCATCTTGTTGAACACGCGGGTGGTGATGGTGTTGTTGACGAACAGGCGCATCTTGCCGTCGACGGAACCGCTGAACTCGTTGATGCCGTCGTAATCGGTGTAACCGGTCAGGTACTGGATCTGACTATCGCCGCCCATGGTGTCATGGCGCAGACGCAACAGGAAGCGACAGCGTGCCTGACCCCAGCCCGCTGCAATGGCGACCACACCGATGGGAGCTGCCGAAGGTGCCAGCATCTGGCCAGCGATACCGGCCAGGTTGGATGCTTCGGTTTTCTTGCCCCAATGGGTCTGTTCCTGCAACTGGGGAATCAGATTCCCGTTGCTGGTATCCATGACGTAAGGACGGACATGGACGTCATCGTAGGTTCCGCTGCGGATGAGGAGAAGCTGTTCAACAATCATTGGAGAGATTCGCTATGGTTAGTTATTGATGGATGCGAATGAGCATGCGGGCCAACTGGCTATGGACATCGCCAGGCACCACCATCCTGCGTTGGTTCTCGATGCGGTTGGTGCGCACCATGAGTTCCTGCGGGCAGTGGAGTCGCCAGTCATGCGGAGCGATCAACTCTTGGAAGGTATCGATGGCCACTGCACCGGCATTGTTCATGCGCCACGAGCTGGCTTGTTTGCCCTGTCCGTTGCGCTGATGCGGGTACATCTCGGTGAAGCGTTCCACGATTTCCTTGGGGAACCGACCCTTGTTGTCATTGCTGCCGAAACCGTAACCGCCGGTGATCGGCAGCGGGGTTGCGGTGGTCAACGCCGCCAGGTCGAAGAACTGCCAGTGCCACAGCAAAGCCTGGGTAGCTGCCATCGCACGCATGATGGCCGGCTTGTCCAGAGAATCGCCGCTGTGGGCAGGCAGGGCATTCTTCAGCACCCACTGCACCAGCGTAACCTGATGTCGGCGGATGGCTTCATGCTCCAAGACAGACACGCACTTCAGGCACTGGTCGATCAGTTCCTTGGGAACCGTATCGTCAATACGTGCCACCATGCCATGCACGTCTTCGGTGTAGACCGACAATGCGACGATGTCGCCATCGGCCACGACCTGCTTGACCTTGTAACGTTCCGGTGCCGAGACGGATTGTTCATCCGACCCACCGCGACCGGGCGTCACATCGGACTTGTCCGTGACCTTACCACCGAACTGCTTACCGAACTTGCGGTCCAGCGAGCGCAGGGTGTTTCCGATGTACTGGAAGATGTTGGTCACGATGGAGGAGTTGTCATCGGTGATGGTGATCTCACCAATGGCCAGTCGACGCACCACGGCCAGCGAGGTCACCCAGTCCGGCGTGCTGGTCGAACCCAGGGTGGTCAGAATCGCCGCCGCATTGACGGTGTTCTCCTTGGAGTTGGCAATGGTGGCTGCCACGTAACGGCGCAGGCGCTCCATCGGTTCACTGACCACCAGCTTGGTGTAGTACAGCAGCATGAAGGCCACGTTCTCCTTCATGTTACTGCCGGTCACCGTTTCATTCATGGCGATGTACTCGCCCCAGATCGGCACCATCGGACGCAGAGCAATGGTCATGGCGACCAAGTCCAGATAGTCCTTGCGGACGTACGTGCGATCCACGTAGTCCTGCATGTCGTTGTCGGCGTAGGTCTCATGGACCGAGGCCGGAATACCGATCTTGGAATGGAACACGACCCAGTCGCGGATCGCTTTGAGGTCCAGGTAACTGTCCAGTTCCTGGGTCAACTTCTGCAGCGTCTTTTCCAAAGCGCTCAGCTCGTACTGATGCTGGAACACTTCGTGCGCACGTTCATACACGCTCATGATGGCATCGAGTTCCTGCTGCGGCCGGGTGGCCAAGTAGGAATTGATCTCGTTGAACATCTTGGTCGTGTCCACCGACTCGGAGCGATCCGAGGTTTTGGTGTACGTGCTGATGTTGAATTCCAGGGACACCGTATCCACCGAGCCATCCGCATTACGCTTTTGATGGGATACGGTAACTACACGTGGCGATGCCCCGTTTTCGGTCAAAATCTCAATCTTCATGGGGACTCCAATTACTCGTAAGCGCTGGGCTCACTAAGGGATAATAAGTGACTGAGTTATTTTTGGATCAACTCACGGCAGTCTGATGATTGCGGTGCATGTATTTGAGGTAAAGCACCAGATTGCCCACAGTCACCAATACCCATAGCGCCATCGCCATGACGCTCTTAGAGCCGGCGTTCGCCCCCATCAGCATTGGTATCCAAATCAGCATGGTAGTGATTACCACACACAGGTTCTCACCCCGCCTGAATCGATAACGATTCAGACGCAGGTATAGGTAGGTTAACGCATTGACAGCAGTTGCAAAGCCAAGGCATGCAAGAAAGAACACAGTTGGACTCTCCCCAGAGTTAAATAGGAAACCGGGCTCCATTACGGAGCCCGGCTTTTATGCCAGCCGAATTACATCGGCCATTCGTCGCCGCCGAGGCCGGCGTCGCTGTTACCACCACCGCCACCACCGCCCGACTGCTGCTGGCCGCCGCCACGGTTCTGGTTCTGGTAGCCACCGCCACCACCGCCACCACCGTAACCGCCACCACCGCCGCCGTTCTGCGGACGCGGAGCCGGCGGCTCGTACTCGTTGATCAGGACCTGGTGCATGATGCCACGCACGGTGCGCGCGTAGGCACGGGCGAAGCGCAGGCTGGCCGCTTCAGCCGACAGCGGCTGGCCGTCCGGACCGATCCAGTTCATGTACTGGCTGGGGCGCACCGGGATCTTGACGACCGGGCGCGACTGGTCCCAGGAGACCACGGCGATGTACACCGTACCGTCCTGTTCGCGGCCGACGAAGGCCGTGGCTGCCAGCTTCAGTTCCTTGGAACGACCACCCTGCTGGAAGGGGAAGTCGGAGATCTTGCCGGCCGTACGCTTGGTCGCTTCGATCTTGTCGGCGTTCTCGAGTTCTTCGAGGAACATCTCGAAGCTCATGGCATCGGGCCATTCGGCCTGGATCTGGCCGAACTGCTTGTCGCCGGGCACGTTGGTCTTGACCACGATGACCGGACGGTTCTTCTTGACGGTGCAGACGAGGGTCACGGGGCGCTCGCCGCCATTGGCGACCGGACCGACCAGACGCATGCGGAAATCGTCGAGGATGGTCAGTTTACGCGGGGGGCGCTGGCCACCCTGTTGGTTGTAGCTCATGTCAGGTCCTTGGTGCAGTACAACTAATGAATACGATGGGTCAAGAATTACAGCATCGCCATCAAGATCGCCTTGTCAGCCGGGTGTGCGATCCGGCGCATCGACAGGACAATCTTGTCGCGGGTGGTGACCGATGACCAATGATCGGCATCGGCAATGTCCAAAATCTGCTGCCTGATCTTGGTCGGCATCGAGGAGAAGTGATTCCCCTTGTCACCGAACAATTGCAGGGTCAGAGGACAGAACGGCAGGTTCTCCAAGGCGTTCCCGTTGGTGAGCTTGGTATGCCACTCCGAATAGGGCTTGATAGCCCCGGTGTGGGATTCGAGCAGTTCCAAGTTCTTGAACGAGTACCGGGAGAGCAAATCGACAGGATAGTGGGTCACGATGAAGCTTTCCGGATGCTGCCCATCGATCTCGTGCGTGCGGAACGTACGATAATCAACAGACACCGGATCTTTGGCCAACATACGCAACAGCTTATCTTCCATGCTGGCCATGAAGACCTGCTTGGGAGTGTGGGCGTGACGCAAGATGGCACGGGGGAACTTTCGCTGCAGGTGCAGGTAGTTGTTCAGGTAGAACACAGCACGCGTCAGACCCGTCGATCCGCGGACCACCGCAGCATCGATAATGGTCATCTCCTCAACCAAGGCCGGCCATAGCGCCTCCGCGGTCAGCGCCTCGCGCTGATCAGTAGGAATGGCTTCTATGAGGTTTCGGATAACGGTGCGTACATTGAACCAGACTTCTTTGACTTTAAGGATGGGCGCAGGGGAGACCGGACGATCCGGGTACTCGCCAAACGCCCCTTCAAGGGCCAGGGAGGTGCCGATCGAAACCGGCACCGCTCCCTTTTCCCGCCCATCAATCAGGGCGAGCAGCTTATCGTTCATCAGCAGTTCTCCGCCAGCAGTTCCTTGCAGCGCTGCAGCAAGATGGGGTCAGTGGTCTTGGCGCTGATGCGCGCCAGCAACAGTTCAGGCAAGTTCTGCTCAGTGAGCTGGACCTGCCGGAATTCTGAACGCTTGTCCACCAACATGGTCTTCTGTAGGTCCTTGGCGTCCACCGTCTTTTCAGACCAGTAGAGGTGCGGGTACATACTCTTGACCTCTTGCATGCTGGCCAGGATCGGATCGCTCCGACGGGCCTTGATACGCGCATGGCTGTTCTGCGGCAAATTAGCAGCATCTTTGAGATGTGCCAAGATCTCAGGCATCGACTTGTCGGTGCAGTCGTACGTCTTGTAGATCATGGCGCCGGTGTTTTCCACGAACGTGATCTTGTCACGCCCGTTGTTCCACGTCACATCCCAGAAGCCCTTAGGCCCTTCCTCGCCGTGCGAGATGCGGTCATAAGAACCATTACACAGGATATTGCCGTTGCGCGAACTCTGGTGGATGTGACCAGAGAACACATAGCGGCGAGTGATCTCCTGATACCGCTTGGAGACATGTTTGGGGATGTCAATGTCCGGGAGCTGATGATCGAACGTGGCATGGAACAAGGTGTAATCCACCTGCTGCAAGCCCGCATCGTCCAGCGCTCGTACCACATCCTTCCACACATCGTCCGGGTTCGGTTTCCACTCATCGGGAACGTAGAGCACGTCAATGCCCAGTTGGTCGATATGCTCGATGCTCAGGGTCTTCACCCATTTGAAGTCTGCACCGATACCGGCGTTGGCTTCTTCCATCCAGCGCGACTGACCCCACTCATGGAGCGGAGTACCTTCCACGGCACGTACGATGACGTTGTGCTTTTTGGCCGTACGCAAGATCCGCCTGAACCACGCAGTAATCATGAACAGCTGCGGGTCATAGGCAGTCAAGCCCCGGTCAAACAGATCGCCAACGAAGAACAACACATCCACATCGTCCCACCATGCACCGGGTGCGAAGTCCCGATCCAGGTTGGCAATGATGAACTCGGTTGGGGTTTTACGATGCCCGAGATGTGCATCGCTGACGCTGAGCGTCCGCAGCGATTTACGCACTGCGGACGCCAGTTCAGTTACGTCGATTTCAGAAGTCTTCATCAGCGCTCTGGGTGAACATGGGCGCATCATCACTGACTGCACCGGTGGAAGAGGAAGAGGTCTTGACCTCCGCCAGTCCAGCAAAGGGCGCAGGTTGATCAAGCTTCTGGGCCAACACATTCCAGTCCAGCATCGTCTGGAGGTGGCCAATGACAGGAATGTTCCGACCGCGCATGTTGTCAGCCATGTACATCTGCCCCATACGTCCGTTGTATTCGGAGTATTTGGCAGCCTGCTCGGAGATCTCCGACAGGGAGTCCCGATGACTTTCAGACACGCGTGCCGGAATCTGCATCACGATGGAGGGCGCACGATGGATCGATTCCCCCGACGCATCCACTACCTCAATGGGGCGCTGGAGCGCCCCGGCAATCCGCATCCAGTTTTCCCGGAACAGCGGAATGTTCCGCTCGGTGAGCGGGGTGAGGATCAGTGCAATGAAGGCGGCCGCGGGCAGCCGCGGCACGTCTTCTTTGGACAGTCGGAGGATGTCATCGAGCGCCATGTCCAGCGCAGGGCCGTTGAGCTTCTGCGACTCGGAGATTTTGGGCTCGTTGCTCATCGATCAACCCGGCTTGCGCAGGCCCATCTGCACCACGTAGTGCTGGCCGAAGCCGAACTGGGCGCTATTGGTCTTGTAGTAGGCCAGCAGCGCGGCGTGGTAGCTCGGGGTCAGCTTGGTCGGATGGGTATCGCCGTGGTCATCGACCGACCAGACGCTGACGTCGATCGAGCTGGGCGACAGGTCCGCGCCGATGGTCGGGGAGAACACCAGCAGGGTGTCGAACGGGTGCTGCGTCGGATTGGCGATGACGGTGAAGACCAGCGACGGATCGGCTTCGACCGGCACGTCCGGGGTCGGTGCCGGCACAGCGGCCGCCAGTGCTTCCTGGATACCGGCCGGGATTTCGACCGGCAGGTTGGCGTTGGCCTTTTCGCGGGTCATTTCGGCCATGACCTGCTCGACGGCGTACTTCAGGCGATCTTCGCTCATCAGCAGCTGGACGACCTTGGAGGCCACCACGGTGATGAAACCATCGCCCTGCACGTTCAGCAGCTGCTCGCGCACATCCACCAGCAGCGCTTCGATGCGGTTGGCCGGCGACTTGGGCGCAGCCGGGATTTCGCTGGTGGGCAGCGCTTCGCTGGCCGGGGTCTCGGGCGGTGCGGGCTGGGCAGTGGCGGTGGCGATGTTCACCGGGATGGTGGTCGTCGGTGCCGCTTCGGTACGGACGAGGTTGGCGATGTTCATGGCAGTCATGGTGCAGCGTTACCTGTGTTGTTGATGGACATGACAGTGAAGGTACGGTTACCCTTCACGTTGATGAGGCGCCCCAAGCTGTAGTTCACACCATCCTCAGTGAGCATGGCCAGAACCGTCAGGTTGACCTCGTTGGGGTCTTCCTTGTTGGGGTACGAAGGCGTCACCGTGATTTGCACGGCGTCGAAGATGATCGTGTACAGATTCTGCAGGTCTTCGCGAACCTGCGAACACAGCAAGTCGACGTCTTCCTCAAACTGCTCGATGCGCTTGGGCAGAGAAAGGATCGAGTTGCGGAACATGTTGGTCTGGGAGTGGTTGGTCGTCAGATAGTAAGCCATCTGCCGATCAGCCTTACTCTGGGGGTCTTGCAGCAGACCCTTGGTCGACAAGGTGAGTACGGGCTGTCCCATGGTCGTAGTCCGAGGCTAATACAAAAAATAAAGCCGGCTAGTAAAATCCCACCACTGCCTGAACAGTGGTGGGACTTACCGTTACCCCATGCGTGCGTTGAATTTGCTGGTGTAGTCCTCGCCATTTTCGCACGAAGCGAAGTAGCGTTGATGTTGCCAGCTATTGAGGATGTCATTCTGATCCACGATGGTCAGATCCTCATCACCTTCGATCAGTTCGTCGGTGAACGTGTCCGCATACCACTCGCGGGCATTGGGACTGTCGTCCTCGTTCATGACGATCACACCGTCCATGACACGACGGTAATGGTAGTGCTGCTCACCCACCAGACCAGGCTCGATGTCGACGTACTCTTCCGAATAACCGTCGATACGCTGAGCGTGGTACAGTGCGCGGGTGGTCGGCTCTGCCATGATGTACGGGATCATGCTCAGCGGCGCGTTCTGGAACTGCCCGATCTCACTCAAGAGCTGGATCGAGTCGCTCTGCCACATGGTGTCCACATGGCGCAGTGCTGCACGTGCGATACGCAAGGCATCACTACTGTAGAACTGGTCATACACCTGCTGAGCGTGCTGCATGAAGATGTCTTGCGCGCCTTGGAGACGCTGGGTCAGATTCGACATCTGTCCCTGGAGGAATTCGATCGTCCCCGGATGGGGCATCCCGTAAGCGAGGGCGTTGAAACCCTGCTCACCTCCACTGATTACCTGGGCCATATTAACTCCTGCCCGATACTACCGGGCTGCTCACGTGAATGGAAACTCTGTTAGACCTCAATGCGTTGGCGGTGGTTTACCCTACCGTGGATATTGTAGGTCTGTAAGATGTTTCGTTACGCGTGAGCGGAGTTGCGGTTGTTCTGGCGACGGTCGCCGCGCTCACGCTGGCCACGGCCCTGCAGCTTGTCACGCAGACCATCGAAGGGCTGGTGGCGTTCGCTGTGGCCGGTATCGGTGCTGTAGTTGCGCTGACCGCCGTTGCCGCCCGGACGCGGGGTGTGGTTGCCCGGCTTGCGGTCGGTCCGGGGGGTGAACTTGCGACGGTTGATGGTCGCAGCTTCCACCGGGCCCAGCAGTTCCAGCAGATCGCCGGCGCCGCGGATGGTTTCCAGCTCGGCCAGGACTTCTTCCTTGCGGTCACGCACGCCACGCACGTAGATGCGGGTGGTGCGGGTGTCGCCGATGTTGATCACCAGCTGGATCTGGTCGCGGATGTACTCGCCGGTACCGCGGGCCTTGCGCACGCTCTGGAACACGCCCCACAGGCCTTCCAGGTTGTTCAGGCCCTTCTGCTTGACCTCGTCGGTCAGGTTGAAGTAGGCCAGCAGCTTGCGCACCTGCGCGCCGGAGATGGCGTTGCAGCTGTTGAGCGCCTTCTCATGGCGGGCCGGATCGGGGATGTCGATGGTTTCCATCAGGACCAGGCGGAACTTACCGTTCAGATCGAGTTCGTCGACGATGCTCATTGTAGCGAAACCTTGAAAAAGAGAATGGGATCAGGGTGATGGACTGTGCGATATAAGCGAGGCCCGTCCGTGGCCTCGCTGTACTACTCGCCTTCGTGCAACCACGCGATGGTGGTCGAGATCACTGGGGCGGGGATGATGACGTTCTTGGACAGCGTGCGTGGGGTACGCGTATCCAGGATGGCCACATGGGGAGCCAGACGTGAGAGTGCGGCGTACATGTGACGATCCAGCACTACGATGCCGTTGAGGGCATCGCCATCGAAGTCGGCGTTGGGCGCCTTCAGGCACAGGACGGAGATCGACACGGAGTTGATGTGCGGATCGGTCTTGACCTTGGTGATGCGGAACAGCTGCATCGAACCACGCTGCAACGTCGGGTTACGCGAGAACAGCGTCGGAATACCGCCGTACGGCGAATCAGCGATCAGTTCCTGGAAGATCGTGTCAATGAGTTCGGAATACTTCTGCATGTGCTCATGCAGGTACTCGTTGACCTCATTGGGCGTGAAGTTGGCCAAGGCTGTCAGACGGTTCGTCAGATGGACCTTGAACACCATGATCGCCACCGACCAGGGGATATGCAATTCGTCGTAGTCATGGTTCTCCGACAGCGAGTTGATCACTGCGCGGAAGGAGAAGTGCAGACGTGCGCCGAAACCCTGCGAGCGGTACCAGCCTTCCTTGGTGCCCAGCGACTTACGCGCGAACGCGTCGTGATACTGGGCGAGCATTGCATTGGCCTGCATGGTGCGGGCCTGAACTACCTTGGGCGACAGCGGTCGGGTGGAGTTGACCACTGCCGAAATCGTACGCAACGCATCCACTGCCAGCAGCATGGTGGTGTCAGCATAGCTGTTCACCGCCGTCTTCTCCGTGATGAAGCCCAGCTTGGACGGCATCGGGAGATACTTGCAGAAAATGCACTCGCGATACATCGCAACCATCGCCAAGATGTCTTCTTTCTTGTTCTTGATGATGTTCTGGTCGGCCAGCATCTGGATGATGCTGTCGAAGTTGCGATAGAAGCTGTTGATGCCTCGCTCGACATTCATCGCCTGCAGCTTGCGCACGTTCTTGTGCACGTTACCGGAGATGACCATGGTCGGGTTGACCAGGTATTCGAGCAGGTTGATGCTGTTGTAGGTCAATGCCTTGGACAGCTGAATCCAAGCCATCGGGTTGATGAAGGTAGCCACGCCCTTGGGCGGAGCCATCCACAAAACCGACTCAAGCGGCCTTTCGGTCACCGCCATGACCGTGGTACCACACGCCGAGCACTTGATGCCGACGTTGAACTCGCCTCGAAGATCACCACACTCACAGGACGGGACGATGTTCAGCACATCACCGTCGTAGTGGGTATAGATCAATCGATTGAGCGACTCCCGGTCCTCAATGGTTGAGATGTTGTAGTTGTTGACCAAGAGCGGGGGTGTTGACGAAGTCGCGTAGACCTCGTTAAGGTTAGTCATCTTCAGTGAAAAACCCATGAGTGGCATTACTCCCGCAGACAGATTGTAGAGGCACTATAGTACATCGGATTTCGTTGTCCTCTAGTTATTTACACTCACTGGACGGCAAAAAAAGAATGGGGGCCCCGAAGGGCCCCCATTCACCGCTGCTACTACACAGCTGTTACCGCTTAGCGACCCAGGCCACCGAAGCCCACGCCCGAGACGGCGCCGCGGAACTGCTGCGCCGGGCCCATGCCCGAAGCGAACAGGCCGCCACCGCCGATGGCGTTGAAGTCCAGCGCCTGGTTGACCGTGGTGTAGTTGCCACGCACGGTCTGGCCGGTCAGGTCGATCAGGGTGTCGTTGGACTGCAGCAGCAGGCCAGCGGCTTCCAGCGACTTGACGATGGCGCCCAGCAGGGCCGAGGTCAGCACCAGGCGACGGGCGTGGCCACGCAGCACGTAACCGGCCAGCAGTTCACGCTGGATACGGTCGCGACGCTCCAGGCGCACTTCCATCGGCACGTTGACGTCCCAGAAGGTCGCCGACCACTCGTGCAGGATCTTCATGTCGCCTTCGCCGACGATGTTCAGCATGGCCAGGTAGTCCAGCTGACGGATGTCGGCCTTCACGCCGGTGCTCGGGGTCCAGTAACCCAGCGGCACGCGGTTGTTCTCGTCGATGGCCATCGGCTGGGTGCCGTCCCAGAACGCGCTGAACTTGCCGTCGGTCAGGTTGTTGAAGGCGGTGACGATGCGCTTCTTGGCTTCCGGATCGTTGTGCGCGGCCAGGTACAGGTCACGGGTCAGCCAGGTGTTGTCGCCGGCTTCGTCGATGTCGATGGAGTACATCAGGTTCGGCGAGATGGCGGCAGCCAGCATCTGGTAGTACGCGTTGGTTTCCTGCTGGCTCGGGTACGGCAGGCGGGTCGGCTTCTCGGCGCCGGTCAGGTTGACCTCGAAACCGATGGCCGTGGCATCACGCAGGTTCGGCTCGCCCTTCTTGGCGGTCGCCGGCCAGCGCGGAGCGAAGGCCTGCAGCCAGTAGTTGCGACGGGACATGACGATCGCCTGGCCCAGGCCGAGGCCCAGCAGTTCCGGGGTCGACGCATCGGTCAGCGACTCGATGTTGGTGATGACCGCACGCGGCACGTAGCGCCACGACGGAGCCTGCTGGAAGCCGAACTGGCCCGGGATCTGCGCACCGTACGGATTGGCAGCCTGCTGGACCGGGCTGTAATCCAGATCGATGTACAGGTCGGTGGCGACCAGGTCCTTGTTGCGGTTGTCGTTCGGGTTCCACTGGGTGGTGTTGCTGTTCTGCTCGCCGGCCTTGCGGGTGACGATGCGGAAGTCCGAACGGATCGGCATGCCCTGGATGTCGAACAGCGGCGCCGGGTTGTTGTCCACGCCGGTGACCGGCTGACCACCCGAGACCAGCAGCTTGACGTCCAGCGGCTGTTCCTTGATCACGCCCTGCTGCACCATGGTGGTGGAGGTGGCGTCGACGGCCTGGCGGAACAGCAGCGCGATGCGCAGTTCGTCGGTCGGCTGCACTTCAGCGAAGATCGGCTGGGCGCCGGCGTTGAAGATCTTGGCCGACTGGCCGAAGCTGTTCTGCAGGAACTGCTCGACGCGCTCCCACAGGGTGTTGTCGATGGCATCGCCCGGCGCGGTCGGCAGGGAGAAGGTGGTGCCAGCGTGGGAGACCTGGCGCGGCGGCAGCTTGCCGGCGCTGGCTTCGATCTGGTAGGTGTAGGCCGCCACGACGGGCACGCCGCCCTGCGAGTAGGCCTTGACCAGCACGATCGAGGAGAAGTGGGTGCCGACGCCGTCGACCAGGAAGATCTGGTAGTTGGTCTTGGCCGCGTCGGGCAGCTTTTCCAGCAGCTTCTTGAAGGCATCCTGGTACAGGGTAGCCGCGCCGCTCAGGCCGCTGCGGGAGATGTCGCGCTTGAAGATGGTGTTGATGTCCATTGCGTTGCTCTTGGTGTTGTTCTGGATGGGGCGGCTGGCGGTGTCGACATTCGACTGCGCCGGGGCTTCGGTACGGGTGGATGCGGCAGCTTGCGGGCTGGCCATCCCGGCTTCCTTGAACGCCTGACCCATGGTGGTCTGCGGAGCGTCCTTCGGAGTGCCGTTCTGGTCTTTGTCTTTCTGGATCATGGTGCGGTTACCTCATGCTTATTGTAGTAGCGGCAGGATTATGTTCACAATGGACACCGACGGGATTTATTCCGTGAGTGTACAAAGGGATGATAAGTGGTTGAAATATCTTTCATTCCACCTGTCCTGAGCGTGAGAGATACAGAAGCTCCAGTCAGGGCACTCACGTTTCCGTGAGCGGGACTGTGTCCTATACCATGTATACGCGAGTTATTTTTTACACTTGTCAATCTCACTCGCGATTATATGACGATTCCTTCAGAGGTGGACATGTATCAGCTCTTCCATGAACGGTCGGTTAGCTCCGCTGGGGGCTACCGCCCGCCAGAGTTCAACCGACTGCGAGACGGGCTGCGACAGTCCATCGACAAAATCATCGCCTACCGGCAGAGCAATACACGCGCCCTGCTGGACTCACACTTGTTGATTGGACTGCTACAGAGTCTCAACATTTCATTGCACCTTCCGGTGGAAATTTACGTCGACAAAGTCGGCGATGCCATGCACGGTGTAGTCACCGCACTGAAGATGACATCGCCCCTGTCGGTGGGCAAGGTTCACACCGAAGGCGTGTTCTACCGTCGACGTGGGGAACGCATCGGCGTGGGTGAAGTCATCATCGCCAATGAAGACACGTTCGACATTCAGGACTTCAAGCAGAACTGGCGATCCTACGATCCCATCAGGGTATTACACCATCCCTGTACGGATCTGGCCCTGAACGTGCCTGACGGGCGCGTGACGCAGTCCCTGACCGGGTACAGCGTCATCTCCATCAATGTCCCGATGTTGGCCGCACAGTACCGCGCATGGCGCCACGAGCGAGCCATCATTGAACGTCAGGAGTCGCCCCGGACGATGGGTCAGTTCCTGATGGAGGTGCCGTTGCCCAACATGCTTTATACGCATGTTGAGGTGGCCCTGTTCAATCGCATGATGGCGATCTATTACGGAAAGCCGTTGCCGAATATCCGCAACAGCCATCCGTTTGCCCTGCCGGACTGGACGGGTGCCATCGATCAGGTGCTGACCAACTTCATCGCCAACATGCTGCCCAAGAAGCCGGACTTTGATACCCTGCTGTCCAGCTTCCCTACCGTGTGGCATCGGGACTACCACGAGGTCGTGCGACTGCCTGATCTGAGCTACGTCCATCAGATGCAGTGGCCGGTCCTGCTGGCCCGTATGGAGATGGTGGCCTGGCTGGTGCAACAGAACCAAGCCCAGCAGAACGAGCGCAATCGCCAGTACCTGACTCAACTGCGTACGTACCTGGTGACCCTGGATGGCGGTAAGTACCTGGCCAACCCGCTCAACCCGGCGCAGTACGCACACGCCATCACGTTCCTGCGCGAGCAGATCGTGCCATACCTGTAAAAGGCGCCCCCGCTCTCCGTGCTGGAGAGCGGGGGTTATATGCCGTCTTGCTTTTAGTCCAGGTTCAACTCGCCGAATTCCCATTCCGGATCGAGCAACCATTCATCGTCAGAGACCAGCTTGGTGTTGTAGTCATTGGCACGATAGTAACCCAGGCATTCGAGGATGATGTAGAACCCTTCCATGACCTGTGCAATCGTACCGCGAATATTCACCGCACCCAACATCTCTTCGGGGATACCGATACTGCCGACGATGGTCTCTGGCAACATCAACTGCTTCATGCCAGACTTCTTGCCCTTCAACTTCAGGTACTCCTCCATGCGCTTGGCGATGGAGCGGTCCTTGATCGAATCCAGCCACGTCTTCATCTTGGCCGGGGAGTCGGTTTCCATCGGGATCTTGATGGCCCGGTACGGCGGTGCACCTGCAGAGCCGTACTTGGGAGCAAACACCGATTCCCACAGCAAGTAGTGATCGTAGTTGGTGGACTTAGCCGTTTCCGAATAGGACTCACGCAACTTGATGTTCATCGACTTGAGGTAGTCGAACTTACCGCTAAATACCGAATCGCGGATTTCGATTTCCTTCTTGGCGATGTAACGCAACACCTGCTTGATCGAGATCGCCTCACCTGCCATCACCGAGTCCATCAGGTGGCGCATCAGCTTGTGCGAGGCCTTGGTCAGGCGCGGCGGGACATTGGAGTTACGCAAGCCCACGCCCTTGATCTCCATCTTCATTTCCTTGAAGACGTTACCTTCCTGCGCAGAGATGTAGGCGAAGTAGTGCTTGGCACGCGCTGTCAGGACGAACACCGGGAAGTAGTATTCGTTCTTCATCGACAGGCGGTTCAGGTCCTTCTGCGCCACACCCATGTTGGCCGAGAACGTGGCCAGGATGTGTCGGATCAGCTGACCGGCCAGATACACCGCCGTGTTGGCCACGGCAATGGAGGTGTCGGTGAAGTCCAGCTTGCCTACGTACCACTCGGTCCAATACTGCACCGTGAAGATCGTGGAGTCGGTATCGGAGGTGATCGCCGTACGTCGGATGATGGACGGCATGTAGTACACAGAAGCCGGCAGATTGGGCGTGGTCCAGAAACTCTGGATCAAATCCTCATAGCCGTCCAGTGCGTACATCACCTGCTGCGTCATCGCGCCGATGATGGCATAGTCGTTGGCTTCAGTACCGTCGGAAACCGGGAAGTTCCCACGATACTTCTTGACCTTGGCCTCTTCCAGACCGTGGCGTTCCCAGTACAGGATCTTCCACAGCTCGCGACATTCCTTCTTCAGCTTCTCAACAGCCTCTTCCTTACGCTTACCGCGCAGCATGCTGATGAAGCCGGACATCTTCTCGGCAACGTTGAGATCGTAGTACCGATCAGCATCGTCGAGCACCTGCTCAGGGACACCGAAGGGATAGACCAGTGCACGCACCAACGCCTCTTGCATGTTGCCACCGCGCAACTGGCGGGCGCACAGCATCGAGACGAATGCACGCAGGTTGTCATCCTGCTCGTTGACATAGAAGTCCGCATCCGGCACCAGCAGGTTTTCCGTGGAACGGATGGACATGCGAGTGAAGAAGGCACGAACGAACTCGGGATTGACCTGCGCCAGGTGGTACAGATCGGAGGTGAAGACAAATGCCGAGCGCTGCAGGTCACTGAGGTTACTCACCAGTTCCTGGATGGCTTCCATCGCCTTGGGGCTGCGCCAGTAGAACTCGGTGGAGCGGGTGATGCAGGCCATGGTCTGTTCGACCGTCGGTGCCTTCAGGCCATGACGCTGCATGGTCCGGGCAATGGCCTCGTAATCGCTGTGGTTGATGATCGAGATGATGTTGGCCTTGGTGATCTCCGGCGACCAATAGTGCCGGTTACCCATCAGGAACTTCTCGTTGTTCGCATTACCGTAGGAGGTGGCCGTACGGCAAGTCGAAGTCAGCGTGGAGTGCGCCGACTTATTCCACAGCACCGTGTACGGCGAGCACTGCGCACCGGACAGGGAGTTGTTCTTGATCTTCAGCGTGGTCTGGGCCGCTTCAAAGATCGCTGCCAGCACTGCTTCGCCCTTCATCTCAGCGACGAACTTGGCGTGCTTGGCTTCCTTGCGCTTCTTCAAGTTGCCTTGAATGTACTCTGCCAGAATCGAGACCCGTTCATCCGGATGGGTATAGGCAGTCAGCGACGGGGACAGGATTTCGCGCTTTTCACGAATGTCAGCCAAGAGCCGATCAAACGGAATGGCTTTGCGTTCACGATCGCCGAATTTGTTGCGCACCAAGACATGCGCTACGGGGATAACCAACTCACGACGACCGCCCGGCCCGATGGTCTTACGGACGAAGTCACGACAGACCTCCAGCGGCTGGCCGGTCATCAGGTGCATGTGGCTGGCCTGGTCTTCCACGTACGTGCCGAGCAGGTCGTAATCACGTTTGTAGTGGTCCAGCTCTTTGACGAAATGCTTCATTTCAGCCCACGGGTAGTATTGCTCATTGGATAGGTCCAGCTAGTCGAAAAATAAAAGGCGGCATAAAAGAGGCGCCGGGGTAACCCGGCGCCAATATGCAGATACAGCAACAGAAAGACAATGGGAGTAACCGCAAGCCACGGTAGTGTCCAGCTACCGTCCGATCGCCCGCAAGCGATCTATACGATAGTATCCGGTTACTGAATGTCTTGGATTGCTGCTGCTGTGAAGCCGTTGGACGACAGTGCCTTGAGCAGCTTGCCATCATCTTCCGGGGAGACGTTCTCCACGGTGATGAGCACCTTGCGGGTGGTGGCAATCTTCAGGCTCTCCTTGCGAATCCACGGCAGGCCCACGGCAGTGGTCATGCCACTGGCCAGCTTGAGCTTGACGTAGAGGTAGCTGTCGAACTTGTCCGGGACCGTGTTCGGCGGCAGGGTCGCATAGACGTTGGCGTGCTGGGCGACCGGGTCGATCCAGAACTTGGCCGTGTCGGCGTCGACGATGGCCAGGACTTTGGCGTTGTTGAATTCGTTGCCGAGCATCTGGGCCGGGTAGACCTCAAAGCTGACTACGGCGCCAAACGGGAGATCGGTAGGTGCTACGATGCTCATGGCAATTCCTGATGATGAAAGGCTTCATATCAGTAGGCTTAGCGCAACGCGATCACCATGATGTCCCCGGACCATTTGAAGAAGTAGTAGCGGAATCGGCCTTGCAGATCCCAGCCGGCCGGGAAGGTTCGGCGCAACGCCAAGAAATCAGCATCGTACTGCTCCACCAGTAACCGCAGTGCTCGATCGACGTAGATGTGATCGTGAGGTGCGAAGAAGCGATACAGCTCCTGATGAAGTCCAGCCACCCGATTGGGGTGGGGCTGGAAGCTACCGGCCAGATGGTTCACTACGGCCTGTCCAACCATACCGAGGTCATAAAAACCCGAATTTGCCGGGACCATCTCAGTTAGGTAGGTCTCAATAGCAGCACCTGATCCCAACTGGATTTTACCCGGCAGCGTATCGCTGGTCATGCTTGGCTCCCATGTCAAAGGTTTCCACAAACAACATCACATCCAATCCCCGCATCTCCGCATACCCCACATTGGAGACATAGGAGGAACCCACCACCGAATTAACGATGGGCGGGCACAGGGCTACCAGTTGATTGGCCAAGCCAGGAACGATCGTGAACAACGTAGAGATCCATGCTTGAACCTGTTCGTCGGTATAGGTGTCGTTCAAAAACTTGCGCATGTCCGGAGTGAGCAGGAATTCGATGAAGACGTACATGACATCCGGAATGTAGAAGTTCGCCCGACATTGATCGCCTGCGTTGTTACCGTTGAAGATCAGTTGGACCAGTGTGGTAATCACCGGTCCCAGCCCCAGCGCGGGCGGCATCTGCGACCACATCGGAAGATGGGGTTCGATGACATCCCGCGTGGGGATAATGACGTTTTGCATAGGACAGTTCCTACGTATTGGGGATCTCGACGATGAGGTCGTATCCCTGCCAGCCGGAAAAGCTCATCATCTCCTGCTGCGCATCGGTGATCGAGAACATCTCGAACAGCTGCGTCAGGTGGAGGTATGAGCGGAAGACAATGTTCTCCACGACGATACTGATGTCGTGTTGGTCGCGCTGCTCCAATGCCATGAAGTCACGCGAGTTGTAGACGTTGTCAGACACCAGCGTCGTCACTGCCTGATAGGGCAGTGCGTACAGCTTGGCCGATTGCAACGCCAAGATCCGCGAGGCTTCCGGACCACTGCTCTGGGCAATGTACAACACCACCTGTTCGATAAGGTGTCGGGGAGTGATGTTGATCTTCGCCAGCAGGTGCTCAACAGTGGCGTACTCCTCAAACGCATCCCGCGTGGGCAGGATGAGTCGGATGTAGCGACTGTGGGGAGGGAAACGGTGCATGGAGGTTCCTAGTCGTCCCGTCCACGCATATCCAGCAGGATACCGTTGGGTACGGATTTGATGTAACGGATGTCAATCTCATCGGCAGAACCAAACGTTCCCTGCAAGCCCGGTTCGAGCATGCGGTACATCGCTCGTCCCAGCTGATGGGTGATGTCAGTCAAACGGCGGGATGCTTCGTACCACTCGTGGAAGAGTTCAGCATCGACACTCACCAACACCACGTCATCCATGGTGGGCAAGCGATCGCTACTCATGAACTCCCACGAGGTGATCGCGGTGCGCATCAATTCATCGAAGGAGATGCCGTATTTCTCCAGCGTGTTTTTCTCGAGATTGGCCAACTCCTCGTGAGGAATCGGCATGGGGACCATGAGCAGCATGTTCGTATCTTCAAATGAGAGGGGACTCTACGCTGACTAGAATGCTGTCATCGCTGATAGCTTTTTCGTAGCGCAATGTTGACGACGACCCGGTCAGCGAAAAGATGAACGGGAGTACATACTGATCAATGAGTTGGATGTGATCCAAGCACGAGTGCATCAGCTGCTGAACCTCATGGCGCAGCAGGTTGGTTTGGGTTGACATGATGTCACGCTGGAGGTACCCGCAGATTTCCTGATAGGTGCCGCCCAAGGTCGCGTTGATGTCAGCGGTCAACTCAGGATCATCAATGACGTGGGGAGATCGGATGACCTCACGATAAACGTCATTGAGCGGATCATTGAGGGCTGTCCACAGATACCGATTGGCTCCGTAAAGGATGCCATAGCGGATCAGCCCTCGCGGCTCTATCCCCAAACGACGCAGCGCCCGGGCATGGTGGTGATACGCCGCAGGCAACTCTCGTAAGGGGATAATGACGTAGTGTCTCATGAATCAGACAAGTTCTCGATGGCGACGGGGAATGTAGCTGTCACTCTGATCTGCCAGGGTCGATAGATTTTCACGTTCGGCGACCATGACAGACAGGATCGGTCCACTGATCGTACCCACCAGACGTTCCTCGTCCAATGGTGGTCCTTCCGTCCACGGCAGGGTAATGCGCAAGGCGGTCATCAGATCGCCCTGTACACGTGCTGCCGCAGCGGGGTCCATTCCAGGTATCCGCATCAGGTAATCTTCAGGTGTGCGGTTCACCGGCTTGGTGAACTCTACCCCGAATTGCTCTACGGCCGCTTGCAGTACGTAGACTGCATGTACGCCGAATTCGTGGGAATAGGGATGGTGCTCCAATACGTTCCAGATCAGGACCATCAATTCACTGACTCGCCAGCGATAGTCCGACATGGTTACTTGCCCAGCGTACGGATACCACCGGTCTTACCGGCGCGACGAATCTCAGCCAGCGAACCGCGATTGGCTTCACCGTAGAGATGATCCGGTGCCAGCGAATGGACATCCATGTTTTCCTTGGCGCGGGTCTTCCACTTACCGGACTTGATGTTCTCTTCCCACTCGCGAATGCGGAAGTCACCCATGTTGCTCAGCTTCAGATCGATCCGATCCAGCTTCTGGATCATGATGGGGATCTGACGGATCTGGACCTGACCGGACACGGGCGAGTTGATCTGAACCGGACGCAGCTGCGGGGTGGAACTGCCGTCGATGGCTACCGTGGCAATGCGGTCGGGAATCCAGACCTCTTCTTCGGTGGTCGACTTTTCCACCTGATAGGTATCGCGACGTTCCAGGGTGAACATGTCCCAGGTGTTCTCAGCAATACCCATCTGCTGACCGATCATGTTTTCCATCATCAGCCACAGTGGATCGAGCACGTCGGTGTAGATGGCATCGTAGTAGTCGATGATGCGTTCATCCTCGGCGGTGAGTTCGGCGTCCACTGCCTTGGCGCCCTTGCGGTGCACCGGACGATACTGACTTTCCGACATCCATCCGGAGATGTGCCGTCCCATCACGTCTTCCATGACTTCCCACCAGTTGCGCCAGTCGCTGTTGATCCAGAGCATGCGCTCTTCCAGGTTCAACTTGAACATCGCATAGACGATCTCATACGCCGGCGCATTTTCCAACTGTTTTTCCAAGAACGGAACTTTGCGCTGGACACCGAGGCGCTGCAAGGCCATCTGCAGATGCTCTGCAAAATGGTTGAGCGGCACGATGTACTGAACGTTGAGCGAAGACATTGCAGAGTCCCTCAGAAAGGTGGTAATGGTGGGGGTGCCACCAAGTAAGACATGCGAAATACGAGATTCTGATCCAGAGAGATCGTGCGTAGCTGGTCACTCAAGTGCGATGAGGTAATCCAGTACAGCGGGCTCAGGGCCATGTCCTCGAAAGGAAGGGTTGCGTTACGGAACTCGCCGTCTCGCGAAATCAGATCCATCCACATCGCCTCCATCGCCGTACCGATCACGGTATAACAGTCATGGGTGATGTAGTGCATGATGAATGCCACGTAGATCTGCATCAGAAGCGTGTCATCTGCATCGGAGGCCGGCTCGTAGATCCGACGGTAGCGTCGAGCATCGTAGCGAGTACCTCCGTACAGGCCGTGGCGTTTCCACATCACGGCATTGATACGGGAGATTTCAGGAAGGCGTCTCTCCATCAATTTGTGGAGTAGGGGGAGACAGCCTTCGAAATGATCGCGTAGGCTGAACGTGTAACGAGCTTCAACCAGAGGAATGTGGGTCATGGGATTTCCAGGATAGCCTACTCTTGGATGATATATGTCTGAAAGTCCGTAAGAGGCGGCACAGGCGTACTACATAAGAAGAGGTAGATTGGTAGCTTTTTACTCTGCAAGCGCCTCAGAGAGCGAAATAGACGGCATAGAGCCACTCCCCTGTGAAGGGGAGTGGCTCAGTCCTCGTAGTTCACTTGCACGATCGTACGATGGTCGTTGATCTTCAACAGCGTGATGCTTTCTGGGCGCGTTTCGAGGGAATGGAACACGCGGGGACTCAAATGACTGGACAGGATCTGGGCATGTCGGCCCATCATGCAGGCAAACTGATCTGCCCGTTGAGCGAACCGGGTCTGGTGCTCGTAGCTCTCAGCGTGCCCGTCGATGGGGTCCAACATCTCAGCCACTTCGCCGACCATCTTGTCGTAGAACAAGTCGGGTCGCTTTTCCAGACCGGACAGATAGCAGTCCTCCCAGAAATGCAACCCGTACTCGATGGCTAGGTTCGGGTCCAATCGAAGATCGGCTAACATGCCGCGATCTTCGGTGGTGATCCAGTCACTTTCCCCAACCGGAATGGAAAGTCGTACGGACTCGCTCATCCCTTAGCCCACGTGACCTTCACCACAGTGCGGTCATTGCAGTTGGTCACACTGGCATCCATGATGAATCCATCGTCGTCAGGCTGCGGTTCGGGCATGGGGAAGTACGTCTCCGTCATGCGCACCGTACGTTCGATCATGGGAACCAGTTGGGGCATGAACTCGTTGACCATATCCGAGGCGGAAATGTCATCGGTTCCTTGGTCCTCCTCATCAAACAAACGGTTGATGATGTTGTTACAGACACCACTGACAGCAAAGTCAATCATGTCCTCACCTTCTGGCTTGATCCCGCGACCTTCCTCCAACGCCATGAAGGCGTGGGTCATTAGGGTGTCGGGGGTTTCGCCCAACTTACCTAGGCGGTCTACGTCCTCTTGAGGAAAGACCTGCGAGTAAGACACCGGGACCGAGAACGATGCAGACTGTTCCTCGTTGACGGTGTGGGGGCGCCAGTTGATGTGGCCGTCCTCTTCGCGAGCGAAGAAAGGAGGGGCTTCAGCAAGATCGTGCAAGATTTCTTGGTTCATCCCAAGCTCAGTCCTTCATTGGGGCGATTGATCGCCACGTGTTTCGTGGGGTCGTAGAACTCACGCTCGAACCGGTTATGCCACACGCCGGTACGGCAAAGGGAGCACAGCTGCTCCTCCTTCAGAGAGGGCAGGCACGGATAGACCAGATCGGTCACTTCCATGCACGAGCACTGATTGCAGACAAACTGGTTCATGATTGAGTCCTACGCATTGAATGGGGGTGAGTGGTCATAAAATACCTAAGCCCCGTCAAGGACTCAGGTATTTTAGACGTTCAGTTACAGCCCCGTGGCAAAGCGGGGATCGCGCCAGTTCGGTTCGAACAGGGCCTTGCGGATCACGTAGGTGAGCAGGCCGATGTTCCACTGGACCGTCGGTCGACGGTTTTCCTTACGCTGGCGCATTTCGCGCCGGAAGGCGTTGGTCTCGTTGACGCGCGGCATCATGCGCTCCAGCAGCTCCATACGGGCTTCGGCGCTTTCCTGGATGCCAGGATCGTTGGCGACGGCTTCGTCGATCAAGACGGCCTGTTCGCGCACCATCGTTTCCAGGGCCGGGAATTCCTTGAAGGAGGCCAGGGTCTGGTCGATGTCGTTGTGGCCTTGCAGAGTGGCCACTGCGGTCAGCGCAGCAACCATGCCGGGGCTGGCAGTTTCGGGGGTGATCGGTTCCATGGGTAACTCGATTGGCGGTGGAAAAACCCCCGCCCCGAAGGGCGGGGATCGGGACTTACAGGACCAGGTCGCCGTCGGTCTGGGCATTGCCCAGCAGCGAGTCGTGGCGCACGCGGGCCTTGCGCTGGGTTTCCAGCTCGGCGATGCGCGAGGTCAGGCGCTTGGCGATGGCCGGGATGCCTTCGAAGGTCAGCACCAGGTGCAGCGGCAGCAGGCTGTGGACGGCCTTGGCTTCCGGATAACCGGTGCAGCTGTACTCGGGCACGATCTCACGGCCGGCGTCATCCGGGCTGGCCAGCAGGCTGGCGATGGCGATCGGATCGGCGATCTGGGAGACGTTGGTCGAATCGCAGATCATCAGGCGCGCCAGGCGAGCTTCGGCCGAGGTGGCCTTGGTGAATTGCACCCAGTTCTGGATGTCCTTGGAGTCCAGTTCATCGTTCTGGCGCGAGCACAGGATCGAGATCATGCTGATCACGTACTGGCTGTCCTTGTCGATGGACGAACGCTTGTTGTCGCCGTTGTCGTTCTGGCGGTAGTACATCGCCACCGGCAGGCCGCGCTTCTCGGCGGTGTGCTCCAGGCCCTGCAGGGTCTTGAGGGTGTTCTCGGCAGCCTTGGCCGAATCATCGGCACCGACCACGATGGCGATAACCGGCAGGCCACGGGCCAGCAGCTCGGACAGGATCAGCGGACCGAACACCGAACCGGAACCGCCGGCGCCGGAGAAGACCACGATGTTGAAGTCCAGCGGCTTGAACTGCTGCAGGATGTTGGGGATGTTCTTCAGGATCTCGGGATGGTTCTCCGAACGGATCGCGCCCGAACCATCGGCGCCTTCCAGCACGAAGACCTGGTCGGCGCTCAGGCCGGCCTTGCTGAAGTTGGAACGGGAGGTATCGATGTAGGCCGGCTCCACGGAGGAATAGCCCGGTTCGATCTCGCCCTTGAAACCATCGAAGTAAGAACCGATGTTGACACCGAAGCCACCGCAGGCGTACAGACGGACGCGGCCGCGGTCGGTGGAGATGTTCTGCTGTTGCATTGTTTTTCCTTGGAGTCGGTGCTAGTGGACAGCGAGGGGATCAAGGGACGGGTCCATGCAGGTGGCAACCAGCAGGGCAACGCCTTCGATCAGTTTGGCCCGGGCACCTTCGATGCCCAGTTCGACGTAGATCTCCTGCCAGTAGTCCAGACGGGCAACTTCGGCAGGGGTAAGGCTACGCACGGAATAGAAGCTGGGGTAACTGGTGGCGATGCGCTCCACGTCGGTACGGAAGACCGAGCGCAGTTTGCAATCACGACCAACCATGAGCAGGACCGACTTACTGAGGTCACGCTCGGTGCAGCGCTGGCGACTGAACAGCTCATCGCCGGTGTACACGCTCATGTGCAACGTGTCACGACCCACTTGGATGCTGACGGTCAGACCCGACTCAGCGTCGGCGGCCATCTTCATGAAGACATCGTCGTTGGACAGGATCGCGCGGGCCAGCTCTTCGTGGATCTCCAGGCTGACATCACGCGGCTTGTAATTGTGCTGCTGGCTGGTATACCACCCGTAGTTGACGGGCAAACCAGTTTGTTTGATAGCGCTCATCAACTTCCCCCTTGAATGGATAGTCCTCTACATCATCATGGTTCGCCTTACCATGGGTAATGTGTGGATGAAAACAAATAGCTGAAGATTCACCTCAAAGCTATGAGACAATTCCTTTGGTGTACGCCATGACCATGACCCCCGTTCAAAAGGCCATCGCTGATGTCAAGCGTTTGATCCCGCCGCAGATCTTGCAGGTCGCGTTCATGGATCAGAACTTCGGCCCCAACCTGTTCCAGTTCGCCCAGAGTCGCAATGCGCTCAGTCTGGATGCGATGATCCGCGAGAAGATCGTGGAAGCTCGCGTCATGGAAGATAGCAACATGACCGGCGGTACGCTGGTGGTAGTGCCCCTGTCCGGTTTGGAGCAGGAGTATTACAACCAGGCCACGATCGTGGTGCGCATTCCGATGGATCGCACGCAGAACCGGCGCATTGTACGCGCCCTGTCGGTGATGATCGGTCTGGAGACGCTGCCTTCGTCCTACAACTACGGCATGTCCAACTACTCGGATATGTTGTCTGCGGGTGGACAGGTGGTGGCTTCGCACACCTCCATGCCGGTGCAGTCCACTGCTCGCGTGCAGCTGATCGCTGAGAACACGGTGATGATTGCCGACCAGTCGATCCTGCCCTCTACCATGCAATTGATGTGCATGGTAGAAAATGACATCGACTTCTCGCACATGCGCTCGATGACCGTTTCCAAGTTCACCAAGCTGGTGGAGTACGCCGTCAAGGCGCACATCTACAACGAGCTGGTGATCCCCATCGCTGAAGGTGAAATGCGCGGTGGTATGGATCTGGGTCGGTTCAAGGAAATCGTCGACGGTTACGCCGACGCCAACGAGAACTACGAGACCTACCGTGAAGAAGTCTGGATCAAGGTTCAGATGCTGGACGACTTCCATTCGCGCAACCGTCATCTGCGTCAGGTGATGGGTGGCGGCAAGTAACGAAAAGAAAAAGCATAGGGCCCCTCCCAGCCATTGCGGCTGGGAGGGGTTTATGTCAGCTACGGTAACCGTAGTGATCGTTGAAGGACACTGACCGTACCAGTCGGTTGCTGTGCCTGCTATTGGCACGCACGCTGCGCTCGCGCAGGGGTACGTTCAACTCACCCAGCAGTTCACTGAGCAGGGGAGTCGCCGGCCAGGTCAAGAAGTCCAGTTCAGCGAACAGGGTCTTCAGGGCATTCGGATCGGCGCAGTTGTGGAGAAAGCGCAAGCGATTAGCAAGCTTGGTCAAACGATCCATCTCCGCATCGGTGAAGGTGCGTGGGGGTTGCATTGCACCGTTGAGTTGCCATTGATCCAACGCCGACACGTAATTCTCGATTTCGTATTCAGCCACATCAGACCTTAGGGTCTGTCGATCGTTGAGCTTTTCGTCCCTGATTTTACCCAGCACGCGATTACTGTAGAGCTGTGCGGCCAATTCCTTGAGGAAATGAGCGGCCGTCTTGGGCATGCGGCCACCGCCCATGTGCGTGGGATGTGCCGGATGTTCGTTGTAGGTCACCTCCCACGACGTGGAGCCGTCCGGATTGCGGAAAGGCGTCCAGCGCTTAGCGATGATGTCATCGCCACGGAAAACGCGGCAGTGGATCTCGTCAGGGGTAACCATCCAATCCGATTCCGGGTTGAAGGACCCCATGTGAGAGAGCATTACGCGCATCGCCTTATTTTCAGCGATGTACACCGCGTGCATCGAAGCACGGCCGAAGATCATGCCATCACGGACGGGATTGCCTTTGATGAGGTGGTAGATCAGGCCATCGAAATCTTCAACCGTCTCAGCGATGGCTTCGCGCAGCGCGGCCATCTGTTCCGGAGATTCCGGAATGGGACCGTAGTCTCCGGTCAGCTGCATGATCGAGTTGGTCACATCGTCAGCGTTCATCGGAATGGCGGCCGGGGTGAATTCGTTAACGTGGTTCATGTCAATCTCTCTGAAGGAACGGCATAGAAGTGAAAATGGGCAGGGAGTGCCGTTGTTCTCCCTGCCCATCGGTGAATCAGTCTTCCTTGGTCGGCAGATAACGGTGGGTGCGATCGCCAACGCGGCAATCCACCCGTGCCACCTGAGCCGGGTTGCGGTTGATGGTACGCAGGATCTCCTGACCGCCCTGCGCCTTGCAATCAGCGACGGCTGCCGTGAGCTGCTCCTCGCTGAAGATGCGCACACAGCCCGTCAGACTGGCCATGAGTGCTGCCGCGATGAGGAACTTACGCATCAGCCTTCTCCTGCGGGAGCTTGTACTGTTCCACCACCTTCGAATCGGCCAACCCAGGCGGTACGTCCAGGATCGCATCAGTGGCCAGATGATTCACGCCACGAATGGCGTTCTTCTGCTGGAGGGAAGTCAGTCCGAAGTAACCCACCCGCATCTGGCCCAGCGTGATCTTCTTGGCCAGCGTGTTGCGGGAAGAAGCCAACGCCTGATGGCGCACTACAGTCCCATCCACGCTGAGGATCATGTAGTGCAGACCGGGCACGTCGCGCTGCATGCGCTTGTGGAAGGCTTCCAGCGTTGCCTTGTCCGGCAGGCGCTGCTCCCACGAGTAGCCCAGGCGCGGATGCCCGCCTTCAACCCAATGGGGGTCGAGGAGATGGTTGTCGTCCAGCCGCAGGAACTTCACCATCAGCCCTTCACGATGGAGAATCTGGGCTTCGACACCGGCCAACTCGATCCGGTACTGCGTCCCACGATCGGGGCGCCTCGGACAGGTGGCGTTGTTGATGTAAACATAGTCGCTCGGTGGCGGCATGAGGGTCTTGCGCATTTTGGAATTCCTCCTCAGGAATTTAGGCAACATAACGCCCCACGATCGGAAGATTGCGGGTGTAAGCGTTACGTAGGAGGGTGGTCCAGCCCGCCGGGTCAGGGATCTTGGTGTAGGCACCGACCCAGTTGGAGAGCGAATGGTCGACACCGGCCGGTGTCAGGAAGTCCAGTCGTTCGAACAACCACTGCGCGAAGACGGGATTTGCTTCGTGATGCAGGTGTTGCAGCTTGCCGATGTGTGCGCTCAGCTCGGTGATTTCATCGGCGGTGAACTGACGGTTCATGTTGCCGTCGAACAGGTCCCAGGACTGCAGCGACCACAGCAGGATGTTGCGATCTTGGTTATTGAGCTTGGTGTTGCTGTTCACCTGCTTGTACACTTCACGCAGGAACTGCTGTGCATCAACGGGGATGCTCCCCTGACGCAGGTACAGCGGATCGCGTGCATGTTCGTTGTAGGTGCACTCCCAGACCTGATGGGCGCTCTGGTTCTGGTACAGCTGCCAGACCTTCTTGCGCTCCACGCCGTTCTCCAGCACGGAGCGGATGATCTTGGAGGCGGAGACGTGCCAGACGCTTTCGGGCATCAGTGTCCGGTAGCTGAAGTCGCGCGCTTCCAGAATGTGCTTTTCTTTGTCATAGACGCAGAACTGCTGACCATCCAGCTGAGCGGTCACGTGGTAGTACAGTTTCCCTTCCAGGCCACGAGTCATTTCACGCAGCTGTTCCAGCCGGATGGCGAAGTCGTCCACATACTCCAGCGGTTGGCCGAAGTCGTGGAGCAACACCACGTAGAACGGGGTGCCATCGTTGCCGGTGTACATGTCAGCGGTCCGGGGGATCGCAGCGTTGCGCGGGGTGTAGTTCACGTGCATCGATTGTTCGGTGTTCATAGTCAGTTTACTCTCTTCAGTAGGGACGGCGTGGATAAAAGACGGGGAGTGCCGTTACGCTCCCCGCCAGTGAATTACTTCAGTCCTTCCAGATCAACGCGAGCGGATGAACTGTTTTGGGGTCTTCGCAGTTGTGGCGGATCTTGTCCATGGTACTGGGGCGCATCAGCGGGGAGCGGGTAACTGCCAGTTCCACGTCGCGGTCGCGCTGAGCCAACCACTTTTCGTAAGCATCATCGAACCGGGCACGTTCCACATCCGGATTCTGCTTTTCGTAGTGGGAGTAGATCAGGTCACGCATCTCGGCGCTGTTGATGTCGACCTTATCGACCGAGGATTCGTCGACGGTCTTGAGGATGACCCCGAACGGAGTCAGCGCGTGATTGATGAAGCTGCGCTGGCGTTCCTGACGACCCGTGGCCTGAATGACGTTCAACTCGCCCGGGGTCAGCGGCACCGCGAGACGCTGGGCGATATGTCCGGCGAACATCTGCTTCCGCGAGGAGCTGACGCCATCACTGAGCGCGCCCGCCCAAGCGGCCAGTTCGAAGTCCGATGCCAGTCGAATCGGCTGGGGGCGACGGGGTTTCGGTGCCGGGCCCTCCGGGTCTTCAGTGAGCATCTTGCGAATCACTTCGCGATGTTCAGCCTGACTGATTTCACCGACGTCGATGGTGAAGTCGTCTTGACCACTGTTCAACGCATCGCCGTCGAAGTCGCGCCCGTGTTCGAAGAACGGGATATTGTCCAACACCGAACCATCGAATTCAGCGTTGCGCGGATCGAGGCCCAGAACGCCATTCTCCAGACCCGGCAGAATGTCCGCAACGTGCATGTCGGACTTCGGACGGAGCAGACCCAGATAGTCCACGATCTTCGGCGCTCCGAAGTCACCGGCCATGGCGATCAGTCGCTTGTTGTGACGCGCCGACGACGGACCCTCGTACAGTTCGATGCGAACCGGACCGTACTTCGAGGTGGTTTTGAATGCATCCACGTTTTGCGCCAGCCGGCACAGCCTTTCGAACTCGCGCGTGGCACTTGCTTTGACGTAGCCGCGCAGACGGGTGCGGGCCACAACTTTACCGTTACGGGTACCGCGGACCACAATGTGGAAAGGACGACGCTTGATATAGGAACTGGACATGATTCAGGCCTTGTCGAAGGTGAGGAGTTGGGACTGGGTGAACGTGGCGACCTGGGCGATCTCCTCCACCGTCAGGAAACGACGGTAGCTGATCTCCGGCTCGTACAGGTCCACGTACAGGCCGCGACGATCGCGGACCAGCGGCTCGACCTTGTCGTTGGGGCCGACCATGAAGCCCAGCTCGCCATTGTTGCGCCAGCGCACGTCGTAGACCGGCTCACCGATCGGTTCCATCTCGCAGCGGTAGAAGTTGGCACGCACCTCATCGGCGGTGATGACCACACGCATCAGGTACGGGACGTTAGCCACCGGCAGGGCGGCATGGAAATGGGGATCGCTGGCCAGCAGTTCCCAAACCGGCTTGTGAGCCAGCTCGGAGCACTTGTACAGGCGACGGGAGACTTCCAGGTGGCGCTCATTGCGCAGCACCAGGTTGTCGCGTTCCGGAGCGAAGAGGCTGGAGAAGAAACGGCCAATGGAACGGGTCGGGCGGGAGATGGTCAGTTGCATGGTAGTCACCTTGTAGGTAGAGGAAAGGAGAAATGACTAAATGGGGGAAGGAGGCCCGGCTACCGAAGTAACCGGGCCGGTGTTGCTTTACGGCGCGCGGGTGAGTTCGATCTGATTGTTCTCGAGCAGTGCGGCCCAAGCTTCAGATTCAGTATCGAAGACCAGCTTGCCGTCGACCACATGGGTCGGCAGGCCGAAGAACGCACGGGTCAGGCCGGCATCACTCACCGACAGATCCTGCGAAGCCAGTTGGTCGTAGAAGTCCTGGTCCATACCGAGCACCACTGCCGGGTCGATGTACGGACCCTCCAGGCTGATCAGTTTGGCCAGCAGACTCTGCAACACTTCATCGACCATCAGGCCATCACCGCCCAGGACGTAGTTCACGCCACAGAAGGCCGGCGGTGCCGGATCTTCGCCTTCCTCGACCGGAGCCGGGAGGGTGAAGTAAAGACCGATTGCGTGCCCCGTCGAACTGGGGTCGTTACCGACCGCCATCATGCTCGTGGGACCAACGTAGGAGACGTAGCTCTTCATCAGATTTCCTGCTTTGGTAAAGGGCCCATTCCTAGGCCCAGTGGATCACTCTCCCTTGCGGGAGGCGCTGTGGGGGTGTGCCTTGATGATCTGGCTGACCCGTGCTGCGGTCAACTCGAACATCTCAGCCACCTCCTTCACCGTGAACCCGGCCTGGCGTGCGCGATAAATCGCCAGGTTGCGGGTCTTGGTGATTTCGTTGCTCACCTTGCGCAGCTTTTCCACGTCGCGGTAGGTGAGTACCATGTTCGGTTTCAGGAATTCACGCACCTTGCGCACACAGCGCAGGGCATCGCCCAGCAGTGCGTTGACCGGATGGTGACGGGTGATCTTGGTGGACTTGGCCATGGGTGTCTCGTTTTCTCTGATTGAGGGTAGGTGTGTTACGAGGGTGTTGCAGGAGAGGCCATCCTTGGCCAAAGGGAATTACTTGACGCGGATCTGCACCAACAGCGGCCGCACGTCGACGAGACCCTGGTCCAAGGTCGTCTGCTCTTTCTGGGCGTATTCGGTGTTGAAGATCTCGCGGTACAGCTCGGGCACCTGGATCTCCATGCCGTGACGACCGCCAGCCGAGATCCGCTCACGCTGACCCTCGGTCATGCGCATGTCGCGCAACAGGATGGCTTCACGCAACAGCGCGGTGAGCATGGCCGCCTGATGCGGGTCATCGGATTCGATGGTCACGCGCACCGGCTTGGCGTCCGGCCACGGATCGCCGCCTTCGATGTCCGCACGCATTTCTTCACTGCGCTCGTAGAAGGCGGTGACCAGCTCTTCGTTGCTGAAGATCCAGCCGCTGAAGCTGCCGGCAGCGTTGGCGATGTCGTCACCGTTGACACGGATCTCGGCCAGCGTCAGCTTGCGATCGACATACTTGAAGAAGAACGCCAGGCGATCGTTTTCCGGATTACCGGCCGGCACGTCGTGCTTAGCCGGCAGGACGAACAGCACGGCGTAGTAGATCGCACCGGTGGCCGGCTCCTCGTACCAGTACATGCCATCGCCGAAGGTGGTCCACAGCTCGCTTTCTTCGATGTTCAGCTGGCGCGCCAGCGGATTGCGACCATTGCGCTGGACGGTGATGTCCAAGATGCGCACGGCATTGGCCTGCATGTCGCTGAACAGTGCCACGACATCAACCGGCGGTTTCGGTACCTGGTTCTTCGACAGGTCCACATCGTAGAAGAACGGGATGATCTCAGCCAGCATCGGATAGCCGCAGGTCTGGTTGATCAGATTGATGACCGCCGGACTTTCATTGCGGTCGTAGCTGTAGACCAGCTCTTCGTTGTGACGGATGTGGAACTTCTCGATGTCGTAGTTCTTGGCATCATGGGTCATTTCCATCATGCCGATGGTCACGACACCGAACTCGTCGTTGGTCAGGGTGACCGTGAGCGTCTTGTGGGTGGGGATCTGCGACAGGACGGCCTTGAGGTCATCGTGTTCGAAGGTGCCCTGCTGCATGGCATCGGCGAAGTTGCGCTTGATGACGTCGGCCAGCTCATTGATGGCGGTCGAATTATTGTCGATGTGGACGGGGTGCATGTTGATTGAATCCTTGGACGATAGAGGAAAGGGAAAGGAGGAAGCGAAAGGCAGTCGCCCGTGGGCGACTACAGTTCAGTGGACGTTGAGGCTCACGCGCAACGGGCGCATGTCGATCAGTCCTTCGCGGAGCATCTGGCGATAGGTATCGATGGACCCGCCGACGCCGCTCTCGGGATGAACCACGTTGACAACAACCTGGCTCTTCTCGCGATTGATCGGATGGGGATTGGCCGCAAGATGTTCCTGCAAAGCCTTCTCCAGCACTGCCACGACTTGGCCCACTTCCGACGCCGTGCCGTACAGCTGGTCGTTGAGGTGGATGGTGACATTGACGTGCGGGACGGGGTCCGGCGACGGGCTTGCGAACACCTGCGGCGTCTTGGGGGTTTTGTCGAGGACTTCTTCCTCGTACGTCAGATCGACATCGACGCTGGACAAATGCCGATCCATGTTCACCATCGCCTGCTGCGTTTCCTCGTTGAAGTTGAAGAGGAGGTCTTGGCTGTTGAAGAACCAATCGACGATCACGGTTCCGGCGACCTCGATCAGGAAGGCGTTCACCAGGCCCCAACGGCCAATCAGTTTGGCAGTTTCCTTCGCAGTGAACCTCACGACCACTTTGACCGGGTCCTGTTCGGGGGCGGTATAGATGACGGTCAGCTCATGTTCATCACCGACGCTGGTGGTCTCCGCCGACAGGTTCAGGCGATCGGCGAATTTGCCGCGCAGCTCACCGAAGCAGACACCGACTTCGGTGATAAGACTATCGACGCAGTCGATGCCAGTACGGTTGGGATGGAACGGCATGGGAAAGATCCTTGGTTGTTTGAGGAGTAGGGATGGATCGAAAGAAGAAGGGTGGCCGTCCTTGGCCGGCTGCAAACTTACGACTGACCGCGACAGAAGGCGTGGTCAGGCTCGACCGGGCAGAACTGCTTGCGCCATTCCAGCATTTCCGGCTGGACCGCACCCACCAGCACGCCTTGGCCGTTCAGGCAGACGGTGGTGCAACGCAGGGTCGGGTCGAGTACGTCGTGGTTGGACAGGTAGGGAATCCACGTGGCCAGTTCGGCTTCGGTGATTTCATGTTCCTGTGCTTCGAAGGTGCACCACACCCCGGTCTGCCCATTGTCGATCTGGCAGTCCAGCGTACGGAAGAACGGGTACTTGCCGTCGTACTTGGACTCGAAGTCCGGACTGTACTCGTAGGCATCGATGTTCTGCACCGCGTAGGCCTGTTCGAACTTGTTCAGGCGCTGGAGGTACTCAGCCGAATCCGGCGGCGGGACCAACACGTCCGGTTCGTCGGGAACGTCCGGGATGGTCGGGTCCACCAGCGGCTGCGATGCAGCTGCCTGGACGTCGGCAGACGGGGGCGGATTGGTGGACGGGCAACCGGCCAGAACCAGCACCAGTGCAGACAGGGACAGCAGATGACGCAGTTTCATGAGATACCTCGTTGTAGAGATGGGCGGAATTGCCCAGTTACTTACCAGCCTTGCCCGCCGTGTTGGGCGAACGTACGACCGGGGCGTTCGCTGTACGTACCCATGCCACGTGGACCCGGCGGTTCAGCGGACAGATCCTTACCTTCGTTCGTTGCCTGGATGCGCTCCATGCGAGTGATCGCATGTTCTGCGGTAGTCGCTGCCTCGAAGCTACGGCAGGACCAGCCCATCGACATGGTCAACATGAGACCAGACTCATCCGGGAACTCGTACTTGACCGTGCCATACTCGGCCACGTTGGCAAATTCGGACGGGACCTGATATTTCTCCAAGTCCACAAACTTCAGTCGACGCATTTCTGCGCGCATCTGCTGGCCGGTTTCGGTCGGGACATTCACGCGGATGCGGTAGGCGATTTCCCCCGAAGCCTTGTTCCAGACGTAACCGAGGATGGGGCTCGACTGGTTGATGAAATCAGCGGCCGAACGATCCATGTACAGCGAGTCCACGGTGTTGAAGTGCGTGATGCCGAAGTTCGGGAAGCTGGGGATGTTGAAGATCCTCGCCTTGTCGTACACTTCCTTGCGGGTCTTGCAACCGCGAATGACCGGCAGTACACTGCACAGCACATCGTAGCTGACATCGTTCTGACTCACCCAGGCACGAAGCATCGGACGCAGCTCTTCATCGACCATGTAGTGATTGAACACTTCGTCGAGCTGCTCCAGGTTCGGGGTGTGGAAGCTGAAGGAGTAGCGAAAACGACCCGGGCGATGGACCATGAAGTTGCTCAGTTCGTTGTCATGGTTGGCCGTGACCAGATAGAGCGATCCCAGGCGCGAGGCGCTCCCGAAGAAGCCCAACAGGTCGTCGCGGTTGCTGTTGTCCTTGTCTTCGCGGTAGACCTTACCGAACTCATCGAAGTACCACACAGCCGGACCGGCAGCGGCCGACACCAGCTCCAGCACACTCAACGGCAGGATGGTGTTGACGCGGAACACCGGCAGACCCAGCTTCAGGTAGTGGTTGCACACGTCTTCGGCCAGCATGGTCTTACCGCTACCCTTGATGCCGATCAGGATAACGCCGACGGACGGTCCAACGCGATCGTAGTCCTCGGTAAGGACTTTGCGGAATTCGTTGTGGTCACCGAACTTGCGTTCAGACACCAAGAACTTGTCCTGCAGGGTGAACAGCTTGACACCGGTATCGGTGAGGACGATCTCATAGACCGCCGGGCGCAATGCCTCCAGTCGATCCTTGTCCGAGTATGCGCTCACGCAGATGTGGGAGCCGTGGTCCAGCAGCAGGGTTCTGTTGTTCATAGTCAGTTCTTTGAGGAAGTCGAGGGAAATGGGTGCTGCGGTAAAAGGTGGTGGGGCCCGGGACGGAGGAGAGTCCCTAGTGCGGGGGCTGTTACGCCCAGGGTCCGCGCCCGGACCCCACCGTAAAACTGGTTACTTCACGAACAGGTGTTCGAAGCCGTAGTCTTCATCATCGGTATCGTACTTGGCCAGCGGGCGCTTGAGCACCTGCGTCAAGCCGCGGCCGTGGACGGTCGGACCGAACAACTTCAGACGGGTGACATGCCAGCCACAGCCGTTGTCATGCTCTTCGATGAAATCGGTGAGGTAAGTCACCAGCTGCTTCAGGCTCTCGCTGTTGGCCAACTTGCTCGACAGCCAGTCGTGACAGATCTTTTCGGCCAGCTCGGGGTTGCTGTTGATGTGGATCGGGGTCGCGATCAGAAGGCGCGGCGGCGCGTAGTGCTCGAGGGCATCGGTCTCATAGCCCACCAACAGCGAGCATCCGCCATCGGGAACGTTCACCATGTCGGTGGAGAGGACCAAGGGGATGGCAGTGTCAATGCCGTCGAGGAGGATGGTACGAGTGGTCATACAAAGTCCCGTTTAAGGATAGAGGTTAGTGTTACGGGGTACAGCGGGTACTACGTTACAACGAGGAAAGATATACGGTCGATCCGCCATGGGAATGGTATAGGTTTGATTTCCTTTTGATTCAAATTCCATCATAGACGGCATAACGACCCCTAGGCCCGTATGGGACCTAGAGGTCATGACGCGTTATGCGGCGGCGAGATAGTTGACATACGCCGTGCGGTCGGTGAAGACCTCAAAGCCGTAATGTTCCAGGGACGCGGCGATCGCTTCGGCTTGGCCGAGGCTGACATCGCCACTCAACGGAAGGGCAGCGACCACCGGGCGATCCTGATTGCGCAGCGATGCGCTCAGCAGGGCCTTGAGGGTGGACTGGGCTGCCACATCGCCGGTCGACAACGCGTGGGTGTCGATCAGGTAGTGATGGACCATACCCGTGCCTTGGGCACTGGGCAGAACCTGACCGAGCTGATCCTTCAGGTCGTTGATCAGTTCGTTTTGCTTCTGGCGTTCGAGCTGCAGGCTCTCATCGCTCAGACTCGGCACCTGGATCAGCAGAGGCTCAGCGCGATAGTTGCGCGCCTCATCGATCAGTGCGACGGCGTGGCTCTCCAGCGAGGGATGTGCGACCAACTGGGTGTTGGTCTCCTTGCTCTGGACCAGAGACTGTTGGAAACGGTTGGCGTACATTAGGGATCTCCCGTATGAAGGTTTCTTCATACGGTGAGCCTATATTGTCATAAAACGCCTGACGGTTGATTTCAATAAATGGAGAGGCCCTCTGAAAATTTACAGTCATTCCAAAAAATGTGAGGGTCATGTCAACACTCCCTTCACACCGCCGTAACGGAGGAAGGGAGTGGACAGCTTCGGGACTTCGGTCTTACTCGTCGCGAGCGCGACGGTAAGTCAGGAACGTGTCGATCAGCATGTAGGTCATAAACGCTATCAGGCAGAGCACTGACAGCGAAGCTGCACGCAGCGACCACGCTGCCCGAACCCACACGTCGGTGAAACCGGCAGTGCGATCGAAGGTGTCGTAGATGAACCATGCTGACAGGGCCCATGCAGCGATCACCAGGAGCAGCGGGACGTACATGTCGTACAGGTACTTCTTGATGTACTTCTGCATGGCGAACTCCTTAGCGAGCCAGCTTATCCAGCTTGCGGTTGATGGCCTCACAGGCCTTCGGGGCGATCGAGACGATGCAGCACAGGGCAACCAGCTTGAAGAGACTGTTCATTGTAAGGCTCCGGTGTAGGGGAAGGAAGACGTAGTTGTCTTATCACCGGGGTGTTATAGATCTCAAATCCAGTGGAATCCATGTTTTTGCCAGCTAATGATGTGGTACTTTTAGGAACCCCATCATGTCTGACGTCACGATCAAGACAGTCTTTGACACCACGGGTCAGGACGTTGTAATCGACCAGGCCCTACTGAAGCGCATCCATGCGTATCAGACTGGCTTCGTCAATTACAACGCAGACCACGTGGCTTTCTTCGGCGGTAACCTCATGGGCGTGCATGCCATGCGATTCCGCACTACCGACCGCGAACGTTGGTTCAACGACGTGCTGTACATGGATGAACTGGCCGTTGTGGACGGCATCGCGGAAGTCTCCTCGATTGACGCTGCCTGGAAGCGCGCCAACGACGTGATGAACCTGTCCTGCGTGTGGCTGTTGCATGCGATCCAGCGCGCACCCAAGCTCACCGCCAAGGAAAAGGAACAGGGCTGTCTGGATGTCCTGCTGGTGCTGCAGTACAAGTTCCTCGGTTCGCTGATGGCGTGGTATTACCGCTATCCGGCCGATGAAGCCACCATGCAGGCCATGTACGCACGCCTGAACAAGAAGTACGCCCTGAAGAAGGCCGGCAGCTGGTCCAACCTGCTGAACATCCGTGCCCACGAAATCATGCAGCCCAACTCGATTCACCACCGAGCTTACATGGACTTCAACCGGGACAAGGACATCATCTACATGGTGTCTGACATCCAGGGTCGTCTGCGTGAGATCGTCAAGTCGATGACGGCTGTGTTCTACAAGGTTCGTGATGAGGGTGGGCGCATCGGCACCGACAACTCGGTGATCGACATCGACGGCACCATGGTGCTGAAGGACAAGACCCGTAACCATTCCACCATGATCCGCTACGCGCTGACTGTGGTGAGTAACAAGAACTCGTTCGTCCGGCCTGAGCTGGCGCGCATCATCCACGATGCCATGCCCACCAGTTCCCTGAAGTCGTTGACCGAAGCGTTGGAATGGATGTCCTCCAACCACAGCGGTCGTGACCAGGAAAAGATCGACAAGCTGATCAGTGAAACGCTGATCCATGCTTTTGGCGTGATGATGGCCGAGCGCAACCTGGCTACCCACACCACCGATCCGTCGGCCCTGCTGCAACGACTGCGTGCACTGTACACCGCCTCGCGCATGTCTGACCCCACCTTGCTGTTGACCCGAAAGCTCTCTGAAGAAATCGTGTCGATGGCGATTCACTCCCGTAACGCGGCGGCTATCGCAAGCGTCCGGACTGGCGTGCAGCTGTACATCGTGCTGCGTACGCTGGCCATGAACTACTACCAGAGCTGACCATGCATAATCCTCAACGTAAACCGGAGGATTACAGCGCAACCGCCTCGGCGGCGCGCATGCTGAATTCGTTCTGGTACGCAGTGCGTTACTTCATCGGTGTTTGCATTGACTCCGTCCGAGGTCCGGCCACCACCAAAGTCTACGAGGGTTACTCCAAAGACTCGGTGGAAGTGGTACGCCCGTCCGAAGATGGAGAGGGAATCGACTTCTTTGTCACTGCTCGTGAAATCGTGTACTGTACCCACTACACCCGGTGGTGGATTCCCAGTACCAAACACACCGTCTACGAAGTCAGTGGATCGGTGAGCGAGCAGCACCGACATCTGTTCGATCCCCGGTTGTTCGAGCTTGTGACCTACCCGCTGTTGTGCACACCGTTTTTGCGATGGACGCGCTACCCGCACATGTACGCCATCCGGGCGCACTTGTATCGTGTCTTCCCTCGGCCGAATACTCTTCAATACTGAGCGTGAAAGATGACCAATGATGATTGCCTTCCTTTCTCTGGCCCTTGGGAAAAACTCCTGAAGGTTGAGAGCCGCGAGACCCATACTCGCATGGTGCCCCGTCCGTTCTCGGCGGAACTGGCGCGAGTGGTCAAGCTGAAGGTAACTGTGATGTTGGTAAACGATTGCACCCTCTTCCCGTGGATGCAAGGTAAGGAGATGCGAATTGCGCACATCGAGGCTGAAGCCCGTGCGCTCAACGGCAAGGAAGTCACCACGGTAACGTACGCCCCGGCAGATGATGCCAACGGCGTCGAGCTGGCGTATCAGAAAACCCTCAATGCACTGCACAAGGTCGTCTACCCGATGCCCGAGTCGTGCGAGTGGGAAGCCAAGATCCGCCGCGTCGAAGAAGCAATGGCACAATGACATATCGCCCTCCTCCCCGATGATGGGGAGGAGGGCTTTATGCCGTCAGAAGTAACGGTTGTTGGGCAGACCCAACGGACCACGTTGTGCGAAACCACCGGCCTCACGCAGGAACGAGCCAGCGCGTCCCAGAGACGGCAGGTCGTTCTTACGGTCCATGCCCAAGCGGTTCTGCTGGACGGACATCTGGATGCGCTTACGGCGCTCCTCAGAGGCTTGGCGGATCATCTGGTCCACCGACTGGGCGTCCATGTCGTAACGCTGCTCCACGCGACTGGAGAGCACACGCAGGCGGTTTTCGTACTTGTAGGACACCATCTGATCGATCCGCGGATCTTTCAGCACTTCCATGATGGATTCCATTTCCTTCATGGCTTCTTCCTGCATCGCACGGGCGTTGCGCTCTTCTTCGGAAATCGCGCGACCGTTGTACCCCAGGTTGACCAACACCTCGGAGGTGTCGATACCGTAGTAGGACAGGTTCTTGCCCATGGTCGGGAAGTAGTGCGCCATCAGCCACGCAAAGCAATGGTCGTCATGACCGGAGCTTTCATGGTCGATGCGACCGTTCTTTTCCACCAGCTTGCGGATTTCGTTGGACAGCGTTTTGTCACGCACGGTGTGACCGGCGGTCTTGGCAGCATTCTGCAGGACCGTGGTGTACAGCAACAGGCGAGAGTCCTTATTGGTGTTGAAACCAAAGGCGGACTTGCGACGCTCGTAGAAGCTGTCATCGCGCATGTTCATGCTGCGCTGGATGTCGGCAAAGGCCTGCGGATCTTCGCGGTAGTTGTCCACGATCTTGTTGTAGATACGCTTGAACGGATCTTCGCCATGCAGCGGCAGGTGCAGCAGCAGATGGTCGATGATCGCCTGACCGGAAGACTTACGCTCCGGGATCAGGATGGTCTTGCGGTACTTCAACATGAACCACAGCAGGAAGCCAGAGAAGCGCGGCAGGAAGGTTTCGTTGAACGAACCCACACCGGCCGTGGACAGATCGCGCATGTCGGTAATGACCATGGCAATGGCGTCGCGACCCACAGCGTCGGAGGTATCCAGACCGACCGAGTAGTGACCCGAGTCCAGCATCTCCTGAATCTGATCTTCCGGGATGTACCAGCGGATCATGTAGGCATCGGGAGATTCCTCATAATGCAGCGGGTCCATTTCCGAAGAGCGGATGGAGTCGTTCAGCAGAGCCGACAGCGGCGAGCGCTGCGAACCGGAGGTCCACACGTTCAAGAAGTCACGGTCGGCCTCTTCACCGGACACGTTATTCTCGGACATGACCTTGTACAGCCACGCATCGTCACGACCCAGCTGACGGTGGGACATGGTGATGTTCATGATCGGCTTCTTACCACCAGCCGAGTTCTTTTCCACCAGCATGTTCAGGTGACGGATGTTGCGCGCATCGAGGAAGCGCTCGGTCCACACCGTACCGCCCATGATCAGATCGTACATGTAACGACCATCGCGGTCATCGATCTTACCGGCGGTTGTGGTGAAGATATTGCCGTAGGGCTGACGGGCTTCAGCGGCCTGCTCACGTGCCTTGGTACCCGATGCCAGCGCTGCCGGGATGGTGGTACCGATGTGGCTGATGAACGGGCCTTCGTCGACGTGCAGGATCGGGGTGGACAGGCCACGGCCCAGGTTGTTGGCTGCCGTAGCCGAGGAACGACCCACGCCGGTGATGTAGGAGTTGCCGTATTCCTTACAGGTCAGCTCCTTCTGGTTGTTGGCATCTTCCGAAGAGATCTTGAGCATCCACTTGGGGAAATACTCTCGAATGCCCTTTAGTCGCTCGACGTTGAATTGTCGTAGCATGTCATCCTTGGTGATCATCATGATCTTGGTGGAACGTGCCATGATGTACAGCAGGTCCAAGATCAGACAGTCAGTCGAACCGGACTTACCGGTCTGACGGGGCTGAATGTTGGCCGAGTCGATGTGGTTGAAGAAGCACCAGTACAGCGCGATGTTGCCACGATTGGCGTCAAAGCGGATCGGCTCGATACCCGAGTTGGGGGGCAGGCGGGTGATTTCACGGAAGACGAACCAGGGGTTGAATTCAGCTTCCGTGGCAATCCTTGCCATCGTCACCGCATCCAAGCTCTTGTCATGCACATCCACGCCGGACAGCTCAGGCTGCATCAGCGACAGCAGGAAGGCGTGGTTCTTGACGCCCATGTCACGGTACAGCAGAGCCAGATCCTTGAAGGATCGGTTGGTGGTCTGCCGGTCAATATCGGCGCTAGGATAGCGCTGCCAATCTTCTTGGAACAGAATCATGTCATATCTCGCATAGGGAGGAATGCCCCTGCACCTTGCGGTGCAGGGGCATTCGGTTTACGTTTGCGGAGTTTGGTGCATGACCATGCCCGACACGCCCAGCTGCAAATCCGTGGTGGAATTGCGGCGCAGGAAGTGCAGGTAGATCAGGCCACCCTCGCCCACCATCTCGTGAGCGGTGATCAGGGTGTTCCACATCGCGATCGGGAACTCGACCTGATGCTGCCCCACGCGGACCATCACGATGTTCGGCTCCGGCGGCTTGGCCTCGGTAGTCGGATCGTAGATGGGCAGAGTACGGTAGTAAATCAGGTTGAGCCATTCTTCCAGCGTCGAGCAGCCCGAGGACAGATCCAGTTCCCAGTTGCCGGTGTTGATGAAGCGCGAACGCGCCACCACACTGCGACCGTACGGCGGGTCCTGGTTCGGCGAGAAGCCAACGGTCCAGTTGTCCTGTGCCGCATCGTCGCCGCGCGCACGCAGCGTGATCTCGAAGCTCTGGACATGGCGGTAGTTGGCAAAGCGCTGATCGACGTTGCGCAGGTTGATTGCCACGGCAATCTTCTGCGTCACACCATAGAGCAACGGATCGAAGCTGCGCGATTCCGACGTCGGCTGCACCAAGTTGGTGACTTCGTAGAAATCTTCGCGGTCGCCGGTGTACAGGCGGTAGGCCAGACGGTAGCCGACCTGATCGTTGACCCATTCCGGATAGGCGTACAGCTTGACGCTGAAGGCACCATCGAACTTGCCGGTGGTGGCGCTGTACAGCTTGGAAATGGTGCGCTCGGCCGTGGGTTCGGCCAGGTAGTTGTACTCACCATCACCGAGGTGATAGGTCAGCACCAGCGGGATCGACATACCTTCGATGGTGGCGATGAAGTTGTCCAGACCGAAGACGGAGAACTTGGTGCCATCCACCGGCAGGCGCGACTTGGAACCGTCGGAGTAGGTGACCACGCCGTACAGGTTCAGGTTCTCCACCGGCATGTTGATCGGGTAGACCAGCTTGGTCGGGTCCGAGTCGGACAGGAACGGCGACTCCAGCGACACATCGACGATGTACTTCATCGAGGCATCGGTGGTACGGATGATCGCACTGTTCTTGGCGGTGAGGTGATTGACATACAGCGGCTGGTTGTCAGCCGAGTAAGCCACCACCGAGACGATCTCGCCATCGACCAGCTTGGTGTTGGTGTAGCACGGCGCCACGGTCTTGTTGGCGTAGTTCACGCCATTGGGCATGTCGCACAGCATCAACGGCACGTTCTCACCGAGGAAGTTGTGCGCGCTGTCGTAAACGGCGGAGATGACTTCGCCACGTTCACTGACGTCGGTGCCCCGGAAGATCTTGACGTAGCTGGACTTCTCGCCACGGATGTACAGCGCACCGTCCACCGCCAGCGAATGCGGCACAACGCTGTCGTTGATCCACACGCGGAACTGTTCGGACACGGTACCCGGACCATCGCCGATGAGGTAGTCCACACCGGTGCTGGGATTGACCGGCGTTGCTTCCCACGGAACCAGCGAGGAGACGCCCGAGTCCAGGTTCACAGCCACCACGCGGAAGAAGCCTTGGGTGTAATCGATGACCAGGTCATCGATGTTCGGCACATGCCCTTCATCCTTACCAGGAGTGTAGAGCTGGTTGATATTCCAAACACGGAAGCCTTCGCCATCGTGTTTGATCAGAACGGGATTGTCTGCCATGGTAAATCCTTGGTAGAACCCCGGTGGTTTCCCACCGGGGCTATGAGGCCATTAGATCAGCGTTTTCTTGATCGAAAGGAACTGGGTAAGGTCCACACGATCTTGCAAGTAAATGCGAACGGCACGGGAGAGCATGCGCCACTGGTAGATGTCCACCTCGTATTCGATCAGCGCGTTGTGGGCATGGATAGCGATGTAACGCAGATCCAGTCCTTCACGGAAGCACGGGTCGAAGTCGAGCAGGTACTCAAAGCGCTGCAGCACCGCACGCAGTTCGCGATCGCTGTAGTAGCCACGGAAGGCTTCCGTACTCAGACGACCGTTCATCAGGTCATACAGAATCGTGGAGGCAAACGGGCTGTAGATCGGGTACTTGTTGTTGGGGACCATCACCGGGTCTTTGATCTCCGGTTCGGGCAGGCGCAGGTTCAACCAATCGCCCACCGACTTGTCCACCGCCAACGAGCGGTCACGATACACGTAGTCCTCATCATTACCGAGCGAGCGCAGCGGTACGATGATGTTCTCCACGATGTAGGGCGAGCCTTCAGCTTGCGCCGAGACTTGGATGCCCTTGTGCTCTTCGGCAAACTTCAACGCGCTGCGATGATAGGTACGACCGTCAATGACGATACGCTGCACCTTGTCATCGCGGATGTCGTAACGACCATTGCGCGAAAGCATGCCATGCTTGACGAAGCCGTTCTCAGCGGGCGTGTCGCGCTCCAGATTCGAGTTGCAGAAACCGGTACCGCGAACGGTCAGCTTCTGCGAGTTGCCCGGGATCAGGTAACGCTTGTTGCACACCACGATGCGCGGCCACTGGATCACATAGTCCAGTCCCTCGATCATGGCTCGACCGTTGAGCCACAGATCGAGCTTACCCAGCGGGATGTAGAAGATGCCATGGGCTGCACCGGCGGGGAATTCATCCTCGCCGTCGATGTAGAAGTCCAGCAGGCCATTGTCACTGGTCAGCGTACGCTCATACGCCAAGAAGCGTTCATCCGAACGCACGGCGGTGAACCAGCGCGAGGTGTCGTGATACCACACCACCTTGTTGTCAATGATGGTGTAGACCTGATCGTTACCCGTCACATCTTCCCACTGCGTCTGGTCCGGTTTACCGGCCCGGCGCGGGGTGCGATAGAAACGATAGTTGAACTTCGGATCGATGGCGACGTCCACGCCGCCGAAATACGTGGAGGCGGTGTAATTACCCAGACCCACGATTCCTTCCACCAGCGTACAGGCAGTGTTGTAGGGCACGTACTCCGGACCGGTCTTGTGCACGTAGAACCCGAGCAGGACGCCTTGGGCATTGTACTCATAGATCGTGGAGTTCTCCTGCAACCCGTAGGGCAGGGAAACCTGACGACGGCCGTGTACGTTCTTGACCTGCAGCGGCGACTCACCGGCCAGCAGCGATACGGCGTTGTAACCGTAGGCGCTCTGAATCATGGTGCGGTTCAACTGGCTGTACAGCGAATCCATCACACGGATGTAATCGGAGTTCTCCAGATTGACCGCCTTCCACACATCCACCGTCGAGTCGGTACCGTGCATGGCACGGATGATCTCGTTGTGCGGGAGCTTGTACAGCTCCTTGATGCGCGAATGCTCATGGATCAGCGGACGGGAGTAACCGGCATCGCGGATGTGCAAACGTACCGTCAGACCGGCCACCTTACCACCCCATGCGGCACGTGCGTCGGCCAATGCCTGCACATACGGCACAGTGAGCGAGTAATCGCGGTGGGTCAGCTGACGGAAGGCATCATCGCTGTTCTTGTGGTAGTACACCCCCTCAAAGGCTTGGGTGTTCGTACCACGAGTGAACTTGCGCACCAGATAGACGTCGATGTCATCACGGTAGTCGATCATCTCACCCTTGGCCTGCGCTGCGGTGTAATGCAGCAGGTATTTGGCCTTGGCGTCCTTGATCGAGTTGAAGTACAGCAGGTCTTTGATCGGGAACTCCACCACTTGCTTAACGGTGGAATCATAGACGTATTCCAGCACGTCACCAACGGCCACCTGCGTGGGCAGGAAGCTGTCCATGATGACACCGTTGACGTACAGCGTGGTCAAGCCGTGCTTGGCCTGCTGCAGTCGGTATTCGTTCTGGAAGGTCAGCGCTTGGGTCGCACCGGTGACGATGACCGAGTTGGTGTACACGGCCTGGGCTTCACCACGTGCTCGAACCGAATCGAAGTACGCATTGGAGTACAGGCGCAGATACAACGGCTCTTTGTTCAGCGGAGCCAGCTTGGTGTCCTTGACGGCCAGCAGCAGATTGCGCTCCTCGGTGTAAACCACCCAGCACTCAGCGCGATGCAGATGCAGGCCATTGGCCACATAGACATCGGCGACCAAGTTCTCGCTGTTCATCACAGAGGAAAGCTTGCGCCAGACCATCCGGCCCGGAGTCAGCCCCAGCAGTACCGGGTTGACCTGACCGATCTGGTAGACGTGATACAGATCCTGCGCAGTGGGCAGAGGAATGGTGGACCACGAATGATCCACCGTCCCGCGAGCGCCACTGGGGAAACTGATGCGTGCCGGCTTGAGGATCACCTGCAGGTCTTGGGGCGGGTTGCACCATGCGTTGCGAACCGCATGCCCTACGAGGTAATCGTTCGACATGGTTTACATCTCCTGGATGAGCGACGCCACAGCCATGGCGTACTGACGACCCGAACCCTGGCGATCGTAGATCTCCACCAGCTGGGTCATGCGCGAGTTCTTGTAGGAACGGTCATCGACGCTGGCAGCGACCATGGCCATCAGGTACGGCGGGTACTCCAGCGCGATCGCCGACACTTCCTGCGCAGCTGCGCCGAACCATGCCGACTTGGTGAAGGCCACCAGCAGACCCGGACTGAAGTCAGCCATACGCGGGGAGTCCACACGTTCACGAGCTGCCGTGCAGAACTCTTCCATGGACTGCAGTGTGGTCAGGCCACGGCCGGTCTGGATGATGAAGTCTGCCGGCACACGCGTCAGGCGCGCCACACGGGCGCTGGCACGCAGCAGGGTGGATTCGTCGCTGTAGTCCAGCTGGTCGAACTGGGACAGGAACCACAGGCCGGCCAGTGCGGTGAGCACCTGCTGGTGATGCGGGTCCAGATGCTTGTTGCGAACCACAGCCATTGGAATCCAGCCGCAGAAGGTCTGCAGCGGAAGATCGGCCATGCCGAGCATGGCGCGGTTCTCACCCTTGAGCCAAGCCAGCGTCAGCGCAGCACGCAGGATCAGGAATTCGTATTCCATCCGATTGCTGATGACCTGCTCACCGGTCGGGGTAGCGCGCAGGTAGGCGCGCGAATCCACCACGACGATCGTTTCGCCGCGGAAGTCCGTCACCAGCGGATGGTAGAAGGGGTCAATACCCTTAAAGTATGAAGGGATGGTATAAATCCCTTTCAAGGGGTGTCCCTTGGGGGTAGCAGCTTGCTTCAGATCACCCGTCACCAGTGCCTGCTTGACCTGCATGGTAACATGCTTGATGGCGCTCTGATAACCGGAACCGGCAGTGGTGTCGTAAGGGGTTTTGAGGTACATGGCTACTCACCGTTTTAAAAGTTGATGTGTTTCGCAGCTGCAGCTGTGAAGCCACTGTGCATCATTTTCTGAAGTAATTATTATGATGCGCGGCATCACTCCATTTTGCTATAGCATAAGCCAGCCAAAATCTCGACCAGACCGCTTAGGCGTATGGATACGACATGGCGGTTTTGGTTCACAGGTCGTACAGTTCCTAGGAGCTTGAATTCATGAACGCAATCAACAACGCCTTCCCGCGTGCCGTTATCCTGGGCATCCAGGATCTGAGCGGCACGACCCCGGTGTATGAGACCACCCCGGTCCCGACGCACCTGCCGCTGTGCTACATCTACGCACAGTGGGGTTCGGAAGACACCCTGCTGCTGAGCGGTGACGCCATCGTCGATACGTACGGTGCCGACACCTTCAATGTGCGCAAGCCGTACTACAACCACGCAACGGCCTTCCTGGACGTGTTCCGCGCCCGCCAGACCGTGCAGACCAAGCGCATCGTGCCGGCGGATGCAACCACCGCGCGCCTGCTGCTGTCGCTGGACATCGTGGCCGAAGAGATCCCGCTGTATGAGCGTATGCCCGATGGCTCGTTCAAGCGCGATCAGGCCGGCAACAAGATCCCGACCGGCACCAAGATCGCTGGCTACAAGGCCCGCTGGGTGCTCAACGACTGGAAGGTCACCCTGACCGAAGACTCCGCCTTCGGCGCGATGACCCAGAAGGTTGGCGGTATCGTCTCCTCGACCGATGAGCAGTCGATCCAGTACCCGATCCTGGACCTGCAGGTTCCGTTCCGTGGCGCACGCGGCAACAACTTCGGCCTGCGCTTCTGGGCGCCGACCACCTCCAGCGCCGACGCGCTCAACGACAGCCTGGTCGAGCAGATCAAGGCGTACCTGTACCGCGTCCAGCTCACCACCCGCGCCGATGCCAACAGCACCAGCCAGCAGGTGGAAACCCTGGGTGGCGCGCAGTACCTGGACATGACCCTGAAACCCGACCAGGTCGCAGCGGGCACCGACCAGCTGCTGTCCATCGAAGACGTGCTGCTGCCGGGCTACGAGAACATCGGCACCCCGGGCGTTCCGAACCAGTACGGTCCGTTCCACAAGCTGAAGGTCTACGAGGACAACCTCGAAGCAGTCCTGGCGATGGTCGGCGAAGCCGAAGCGCCGCAGGGCATCCTGCATCCGGACGTGCTGACCATCGACGAAGACAGCGAGTGGCTGCACCTGGTCAACATCTTCAGCGCGACCAACACCGATGGCGTTCCCTACGCGGCCTTCCAGCTGCTGGGCCCGGCCGACGGCGGCGTGCTGCTGAACGAGAACAGCACCCTGTACGCTGCCGGTGGTAGCGACGGCACCATGTCGGCGCCTGCCTTCGACACCGCCGTGCGTGAAGAGTTCAACAAGTGGGCCAGCCCGAGCTACCCGCTGCATGACCCCTTCCGCTACCCGGTCTCGGCCGTGTGGGACCCGGGCTACAGCCTGGAAACCAAGAAGGCCATGTTCAACGTGCTCAAGCGCCCGGACATCGGCCTGGTCGTTGCCACGCAGGACGTGGCCCTGCCGCAGAACACCGACAGCGCCGATGACTCGATGGCCGTCGCCCTGCGCGCCGTGGCCGCCGGTTACCCGGAGTCGGTCTTCTACGGCACCAAGGTTGCTCGCGTGATGATCCATGCCCAGTCGGGCGTGCTCATCAGCAACCCGTACAAGAAGCTGCTGCCGCTGTCCTATCAGCTGGCCGTGAAGACTTCGGACTACATGGGCGCTGCCACCGGCACCTGGAACGAGGCGCTGGCCTACGACCAGGAAGGCAACAAGCGCGTGACGCTGTTCCGCGACATCAACAACACCTGGCGCCCGGCCAACGCGCGCAAGCAGGACTGGGAGAACGGCCTGATCTGGGTGCAGTCCTTCGATCACATGTCGTACTTCTACCCCGCCGTGCAGACCGCCTACGACGACGACAGCTCCGTGCTGAACTCCTCGATCAACATGTGGGTGGCCATCGAAGGTGTGAAGGCCTGCCTGCGCAGCTGGCGCGCCATCACCGGCAACAGCAAGCTGACCGAGGACCAGGTTGTCAAGGAACTCAACGGCTTCCTGGAAGACGACATGCGCACCTCCCGCTTCGGCAACCGCTTCACGATCGTGCCGCAGTCCTTCTACACGAAGGCTGACTCGCAGCGTGGCTACAGCTACAGCTGCAAGTTGCACATCTACGCGCCGAACATGGTGACCGTGGGCCAGTACACCGTGGCCATGCACCGCAAGTCGGACCTGGAGACGAGCGCGGCTTAATGCCGCGCTCCATTCAGATCCCTCATCAACAGTTTCACTGAGGAGATAACGCCATGGCGCGTTTGAAAGACACCCTGCTGAGTCAGCAGGCGTATGGCCAGAAGGTCACTGCGCCGATGGTTGACCTGAACAAGGGCGGCCAGCATGGTGCGTCGGTGCACTTCGACAGCTACCTGTCGTCCACCGCGTACGTTCGCAAGAACCTGATCGCCGTCGTGCTCGAAGCCCCGCGTGGCTTCCGCCTGATGGACCAGCCGTCCAAGTGGATCGAAGCCCTCAAGGCTCTGGTCGAGGTGCAGCCGCTGACCATCGAAGGTCTGCAGGGCGGCCTGAACGTCGACACCGTCGAAACCAACTTCGGCGGCGGCGGCGAAGTGCAGGAAGATCCGTCGAACGTGACTCGTACGCGTTCGCAGGTCTCCTTCACCTGGAAGGACCGTTACGGCAAGCCGATCTCGCACTTCCTGCGCGAGTGGATCATCAACCTGATCATGGACCCGATCACCAAGGCCCCGGCCGTGGTGTCCCGTGGTTCGGCTGCTCCGACCGATCTGCTGCCGGACTTCTACGGCATGTCCGTGCTGTTCTTCGAGCCCGATCCGACCTGCACCAAGGTGCTGGAAGCCTGGCTCGGCACGAACATGTTCCCGAAGTCCACCGGCGACATCACCGGCCGTCGCGACATGTCGCAGGCTGGCGAAGGCTCCGAGCTGAACATCGAGTTCACCGGCATCTACCAGCACGGCTACGGCGTGCGTCAGCTGGCCCAGGCCATCTACGACCGCATGAACCTGACTGGTCTCGACCCGAACCGCCAGAAGGCATTCCTGGACGGCGTGGACGCGGACGTGGCGCCGTACAACTCCGGTTACGCCGGTGGCCTGGACAAGGTCGCAGGCGAGCTGGTCTGATCAATCCAAGGCCGCTACCCTTGGACCGTGGTGTGGGGCCCCTTCGGGGGCCCCACTCCTTTTATGCCGTCAACCCAAAAAAGAAAGGGCATACACCCCTCCTCCCGTAATGGGAGGAGGGGAATGTACTTATGCCGGTTCGGGTTCAGCGTCACGCTTTCGGACGGTTGCCGTGAGCGTGTACCACGTGACCGGATGGAACCAGCCGCGCAGCGGATGATCGGCAGGAATGACCACCGCCAACGGTTGATCCAGCGATTCCAGATCAGCGGAGATGGTGATGGCGGCCGTGTAGCCGAGTTCGTCAGACTGCTTGAAGGTGCCCACTTCCGGTTTGAGCGGAATGCCGTGCGAACCGACGTCGATGGCCAGCAGGTCGAGCGCAACCCGGTCCTCGATCGTCGGTGTGGTGGCGCGATCGCCGAGGAAGAACTGCACTCGGCCGAAGCCGGCGATGTCCGTACCGAGCGTCACCAGCTTGCGTTCACCCATCTGGATAACACGCAGGTCGAACTCGTTGTACAGATGCTCTTTGCACTGACGACCTTCGATCAGATCCAGCAGGCGTTCGGGCACCAGTACCGTCAGGCGTTCAGCAGAGCCATCAGCGGGTCGCCAGTGTGGAAGTCCTCCACTTTCGGCCGCTTCGGGGGAATTATCAATGCGGGTAATTCGTAGGTCGGCCATTCCGGGTCCTTGGTCACAGAGAGAAGATCGAGGGGATTGCTATCGTGCAAGAAGCGCATGAACTGGAAGACGTACTCCAGCATGGGCGTCCACGGGGAATTCTTCTGCGGATGTTCGTCGGGGAGATTGTTGCGCAGCATGCACGCATAATCATCCAGTTTCACCGAACCGCGGTGCTTACCTTCGTTGAGGAAGGTACGGAAGTCAGACACGCTGGCCTTTTCCACACGCGGGTTCATGTCCCACCACATCCACATCAGGTACGGGATTTCGGTGGTCCAGAACTTACGGAAGCGTCGTGCACCCAATGCCGACTGCAGCTCGCCCAACGCCATGCCCTTGGCTTGGGTATGGTCGTTGAAGCGCAGTCGCTTCATCAGATGCTCAGCGGCCGGACGCACCAAGGTGCAGTGGTACGGACGCAGTGCCACGTTGGTGAAAGTTCCCTGCGGGATCACTTTGGCGGCGAACTCAAAGAAATCCGACGACGTGAAGATGGCATAGCGCAACAGCATCTTGCGAATGCGATGCGGGAACAGATCACGATACATCGCCACTGCCTGTGCGATCAGCGGTTGCGAGATGTGCATGTCGAAACGTTCGGCCAGGGTCTTTTGGATGAACTCGTTATTGACGTAGAGCCCAGCCATAAAACCGATCAAGTACATCTCACTCTCTTGCAGTTCGTGGACTGCTTCCTTCATCTGCACAGACACAAAAAATTCCTTGTAAGGGATGGGGGCTGCAAAACGCAGCCCCCAATGGTTTAGATCACCGGCCCGGACGTGTCGTCCGAATCGGGTGCAGCTTCCAGCGGTCGCAGCAGCGAACCGGGTTCGGGGGTACCCAGCACGCTCTGTGCGCGCTGGATCATTTCGTCCATGCTGTAGGACACCGACTCCATCTCGGAGTTGACGCCGTAGACACTGGAGGACGGATGACCGTCCTTGACGCCCATCCACTGGAACAGGACGTACTCACCCGGGATCAGGAAGGAGATGCGCGGTGCCGGCTCGAGATCCTCGGGACTCTGGCCCTCGATCAGTTGCGGAGCCACGTAGGACGGGTCGGGGTAGGAGACCAGATGCTCCAGATCGACCAGTTCATCTTCCATCGTGTTGGTGAACTGGTTGTGCACGGTGGCGTACAGGTCCCAGTTACCATGGGTACCTTCCAGGAACACCCGGCCTTCCAGCTCGTTGATGATCACCACATGCACGCCGGTGACCTGGCTGATGTGCTGCATGAACGCACGCAGATCGGTGACACGGAAGGGCAGGGTGTTGGCAAGGCCTTGGATAGCGATGTTCATGTGTGGTCTTCAACCTTGACGTTGCGGAGTTGTTGTGCGATGAGTGACTCTTCGTCATCGCGCGTGCTGGCTTTCCAGCGGCCCTGATCGTCCACGCTATAGCGCGTGAACTGGACATCGGTGTCACTACATCCGATCAGGTAGAGGTGTGCGATTTCACCTTCACGGAGATGCTCCGCGAGGATTTCATCGACGCAGCACAGTTCCATCCCACGATCAAAGTGGGTGAACCACGTCCCATCACGCGTGGTCAGACGTACGGTATCGCGATGATCGTCGACCACGTGGATGAGGATGTTCGGATACAGCGACAGCGCCGCGCGGAACGCGGAGATGTCACGGACACGGAACTGCGAGGTGCGCGTCATGGTCGAGTAATCGGGCATGATGCGATCGTTGTTGATGTTGACAGCCATGGAAGGCTCTCCTGTTACTCGACCGAAGGGCTCAGAAGTTTCCTGAGGTTTTCAAGTTGTTTCTGGGTGGCGATCATGAGGTACTTACCCCTCACTTCAACACGGCGCACGTTACAGCCGCGAATGGACACGGCCAGCACGTCGCTGTAGCTGAGACCCGAACGCAGGGTTTGGACCACTGCGTCGAAGTTATCGCGACTGCAGTGGCCGACTTCGCCAGCTGCAGTGAGCACGGTACCCGAATTGGATACTTCCGTGTTCAGAAAGGCGATGTCGCCAATCTGGCGATCAAGGGTTCCGGGGATCGTGCTGTTCATAGCCCGCCATCTTGTTGAGTTTGTTGACCACCTTCCAGGCCGTGTCTTCGTTACCGTAGCTGCCCTTGCAGCTGCCGGTGGCCTGGTTGATGATGTCCGACTGCAGTCCGTTGGGACGGACCGTGTAACCGCCCTTGGCCGGACGGCGGAATGCTTCGGCCATCTGACGTGCATCGGCCGGGTCATCCTGCGAGGTGACGTAGCGGCCGTTGACGTAGATGTCCAGGCGCTCAACTTCACCGGTGGATTGATCGACGACTTCCTTGTAGCGGACGTCGTTCTTGGGGGGATTGATAGAACCTTTCTTCGGCATGATGTTGATCTCAGCGCATACGCGCAATGGCGGCCGTAGCGGCAGCGTTGTTCAGCTTGAGGTGTTTGGCTGCAATTGCCGCCGGGACGATCTCGCCCAGCGACAGCGTGTAGTCAAGTCCGTCGAACTTACGTTCATCACGGAGGTTGACATTGATCAGGTTGTTGTGGCGATACCACGTAACCTGCACGGGCGTGTCCGTGCCAGTCAGGTGGATATGCACCATAGCTGCTGCCGGTAACGAGGTAAACACGTCATCGACCTTCAGCTTGCTCAGCTCAGGCAGTTTCTTCAGGCAGCGTGCGATCTCCGCACGGACTGCTTCGTGGACTCGTTCGCTGAGCGTCTTTGCGGTGTTGGAGGCTTTGCTCATTGAAACTCACCGTAGTACGTAAAGGGGATGTCCAGCTTCTTGCACAGCATCTCAAAAAGCTCGACAAGGATCAGGCGGTGGCAGAAGCATCCGGGGTCGCAATAACACCCGATGGCTACCCAGCCGTCTTGGCGCAGGAACTCTTCCCACGCAGCCCGATGGTCGATCCAACTCTGACGCATCTTGGCCAAGTAAACGTCACGGTACTCCTGATCGGAGACAGTGCCGTTCTTGTGTCCCATGACGATGTCCCAGGTCGGAGCGAACAGCAGAGACTTCCCTTTGACGGTAGAGTCCACCACGGTGATGCCTGCTCGCTGAGCTTGGTAGCCGAGTTGCCTACCCAGCTTGATAGTAAACAGTTCCACTGTCCGCTCCTATTGGTTATTCGTCGTCGTCTTCGACCGGCAGTTCCGGTTCGGGGGCACCGTCATCATCTTCATCCTCGACAGAGAGAACGTCGACTTCTTCCACCAGCACCGGCTGACGGAAGCCGCCACCCATACCCAGCGTACGCGCCGAGTCCTGGAAGTCGGTGACCATGTCTTCGAAACTGCTGTGCATCGTCTCGCCGCTATTGTCGATAGCGACCAAGGAAACATCCGAGTGCGCGGCGTCATCGATATTGGTGGAGACGACGACGGCAATCTCGTTTTGCGGCAGGTGCGACGAAATCAGATCCGGAAGATCCACCTCGTCGGGCCAGTTACCGCTTTCGGCATACAGGCGAACCATCTGCCGACCCTCCACCGTCTCTTCAGACATGGAGATGTTGTCCACACCGGTCGGCAGTGAGTCGACCTGACGGATGAACTCGTCCAGATCTTCCACCGGGAACGGCAGGGTGTGCGATGCCCTCAAGGGGCCACGGCTGTGCGGCATGCGCAGAGTCCTTCGACTAAAATGATAAGGGGTCAGTAGCGGACTCCGCTCCCGAAGGAGCGGAGTCCGACAGGCCGGCGCTGGTGAATTACAGCAGGGAATCGGCCAGGCGCTTGCCGTAGTCGCCGACCTTCTTCAGGTCGCCGCGGCTGTTGGTCGAACCGAAGGAACGGTACTTGCCACGGATGGCGCCGTTGACCACGGTGGTTTCGCCGGTGGCCGGGTTGCGGTTGCTGGTCTCGCGGCTCAGCACGGCCGACACCTGGTCGCGGCCGTTGTTGACCACGATGGACACTTCCTTCAGCTCCGGGTGCTTGGCCAGGTGCGGCACGCCCAGTTCCACCAGGGTCAGGTGGGCGGCGCTGGTGAAGTGGCTGTTGTAGTCCTGCTGCTTCTTCTGCTCGGCAGCGGAGTTGCCGCCGGCGTCCAGCAGGGCGGTAGCCGCGTCCTTGTTGATGGTCAGCGAGCCGCTGGCATCGACAGTGGCGTGGCTCTTCATGACGTCGGCCAGCTTGCCGATTGCATCGTTGACGTCCAGGCTTTCGCGGGTGACGACTTCTTTCTTGCTCATGGGTGCGATTCTCGTGGTTCGTTGCGGAAATGTGTGCGGGCGTTACCGCATACCAGCAGGTAGCGGTTTATTTTTTCACCCAGATGTTGACGCGGTGTTTACAGCAGATCTGCCGCAGCTATTATCAATAGCCTTGACTCATGGATGATGTGTGTCCCAAGTTTTTTTGAATCTACTCTGCGGCCAGCACTTCGCTCAGCTTGTTGATAGCCATATCGACGTTGCTGATCGCCGTAGCGATGAACAGGGCATCATCGTCAGTGAGGGCGCCCTCCTGCGACTTGCGCCGATAGTGCTTGAGCGCATCTTCCTGATGGTTGAGCACCCGGGTTACCGAGACCAGCTTCTCGAGGTTTACTGCATCGGCAGGCGGCTTCATCCCGGCGTTGACGAGCGCACTATGCATGCGCACGCAGACCTTCATCATCTTGATCTTGTCGATCGTGGAATGGAACAGCAGCTGACACAGCTCGGCTTGCTGCTTTTCACCGAGAGCGGAAAATACTCCAGACATGTTTACCTCATCAGATCGCGGAAGGATTTCATTGCGGCGTTGGCCTTACTGGTCGAGCGATCCAGATCGTTCAAGTCGCTGGCACTGAACTGCTGATGGGCCGTGAGCATCTTCAGGTTACGTACCCACTCCAGCTCGGTGTTGACCTGCGCGATAAACACACGGGCCTTCCCACGTCGCAGTAACGGAACGCGACCGATGAACAGACACAGGTCCATCATGCCATGCATGGCTTCCAATGCGACGAGCGTGTTCTCAAACAACATCAGGTGGAGTTTGGTCTGCTCATCCTCGTTGAGCTTACCGAAACGCTCAGCGACCATTGCCCAGACCCCCGATGTTGATCATCTTGGAGTTGCGATGCTGGGTCATCAGCGTGATGTTGGTATCCAACTGTTCCATGCAGCGACGTACCGTGGCTGCCGACTCGCGGATGAAGAGCATCTGCTGCAGGCTCAGCACGGTTTTGCTATCCAGCAGCGGTCGCAGTACATCTGCCTGTGCACGCAGCACGTTGACGTTGGCATCGACCATCTCGGCAAACGGCTTGTGGTTGAAGCCGTCCTTGAGATGCTCGGCACGCTCGATCACTTTCTCAGCCGACTGGATCAGGGTGACGATGGCCTCGAAGTGGATCTTCTGCTCTTCAAGCGGGGTTCGTTGCTTTTCCATAAATCTCCGGATGACTGAAGTGGAAGTAACGCACGCGTTGTGAGAAAGGTTGGTGCGGCGCTACGACATACCCCAGTCGTTCATACAGCTTGCGGGCCAGCAAGTTATTGGGCTTGACATCCAGCCATGTGGGCTGGAGTAGGCGAATAACGAACTGGGCAATTCCGTTACCCCGGAACGCAGGGTTGACATAGAGCATGGCCAGATAGCGCTGCTCCATATCGAAACAGACAAACCCGGCCAGGCGCCCTTCGAAGATGATGGCGAAAGGAGCCCAGCGACCGAGCATGTTTGCCGGCACGCAGAGCACGTCGCGATCAACGTCGTCGCTCTCGAGCATCATTTCCTGAGCCAGGTATTGGTAGAGCGCGTCCGTCTGGAAATGTTGCAGCGTGATCATGCCGGCTTCTGATGCAGTTCAGGGAAGATATTCTCACTCAGCTCGGCCTGACGGAAGTTCATCAGGTCAAACTGTTCCTGCAGTCCAGCATGCGTGGTCACGCCCATGATGCGGTTTTCCACCCGGTCCATCCACTGATGTGCATCAAACAGCGCCTGCGTCTGCTCACCCGTCAGGCGATCCTTCAGGGTCTGAAGAGTCATGATCAGCGAGCCGCGAACGTACTGCAGTTCACGCATTACCCAGCCGCGCGCAAAGTCCACGCCCAGTACCGCGGGCGGGATCTTGCCGGTCTGATCTTCGTCGGGCATGCGCGGGGATTCGATCTCGCGCAACTGATACTGGAAGCCAGCCAGTTCGCCGTCGATCTCGTGACGGATGCGTCGCAGCTGCTTGTAGCTGTTGGACGTGCGCGCTCGAATCAACTGAGTGGCGATGAAGCGCACCAGATCGGCCAGAATGAAGAAATGGCGATGGAGTCGGGCGTCGTACTGATGGGTCAGGCTTATCGCCGACTGATAGATGGTATCCAGTTCTTTGACAAACTTGCCATGGTACTCTGCGATGTTGAGCACTTCGTTGACGTTGTAAATCTCCGGGCTGAACCCGACGATCTCGAAGTTGATCTGAGTAGCCTGTTCGACCGACCCACGGTACGTGTTGATCACCTGCAGGAAGTCCTTGTAGGCTTCGGCGAACATGGCCTTGTTTTGGATGGTGGCGATTTCCTTCATTTCGGTCTTGATGACCGTAATGAAATTCTGCGCTGCACTGATGGCCTGGATGTATTCCGGACTATCGTTAGCCGGATCGATCACGACCGTCTGCAGATGCAGTTCCAGCGGGGTGATGCAGTCACTGACCACCTCTCGCAACCACATGCGGAAGTTCATGATGGGATCTTCGTCATTGACCCCACCTGCGATCGGCGCCAAGGCCGGGACTTGCAGCAGCTTGATCTTTTCTTTGTCGGACATGTCGTTACCTTTTCAGCAGTGGGCATAACAGGCAGGGGGAACCTGCCTGTATGCGCTTGTATGACGTCAGGAGGCGTACCCGTTCAGGGCAGCGGGCAGAGTGGCCAGTTTGGTCTCGTAGACCGTACGGGCGCGCTTGAGAGCCATCTGGACGTCGTTGCCCTGGTCGTACAGGTGGCAGGCAACGAGGAAGTGTCCATGGGCAGTGACCAAGCCCAGCTTGCCGGTCAGTTCCGGCAGGTAGGTCTTGAGCAGTCGGCCGTAGTCACGCAGCTTGACATCCGGCTTGCCGGAGGTGCTCTGGATGAGGCGGTCGATACGGTCCAGCTGGCCGAGGTAGGTGGATGTGTGGGCATCTTTCTGGACACGGTCGCGGTACTTGATGTACAGCTCGACAATCTCGGTACGAGTCATGCTGCGTTCTTCTCCTGAGTCAATTGTGGGTACAGCATCGGGATTTCAGCTACGAACTGATCCAAGTTACGCAGGTTGCGCAACAAGATCGCTTGCAGCTGGGCGCCGGAGATGGAATCGAACTCTCCGGCAGGGATGGCAACATCAGGCGCAAAGCGCTGGATGTAGCTGACGATCGACTCATGGTTGAGATGGTCGATCAGGTACTTCTCATCGATACGACCCGGCCGCAGCATGGTCTCATCGATGTCGGCTATGGCATTGGTCGAGAAGATGATGATGCAACCATCCAGACCGGCCACGCCGTCAAAGCTGTTGAGGACACCGGACAGCGTCAGGGGGCTCATCAGGTCAGCCAGCGATTGGCCGATACCCTGATCGCTCTGCGGCGCAGGAGTGAGCTGTTCAGAGTCATACGGCGCGACAGGCGCATCAGCGACCGGGCGAGCCTTCTTGGACTTGGCGCCCTTGTGGATATTCTTGCGCGCACGCAGGGCCGAGGCCGAATCGAAGTCTTCCACCAGCAGGATCGAATCGCTGGGAATGGAAGAGACTGCCTTCTCCAGCGAAGTGTCCGTCATCAGGGCCAGATTGAACTGGTAGATGGAACGGTTCAGCAATCCAGCCAGCGCTCGGGCCAGACTGGTCTTACCCGTACCGGTCGGCCCATGGAACAGCAAGGACAGCTTGTAGGAGATGCCGCGTTCCTCATACCACTGCCGACTGCCTTCGAACTCACGGATGCGCTCGAGGATTTCATCGGCCAGTCCGTTGTTGAGCAGGACCGTGGACATGGGACGACGTGCAATGGCACCGTTGTGCTGCCAGCCTTCACTGCTGTAGGTGTGACGCATGATGCGTTCCGGATCGGGCTTGTAGCTGATCATGTCCACCAGTTCACGCAGCGGTGCATGTTTACGACCGAAGGTGGTGACGATGATGCTGCGCTTGATCTCGTTGATTGCACCCTCACGGATGGAGGTCACCTTGGCCCAGAACAACCGCCGGCCCACGAAGAAGAAGTGCGTGCCGTCACCGGGACCAACGTAGGTGCAGCTGCTGTACACCCGCATGCCGTTACGGCGCTGTTCGTTACGCCAGCCGCCATTCATCATCAGGCTGCGCGAGAAGCGCGCACTGGGCTGGGCAAACAGCCACGTGCAGAAGTTGTCGAAGGACTGCTGGTTGGTACCCACACTCTCGTTGTGGATTTCCAGATACGTGGTGCTCTGGTGCTTGATCCATCCAAACACCTTCGTGGGAATATCGCGCAGCGCCCAGCTCAGCACCGCCAGACCCCATGCCGAGACGGCGAAGCCTACTGCGGGGTGTTCTTTGGTGAACGCCATGAATTGTGCGGCAGTTGCTTCAAGGTGAGCAATCACGTCAGTGTCTCGTTAGAGGGTACATACGAGTAATATGTGGATGAAAAAATTACCAACGGCATAACAACTCCTGCTCCCGGTGAGGGGAGCAGGAGCTATGTCACCATGTGGCGGAGATGGGTCGACGCGACTCAGCCGAGAGGGAAAGCTGACGGCGAGTGGTGTATTCCTTCTCACTGATCTGGGTCAAATCCAGCGTGTTGCGACCAGCCACGCCATTGGCGGTGTCAAAGTCACGAACGCGCGCTACCCAGCAGCCCGGTGCGATGTGATGCTGCTTGTCCAGGAACAGACCATCGGGATGGGTGACCTTCACCCAGATCTCCACGGTGGTTTGCTTCTTACCACGCACATGGACCTGCACGGAGGATTCCAGATAGAACTCGCCAAAGACCACCGGCTTGAAATGCGAGGTGTCTTTGTCGGTGGTGACCAACCAGTGTTCATCCGAGTCCGGGCCACGGGGCACCAACTGCTCGCTGGGGAACAGGGCGACCTTGTAGGGAATGCCGTAGATCGTCCAGCCACCATTCCACTTGACGGTTTTATCGCCTGAGTAGTAGGACTGGTTCAGATCGTTACCGTATTCCCACAGGATGCTCGAGTAGCCGTACATGCAGGCCACCAGTGATGGGGCCACGCACACACGGGCCACGGAGCGATCCTCTTTGTGCGCCGCCCGGCGAGTGACATTGGGCGTGAACACCTTGATGTTGGCATCCTTGCTGATGTGCAGCAAATGCTCCTGACCCAGGATCGCCGGCGTTACGATACGCACCTTCTTACGCAGATCCGGTGCATGCAGAGAAAAGAAGTTCTCAAGGAGCGAAGTGTCAGGAGTGGTGTCCATGATGGGCTTTGTTGTAGGATGGAACAGACATACGATGGGCATAAAACCCCTCCCCGTGAAGGGAGGGGCGGTATGCCTTACCAACGTGCCGACGGCGGGCGAACCACCGGCTGACGATCGGGGATCATCAGACCTTCGCTGCTCATCTTCCAACCCAGCGCACAGGTCACTTCATCGACCATGCGGGTGTCAGATTCAAAGCCTGCAGCCATCTGCATTTGCATCTGCTGGCGACGGATCTCTTCCAGCATCGGCGGTACCACGTCGGTGGAGCCGAACGACTCCAGACCCGGCGCGAACCACTTCTTCGCTACCGAGATGCCCGGTTCGAGCACCCAGTCGAAGGTGATGATGGTTTTCAGATCCTTCAGCGTGCGACCGCCTTGGACGGTGTTCTCGGTGAACGAACGGATCGAGAACGCCACGTTCTGATCCTGGTTCTCCAGTGCACGCTGCAGCGCGGCCATGTGCGGACCGGCTGGGGTCAGTTCGGCCATGATGGCAATGACCGGACGGCCCTGCTTATCACGCACCGTACCGTGTTCGAGGTAGATCCGGCGGAAGTGGCAAGCCACGTTCTCTTCGGTCACCTGCATGCATCGGGCGATGTAATCGCGGGTGCTTTCACCCGGACGCATCTTGGGATGACCGCATTCGCCGTACAGGGCACCATCACGGATTCGGCGCTGGAATGCAGAATCCGCATCGAACAGATGTTTGGCCGGCTCGTAACGGTAAAAGTCACCAACGCTGTTCTCAACATTCAGACCACCAACCACCATGGTCCAATAATTATTCGCATCGGGCTTGAGGATACCGGTCTTGCCGGTACCCGCCAGCGCCGTGCTGGAATATGAAGCAATACGAGTGCCGTTCATTGTCCTTGCCTTTTAGCGACGCAACAGTTCTTCCATCTTCTCGGTCTCGGTCGAGGGATTCACCAGCGCTGCGTTCAGACCATCCTTCCAGTACGAACCCACCAACTTGGACGTGGTGTTGGTCGTACCGTGGGTGATACTGCGCAGTGCGATGTTGACCGAGGCGATACTCAGCTTGTCTTCTTCCGTCATTACAGCCTGACGGAAGAACTTGGTACGGTCATCGCGAACACGTTCAGTGGCCGCGGTGGCCATGGCCAAGATGGCGTGCTTGTCCGCCAGCCTGACGCCAGCGTGCTTGTCAGCCGACTCAAACAGTCGGGTGCGGTCATCGTAGTTGATGTACCAAGGCACATTGCCCTTGGATTGGAACTCATCAAAGATCGAGTAGACCAGCGTATCTGAGACCTTCAGATCGGTGGTGGCAATCACCACCGATCCGGGGTCAAAGACAAACTCCAAGTACGAGTCCTGATCGATCTTCACCGTGTTGACCGTGGAGGGGCAGATGCGCATCATCGCATTGATCTTGCTCACCGCGTAGTGAGTGTCGTCCACCACCATGGCGTAAATGCCCAGGATGTACGTCTCACTACCGATGAATGCAAGCTGCTTCTCTTCGTATCGCTTCGGGATATAGATCTTGACTTGTCGCAGAGCCATTACGCTCTTGTCAGGCATGACCTTGGTCGCTGCACGCACCTTCACAGGATCGCGAATCAGCTTCTTCGGGTCCATGGGCGATTACACCGAGACGCGATCGAACTGGGATGCGCCCCAGGCAACGATGTAGTTGGTGGTCGCAGTCAGCACGGCTTCACTGACGTCACCATCGGCCTTGGCCGAGGCATCGATCAGGCACAGCAGTTCTTCAGCCTGGGTGTGCGGGAACACGGCACGGCAGATCACGCGACGGACCATGCCGTAGCGATCTTCCATGTCCGGACCACGCAGGGCCTCGAGCTGTTCGGTCAGGCGCTGATGCAGCACTTCGCGCGAGGTGACCAGCTGGTCTTCGGGCAGTTCGGCGATCAGGCGGCCCACGGCGCGGGAGATGGCACCCTTCATGGTACCGAAGCGACCTTCCACTTCCTGGTTGACCAGCTGTTCCTTGGCACGGCCCCAGCTACGGGTGTAGGTGTCCTGCTTTTCCAGCAGTTCAGCCAGACCCGGCGCATTGCCGTCGCTGAGCGCGCCGAAGATGGCTTCGGGCGTGCCGCCCTTGCTCAGGTACTGCTGGTACAGCGGACCGTTGACGATGACGTCACCGCGACCGTCCACACCACGCGGGGCGCGGATGACCAGACGGCCAGAGGCCACATCGGCGTCGATCTGCTTGGGGATGTTGAACAGGATGCGACCCAGCTGCTGCTGCATGGTGAGCAGGTAGCTGTTGAGGTCTTCCAGCGGCATGTTCAGACCAGCCGGTGCGTTCTGCTGCAGGTTGCGCACGATGATCATTGCCAGCGCGGCATCGCCGTAGGTTTCCGGCTTGTGCTCGTTGGCCACCTGGGTCAGGATCGAGGCTTCACCGCCGAACAGGCGATCCCACAGGCTCTTGACGCCTTCAGCGCCGATGGACTCCACGTAGGAAGCCACGGCACCGTCGATACCGTCTTGACCGGTGAGCAGGTAGTCGGCGATGTTGGCCGGCATCGGGATGCGCAGGGTCAGCGGCAGCTGGTCGGCGAGGATCTCACCGTACTGGCCTGCCAGATCCTGCACGATGGCCGGATGGGCGAAGTTGCTGTAGTCGCGGCTGACGATGTTCAGCGGGTGCAGGCCGGTGGCCGCAGCGCTGTCCAGCGAGCCTTCCAGATCCTTGACCACGGTGTCCACCATCGGGGTGATGGTGTTGCGTGCCAGATTCTGGGTGAAGCTCACCGCCGTACGCAGGTTGTTCACGACCGTTTCCATCAGGATGTCGTGTTCCTGCGCGCCGTCGGCGTGGGGTTCGGCCGAAGAGGCCTGCAGGGCGGCGGCGTATTCGGTCATGGTCTGACCGGCCGGGTCCGGCAGGCTTTCCATTGCCACGCCCACATCGAGCATGTAACGGCTGGACATCACCAGCGCAGCCAGCGGGGTACCGGCCTTGGGAATGAGGGCAATGCCCTTATCGGCCAGCAGCGCAGCCAGCGGCGCAGCCGCGTTGATGGAGGTTTGGGTCAACATGGCTTCAGGCTCCGGTCACGAAGTGCTTGGACGCAGTGGCAGCGATCAGATCGCAGACCTGCGAGTTGGTGTCGGCGCCGGCCGGCAGTGCCGGCATGGTGTCGCCGGAAACGGCTTGGATGGTCTGGCGGGTCATTTCCACCAGATTGGCCAGGGCGACCAAGTTGGCCTGCGAGGCTTCCTTGTTGGCCGGAGTGTTTTGCTGAAGGCTCATTGGGGTTTCCCTTGGGCTGGAGGAATGGTTAACGAGCAAGCGCCCGTCACTCATATTTTTTTGCACATTTCGAAGCATCTCAATGCACAACGTGAGGCGCTGTCTATTCAGATGCCTCCGCATAAAAGGATTGGGGGCGCACGAATGCGCCCCCGCACCTAGGTTCACTTGTCACCGAAGTACGCGTCAGCCACCAGCTGCGAAGCGTGATACAAGAACGCGTTGGTCGTCAGCATCAGCTCAGCGCTGTTGACAATACGAGCCGAGATCGACTGGTAGCCGAACAGTCCGCCGATGGGCTGGCCATCTTCGGAGGTGTTCACACCGGTCATCACTCGGCCGAAGATCGTCTTCAGCTGATTGCAGTACACGCCCTTGTCGCCCACACCGGCCGGAACCTTTCCGGTGATGTAGACGCGAATGACTGCATGCTGATACGCCAACGGATTACCGTCAACGCGCATGCCTTCATTGGCGCTACCGCTGGTGTACTTCTCACTGAGGTCGCGTGCCAGACGACGTCGATCACGATCAGACTCGATAGCCAATTCCTGCAGGCTCGGAGACAGATCTTCGATGTCGCCATGGTAGAACACCTCGACCCCTTCCACCTTCCCCTTGAACTTAGCCTTGGGGTTGTTGGCAGCGATCTGGCGCAGCACGTCGATGGAGTCATCGCCAAAGAGGTTACTATCCGCCGAAACGGCGTCCTCGATGGTACATAGGATGCTCTCGGCATCGACCTCATCACCGACTCCGACCACGTGGTGGACAGCATCGGAGAACTTGACCACGATGTCGCGCGGCTTGGTGATTTCCGTCTCCAGCAGGTCTGCAGTTTCCTGCGAGATCACCGAGGAGTCTTCCAGCGTGTCAGCCGTGTCCATGATCGCCACGCGAACCATCACACCACCGTGCATCAGTACCTGACGCGGGTTGAGCGGGTCCGGAGCGAAGTAGCGCGAGTTGTAGGCAATGGCATCGCCTGCACGAACCTTGTCACCGACCTTGAGGGTGGTGGTCAGTTCATGCGGGAAGGTCGAGCCAGCAGCCGTGCCGAAGCGACGACCCAACTGGACCGCCTTGCGCGACCCATCGGCGTTTTCCACCACGATGGCATTCTTGTTGATCGCCACCACCTTACCGTCCTGCTTGGCCGTAGTGGCAAACAGGTCATCGGTACGATGAGCGATGATCTGGTCGTAACCGGTACGCAGCGGCATCGGGCCGTAGCCCTTGGCGAAGGTACCCGACGAATGCTGAATCGAGGCGAAGTTCACACGCTTGCCATCGTCACGATCGATGCAGGGCGAGAACAGCGAGGTGGTGGACATCAGGCTGGCCGGACCGTCGGTCTTGGGATCATACGGACGGGTGTTGCCGTACAGATCCACCAGGTTCGGGTTGGCCGTCATGAACGTGGTGATTGCCACGTCACTGGAGTCCTTGGTCGCCTCGGAGATCACACCCAGATCCGACTTGTGGAACTGTCGGGTACGTGCAACCATCGAACGACCCGAACGACCACCGGTACCGGAGAAGGTGATTTCTTCCTTCTCTTTCAGGTTGTGGATCGGATTGGACTCTTCCACCAGCTTGACGGCACCGTCTTGCTGGATCGCCTGCCACACCGCATACGGCGGCATTTCCAACTTGGAGTTACCCTGCTGACCCTTGGCACGGTGCTGGCGAATGGAGCGCACCATTTCAGCGTAGATGACACCGGCCACACGTTCGTAGCCGCGGCTACGCATGTAGTTCATGTCCGTCTCAGCCGGAGCCCAGTCGGTCAACAGCAGTTCACACGAGCGCACCAGCAGACCCACCAGCGTGGTGGGTTCACCCATCTGCTCCAGCAGCATCTTGGTAATGGGGTCGACGAACAGTTCGTTCATCAGATCCATTTCGCGCAAGTAGCGCAGGCCAATGTGATTGGCCTCCAAGATCGGCAGGTAGATGTCCTTCTTGTCAAACAGGTGAGCTGGGTAGTTACGCAGCGAGTTCTCAAAGGGCATGAACCCAGAGAGCACCATCGAGGCCAGCTTGTTGTCACGCGGGAACACCAGCGCCACATCTTCAAAGCGCAGTGCGAAGTCATCATCGCTCAGGCTCAGGCGTTCACCGGCCGGAATACGGCGCGGGGTCAGCTTCAGCAGGGCCATCAGCGGTTCCAGACCGATCAGGTAGGCCAACACGATACCGACGGGCAGATCCTTGTTACTGATCTTGACTTCGGTCATTTCCATCGGCTGCTTACCACGCAGTCCAGCCAGTCCTTCAAAGCGGCCCAGCTCGGTGATCAGATCACCGCTGACTTCGTAGAGCGTATCGGAGCGATCCACTACGATCAGGTTCTTCTCACGCACACCCATGACCGTCATCCCGCCCTTCTCGGCATCAGCCACACGTTCAGCACCAAAGTGCTCAGCACGAGCACGATAGTCGAACATGAAGTCGATGTCATTGAGACGGAACGAACGGAAACGCTGGGCCAGTACGGAGTAGATTCGCGGCGGCTCATCGTAGGTGTTGAACACATCACCCAGCACGATGTTGGTCACGCTCTGATCGTTTTCGTCCATGCCGCGCGCAGCGATCTGGTCGGTCAGCCACTGGGTGTAGTTGTGCACCTTCTTCTCCGACCGCTTCACATTGGTCTTGGAGTAGTAGCTGGTCAACGACACTTCCGAGGGCGAGATCTTGCGGATCGGCTTATCGGTACGCTGCTTGCGCATCAGGTAGCGCACGCCGTTGGACTTGAAGGTACCGTCCTCACGCACCTTGGGGATGCGCAGGTTCCAGGTGGAGGGCTTGCCACGCACCGGGGTGACCTGAATGGAGTGCACCTCGTAGTGACCCATCGCATCTTCGACGTCTTCCACGCTCCAGCCGGTAATGCAGACGCCGGCGTTCTGGACGTTCAGGCCCATGCGCACGATGTCCTTGGGCAGGAAGTCACGCACGTAACGCGGATCGAAATCCAGCAGCGAGGACTTGAGCATGGACTTGTCGAACACGGTCTTCTGGTCCGGCACGGTGATGGTGTCTTGGATGAGCGCGTCCTTGTAGTGGACCTGCGCACCCTTCTCCATCGTCTCCTGCTTACCGTAGGGATCGGGCAGCTTCTTGTACGCGCTGGACAGAGCCAGGAAGCGACGGTATTCCGGCGCAGAGACCTGTCCCTTGTTGGCCAGTGCATCGACCTTGTCCATCACCGCCTGTTCGAGCGTGCGCTCTTCCGGGCGATAGACGATCTGCTCTTCCACTTCCGAAGCCACCGGCACCTCACGTTCTTCGATCTCATGGACCGAATCGTCAGTGACGGCAGTGCGTTCATCCATCTCAGCCATCAACCGTTCCATCGCTTCCAGATCACGGGTGATCGCATCATCGATGGCTTGGATGTTGGCTTGGGTTTCTTCGATCGGGTGATCGGGCAACACGTCGATGTTCATACCCGGCTTGAGCGTGATCGTGCGAGCAGCCGAATTCTCGGTCTTCTCGATCTTGATCTTGACCGGTTCGGACTGCACGGTCTGGGTATTAGCCAGCGGCTTATCCGGATTACCGGTGGGCGTGGGAGCCGGAGCCACCACGGTACCTTCGCTCGGCGCAGTCATCTCCACATCGGTGGAGGTCGTGCGTGCTTCTTGCAGGAACATCAACAGGCGCAGGAAACGACGCTGCATCTGCTGCGGGTTGACCGAGGCATCAGGTGCATCATCGCCCTTACGCCACTGGTTGACCATGCCCAGGTTCATGACGAACCACTGGCCCGATTCGATCCAGACCAGATTGATCTTGTTCAGCTGTTCCTGCGAGAGCTGACCGATGAGCGAACCTTCACGGTGCGCACCGAACCACTTCCACATTTCCAGAATGAACAGCGCGCTGGGTTCGCTGAAGGCGGCCAGTGCAGCACGGGACAGGACGGTCTCTGCCTTGTTCAACTGCGTCAGCGTCGGCAGACGCGTGGGCAGATGGCAGACCATGAACTGGTGACGGTTGGACTTCTCAGCCACGGCAGCGGCGGTATGCCAGACAGTGGCCTGGATGTTCCACCACTTGTTGTAGCTGGCAAAGAAGGTCTGCGTGTAGCGATACAGATGCGGCAGCAGGCCGTAGTTCTCGATCAGCAGGCTGGCCGGATCGCGCAGGGCTGCATCGATGTTGGGCAGCTGACGGATACGGCGGTTGCGTTGGCGATAGTCACGGGTCATGTTCGACACCGGACGTGCGGTGGGACGCGGCGGGCCCTTGTCACCGGCCAGCTTGACGATGTGTTCCACCGACATCATGCGGGTTTCCCCGGCCAGAATCGGATCGTCCTGCGAGATGCCGTATTGGGATTCGTCTTCGGCCATGGCGTGCAGCACCGCATCGCGCGGCAGCTCCAGTCGATCCACCGGACGCAACGTCGGTGCCACCATCTGCACTGCACGACGCAAGCCGTTGTGGCGGTAATACTGCGGGTACAGGATCGTCCCCTCCATGGAGAGGGGATTGTCCGAGAAGTACACGCCGCACGCCTCCATCGACTCCATCAGCAACGTGGAGTTGGAAACAGGTTGCATGCTTTCACCTCTTATTTGTAGTGCTTTGCCGAGGCGCGCACGTAAGACAGACCGGCCCGGATGGCAGCCAGATTGCGGTTGAACAGCCCCGCAATCACCTTACGGCCATTGAGGTACTGGAAATGCTTCAGGTAGGCGATCACGATCAGATCCAGCGCTTCCAGATCTTCAGGCATCTTCACCTTGGGACTGGTCTTGCGCTCGTTCTCGATGGCCACATCGATCAGGTGACCGAGGATGGCATCGTAGGACGACACGCTCAACTTGGGATCGAACTTGGAGATGTCCTTGCCACTGGCGATGTCCAACAGCTTGGAGTTGAAGTTGATCAGATGCACCGTGGCATCGAGTACGGCTTCAGCGCTATGGCGCGGCAGCACGTTCATGCCCACCAGATTGACGTCCTTGCGCGGACGCGGCTTGACGGTGATGTCCAGACTGTCCTTTTGCAGACGGTCCAGCAACTCACCGGCATTGGCGTTGGTCGTGGAGAACTTCAGGTGCATCTTCTTGGCCGGTCGCGGCTGCGCCATGGCCAGACCACCGGGCCAGGTGAACTTGGTCGCCTTGGTGTCCAAGATGGCCGACAGGCGCGGTTCATCGGTCAGGATTTTGGCGACCTTGGCCAGCGTATCGCCCAAGGCCTTGAAGTCCATGTTCGAATCGCTCACGGTGATGGCCGCATGCACCTTGCTCATGGCATTGTTGGACTGAGCCACCACGTTGTTGACGATGGCTTCAGAAACCTGCAATGCCTGCTGGAGCACAGCCACGTAATCGTCGGGGATCTCCCCATCGATCTCCAGCTGATGGGCCAGCGACTTGTCGGTGAACGTGCCCGAACCTTCACCCTGCGTCTTGGACAGCATCTGCTCGGTCTGATGCAGATCGAACGTACCGCCACGATCGAGGGAGCGACGCATTTCCGTCACACCGGTCAGGAACGCCTTGCCCGAGGCCACAGCGGCCTTCTGGATCAGCGGCAGGGTAATGCGCGCCACGGTGTGGGTGAACTGCACGGCGTTGGCTGCAGCGCGTCCATAGCGGCCCTGGTCCGGTTCAATCGTACCGGGGTTGTACTCGACAGACAGTTGCGGATCACTGGCGAGCATGGCCTCCAATCGCTGGCCGACAGCCAGCGCTTCGAAACTACTCAGCCGACGTCCGTCACGGGTTGCCTGCAATTCGTCGATGATGTCATCGAAACGATTGCTCGGTTCCAGGGATTCATTCACGGGGTGCTCCAGACATTGCTTTGAGAACGAGATTGACGGTGTCAGTATCGATGGAGGCGCGAGCGCCGTCGATCGGGTCCATGTAGGCGGCGCGACTACCCAGGTGCGCACGCACTTCGGCTTCACCTTCATCGGTGTACAGCACATTCAGCGAGGCGGTGTCACCATCGAAGTCAGCGCCCAGGCCAGCCAGACGCGGGGCCGGGATGGACAGCGAGTCCATGTAGGCCAGCGGCGAGTAGGTGGGGAACTCCGGGGCGATGTAGGACTCACCCAGCGGCTGCCAGTCCGGACCCAACTCCTGACGGACCTCACCGACGACGGTGGTCTTCACGTACAGGGTGGTGGCGTAGCAGCTGCCCAGACCGGTGACCGGGTAACGGGTGATGTAGCCGCAGAAGGTGTTCCAGCGACGGTAGCCGGACAGGTAGATCAGTTCCATCAGGTTGATCGGACGCACGTGTTCACGCGAACGATCTTCCGGAAGCTGTTCGATGTCGTCAAACACCCGGAAGGTTTTATCCGGGCCGACATAAAGCAGTGCCGCGTAACGGCCTTCGATCATCACCGGCTTGTCGCGCAGACTGATCTCGCCGTAAGACGCTACGACCTTCTGCAACCCTTCCTCACTGTTCCAGCGGTCAAAGGACTGCGCAGAGACCTGCACGGTCTCCGGACGCAAGGTGACCGGATCGATCAGGCGGGCAGCGCCGTTACCCTGATTGAACACGTCCTTCATATAACCGTTGAGCAACAGGTAGTTTGTTACAGGCAGTACCGCACGGGAGAGCTGACGCAACCCGGCGATGGCGTCGGTAAAGCGCGGGGCATTGATCGAGCCCAGCTCAGCCACAGAGTGATCCATGGCAGTGATGACGTTTCGGGTACCGTCGAACACGCGGCGACTGGCCCACTTGTCCTGCAAGAAGCCCTTCTTGCCGGTGAGCATTTTCTCTACCGACTCGTACAGCTCGTTGAAGGCCATCTGCAGCATGTGGCGGGCGTTATCCACGGCCGAGGAGACGTTACGGTTGTCCGTGGCAGCCACCGTGTTGGCGATGGACAGAATGCGACGGTACAGCGCGTTGATGTCACCTTCCTTCATGTTGCCTGACTGATCCACTTCGATGTCGCGCAGACCGGCAGGCATGACCAGGATCTTGCTGGTCATTGCACGATCGCGGAACTTCTCGATCAGGGCGATACGCTGTTCGCGGATGTCCGAGCGGTTGCGCACGAACTTGATGTCGCGCCAGTGCTTGGCAAAGAAGGCATAACCGGTTTGACCGTCCATTTCATTGGAGGTCTCAAAATCACCCAGCTCCGCATTCCACACGGCGTAGACCTTACCGGCCATCAGATCGCGATACATCGAGCGCAGACTGACCAGTCGATCGTAGATCACCGGATGGAAGATGTCGACACGGATGTCGATGAACGAGAAGCGTCGATCGCGGGCTTCATCACCCACACGACCGAAGATGCTGACCGAGAACAGGCCATCATCGTGGAATTCGCCGCTGACGTTCTCGAAGTAATCCAGCGCAGTGACCGGACGCATCAGACGCAGTCGTTCGGGCGACGTATCCATGATCGTCACATTGAATGGAACCATCGAGGACTTCATGGGGGAACATCTCCTAATTTATGAAAGAGAGGCGATAGGTCTTCTATTGCCAGGAGTAACTAACTGTGGCCATCAAGAAAAATCCCATCGGGTCGCAAGACGACTCTCTGAATTTGGATTTTGACGACTTGGACTTCGGTGATCCCTTTGCAGAGGACACCAGTACCAAAAACGATAAGAAGCCGGTGTATCATCTCGCCAAGAAGTTTGGCGCAGGCTTCGGATCGGCTATGGTCCAACCGGACCAAGTCCGTCGAGTTGCATCCAACGCTCTGCCCACCGGTTACGGTACCGCGGTCAACACCGCGTACGAACTGAAGGATTTGGGGGCTAATCTATACCATACTGCGGCCCAAGAGCTGCGTCCGGCTATGCCGGTGTTTCGTCGCACCGCTGGCGCGCTCTCCCAGAGCGAAAGCAAGCTGTTGCCCAAGGCCCTGCAGCGTAAGCTGAAGGCATTTTCCGAGGGCGGCGATGAGAACCGGGCTCAGCATGCTGCTGATGCCGAGAGTGCGGAAGTCAACGGACAGCTGGATCAGATCTTCGGTGCAATGATCGAAGAGAATGCCCGCACCCGTGAAGAGGACCGCGTTGAGGGTGAAATCCGCAACAAGATCCAAGACAAGCGGTTGGTGGATCAGGCGCGCATCATGGATGCAGTGCGTCAGAACACCGATCGACTGGCGGCCTATCAGGATAACATCCTGGCTCGCTACCAGCGCAAGGATCTGGAACTGAAGCTGCGTACGTTTGCGCTGCAACGCAATACGTTGGCCCTGTTGACCGCCGGTGAACAGCGTCAGTCCGCGCAGTTGAATGTCATCATGAAGAACACGGCGTTGCCGGAGTATCGCAAGACCGATCTGCGTGAAGCAGCCGGTGCGAACTTCCGTGACCGCCTGCTGAGCAACTATCAGCAGAAGGCCGTGGACTATGTGACCAACTTCACCAAGAACTTTGCCAAGAACCTCACCGCGTCGGTGGGTAACATGGCCTCGCAGATTGCCGGCGGTATCGACATGGCCGATATGGGCCGTGAGTCGATTGCCTCGGCAGCGGAGATGGGTGGAGACAAGAAGGGCACCTACGCTGAGATGCTCGGCGGTCTGGTCGCTCCGATGGTCACCCGTTTTGTGGCCCGTCCCATTCAGCGCCATCTGGGTAAAAACCAGAAGGTGACCGATCTGGGTTCGCAGCTGCAGTACATGTTTGGCAACATCCCCGAACGTGCGGCTTCGTTCGTACAGTCGGCCGATGACAACACCTCCGTCGCCGGTGGTCTGTTGCGCTGGATCAAGGAAATGATGCCGCGTGCCGGTATCGATCCGGCACTGCAGCACTCCCCGCTGTACAACGCCAACGAAGCCACCCCGTTTGATAAGCAGGCCCGTCGCTCGCTGGTGGAAGTCATCCCCGGCTTCCTGTCGCGCATTCACCACGAGTTGGTCAAGACGCGTACGGGCGATGCCAATGCTGAGCGGACCGTGTACAACATGGACCGTGGTGAGTTCACCAGTTTTGGCACGGCTGCCGGCGATGCTCGCAAGCGCATCATGCATCCGCACCAGATGAACTACGGTCGTGAGCAGGTGGATAAATGGGTCACTGATCTGATCGGTGACCACAAGGTCTCGGACAAGACGCGCGATGAACTCAAGCGTCAGATCCTGATCGACACCATCTCCGGTCGACACTACGATCCCAAGCGTTACAGCGACACCGAAAGCGATACGGCTAACCTGTCCTACAGCTCGAAGATGGAGCTGGAGCAGGTACTGAACTCGAACTATACCCGCGATGACGGGACGTTCAATCAGCAGCGTCGTACTGCCCACGATGAAGCCTTCCGTCGACTGAAGGGTGCCATCCCCGATCCCAAGGCCGCCATGAGCGTCTACATGGAGACCGGCGGTCGTGAGTACCTGAAAGAGATGGGCATGATTGACCGTCAGGGTTACACCGACAACGTCAATTACGCTCACTTCCATGACCAGCTGTTCAATGCCCGTCCGGAAGATCTCTCCCCGGATATGGACCCCAGCCTGTTGCTGACCCCGGAAGAGCGCGAAGCTTTCCGTCGTAAGTCCACGCCGTATCTGGCACCGGGTGTTGCAGGAAAGGCGACCAGCCGTCTGCGCGCTCGTGCTCGTGTGGGCTACCGGGGTGCCAAGCGTCGTGCCAAGGACATCTACAACCGTGGATCGGACTTGTACAACGAGGCAGTGGAAGTCTACACCCAAGACGGTAAGGAAGCGCTGGTCGACTTTGCCAAGCTGAAGGCCGGTGAGTATTACGACAGTGCCTCGGGCAAGGTCATCACCAGTCTGGATCAGCTGCGCGGTAACCTGAAGGATCAGGCCGACCGTGTGATCCTCAATGCGAAGGATCTGGCGGAGGGCTATCTCAGCGATCACCCCAAGGTGCAAAAGCAGCTGGACAAGGCCAAGGAACGTGCCAAGTCGCTGGCTAAGAAAGCCGAGAAGGGTACCCGTCGTCATCGCGTGCGTGCTGAACGTGCTCGCCGTCAGGCAATGGCGGGGCTGACCAATCAGTACAACAAGTACAGCGACATCCTCACCAACGATGGTGAGCGCACGTTGCTGGAAGGGGTGCGGTTGGCCGCTGGTGATTACTACGACCAGGCATCGGGTAAGCTGATCGAGAAGTGGGATGACATCTCCGGTACGGTCATCGACAACAAGGGCAACATCATCGCTGCGGCCAAGGACATCGCTCGTGGTCTGAAGGATGAAGAAGGCAACACCCCGGCATGGGTTGGTAAGGTCCAGGCCAAGGCGCAACGCGAACTCAAGCGCGGTGCAGTCAAGGGGCGTCGTGCTGCCCGCGGTGCTCGCGATGCGCTCAACCAAAAGAAGGACGCATTCAAGGCCGAAGGTAAGCGTCTGTTCGATGTCTACGTCGGTAACGGGAAGCATCCCAAGATTGAAGCCGCTGCACTGGCAGCGGGCGAATACTTCGATCAGGCTTCCGGTGCTGTGCTCAAGAGCATCGATGACATCCGTGGTAGCGTGGTCGATGGCGAAGGTAACATCGTGCTGTCGGCTAAGGACTTTGCCAAGGACATGTACAACAGCGCCGGTGAGCAGTTGACTTCGCTCAAGACGCGTCTGCGTAACAGTTACGAGGAAGCCAAGACTGCGGCAACGCAGGCTGTGACGGCAGGTCGTGACCGTGTCAATGCGTGGCGTGAGGGCGGTGACAGCGCTGCCGGTGTTGAAGGTGGCATGCCCGGCTTTGACCTGACTCCGCTGATCGAACTGGGTCAGCAGCAGGTACAGCTGCAAACCGCAATCCTTGACGTGTTGGAGAATGGTGACTTCACCAGTGCTCCGGGCGAAGGTGGTGGCGGTGGTGGGTTGGGCAAGCGTCTGCGCGGTCTGGGTGGTCGTGCCATGGGCGGTATCGGCCGTGGTCTGTCCAGCATGGGTCGCGGTCTGGGTGGTCTGGCTCGCGCTTACGGGCGCTTTGCCGTCGGCATCTGGAAGTCGCCCATCACGCTGGCGCGCAAGCTCGGCTCGCTCGGCTCCATGGCCGGTGACTACCTCGGTGACATCCGTAACAAGCAGGGTCGTGTCATCATGACCCGTGCCAAGATGAATGCGGGCAACTACTGGGATCAGCTGACCAACAAGCAGGTCCGTAAGTGGCGTGACATTACCGGCCCGGTGGAAGATCGTTCCGCAGATCCTGCGGTGATCGTCCTCACGGCTGAGGAATATCAGGAAGGCATGTACGACACCCAAGGGCGCAAGCTGTTCCGCGCCACCGGTGACGTGTTCGGTCGACTGCTCAAGGCAGGCGGCGGTATCCTCGGCGGCTATGCGTCGCTGGTGGCTGCACCCTTCCGTGCTATCTCCTGGGTCAACCGCAAGATTCGTGAAGCCAATGCTCCGCAGGACATCTACGTCCCCGGCGATCCCAACCCGCGCATCACCGTAACGGAAATGCGTAACGGTCTGGTCTTTGCAGATGATCGCAAGACCAAGATCAAGCGTTGGGAGCAAATCCGTGGCCAGACCTTCAAGATGGTTGAGGGTACGCTGCGTGAGGCGCTGTCGCTGGAAGAGTTCAAGGCCGGTCTGGTGGACTACCGCGGCAAGAAGCTCAAGCGTGGTAACGGTCTGATCAATGCTGTCGGCTCAATCGGTCGTGGTCTGGCAAATGCTGCCGGTTCCATTGCCAGCGGGTATGGTTCGCTGATCGGCGGTGCCTTCAAGCTCGGCGGTAATGCGCTGGGTGCGTTGGGCCGTGGTATCGGTCGCATGTTCGGTCTGCGCAGCGGTGGCAACATGACTGCTGATCAGGCCACGGTGGGTCTGCTGGTGGAAATCCGCGACCTGCTGAAGGAACGCCTGCCCAAGCCGAAGAAAATCCGTGCCGGTTCCTACGAGGAACGTCTGGCTACCTTCCGGGGCCGTAAGGCTGAGGAAGAAGCCGAGGAGCAGGCAGCGGAGAAGGAGAAGAACGGCTTCCTCAGTAAGTTCCTGTCCAAGATCACCGGCGGTTTGTTTGGCGGCGGTGGCGATGATGAGGACGATGAGGATGGCGAGGGCGGTGGTGGTGGCAACACCATCTTCATGGGCGGTGGTGGCGACGGTGGTGGTCGGGGTAAGGACGGTAAGGGCGCTGCCCACCGTGATGCCCGTGGTCGCAAGCGTGGCGGTATGCGCCGCAACATGAATGCCCGTCGTAACAAGTGGAGCCGTAGGTTCGGTCGCTCCAAGGTCGGTCGTATGGCTGGCGCTGCTACTGGCGCAATCGGTAGCCGTCTGCCCAACTGGCTCAAGCGTAACAAGGGTAAGGCTGCTGCCGGCGTTGCCGGTGCCGCCAAGAAGCCCGGACTGTTGCGTCGTGCCGGTGGACGTCTGGCTCGGTTCAAGCCGCGCAGTGCTTCCATTGGCGGTATCGCCAGTGGTCTGGCGATGGGCTTTGGTGCCGATTACGCAATCGACAAGGTGACTGGTGGTCCGAACTCTGCGGGGTCCAAGGCGATCAACACCGGCATCGATGCGGTCAGCTACGGTTTGATGGCTAACAGCCTGCTCGGTGGCGGCACGGCCGCTGCTGGTGGTACCGCGCTGGCTGGCGGTGCTGCAGGTGCCGGTACGGCTGCCGCGGGTACTGCCGCTGCAGGTGCAGGTGGCATGGGTGTGATGGGTACGCTGGGTACGGGTGCTCTGGCCGTGCTGGGTTCGCCTGTGGCTATCGGTGCGGCAATCGTCGGTGCGGTGGCGTATGTGGGCTACAAGGTCTACAAGAAGTACAACTACGGCACCTACACGCCGCTGCGTGCTTTCCGTATGGCTCAGTACGGTTACGGCTATCAGGACAGCGATCAGGGTAAGATGATCTCTGAACTGGAGCAGATGTGCGAACCGGCAGTCAAGCAGATGGGCAATGGTCTGGACATCGCCGCTGGCGGTGAACTGACCATGGAAGCGGTGTACAAGTTGTTCGACTTGGATGATGGTTGGTTCACCAGTAACAAGGATGAACGGGCCATGTTCGACGTCTGGTTCAACAACCGCTTCAAGCCGGTGTTCCTGGCTTGGTTGACCAACGTACGCGCCATCAAGGCGCAGATGAAGCTGGGCGATGCTGACAGCGAGCTGTCGCAGGACCAGAAGGCTTCGTTGCTCAAAGCCGTAAACAACATCAACCCGCAAACGTACAACATCAAAGCAGGCGCCTTCGACGGTAAGCCGGTAGAGATGAATGTCGGTGGCGTGGGCGATGCGTACAAGCTCGCCATTGACACGGTGGAAAAGGAACGTTCCCTGTGGGGCAAGTTCAAGGGTAAGGCTGAGCGTCTCGGTAACAGCAGCTCGGCGGGTGTGTTTGGTATCTTCGGTGCGGACTGGGCCACTGACTGGATTGATCGTCAGAAGAAGGCTTCGCAGTTGAAGGACATCAATGCCCGTCAGGCCGAAGCGTTGGGTAAGACCAGCGCCGAGTACGAAAAGGCCAAGGCCGACGCTGCCAAGATCATTGGCACTGCCGGTGCTGCATCCACTGCCATGTTGGGCAACACGCAAGCAGGGCAGCGGGCCGGTGAGAAGTTTGCCGGTGTGGGTGGCGCTAAGCCGTCCGGAGGCGGTGGTTGGTGGAGTAACACCGCTGCCAAGCTCGGCTTCGGAGGTGGCGCTGCCGCGGCAGGTGGTGGCGGTGGTGGTGGGGCACCGGTACCGGAAGGTCCGCCTCCGCCGGCGCTGAAGGGCAGTGCGAAGGAACTGCAAGAGATGTTGATGAAGGAGGCCATCAAGGCCGGTATCACTGACAAAACCGAACTGGCCATGTTCTTGGCTCAGTGCGCGCATGAGTCGGGGAACTTCCGCACCATCTCTGAAGGTTACAACTACAGCCCGGCCCGTGCTGCACAGATCTTCAAGAAGTATTTCCGCAGTCCTGCGGAAGCCGAAGCCGCAATGGCTGCTGGCGGTAAGCGTGCGATCTTGGATCGTGCTTATCAGGGACGTATGGGCAACAACCAGCCCGGTGACGGTTTCAAGTTCCGCGGTCGTGGTTTCATCCAGTTGACCGGACGAGACAACTACGCCAAGTTCGCCAAGGCCTCTGGCATTGACGTGCTGAGCAACCCGGACCTGCTGGTCTCCGATCCTAAGGTCGGTGCTCAGGCCTCGATCCACTGGTGGTTGAGCCGTGGCGCTGGTATCCGCAAGATGGCCGCTGGTGGTGACGTCAATGGCGTTACCAAGCTGGTCAACGGTGGTACCAACGGTCTGGCCGATCGTGCGTCGCACTTCAAGAAGTTCATGCAGGAGATGACTGGTAACACCGAGCTGAACAACGTTCGTGCCAATGCGACGACCGCTTCGGAGAACTCCCCGAAGACCTCGCTGGGTAAGAGCGAACCGGCCTACCAGTTCTCGCAGGGCGTCACCAACGGTAGCATGACCGGTGGCGTAGGTAGTGCCTATCAGCAATCGGCCACCAGTGCGCCGAGTGCTCCCACTGAAGCCAGTAATCCGGCTGCAGTGGGTCGGGTCAACTACCAGATGCCGGCCGCTCGCCCGGATGCTCCGACTCCGACTCTGAACACGTCTGTCATGCCGGCTCCGGCCGTGCAGAGCACGCGTGTGGATGAGGCCAATCGGACCGACAGTGATCTGGCCAAGCGTATCCAGCAGCAGCAGGAAGCCAATGCTGTGAACGACACCCGCTCGCAAGCCACCGTGCGTGCCGAGCAGCAGGAAACCCGTCGCATGACGGACATCATGTCCAAGCAGTTGGATGTGATGACCTCCATCGACAACAAGGTGGGACAGCTGGTTGGGTTCCTTTCCGGTCAGACCGGTACCCAGGTCGCTCGCGCGGCCGCTGCCAATGCTGATAGCAACACGCCCACCAGTGCTCCGGCCATCACCGCGCAAGGTAAGATCGATCGCAGTCAGATCGTTCAGCGCGAGAAAGCCGTAGCACCGGCCACTGCTGCCGATACGCCGGTGTCGATGCGTCGCAATCGTAACGCCATTGGTTGAGTTTGAAACGGGGCCCTGTAATGGGGCCCCGTTTTCTTTTCTTGGAGAATGACATGGTAGATACTGCCACCTGGACGAGTCAGAGTGATGAGCCGATGCCGCAGGCTCTGACGGAACGTCCGATGGACAACGATTGGATTCGCCAGTCGTTCTTGTTGTCGAGTGATGCCATCACCACCACGGACATGGTCCGCCGGATGATGACAACTGCTGCATTCAAGTTTACCGACACCACGTTGGGCGGTAACTTTGCGATCAATGCCCCACCTCAGTTCACCCGCTATGCCGACATCAAAACCGGCGGTGGTTCTGTGGGCACAGCGGCGTCGCGAAAGCTCAATTGGGGTGACACGCTGACCGATCCGGTCGCGGTGTATCACGGCATTGCCGACAGCTGGCGCGACATGCGTCAGAAGTCAGCGCAAAGCATGGGTATGGGTCGCTATTACAGTGAATCCATCGACGACAACTCGCAGCTGGTGCACATGCGATTTGGCGTACCCGAATTCAACAGCCTGTGGACCTTCTTCGGTGGCATGTACGATCCGGACTCCTCGCAGTTGGCGCGTACCGGTCGTGCGAGTCTGGACTTCCTGTCTGCGCCGATCCAGTCTGCGGCAGGCGCGGCAGGTGCTGCAGTCGGTACACTGCTGGCTGCACCGTTCTACCCGATTGTCTTGGGTGGTCGTATTTTGCGCACGTTGGCCGGTTGGCCTACGACCAAGTATTACTACCTCAAAGCCACCATGGCCCTGTACTGGGATGCGGTGACGGCGATCTGTAACGGTCTGGCCAACAACATGGGCTTGAGCCCGTATGCACCTTCGGACAGTCGTACCACCAACTACACCGACCAGGACGTGTTCTCCGAGAAGTATCGTTCGGCCTTTGCCGAGATGCTGCCGGACCTGTTCCAGAAGGACGGGTTGATCAACATCCGTAACGTGACCTCGCGTGCTCAGCGTTTGGCTAACCTGTACAACCAAAAGCTGCGTGATGCGCAGAACTTCCGTACGCTGGATCTGATCACTCCCGGCAAGCTGCGATCGAACCTGCGAGACTACATCCAGACGGTGTGGACGGGTAGCGAGAAGGTCCCCAAGGACCGCTCGATGACCGAATACCTGCAGTCCTACTTCGAAGCCAGCCAGAACAAGAAGGTGGAAGGCGGCAATGGTAATAACGGTGCTGCGGTGGGCGACATGTCCCAGTACAGCATGCCCGATGCCAATGCCAATGAAGGTGCACTGACGGCCGGTGAGACCGCAGGTAAGTTCTGGAACTATCTGGAAGGTGATCGTCGCGACGGTTCGGACTTTGTGACCTTCCGTGTAGACAATCCCGGTCAGGCCAGTGAGTCGTTCTCCAACTCCACCCGTGAGTCGGATATTGCCTCTACGATGAACTCCACCAGTTCTTCGATGAAGTCCAAACGCTTCTCGATGGCTGAAGGTAACATCGACGGCGCCGGTCTGTTGCAGTCGGCTACCGGCGCGTTGCAGTCCTTTGCCGAAAACGCATTGGCCAAGATCCAGATGGGTGGCGTCATGGCCCTGACGGGTCTGGCGTTTGTGGATATTCCCAAGGTCTGGGATTCGTCCACGGCGCAGTTGCCACGTGCGGACTTCAACATCCAGCTGCGTGCATGGTCGGGCGATAAACTCTCCCGCTTCCTGTACGAGCTGGTGCCCACTGCCATGCTGATGGCTGGCACGCTGCCCCTGTCCACTGGTGCACGTACCTACACCTCACCGTTCCTGTGCGAGTGCTACTCCCAGGGCCGTTGCGCCATCCGTCTGGGTATGATCGAATCGCTGACCATCCAGCGTGGTACGGCCAACGTAGGTTGGACCGAAGAACACGAGCAGATGGGTATCGATCTGCACTTCACTGTCGTGGATCTGTCCACGGTCATGCACATGCCGATCTCTGCAGGCTTCAAGCTGTGGGAGAAGGGCTGGTTGATGGCCGCCGATGCTGCCGGCTCTGCCGGTGATGCGGTACTGGGCACGGGCGGTGAAGGTGGTGAAGACGGTACGCTGCAAGGCGCTGCCAACGATGTGGCTTCGGCCACCACACCTTCGACCTACAGCGATGACAACGCCTACACGGACTACTTGGCCGTGATGGGTTCGCTGTCGCTGCAGCAGATGGTGTACGGCACCCGCAAGATCGCACTGGCTCACTCGCTGGCCAAGCAGAACTACAAGACCTGGAACTCGGCTTCGCGCTGGTCCTCGGTCTTCATGGATACGCTGCCTGGCCGAATGATCCGTGCGGCGTCGATGGGTACCGATCGCGACAACACGCGGTAAAGAAAAGAACGGCATAGACCCCTCCAGTCCATTGCGGACTGGAGGGGCTTATGTCAGGTCAGATCAAACACGGCAGAGGGATAGAACTCACGTGCCTTTCCGGCGCAGGACGTCACCGGATAGTACGAGGCCAGCGACATGCCAATCACGCGGTCCGTATCACGACTGAGCAACTGCTTTGCATGACCGCTGATGTTGGTGTAGACGGTGAAGTCAGTCACCCACACCCCGTTGCGCTGGAACTTACCCCAGTTCGGGTCCAGTGCATTGAGCACGGCCATCAGCTCGTTGTACATGAGCGTCAGGTTGGCTTCACTGGGATCTTTGTCGAACTGGTAGGAGGCCAGAATCTGACGGATCGATTCAGGGAACTTAGCCAGCACCGCCGGCGCGCCCAGTTTGTCGATCATCAGCTTGACAGTGGGGATGTTGCCGTTGATGACGGCCGTATCGATCGTGGCGCCCAGCGCGTACAGCGCTGAAGGATCGTTGGTGTTGGCCTTACGCACCACAATGTCGATCGCTTCGGGTACACCCAGATTGATCGCTTCGCGGTAGATCGAAGACAGCATCGATGCCTTGGCACCCATGTCCAAGAATTCAACCAAGCTGTTATCGTTGACGACCGAACCGACCAGATCAAACAACGTGGAGGCGCTACGAATGTCATCGGTAGCCACTGCACGGGCCACGCCATCGATCACCACGTTGGCCTTGTTCAACAGCCCCGCAGGAATACCGGTGGCTTCACCAATGCCCTGCTTGAAACTGGTGGACAGCTTGTTGATGATGCCGGTCTTGCCGCCAGCGACTTGGATCAGACGATCCTTCAGTGCCCCCGTATCCAAACTGAGGTTACCGGACACGCCCTTCTTCAAGACACCGGCCACGGTCTTGGCGATTGCGCCCTTACCGCCCAGCGCATCGAAGATACCGGTAGCTTGGTCACTGACCTTACCGGCAAAGGAGGTGAAGATCGCCTTGGGATTGTAATCGTAGGCATCGACGGTGAGCAGCTTGTCGTTGGGACCGGTGGTGACCAGGGAGGGTGCAAGCTTGGCATTGATCTGCGCCTCACCCTGCAACATCGCCGCCACGTTGTTGCCCATCATCCCTTCCATCTTGGAACGGAACAGGTCAGCAGTGTTGGCGTTGGCTGCTTTGCTCAGCGAATCGGTGGCAAAGCTGATGGCCTTACTGGCACCGGTCTTCAAACCGCCTAGATCGGCCAGGGCGCCCATCTTACCGGTCAACCCTGAGGTGAGTGCGTCGACACCGCCAAGGCCGGTGAGGGCCGTGGTAGCCGCGCTGGCGGACTTGGACGTAGACGACAGCTTATCGCTCAGCTTCTGCTTGAGGCGGTTGGTGACGTTACCGCTGACTTCAGTGGCCGCTGCCGTCAGCTTCTTCTTGGTCAAGGACACCGCAGCGCCTTGGACCTTTTTCAATGCATCAGATGAAGTGACCATAGGAATCTCGTAAGGGAAGCTCTCATAACCTAGGTCAGGGGGTCGACGGCACAAAAAAAAAGATGGGAGCCAAAGCCCCCATCTCTTATTGACCGCCGAAGCGACTGCGCTGCACCAACTCTTCCGCCAGAGTGAGAACTGGCTCGCGCAACTCCTCCAATAGCGTGACGATCCAGTCCATCTGGTGAGTGTGAGCGTAATCGCGCGCATCTTCCATGTAGGCTTGACCGTTGCTCTGCAAGAGGAAACGAATCCACGTCCAGGCTTGCAATTGCCACAGATGTTTACCTGACTGATCCACCACGGTCTGCTTGGCCTCAGGATTGCGCTTACTGGCAAAGGCGTAGTAGTGGGTGAACGGCAGATAGCTTGCGGCCATGTCGACCATGGCCTGCGGAGTTGCCAGCGTCTTGCAGAGGAACCCCTCCAAGATCAGTTGCTTGAACTCCAATGTATCGATGTTGACACGGGGCAGTCTGGAACCCACGCTCTTGGCGCTGATCCCCCAACGCGGACGCAGTTCATCGTGTATCCGACCGGTGGCGATCCAGTACCAGTATGCTTCCATACTGGCGAACCTACCGTAGATCGGATGGGTGAAGGGCGAGTGGTCGAAGTTGGACATCCAACGCCCCAGCACGGTCCGCCCGACGCTGTAGATGTTGATGTGACTGACGCCATCATCCTCCGGACAGATGAGTGTGGCCACGATGTTGTCAGTCATCGTTGTCATCCTCATCGTCATTGGAGTTCATGTCCACCGCAGCCAGGTTGATCGTCTTTTCAACACGATCCACTCGACCGGCGGGGCCAGGCCATTTCACCTCGATGATGATCTTGGCATACTCCACACCCAAAAACACGATGCCCCGCTCAAACTGCTTGAAGGTCATCTTGTCACGCAGCAAGGCCTTGCGCAGGTTACCCCGCATCGAAGGTTTACTCTCGCTACGCGACATCAACATCTGGCGAGGATCATGCATCAGTCGATCCATCTTGATCCGCCAAGTCTGGACACCGATGTTACCCTGCATCAGCAAACCCCGCCACAGTTCAGTCAGCGTGTCACGGGATTTGCTCTTTCCCCAGTCACTTTCTCTGAGGATGTCTTCGTCTTTGTTTCTCTGCATGTGTACTCCGCACCTTAGGCCCGAATCGCAACATCGCTCAGTCGGGCCAGTAGTTCCAAGACGACCAAGCCGTCACGTCGCATGGCTTGGTATTTGAGGACGTAATGCTCGCGGCGGTAATCCGCATCCATCCGCGTGAGCAACATTTCGTTGTCGACCATGACCTTGTAGATGTCTTCAAAGGCCTGGCCAGGGTCGATACTGAAATTGTCCTCGGTGGACAGGAAGTAGTCCAGGGTGAACTCGCGATCCGTGCGAATCTTGATGTCTTCCAGCACCAGTCCTCGATCACTCATCATCGCGTTATAAGCCCGGAGCAATGCACCGTGCAGATCATCGAGGCGAGGGAAGGTTCCGTTATACGGCGTGAGTTCGGCCGTACGCGGATTGTAGCGCTGGAAGGTGATTTCGTTTTGCCACTCGGTTAGCACCGTCAACAGCGTTTCAGGTGTACTCTGATCGACTGCTTCAAGCTCTTCAATGAACTGCCGTCCACGTGATTTTTGTTGACTCTGCTGGACGCCATTGAAGATGGATCGGAAAGGTTGGGTAATGCGGGACAAGATGGACATGATGTACCTTTATTGCTTACCTTTCTATGATATGTGATTGTACATTTTTTCAATGGTGCCTTATGACTGACGCTATGAAACACCTGCTCAACGTCCAAGTAGACGTGGCCGACGACGATAGCGTCGTCGATTTCACCCAAGACGTGCGTCGCTCTATCATCAAACAGATGACCGAGCACGGTACCACGATCCCCACAGACGTCAAAGACGGCTACTTGCTGCTGACCACATTGGACCACATGTCCAAGACGGCCATGGCCAAGAAGAAGCTGGGCGTGATCGAGAAGGTTGGTAACGAAGACCGCAAGGCGGCGCTCATCATTGCCGGCATTCAGGCGCAGACCCGTGGCGTGTCGCCCTTTGAGGTTCGTCCCGAAGACGGTCAGCCCAAGCCGGCGGCGCGTGACATCCCCTCGTTGGAACACGATCCGGCTGTCAACCCCTTCCCGGAAACGGCCAAGGAGCAGGGACTGGCGATGGAGCGCTACGACAACTTCCATGCACGCATGGCTCCCATCATCGAAGCCAATAAGATGGCCGAACGTGAGGCGGTGGAACGCAGCCTGGGCAACGAGGAAGTGCGCTTTGCACCCGACCTGGGCGATGGCGAAGGCGAGGAACTGTAGGAAGTAACTTTCTACTGTATAGAATCGGTATAAAGAGCAAAAATATACAGCCCCTGCCCTTTGACGGGGCAGGGGCTGTATGCTCACTTCTTTTCCTCGGCCTGTTTGGCCAGTTCAGCACGGCGGGCATCTTCTTCCTGCGAGGCCGGATGGCCCCCGTCAGGACGACGCTTTTCGTAGAACATCTTCATCCATTCCTCCGCACGCTCCGGGCGAACCGGGCAGAAGAAGAAGGTCGGAAGCATGTCCAAGGCCAGCTTCTCAGCAAAGCCCATCTCCACCAACACCACCGGGTTCACATCGCCCCGCAGGCCATGGGCCTTCAGATCATCCGGGGACATGGGTTTGTCCAAGAAGATCGTCGGAGCGTAGAAGGTGGTGGACGGTGCGATCACCGTGGACATGGCCTTGGTGTGCAGACGCGCCCAGTAGGCAAAGTCGTACATGAACAGCCCTGCGTACTTGTGACGTGCATCGCTCATCGTCACCAACTGCGGCGGACGATTGATGATGGTCACCAGCGTTTCCACACCCGTGAAGTTCATGACCGCATTGATGTAGGCTGTGCGCTGGGCATCATCGAGCTTGTACGGCCAGATGTTCAGTTCCACCACCGGCTTGCCGGCGCCCGGCGTCGTGCTGTTTTGCACCTCCAGATGGGAGATGATCTCATTCAGACGCATGGCATTGGGCGTAACGATGGCACCGCGCAGCACGTTGATGTCGCGACGATCGTAAGCACGGCGGAAGTCTTCCTTACTGATACCGTGTTCGAGCCACTCATCCATCTCACGCAGGTAGTACGCATCGTCAGCCACCAGCCTGGCAGCTGCTTCCGGCCAGTGCTGCAAGATGGTGGTCAGTCGCGTATCGAGCAGCGCATCCAGATCCACGTAGATGTACAGCAGCTCGGACTGAATCATGCGGGCTTCTCCGACTCAGTGGGTCGCTGCATGGCCAACACTTCAGCCTGACGCGGATCAGCCACACGGCCCAGCGCTGCTGTACCATCGGACAGTGCAGCCAGTTGCAGGGCCAGCAGCCACGGGTTCTGCTGCAGCAGCCTGCGCACCGAGTCGATGTCGCTCAGGCGCGCAGCCAGCGCTTGGTCGTAGATCGGCGTGGGCGGCTTGGCCAGGACCGTGGACATCAGCTCGATGGCCGTATCCAGTACGTTCCAGCCATGCAGGTAGAAGCTCACGTTCTGGGTCAGGCGCAGGACGTATTCCAACAGGACCGCATTGGTCTTGATGTTGTCATCCCACACCGACTTGGCCGTCTCCTCGTTACTGATGTACAGCCAGCGCACGGTGGAGAGCAGATTGCCGATCATGCGCAGCTCATCAGGATGCACCTCGCGGGTGAAGCGATGGCCAGCGCAGTTGGCGGTCTGGTAGGCGACCATATCCAGAATGAGGCTGGGGACATCCACGCCATTTTCCAGCGGACGTTCGAAAGCCGCCGCCGGCGGGGCAGCGCCTGCCTTGGGTTCTTTCTGAATACCGCTACCACGGGAAGGTTGCAGCGTGGGATTGCGGGGCGCGGAGTCACTCATAGCTTCGTATCCAGGTGCATGGTCTTGAGGAGGATTTCCAGCGACTCGTTGGCCTTGACGCGGGTCGGGTTGACCTTGATCGCATCCTGACTGGCGCGGCCAGTTTCGAGAATGGAGCGCGACATGGCACGGTACGCTTTGGCGTCACCGCCACGGAACTTGATCAGCTCTTCGATGGAGCGATCTTGTCCCTGGGCGAACAGGCCTTGGATTTCCGGGAAGGACAGCTTGGAACCCTTGGACGGACCGGCCGGCTGACCGGTCAGTTCATCCACGTGCAGGTTGCTGTCGGGAATGGAGATCTTCTTGAGCAGCATCTGCTGCTGTCGACGTAGCGGAGCCCAGCCGATCAGATACTCCTCATTGGTGAGGAAGGTCATGCCGGTGGTCGGATCGGTCTTGATCAACCGCTGGAAGATCTTGCAGCCGATCTTCTTGCAGTTGTCCAGATTGCGCTGCTGATCCAGCGAATACTTCGGGTCCATGTTACTGACCGTCAGTGGCAGGACCACGGTACGATCGCGAAGGCCCCGCATGTAATTGGCAAAGTCTGCGTCGGAGAGCGCATCGAGCTGCTCTTTCAACGTCGCAGCATTGGGTGAACCGGGGATGGGCATGTCAATGAGCTTGACCGCCAGTGCGGTAGCAACGGCACGATTCATGAGGGAATCCTTGAGGCTAAAAGTCTGTCAAACAATAGAGACAGACATAACCGACGTCCCGAAAGACGTCGGTTTCAAAAGTCTAGATTGTCAGTGTACATGCGTGCGTTTGCATGGTGAGGTCGACTGGCAGGTTGTGCGCAACCAGATGGGGAATGATCAGATTACTGACCATGGCCACCCAACTGTCAAACTCGGTCTCGTACATCAGCGCCGTGCGCCACTGCATCGTGCAATGAGGCAAAGTGGCCAGCTGGTAGCAGAGCCAGTGATTCATCGTCCGCAACTGGTTGGGGACTGACGGATCACCGTTATCTGCGTATAGCGCATGGAAGCGCTCAGCTGCAGCAGGATTACGGATGGCGAGCATGGTGCGTACGGCACAGCTAACCAAGAAAGGGGAGGTGTGTTGATGGTTCATGATACTACCCATACGGGTATTGAAGGACAGTGGGAAGGGGCCTTCTGAAATGCTGTTACGTCATCACCGTACTTTGCGGTGAATCTTAATGGTCCGGAAGGAGGGACTCGAACCCTCACGGTTTTACCCGGCAGATTTTGAGTCTGCTGTGACTACCAATTCCACCACTTCCGGTTTAAATCCAGCAATGCCGGGAGGTCCAGCCGAAGCTGTGCCGCCTCCCGGCACTACAGGTTACGCGGCGATCTTCATCAGATCGGCCGGATTGATCGGCGCACGCGCGGCCTTGAACTTTTCCATCGCGTCCTTGTCCGACAGCGCCGGCATCCAGAACGGATGGTACAAGCCCTTACGCATACGCATCAGGTCGTAGGTCGACAGCGCCAGCTTCTCTTCGAACGGCTCATCTTCCTTGAAGACCCAGTGGCCGCGGGTTTCGCCCAGGAGCACGTCCCAGTCGTAGCCCATTGCCTTCAGATCGTTGAACAGTTCCTTCGGGGTGCAGAACACACCTTCCGGGTCCTGCCACAGCTGACGCATCTGCAACATCTGCGAGGTGATTTCCAGCGCACGACGCAGCTTGTAGTTCTCGTCGATCTTGGCACGCACGGTGGTGCGCGACAGGCTGACGTCCGGCAGCAGTTCCAGGAAGTAGTTGCGATCATTACCGCCCAGGCCGAAGCGCTCGTTGGATTTGATCATGTGGAATTCGGTCAGCGAGGCGAGCACGCCTTCGCGCTGACTGAGCACTACTTCGAACGGCAGGCCGGTCGGACCGTTCTTGCCGCGCAGGTTCTGCACGAGGATGACCATCAGGTCGGTATCGCCTTCCATGTCGTCGGCCGACGAACGCGGATATTCCGGCGCCTTGGTGGACTTGTTGGCCAGCACCGAGGAGTTGTACACGTACCACAGGTTGTTGGTGAGGAACGTGAACTTCTCGGGCACGTTCTTCAGCGAAGCGTTCTTCAGGAACGCCAGCTTCTTTTCCACCGGTGCGTACGCATCCAGCTGATGCTGCTTGCCCACGTGTGCGGTCATCATCAGGTACATCGCTGCCTGACCGGTGAGGGTCGGCACCTGCATGAGCATCTGGGTCTTGTGCGCCGCCGAACGCAGCGCGTCGGTATTGGCCGCGCCATCACCGAGCTTGTTCTTCTCGTAGATGTCGTTGACCGCCTTGGTCGAGAACATCGAGAAGGAGTCGACGAAGTTGATGGTCGGATCGAGAATCTGAATGATCTCTTTCTTCTCGGTACGGAACGGCGCCGTGCAGGTGAAGGCCTTGGCGTTGTCCAGCTTGACCTGACACATCTTCTTGGCCAGCACCCAGAACTCATCACCGTACATGACGGTGTTGTCGGTCAGGCGGAAGCGGCCAGCGGCATCCAGATGGACGCCAGCGAGGTTTTCCATATGCTTGCTGAGCATGTGGATACGGCCCATGGTGGCCGAGGTTTCGGTGTCGTACTCCAGTGCCTTGGCACGACGGTAGCGGTTCAGCGCCGACAGAACGAAGTACAGGCTGAACACCGACTTGAACATGTTGCCACGGCCCACAACGCCGGACACGTACGGCAAACCGCCGTTGATGTAGGTCTCGCCCCGCTCACCCCACACCAGCGTACCGGTGGGAACGTCCAGACCGGCACCCACATTCATGATGGGGCGAATCTCCGGGGACGGTTCGAAATCTGCGAAAAGGTCAATGGCTGCTGACATGGATGGGCCTTGGAGTGTTGCGAAAGGATGTGCTATAGAATAGCCTGCCTACGTGATTTTTTAGCGTAACTGTATGAAGACTACGGTCTGCCGATTTCCATCTACCAAAGGTGTTTGCCATGTACCATATCCAACTCCCTGCCGATGCCTCCCAGTCGATGGAAGCGCTGCAGACCCAGCGTGACATCATCGCTGTGGAATCTTTCGCTGGCGCCGACTCCCTGCGTGCTGCCGTGGCTCGCCTGCCAGCCCTGTTCGGCAGTGCCCAGACCTTCTATGCGAAGTTCATGGGTAACCCCGGCACGTTCTACTTCAAGACCAAGGACCTGCGCGACACGGCCGACAAGTTGACGCACATCAACTACGCCGACATCCGCAACATCGATGTGCTGGTTCCCGAGGGCCTGGCCACCGACCTGCTGGCCTACGTGCGTGTGCTGAACCAGTCCGGCGATCTGGCTGACAAGCTGGAGTCCGAAGTGCTCGCGCCGTTCGAAACGTGGCTGGGCACGATGCTGGGCGCGCCGGAGAACCTGCGCAACCTGAGCCAGAACCTGCAGATCCCCGGCTTCCGTCTGCACGACACCAAGGCCGTGGAAAAGAAGATCCAGGACAGCTTCACCCACAGCGGTCGTCGCGAGAGCCTGGTCAAGTACGGCAAGGCCTTCCACCGCAACCAGGACATCTACGATCTGGTCAAGGAACTGGAGAAGTTGGAGCGGGCCTTCGGTCTGGATGGGCAGAAGCGCATCGTCAAGCTGACCGAACGCATCACCATGATGATGGGCGAGCTGGTCACCATGGTCCACGGCAATCCGGACATCGCCAGCCCGGCGGCGGTGAAGAACCTGTCGGACATCACCTTCCAGCTGGCCCGTGAGCTGGAACACTACGGCCTGCTGCGGTATCGCATCACCGAACTGAGCAACTCGATCACCGAGACTCAGAAGGCGATCAATACGTTCATCACCATGAACAAGGCCAAGTAACGGCATAGCGCCCCTCCTGCCCCACACGGGGCAGGAGGGGCTTATGACGCTAGTGGCATTATGCCATAGCCGGTACGCGGAGACTTTCGTCGTGAATGTCGCGGAACATCGTGATGATGTCCTGTTCCATCTCACCGCTCTTACCATAGAGCATCCACGATTTCGATCCGTCAATTACTCGACGGGCCAACTCCACCGCCTTGGTTTCGTCGAACTCGCTCTGGTGCAGTTCTGCCCGCACCTGGGAGCTGAGTTCATCAGTCCAGACAATCCCTTGTACCGCTGCCGGAAGGCGCAGTGCTTCTTTCCGCTTGGCCAGAGCCAGCAGTCCATTGAGCTGATCGATGGTGTCATCGCGCAGATGTTCGAGCCTGACTACTCGACAGTACAGCGATGTAAGAAACAGGATGCGCTTCGCATGCGTGTTGGTCATGCGAGACAAGAGAAACAGAATGGTTCGATCGCGCAACGCAGACAGCTTCTGTCGCATGTTATCGACAAACGAGTCACGCTCCGCCACCGACTCTTGCTGCTTCAACGACACATTCATGAAAACACCTCTAAGGATGTCGGGGAGCACCGGCTCCCCTGGGTACGTTGAGACCAATCAAGCTAGGGCTTGATCAGTTGGAGATTGGAGTAGGCAGCACACCACAGTCCAATATCTCCGTCCGAGTCGACAATGGTTGCATAGCGAATAGCTTCTGCGGATTCGGGCCAAGTCACAACCCAAGCCCGCACCCCCTCGCTAGCCAGCGCAGCCAACGTGTTTCGATCCGGCAGGTCCAAACCCAGTGTCAGTTTGAGTGTGAATTCTGCGTGATCTTCAGCACGTACGGCATACCCGGCTTTCACATCCAACGACCGTAGGGTAGAGGAGATGTGGCTTTTGAGCTTGACAGCGCTTTTCTTCTTGCTACCGTCAGTCTCATAAAGTATGTCCGTAATCTCAGTGCTGCGCATAGCACCTTGATTGGGCTTTTCCACATGTGCCGCCAGTACGCGCTCGAGTGCATTGAGCGTGTCGATCGCCGAGTACGCAAGGCGTGCCGGTCGAATCTCACGGGTCAGCAAAACCTCCTCACCGGCGGAGACGACGTTACTCAGTCGCAGGCGCGCATGATCGCGCTTGAGCAACTTGGCACCGAATTCTTCGATCTCCAGATAATGGGTAGAAGACAGGATGTTACGCAGCTCTCCCACCATCAAACCCAAGTAACGACCTTCGGCCATCTCGATGCAGGTCTCACGCAGGCACTCCATGACCGGGTCGCCTTCGCGCAGGTATGCCACGGAGAAGCGAGCGTCAGACACGCGCTTACCGAACAGTTCCAGCGGATCGACTTCCTTCTTGTCATCGCCATCCTTCTTCGCGCCACCCTTGCCGGAGAAACCGGTGTAGTAGATGGTGCGACCGTCCGGGGTTTTGTACCCGTCACGGTTGAGGGCATGGAAGTACCAGTGGGGCAGATGCACCATGCGCGAGCGATCGGTCTTGCGCGACCAGAAGCCCTTGGCGCTGGAGACCTGATGGTATTCCACCGGCGTACCGTTGGCCGCAGCCAACATGGAACGGGTGCAATACTTATCCACCATGTCATTGCCGAACTCACCCGAATGCCCCTTGACCCAGAGCATGTCGATCTTGATACCGGCTTCGCGCAGCTGTGCTTTCAGTTCCGCAGCGCGCTTCCACATATCCACGTTCGCCGGCGGTTGGCCATCGGCCTTCAGCCAGTTGTTGGCACGCCACTTGTCCATCTGGTCGCGATAGTTGTCCATCACGTACTTGCTGTCGATGCGCAACATCACGTTCTCGATCTTCTTCTCGATCGTGAACTCCAGTGCCTTGGTGAAGGCATGCAGTTCGGCCGTGTTGTTGGTGACCGGCGGCAGCAGGCTACCGAAGGAGCTGACGTATTCCTGGACCACGATGTCGGTGTGCTTGGCGATCTCCTCTTCAGGGATCTTCTTTTCATGCACTTCGGTGTTGGTCAGGTAACCCTTACGGGTCAGGTACGCCGTCTTGTGGCCAGTACCCGTCTTGGGCACTTCATCGGTGTAGGTGTAACCGTGCAGGGCCCAGCCGCCCAATTGGACGGTCTGGCGGTAGCCGCCGTCGGTGTAAAATACCGCATTCAGGGCGGGCTTGGCTTCGGTGGACATGAATATTCCATGGTACAGGACTGTATGATTTCGCCCAGCGATCGAGAATTACTGTGACATGCAACGCTGGACGTACTCTTGATACTTCTTCTGGTTATCCTGCACGTAGTCACGATGACGTTGATGAAGGGCAACCAGTTCATGGCCCAGAGCATCGATGATCTCATCATCGGACTCGGTCCCAACAAACTGCGGGTAGGCCGGCCATTCCTTATCAGCCGGAGGCTGGTAGGGTGGACAGCGAGACACGGGTGCGGGGGATTGCCCGTAGCGAATCTCCACCTTGTTGGGCCGGGTGCTGGAACCTCCGATATGGAAGTACCCAACACACCCGGTCAACAGGAGGATGGCAACGAGCAATGAGGCACTGGCGGTGGATTTCATTCGCCGTCCTTATCCTTGCGGCTGAAAATGCCCTTGAGTCGCTCCCAAGCGGAAGGCTTCTTGGCAGGCTCCGGTTGGTGTTCCGGGATTTCAGTGATGGGTGGGCTGACCGGACGGGGCCGGGCAGGCTTCGGACGCGCTGGTGCAGCGCGGGCTCGACATTGGGGCGGGGTAGTACCTTCGAACTTCAAATCCACGCCACAGGCACGCAGGATGCGTTCGTAGCGTTCGTTATCAGCCGACATCTCGCCATGCGTGGCCTCAAGCAAGTCATACTGGTTCTGCAGGTCTTTGACCTTGTCCCGGTACGCATTACGGTCGGTTTCCAACATGGTGTACTGCTGACGGAGCAAGGTGTGGTTGACCGTCATCTGATTCATCTGCGTCACTGTGCGGGCAGTGATGATGCGCGCGGAGTGTGCTTCGTGAAACAGGTAGCCCTGACCCAAGAGCATGACCAGCATCATTGCCAGCCAAATGCACGTGGTTCGATTCTTACTGATGAAGTCCTTCAGCGTTCCATCTTTGAGCAGAGACTCTTTGATGAAGGGCCAGAAGAGCCTTACCAGTGCGGTGAAAATACCGAGGAAAGGCATTGTGGGCCTCGAAGCGATTAATGGTATAGACGGTGGAGGGCTATCTATGTACGACCAATCCTTGTCAATAGACGTGCATGTGCTCGTGAGTCCTTCGACTCCCAAGGCTTGGGTACTGCAGTGCTTGGATAGTATCTCCTTGGCGATCTCTCAATCGCCAGTACCAGTTCAGTTGTTCGTGCAAGCAGGGGTGGACGGACATATCGGCAAAGGGCGCTGGCTGGCTTACCAGCAAGGCTCTGCGCCATACGTGACATATGTTGATGACGACGATTACATCGAACCGAGCGCCTTTGCGGTGATCGCAAAGGCTTTGCAGTCATGGCCCGATGCTGTCTTTCCGAAAGAGCAGGAACATTGTGGTGTGGGTAACCGTCCAGGTCACCAGCGGCACCACCTTCCTGTATATCGGCGCATCCACATCATTGATCATCGCCCCTACCCCTGCGCCGGCGACATTGCCCAGATCGCTCACGTTGCCAATTTGAACGTGATTGACCTGCCTGACGTTTTGTATCACCACCGGATTTACAAGGACAGCAAAGCTCGGGCAATGCGCCGAGTGTATCCGTCTGAGTTGAACCAGTGCCTGTCCTATCCAGCCGCTACCCCGTACCGGAGTAATCCATGAACATTTTCAAGAACCCCAATGCGTTCACCGATGACTTCGGTAACGTTCCGCCGGAGGGTTACAACTCCAGCAATGGGTCCATCGCTGTCGTTGGCTCCAACGAGGTCACGCTGCAGTCCCCGGACAATGCGATGCCGGCCGCCGGCGATACCTTCCATGCGGTGTTCGACAACCGCGGCGCCAGCATCGTCACGCTCTACTTCTCCCAGAGTGGTCCCAACGCCTGGAACGACAGCATCGAGCTGCAGCCGGGTGAGACCTTCAACTACGGCGTCAATCTGGAACCGGACTACCCGTTCGTGATCCAGATGCGTGTGCGTACCGGCAACGTCTACGCCATCGACATGCTGGTGCAAGACCCCGACGGTAACGGCGGTGGTGGTGGTGAAACCCCGGAACTGCCCGAGGGCGCGGACACGTTCAGCTGCAAGGCTTTCATGTCCTTCGGTGCGCTGACCAACAACGATGAACATCAGGTTGCCCCGCTGGGTGAACTGAGCGTTCGCAGCCAGACCTTCTCCCGTGACCGTGAGCTGTTCACTGCCGGCGTGGCCGGTTCCAACAGCACGGCCATCACGGCCACCGTGTTCTCCTCGCGCACGGCCGCCGACGGTGCGGTGGATACGCCCCTGACCATCGGCGATCTGCTGGCCACGATGGGCACGTGGATGTGGAACGAAGCCATGAATGGCAGCTTCACTGCCAGCACGGAAATCTTCCGTCAGGCGGTGCTGGCTGAATTCGGTACGCGCATCTACGATGTGACCGTGGCGACCATGATCCAGCAGGGCACCATCTGGCTGCCCGAGTCGATCACCTTCTACTTGCTGGAAGACCAGCCGCAGCAGCTGCAGAGCATCAACGGTGATGCGTTCCTCGCCGCCCGTGCCGACCCGAGCCCGGGTTACATGGCCAAGGCCCGTGTCAAGCTGTGGATGTCCAACGCGGCCTTCTCCACCCAGTACGACGAATACGAGTTCGCCCATCTGGCACCGATTGACAACCTGGATGACTTCTTCAAGACCCGCGGTCAAGTCGAAGAGCTGGTTGCCAAGCGGACCGACGAAGAAGTGTTCCTGAAGCTGCAGCAGCTGGCCGCCGGCGATCCCTACACGATCGCCAAGTCGACGATGTTCGAGTTCCGTGATCCGGATGACCCGACCTACCGTCTGCCGACCAACTGGCGTTCGCTGATCTACGGTGCGGCCGGTGACAACATCGACGCCTACAAGGAACGTCTGATCGAGTGGATTCTGGGCAACTCCACCCATACCCGTGAGGAATGGGCTGAGATCTTCCCGGACATCTTCACCTCCACCGAGTTCATCCTGATCCCGCAGTGGAATCCCTACGCGATTCCCAACAAGACGCTGGACCCGGGTCTGTACTCGCCGGTGGTGGAAGTGGCTCGCGCCAATCCGTTGGCTCGCCTGTTCTCCATCGGTACCGCTTACAACAACGCCCACATCGACAAGGTCAACTCGGTGGTTCCGACCTCCTACAAGACCGTGACGTTGCTGGCCGTGGGCGGTCCGCAGAACCGGGATGGGGTGAACAAGTTCTTCGACCAGTGGACCGACTACATCGCCGTGAGCACCAGCCATCTGGACCATGACCGCATGGACCCGATCACGCAGGGCTTTGTGGAGAAACTCCACACGCTGATGAAGATCGCCGAGGACATGACCGAGTTCTCCGACATCCCGGCCGGCTACACCCGTCTGACGCGCAAGCGTGCTGATGGTAGCTCGGTGATCTACGTGGTCTCCAGCTACCAGAACGTGCAGTACCTGGTGGTGTCCAAGCTGTCCTTCAACCGGGCTTCGCCGCCGGTGACCAGCTCCCCGCTGCGCGTGACCGTGCAGGGTGTGGAAGGAGTGACCACGCTGGAGAACGGTAGTCAGAGCAACGAGTACCAGGAACTGTTCCGTGCACTGGGCGGTACCGCTCCGTACACCTACAGCCTGCCCAAGCCCAAGCACGACTACGTCGAAGCCCAGAGCATCGATCCGGTGACCGGCGTGTATCGCGCGACCTTCCGTCGTGGCGGCCCGACCAAGCTCACCGTGCGTGCAACTGACGCCAACGGTGCCGTGGCCGATACCGAGTTCGACCTGTACATCCTCGAACTGACCTAAGGAGTAAGCGATGTCTGCGATCATTCCTCAGATCGGTGCGGTGGGTTTCTATCAGGTGGCCTCGCCGTGGCAGATGCCGGCCAACTCGGTGTATGAGTGCATTGCTGTACGTGATTTCGCGGACTTCACCGATCTCGGTGTGGATGTCTTCGATCTGGTGTACAAGCCGCACAACGTGCCGCGTGAGAAGTACCAGGCCGATCAGGTTGCCGGTGCCAAGATTGTCACCTTGGCTTCGCGTACCCGACCGAACATGTACATTCCCACCACCTACCTGACGGGCTACCCCCTGATGGACAACGTGGCTTACAGCCATGTGGTGATGGGTATCTCGATGGGTGCGATTCCCGACTCGATGGACCTGACGTATCTGAAGGATCAGATCACCACGGCTGTGGCCAGTGTTACTGGCGTACAGGCTACGGTGGAAGTCAACGTCGCCCCCAGCGATAACTACATGACGGCTGCTCAGCACGCCAACTGGATGCAGGCTCGACAGGATGCGATCACCAACAGTGAAACCGACCTGGCCCGCCTGCTGGCTGCCAACGCACGAATCTCCGAACTGACGCAGGTCATCGCCCAGTACGAAGCGTTCATGCGTCAAAACGGCTGGACGCCACAGTAACGGCATAAGTCCCCTCCCACCCCGCAAAGGGTGGGAGGGGTTTATGTCAGCTCCGTTGACGCAAGATGGTGATGCCGTTGCCGGAAACCTCACCTCGATCAAACAGGGCTTGTTTGACCTGCAACTTGAAGAGTGGGGACAGGTCCATCTCTCGCACGTAGTTCTCAGCTGCCTCATGGATGCGGTAGTGCGGAACGTTCTGGTCCTTCAACCTCACCCGGATCAGGTGCACAACCAGCGTGAGCTGGACATCCACCGGATCATTCCCGGCCATGCCTACCAAGATGGCCCTCAACAGAGACATCACCTGGTAATTGGCGCCGGGTCGAGCATTGTAGAACGCAGCAAGAGTAGCGATGCCCAGAACGGACTCCACTACCTTAGACTCGCCACGGGCTGCAAGCTCTATTAAAGCACGGACCGCATCAGCACTGTAACTACGTTGCTCGAACTTGAACATGACACTTCACCCTGAACAGATCACAGGATCAGCGTCCCTTGCGGGGAGCAGCTTTCTTCACGGCCTTCTTGGCGACCGGGGCAGCCTTCTTGGCTTTGGTGGTTTTCTGCGGCTGAGCCACCACGTTGTTGGCCTCGAGCTGGTTCTGCAGAAACTGCTCGGTCAACTTACCCAGGGTGTCGGCGACCTCCTGCTGGGTGAGGTTGGTCAGGTCGCTCCACTGCGGGATGCGAGCCTGCTGATCGGCCGGGCGCACCATGTGCAGTGCCAGGCCACCTTCCTTCAGCTTCAGCGTCGGACCGTCCGGACTTTCACCGACCGGTTCCATCGACAGGCGCAGTTCGACACGGCGACTCACCAGGCGGATGTTGTTGTCGTGCTCGGAGACGACGAACGGTTCACCGACGAAAGCGTTGGCGCGCTTCAGCTCACCACACCAGTCATCGGCGGACATCGGCAGGACCTGGTCGAAGCGTGCGCGCAGCGAGCGCAGCATGGCCTGCAGGTCCTTTCCGTCCACGTAGCTGCCGGCCCATGCGCTCACTGCCTGGGCGACATGTGCGTGGTTGACCACTTCATGACGGTTGTGCAGCGACCAGATCTGTTCCAGCTCGACCCAGGTCAGGAACCGCACTTCCTTACGGGTGGCCAGCAGGAAGGAGCGGTTGTCGGAGATCACCGGCAGCAGCAGGAAGTGGGTTTCTTCCACGCCGCCCATGTCGTCACGGACCATGTCGATGTTCACGCCCGGATACAGGCCCGGCTTTTCATTGCCGTCGAACTTGATCAGGTCCAGCGGCTGATCGTGCACGCCGAACTTCTCGGCCAGCTCACCCCAGCTCTGCAGCACATCGCCGATGATCCGGTGGCGATTCAGGCGCGAGGTGACTTCGAGCCGGGAAGCAATCAGCTGCATGTCGTTGAAGGCGATGTTGTACAGCTGATCGTCGTTGTCTTCCTTGAAGGTCTTCCGCACTTCAATCCACTGCTCATCATCGTAGCTGTGGAAGGCCAGCACCTTCGGCGAAGGGGTGATGGCCGGCAGACGCTTGAGGATCTGCTCTTCGGTCAACAGCACCTTCTTGCCGGCGGCAATCTGGGCACGGTTGAGGATGGCCAGTGCCTGAGCATTGGGACCGGAACCGATGAGGACATCATCGTTGGTCTGACGGTTCAGCTCATTGAGCGCGCTGCGCAGGCCGCCCTCCCAATTGCCGAGCAGTTGCTCGGCATGGCGGGAAGTCTGAGCCAGCACGCGGCCGAAGTTCAACTGCTGTTGCAGCAGCAGATCCGTCAGCAGGTTGGTTTTCAGAAAATTCACGAGTGGTTCCTTGTGGCTCAGGCGCGGTCTTCGCCGCTGTTGGGGATGCTGTCTTCGCTGTCGGTATCGATCAGCTCCTGTTCGAGACCATCGGCGTCAGCGTCGACGTCACCTTCGAACGGGGTCTGGCCAACAACCCACGGCGGGTTATCGCTCATGTCCAAGCGCTCGCCGTTCTCAGCCGTGCGATCGCCGTCGGCCATGTCGTCCACGAAGTACATCAGTCCGTCGATGATCACGCGCTCACCCAGACCGATGGCGTCGTAATACTTCAGGGCCGGGTCGTACTGCTCCAGCTCACCTTCCGGCAGCACGGCCGGGATCACGCTGAAGGAGGTATTGGTCGGGAAGACCACCCAGCGGGCTTCAGCCGGTTCGGCCACGTCCAGACGCAGCAGCAGGCTGACCTTGGGCAGGTTCAGGGCGATTTCCGGGATCTGCGCTTCTTCTTCGGCATCGACGAAGTTCTGCACGCCCTGCTGGGCATCATCGTCTTCGCTGAGGACGGCGATCACCTGCACCGGCGTACCGGCATCGATGAGGGCCCACAGGCCCGGACGCAGATCAGCGATCACGCCGCTGGCCCAGTTATCGCCGCTGCCGCTGTCGGAGATCTCGATGATGCGGTCTTCGGAGAAGGAACGGTGGAAGGTGTACTCACCGCGCGCCAGACGCAGGACGGTCACACCGGCCACGGTAGCTTCGTTGGCGTAGATCTGCGTCGGCAGGATCTCGACCACTTCAGCGCGCAGCAGGTCATGGTTGTGGCTGTACTGCACGGTGGCGCCGATCGGCAGGTGACGCACGTCGGTCACCTGGATGGTGCCATCGTCGGCGATCACGTCGAACAGGCCATGCAGGGCACTGACTTCCACGATCTCTTCGCCGGCGTCGGTGCGCAGCTTGACGTGCAGCACGGTCTGCAGGTTCTGCTCGGCCGCGCCTTCGTCCTGGGTTTCGTCGTAGGCGGCCACGCGGCGAACGCGCGCGATCTGACCTTCGTACTCGGGATGACGGCTGTCGATGGTGAAGGTGTCATCTTCACGCAGGTCGCTCACCGGACGGGTGCCGGTCAGGTCGCCTTCGGGCACCACCACCGGGTAGTCCTTCGGGAACAGCAGCGACAGCATGTCGCCGCGCTCGGTGATCACGTCCAGCACCAGCTCGCTCTTGGACCACGGGTCATCGGCACGCACCGGGGCGTACTCGGTTTCCACCGGGTCCATCATGCCTTCGATGCCGGCTTCGGCCAAGAAGGCGTCCATGGCAGCGTCGATTTCGGCGAAGGTGCCGACCAGGCGGTTGTCGTTGTGCGGAATCCACGCACCTTCCAGCTTGACCTCGGTGGCCGCTTCGATGGACTCTTCCTTCTCCACGAAGGTGATGATCGTGTTGTTGGCGTTCTTGACCACCAGACGCAGGCCGTACACCGGCTGACCATCATCGCCGGTCATGCGCAGCAGCATCGTGTTGATGTCGGCGTAGTGCGCATCGGACGGATCGGCGGCCAGCTTGCGAGCACGCAGGTCTTCGAAGATCGCCTCGATTGCCGCATGGTTCCAGACGCGCTGGCTGTTGACGCCGAAGGTGTTGTTGACGCGGGCGTGGATTTCTTCGTTGATGTCGTAGCGATCACCGTTCAGCTCGCCCTCGAAGATGGTCGGCAGGTTTTCGGTGAGCAGGCGATCGACGACTTCGCGGGTGATGTCCGGGTCCACGCCGGCGTGGGCGATGCGCTTGAGCTGATGCGCCACCGGGCCGTGTGCGTTGAAGTAGTCGCTGAACAGGTTCTCGACCGATCCGTAGAACTGGTTCAGCTGCTGCTGGTAGGCGTTCTGCAGCATCAGCGTGGCATTCGGATTGGCCGAGGCCTGCGCGATGGTGCTGATCAGCATGCGGTTCAGCTGCAGCTGGGCGACCTGATCGCGCAGGATGTGGGCGGTCATCGCGTCCTGGGGCAGGTTCAGCAGGGTCTGGATGCGGGAGGGAAGCTGGTTGCTCATGAGGTTTCCAGGTGGTTGAAAAAGGCGTGACCCTTACAGCAGGGTCACGTTTTGGTTACAGTTCTGCGGGACGGCAACGTTGGTGGTATCCAGTGCAATCACATCCGCCTTGGTGAACGCTCCATGGTTAGAAGCGTAGTGGGAGATGATGAAGAACTGCGGATACTTCGCACTGTCAACCAGTTGCCGAATGAATCCCATCAGGTTGATGCGGTGTTGGTCATCAAAGGTTCTGCCCGGCTCGTCCAAAAATAACGGGGCCTCGTGCAGATCCAGATACAGCATGACCGTCATGACAAACGCCATGTCAATCATTGCCTGCTGACCTTCTGATGCTTGATCGATGTCGCCGGCAGGCTTGTGGATCGAAGCCGGAGAGTAGACCGGGAACTTGTAGTTCAGTTCACCCGATTCCAATCCACATGGCTTGACCTGCAAGTCCAGCGTCCAGACTTGGGCGATGATCGAATTGATCTGCTCCACCAGACAAGTGATGAAGCCCACCAAGTCTTCTGCAATCATGCCCTCGGTCGGGGAAAGCTCATCGGCCAACAGCGCCAGAGCGGCATGATCCAGTTGCTCCTGATCGCGGAAGCGGGTCAGGTCATCGACGATACCCGTCAGGGTCTGACGATCGGACAGACGACGCTGAATGGTGGCCAGTTCGTCTTGATGACCGTAGGCAACCTGATTCAACGCATTATTACGCAGTGCGCCCACAACGGCCTGTACGGCTTCGTGAGCGGCCATGATCGTGCGATGTACGGTCATGGCATCATCGATCTGCACCTGGCTCTCGCGGCGATACACATCCAACTGATCGCGCTGAATACGCAGGGTCTTGTTCTCCTGCTGCAATCGCTCGATTTCATCGGTGAGCAACTGGCGGCGAGTCCCCAGTTGAGACAAACTGCCATCGGCCTGACGGCGCAGCAGGTTCTCCAGATGGGTCAATCGCTCGGTCTGCTCGTGGATCTGCATGGCCAAGGTGACATCGTTACTCCAGTCGATGAACACCGAACGCTGTTCGTTGGGCTTGTTCAGATGCAGGCGGTTGTCCAGAATCAACGACCACAGCGGTGCCATGGTCGGATACCCGTTCACGTAACCGCGCAGACGGGTGTATTGGGCAGCCACTTCATCGTACTTCTCCATGAACTCATCTTCGACCTTACGGCGCAGCTGCGCCGCTTCGACGATGGCGTTCTGCTCACTTTCCCACTTATCCAGTTCAGCTACTTCCGCTTCGGAGTAGCCCGGACGCCAGACGTACTTACACGAAGGACAGGTCATGTCCCGCGCTTCATTGATCGTCTGTCGACGGTGATGGATCTGGACCAGTCGGTTGGTGGCTCGATCGATCTCTTGCAAGATCTCAGTACGGCGCTGCTTGGACTCTTCCACAGCCTTGGGGCTGTAGCTCATGTCCGAGTTGTCCGGCATCAGGGAGAACAGTTCCAGCAGAGCCGGGACCACCTGTTGGGTGTCTGAGTACATTCGGCTGGTGAACTGCAGATCCTTGAAACGATTCAGACGCGCCTTGGTGTCGGCCAGAACCGCACGGGCTTTTTCCACCACCCCGGGCAGATCTTCAGGGATCTCTTCACCGATGGCGCCCAGATCAGCCGCCAGTGCATCCAGATCGGCGTACTCACGAGTGGCACGCTGGTACAGGGCACGGTTGGTGTTGATCGACCCATCCAGATGCACGATGGCCGACATGACCTGATCCATCCCGGTGTACTCACCCTCCACCGGCAAGATCTTGCGAGCGAGGATGCGACGGGACAGTGTCTCGGCTTGCTGCAGACATTCGTTCAGTCGGCTCTGCGCTGCCAGCAACGGTTTGGCGTTGGGGTCTTGGGAGGTCAGCAGCAGATTGACTTCATGACGCAGCGTGGCCACACGCGCCTCCATGGTCGCCACGTCATCACCTTCGACCATCTTCAGGTTGTTGGATTCCTGAGTCAAGCGGGCGTTGACGCGATTGAGCGAACCGGAGGTGTCGCGAGACTTCTTGGCCAGTTTGTGGAACACACTCAGCGCGTAGCGGTAGTCCACGGTGGACAGGCGCTGAATCCAATCGCGGCGCTTGGCCGGACCCATGGTCGAGAACCGGATGCGACCGGTCATCAACTGGTGCAGGTCATTGGACCAACCGAAGTGTTCCCGTGCCAGCTCGGCCTGTGCTTTACTGGTGTGACCCGGGTTGAGTTCGACGCCGTCGCAGATGAAGTCGTGGTGACCGGCACCACCATCTTTGAAGCTGGAGAACAACTCATACCGCATACCGCGGTGGGTGTAGTGGATGCGCTTGAACCCACCCTTGGCAAAATGACCAGATGCCGCCGGCAGCGGAGACAGCTCCGCTAGCAGGGAGCTTTTACCGCTGCCATTGGTACCCAGAATCAACTGGACGATCTCTTCGAAACGAATTCGAATGTGATCGCCACCGGACAACATGATCCGGTGATAGCCCTTCAATTCAAACAAATCGGCGATCATGACGGTACTATGGCTTAAACACATAGACTCTCGCCCCCGTGTAAATTTATGCTAATGGAATGATACCTTCTGGAGTACCCCCATGGCTGAGCAAGACGCCAGCGCACCTGCCAGTGACGTCAGTTCCTTCAAGATCTACTCACTGGGCAAGGTCGCCGAGAACAAAGTGCGTTCGGAGAACAAGATCAAGGTTACGCCCTTTGAACCTCTGAACATGCTCGACGGTGAGATCAAGTCCAATCCCGAGCAGTTGGAAGTGGAAGGCACCGATGCGGCCGGTGAGCAGTACACCAGCTCCATCACCACCGACAATACCCTGGAAGCGGACTGGTGGCCGTTCAGCCCCGGTAACCAAGCCACGGCCCCGGACGTGCGTCGTGGCGAGACCGTGTTGCTGTGGCGACTGGGGGACTCCAACGAGTTCTACTGGATGGCCTTGGGTCTGGACAATGACCTGCGGAAGTTGGAGACGGTGGTCATGATGTATTCGGCCACCCAGGACGAAGCAGAGGAAACTCTGACGGCGGACAACTCTTACGTCTTGACTGTCTCCAGTCACGATAAACTCCTCAGCCTCAGCACGTCCAAGGCCAATGGAGAGTACACCCGCTGGAATGCGCAGTTCAATCTGGCTGACGGTCGCTTCATCATTACCGAAGACAACGGGCATGAGATCAGCATCGATGTGCCCGAGCGGCAGATCGTATTGCTCAATCCGGACATGAGCCGGATTGTGATTGACAAGACCAACATCGACATGTACTGCGATGATGATTTCTCGATGACCGCCGGTAAGACCATCTCGCTGGAGTGTAAGGACTACAAGCTCAACGCGCAGACGGTCACGGTCAATGCCAACAACGTCACCTACAAGTCCAACTCGGTGATGATGGATACCCCGACCATGGAAGTGACCGGTGAACTGAAGACCGGTAACAAAGCCAGCATCGGTGGACTCACCATCGAGAACGGTGTGATCAAGTGTACGGGTATCGAATCGACCGGTCCGGTCCGTGCGCCCAACATCAACTAAGCGGCATAAATCCCCTCCCCTTCGCAGGGGAGGGGATTATGTCCGTCAGGTACGACCGATCTCCAACATCCACGCCTCGGCAAAGCGCCACGGCGCCGAGCTGAGCTGGGTGTCATCGATGGCCGGTTTCAGGCGCCAGTTCTCGGTACGGAAGTTGTAGTCGTAGATCTTGGCCGGTTCGGTGGCCAGCATGCAGCGCTGGTCCTTGGGGAACATGCGGTAGTCGTAGCAACGACCATAACCGGAGTAGAGCGGGAAACGCTCCACGGGCCAATGGGTCATGTAACGACCTGGCAGTCCCATGTTCTCCACGTTGTGTTTGCGCACGTACACCGACTCGGCATCGATGATGACCAAGAACGACTGCGGCAACGTCAGGTACGCGGTGATGAGCTGATCCGAGTACAGCTGCTCCACCGAACGCATCTCGGCGTTGTTGACCGAGTCTTCGATCATCAACGCTTTGAGGTTGATGTGCCGCTGACTGTCGTAGAGACGTTCGGGCAGGGCCATGTTGTTGAAGTCAATGCGCAGGCTCTGCGCGCCGATGACCTTGTACACATCGTCCAGTGCATGCATGTAACCGCCGATCACCACGAACACCGTCTTCTTGCTGATGTCGTAAGGCATCTTGATGTAGGCGTACTGCCCCAGCTTGCCATCGGCATTCTGCTTGTAGATCATCGACGGGGTGATGGGGATCAGTTCCATCGGACCGATCTCACGGAAATCGTGCAGGCCGATCTGGTTGTCACGGGCAATGCGCGTGGAGCGTGCGCCATCGACCACATGCAGACCTTCATCAGACCCACCGACGCGATGGAAGAAGCCGTTGACGGTGACCAGGCAGTAACGCGAGTTCTGCAGGAAGTCCACGTCCTTCTTGGAAATCAGCAGATCGTGCTTGTCACCTTCGTTGATCTGCGAGTTGTGGTGACGACCCACGGCGATGGCCTTGACATCGTAGCCGGCCCGCCAGGCGCAGGTATAGCGTGCGACCTTGGGGGTCATGTCCGGCAACATGGCCAGCGTGGGCAGCGCTGCATTGCCCATGGAAATCAGCCACTGGGAAATCGTGCGTGCCATGGTACTTACGCCCATCAGCGGACGGGCGGTGTCCATGTCCAACCACACAGCCTTGGGCAGCGCCGGGTGAGTCAGCTGGAGATAGATTTTACCGTACGTGGCAAAAATGACGTTGATCGGCATGGCCGACAGATCGGCATCAGACCACTGGCGATCTTCACCTTTGGAGCGCACCTTGGCGCCAGTCAGTTGGTAGGGCATGAGGGTCTCCTGAGGGGAATTCAACGCAACAAAACCAAGGCCCTGAAAGAGCTTAGGTTATGATATGGTGCGTGTAGTTTTTTACTTGCATTGCCATACGATACCATCTCTCGATCGGAGATTACCATGAGCGTTAACCAAGTATCGCCCCCGTTTGACCCAACGGGTAAGGCTGCGAGCAATCGCATCTCGAGCGAACGTCAGACAATCTCGGCGCCGGGATGGTCCAACTTCTACTTCACCATCCCCAAGATGGCTCCCTACTTCCAGGAAAGCCTCGTGGTGGTCCATCACCCCAGCGGCCGTCGCCTGTACGAAGGCGTGGACTTCTTGTGCTCGCACAAGTTCCACGATGCTTCGCTGGCGTGCGGTAAGCCGATTTACGGCTCGCTGACGTACTTCGACAAAACCCTCGCCGGTGTGGTCGAACTGACGTACCAGACCATCGGTGGCGAATGGGTGATCGATGAACAGACCATCCAAGACATCCTGAGTAACAAGCTGGTCAACCCGCGCATCACGACCTGGGAAGAAGTCGTTGAAGTGCCCCGCGAATTCCCCGTGATTGATCACGAGTGGGATCTGGTTGACATGGTCGGTGCATCGGCCATTGTTGAAAAGCTGGAAGGTATCCGCGACGCCATCATCCTTGCAGGTGAAGGTGGACTGGGTGACCATTTGGCCGACTTCGACAATCCGCACAAAACCACCAAGGTCCAGGTGGGCCTCGGTAACGTGATGGACTTCCCGATTGCCACGGTTCCGCAGGCGCAGGCCGGTACGGACAATGCGTCCTACATGACTCCGCTGCGTGTCTCCCAGGCAATCACCGCGCTGGCGCTGACTCCGCTCAACGCGCACGTGGGCAACCTCAACAACCCGCACGGCACCACTGCCGCGCAGGTCGGTCTGGGCAGTGTCCAGAACTACGGGGTGGCCACGCAGCCGCAGGCAGAGGCCGGTACCAGCAACACGGTCTATATGACCGCTCTGCGCGTGGCGCAGGCGATCCAGACCCAAGCGCTGGCTCCGCTGAACACCCACACCTCCAACAAGTCCAACCCGCACGAAGTCAACAAGGCGCAGGTGGGTTTGGGGAACGTCCAGAACTATGGCATTGCCACGGTGACCGACGCTCGTGCCGGTACGTCCAACGTACTGTACATGACCCCGTTGCTGGTGAAGGAAGCCATTGGCGTGCTGCTGGGCGATACGCTCACCGCGCACATCAATGACACCAACAATCCGCACAATACCAACAAGGCCCAAGTTGGTCTGGGTAACGTGCAGAACTACGGTGTGGCAACCCAGTCGCAGGCACAGACCGGCACCGACAACTCCACGTACATGACGCCGCTGCGAGTATTCGAAGCGATCGAAGTGCGCGTGCGTGCGCCGATGCTGGATCACGTCAACAACACCAACAACCCGCACGGGACCACGAAAGCCCAGGTTGGCCTGTCCAACGTGGACAACTACACCACTGCCACCATGACGCAAGTCGAGGCAGGCGTGTCGGAAACTTCGTGGGTGACCCCGGCCGGTGTGCGTCGCGCCATCCAGATCTTCGGTGGTGGCGACGTGGATACCCACGCCGCGCGTACGGACAACCCGCATAGCGTCACCAAGACGCAGGTGGGTCTGGGCAATGTTCAGAACTTCGGCATTGCTGTGGCATCGGACTACTCGGCCAAATCGGAAACCACCTACGCTACGCCGAAGGGCGTTGCCGACTACGTGGATACCCGCTTCACCGACATGACCGGTCACATCGCCGATCGTGACAATCCGCACCAGGTTACCGCAGCGCAGGTGGGTACCTACACCTCGCAGCAGATCGACCAGTTGCTCAGCGGTAAGCTGGGTACCACCGGTGTGGCAGCTGACTCCAGCTTGCTGAATGGCCTGTCCTCGCAGCAGCTGTTGGCAGCCATGTCCGGTTCGATCACCTACTTGGAAGTGCGTGACCAGTCGGCCGTGTCCTACACCCGCCTGGGCTTCTTCAACGAGCCCGGTGAAGACACCGATCAGACCTACGTGGTGCAGATCTCCGGCGGCGAAGCCGATGGGGAAACCGAAACCTCGGTGGTCATGCTGTACTTGAACATCAACAGCCCGGACAAGTCCTACATGGAGTTGCTGTCTGGTAAGAAGCCGGCGTGGTCGTTGAGCTACCGCTTGACCGATCAGAACGTCTTCGAGCTGTGGATGAACGATACGCTCAATCGCAATCAGGTTCAGATCCTGGCCAATCGTGAAGCTATCGGCTTCTTCGAAGGCACCAATGATTTCACCACGACTGCTCCGACCGGCCTGACCGCCATCAAGAGCGTTGCTAAGGTCGTCGCCGCTGGCGGCACCGGCAACATGTCGCTGGAGCAGATCAACGTGGTGGCTACCGCTGATGAAGTGACCGCAGCCCGTCTGGTGCGTACTGATTTCGCGGAAGATTACCATGACTTCCACCAGATCCTGACCGGTACGGCCAAGCGCTTTACCAAGTCGGAGTTTAACACCATCAAGGCTGACGGGTTGGAGCTGAATTCGAAGTGGGAGATGTATTCGCCCAATCCGGAGACGCACACCAACTACAAGTTCGAAGTGGAGTTGACCGCCACTGGCTCGGCCAGTGCGATGGGTGTGTGCATTGCCTACGTCGAGCGCGATGGCGTTCGTCATGGCCTGTACGCACTGCGCAGCGACGGTCGTCTGGTGCAGGAAGGTGCTGCTGGTAAGAACTTCTACAAGCTGTTCACCGTGGGCTACAACCTGCTGACGGCAGAGGCCACCATGATCCAGGCAACCAGCGATGGTCTGCGTTGGGGCGATGGTGTGCTCGATGCCAATCGTGCAGGCACTCCCTACAACCCGGCTGCAACCGCCAACGTGTGGGCTGCTGCGGGCGTAGGTGGGAAGGTGGTCATGTCGGTCACCAAGACCGGCACGCAGTTCTACGTGGAACTGCGCCAGACTGTCAACGCTTCCACTGTCACCAAGACGGTCTCCTTCGACGTCGCAAGTGATCCGGTGCTGGCTGACCTGTTCAGCGGCGCCTGTGGTTGGGGCGTGGTAATCAACAAGAATCGTGCTCCGATTGCTGCGGAGACGGTGAGTGTGAAGGCGGCTGTCCGCCCCGACGCTTACCGTCGCTACATGCAGCTGGTCGATGGCACTGAGCAGGTGGTGTCCGAGTTCAATGGCGATGCATGGGTGACCAACTCCGTGAATCTGCCCAAGGCTCGTACCCAGCAGCGGTTGATTACCAGTGAGATCAACGGTCGCCTGTACTTCGGTGCACGTGACGGTACGGTCCGCCGTATCTTCATCGAGGCCGACACTGCATCCGACCAGAACGTCGCCACCTTCTAATAGCTTCACGGAGAGCGCGGGATGAATCCCATCAAATACCCGCTCGATCTGACCGGTCGTTCCCCGACGAATAAAGTAGTCGGGGAACCTCAGTCCTTGGTGGCTGTCGGCAATCGAGCATTCGTGCCCAACTACGGTCCGTTCTATACCAAGTCCTTGGTAGTCAAGCGCGCTTCCACCGGCGCTGTGCTGGAAAAGCAAAAGCACTACAAGGCCGTGCAGCTGTTGCCGGAAGCCACCATCAAGACCGGTCAGGAAGTGTGTACCGTCATCGTCATCACTGACGACACGATCGGTAACGACTTCGTGATCGACTACCAGGTGGTCGGTGGCGATTACAGTTCGTCCATCACTGCGATCCAGCAGATGATCGACGCGCTGAACATCGATTACCGTTCGGTGCAGTGGGGCTCGATCATCGGAAAGCCCGAGCGCTATCCGGCGGCCCCGCACTTGCATGACATCGGTGACGTCTACGGCTTCGAGTACATCGTGGCCGAGCTGGAGGCAATTCGTCAGGCCATCTTGATGGGTGATGAAGCGTCCCATCGTGAGCTGATTCAGTACGTGGACTACCAGGACGGTTTGATCCGTACCGACGTGGCCAACCTGCGTACCGACTTCAACGCACACGCCACCAACGTGAGCAACCCGCACAACACCACCAAGGCGCAGGTCGGCTTGGGTAACGTGCAGAACTACGGCATCGCAGCCAATGCGGACGCCGTGGCGGGTACCTCCAACGCGCTGTACATGACGCCCCTGCGTGTCAAGGAAGCCATCGATAAGTTTGCAGGCGACGCCCTGCGACTGCACATCGACGACAAGAACAACCCGCATGCCACTACCAAGGCGCAAGTGGGTCTGGGCAATGTCGACAACTTCGCAACCTCCACGGATGCGCAGGCGGTGACCGGTACGGCGACCAACCTGTTCGTGACCCCGGCCAACGTCCGGGCGGCCATTGCCCAACAGGCACTGGTTCCCCTGAACGCCCACATCGCACGGATCGACAATCCGCACGGTGTGACGAAGGCGCAGGTGGGCTTGGGCAGTGTGCAGAACTACGGAATTGCCACCTCGGCGGAAGCCTTGAATGGTTCGTCCAATGCGCTGTACATGACCCCGCTGTTGGTCAAGACCGTGATCGATGCGGCGATGGTGCCGGTGAACAACCACATCAACGATCGCAACAATCCGCATCAGACGACCAAGACGCAGGTCGGCCTCGGTAATGTGGACAACTTCGCAACGGCTTCTGAAGCTGAGGCGCGAGCTGGCTCGCTGAACGATCGCATGATGACTCCGCTGCGCGTGGCTCAGGCCATTGCAACGCAGGCATTGGCACCGCTCAATGACCACGTCAACAACCGGAACAACCCGCACCAGGTCAACAAGGCGCAGGTGGGTTTGGATCAGGTCATCAATGCCAAGCAGGTGCGCAACACCGGCGGCAACGATGTCCAGATGCGCTGGGCCAATGGTCAGATCGAAGCAACGGTGGATGCCTCCTTCATGGGGCGCATGCACACCACCGCACAGCCCGATCCGAACATCGCAGCGCATGCCAACCGCGGTGATAACCCGCACGGTACCAACAAGTGGCACGTCGGTCTGGGTAACCTGAACGATTGGCCGGCAGCATCGTCGTGGGACATCGGCAATGGTACGGGCGGTCGCTACGTTCCGGCTGATGCGCTCAAGGCGTATCTGGACTCGCTGGGTATCGGTTCGGGTAACACCGGACTGGAGAACTACCGTGGTGGTCAGCGCGGCTTTGCCCGTATCGGTCCGATGCTGATCTGCTTCGGTTGGGAAAACACCACCAGCAACAACCAGACCTACCCGTTCATGCGTGCGTTCTCCCAGCGCCCCACGGCGGTTGGTCAGGCGCACGACATCACCAACGGCTCGCCCTCGCGTTCGATGCAGTCCGTCGACGGTGTCAACACCTTCGGCCTGCGTTTCCGCTGGGACGGTATCGGTGTGCAGGGTGTCAGTTACATCGCAATTGGTACTGCGGCGTAAGTAATACGGTGCCACTGGGTCTTCGGGCCCAGTGGCATTCTTCTCTTTTGACTCGAGCAGGATCATGAAAGACATCAACAGCGTAGTTGCGGTGAAAAGCGAGTTGGCCAAGGCCATTCCGTACAAGCGATTCGATGCCGATCTGAGCATTCAGTTCGACGCCGAAGCCTCCAAGGAACTGCACCTGAACGTGTGGCGGGTGGTGGATTCATTCAAGTTCTACATCGGCGAAGAAGCCGATCAACGTTGGGCGCGTGTGCCGGCAGGTTTCTTGACCGACGGTGCTACGATTCCGCGCCTGCTGTGGTGGTTGCTCCCGCCGTGGGATACCTACTCCCAGGCAGCGGCCCTGCACGACTACCTGTGCGAATACGCCGTCCTGTATGAAAAGGGCGAACCGGTTCCGTGCAGCCGTAAGGAAGCTGATCGCATCTTCAAGGACGCGATGAAGGTTTCTGGTGTGGGTGTGTGGCCGCGTCAGGCCATGTACGTGGCCGTGCGCCTGTGGACGAAGTTCGGCAAAAGGAAGAGCCCGTACGTAGTGGACCTCAAACGGCGTCTAGACGCTGCGTGGGAGTTCAGTGAGGTCAGTGCACCTGCGGCAACTGCGTAGGCCGCATAGGGCCATACAGACAGCATAAAGCCCCTCCCGCGATGGGAGGGGCTTTATGTCCGCTATTGCGGGGGTGTGTCCTGCGGGAACGTGTACGGCGGCTGGCCCGGAGGGAAGGGCTGCGGATCGAACGGTCCCGGCTGAGTCTGCTGCGGTTGCGGCTGACGGCGCGCGTCGTCGTTGGCCATGGTCTTGGTAACATCACCCAAGACATCGATAGCCTTCTCCATCACACGGGTCTGCTCCGGCGTGGGCTGCTTACCCGTGAAGATCGCCGCGACCATAGCCAGCGAGATCAACAGGATGAAGATAGCGCCAGCGGCGGCAATGACCTTGTTCGCATTCCACTGGCGAGGCTCCGGTTGCGGAACCGCAACAACCGGAACAGCCACCGTCGAAGCGGCGGGAGTAGGAACCACCACAGCCGGAGCCGGTTCAGCCTGCGGAGTCAGGGCTCCGGTAGCCAAATCGAAATCGGCGTTGTACAGCTGCAAGGCCGCAGTAGAACCACGGCTCACCAACAGTGCGATGACCTCCGAACCGGTGTGGTCCAAAGATGCTTTCAGGTGGTCCTGTACGCCATCGTTGAGTGCGATCAACAGCGGCGGGGCCCAGGGGAGTTGCGAGAGGGGAATGGTGCTAACACTCCCCAACAGGTCTGCCAGTTTCATGTCAACCTCAAATGGGAAGATTGGGGAGGATGATACCGGCTTGGTAGTACCCGATGCAAATTGCGTCGATGCGATGTTCGTCCAATTCCGCCAGATCAATCCCGCTGGGATTGAGCAGATCGGTTTTCGACATAATCGCACGCGTCATCAACGTCTTATCACCACTGGTGCCTTTCACGCCCATGTACTTCTTCACGGTGGACGGGTCCACAGTGCGCAGGGTAGCGAATTGATCGTAGCGCCAGCAGGCGCGATGGATGGCATTCATCAGTTTAGACAAGGCACCGTAGGAAGTCGCAAAGCGACCCATGTACGGCGACTCGGTGACAATCACGTGCGGTTGTGCGTAATGGAGGAACCCCAGCAGATTTTCCTCGTGGCCCAACAAACGGGCAAACAGGTCTCCGTGGTAACGGCTGGCCGTGACGAACTCGCGCTGGAGTTGTGAGCCACGGAACAGATGTGCCTCCGCCAATGACACCTGGCGATTACTCAAATCAATCTCAATCTGGGCTGCACCGAAGGTATCGGTACCCGGATCGAGACTGACGATGCGAAGAGGTTCTTCGCCAGGTGGTTTGGGGAGCATGAGAATTAGCCGTTGTCCAGTACGAACAGGGGCTCGGAAGCGCCCATGTCCAGATTGAAGTCGAAGCCCTTGTTGGCGAAGGCCACCGGGAAGTTGTCCGACACGAAAGAGGTGACGGTGGCGCCCAGCACTTCGCTGTAGGAACCAGCCGAACCACCACCGGGCTGCAGCAGCGGAACCGTCTGGTCCACGCCGGCTACCAAGGCGATCTCGGAGATAACGCCGTAATATGGGTTATCGTACAGAATTTTTACAGCTTCCATGAACTCGGCGACGTCGTTCTCGGTGAAGCTCATGTTGAGCACCGTGGAGACCGACACCGTCGTACCGTCAGTGGTGACCACACCGGTGTTGGGAATGGTCGGGGCAGACGGGTTCAGGTTCGAACCATCGGGAATGAACGGCACCGAGGTGGTGACGCCATCCTTCTTGGTGTTGATCAGTGCCTGCGGCACGACGTCGGTGAAGACCAGTCGACGCAGGTAGTACGCCACGTACTGCACGCCGCCGACGCTGACGAAGGTACGCAGGCCGTAGCGGGCACGCTGGGTAGCGTCCAGATCGTCGGTCGCCCGACGCAGGACGAAGGGCAGGTGACCGTACAGAGCCGCATCCGTAGCGGAGTGCTTGATGGGGCTGGTGTAGGGCTGACCATCGACACCGGCTTGGTTGCGATGGCCCTTGTTGCCGATGGCGAAGTAACGCGCACGCGGCACGGCTTGGTTGGCCGGGATGACACCAGCATGGATGCCGAACTTCTCATTGAGAGTGGTGTTCTCCCAATGGGTGTAGGGCAGACCCAGGTACTGCAGGGTCTGCAGCCGGCTACCGTACACGGTACGAGTGATCTGGGAAACGCGAGTGATGCTTGCCATGGTCGGACCTAATGTCTAGTGGTTTACGAAACGATGAGGGCACGAATGCACTTGGGCACTTTCGGCCAGACCACATCGGGGAAAGACGGTTGCTGCGGGACGTCACGAAGACGCTGGGCGTAGTTCGCCACGTCTTGAATGTGATCCGGGTCAATGCTGGGATGAACGCCGAAATTGACCTGGTTACTGTGGCGCTGCAGGATGTCACTGACCGTACGCAGCAGCAGGTCCCGTTGCACGCGGACTTGCTCATGCTTGGTCAACTGACACAGCGGAGTTTGCTGGGGCTGGTGATGTGCCAGCGAGAACGGTCGAGACATACCTGTGACCTTAGTAAGAGATGCCATAAAATAGACGATGCGAAGCGGTAGTTGCCTACCGCCTCGCACCGACCATCTGTTTTACGCTTCGATTTCAGCAGTGCCTGCATCCGGCGCGGGGAGGGCGGCCACGCTCGGGGCCTCCAGCTGCAACACCGGATTTTCAGCGGCGCGCTGTTGTTCCAACGCCAGCTTCTCCAGGTCCAGGGCCGACTGCCGTTGCAGGGCGCGCTGGTTGAAGAAGTAGTCGTAGGCAGCCTTGATGATCATCACCACGCCAGCGACGGAGATCTTGGACAGGTCAGCGCCGGTCACCGGATCTTTCAGGGTGTTGGGCGGGACCGGGGTCAGACCCATCAGGTCTTTGAGTTCGACATGCAGGATGTCGTTCTCATCGCCCACGCGGCGGAACTGATCGCCGGTGAACAGGTAGACGTAGCCGTTGAAGATCGCACGCACCTCTTCGGTGGTGGGATCATAGAACAGCTGAATCTGGTGGGTCAGCATTTCACCCACCAGGCCGTTGCCCAGAGCGATGAAACGTGCGTTGGTCGGAGTTGCGTCGGCCACGGGGAGTTCCTCAGGTTAAAGAAGGCTTCACATTATTGATCATCCGCGGCCGTTGGCGTTGGCTGAACAGTTGAACGGGAGAATGCCGGTGAGTGCTACACCGCCAGCGCCGATCTGTACGTAAGTGGTCAATTGATCGCTACCACTGTAGAAACCATCGGACCACGCACTGGCGCTACATATCCCAGCGCTCTGGTCCAGCGATTGCCAAGGACCGAAGTTGTTCTGGTCGTAGTAACTGATGCGAAATTGATACTCGCCCGGGGATCGGCCATCAGGCAACCAGCGATAGGCATCGTAAGAGCCACCGTTTTCCTGGTACACGGCCATGACCCCGTCGTTACGCATGGTGATGTTGCACGAAGCTGAACCACCGCCATTACTTACGAAGATTTCATCAGACGCAGACAGCGACTGGAACGTCGGAGCCGGCGGCGCTGTAGTTTTATCGGCACCGTTGAACTGCCTGAAACGCCATCCTGCTCGCTCAGTGGAAATGTTACCGGTGGTGGAATTGGTAGGTACCAGCGCACCATTGCGCAAATACTCACTTGCACGACCATTTCCGCCAAACACGCTGCGGATCTGGGACATGCGTACGGGGAAATTAACTGCCATTGTTCGGATCTACGGAAGTTGGTTATTGCGATTCTTGCTGACTTCCAATGTCCGAAAGAACTACTTAGAGAGGACGACCCACTGTGAGTTCCACAATGATGTTCTTGCTGACGGTCGTACCGGCCGCATCGCGTACGGTGACAGTAGCTGTGGTGGAAACAGAACGGGTGGCGGAGAAAGATGCGGTGTTACCATTTTGACGCAGGTTAGCACCTGAGCCACCGGACCACGTGACAGTATATCCGCCTGCACCGCCCGAGGGACTGGCCACAGACGAACCGGCTGCAGTACCGGCATTGACCTGATTGAACACGTCCGGTGCGCTGACGCTGAGCGGGGAAGACGTATTGACATCGGCACCGCCGAATTGACGAAGCCTCAGAGAGTTGACGTCAGTGGAGATGTTTTGATTGGCTGAGTTGTTGGGGACGCGACCACCATTACGGGTAAGACCGCGCAGGTTCGTACCGCCAAACATTCCCAACGCTTCGCGCAATGAGGGGGTTGGACCTAGAGGCATAAAAAGTTCCCAGTAAATGCCCGGGAGGTTGCCCTCCCGGGACTGACTTACTTCTTCATCAACTTGGCCATCTGACGCTGCAGAGTTTTGATGCTCTTCAACGCCTGTGCCAACTGACGATCCTTACGCTTGACGTGCGCCTTCAACCGGATGACCTCATCTTCCACGGCGTTGACCTGATAGGCCACCACTGCGGTCAACTTGGACTGCGTCAGACGCAGCTTACCGGTTTGCTCATCCAGCTTGACTGCTTCGGGGTATTGCTTTTGCACTTCCTGTGCGATGAAGCCGATGTCGAGCGAACCATCTGCACGCCACTGGAAACGAACCGGGCGCAACCGTCCATTGTAGCGGAACGGCTTGATGTTCTTCTTCATCGTGCGATCGGAGTTGATCGCAAAGTCGTAACCGTAGAACGTACCGTCGGACTGGATCGAGGCCTTACCGGCAACTGCCCCCGTACCGAAACCGAAGTTCAGGTGACCACCCACCGAGTACATGGAGATGTGAGCGCCACCGTCGATCAGGCCGTAACCGCCACCGTAGTTGCCGTAGGCCCGGAAAGCGGCTGCCGATGCGTACTGCTGGGGGTTGTGGACCGGACCGTTGACCTCGAACCATGCCGCCTTCATGGCTTTGCCATTATAGACCTGCACGTACGTGGTGTCGGTCATGTAGATACCGCCACCGTAGTCACTACTGAACCAACCAGTTTGGCCGGTGGAGCGGAACCAGTTGTTGCACGACATGGAACCGGCATTACCCGAATCCCAACCGGCGTAGAATCGCTGAGCGCCGGCCATGCCCGTTACAGCCAAGTTACTGCCCATGGACACGCTACCGCTGTTCAGATCCACCGCGAATGGACGGGTAGGACCCCACGTACCGTACGGATCACCAGAAGCGGTGGTCATCAGGTACATCGTGGTGCCATCATTGCGCCAGAACGAACCGTAGTTACCCTGCACAATGCGGTAGCCGTTTGCGTAGGTGGTGGCAACTTCCCTATCGATGCTCAGGCGAGAGGCACTACCGAGCAGATGCGGACCGGAGTTACCCAACCGGATACCACCGGCCGTCGGATCGGCGACACTGTTGATACCCAACGTGTGGCCAACGCCAATGTCATTGATCGTCGCATCATTGCCGACTGCAAAGGCAATACCGTTCTCGCCATTAGCACGACCATGGAAATAACCCTCCGTGGCAATCCTCAGCGGCGAACCACCATTGGACGGGGTCTGGACGTACATGGCCTGCATCGTACCGCCACCAGCCGAGTTATACGCATACAGCGAGTACGTGGCATTCGCTTCCAGTACGTGGGCCCAACGCGTATTGCCACTGGACCAACCCATGGTGAGGGGAGCAGTCTGCGTATCAATGGTACCTGCAAACGAGTTGATCGCTCCACTGACCGCACCGCCATTCCAAGTAGCCGGAACGGTGATGTTGGACGAACCATCAAAAGCCACGCCGTTGATAGTGCGCGGAGTGGCCAACTTGGTTGCCGTGTCAGCATTACCCGTCAATGCACCGATGAAGGCCGGAGCCGTTACGTTGACAGTGGAACGAACACCATTGGGATTGATACCAAAGAACTTGGTACCGCCATTGATGCCGAACACAAAACCACGATTGGTACCGCCACCCATGTTGAAATACATGTTGTAATCGCTGGTGGTTTCACCAGCAACACGACCACCCGGGGTGGAAGTGGAGGCAGCCATCGAGATCTTGTAACCGTCATTGTCCCAGAACCGCATACCGCGACCATCGCCGGACTGGAACCGCAGATCCGAGGCGTTTTGCGCATCGCGTCGCAAGAACGAAGTCGAGCTGGTACCATCAGCAAACCCTGACGCCGTCGCTGCCGTAGTGGCAGTGGTGGCGCTGTCGGCATTACCCGTGAGCTTACCCACAAACGTCGTGGCGGTGACAGTGCCGTTGTACGGCGAGAACATGATCGTACCGGTACTACCCAAGCCGGTGATCTTGAAGTCCTTACCACCAATGCTGTCGTACAGTTCCAGCGACGACGTAGCGCCAGCGCCGGCCTGCTTGAACTGCCATGCGCGATCGCCTGCCAGTTCCAACATCACGCCACCATCGCCCACACCCTGACCGACCTTGATGCTGGTCAGTTCCAATTGACCATTGGCGTAGAGTGCAGCCTGACCGACCGTCGAGCCATCGCCATTGGGACGCAGATACACGTACCCGTTGGCACCGGTACCGGCACTCAGAACCACACTGCCGGTGGACGTACCGCGCAACCCACCACCACCGCTGCCCAGATTGGCCAGGATGTTGTTGGGAATGGTCAAGCCGACGTTGAATGTCTGCAAGGCCTGCCACGCATGTGCGTTACTCGGTGATGCGATCAGCTTCCAGTCACCACCGACGTTACCCGTGGACGGATAGCCGCGGTAGTACATGGAGTTGGGCGAGTTGGTCGGAATGTGCAGGTCAAACGAACGGGTGTTCTGACGACCCATGATGACCGACAACGTTGCGCCGAACTCAGTGGGGAAGCCCGTCGAACCGGTGCTATTCTGACTGTACTTGAACGCCAGATCGTTGGCGACGTCACTGAAGTAACCCGACGGGACGGTTGCATCCGCATTGAGTGTGGTAGTACCACGTTCCACACGACCAGAGGGATTGAAATTACCCGCATGCCAGATCACATTGCCGTTGTACGAGACATTGGCTTCGTTGACCATGAACTGGTTAGCCGAATTCGTGTCGCCCTTGGGCCGCAGGTAGATCGCGCCGCCGGTCGCAGTGGACAGAACCAGGCCCGCAGCACCTGCATCGCGGATGATCGAACTACCCGCACCGAAGGTGATGTTCTTACTGACAGGCAGGGTGATGTTGCCAGTGAACGCAAACGTGGCAGCCGAAGCCGTCAACGTACCTGCGCCGTTGGTCGTACCGTCGCCACCGGAGGCCAAGATGCGCGAATCGAAGTCGTTGTTACCACCACTGGAGTGGAAGTCCAATCCCGACGACGTCGCCACACCTGCACGCCCGCCGATTTCCAGAATGACATTGCTGCCAGCCTTGCTACCGAAGTGCGTGTTGTTTGCCTCGAAATACTGCGTCCCCTTCCACGTGGTATCCGTTTCCAGATCACGCGTGCTGAGGATGTCGTACGCCGTAGCGTAGACGATACCCGACGGTTCGGTGTCGACCAGACTGTTGTCGCGAGCTTCCCAGGCGATGCTGTCGTTGTTGATCAACGTCAGCGGCATGCCCGAGTTGTACAACCCTACCTTGATCCAGATCTCCACACCGGTGCTGGCCGAGGCCGTGCCGGTGAGTACCAGACCCACTTGCAGGAAATCCGACCCCACATCGGTTTGACGGATACGCTGATGGTCCACGATCGAATTGACGATCGCTTGGGTCAGCGACAACGTGGTGTTGGTATATCCGCGGTTGTTGACCGTGACAATGTCACGTGCCATACGGCGCACGCCGTAGTTACCCGAGGCTGCCTCAAACTGCAGGTAGCGCGGGTTAGCGCCGGCCCATGTTGCAGTACCGATCTTGAGCCACTTCGCTGCGTTTCCGGTCGTTGGCAGGATCACGCGGTTGAGCGTGTTCTTTGCATCCACGTAACCGGGCAGTACCATGTTACCGGCACTGTCCAAGGACATGCGATTGAAATCACCTTCACCTTGGATGCGGAACGTTGCACCTGCACCGGTACCCGTGCCACCGATGCGGATGCGCGGAACGTTAGCCTGCCAGCTCAACGTCACCGATGCATTGGTGTTGTTGGGATTGAGCGAGGCCAGCGTCGGAGCACTGACGCCTACCACAGACCGCACGCCATCGGGATGAATGCCGAACAACTTGGAGCCGTAGGCGTACTCGAACACGAAGCCGCGATTCTGCGCAACGGTGGAACCCATGCGGAAATGCATGTTGTAATCGGACTTGGTCTCACCATCAACGCGTCCACCGAAGGACGTGTCAGTGGCTTGACTCATGTAGACCTTGTAGTTGTCCGAGTTCCAGAACTTGACACCGCGACCGTTACTGCTGCCAGCAAAGGTCACATCGCCGACCGAAGCCGTATCGAGCTGATGCAAGTTGGCCTTGACCATGTTTCCCGCATGCCAGACTTCATTACCTGCGATGGTCATGCCATCGCGAGCAGCGTAAGTGGCAGCGTAGTTGCGACTTGCATCGGCAACGCCCTGAACAACGGTACCGGCCGGCAGCGAAGCGACGTAACCGTCACCTTCGAGCAACTCCACCGTACGCGAACCACCACGAGCGATCACGCTGCTCTTCAGGCCCGAGTAGGTACCGCTCATCTTGGTGTACAGATCCACCTTGACCGGGTAGGACGTCGTATCGCTGATGACAGCGTAGAAATCTTCCGGGTTCAGGTAGTTGGCCGATTCGATGTCGACATTGACGTACGGCAGGCCCGGCAGAGCAACCTGCTGCTTGATACGGAAGCGAACCACCGCAGTGCGACCATACGTCGAACCGTCACCGTAGCCCATCATGCGGAAGGCAATGGCCGCATCCTCGTACAACGCGCTCAGCGTTGCCGTAGCGATACGGGTGTACTGCCCTGCGTACTGGTTACCCGTGCCACCATGCTGGTAGGCGCGCAAGCGACCCACAGCGCCGATGTCTTGCGAGCCGTCGATTGCGACGTTACCCGTGAAGTCACCTTGGTAGTAGAAGTTCCGCGGCGTGGTCCACTTAGCAGCAGAGGGAGCAGCGTCAGTCTTCTTGGCATAGTCACCGATGGTCAGGTTACCGGTGTGGTACAACTCATTCCACGTCTGGACCGTACCGGCTTCGATCGTCTGGAACCACAGCTTGTTACTGCGACCGGCCACATTCAACGCGTAGAAGTCGGTATGATCCAACACCGTACGCATGCCCATGTAGTTCTTACCGGTTTCCGGCGAACCAACGGTACCTGCAGCAAAGCGAGAGGCGCGGTTGTCCTGAGCCCAGTTGAAGTCCTTGACACCCACACCCAGACCGAAGCCACCGCCGGTAGCCTTGCTATCGAGCACTTCCTGCAGACCCGACACCTTACCGATCGTCAACGCCCCATCTGCGATGGTGGTGTTGATGGTCATGTTCGTCGTACCGTTGAAGGTAGCCGAACCGGTGACCGTACCGGCCAGTGCCATGGTGCGTGCAGTGGCCAACTTCGTGGCCGCAGCAGCCGTAGCCGTTGCATCCAGCTTGGTAGCCGGATTGAAGTTGCCTGCATCCCATGCCACGTTACCGTCAACCGACAGGCCGCCCGTTACACGCAGACCATTCGTGATGCCAGTACCGGGAGTGAATGCGAAGTCGTCATCGAACAACAGCGCCAGGCCATTGGACGTGCGGATCTTCGAGCCACCCAAGAAGGTGACATTACCCTTGAGCTGAATCAAACCCGTACCCAGCGGAGCCAGCTCCACATCACCGGCGCCAGAGGTCTGGACGGCAATGTTCTGGTTCGGGTCGGCCGTCATGCGGATGGTGCCCGACTCGGTGTCTTCCAGGATCTTCTGACCATTCAGGTACAGCGACCCCGGACCGATGTACACGTCACGCCACATCTTGGTGGGCGAACCCAACGAGTGCACGTTGTCCACATCGGGGATGATGTCACCGGACATCGTCATGTTGCCAGTGAAGCTGGCATTCTGAGCGTTGGCCTTACCATCCAGTGCCGTCTGCAACCCGCTGACCTTAGCGATACTCAGCGCGCCATCGTCGATGGTCGTGGTGAATGCCACATTGGCCGTACCATTGAAACCCACCGCAGCGGCCTTGATGACGCCTGTCATCGAGAAGTTGCGCGAGGTCACCAACTTGGTTGCACTGGCAGCGGCAGCGGTCTTGTCCAGCTTGGACGTCGGGTCAAACGAAACGCTATCCCACGCCAGACGCCACGGCGACCACGCATTGGCCACACGGACGCGGGCGAGTACCTCTGCGGTAGTCGTCGACCATGCCCGTTGCAGGCGATCGGTTCCCGTACCCACCAGCAGGGTTTCGATGTAGTAATAGGCCGAGGTCGAGCCGGGCGAGTTGGTGTTCTCACGCGCCACGTAAGCACGTACACCCACCGCCAGATCGTTGACGTTGAACGATGCGCCCGGACCGTATTCCACATTGGTCTTGGACATGTAGTCCGCAGCCGCACCGCCCACATTGACTTTGTTGGCGGGAGTGAAATTCCCAGCGTGCCAGACTTCGTTCTCGCCGTAGAACAGACCGGTATCGGTGAGCTTCAGCTCATCGGTGACTACCCCATCCTTCCAGCGCTGCAGGGCCAGCGATTTGTCTGCCTGGTTGTACACCAGCGAACTGACACGCGTACCTGCGCTGTTGAGGAAATCCAGATCGATCAGACCGTTGGTACTGGTGGTGCGGATGTTCAGATCAGTGAACTGCGCGGTGGTGTTTTTCTGCTGGTAGTTACTCAGGTCAATCGACCCTTCCACCAGCAGTTTGATCCAACCCCCGAAAGCATCTTCACCATAGCTCCGCCAATACACCTCACCGGAATCACGACCGAAGGCCATCTGCGCAACGTTATCGCCACCGGCGTTGACGTTGAGGATGGTAGCCCCTTCAGGCGGCGCTTCCAGCGTTGCTGCTGCCGAGGTCGGACCCAACGGCATATTGGCAACCGGCCCCATCAGATCACCGATTGCGACCCGATGGTTGTGGTTGACATCTGCCTTGGCAGCGTCCAGATCCATCAGGTCACTTTCCAAATGCAGCACAGCCGATTGCGGAATCGACTGCGGCAGTGCCACTGCCTCGATGGTCACATCCTTGGAGCCGTCCATGCGCACGGTACCGGAAAGGATACCGCCCAGCGAAATGCCGCGCTCCTGCGGCCACAACGACTTACCGGCCGGGGACAACTCCAGCGAATCCAATCGCTGATCCAGATCGGCAATGTCCAGCTTGGCTGCTGCCACCTCATCGCTCAGGGCCTTGGTGATGTGGGCCGTCAGCAGCGAAAGGCGTGCGTTGTAAAAGTTGTCTCCTGACTGGACCATCAACAGCGGATCGCCGGTAACCTCCGGCAGTCCCTGTAGGCCCGAAATTTTTGCGTAAGTAAGAGCCATGGTGAAGATCCTTTAAAACGAGGGGCCCCCAATGTAGGGGCCCCTCGACGTTTACATCTATTTCCCCTGAACCAGCTTTCGCAGCTCACGGACTTCACGCTGCAGTCGAGCCACCTTACGGTCACGCTTGACTTCGCGATCTTCCAGAGCGTTGATCTGGTGAGACAAAATTGCTGACAGCTTGTCGTAGGCGATGGTCAGTTCCCCTCGCTCGTTACGGCGCACCAGCCACGGATAGAGCCTGCGCACTTCCTGTGCAATGAAACCGATGTCCCACTTACCGTTGGCAATCCACTGGTACTGACGCGGAGTCAGACGGCCGTTGTAGACCAGATTGACGATGTTCTTCTTCAGGCGCTCATCCGAAGACATGGCAAAGTCAGGTGCGTACAACGTGCCATCAGCGCTGAATGAAGCATACGAGTAACCGGGGTTGTTGCCGTAGCGAATACCCAGACTGCCGTTATTGGCACCGGTTTCATACATCAACAGATCGTCATCGGCACCGATGGTCACGGTGGCGAAATGGCCGGGACTGTCCGACCACAACGTACTGCCATTGCGACGAAGCATCGGGCCGCCGGCACCGAACTGCAATTGCGCCTGGTTACCGTCTTGCTGACCGCGCAGACCGAGGGTATTGGCTGCACCCACATCCCACAAGGCGACGTCATCGCCAACCCGGTACTTCTCACCGTCCGAACCATTGGCGCTGACAAACACCTTGGCGAAAATCCCTTCCGGGATGAACGCGTTACCGGCATAGTTGAACTGGAACTGATTGACTTCCGAATTACCGCCTTGAGGACGCAAGATGATTGCGCCTGCGTTGGCAGCACCCGTAGCGGCCAATACCAAATTGGTACCGACAGCAGTGATGCGTTCTGCGGTAGACATCGAGTTGAAAGCGACGTTGGCGCCGAGCTTGGCATACTCGCTGGGATTGATCGATGCAGTGGTCAGCATCTCATTCCACGCCGACCACGTGCCGCCGTAGCGGCCACGTGCGAAGATGCGACTGGACTGGTAGACGTGATAGGTCTGGTAGACCATGTCATTGTTGGAGGTGAGGTACACTTCCAACTTACCTGCCAATGCCACCGGGTAGTTCGACCCGCCCTGCGCACCCGCATTCAGTCGCTGTGCGTACAGACCGGCACTAACCACCGTATTCAGATCCACTGCACCGCCCAGATCACCACGATCTTGGAACAGCGTGGACAGAACCGATGAGTCCAGCTTACCGGCCGGATTGAAGTTACCGGCATGCCAGACCGTCTGATCGTTGATCGTCACCGCCGTACCGCGCAGATTCAACGGGGCAAACGCCGAAGCATCGTGGGTGACCGCATCGTAGTTCACACCGGTCGTACCGGCGGGCATGATGCGACCCTTACCGGTGGAACCGTTGTCCACGTCGAAGTAGACAATGCCAGTGAACGTCGGATCGGCAATGGGTGCCTTCGCGTTCAACGCCGTCTGCAGACCGTTGGTCTTGGCAATGGTCAATGCCGCATCGGCAATGGCCGATGCCAGTGCAACGTTACCGGAACCATCGAATCCCACCGCCGCGGCAGTGACAGGTCCGGTCATCGAGAAGTTGCGGGACGCGGCCAGCTTGGTGGCGGCAGCTGCCGTACCGGTACTGGCCAACTTCCCATCCAGGGCCCCCTGCAGCCCATTGACCTTAGCGATGGACAGTGCGTTGTCCGCAATCGCTGTGGTGATCGACATGTTGCCCGAGCCGTTGAAGGCAACCGAACCGGTAACCAGTCCGGTCAACGACAACGTCCGGTTAGCAGGCCAGACCGACGGCACGCCGTCGGATTTGATCTGGTCCACTTCCTGCTGCAGGGTTCCCACCATGTACTGGCGCAACGAAGACAGGCTAGAGCGTTTGAACTCGCCACTACCATCCCAGACCAGGGAGAAGAGGGAGTCCGTCGGCGTCGCCTGTGAATCCAGCAATCGCAAGCTGGTAAAGGAGAGAGCCATGGTGAATTCCTAAATTGCGTCTGACTTAAAGGCCCAACTCCGCGAAGCGCTCTTCCAGAACACGAACGCGTTCCTTCAATTGCTCCACTTCCGAATTGGTGTCGCCGATGTCGCTTTCGATCTTATTGTTTTGGGCGGACAAGATGGCACCGACAGCGTTGACGCTGACACAGGTGGCACCGTTGCGTGTTTCGACTGCTTCCGGATACGCTTCGGCCAACTGCGCCAAATCAAACCCGTAGTCGTTGACGCCTTCTTCGATGTTGTAGAACCGGATGGGGGTCAGGGCACCGTTGTAGTCCAGCTTGCGGATACTGGAACGGTTGACGTGACGGAAGGACATGGAGAAGCCACCGGCCAGAACGCGCTTGTCGTTGTAGGAGCGGATGTACTTCTCATCGGTCATGTACCAACCACCCCCGTAGGTGGCATTCATCCAACCGGTGTTACCGGCCGAACGGAACCAGTTGTCGCAGGACATGCCGCCATCCATACCCGCATCCCACTGCGCGTACACGCGCCGTGCTTCGATGCGACTGTCCACTTCCAGTGAACCTTCATGGATCAGCGTGCGGTCATGCTTGGTCACGTACGTAATCGCTTCCTTGCCGTCGGTGAAGCCGATGGTGGTGGCGGTATTGAACAGACCCCAATCATCCTGATTGAACCCGTAGATGGCCGTCAGCGTACCCACACCGATGCGAGTACGATTGGCCAGCAGTTCCAGCTCACTCTTACCGCCGGCCAGTCGTGAACGCAGGCGCATCAGGCGATGCTGTTCCTTGCGATCGGCGCTATAGGCGTTCAGGGTGAGACTGGCATCAGATTCCAGATCCAGTTTCCAGCGGTGTTTACCCGACTCCCAACCCAGGTGCAGCAGGTTCTGCGAGGTACTCGCCGAACCGGGGTAGATACCTACGCCAGTCAGGAACTTCGGATTGCGCAGATCCGCTTTATCAGCCGGAGTGAAGTTGTCGGTGTGATAGAACTCACGTCGAGTCCAATCACCGTTGTCCACGTTCTGCTGATGGAACACCCGACCGTCCGCACTGAACATCAGGCGGTCCAACTGGTTACCCAACAGCGCATCGCGGCGACCGGAAGCCGAAACGGTTTCCAGATACACGCCACGATCAGACGGAGCGTTAGCGGCGCCCTTCTGCCAGCGGTTCAGTGCCGCCAGGGACTGAGCGTGCAGATCCTTGGACTCACGCACCAATCCCAGAGCGTCGGCTTTCTCAGCCTTACTGTCCGGATTGAAGCTGGCAGTGGTGTGGATTTCAGTGAAGGCAACTTTCTTGTCCCCACCGGTCATGCGGTGCCACAGGCGACCTTCCGGACTCTGGAAGAACTGACCGCCGACCTTGGCAGCGCCGGCGACATTCCACAGCAAGCCAGTGCCGGCCGGGAAGTTCGTACCACCCGTGACGGCCACAGCGCCCGTGTAAGCCACCGTGTCGGCGTTTACGTCGGGAATGGCAATGGTACCCAGGAAGGAGTTCTTCAGCTGGTTACGCAGCGTCTCAGACAGCGCCAGACGTACCGAGACGTCCTTACTGCCATCGAACTTCTCCAGGGAGCCGGTGACATCGCCTTCGAGCTTGATGGTGATCGGGGTGAGGAGCTTGGCAGCGCCCTCGGCACCAGACGCCTCCACGGCTGCCTTGACCTGACGGGTCAGGCTCAGCAGGATCGGAGCCAGTCCTTCTACGTCATCTACCGAGAGATTGCCGTAGTTGAACTTCAGCTCCATTTCCACGTCTTGGGTACCGTCGAACACCACGTTACCTTCAGCATCACCAGTCACACGCAGAACCATCGGCCGCGCCCAAGGCGAGGGCTGCGGGCTGTTCTGCAACTGACGGATTTGTTCGGGGATCTCCCCGAGCAGGGTTTGGCCCAGCGCGTTCAGTTCGAGTTGATAGAACTTACCGGCGTGCTGAACCAACACTTTCTGAAACAACTCCGCTTTCTCAGCCAGCGGCAGTCGCATCAGTGCGTCGAGTGTCAAATACATCGCGAATACCTCTAGGTTCAGGTTACAGACCGTGCATCAGCTTGAGCTGTTGCGCGGCCACACGTTCGGCGAATTCATCACTGTGCACGTAGGCGTCCAGTTGCTGGACCGAGAGCACCAGCGCTGCGATCATCTGGCCATCATCGCGGGTCTTGACCTGCTGGCCGCCTGCGCTGTAGTCGGTGACGATCGACTGCGGGGCACCCACCTTCCGGGCAGCCAGTTCAATGGAGTCGGCCAGTACCGTCAGTTCCAACCGCTGGTCAGTCTTGCTGGCATCGGGCTGCTTTTCCCGCAACATGCGCTGACGCATGCAACGTTCAATAGCCGTAGCGTACTTGAGTGATTCGGCGCTGTAGCGATCACGATCAATCAACCACAGGCGGCTGGCTTCCTGATAAGCCACCAATGCATCCTGGTAACCCGATTCATTGGGTTGGATGGTGGGGACCGTCGGTTCAGCGGACAACGGACGCGGTGGGACAGGCAATGCATCGATGTAGGCATCGCGGTAGTTCCAACCGATCTCTTCGACCTTCAACTCCCGGATGAATGCCAGACCCAGGCTGGTGGCCATCTGCCGGCGACCCACATCACGCTCATCGGCGCGAGTGTTGTAGCCGTGATGTCCCACCACTCGGTTATCGAAGCGACCCAGCTGCACGGCGCGCTTACCCGGAGCCTGCGCTTCAGCGCCCAGCGCGACAGAGTAGTCAAACAGCGTCGTACCAGCATCGCTGCCCAGAGCCACTGCATTGAGCGCTGTGCCCGTATAGCCTGCACGATAGCCCAACACCACAGCGCCATCTGCGATGGCCGTGTGGGCCGCGCCATGGCCGATGGTGACGGCTCGTTCAATACGTTGCTGGGCATTGTGCGCCCGCGCGCCGATCACGACCGAGTTGAAGATCTCCGTCATCGCAGCAAGCAGGTCATTACCGGCGGCGACCGTGTCTTCCAACTGCGTGGCGACCTTACCGATGTCATTACCCAACACCGTGGCACGCTTGATGGCAACCACCTGCGGCAGCAAGTTGGTACCGAAGATCGAGGAGCGATCCACAGTAGCAGCTGCACCAGAGGCCATGGTCATCAAGGCCGATTCGGATACGTTGAGCGCACCACCGAAACCTTCACCCATCGCAACGGTATTGCGGATCTTCAGGGCGTTGTCCATGATCGGGCCAATCACGTGACCGTTGGCGAAGACGGGCAAGTTCCCTGTGTTGAGCAGAGTGAAACTCGGACCCGGTGCCGCAACGGTGGTGGGGCGACGAACCGCCAGATTACGCAGGTCCGCGCGGATCTCCATGCCCTGGACAATCACCGGTTTGGTGAACTCGCGCTTGCCGTCAACGACGGCATTGTCCTTGGAGGTGGGATACACGCTGACCGGCTGCAGTGCATGCAGACCGGTGGTCAGCCACATGAACTGGCTACCCTTGCGGAACACGTAGTCGTCATAAACGCCATCGCGATCAGCCTGGAGCATTGCCGGTGTGGCGATGGAGCTATCAATGGTAGCGCCCACCATGACCAGCGGCTCGTAGCCGATCGGGATTTGCACCGGCGCCAAGGCCGGCTTGGTTGCATCGATGGAAGCGGTCAGTGCGTCGTTGCGCAGCGAGTGCAGCGACAGGCCCATCATCAGACCCAGATCCGTGGACTCCACGGGCAGGTTCAGCGTTGCCAGCGTGGTCTCACTGCCGTTGGACAGACCCAACACGCGCACGGTGGCCAGATTGGTGGTATCGGTGAAATCGATCAGGACCAACAGCTTGAACGGACCAGAGGGGATGTAGATCTCGTTGGTACCATCACTGATAACGTTACCGCGTACCGAGACATGGCCCAGTCGAGAATGTTGGCCGAAATCCAACTGCAGGCTACTGGCATCATTGTTACCAGTCAGCGGCTGGGGTACGGTGACCACGAACCAATGGCGACCCTGAGGACGAACCATGCCCTTGACTTTACCGTTGGCGGAATAGCCGAGCGAGGGCTGGACAGACAGTGACAGACCGTCCGTACCCACACCCTGTCCGACCATACGCAGCGGCACAGTGACGTGGGCCGGAGACCACGATTTGGCTTGCAGTTCTCCAGACATGAGAACACCTCTGAGATAGTGAAAATGGGGAAAGTGTAGATTTTTACACAAGATAAAGGAACAAAAACAAAGAGCATAAAACCCTCCTCCCCGAAGGGAGGAGGGGGATTGCTTATGGCGCGCTGTTACTCAATGCCGTCTTGGTATAACCCGAGAGGACAAAGCGTTGCAGCTTAGGAATCCATTCCAGACCATAGTTGACGCTACCCAGATCCAGCGACACCGCCTTGGCAGACGTTTGCACCCAATCTCGATCAGCGCGAACCATGTGCGTATTACTGGTATTGATCAGCAAGAAGCCGTGCTGCAGTGAGTACGCCATCCGGCCGGCAGCGCCGTGTGCAGCCGGTGCGGTGTATACGACCTCCCAGTCCGTACGGCCGTTGGCACTCCGCATGACCGTCGCCGGAGTGGTCGCCACCAACGCAAAGAACGCCTGATGATCCGAAGACCACAAAATGTCCTTGATCGCTGCGGAGAACTGACCGGTACGCGTCCACACAGTGTTGGTCGGCAGGGCGTTGTTGTTGTAGAGGAAGCGCCCCGAACTGTAAGCCACCACGACCCGATCTTCCTCGGGACTGTAGGCAACCGCATTCGGTGACCCCATGTCACTGGGGATGTTTTGTCCGCTCCAACTCCAAGTTTTACCGTCAGCAGACTGACTGACCATGGCCGCACCATCGCTATTGAAAGCCAGCACCTTGGTGGGCGTATCGATCAGGATGACTCCGTACTCGCTACTACCGCCACCTTGAGTCCAGGTGATACCGTCAACCGACCAGACCTTCGCAGAGGACAAACCGCAACCAATGAACAGCTGCAGTCGATCACTCCAGATGAACTGTTCGAACTTGGTGCCGCTGGGAACCGTAGCAGCCGTCCATGTCTGACCCACATCGTCACTGTAGGAGATCTTGGCCGAGGTGAAGTCACCCACCACCATGCGGTTCAACTTCGGACTGTAACCTACCGTGTGACCGCCACCGATGTTGCTCCGCACTGTCCAGTCGTCATTCCACACAACCGGTGCTGGCTTGAGCAGATCGTACAACTTGGCAATGGCCGAGGCTTCCTCTGCATCGGTGGCCCAGCCCGGACCTGCCATCAGCTCGGACATGAACGTCGCATTCCCATACGACGAACTATAGCGATTGGGACTACCGCCGTAGAGCATGGCCGAACTGGTCAGCGGTTCAATGCCAGAGTTCGGCAGCAGCGTCGTCACTCGCTTACCGTCCACGTAGGAGCTGTACCGATCACGACCGCCCTGCGGACGGAAGACGATCGTGTACATGTGCGCCTCAGTGTCAGGCATGGGCGTACGCGGTCGCGAGGCCGTCGCTTGGTGCTGACGGTTCATGTTCCACTGCACTTCCTCATCACCCCCGGACACCTGGAAGCCGCAAGCCAAGCCCGCGTCCTGACTGTCGCCCACGATGTGCTGGTACTGACTACCCACGGCCTTGGTCGGATCGCGCTTGAGGAACACGTTCCAGAACTGACCCTTCTGCAGGTTAGCTGCATTGAGCGTAAAGCCCGTACCCGGGATCGTGAAGCCACCTTCAGTTGTGTTGCCCTGCGGGGCCAGTGACTTACCGGTGTTGCTCAATCCAACGCCCACCGCTGCGGTAGCCGAGTACGCACCATGATACCCATTACCGCTGGAGTCACGGGCGATACCGTTGGGCGCCACATCGTTGAGACGATACCACACAGTCGGAGTGACCGTACCGATGATGTCATCGACCACGTTGTAACGCTTGTACTGCAAACCGCGCAGCATGACGTCAGTGAGCGTGGTGTTGGTGACAGGCGAGCCGACCTTCGACCACGGTCCTTGTGCCGAGTCCGCGTTGGTCCACACCGAACCTTCTCGGGTAATCAGCATGACACGAGTGCCGTCACCACGGGCTGCCCACGGTTGTTCGGTCGTGGTAAAGCCCGTAGCGGCAGTGAAGTTCAACGGATCAGCAGCTGGGGACGTGTAGACCTTCCCTTCCTGCGTGATGACCATCCAACCCGTTTCCAGCGGCACGATGGCCACCATCGCGGTACCTGCCCCAGCGCCGGTCAGCTGACGTGTGTAGATCGTACCGGTCTGGTCGATCATGGCCAAGTTGAGGTTACCGCCGTCGGCGCCACCGATCATGACTACCTGACCGTCGGTGGCACTACACGGATTGTTCGGGAAGCCGATGAAGTCCCCACGTTCAGTCCACGTCGCACCTTCGTCAATGGAGATCTGCGAGGTGTCCCAACTGTTGTTACTGGCGTTGTACTTGACCATCAGCTTCTTACAGCCCTGCAGCAAGTTACCGCGGGCTGCCGTGGTCTGTACCGTCTGCCCCGTCGCAGTATCCAAATACTGCACTGCATCGCTCACTGCCGTTGACCAGATCTTCGTCCCCACGATGCAGCGACCATGGGCCTGCAGCGGGATCGAACGCCATGCCGACTCACCCAACGGACGCCAGTAGGCGCCAGCATAGGACGGACTGTAGTTCAGCTCGATGTACTCATTACTCAGGATCTGTGCCAAGGGCATCGGCACGCCTTTACCGACCGTACTGGCGAACTTGTCGAACTCAGCGCTGTAGAGCTTCTGGTCAGAGGTGATGTACCATCCCGAGGTCACGATGGCTTTGGCCACATTGATGTCCGTGTAACCGGAACCTACCACCGAATGGTTGGGACCGCCACCAGCCCAGACACGAATCCGCGAGTCGCTACTCTGCGAGTTGTTCTCCACGGTATCGATTACAAACGTCGTGGACTGATACCCTTCCGGGATCGACACGCTGTCACGACCCGTGAAATCAACCCCCAGCGTCGCAGTGGATTCTTCGTAGCTGATCGGAATGGTCAGTGCCTTCGGCGCCGGGATGTTCAGGTCAATGCGTACCACCGTCGAGGTGCCCTCAACGACCGTGGCCGGCTGCGCGCTGATGGTCACTTCAGGGCGAGCCTGCGGCGTCAGCTGCAACTGCTTCGTGTTGGATACCGGAGCACGGTTCTGACCACCGGGGTAGAAGATCCCGCCCACGTAGTACGTCTCCAGGTACGGCATATCCTCGGTCAACTGAAGATCGAAGCTGAAGTTGTACTCGCCGGCCGGACTGAACGGGGTCAATCCTTCGAAGATCAATCGCGAAGGTTCAGCCACATCACCGGTGCGGCCCACCAGCGGCGAATCGGAAGTGATGTTACTGACGATGACTGCGCCAGTGTCCTGGAAGTCAAAGTCCATCCGATCCATCTGATCCGGTACGTAAGGTGACGGGAAGGTCAGTTTGCCGTTGATGCGAATCTTCGTGGCAGCCATCGGTTGAGCAGGTACGGTACTCCATTCCAACGTCGGGGCCTGATAGGCTACGATCGGCACATCCAGCGCCAGCAGCTCTTCATTACCGTCGTTGTTGGTGAAGCCCATATTCAGCTTGTGGGTACGTCCCGGCTGCAGACTCAGGGCGAACACCGGCACTTCGATGACGTACGTCCCAGCAGGCAGGTCATCGCGCAACGAGAAGCGGAACTTCTGATTGGGCCATGCCTGAATCGGCACCGTCGTCACCGTGGATTGATCCATGCCCATCTCAGCCAGATCCAGACCCCAGTTCACCCACTCCGGGCGAACCCACTTACTCGAACCGGAACCTGCATATTCCATTTCCGGACCGACGGCCATCAGGTACGGCGGACCATTGGTATCGGTCGTATCACCCCAAGAGAACACCACGCCATCGGCTGCGCCATCTTCGGGAACCTTGATGGTCATCAGTACCTTTGGTGCCACTACCGAGTAGTGAACAACCGGGGTGTGGTCGATGGTCAGACTCACTTCCAGTGGCGCTTTCAATTCCGGCGTCTCCACCAGAATCGTGTCTTCCAGATAGGCGATGGTACCGGCGTTATCGCGCCAGCGTGCCGTGAACGGATAGCTGCCCGAAGGCGCCGTACCGCGCAACCAACCATCGGCGGAGAGCGTAACGGTGCTCGGCAGACCGGAGGTATCCAGCAGAATGTACGGCACAAAACCGCCACGCAGCTGATAACGATAGGCGATGGTTTCACCCGGAGCAACGGTAGGTACTTTACCCAACACCACCAGCAGGCTGGGGAAGATCAACTTGAGGTTGACCGATGAGCCAGGCTGGAAGCGGCGAGAGTTGACCGTAGCCACCAGCGCATCGGCTTCACCGTTGTCCGGGACGAACTTGACGATGTCTCCCGGCACCAGCGGCTTCTTGGTCGGATCAGACAGGAGATAGAACTCGCCCTCTTCCATCAGCAGCCCGTAGCTGTTGAGCATGAAGCGGGAGAACACCTCATAGGACATCTCGTTGGTACCGTCGATGTTCAACGGCATCGGGATGACCGTATTCAAATTGGCACGGGTGTAGTCCATGTACGCACCGCCGGAATACTTACCGGTTGCACCGGTACCGGTCTCGGTGGTCCGAGCCTGCATCGAAGCACGCATGTACTGGCCATTGACAGCGTAGGTCCAACTGACCTGCGAATCATCGGGCACCATGCCGTAGAGACGGCGGAACAGATCGCGCACGCACGCATGACCGGTGCTCAGGAACAGCGTACTGTCGATGGAGATCAGGTCCGCGTCGGTGTGCAGGGAATTCATGTCCCCGCGCAAGGCCACGTCATAAAGCGCATTCAGGCGCGTACGCCCCACCGTGTCATGGACGATGATGTTGAACCAGCTGTCGGTGGCAAAACGCAGCGACTTGTCATTAGCAAAAAAGGTGATCAGGCCAGTGGTAACTGGTGGGGTCAGGGCGATCTCATCTTCCATGCCCGGCGTCATACCGACATTTTCATTGCCGACGAAGAACTCTCCTTCCTCCATGACGATGCCGTAGGTAGTGAGCATGTACTGCGCCAATGCACGGTACTTGATCGGCCACTCGCCCTTGTACAGCAACGGGGCCGGGAACAGCTTCGTCAGATCCTGACGCAGGTAACTGAAGGACTTTTCGTTGATGAGGTTACCCGGCTCGCCCGTGGTGGCAAACTCACGGGCTTTCAGGTGAATCCGGTTTTCGGCCGGAAAGTAGCTGACATCCAGATGCGTACGCTGGATACCCAGTTCTTGCAGGATCGGATCGAGATACAGATCGATGTACTGCTGGCCCGTCAAACGGGCAGGGCTATCGGTTGGAGTGGTCATCGCATAGCTCCTGGCTAGTGCACTCAAAGAATCACAAGATAAAGATCGGCATAAACCCCTCCTCCCCGAAGGGAGGAGGGGCATGCTTATTACACGTCCAAGAACGCGGCCGTTCGACGCGAGCGGTTCTTACTGAAAGCCACCAAACGTTTGACGTTTGGCATCCATGCAATCACGTAAGTACCAGTGAACGGTGCTGCGTAGGTTTTCCATTCCTGACCGTTGTACACGTAGACCGAATCGGTCGTCCATGCCACAACGCTATTGGCCTCAGGGACGTAGATGACACCTTGCACCGCCACCGTCGTCGAGATCTGCTTGACAGGCTCATAACGGGCGGGAGTGCTGTAGATACCATCGCTGGCTGCAAAGAACATCATGTTCATGCCGTTGGCGTAGCACAGGTCATTCCACTTGTTGGTGGTCGTACCGATGCGAGTCCAACTGGCACTGGCCAGACTCGGGTTAGCGTTGGCATACCAGAGTTGGCGCGACGGGAATGCAATCGTGGTCCAGATACCTTCACGATCGGCAAAGGCTGCGCGAGACTGCTCGCCAAATTCAGCGCGGGTCATGTTGCTCCACGCTGCGTTTGGATTGGTCAAGTCAGCCTTATACTGCCAACGGGCGGCACCGGCAGTAAAGCCCAGGACGATGTCATCGCCATGGAACACGTTACCCGTCGGTCGATTGGTCTGTTGGATCTGCGCCCCATAACCAGAACCGGTATCCACCAACGTACCCGTGCTCTGCACGATCAACGTAGCAAAGTCTGGGATGAACCCTGCGCTGATAACCGCACCACTGATGCCAGCACTGGCCCACGTCAAACCGTCGGCAGTTACTTCAGCAGAGGTGTTGGCCACCAACAGCTTATCCAGATGGGATACGTAACGCGTTTCACCCACACCCGGACCACTGTTACGCAGCGTTTCCCACGTACCGTCCCAGCCAATCAAAGCTGTCGCCTTGTCCACGTAGATGTCCACTGCTTGCTCATCACCGTTGGACAGGTTGGACCAGAGCTGATCCTCCACTTGGTGATAAGCCAGATGAGCGCCAGGATCGGTGGAATTGTTGGCCGAGGTGGCTTCACGCCATTCCCCTTCCTTCCACGCCCACAGCTTCCCATCGTTCTGACGTGCGTACACCATCTGGCGTTGCGGTACGTCATTGAAGTGAGTCATCAGCGAGGTATTGCCCGGAGGCATTTCCATGCGGGTCCAGTTGGACAAGTCATCGGACAGGTAGAAGCCCGGTGTCAAGCCCAGGTTCGGCAGGTTGGCCCAGACCGTCATTACGTACTTGCCCCATACCTCGGAGTAGAAGAAGCAGTTCTCCAGCAGGTAGTACGGAACCGTAGCAACGACAGTCGGTGCAGCGCTTTGATCCACCGCGGTGTAGGCGAGAATGCGACCACCCACCTGACTGCCGGTGTTGGATGTCAGACCCAAGTTACCCAACACCAACAGGCGCTGATTGACCTTGTCCCACACCATGCCATACATCCAGTTACTCTGGGTGTTGGTCACTCCTGCCATAGCCGGCATCGCCGACCACGTCAGACCGTCAGCCGATTTGATGACCGTACTGGTGTACAGGTCAAAGGCCACAAACACATCCCACTCGGCAATCCACATCGGCGACGTGGGCGATACACGCGAGGCCAAGCCGGAGGTGGATTCCACCACGCGGTAATTGGTCTTCGGTCCGTAGATCATGCGAGCACCACCAGCGTACATGATCAGCACCGCATCGTGCTTAGGCGAATAGGCCGCCCACGGCGCATGGCCGCGGATGAACCCGCCGTTTGCAATGCGCGTTACATCGTGCGCATGTCGATACATGTACAGACCATCCACGTGCTGGCCGAGCATACGCTGCCACTGCGGAACGTAGAACAGTCCCGGATCGACCACAATGTCAACATCACGGCCCGAACGCACACGGCCCGCCGTTTGTCGCGGCCATACCGGTGCGATGTACACTGCGTCACGCAAGGTGCAGTACGCGGTCTTCGGTTCGGCGGCCATGTAGCCTTCACCGGAGGTCAGGCCAACATTGAACGAACGTGCGCCATTGAAGGCTGAGGTCTCGATGCCGCGCAATGTGAAGGTAAACTCCCCCGCACCTGCCGGTATCGTGATGCTTGTGCCACCCTGTGCCAAGTTGTACTCACGGCCCACCCGCGCATCGCCAGTGAAGCTGAGCTGGACAGTGCGGGCTTGCGACAACGGCGGATCGATGATGACCGTCAGATCCAACGTACCGTTTTCATACAACGTGCGACCATCGTCGGTCTCCGAACCATTGGCGTCAGCGAAGTAGATCCGCGGAGCCGGCTCGTACAGCGCCAGACCCTTGATGATACGCATGTCCGAAATCTCACCGGTGAACTTGGCAATATCCGAACTGGAGGTAATCGCACCGATGGTCACGCCATCGGCCTTGGCCAGATTCACAACCGCGCCCGGGTCGACGAAGCCGTTACCCTGACCAGACTGCTGTTCGTTGTAGAACAGGTGGAACATCGACCCATTGCGACGGGTGATGGACACCTTGGTCCGACCGGCGGTCAGAACCCGCTCAGAGGTCAGTGCATTCAGGCCCACATCGGTAGTGCCAAACAGGAACGTGCCTGCATAGCCTGGCGGCAGACTCGGTTCAGCACCGTACATGTAGACCAGGCCCGTGTTCTCATCACCCAGCTGCACATTGGCCGTACCCACCAGACCCACCGCAATGGTGGCTGGCAGATTGGCAAACTCCACCGTGAACTCGAAGGTGAAGTCGTCAGTGCCAAAGTTGAAGGCCTCATGCACAGCAGCTTGCAGGTAGCTGGAACCATCCAGCGTCACCTTACCGCCCGGACGGGTGGTGTCACCCACTACCGGGTTGCCGTGCTTCATCCATTCCGGCGTCTCCTGCGGGATCAGCGTGATGGTTTCACCCACCTTACTGCCACGGAAGACTTCCACGGTAAAGCCCTTGGGCTGGACCGCCGCTTCACTGTAGAAGAAGGACAGGTTGCCGCGCCACAGGCTATTGTAGCGTTCATCCATCGACACCACCAGTACATGCGTGAGGTCGTTATAGATGCTGGTGCTGTCCTGCCCACGACGCAGGCCGTTATACTGCACCACAGCCCCGTAGAGGTTCGTTGGGGACTTAGTCGTACCCACGGTCCAGTTCACGCCCGGCTCCATCGTCATCGACGCGTGAGGCGAGGCGGTGATCACATCCGATACCTTGAGCGTACCCAGCCATTCGGCGTAAGCAGTCGCATCGGTGGTATTGAGCGTCCCGCTTTGACGCAGTCGTGGGGTCATGCGGATCTGGGTGTCCTTGCTTTCCTCATCGGCATACCACAGCAGGGCCCGGGCCTCGGAGATGTTGGTACAATACTCCTTGGACAGAGCAAACTCAGCGACGTGGTTCAGCTTCGAGTTGGCCAATGCAGGGTAGTTCACCACACCTGCGTCTTGGGTCACCAGCTGTGCGTTGTACAGGTTGAACGGTGCCGGCGCGGGTGAGATCACCCACGGGGAGGGACTGACCAGTTTGGCGTGGACATTCAACGGAGCGATCGTGCCCTTGAACAGGTTCAAGAACTCCGCCTGGGTTTGTGCATCACTGCCCGGCCACAGACTGTTGAGTCGATCCATCCAGCCGGTGGCATTCGCATACGGCGAGGCCAGCGGCAGTTCGGCCATGAACTTGGTGTAGGCCGGATTGCCCAGACTGTCGCGAGCAATCTCGGAAAGATCGCGCACGTCAGACAGGACAAAGTCGACCTGACCCACAAAGCGCAGGGATTCCACCTTGGCCTTGAGCGTGTACGGGACCGAGTTGCGCGAATGGATGGTCTCAAAGACCACGTCATCGATTTCAAACTCGGTGCCGAAGCGCCGGGTCAGTTCATCGGTCAGTTCCTTGGTAGAGCTGGGCAGGGTCAGCCGGAAGCCTTCCATCTTACCGCCGTATTCCTGCTTGAGGTCCACGCGGTTGAACGTGAAGTCCTTGACCTCACCGGTGTAAGGATAGAAGTCATCCTTGGCCACCTGGTCACGCGCCTTGAGGTCGACCTGTGTGCGGGTGCCGGCCACTTTACGCGGCAGACTGGGCACCAGATCGTACAGCGGGTAACGCAGGTGGTTGGCCTCGGTCAACATGACGCTCAGCGCGTCTTTCGGCTTGAGGGTTTTCAGGTATTTGGTTTCTTTATCGGCCATGGTCTTGGTCCTTACACGTCAGGATAAATCTGAACCATGACCTGCCCCGACCAGCGCGGACTGACGACCGTGGTACGGAGCATGTAATCGGCAGAGCCGGCAGAAACGATGGCATCGCTGAAATAGTCGACGGGGTCAAAGCGAATACCGAAGATCTCACTCAACTTATCCACCACGTCATCGGTGTTGGTGTTGAGACCGCCGGCCGGGGTGGCCGGCAGTTTGATCTTCAGCGTGATGCCGGCAAAAAACTCCTCCAGTGGCATTTTGCGCACGGAGAAGTCGACGGTCCCATACCACTTCATGTCCGGGTCGTCGTAAGCTTCATCGGCAACAGACACCAGAAGGCCGACCCGCCCGTCTCCACGGGTAAACGGGTCGCCGATCTGGAGCAGATTCACATTGTCACTATCCGTCAACGCTTCAGCGACCATGCTTTGGTGGGCCGTCTTGATCGGCAAGCCCAGCAATCGCAGGGACTGACTCATGGGGACTTATCCTTGCAGAAGGTTGATGGTAAGACCGGGCAGTCGCATGATCGGTGCAACATCGATCAGCATGCGCTTGAACGGACCCTTGCTATCTGCGTAGGCAGCGTAGCGTGCAGCCACCGCGGTACGATCGGCGTCGTCCAACCGGTAGTGCGGGGAGTCCAAGAATTCAAACGCCGTGGACAGCGCATTGCTGCCGGGAGCCACGTAATCGTAGCTGGACAGAATGGGCGTATCCGGGCCCAACTCAGGGAAGTTATTGCGTACAGACAGCACGTCAGTGGAGCCTTGCACCATGCGGATGGTGTGGCTGCTATTGCCCGCCTTCTCCACGTCCAGTCCAATGTCCAAGCACGCATCACTGCGCCAGAAGAGATTGGATTCCAACCCGGCCGAGATTTCAGCCAAGTCAATCGGCAACAAACTGCGGCGACGCGTGCGCGTGGACTGCAGGTCAATGTCGATGGTCTGGATGTAATCGGCGTGGCGCACATAACCGGTGTGATCGCCGGGTCGGATCAAGGGCCATTCCACCACCGAGATGGGGTTGGAGTTGATCGACTGCAGGAACTGGATCGAGTACGAAGACAGCTGCTTCATCAAACGCAGCATGGCCGCCTGGAGTTCCTTCAGGCTGCGAGCAACCTTCAGGTTCTGGCCAGTGCAACGCGCATACAGCTGATTGGCCAGCAGGTCCGCTTCGAGCATGGTGTAGGTGGGGACATCCAGACCCTTATCGGTGAACCACTGCGTGTAAGTAGTGAACCCACTACTCTTACCGATCTGGATCGGATAGTCACCGTAGAGGTAACGCATCGCCGCTTCTGCCTGACCGCGGGCCAGGTAGTGTTCGACGTTGGAGTAGATCAGACGCTGATTCAGCTTCTCACTGTGGATCTTCACCACGGTCTCGTAGAAGGCCGGGATGGAGATGTACGTGGTCAGCGGCACCATGCCGTTCATCATTTGCTCGATGATCGAACGCGGTACCAGATTGGGGTCGACGATGCTGTGCACCTGAGCCACGGTGGGCAACGGCAAGCGTCGCACATTCATGGCCTGCAGCAAGGGCAGTTCCTTCAGCTCAATCCCTACCGAGAGGTTGTAAGCGTACAGGAACACCAAGAAGGCTTCCTCCATGGTCAACGAGATCTGACCACCCGTCTTGGGGTTGTCCACGGTGACCACCGAGTTGTACCGGCCTTGGTTGGACAGGTACAGCCAATGGTTGAGCAGGTTGTCAGCCAGCGTAAAGGGTGAGGCGTCAGTCAGATCCAGAATCGACGATTCGAGCACCTTGGTGCGCAGTCGGTTCGTGATCGAGTTAGCCATCTCGCTTTCCATGTCCACTTCCGCTTGGTCCTGGACGAACAGATTGTCCGGGGCCTCATCCACTTCGCGGTCGAGCATGGTCTGGATCGAGCGGGTATCGCTACCGGCGCTACTGTACTCCAGATTCAGCGGCTTGCGCGAGAACTCCGGCAAGGCGCGTACATTTTCAGCGAGATCTTTTACGTTATGGCGCATACGCCATTCGGCCAACGGCAACCCTCGATCGGTCAGGATGTTTTGCATCAAAACTTCAAAGGTTTCCCGCATGCCTGCGTTGCGTCGCAGGTAGCGCGCATTGCGGTACAGCCAGAGCATCTGCTTCTTGGTCAGGTAGTCGACATAGTAGTCCAGACGACCGTTACTGGCCAAGAATTCACGGATGTGGTAGCTGTGCGCATAGAGAGTATGACAGTTTGCCAATCGCAGGTTTTCCACTGTGATCGGCAAAAGTGAGACCACATTTGCCAGCATGACGCCGGCATAAAGGTCATCGACAACCGTGTACGCAGGCACGTTCCAACGCTGGATCTGCAGGCGCAGCCACTGGCTGAGCTTGGGAATCAGGTTGGTTTCGTTCTCCTCGACCAGGGTCGGGTCATAGTAGAGAATCTCTCCGTCCTTAGCAGCAATTGCCTTGGCAATGTCCACCGGATTGAGGATGCCTTGGATCAGGATTTCCTGATCCGGGTAACGATCGACCAGCGCGTTGTAGTAACGCTTGTTATCCGAAGACCGGTACTCACTCAACGTGGTCAGGTGCTCGGCAAGCGTCTCCTTGGTGAACTCGATGGTTTGCAGCGTGTCCAGAGAGATGACCGTCATCTTCCGATCAGTACCGTGGTACTGACCGTTCAGATTCATGTAGTATTTCCAACTGGCGGGGTCCGCCATGTTGACCCTACGGCCGAGGCTCTCCTGCGCCGCATTGATCGCATCGGCTGTGGCGCTGTACTTAAAGACCAGCGACCGCACCAGCGCCATCACGTTCTTGCGGTAAATGTTGTATTGCGCCTGAGACACGAGGCGGCCTCCCATGACAACGTTAATGAAAAAGGTTTGAAGGAGTTTCCATGAACAACAGTAGTTACAACGACTCGCTGCTGTCCAAGCGAGCGCGCGGCTTCCCGCGCTTCGGGCTCACGCGCCCAGACCGGACGGTCGATGTGGTGGTCAGCAAGCTGATTGCCCCGACCCACACCAGCGCTGCACAGAGCGTGGTGGATCGTCAGGGTCGCGTCCGCCCGATGGTGCAGGGACCGGACATGAATCTCCTGGACCGCATCAGCGAACAAACCGCCTCCAACATCGTCGACTCGGAAAGCCTCTTCCAGCTGCTGCCTGATACCGAGCTGGCCAAGGAAGTGGTGGTCAGTTCGATCCTGTCGCCGAAGGATCTGGTGGAAACCAAGATCACTTACACGGTGGACAAAACTGCCTTCCCCTCGGAGCTGGCAAAGCCGTGTCTGGACGTCATCACGGAACACTTCGACAATGTCTATAAAATGAGCGAGAAAGCTCCGGACCATCTGCGCGATGCCCTGTTCAAAACGGGCAGCTACGCCATCATGGTTTTGCCGGAGTCTTCCATCGATCATGCCATCAACTCCAATAGCCGGGTCAGCCACGAATCGATCGGTGACATCATCGACGTGGAAACCAAGATGCCGCGCTCGCAGGGCATCCTCGGCAATCCCGGTGCGCCCGATAAGAACGTGCTGCCTACCATGGAGTCGTGGTTCAGCGAAGCGTTGGGGGAGAAGCCAAAGTATCTGCCCGCCTTCGAAAACCTCCAGTGGGAAATGGACGTTACTTTCCGCCCGGACAAGCCGACCGATCCGCTGGAACATGTCAAGCGCAAGGTCAGTTTCGATCCGCTGCTGACGGTGACCGATAACCCGCAGGTGCTGCGCATTCCGGCACTGCTGGAGAAGTCGCGCCGCGATCGCCTCAACGATGTGATCCGTCCCAACGGTCTGGCTACGGAAGCCTTCGTGGGTGTGGATCGCATGGCGGCCAAGATGGATCAGAAGCAGCAGAACCAAGATGCGCTGACGCAGGCCAAGGAACGTGGCTCGCTCTACCGCGATCGTCAGTTCCAGCTGCGCCAGATCCTGACCATTGACAAGCCCTCCCAGTTGCAGCGTGAGTCCGTCGGCCATCCGCTGGACATGCATCTGCCCAGCGAGTGTGTGATTCCTGTCCACGTGCCCTCCTCGCCGGAGAAGCACCTGGGTTACTTCGTGCTGTTGGACCGACAGGGTAATCCGCTGGTCAAGTCGCAGGAGCAGGACTACTACCATGAGATGTCCAACAACTTGAAGTCCAACCGCGAACTGGTCAGCCAGCTCACGGCCAACGTCAAGCGTGGCACTTACGGCAGCGACTGGTACAGCCGTCAGATGGACGTCGATGAAATGACGCGCATCTACTCGGACATGGTACAGGTCGGTCTGGCGCAGCGTCTGCAGAACGGTCTGTACCGCGAAGGCGTGCAGGTAGCCAACCCGCAGGAAATCTACCGCATCATGCTGGCCCGTGCGCTGGCAGGTATGCACACCCAGCTGCTGTACGTGCCGGCCGAACTGATGACCTACATCGCGTTCGACTACAACCAGTACGGTGTGGGTGTGTCGCTGATGCAGAAGTCCAAGGTCATCGGCGGTCTGCGTGCGATGCTGCTGTTTGCTGACACCATGGCGGCGATCAAGAACTCGGTGGGTCGTACCATCGTGTCGATCACGCTGGACGAACAGGACCCCGATCCGGCGTCGACGGTGGAAGGACTGATGCATGAGTTCGCTTATGCGCGCTCCAACGGTTTGATGCCGCTGGGTGCAACCAGTCCGCGTGACATCGTCAACTACATGCAGCAGGCCTCGGTGGAATACGTGATCTCGGGCAACCCCCGTTATCCGTCCACGGCCGTCAACGTGGAAGATCGTCAGAACAACCGCGTGCGTCCGGATGACAAGCTGCAGGACGACCTGAAGAAGCGTCACCTGAACTCGTTCGGTCTGGCGCCGGAAACGGTCGATGCTGCACAGGGTCCGGACTTTGCCACGTCGGTGGTGGCCAACAACCTGTTGATGGCCAAGCGCGTGTTGATGTGGCAGAAGATCTACACCGGTCACCTGCAGGACTTCGTGGCACGCTTCACGCTGAACTCGGGCATCTTGCTCGACCGCATGCGTGATGAGGTCAAGAAGATCTTGGAGATGCGCCAGTCGGATCTGCAGCGCAAGGGTGAGGACAAGGATGAGAAGAAGGAGAACGTCCAGAACTTGCAGGACGACATGATCGACAGCTTCCTCCAGCGTCATGACAATGACGATCCGGTCGATGCGATCATCCTGGACTTCATCCACGCCCTGCGTGTGGAACTGCCCAAGCCCGAGCAGGGTTCGCAGGCACTGCAGATGGAAGCTTTCGAGAAGTACAACAGCGCGCTGGAAACGGCGCTGAAGGCGTACATGACGCCGGACTTCTTGCGCGAAATGGAAATCGCAGGCGGCGAGGAAGATCTCAATGCCCTGATCGAAGCAACCAAGGCGTTCTTCATGCGCGACTACATGCGCACCAACCGTATCTTCCCGGAACTGGAAATCCTCACCCAGGCCGACGAAGATGGTCCGGCGCTGAACATGCAGGAAGCCAACGCAGCTCACGTGGAGAACATCCGCGCCTCCATGGGTGGTTACATCACCGCCGTGTTGATGCGTCGTCGCAAGTACGCGGCACGTATCGAATCGCTCAAGGCAGCCGGTCAGGCCACTGAACTGGATGCTGGTCCCGCCGCAACCAGCGGTGGTACGGACACGGGCATGGACACCGGTGGTGATACCGGTGGCGATGGTTTGAACTTCGACGATGATCTCGGTATGGATACCGGGGCCGATACGGGTGCTGATACTGGCACTGGTACCGATGAGGCTGCAGCCACGGAAGAAGAGGACGAGGCACAGCCCACGTCCGAAGCTCCACCGGCTGAATAAAGGGCAAAAAGAAAAGACACAAGACTACCACCGGGCGCAATGCCCGGTGGTAGTCCATGTGCCGTCCCCTTACACGCTGTCAGCCGGAGTCGTCGAGAAGCCGAGCAGAATGGCATCGTCGACGTAGTAACCCCGGTAGATTTCCAGCAGCTCCGAACCACCCAGCACTTCATCATTGCGGGTGAGCAGGTAGCGATGGTTGTACAGCTTGGGCACGTCCACCGTACGGGTCAGGATCGCCGTCAGCATTTCGTGCAACTTCGGCAGGGTGCTTTCCGGCACCAGCGAAGCGATGCCCGGTTCCAGATGGACCCGCAGCTGGGACATCGTCCACGGCAAGACCGTAACCGAGTTGCGCTCGGTCAGGCACAGTACCTTCAGATCGGTGCCCTTCAGATCATCGTCAGTGATCCCCAGCGCGTTCTTGCCGAAGGTCATGACTTCGTCCTGCGTGCTGAACTGCAGGGCCCGGGTGGCGATCTCTTCTGCGTAGTTCTGCAGGCGTTCGGCCACGACTTCGTAGCCTTCAGCGTTCAGCTCGGTGATGAGGTTGAGGTAGTCCTCACCGAAGCTGGAGATGGTCCACTGGGTGAAGCCCAGGTTCTTGTGCAGGGCGTCGTTGACCGCTGCGGTCAGGCGATCATCCAGCACGTTGGCCAGCTTGTCCTCGCCGATGCGGGACTGCAGGTCCACGACCCCTTCCAGGCTTTCGCATTCGAGCATCAGTTCGATGACGGCCAGATCGTCCTGGGTCACCAGGCGAGCATTGACCACATCAACGTAATACTCGAAGGCGGCGTTGGAATCGCGCTCGACGCCGTTCTTGGACAGCTCCACCCGCAGCTTGTTGTGGGAGTCGGTCATTTCCTTGACGATGATGGCCTTGTCCAGACCCACCACCGGCTTGACCTCGACCACCTCTTCCGGATTGACGGCTTCGCCTTCAACCGGCAGCAGCTGGGTGGACAGCGGCGATTCGGGAACCGGCTGCAACTTGCTGATGACCGACATGTCCACCGGACGAAGTTCGTCGCGACGACGAGCCTTGTCGTAGGCCGCACGGTCCGCCGAGTTCAGCTCATGGTCCTCGTAGTTCATCTCTTCTTTCCTCGTGACCAGTTCTTCGGTGATCTTGCCTTCACGATCCTTCCGCAGCATGCGCACATGCGTGATCGGATCGTACGCACGGAGGAAGGGATGCTCAGCATCGAACTTCACCTTCCAGTCGCCAGCCAGGAAGTAGGGACGGATTTCCGTACCATCTTCCAACAGCATGGCGTCGAACGGCCGATTGCGATCGCGCACCTTCGGCCAGTCCAGGGTGTCATCCAACGTCACCCAACCGGTGTCCACCGGCGAGTCTGCAACTTCGTTCAGCGGCAGGGGCTGGACGTTCACCGGTTCTGCCGGAACTTCCGGCAAGCTCGGCGCTGCATCGGGCAGGCCGATTTCCTGCAGCTTGAAGGCTGCGTTGGCCGGGGCCAGGTTTGCGGCATGGTTCATAGCCGGGATGTTCAACGGCTTGACGTCCGGCGGCGTTTCATGGTGCTGGGTGCCCAGCGAATCCATGTGGAACAGCTCCTTCAGTCCAGCCGGCGAACCGGCATTGGCATCGCCGCTCTTCATGCCCATGGTCAAGCTACCCAGACCCATGGTGCTGGTGGCCGTGGGCACACCCACGGACGCATCCGGGAAGACCTGTGCAGCCGCATGCTTGGTCGTACCGGCCAACAGCGGATTGGGGCCGGAGGGCATGCTGACGCCCGTGTAACCGGCGTTCTGGTACCCACCACCGCCGTAGGCTGCCTGACCGTAGATCTGCTGCGGCGTCTGGACCGGTGCAGCCATACCGCCATTGAAGAAGGCGGTGATCTCGCGATCGTACTGCTGGAACTTGGTCACCAGCGCATTGACCTGCTGCCGTGCTTCTTGGGACTGCAGGTACTGGCCCAGCTGCTGCGAGTTCTCGACCGCGAAGACCGCAACCAAACAGGCTACGATTTCACCGGCTGCTGCCTGGATGGCCTGCTCGGGCTGGACGTTGCGGGTACGGTGCAACATCTCGCCGAGCTGACCGACGGCATTGACCAACATCTGGTACATCGGGTTCTGCCAGTTGTTCTGGCTGACCTGCTGTGCGTAGATGCCCCGCAACGGCGTCCGCTGGGCGCTGTTGAGCACTTCCAGCTGCGCATACCCGTTGATGATGGGAATGAACTGCTGGAACTGCGGACTGACGTTGGAGCGAAGGACAACGGCCGGCTGATAAGGCAACTGGCCGGGTGCTTGGGAATAAGCGGACATGATTTCTCCGGGGACAAGATTGGTGGATTACTGACGACGCTGGATTTTGCCTTGGACTTCGTCGAGCATTTCCACGAGTGCAGGGTTGCGGATGATGGTGTCGTTCTCATCCGTCTTAGCGAAGGGATTGATCTTGCGACGTCCGGTGGCATCGGACTTGTTCATGGTCGAGTAGCTGCCGACTTCGGCAACCGAAACGTGCAAGTGCTTGGTGGCATCGTTGACCGACCCACCGCCACGACCGCGACCCATGCGAGTGTCGGTCTGCAGCGCCATCTGGCTGGTGATCTTGGGGATCATGTTGTCCCCAGGCACCGCCACGGAGTTGACCTCCACGTGTTCCTTGTTCAGGCCCATGATCAACAGGGGCTTGATGTAGTCACGCAGCATCTTCTCCATGTCCTTCTTGGTCAGCGGCTTCTTGCGAGGCGACACGACCTTCAGGGTGAAGCTGTTGATCGCTTCACGAATGTCCTTGAGCACGTAGTACAGCACCATCAGGCGCTTTCCATACAGGCTGGACACATCGCTTTGCGACTGGGTGATGCGCTGGTTGAACGACTCGACCACATGGAAGAAGAAGTCGTGGATGGTTTCAGCTTCGATGCCGGCGGTCTGGAAGGACAGGCGGCTCTCGGCATCGGTATAGCCTCGCACCGAGGCCATGTGATGCATCATCTCTTCAGCGATCTTGCCTTCGCTCTTGCTCGTACCGAACAGGAACGACCCGATCAGGTTGGCCCACAGGCGCGGCTGGTCCACGTAATCGGGCAGTACCCGATCCGGGAAGTGATCCACCACGTAGAAGAACCCACCGATCATCTCCCGTGCCGTGAGGTTGTAATGCTCCTTACGGATGGCCAGACGGATGTTGCTGGCCACGTACGCCTTGTCCTTGACACCGCGCGGGCGCAGCATCGCAGAGTGCTGGGTGGAGCAGATGATCCACTCACTGGCAGGATGGGTGTTCTCGTTGATGGCCAAGGGATCTCCCACATCCACCTCAGCGCCGAGATAGCGACGGAATGCTTCACGCACACCGTACTCGGCGAAGATGTAATGCGGGATGGTGGTGTGACCCTGGACCATCATACGGAATCCCTTAGGCGGGGACGCCTGATGCACACGGGCCCACACCACCTGCGCCGTCTCGCGTTCACCGTCCTTGAGGAAGTGATGCGGAATGCGCTTGAAGGTGAGCTTGAGCTTGTTCAGCGGGATGTACAGGTTGTCCGGTCCGACGCTGAAACCGTTGTCGGCTGCAACCGGGCAGATGCTGAACGTACTACCACGCAAGACGATGGTGCCGGCCTGACCGACGAACGGCAGGTACAGCGGACGCAGCTCCATGTCTTCGCCGTTGAACTTGAACTTGTAGACCACCATGTACAGCCAGCTGGGGGCCAGTTCGAACGTACTGCGCGTGGTGTTGCTCTGCTGCTTGGTGATGCGCTTGGTAACTTCGTTGTACTCTTCGAACGGGGTACGACGATCGTACCCCTCATACGTCAGCTCCGGCGGAAACTCCGCGGCAGCTGTTTCGAAGTAGCGATTCACGCTGTCTTCGACGAAACGCATGGCCTTGACTGCATAGCCCTCAGCGATTCGGTCGTTGAACTTGGGCGTGCGCTGATGAACCAGATCAAAAAGACGTTTGTCCACAAATAAGTCCTCGCCGACTTTAGTCAGAGAATTTCTTGTATGCTGCAATTCCGGCCGCCACCAGAGTTAGCAACACCGGGAAAAGCTTGAGCGACTCAGACCAGTTCTTACGTTGGTCAGAGCGTTGCTCGTACATTTCCGTGCGATACAGTTTATCAACCTTGAGCTGATGTTCCTGCAAGCGGTAATTGTTGGCTAGAGCATCCAGCTCTGCTGCGCGTTCACGCAGTCTACGCTCCTCACGGAGCTGGTCCTGCTTTGCCTCTTCCCTCTCCCGTTCCCATATGCGCTTACGATCCTCGAGGTCAGCTGCCTGTTGCCGGGCCTCTGCCTTCATTCGATTCTCATCCAGCTTGTTCTGATGGGCAATGGTTTCCAGTTCCCGCTTGTACACGTCACTGGGATTGCCATGGGTTTGCGCCTCTAGGGCACTGTGATACAGATGGAGCTTAGCGTCGGCCTCGATGAAGGTGTAATGTCGAGCACGCTGGCTGGTGACTCCGGTGATGGTGTTGGACGGGTAGGAACTGATCACGTAAACGCCTGCCCGACCACGCTGGTCAGTCCGACGCTTAATCGGGAACACTTCCCCACCTACATTCACAAACCGATCGCCGAACACACCATCGCAATCGTGGATTTCCACCCTGTAGTTGAAAGCCTGCCCCAGCTCATCCATGGGAGACGGCATAAGTCGATCTCTCACTCCGTGGAGGGAGTGAGGATGGAAAGGCGTTTGGTCGATGCTATTCAGACTGAGGACAATGTCCAGCTCATCAATGTAGATCGATGAACCGCTGGCCTGGAAATCAGCCAATGAGACAAAGTAGTCCACATGCGCAACGTCCATATGGCCTACACCGGATTGGTACTCGGTGAGCTTTCTGGCTTGTGCAGCATGCAGCAGCTGACTGCTTTTCGACCCCTCGCTTCCATCGTCATTCAATAGGAGTGCTGTGTCAACATTTACTCCGTGGTGAGTGTAATAGGACAACCGGATGAGAACGGCCTGGCGAGAGGCCGTGATCAGGTTGGGGATCTGCTGGCGGATTCCGGTCCGGAATGCCGCACACACCGGCCGACCCAGACCATTGAAGATCTGGATCGAGGTGATCGACTGGGGAGTGATTCTCAGGTTCTCTGATCTGGCACCAAGCTCAATCGCGCTTGGGACAAATTCAGTAGCGCGAGAAGATGGATTCATGGTGAGTACCGTTGTTGCACTTTCAGGAGTTACTCTTGGATGATGTATGTCTGAAATACCTTTCAAATAGACGGCATAAAGCCCACACCCCCGGAGGGGTGTGGGCCTATGCTTGTTACACGTCATCCGTGAGATGTGCTTTCACTTTCCTTACGGGTACGTAAGCCCCGGCAGTACGGTGTTAGCAACCACCTCGGCGAGACGTTCGCGTTTTCACGGAACGACCGGCAGCCACGGGTTGACGATGTCGGACGGGCCGACCATGAGGACCGGGGTCTTCTCGACCAGCGCCTTCGACAGACCGGCGACTTCGATGATGCCCAGGATCGGCAGCTTCGGCACGTGCAGGTTGCGCGGCTGCACCATCGCTTCGTGGTAGGTCGCGCCAGCACGGTTGATCGGCAGAGCACCGGTCAGTTCCGGCATCCAGGCGTGGGTACCGAACGACAGGACGTCGGACGGATCGCTGGAACCGCGGCTGAAGGTGATGAAGATCTTGCCGTAGACGCGGCTGTCCTGCGAGGAGACGATCTTGAACTTCTCGAAGACGGTACCGAAGGTACGGTCGTCGCCGGCCAGCATCAGGTGACGCTCGATGATGCTGTCGGTACCGATGATCAGGGTCGGCTTCTCACCCGAACCCTGCGACGCGGCGTCCAGGGCAGCCTGGTAGCGCGAGTCGCGGTAGGCGCGGTAGGCCATGTCGCGGATGGCGTTGACCAGGGTCAGCGCGATGTCGCCGGCACGTTCGATCGACTTCTCGGAGGTCATGCTGGCCGAGACGTCGAGCTTGCGACGCTCGAACCACGGCTGCACCACCCAGCGGGCGGCACCGGCGATGGCCGGCACGACGCCGTCGTCGCGCTTCGGACCCTTGACGACCTTCTCCAGGGTATCCGCGTAGGTCAGCAGGACGGTGACGCCCAGGTTGCTGTTGCGGATGCGCGATGCGTTGATCGCAATCTTGATGTCGCCATCGCGATTGGTTTCATGCACCGGGCTCGGGAAGGTGATCGGCGAACCCAGGGGCAGGGTGTGACGCTCGCGCTCGACGGTGACGTCGACCACGTGGCCGCGGGTACGCAGGTTCGAGTTGGTACGGTTGGCCTTCAGGGTGTAGCCGGCCACGTACAGCTCTTCCAGGGCGTCGACCAGGGTCTTGCCCACGCCGTCGGTCAGGCCGATGCTCACGCCAGCCTTGGTCTGGATCAGGTCGACCTTGACCGGGAAGCCGGTCAGGTTCACCGAGCCGAACTCGACGTTGAACTCGCCGTGCACCTGGACCTTCAGGTAGACCTTCCACTCGTTGTCGATGATCGCCTGGAACTGCGCCGGCACCAGGTTGGCCGAGTTCTTCTTCGTGCCATCGATGACCAGGTCACGCGAGCTGAAGGTCAGCTGCATGGCCTTGAAGTTGCCTTCCACGGTCTTGGTGAAGCGGTTGCGCGGCATGTAGCTGGTGTCGAAGCCGATCGCCGGGGTGGTGGCGTCGAAGGCCAGCCACACCGATTCCAGCTCGATCGAAGCATCGACGGCGTCGGTGTTGGACAGCACGCCGCCAGCCAGGATCGGGGCGTACGCGGCAACGCCGATCAGGCCGATGTCGACGCCGGCCTTCAGCGGACGGGTCGGGATGTCGAAGCCCTGCTGACGCTCGAACACGCTGGCGTGGTTGGCCACCGGCACGAACTTGTCGGCGTTGCTGTTGTCCGGGTTGGCATGCGGGATCAGGCGGGTGGCGTGATCCTTCAGGATGGAGGCGTCCACCACGGCGTCGATCAGGTTCTTCTTGTCGAAGTTGGTCGGGTTGCCGTTGGTCGGGTGGGTGCTGTTGGTGAACACCTTCGGGATGGTGATCTCGATGTCCAGGCCGGCCTGGTCCGGGGTCACGACCGCGGTGTTGAAGAAGGTTTCGCAGAACTCGTCCTGGCGCGAGCCGAAGGCTGCGAAGGTGGCCGAGTACGGCAGGTGGTTGGTCAGTTCCTTGCTGTCGAACGCCTCGAAGGCGGTCTCCAGGCGGTGGTCGGTGCCGGCGCTGTCGAAGCCGATCAGGCGGTTGACGCCCTTCTCGTGCTGCTCGACGGTGTAGGCCTTGCGGGCGTAACCGGTGACGTCACCGGCGGCCATCACGACCACGGCGGCTGCCTGGGCAGCGATGTCCAGACGGGCGTCCTGCTCGGCCGGGGTCTTGCCGCCGAAGCCTTCGAAACCGAGGCCGGCGTCGCCGACCATGCCGGAGAGGAAGCCCTTCATCTTGGACTGGACGTCGCTCAGGGTCTGCTTGACGCTTTCCTGGCGTTCGCCGGACATCGACTCGAACGAGAGCAGGCCGGCGGTGTCATCGGCGTTGACCAGGGCGGAGCCGGCCTGGCCGGTCAGGGACTTGACATTGGACGCGAAAGCAGTGTGCGCGCTGCGCTGCTTGTTCTGATGGTTCCACATGGGAAATATTTCCTTCGAAGGGTGTTGAAGATCCGTGGGCAGCGATCCAGATTGACGCTGACCGCTATAGTATTTCTACACAGCAGTAGGTCGAACCCAAATACGCTGAGTCGACTTTACCCACAAACCATATAACTAGGAACGTCCTGGTTTCAGGTGAGACCACCATGCCGCCAAAACTGAAAGGGTAGAATCACATCTACCAAATCATTATACCTAATTACGGGGTTTGTGCAGACTCATCATGAAGAGCAGTCTGAGTTGCAGTGAGGTACGCGCCGAACAGTGGGAAGTTGGCGAGGGCCTCGAAAGGGATGAGCGCGTGCAGCGTACGGATGACGCGGTCATACATATCACGCTCGGATTCAACTGCTCCGTCAACGTGAGTGAGCAGGATCGTGTTTTCATCCAGCAGCGACACGAACAGGCGCTTGCCCTCCAAGGGCACGAACGGCGCGCTCTCGTTGAGCACGTAGTCCTGGAATTTGGCACGGATGGCCGCCCAGCGGGCATCGGTTGCGTTGACAGCGGAGGTGGGGTCCAACACTTCCTTCACCGCCGACTCCAGCGATGCCGTGATCGGCAGCGGGATGTAGGTGGCGTTGTACATATTGGCGTACCAGTAAAAAGCGACGTCAGCTGGCGATAGTATGCCAGCGAGGAAATCGACCGAAGTCAACTTCTTCACATCCTCGGCCCCCGTAAGCGTCAGGCCCGCCGCTCGCAGCGCAGGCACCATCGACTCGGGAATGTACACGTATTTCATGGCGTAAACCCTTTTAGGCGGAAATTGATGGACCCGAAACTTCTACTCGTCAAAGTTATCACGCTGCTCTACAAGGAGCATCAGCTGAAGGACCCGGGTGGCCGCTCGACCGACGTGGTCAAGATGGCTGTGGGGACTATCAAGCTGCCGGACACCGGCGGTGAGTTCGATCGTGGTCGTGAAGCGATTCATTCCCTTCGTGCCACCGCCCTGTGGATGGCAGATCTGCCGACAGGGGAGGCACTGGATCGCAGTGCGTTGCTTCAAAGGATACGTGTCAATGTGGGTGAGGATGAGCACATCTACCTCGCCTGCGAAGACGGACTGACCGTTGAAGAGACCAGTGAGCATCTGAAGATGCAGACGCTGCTGTTGCGCGGTGAGTTGCGCAACCATATCGATACGGTCGCCGTCAAGGCGCTGATCAAGAAGTATTACCAGCAGGCTTTCTTCTCACATGATGGTTTTGATGTCCGCGCCTTCTCTCGTGAGTTGATGGGTCAGTTTGAAACCTACGGCTCCACCGCGGAAGGTCAGCGCGTGGAAGGCATGCTGGCAGAGATCAACCTCAACGACATTGAGGGCACCGCTCAACTGATCCGCATGGCCCAGGAGGAGATCTCCACCGAGGGCATCATGAAGATGGGTTGGCAGGGCATGAATCGCATGATGGGCGATCATGACGGCCTGCGTCGCGGTGAGTGTGTGGTGGTCGGTGCATTGCAGCACAACTACAAGACCGGCTTCACGCTGACGGTCTTCAAGCAGTTGGCGATGTACAACAAGCCGTACATGAAAGACCCGACCAAGAAACCGGTGCTGGTCCACATCTCCACTGAGAACGAACTGAAGTCGAACATCCTGTGGCTGTACCGCAACATCAAGGAAAACGAAACCGGCGAGCGCGTCATTCTGGCCGAGGTCGATTTCAACGAGGCTGCCAAGTACGTCCATGAGAAGCTCACGGCCACCGGCTATGAGATCATCATGACCCGCTGGGACCCGTCGGAAACGACCTTCCAGAGCCACTTCGATTTCATCAACCAGCTCGAAGCGCAAGGCTACGAAGTACATGCCGTGGTAGGCGACTACCTCAACATGTACAACAAGAAGGGCTGCGTGCAGGGCGCGATGGGCTTTGAGGTGCGTGACCTGTGGCGTCGCATGCGTAACTTCCATGCACCGCGCGGTATCCTCTTCATCTCGCCCCATCAGCTGTCTCCCGGTGCCAAGGCACTGGTGCGACAGAACGTGGAGGACTTCGTCAAGGAGATTGAAGGCAAGGGCTACTACGACAGCTGCTCGACGGTGGATCAGGAAGTGGATCTGGAGATCTTCATCCACATCGTCAAGGTCGCAGGACGCTCCTACCTGACCATCCAGCGCGGTAAGCATCGTAAGATCACCGCCACCAAGGAACGTGATCGTTACATCGTGCTGCCCTTCGAAGACATCGCCGACATCCCCGATGACTGGGGTAAGAAAGAGATCACCTTGCGTCAGCCAGGTGGTGGTGCGATCGGCAGTGGTGAAGAAACGCCTTGGTTTGCCTAAACCGGCATATGAGCCCTACCACCCTGTGAAGGGGTGGTAGGGTTTTATGCGCTATTTTATGGTCACAGTTAACAGCACGTTGTTGAGTGCGGGCTGTTTGACGTGGCTGGCGTTGTACCTTTGCGAGGGTTCCGACATGTCTTTCTTGGCGCTCGTAGGACTCTTCCTCCTGAAGCACGGCTTGCTCGTTCATGTAGTTGATTACGGCTATAGCCGCAGCAGGTCCAAAAGGCAACGTTTGTGGTATCTCGGTCTTCTCTGTCACTGCTTGTTAGAATTGGCGGCGAGTGTGGTGATCATCTGGGCCTTTTGGATTCCTGAAATTACGGTTGGACTGTTGCTGGAGCTGGCCATGCTTTGCGTGGCGTGTGTTCTGGAACGGCAGGCAACCTACAGCAAGCTGATAAGAACTCACGTGTTTGGCGAACTGCTGGTTCTTCTTTCCTACTGCACCATGGGGTTGATGGTGCATAACACGTAGGAAGGAAAAAAGAAAGGAAGATACACCCCCTCCCTGCCGATTGGGCAGGGAGGGGGCTTGTGGCGTTTATGCCGCTTCAGGAATCTGCGTCAGGCACAGGCCAGCATCGGCTGGGGAGACGATGCGCTGGGGGAAGTACGTCTGACCGAACTCGTGCTCGCGGATGTCCTGCTGCACGATACGCACCACCTTGCGGTAGGTGTTGACTTCCTTACCCATGATGGTCAGTCGGACCGGATCGTAACCCTCCAGCATGGCATGGGTCATGATGGCCTGTATGGCGCGCCCAGAGATCCGTCGCGGGTCGACCTGATAGGGGCGGCCGACACGGAAGGAGATGAAGCTGTGACCGCCGCTGGCGGCGTTACGACGCACCTCCAACATGCCGTGGGCTTCGTCGCGTGCGACGTTGAAGTAGATGTCGCCCACCAGACTGTGGCGGCCGAACACGGCGTTCATGCGATCATCGATGATCGCACGCAGGAAATTGAGGAGGGTGGTCAGCAGTGCAGAGATTTTCATGTGGTCAGTCCAGATAGAGGGGTGGGCATAAAAGCAGTGCCGGTGTTACCCGGCACTGCCATCACTTGCCGGTCTTACATTCGACAGGTGGGTCGGAACTGTTGTACAGCTCCTGGAGGGCCTTGGCTACTTCAGCTGTGGCCTGTTCTTCAGGTACGTCAGGGGATTTGTCCAAAATCGCTGCGACCCGGACTTGGGCCAGATTCCATGCAGCACGATCATAGACGGCTTGCTCACTGGTGCGGCCGTTTGCTTGGGCCATGGCTTGGGCAGCCCAGAACTGGATCTTACAAACATCCGGTCCCAGACTTTCTTCCCTAGCCGTCTGCAGCAGGTTGGCGTTGGATTCTTTCTCCTCCACGGCCGGTGTCAACCAGCAGCCGGTGAGTGAAATAACCAGCACCGCTACCAAGCCACACTTGCGGATGGCGTTGGGCATCGTCGCTTCTCCTTATACAACGGTCATTCCACTACGGTGTTATGTGTCTGAAAAAGAATGGGTTAGATCCCTATCCAATCACATCAGGACCGGCGCCTTGACCGCTTGGCGCAGGCTGAGGGAGACGCGGAACTCCTCATCCTCCACTTCCCAGCGGAAGATGATGGTGCGACAACGATCGTCACAGACGACCGCTCGAGGCGTCATGTTCTCCCTCACAAAGATGACGCTCAAATGTTTGGCCAAGCGCTGGCTGAAGCCCCCGTCGGGCTGCAGGACGTTGAAGACCGGGCGGGTTTCATCCTCCTCCAGATCGCGCGCCATCTCACCGGCAAAGCGCCGATGTTCCAACTTGACAGCGACATGGGAAACGCCCAGGTTATGGTCGTATTCCGAACGCACCAGCATGTGCCCCTGACCGTCGGTGAACTCACGGAAAGTCAGTTGGTCAGGCAAGATGCCGTACTCACGCTCCCACTCCACGAGCGGGGCGATGATCATGTCCGCCAGTCGGCGAATGGACTCCGGGCTGCGAATGAATGCACCACGCAACTGGTGGATGTGTTGCAGCCGATCAACGAAAACGTCCCCGCGTCGGTAGGAGTGATCGTGCTCCGAGGCCGGGGCATCACGATACAGCCGCATGGGGACCAGCTTGTTTTGCTCAGGGGCCGAATCGGTTTCCGTGTTCATCGTTAATTTCCTAGTATGGCCATCAGGATATGAGGGCCTGCTTCATAGCAGTGATCCCGCGATCAAATAATTACTCTGGAGCTTTAACCATGTCGACGCAGAAGACCGTCCCGGATGACTTCGATCTGAACCGGACCAGCAAGGCCATCGTCACTGCCCTGATCAACCTGGGCAACACCGCACGCAACTTCAAGCCGGAAGATCTCGAAATCGCCTGGGAAGCTCCCATCCCGACCGGCCAGTACCCGGACGACCCGGACCGTGAGCTGAAGGTGCTGGTCAAGGCCACCGATACCAGCTACCCGGTGTACGTCAAGTCCAAGGACATCGCCTCCCACGAACTGCTCGGTTCGCTGACGGTCGCGCATGAAGGCGAAACCTCCTCGCATGACCTGGTCGCCAAGATCAACGCCGCGGCCGGCTTCCCCATCCTGGTCGCCGACGACCTGCTGAACGTGGCCCTGCCGACCACCGGCGACTACCCGCGTTCGCTGGCCATCCAGACCAACCCGAAGGGCCTGTTCTGGAACGGCACGCTGGCAGTGGTGCTGACCGGCACCGCCACCGCTCCGGAACCGGAACCGGAAGATGCCGTACTGACCGCCATCACCGCCACCCCGGACAGCGTCTCGGTGGCCGTGGGTGAAACCACCACCGTCAATGCTGCCCCGGTCCCGGCCGATGCCAAGCTGGACGGCATCGTCTGGACTGCTGACAGCGCCGATGTCGAAGTGACCGGCCTGCCGAGCGGCGGCGTGAGCATCAAGGGCCTGGTCGCCAACGCTGGCGTGGTGGTCACCGGTACCATCGGTGCCATCACCACCGAAGTGCTGGTGGAAGTCACCGCTGCCGATGCGGGCGACGGCGAGTAATCGCCAAAGCAAAAGCGTCACACTGCCCCTCCCGCCCTTGACGGGGCGGGAGGGGCATATGCCGTTACTTGCGGTAGTGGTAACGCGTAACGATGGCCTGCTCGCTGAGCTGGATCTGCTCACGATCACCCACTGCGAAAAGCTGCTGGTAGGCATGCAGCGGGAACAGGGTATCGCCCTTGCTGTCGTTGCGGATACGCGTGAGCAGCAGTTCATCGACCGAGTCGGCAAACAGCGAGTAGATCTCGGCGCCGCCGATGATGAACAGCTTCTTCTGGCCCGTAGCTTCGGCTGCGAAGATCAGGTCATCGACCGTGGGGAAGTAGTAGAACTTGTCATCGCCCACTTCCACGACCTTCGGACCGGAGGAGCTGAGCACCAGGTTGTAGCGGTTGGGCAGGGGCTTGCCCAGCGACTCGGCCGTCTTGCGACCCATCACCACCGCATGGCCGGAAGTCATCTCCTTGAAGAAGCGCATGTCTTCCTTGCACTTCCACGGGATCTTGTTATCACTGCCGATGATGTTGCGATCGTTCATGGCGGCGATGGCAATCAACTTCATGTCCATTACTCGGTGTCCTCTTCATCAGGCAGACCAGCGTTGCGGCGCTGATCCTTGGTGGGCGAATCGACGTAGATCACTTCCTTGAACTTGGCATCCGAACCATAGCCCGGATTCTCATCTTCAAAGAACGCGATCACACGCAGCGTGTCAGGGTCGATGTAGCCGAACAGGTACTTCGGCGTCAAGGACAGGGTCAACAGCTCCTGTGCGGCCACCTCCTTCGTCTGGAAGGGTGCACTGGTAATGCGAACAGCGTGCCCGGCAGTGGTGATCAGGGCGGGGTCTTCCGGGTCAGTGCCGAGGATGGCGTCGAAATCATTGCTCATGGTTTTCTCTCTAGGGGGACATAAAGCCCCTACCTTGCGGCAGGGGCTCTGAATACAGCAATTACGCCGGTGCGATTGCAATGATCACACCAGCTACTTTCCAGCGCGTAACCGCGGCAGCATGGGCAGGACACCTGTTGGTATCCGCCCAGCCCCGCCGGTGGACGTTGCTGGCTCACTTTGGCTTGCTTCAGCAACTCTTCCATTACCGTTCCTCTTACCCCTTGGGGTATTGGTTCTTCAGCACGAAGTGATTGTCCAAGATGTCGGCCACCTGCTTGCGCTCAACTTCAGTGCGCGTGCGCGGATCACCGCCAATGACATCGGTCAGCTCCACCGGGAAGTCACGCGGCGGTTCACGATCGTCCTTGACTTCCAGATCGACCTTGACCCAGTCGATGCGCTGACCATCCGGGGACTTGTACACGTCCACTTCCCACACCAGACCATCGGTGCGCTCGAAGCAGTAGCGAGTCTTGATCATGCCCGAGTTGGACAGCTTGCGGAACTGGAGGAACATGTCCTCGCTCACTTCCGTTTCCGACTCAACCTTACCGAAGTCCCCGATCTTGAAGGTCTTGCTGGTGAGGATGAAGCGCGGTTCCTCGCCTGGTTTCTCACAGCGGCGTACGCGCAGTTCACCGGCGTAGGTAATCGTGTCACTGGGGGCGACACGAATCGACCACTGTTCCTGATCTTCGCGCGAGTTGGCTTTGTCCAACTGCGATTCATCGACCAGTTTGGCGTAGTAGGTAAACTCACGCTCCACGCGCGCTTTACCGTCAGCCGGCAGTTCCTCCACCGACATCACGGCGGCAAATGCTTCTGCAAGACTCATCACACGATCCTTAAAGGGTTGTCCAAACCATTAGGCCACGGCCGTTTGCCGTTCCTCGACGTAATGGTTCATCTCCGGCATCTCGCCGAATTCGTACAGCCCCCTCGGACGTACGTTGAAGAACACTTCGATGTCACGATTGGCCAGCATGACTTGGTAGGTATCGGGACCGGCCCACGTGCGATGGCCCACCGCCTGTTCTGCGTCGCTCTGGTCAAAGTGCCCTTGGTGAGCACTCACTGCCTCAGGCAAGAAACCGTGGGCCAGCAGTTCCTGGAACACGGTGGCCAGGAAGCGGCACTGTTCGGGACAGGCCATGGGCGCTGCCATTGCGTTCTTTTCCAGATCCACCAGATACTGCAGGATCTCGACGGGCTTGGCCGCAGTGGCCGTCGCTGTCAGTCGGCGGCTGAGGCGACGGATGCGCGAGAACACCGACGCCTTGCGGGCGTACACACGCAGCAGCGGACGATGGGCGTGGGAATGCTGCGCAGCGTGCTCGGTCCTGCCGGTATGCCGGTTGCGAATCAACTTGCGGTGGTCGCGCAGGTTGAAGAGGAATGCGTTGTCATCCACGACATGGGAGGAGACGTCCATGGACATCAGGCCCAGTCGGCTGGAGACGTTCTTGAGGGCGGTACGGAAGCTGTGGTGCAGGACATCGATCACAGGATCGAGGTGGGGTACTTCGTGCGATGCCTGGGTCAAACCTTTGGTGAGTGCGTTCATGTGATGGACGCGCTCTTCTTGCAGTACATCTGATGCTTCGTACATGTTGGTGGCCCCCTGGTAGTTATTAGATGGGTATGTGGAGCAATAAAATACAGCGGCATAAAGCCCCTCCCACCCGAAGGTAGGAGGGGCTTATATGTAAAAACCGGCTATCCCGTTTACCGGCTGATTCCCCTCAGGTCGACTCCACCCATCCGCGTGTGCGGACCAGCTTCATTATCAGTAAGAGGTACGGGAACCTTGCAATTTTTACCCACGACTCGACCAGTGCGAATGCTCACTGGTACCGTGCAGCTGCGACCATCCATTCTTAGGCGCGGACGCCCGACTCGATTGGGGTTTGCACAGCCCCTGGGGAGGGAGGAGTGCCGTCTATTACCGTTAGCAGGTCGCACGTCCCTCTGGGGAGATGAGGACGCACACCTAGCAACTCACCAGTAGGCGTGGTTGCAACGGGACGATCGAGGATGGACAACATTGCTGCTCTACTATTCGGCTGAGCCTGTCTGAGGGCTTGCAAGATCGAACGATGGCGTCCGCCTCCGGCACTGGCCGGCGCGTAACCGCGGTGGCCTAAAGCGCGCGGAGGCGAACATGGAGGGTGCCCGGCCCAACGCGCCGGCGTTAGTCCGTAGACGACGCTGGCGGCAATGGGCAAGGGCGTAGAGGCGCCACGCTGCTACGGTTCTAGACGACATCCCCCGTTTAGGGAAAAGTACACCGTGCAGCATGACATGGAAGAAGGTCGACCCAACACGCAATACCTGGCGAGGACGGCAGGTACCACACGAAGGGTCGATGAAAACCGGGCTTTCCCAGCTTACCCGGGGGTCTGCTACCTTGGGCGGTCAAGGTAATGGGTATGGCAGCAGCGCCGAAGCGCAGGCACGTTCCACAGACAACTGCAACAACTCTCTCTATCAGATCAGTTTGGTCTGTAGAAAATTACAGTTCCACTGGGAATTTCCCATCATTCTCGTTGCCGAACACCGTGAAATCAATCACTGCCCAATAGGTTGCCCGATCGGTGCAGATCATGATTTCCAACTCATTGTAGATGTTGTAGGTGTTGTAGTACACGTCATCGCCACCGACCCTCAGGCTCAACTGCCGGAGGAATTCGTAGACGATGTCCATCTCCGGTGGGAACTCGGATGGTCGGCGGAAATGCAGCAGATCGACGATGGGTGGGGTGATGTTGGACGGCTCACCCACCTTCGTCAACCGCTTGCGCTGCTTGCGCGCTATCCAGTACGAGGGACTGAACCAGCGATACCGATGATTGGTCTCGCTGATGGCCATGAACTGCCCGGCTGCCTGTTCGATCCCGCCAGCCACATTGCCGAAGAACACCAAGCTGTGGTCCTTGTAGCTCAACATCACGTGCGTGGGGTTGAGCCAATAGATCCCCTGCGGATGGTTCTTAGTGGCATAGATCGCCGCGGCGCGGAGAGCGTCATGCAGCGCCGAGCCGTTCAGTTGTCCCAGCACTGCCCGGATGGCATTGTCCCAAGCCTTGAGCTTGGGATAAATGCGCACCTTGGGCAAGCCCGTCTGGTCAGAGGCGGGGGTATGCGACATCCTTGGCCTCCTTGTCGCTGGTCAGTTCGGCGATGATGGCGTTGTTGCGGCGATCGTAGCGGACCGAACGCGCACCGGCGCCGAAGGGATACTCGTGGCGGGACAGCAGGCGATCGATGTGCTTGATGTCTTCGCCGACGTCGTGGCGGGTGGTGAAGTCGATGTCGAAGCCGCTGGCTGCATCAACGCCCCAGCGCCACAGGATCGCATCGACCGCTTCACGCAGCACTTCCGCATCGTTCCAGTCGCTGTCCAGATGGACGGCCACGTACGGCAGCAGGTAGCGGCCAGCAACGTTGCGGTTGTTCTGGTACAGCACCACGTTCTCGATGTCGCGATCGTCGCCCACCACATCGATGCGATAGGCACGGTACAGCACCTGACGGTTTCCCGACAGTGCCTTCCAGTCACCGAGCGCGGTGACCTTGGCGTAACCGTCCTTGGGCAGCTTGAGCGTGTCCATCACCGCCGACAGTTCCTGCGCGGTGGGCATGTCCAGCATGTTCATGGTGGTGGAACGGACACGCTGGTCTTCACCGGCATCGCGGTAGACGTGCAGGGTGAAGTTCTTATGCAGGGTGAGGTCATTCATTGGGGATATACCTGAGCATTGAGGAGGTTGTGGTTAGGCGTTGAGGATGATCTTGGTGGCAGCCACCAGCGCATCCATATCGGCGTCAGTGAAGCTGGCTTCGCGCCCTTCAGCGCGACGCACGTGCAGGTTGATGACCTGACCGTACTCTTCCACGAAGTGGGTGTACAGAGCGCGGTGGGTGTCGGTGACACGGCCGGTCAGCAGGTGACGGTAGAGGCGATGATCGCGCAGCTTCTCAAAGCTGCAACCAAACACCTCACGGCACCAGCTGCGCTTGAGGTGACGGGAGATCAGGTTGGCCATCTCCGAGCACTTGCTGATCAGGGCCGCTGCCATGGTCGGCATGTCCGCATCCACCGGCTGGTGGTACATGACACGTTCCCATTCCAGCTTCCACTTCAGCTTGCCGTCGGCTTCGACCAACACATAGCGGCGGGTCCACTCCTCGTTGCGCTGAACCAGGCCGAGGTTGCCGTTCTTCATGCTGAAGTTGGTGCCGCCTTCGGCTTCCATCTTACCGCGCACGTCATCGTCGTGACCGCGGATCAGACGGAACTTGAACAGCTCCAGGCGACCGTAGCTGTTGATCGCCTGACGGAAGCCTTGGACTTCCGCATTGGGGGCCAGATGGTCCAGCGCCCATTGGAATGCGCCGCCGAAGGGGCCGGTTTCATCGGCCCACTGCTGCGGGTATTCGATGACGGAGGAAACGTTGACAGGCAGATGGTCATGCTTGGACATGGTCTTCACTTTGGATAGAGGAGGTTAGGGGATGGCGTTCAGCTCTTGGAAGAACTGGCGCCTTTGCTGAGCTTTCACGGCACGCTGCCGGGTCTGCTCGGAGATACGGTACTTCGGCTTTTCGACGTGCTTGATACGCTCACCATTGGACTTGAGGTAGTAACAGTCCGGATGGTGTTCGCTGTTGATGGCGTGGGCAATGGCCGGCGCGGTGAGTTGGTTGGCGCGAGCGGCGATAGACAACGAATCATACAGCTTGCCGCGATAGCAAACCCGCACGTTTTTGGTGCGGGTCACTACGCTGACTTTTTCTTGGTCTTCGTAACGGATGTGCGCCCACTTCGGATTGGAGGACTTGATCCAGTTACGCAGCGACAAGGGACATACGTTGAGGAACCGGGCAGCATCAGCAATGGAGTCAAAAATCTGCTCGCTGATGCGAATCTTGCGCTTGAACATTATCCTACCCGATGGCTTCGAGTTCAGCCTTGAGCTTCAGGTTGAGTTCGCTCAGACGCACACGTTCGTGCCGCAACTCACCCTCACCCTGGAACACCACGACGTTGGAGAAAATGCCGAGCATCTCCTCCATGTACTTCTCGATGGGCTGGCCGGCGCACTTGATCAACAACTCTTCGAAGAGCTTTTCATGATTGTTGATCTTGTTGCCCAACGCCTTGAAAGTGGCGATGGACATGCTGATCAGCGCCTCCCGGTAGAGACGGCTAGTGACCAGACCATTGGCATCCAGCTTGGGATCAGCGTCCATCAGGAAGTAATGGCGAAGCAGCACTGCCAGCTTGAGCGCTTGGTTGTCGGCGTAGTAGGTACCGTAATGGCCCTTGGCAAAACGAACCAAATCGCTGAAGGTCTGATCGAGGTGGACGGTGGTGAGCGGGATGTTGTTCATGGTTGGCTATGTCATTGAGGGTGGTTGAACAAGGGAGTAATGTGTGGGTGAAATAAGTTCCAATGCATATACCCGATCTGTTTTAAAACACGGCATAGAACCCCTCCTCCCGTGAAGGAGGAGGGGCTTATGTCAATTGATCACACGGGCTGCGCAAGAGGCCAGCACGCGCGGCACCACCGAGTTGATGCGTCGCGCCATCAGACGCAAGGTGTACTTGCCCAGCGGAGCACCAGCTCCATTGCGCATAACCTCACCCAACTTTGCAGACAGCTCATTCATGCTCAACGCACCCTGCAGTACCAGATCACCCACTGCCGTGGTGACGGCAATCTTGATGCTCTGGTCTGCGTTGGCAAACCACAGGGCATCATCGATCGAGGTGACGGTGAGCATCAGCTCACTACCATCCGGACCGGTGATCTGGGCGATGATGCGATAGCGTTGCAACACATCCACTGCCGGTTCTTCGCGTGAACCAACGCTGTAGCAAAGCATCCAGTCGGCAGCGCCGGCCAGGGTCAGTGCGTACTCAAAGCCAGCCGTGGGTGCCGTGGCTACTTCACCGGTTCCGATCCTGGGAGCCAGTGCAACTTCTACCTCCGGGTTGCGCGATACCGCAAAGTGATCGGCCGGGTAGGCGCCATCACCAGGCTGGTACAGCTTACCGTCCACGGCGAACGTCGGGGACAGGTTGGAGGAGGCCACCGGGGTGTCCAGTGCCGGATCAGTTACTTCCGGCATCGGCAGACCATCGAGCACTTGCGTGCTGAAGGTGTCCTTGTAGAACGGACGATCCGGCACGAAGTTGATGGTGAGTTGACCGGTCCATGCCAGAGACGATGCCTTGGCCACGATTGTGGTCTTGGCCGGAAGCACGCTGACATCCACCGGGCCATCGACAATGTCGGCAGCACCGATCATCAGATCGTACTTCTTGTTGAGGCGATCGACCACTTCCAGCTTGGTTTCAAAGCCGTCGTTGGGCACCATCACTTCCAACGTCTGAGCATCGTCTGGCGGCATCTTGACTGCCATGTTCAGACGGTCGTAGCGGAAGGTGCGAGCGCCGCGGTAACCGATGCCTTGCGCATTGGCCAAACCACGGGCCACCACGCTGGAATTGGTGGACGAACCAGGCTGCTGCGGGATGGGGGCATCAAAGCTCAGGTGACCGATCTGCAGCTTACCCATCAGGTCGGGGTTGGCTTTCAGGATCAGATCGTAGATCAGCTCGTTACTGGGTTTGGTGAGATGACCCATAGATCACCTCCTCAACCTGCAACGTCAGGCAGCAGATCGATCTGGGCCGGGATGGCCATCACCAGACCTGCGGCAGTCCATACCGCCCCGTTGACCTTGACGGTCACCATGGTGCCAGCTGGCATCAGGGTCGGTTCGGAGATGGACGAATCCACCACTACACCGGTATCGGAGTTGGCAGCAAAGCGCACCTTGAAGGTGGCCGAGCCCCAGGTGATGTCCAGATCCACTGCCTGTGCAGTGGTGGTGCCCAGACGGAACGCTGCACCAGGCAAGCCGGGACTGACGTAGACCGGGATCAGATGGACGATGCGACCCAGTGCTTCGGCACCGCCGGCGTAACGGCCGAGCGTTTCGCGATTGATGTCCACCGTGTAGGTACGATACCCGGACTGCAGGCGGATCTGTTCGATCACACCACGCAGGGAGGGGATCGAGCCGGACTCGGTCTGTACCGTCTCACCGGCCGGCTTGTTCAGGAAGCCGTGCAGCGTGGCAACCTGGTCATTGAGCACGCCCACCAGGCGCTGCTGTTCTTCCAGCAGGGCTTGCTGGGTCAGGGGAGTTTCTTCGGCCATGGCCGTCTACCTCAGAAGGAAAGTGAGTTGAGGGCAAGGGGGAGATCAAACTGCACCAGCTGTCGCAGCTGGTTCATGTCCATCTCCACCTTTTCCGGGTCGTCGAAACGCCAGTTCACATTGACGTTCAGTACAGCCGTGCCTTTGTAACCGAAGGACGTGGCCGGTGAGGTCACTGCCACCGCATAGCTCAGATCACCACCGGACACATCGAAGGGCTGGTCGGGCTGTACATCGAGCACGTCCACATACACGCCGTACTTACGGCGGTAGGTTTCCAGCACCTGCTCGAAGGTTGCGTAATCTTCCACCGTGACGTTGACACGAGGGGTAATCACGCTATTGAGCGGCAAACGGTTGAACTTGGGATTGACACGGCCGGCGTGACTGAACTCCATGTTCGTACGCAACGACAGCTGCGTATTGCGGCCATCGACGTCGTCCGTGAGAACAGTCAGGCGATCAATCTCAATGAAGTCGGTGGCCTTAGCGACCACCGAACTTTTGGCATTGAGCATCTCCATCAGGTTGTCCAATGGAGTCTTGCTGAAATCTACGCTCATTGGAACACCTTAGTAGATGTGGGACTGAAGCGTGCCGTCGGCTTCGTCAGAGATCACCTTGTCGACTTGCGACTGCATGACAACTGCTTCGACCTTGGCCAACTTCACATCCGTGGTAATCTGCACCAGTGACTGTGACCGTGCCTCGGAGACGAACAGCGGTTTGGACATGTCCTTCAGACGTGCCGACCGCAGATACATTCCCTTGAGACCAGTCATGCGCGCCGGTGTGGCCACGCTGCACAGACCCATGCCCATGAGGCGGTTAAGCTGCCCGCTGGCAACAGGTGCCACCAGCGTTTGAGAGCGCACTTCCCGCACAGAGTAGGTCTGGTCCAAACGCATCAACGTTTGGGCTCGTACCTCTGGGACTTTGTATTCGCTCATGGTCGTCTCCTATTACGGGGTGACGGCTTTGATGCGAACCGTGTTGGAGCGCATGTCGGCTTCGGCAACGCCTTCCAGTCGCGGCAGACGAATGTCAGCCAGCGTCGTCTGTGCGGCCACATCCTGATCGGCGATCAGCTGAGCATCGCCAGTGCCGCGCAATCCCACGCGCAGAGCGCGGCCGGCGTCACGATCACGCGAGGCGCGTACGTAGACTTCGGTGGACAGCGACTTGTACGGAATGGGCTGACCTTCCAGTCGCGCGGTGAAGGCCGAATCGTCCAGCGGTGAGGTGAAGAAGCTGGTGTCGTCGTTGTCGTTCATCGACGGCACTGGCAGAGCGCCACCTTCCTTCTGCCAGTCGCCTGCGTTGACTGCAGTGACGCGGTTGGGCAGAATCATCGTCGGACCGATGGTGGTATTGAACGACGTACCGGTGCTGTCAGCCAGGACCAGATCGCCGTACAGCAAGCTGTAACCGAGCAGGGCATTGAGCAACCACGAACCGATGTTCCAGCTGAAGCCCGATGCTGCCAGATTGGCGTTCTGGGCGTAGCTGGCCACATCCGCAACCACTTCGCCATCGATGCGCAGCTCAAAGCCGTACATGTTGGCAGCGTGAGCGGCGGTGTGATAAATCTTGGCTTCGATGTGGTATTCCCGACCGGCCTGCAGCACCATCGTCGTTGCAGGAACGGTAACGTTCACTGCCGTGAAAGCGTACTGTCCGGCCACCGTGTGAGGACGGATAGCCAGCATGGGGTACAGCAGCGAACCGCCACTGTCAGCCAAACCCAGTACGTTGATCGAATTGCCCTTCAGATCCGTATCGGGCAAAATCTTCAACGTGAACGCGACGATGGAATGCCACGCGGTGCCGGCCGTACCGACGGCCAGACGAGACGGGGTGGCCATGCTGTTGTTCAGATTGCCAGTGCTGCCCGTGCCGAGGCGGCGGAACAGCAAACCGTTACGCTCGGTGGCGCCGAAGCCGAGCTTGTGTTCGGGCAATCCGGAGACGCCTGCAAACAGACGCGCATCGGCCGAACGGATGGCGCGCAGCAACGTCTGGTAGGGCGTACCATCGATGCCAGCGCGCAGAACCGGCTGGCCATTTTCGGCCTTCGCTGCGAACATGTCGAAGCCGAACATATTGAGAAGTGCCATGATCAGGCTCCGTTCTTCTTGATGTTGAGGTTGAGGTTGAACAGACCAGTGTCTGCAAACGCCAGCTGACCGGCGTAATCGGCACGATCCTTACCGATGTCCAACAGCGTCCGATTCAACGCGTTGGAAGTGAGCGGGATGTTGGAGGTGGTGGCCAAGATGCCATCATCACTCTTACGCTTGACGATGGCATCGTAGTACAGTACCGATGCTGCACCGATGTCGCGGCGAGTACGAGCGAAGAGCTTCAGGCCGTTCAGATCCGCACCCACCGGCAGACCCATGTTCAGGGCAACATCCATTTTACCCGATGCCAGCGGCGAAGTGATGAACGTAGCGTCGCTACTGTCCTTCAACACTTCAACCGCTGTGCCGCCCGTGGCGGTCCAGTTCGGAGCAGACACTTCGCTGATTTCCACCGGCAGTACCAGCTGCGGGCCGAGCGGACCGGGGTCCACGCCGCCGGGGCCGAGGTTGTCAGAGACCACGATGTCGGACAGACCGAGCGTCATCTGACTGGTGGCGGATGCTTGGGCCAGCGTATTCCAGATCACGGAGTATTGAGTAACGGTACTCTGCGAGCTGCTCCACGGCTGGAAGAAGCCGATGTAGTCGCCGTTCACGTACAGGCGCACAGAGACGTTGAACGTGCTGGCCATGGTCGGGGCAAACATACCGAACTCCAATTCGATATGCATGGGCTCCCCGCGAACCGGGCGGGCAAAGATCGTACCGTTGAACGAGTAGTAAACGCCCTGGGCATCCTTAGCGCGGATGATGATGTTATTGACGCCCGATCCGTTGGCCATCATGTACACGATACCGGCGCCGGAAGAGGCCGTATCAGCCACCGTGGTGAAATCGGTCAGGTTGAACCCGACGCGATAGATCCACTCCTTACCGACCACACCTGCGCTGGGCAGATTCTTGAGGTTCAGGCGAGCCGAAGCCACGCTGTTGTTGATACGCCCGGCCTGCAGGATGAACGTATTACGACGTTCCTTGCCCGAACCGACCTTGTACCCTTCCTCACCCGTGACACCAGAGGTGTTGATCATGGCGTTGGTCGGATAGGAGCTGCCGTAGTTGACGGTCAGCCAATCCGCCAACGGGGTGTCTTTGATACCCACATCAATCGGGTCGTTTTTATCGACACCGGAACCGCCCTTAACGCCGGTATCGAAGCAGTCAAAGCCTGCGAAGAAAAGAATGGACATATGAAGTTCCTTTGGTCAAGCTTCGATCTTGATGAGAAGGTCGCTCAGGGCCGTACCTTCCAGCAGCGCCATCTGTTCCGTTTTCGAGGGCAGGATGCCACTCAACGTACGGGGTGCGGTAACGCTAGGGAAAGTTACGGTCTTGGGATTGAGTTCTTCTGAACCCACGTGGATGACACTGGACAGGGAACGTACGGCGCCGCTACCGCGACTGCCGCGCGCGTAGACCTGGATGCCGTTGACGACCGAACCTTGGTTGAGATCCAGATCAAACATCAGCAGGGCATCGGCGTCACTCAAGGGGCTTTCGATGTAGGAAGCGTCGGAGTCATCACTGAGCGCTTCTTGAGGATCATCGGCACCTACCACTTTCCAGTTCGGCGAATCTGCCAACACGACCTGCTTGACCTGAACCTTCTGCGCGCCCAGCGGTGCATTGTAAGGCGCTTCACCTTCACCGTCGGCCACGTAGATGTCTGAGACACCAATTTGCAACGGGAAGGGATTGGAGGACTGATCGGCAAACCCGATTTCGATACCGGCAGTGTTGACGCCACTGGCGGCGATCGAACCCAACGTCTGATTCCAGGTGTAGATCACCTGACCGTCAATCAGCACACGGGCGGAGATGGGATTGGCGCTGGCCGGACGCTCGGGCAGGTCGCAGAACAGCTCCACCTCGATGTAATACTCCCGACCCCGTTCAAACGGGAAGGATTCACTACCGATCAGCAGCGTGTTGTTGTTACGACGGGTGATCAGCGCCAACCGGGACGCGTTGCGCATGGCAAACACCGTGCCGTATGCCAGCGTGGGTTCACGGTCGGAGAAGTCCACGTAGGTGAAACCGTAGATCTGTCGCCATGAACGATTGGTACGCGCATCAATGTCTTTGCCCAGACCGATGCGTGCTCCGTTGGTGATACTGGCCAGATTCGAACTGCGGTGCAGGACCAACGCATTGCGACGGTCTGCGCCTGAACCGACCTTGTGACGCTCCAGGCCCGTGACACCAATCGCGTTGTACTGCGGCGCGGTGGGGACGTAAAGCAGAACCTGAATGTCAGAATTACGGGTATTGGCAATGCCCACATTTACCTTGGGAGCGAATGCCGCCTCGCCGGTCGGACCCTGCACTTCGGCACCGACCCCATCGAAATTGAAGAATGTCCGGACGGACATGGTCTTTACCTCTTGTGTTTTTTGAGTCGACATACTATGGGACTTCCCAAAAATCCCCCTGTTCACACCAAGAGGTACGTGCCATGAGCAATCTGACCCTTCCTTTCAAGACGCTGCTGCATGACATGGTCGTGGCAGTGAATCCGGATACTGCTGCCAATCTGAAGCAGACCGACTACACCCACGCAGCACCCACCGTGTACTCCGGCGCCGCCGATCCGGCCAACCCGCTGGCCAACACCGAAATCGTCGTGACTGCCGCCGAAGGTAGCACTGCCTACGTCGGTAGCCAGACCCTGCGCTACACCCGCCTGCACATCGGCGATGACATCGGCGCCAAGGCTGACCTGCTGATCGACTCGGTGGGCAAGCTCAAGCTTTCTGACGCGGTTGCTGACTTCAATGTCAAGTTCGCTACCGACCTGACCGCCGGTCGCGATTACACCGATCGCGATCTGGAAGAATTCACCGGCGCACCGGGCGAAGAGCGCGAAGAACTGGTGACCATCCTGGCCACCTCCGAGAAGTACATCGGCACCGTGCTGCTGACCATCAAGTCGGCGACCGTCGATCTGGCCGCAGTCATCGTGAACAACGTGCTGCCGGGCCTGACCTACGAACTGCCGGCGTAAAGCCAAAAGAAAAAGCATAGAGCCCCTCCTCCCATTGCGGGAGGAGGGGCTTATGTCATCAGGTACTGGCAGCTTCGGACTTACGGGGGAGAATCTCCGGATTGAGGTCCAGATACTCGAAGGCCACTCGCAAGATGGCTGCGCACACTGCGAGGATACCAGCGGCCGCATGAACGGCACCTGTGAACCATGCCCCGAAGCTGGGCTCCACCGTCACCAGCAACAGCCACGCAGCGTTGAAACACCATGCAGCGATTACGAAGAGCAACAACATCGTGGGAATGTTACGCAGCAGGACAGCCATGAATCGACCGTCGCGTTCACCACGGCGTTTGCTCTGTTCTTCCCGATGACGACGCATGGCCTCGCTATAGGCCATTGCACGACGACTGCCTTCTTTACGGATATTGAGGATGGCAGCCTGGATCTGTTCGTTCTTGTTCATGTGGGTAGGCGTCAAAAAGCCCCTCCCGAAGGAGGGGCGTGAATGGGATCTAGCTGGGGATCAGGTATGAAAAGATCATCACGATCAACAGCAGCACGGAGGCAAGTACGCTCTGCATGAACGTCAGGCCCTCGTTGGAGGACCAGAACAGCGCCTGGGTGTGGTCGTAGTAGAACCACAGGAACAGGGTCGTCAGCAGACCGATCGTAAAACCAATAGTGGACAGCACACGTGCTCGGCCCACTTCACTCAAACTGTCCAAGCGCTCACGCAGCCGGGACAGCCTCGGGGTATTCATAGCTACCTCGCAAACTATTGAATGTACCCTTCCGCCAAGAAGGTTCATTCGGGTGAAGGTTTACCTGACTCCTGTCAGATAGATGCGTAGAAGCGATGTGCTCCTATGATCCCACGATACGCTTCTCGGGCGTAGGAGGGGCGCACTGTTTTGTTGTGGAAGTAGACGCTGTCATCAATCGGGTTCTCTACCGATCGCAGCATAACCTGCCGTGCGAGCGTCAGTGCACGCTCATACGACGCTTGTGATTTGGCTCCGGAGGCGACAGTACGCCCTGCACAGACCCAGCTGAACTGGCACGACCGCTTACCGGTCTTTTTGACGATGCCAGATTTGTTGACCGTAGCGCACACGGTGCGCGTGTCAAACCGTTTGGAACCCATGCGGTTGAGTACCACGTACCCAACGGCAATCATGCCGGTATCGCCTTCACCACGTGCTTCGTGGTACATGTTGCGAGCCATGCATTGGATCTCGGCCTCACTCATGACGATGCGCGCACGCTCGTTCAATGGGACGATCGGGATCGGCAGTTCCTTGACTTCCATCGGCGGAATGTCCAGAACTGCAATGACCGGGAATTCCGGTACGCCGACAGGAGCGGTTGCGATGTAGGTGGAGGAGCGATCAGCCAGGTTGGCACACGCCGACAACATCAACGCAACAAAGAGCAGGAAAATCTGAGTGGAAATCTTGAACACGATCGTTATCTCTGGAAGAACTGTGCCCAACGTCGTACAGAAGTCTGCGGTTTCTCATGCGCGGAATGTGACGGTGAGTGTGGGTATTGCCAGGTTGTAAAGCATCTCCGGAAGTGTGGCAGAATATCTAGGTATGAAACCGGGGTCTATTTTCACAGACCCCGTCCATACACATAGCCTTCACGACTATTTTTTACCTCAGCGCAGCTGCTTATCCGCCGAGGCAATCAGCTCTTCCGGGGTGGGCTCAGCGTGATTGCTGATCTGCTCTTTCAGCTGCACCGTCATGCCGGTGAACACGCAGTCCGGATCGGTGACGCCCAGCACTTCACGGGCCGAATCCAGGATGTTGCCCATGATCGTGGCGGCATTGAAGTTCAGGAACGGCAGAGCCAGTTCCACTTCCTTGTCGATGACGAAGGGATGTTCCGGGTTACCCGTCCAGAAGAAGATCTGGGAGGGACGATCCGGATACTGGTGCACGTACCCGCACAGGTACACGATCTCCTGATCCATCGACGGACCAGTGATCTCATCGCGCGCCTGTTCGGCAAAGCGCCGCATCATGTCGTTGTCCAGCGCCGCCAGGCGTTCGCTGGAACCGGTGCGGTACTTGGGATCACGCACGTCTTCGATGATCTGGCCGTTGATGATCAACGCCACGCTGCAGTAGTTCACCGCAGCTTCGTCGGTGCGTTCGAACACGGCCAGCAGCGTATCGGCAATGGACGACTCCAGGTAAACTGCCAGCAGGCCGTTATCATCGTAGCGGTACAGGCCGGTGTCGGGGTTCTGGTGGGGCTGGTACAGCGGCAGCTGGGCCGGCACGGGCGTGCCGCGCATGGCCAGATAGAACTGCTGAGCAATGGCGAGGTGATAGTAGGAATTGGATCGGGTGCTCATCGGGGTTCTCACAGAGGGAATAAAACCCCACCCCGGTTAAGGAGTGGGGTTAGGGATCAGGACAACTGGACGTGCCAGTCGCAACGCGGGACGCCGCGCTCATCGAGGAACTTGTGACACAGTTCCAGTTCATCATGGGCACGGTAAGCGCGATTGCCTTTCACGTAACTGCCGTCAGCCTTGGGCGGAGCCATGACTGCTTTAGCACCACGCTTGAGGATGTTCTCGCGCTTATTGATGTCACGACGGTAGTCGCGCAGGTTCCTGCGCAGCTCATCGTCACTGATCGACCGGATGCGCTCGTTCAGACGGGCGCGTTCGATTTCATGGGCTAACATCAGCCAGCACGACCCGACAGGGTACGGCCCTGCGCGGCAGCGCGCTTACGCGGGCTGACCACATCAACGCCGGCCTGGTAGTCGGCGATGCGCTCTTCATTGGACATGTCCGCATCCTGCAGACCCAGCGCACGACGCACGTACTTACCATCCAGCGGATGGCGTTCGATACCCAGCGATTCGGAGCGACCGTACACGGACACTTCGATCTTGCCATCGCTCAGGCCCAGACGGGCAAAGCCGGCGCCGACGACGTTGTCGCCGAAGCCGAACATCTTGGCGGCATCCTTGTGGGTCATGGACGTGGCGAAGACGATGGCTTCGAGCTTGCGCTTGTTGATGTCAGACAGGTCCAGTCCGACGATGTACTTGACTTCTTTGCTCACGGAGATACCTCGTTAACGATAGTCTGCGCACATGCGGCGCAGGATGCGAGAAAGGGTGGTGGCCGGCATGACTGAAGGCGACTGCATCCGCCGACGGATTTCCTGACAGGTGGAGAACAGCGTGCGCTCGACATTGACACGCTGACCGATCAACCAGCTGAAGTGCTCCACGTCCGAGACGAAAGCCAGCAGGTAGTTCAGGTTGTCCAGCAGCACCGAATGGTTGCGATCGATCGACCCTTCATGCTGGGTCGTCAGGGCCGTAGTCACATCGGCCGAGAGGATACGCTCGAGATGATCGTGGTTGAAGGCCAGCGGACCACCAGCACTGGCCTTACACAGGATGCCGTGCGTGGTCTCGATGGCACTGAGGATCTGCTGCACCTTCTCATGGAGGGTGCGCATCAACAGCTCGTTGTCGGCGGCGGTATTGGTGGGGGTGCCGAAAACGCGGTTGAGGGTGAACAGCGAGTTGCGCATGTGGTCCACCCAGACCTGCGCACTGGCGCGTTCCTGGGTATCGGGCTGCGTGGCCTGCAGGTCGCGGACCAATGCACGTTCCATCTGGTCGAAGTTGGCGAACATCGTGACCAGTTCTTTCAGGTTTCCGATCATGTCAACCTTTCCTGCGCAGGATGGAGAAACGGATGGCGAGGATCAGCACCGCAGCGTTCTCACTGACGGCGAAGGCGTCGGCCAACTGTGCCGAGACCGCCGGCACGTCGGCGCCAGGCAGCTTCTTGTTGAGCACTTCCAAGAACTCGCGCAGGTCAGCCATCTTCTTGGGATCGAGTACGAATGCGAAGGCCGTTTCCAGCGCTTCGAAGACTTCATCGATCTGGGTGCGGGTGGCAACCTGGAAGCCGAACCAAGTCAGGCAGGCGAACTGCACTTCCTTGGGGTTGACGATGTATTCAGCGCCCATCTGTCCGGAACGCTCACGCGCCGCCAAGCGGGTCAGGCCCTCATCCACCGCCTTGGCGATGACAAAGAGCGGGCTTTCCGGGTAATTGATTTCGAAGTTCATGTCGGTATGGAGTCGAGGTAGAAGGTGTAATGCTTGACGTAATACTTCAAGGCATCGTGGTGGTGAATGATCTCTGCCCACAGCTGATAGGCAACGTAGGCCAGGGACCACCATGCCAGCGGGGTGAACATGTCCCACTCGCGCCAGAACGTGTGGTAGATGAGGGCGGCGATGGAGGCAATCACCAACAGCACTCGCCATTCGATCTGAATGACGTTACTGAATAAGCACCAGTTCAGGTACTTGGCATGCTCTTCGCGCGCGGTCACATCGCCACCTCGTGCTGGTAGGCCTTGTAACGATGCAGCGCCGCCAATGCGGTCTGCTCCAGCCGGCGGCGCATATGGAAGTAGTAGTGGAAACCGATCAGGTTGAGCATGATGACTACGACGTCAATCCAACCGGCGAAGTTGCACACTGACCACGCGACGATGCTAGCGTGGAGGGCCATCATCATCGTGGCCAGAACCATTTTCCAGCGGGCCTTGACGTGGGCTTTATAGTGGGCGTCGGCAATGCTGTTTTTCATTTCAGTTCTCGCTGAGAGTGGGGAGGTTGCCCTCCCCACTAGGGTCAGGCTTTGACGACGAAGCCGTCAGCGTCGAAGGTCACGATGTCCGACAGATACTGACCGGCACCGATCACCACGTGCTTGACGTACTTACGCACCAGCGCACGATCGATCAGTTCATCCCAGCGTTGGGCGAACAGCTGAGCGATCTGATGCGTACCGCGCATCGCCATGCGACGGATGTATTCATCCTTGCACTGACGGGTCGGGTACACGAAGATGACTTCATGTCCACGGCGCACCAGTTCATCGGCCACTTCGTTGTGGGCCGGGATGAACACCGAGTAGCCCTTCTGGATGGCCGAGTCCACACGGTCGGCAAACATCACCGCCAGTTCGGCCACGGTTTTATCCGGATTGGCCTGACGCAACTGCGGCCATTCGTGCTGCTCGATGTCGTACAGCTCCGGGTGCTGGGTAGCGAGGTGGGACTTACCCACACCAGGGAAAGAAGCGAGGATCTTCATTGGGTTCTCTTGTGGTCAGATCTTGATGTTCAGAAGGGAGCGGAGCTGCTCGATGAGATCGAAAAGACTGGCGCGCTGTTCGTCCTTGTCCGAGACCTTGAGATGAATCGGGAATTGGTCGACCCAGTCACGCACTGCGCGGTAGGCCTGGATGAATTCAGGCGTAACCAATTCATAGGACGTGTTTCCGCCGTCGAAAATGAATCGGGCCGCATCGTTGTAAGGAGTGTTGTACAGCAGATCCCGTACGTCGCGCGATTGTCCTGTGGGGAAGATAGCGCGGGACTTGGCTTCTTCCAGCACTTCGGCCCTGCGTTCGTCGTCGAGGTCTTCGGTGTAGAGTTCCCACGGCCTGGCCGAGGCGAACATCCGACGCATCGTCATGGACGCCCAGCCGATGTGGGCCGGTATCTGATCGTGCAGCATGGAGAAGGTATCCTCCACGCGGAACTGGCGAGTATCCTGCCAGCTATGCTTGCCAGTCGACATGTCCAGTACCCGCAGGTACGTTTTGTGTTGCGCGCGGTCACGTTCAAAACGTTTAGCGCTGGCACGTTCGGACAGGCGCGATTCAATCATCCCAACGTCGATCAACCCTGGCAGGTAGTACAGACCGACTTCACCGCAGCGAAGTACGATGACTTCATTGGGCATGCAGACGACACCCTCGGCGTAACAGCTGCGACGACGAATGCGGAACGTGTTGCGCGTGTAGTGGTTCTGCGTCCAACCCGGATAGAACCCCACGACTTCCTCGCCAGGCTGCATGTTCTCCATGGCCCAGTCATAGATCTCGTGGATCGGTCTCAGGTTAACGCCGTTGCCAACGTTGGATTGAATCCACTCGCCGGGCATCTCAATGGTTTTCACAAACTGACTCATCGCTACCTCTCAATAGGTATAAACAACAGAAAGCTACGCCGACCGAACATTCGATCCTTATGGGTAGCATATGGATGTTGTAGGTTTGTAATTGTTTACGATGATCCGGCATAAAACCCCTCCCGCCCGAAGGCAGGAGGGGCGTGACGCTTATGCCGACACTTCGGAGGTGGGCTCTGCACCGGGTTCACCGGGCAGCGGGATACGCAGCTGTGCCAGATGCAGTCCGGTGCGCATGCGCTCACCCACGGCTTCCAGATGTGCCGAACTGCCCTTGGACAGATCGATGACCGGACCACCGGCCATGAACTGTTCCAGACGCTCACGCACCATGGGCGGGACGTACTGACGGGAACCATCAGCACGCAGGTAACCGTCCAGGTACTTCTGCAGCAGTTGCTCGAAGTGGTTCTCCTGCCGGGCCACCAGATCCGCACGCAGCTTGCCGATGTGCAGGGCGTCGGTACCTTCACCTTCGCCCTTCAGCCACTTCAGCAGTTCCACGTACTCCGGGTGCGAAGCCAGCCACTGGTCGGCCTGCTGAATGCTCAGCCGGTAGCGTTCCAGTGCGGCCAGTTCCTTGGACAGGACCATCGAGGCCAGATACACGAGGATCATGCGGATGATCTTCATGTCACATTTCCTCCTCTTCGTCTTCGTCGACGGTGACTTTCCAGTCATCGTCGGTGGTGGGCGCCACTTCGGCCATCTTGTAGGTCGAACCCTGCACCGAGAAGAAGTCGTGGTTGACGGCTCCTTCCGGGGCGAGCGCGGCCAGGATGGACGGATTGACATCACACACCGACGCCGGGAACAGCGCGTCGTAGCCCAGGTTCATCAGGGCCTTGTTGGCGTTGTAGTGCAGGAACTTCTTGACCTGCTCGGTCAGACCGATCTTGTCGTACAGCGACTGGGTGTAGAGCACCTCGTTGTCGTACAACTCCATCAGCAGCTCGTAGGTGAAGTCCTTCAGTTCCTGCTGGCGCTCGGCCGAGAGGTTGGCCACCTGGGTCTGGTACTTGTAGCCGATGTAGTAGCCGTGGACTGCTTCATCGCGGATGATCAGCTTGATCATGTTCGCGGTGTTGGGCAGCTTCTGGCGACTATCCCAGTACAGCGGCAGGAAGAAGCCGCTGTAGAACAGGAACGACTCCAACAGGACCGAGGCGATCTTGCGCTTGAACGGGTCGCTGCCGTAGTAACGGCTCAGCACGATGTTCTTCTTCTTCTGCAGGAACTCGTTCTCACGGGCCCAGCGGAAGATCTCACGGATGCGCTCGGTCGAGCACAGCGTGGTGAAGATGTTGCTGTAGGACTTGGCGTGGATCGCTTCCATGAAGATGATGTTGGCGTAGACCGCCTCTTCCTGTTGCGTCACCGCGTCGTCGATCAGCATCTTGGCGCCGTGCGAGGACTGCAGGGTGTCCAACAGCGTCAGGCCCGCAAAGGCCTGCTCGGTCGTTTCCTGCTCTTCAGCGGTCAGGGTTGCCCACGAGGGCAGGTCACCCGACATCGGGATCTTTTCAGGAACCCAGAAGTTCTTCACCAGCCGGTCGAACACCTCGACGTCTTTCGGGTCGGCAGGCTCGTTCCAGTTGATGGCTTCAACATCCGGGTATTCGGTTGCAGCGGTTGCGTCAAGCATGATGTTTCTCGTTATGCCTTGCAGGATTCACACTCGGTGCCTTCCAGCGGTTTCTCTGCCAGTCGCACGTAGTAGATGGTACGGATACCCTTCTTCCACGCGTAGATCTGGGCCTGATTGATGTCGCGCGTCGTCACCGAGGCCGGCATGAACAGGGTCAGGGACAGGCCCTGATCCACGTGCACGTTCGCTTCGGCGTACATGTCGATCTGCGCCTTCCAGCCGATCTGGTACGCGTCCAGGTAGGACGACGCGTTCTCATCGGTCAGGTACGGGGCCGGGTAGTAACGTTCGCCGGTCTTGCCTTCCGGACGACGCTCGATGACCGAGGCAGTCGGATGGATCGAAGAGGTGGCGTCGTTGATGTAGGCGATCGAACCGTTGGGCGCGACGGCCTGACGGTAGGCGTGATACAGACCGTGCTGCTGGACCATGCCCATCAGCCATTCCCAGTTCTCCAGGGTCGGCAGGGCGCAGTCGCCGAACAGGGCGCGCACTTCGTCGGTCTTCGGGTTGAAGTCCTTCTCCAGGTACTTGGTGAAGTACGAACCGTCCGCATATGCGGAGTTTTCGAAGCCGGCGAACGGACGGCCGGTTTCCCGGGCCAGTTCCATCGAGGCCTTCAGGCTGTAGTAGTTGATCGCTGCGAAGTACGCACGGGCAAAGCTACGGGCCTTCGGGCTGTCGTAGGCCACGCCCTTGGACATCAGGAAGCCATGCAGGTTCATCTGACCCAGGCCGATGGCACGGGTGTCATCGTTACCCTTCTGGATGGAGGGGACCGAACTGATGTTGCAGGTCGCTGCCACCACGGTCAGTGCGCGCACTGCGATGCGCACCGATGCGTCCAGATCACCGCCGGCGATGACGTTGGCCACGTTCATCGAACCGAGGTTGCAAGAGATGTCCTTGCCCATCTGGTTGTAGGACAGGTCTTCGTTGTAGGTCGACGGCTCGCTGACCTGCAGGATTTCCGAACACAGGTTGGACATGGAGATCCGGCCGGCGATCGGGTTCTGGCGGTTGGCGGCGTCTTCGAACAGGATGTACGGGTAGCCCGATTCCATGTTCAGCTCGGCGATGCGCGTGAGGATGGCACGGGCATTGGCCTTGGTCTTGCGGATGCGGCCGTCATCGAGCAGGGTTTCGTACATGTCGGTGACGCTGATGTCGCTCAGAGCCTTGCCGTAGATGCGCTGCACGTCGTACGGGGAGAACTGGTAGAAGTCCTCGCCAGCGGCGGCCTTCTCCATCATGATGTCCGGCACGACCACGCCGAGGGAGAGCATCTTGATGCGGGTCAGTTCGTCGGCGTTCTCGCGCTTGGTGTCCAGCACCTTCAGCAGGTCCGGATGGGCGGCCGAGATGTACACCGCACCGGCGCCCTGGCGCTGACCCAGCTGGTCGGCATAGGCGAAGGCGGTGTCCAGGATCTTCATCACCGGCACCGGACCACGGGCGGCATTGGCAATGCCCTTGATCGGAGCGCCAGCTTCACGCAGGTTGGTCAGGCACAGGGCTACGCCGCCGCCACGCTTGGACAGCTGCAGGGAACCGTTGATGCCACGACCGATGGACTCCATGTTGTCTTCCATGCGCATCAGGAAGCAGGAGACCAGCTCACCGCGCTGCTTGCGGCCGGCGTTGAGGAAGGTCGGGGTGGCCGGCTGGTAGCGGCCGGTCATGATTTCATCGACCACGGCGATGGCCAGCTCACGGTCACCGTTGGCCAGGGTCAGGGCGTTCATGACCACGCGGTCTTCGAAGCGCTCCAGGAAGCGCTTGCCGTCGTTGGTGCGCAGGTTGTAGCTGGTGTAATACTTCAGGGCGCCCATCAGGGTGCGGAAGCGGTGCTTGTAGGCGTAGGCCTGCTTGAAGCGCGCCTTGATGAACTCGAAGTCGTACAGCGACAGGATGCTTTCGTCGTAGTGCTTGTGCTCGACCAGGTAGTTCAGCTTCTCGCCCAGGTTGTGGAAGAAGGTGGTGTTCTGGTTGACGAACTGGAGGAAATACTGCTTGGCCGCCTCGCGGTCCTTACCCAGCTGCAGCTTGCCGTTGGCGTCCTTGAACGCCAACATCGCGTTCAGGTCGAAATAGCTCATGACATCATCGCGCTGGGCGACTGCGGTACTGGTTGCGATCGTGTCCAAAATTGCATTACTCCGGTTTTGACTTTTTCGACATCCTCCGGCGTACCAAAGATCTCCACGTTGTAGAGATGCGGAACGTCGAAGCGCTGAGAGATGAGTTTGCCGGCCAGGCAGAACGCCGTGCCGAAATTGGTGTTACCTGCAGCGATGACCCCTTTGAGGTGTCGCGCATTGTTTTCGTTTGCAAGGAATCGCTTCACCTGCATCGGAACGCTACCCTTGACTTCTCCACCACCGTAGGTGGGGCAGATGAGGATGTAGTCCTCATCGACCTCCAGCATCGGCCCATCCGCCTTGGAAATGGGGATGCGTCGAGCCGGCAACCCCACCTTTTCAACGAATCGGTGGGTATTGCCGGACTTGGTCGAATAGTAGACCAAGATGCTCATGCAGCTTACAGCGCGGCGATCTGGTCAGGCTGGAAACCGGCCCACTTGCGTTCGCCGGCAACCACGACAGGCATGTTGCGAAGACCGTGGGTCTGGAACTCGGCCATGTTGGCCTGACCCACGTCACCCGTGGCATCGATCATCTTCACTTCGAAGTCCAGACCACGTGCCTGCAGGCGCCGCTTGGTCATGTCGCACTGGACGCAGCCGTTCTTGGAGAAGACGATGATGGGGCTCTTGTTGTCGCTCATGATTGAAAAGTTCCTGTAACTGAATTCGAATGGACAATGATCACACCCGCTACGCATGATCGGAATTTGGGTGAGTAGGCGGTGTCCGTCTATACCGTCAGATCGGCTGTTCAAGTTTTACACCCAGAGGCCATAGCCCCCTTCACCCGCCACATAGACCTGCTTTGAAGTGCGTCGCAGGGTCTTTTGGGCGCGGGTTTTTCTTCCTGACTCATACCAATGGAGTCGGATCGGGAGGGTGATTTTTTCCGCACCCTTATCCTATTTGGTCAGGTTGCCAAAACGCCCAGACGGCATAAAAACCGAGGCCCCGGAGGGCCTCGGGTATGCCTCAGACGTCCGTAGAAAGCTCTTTGTGAGCGACGCAGCGACCGTCCTGAGCCAGCAGGCGTACCTCGAGGCAGAAGCCTCCGTAGTAGCCGTTGTGTTCGTTGTGCGTACACAGCGTCACGGCGAACCGTGAGAACTGGATACGGACGAAAACCTGCTCATGACTGTCGCCGTCGTTCGTTTCGAGTACCTCTGCAATACCGGCCACCTCAATGGAAACAATCCGCTGACCCTGAAGGCCTTCGAGATCATCATCGCACGTGATGTACCGGTTTTCGCAACAGTCTTGACCATTGTCGATCAACTCCAGAATGTTGCCATTCGTGAAGTGGATTTGGAATGCCCCCTGGGTAGGATGGATGCCGGCTCGTTCGACAATGAAATCAGGAAGTGCAATGGACGTATCTTTGACAGTAAGAGTATTCATGTTTCACCAGTTAGGTTGACCGTAGCAAGGTCATTCAGTCCCTAACCGAATCCACACTGGTGTTGCACGACTACTCTTACAAACTATCGCTGCCGGCGGTTAAACTTTACCCGGCGGAACTTCATTGATCGGATCAAACCACCATTCCACCTCACGGCGAATGCGCAGGTTGATCAGCCCGAACAGATAGGTACGGATGGTGTCGATGAAACGACCCACTCGGGCAGTGGTGCTCTTACCACAGCACGGACAGGGCAGTGATTGCTCACCGCTATTGAACTCTTCACCGCTGTCGAACCAGTTGCAGCCAGTGCACTGCTGGATCGGGCGATGGGCGTATTTGCGACGGGTAGTTGTGGCCATGGCTCTCTCCTTGGTCATAGGGTGAGATCGAACGCCAAATAAATACCGACACAAACCCCTCCCGCCCGAAGGCAGGAGGGGCAGTGGGTCATTCAGCAACAGGCGCCGGGTTGGCGTAGACGTCCACGGCGTAAGCATTGAGCACTTCTTCCACGATCGGATCGCGCTCGATCTTGGTCAGCTCGATGTGGCCCAGGCTGTCCATCAGATGCACACGGGCCATCAGGTCGGAAAGACCATCGCGGCCACGCATGTCCGACTGGCGCACGTCACCGTCCACGAGCACGCGCGAGTTCCGGCCCATGCGGGTCAGGAACATCTTCATCTGCTCAGGGATGGTGTTCTGCGCTTCGTCCAGGATGATGCCGGCGTCGTCGAAGGTTTCACCGCGCATGTAAGCCAGCGGGGAGACTTCGATCTTGCCTTCCTTGACCAGACGCTCCACGTGCTCGCGGGTTCCGTAGAACTGGATCAGTGCCTTGAAGTAGGGCTTCAGGTAGGGCATCACCTTTTCCATGATGTCGCCCGGCAGGAACCCCAGCTTCTCACCGCACGCCTCGACGATCGGGCGGGTCAGGACGATCCGCTCGATCTTCCCGGCCTGGAGCAGCTGGCACATCTTCATCATGCCCACGAAAGTCTTGCCCGTACCAGCCGGTCCGGTGGCAACCGTAATGCGGTTGCTGTCCAGTGCGGCGATCAAGGCGGCCTGCTGCGGATTTCGTGCAACAAGCGCTCGCTGTTCAGAGAAGCGCTCGTTGTCACGTTCCCGGTGTTTCAGACTCTTGGGCGTGTTACGAGCTTGACGAGCTTCACTGATGTCGGTCACGGTATTGAAACGTGCGTTGTCTCGACCGCGACTTTTCTTTTCTTTCCGGGCAGCTGTGTTCTTAGCCATGGGTGTAACCCCTGTTGCGTAAATTGACCCATCTAGTGGATGGGCACGACTTTCCCCATATCATCCCTCCCGAGGGGGTAAAAGAAAAACGACATAAGCCCCCCGAGCCCTTTACGGACTCGGGGGATGATTACGCCAGCCTCAGTTGCCGGCTCCACCACTTCTGATCTTCCTTGGTCAACCATGCCCGCACGTCAAAGCACGGACATGACTTGAAACCCGCGTCGCGCTGCAGGTCACAGTGGCCGAAGGTTTCCAAGATCGTGGGGAACTTACCGCGGAGTTCGCGGATCAACGTGTACAGAGTTTTGAACTGCTCCTCAGTATAGTTGTTGACCGGCTTGGCCTCGCCGTCGATACCGCCTTCCAGCGCAATGCCCAAAGAGTGGGCATTGGCAGTCACGGCATGTGCGCCGCGGAACATCATGGGGCGGCAACCGTGCCTGACGCCCGCACGATCGATGATGAAGTGGTACCCAATGGCATCCCACTGGTTCTCCACCACATGCATACGCCGGACATGTTCCACGACCGAGGGAATACCAACCGGCGTGGCGGTACAGTGGACGACGATGGCCCGGACGTCCTTGGGCTCCATGATGCGCATGGTCATCAGTGCCGGCCTCCCATAGAGGCGTAATGAGCGTAGATCTCGATCTGCAGACCCTGCGTGCGGATCAACCGCTCGCCGTTCTCCGTCATGACCGCATTCCGCTCCTTCCGGTCGATGGTGTAATCCACCTGCGCCTGCAGATAGAACTCCGTACCATCGCGACGCTTGCCGATGACCCAGAAGTCATCGAGGCCATCATGCAGGGCCCAGGGACTGATCGGAGCAGCGTAGGGTCGGCGACTGGTGGCGGGCAGCTCATAGGCCAACCGAACGTGCTGTACGCGATCATCGTCGATCTGCAGGGTATGCGTGGACATGGGACGACTGCCGTCCAACATCTTGGCAATGAGGTCGTTGTCCGAAGGTGGATCGCCCACCAACTTACCGTCCATTACACGTGCCATATCAACCCTCCAAGTTCAGGTAGACCGAGTCTTGGTCGGTCATCTGGCCATGGACAATCTTGGCCTTCCAACCGCCGGACTGGAAGATCTGGGCCAACTTGTCCTGCTCATCGCTGTTGAGCTGGTAGCGGTTGAGGTGGAACTGGAAGCGACGCGGACTGCGACTGATGATAAAGCCTTTCAGTTTCTCCGGGTCGATCAGGAACGATGCGATTTCACCGGAGGCGGAACTGACCTTCTGTTCATCGATCAGTCGGACGGCGTCGGGTCCGGGGATCGGAATGGTGTTCATGTCAAACTCCCTCTAAGAAACGCACCATCAGCTGGGGCGTTTGTCGGCTATAGTAGATGTTGACGTCGAGGGTGTACCCGACACGGCAACGCTTGGGCGGATCTTCGCCCTTGGCGTAACCGCCGAACCAGATGGCATCCACAGTGGACCCATCGCGGACATCGGCCAACGTAAGTTTCAGATGGGTCTGGTCTTTCCCCATGATCTTGAAATTGACCACGTCGAAGACGCCATCAAACACAGGTTCGGGGAACAACTGACCCCACGGACCGGATCGACGCAACAGCCAACCGGTATCAAGGTTGATCTGCCCTGCCGGCAATTCGCCTTCAGAGATGATCTCCACTTCCAGCATGTCTGGCGTCAGCATTTCACGAGCTGCGTCATCGAAGGCTTTGGTGAATCGAGGAATGTCAGCCGTCTTCAGACTCAGACCTGCGGCCATTGCATGGCCACCGTACTTGGGCATCAGTCCCGGGTTGCGCGCATCCACAATGGACAGGGCATCACGCAAATGGAATCCTGGGATGGAACGACCGGAGCCACGTACTTCATCGGGATGGTCCTCACCGGCCGAGGCCAGTGCAAACACCGGACGCCACATCGACTCTTTCAGTCGTGAGGCCACCAGTCCAACCAGACCGGCATGCCATGTCGGATCGTAGACGGTAATGCCCATCCCATCAGCTTTCTCGGTAGAGGCTGCGATACGCTCGGCCTCTTCGATCATGCTGGCTTGTTTCTCACGGCGATCGGTATTGATCTTTTCCAGCTGATGGACCAACGCCTCTGCCCGTTCCTTCTCATCGCAAAGCAAAGCAATAACGCCCAATGCCATGTTCTCCAATCGTCCTGCGGCATTGAGCCGCGGGGCGACGGAGAACCCGATGTCGGTAGCAGTGAGCGTTTGGTAATTCTTACCGGCCGAGGTGATCAGTGCCAGCACACCTTGACTGGTACGGCCATTGCGGATGTTGTTCAATCCCGCCTCGACCAAAATACGGTTGTTGTGATCCAGCGGCACCAAGTCGGCGACTGTGCCGATGGCCACCAGATCCAACAGTGTGGTCAGGTCCGGAAGTTCTTCCCGGAACCAACCCTGTTCCCGTAGCTGCTTGCGCATGGCGCACAGCACGTAGAACATCACGCCTACACCGGCCAGCATCTTGGAAGGGAACGGATCGCCCTTCAGATTCGGGTTGACGATGGCATCAACCGGAGGCAGGTACTCAGCCGGCAAATGGTGATCGGTGACCACCACAGTACGACCGAGGGATTTGGCGTGTACGACACCTTCCATGGAGGAAGTGCCGCTATCGACAGTCACGATCACTTCCGTGGTCGGGTCCATCGCATCCACTAGGGCCGGAGACAGCCCGTAACCGTGCTTGAAGCGATCCGGTACGATGAACGATACCTTCTTGGCTCCAAGCAGACGAAGGCCACGTACGGCCGTAGCGGTGCCTGTAGCACCGTCACAGTCGTAGTCGCCCGCAACGGTGATGTGCTTACCGGTCGTCACGGCATCACACATCACCTCCACGACCTTCTCAATGCCACCCATCAGCGAGGGGCTGATGAGGTTGCAAAGACGACGATCCAGTTCGTGGGCGGAGGTAACCCCACGTGCTGCGTAGATGTGGCACAACCACTCCGGCAGATGGCTGGGCCAGTGACTGGCCAGCTCTCCTTTATTGCGCCTTGTCAAAACAGCCATGGGGTTACCTTACTCCTGTACTACGTTACGGCTTATGATTGAAATGGCGAACGTGCATGCCCTTCAGCTTGGACTGGGGCTTTACCCGTTCATTGACATCGAGAATCTGAATGACCGATGCGTTGATCGTGCGCTTATCCTCACCAGCGTGTTCCCACGCTTCCAGATTCATTTCGGAGGAGTAATGCTCCACCTCGATGCTCGGGTAACGTTGACGGAGGAACTCCCGCAATTCCAGCGCAAGGGTGGACTTACCGTCTTGCGCACGATCGCCAGTGATGGCGACCTGTAGACGCGGTGGTATTGCACCATTGTCGGCGCGGTACGACTGGTTTTGCAACCGGGGCAGCACCAGCACGTTCGGTTCCGTCGGTACGGTCTCTCGACGCAACTTACCACGCTGCAGGTTCACCTGCCAGTGTCCCGGGAAGTAGTGGAAGCTGACATCGCTTTCCATTTCCAGCTGAGCGAAACGCTGGGAGAAGGTGAAGATGATGAACGTGGGCTTCAGTCGACGATCTCGACTACGGCGCATGTTACCAAGCCACATTTGGAACTCTCCGTGGGACTCGGTCTCACCACGCTTGTCGCGGAAGATCGCCTGTCCCTCCAACTCCTGCTGGAGTCGGTTCCAATGTTCTTCCACAGTGAAACGGTCCGCGCCGGGGTGAACCAGCATCACGATCAGGTCAGTCTGACCGAGGGTCTCATCAATCGCTGGCAGGAGCTTAGAAGACACCTGGATTCCAGTCGGGGTATTCATGAGTTTACATCCTCTTTGGTAGTCGCCGCAGAAAAGAACGGCGTGAGGCTGCGGCAAACCTCACGCCGCTTGAATCACTTGCTCTGACCGTCGAAGGCTTCGACCTGGGTTGCGTCAGCAACCTTGATCGGTTCCACCGGTACCGGGTTGTCCAGATCCGGACGACGTTCCATCACGCCCGTTTCCGGATCGGCGAGATGCGTGCCGTAGGAGTAGGGCTGGCCACTCGGGTCGGTCGGGATGACCGCGCCTTCCGGCAGGGACTGGCGGATCTCTTCCAGCAGTTCCGGCGTGGAGGTATTGCCCACCAGATCGAACGCCACCACGGCACGCAGTTCCTTCACGCGCTTGGGGTTCTCGCCGTCTTCGACGGTGAACGAACGCATGGCGAAGGCCACCGGTGCCTTGCGAGCGATCAGCTCACGCAGTGCCGGAGCCAGCGGGCCGAACGGGATGACCTTGCCGATCAGCGCGTCACGGGCTTCGTTGACGCGGATGTTCTCCACCTTCAGCGCGACGCGGTCCAGCTTGACTTCAGCGACACGAGCCGCCCACTGCTGGCCGGTGGAGCCGACCGGGTTGCGCGGTACGTCGAATTCGCCGTACACGGTGTCACGCTCGATCAGGCCGTGCAGCTGACCGCCTTCAGCCAACTGGGCTTCGAGCAGTTCCGGCGGGTAGATGCGACCGGCCAGGGTCGGACGACCCAGCGGCAGCAGGACGGCATCTTCCAGGGTCAATTCGACATCGTCATTGCCGACGATCTCGGAGACATCGATCGGCGCGGAGGTGTCACCGTTCTGCTTTTCCACCAGTGCTTCGGCTGCCTGCTGGGCAGCAGCTTCGGCGGCGGCGTCCTGGGCAGCGTACAGCTGCGGGTACCACTGGTCGATGCGCGAGGACTGGAACATCTGCAGCGGATCGATGCAGACGGTGATACGCTCGCACTCGCCGGTGAAACGCCACACCTTGCCGGGGACCATTTCCACCTTGACGTCTTCACCCATGCCGATGGTCTTTTCGACCATGCCGTCTTCCTGCACGCGGGTACCGATGTCGAACACGAAACGGATCTGGCGATCGGTCGGCTCGAGCTGGTAGTGGCGCACGTGCGGCAGGAAGGTGCGCGCCTTCAGGTTCTTGCGCAGCTTGTCGCTGGTCCACAGGGCGTTGATGAAGTAGGTCACGAACGCCTGGTAGAACGTGATCAGGCCACGGTCCGGGGAGTTCGCCACGATCTGCTGGGCCTGCCCTTCCAGGTTGGCCATGCCGTTGGGCACCATGGACATGGTCAGCAGGTCCGCTTCCGGCAGGTCTTCGGTGCCGGCCGGGAACTTCTGGCTGGACACCAGCAGGAACGGGCGGTCGTAGATGCGGGTGTGGCGCTCGGCGCTGTTGTCCGGATCGAGGTCGTAACCGCCGGTGTCCATCGGGTTGATGCTGGCGCCGAAAGCGGTGCGGTCCAGACCCACGGTGAACAGGCTGGCGCCGGTATCGGCGTCCTTACCCATCTCGATGTGCAGGGCAGCAGCTGCCGGCTGGACCGAACGGTTCAGGAAGGCATTCAGACCCGAGCGGAACGCGCGGCCGGCGATGGACTGGTACAGGCCCAGCTCACGCATCTGCTTCTGGACGTGGTTGTCCAGGCGCGACAGGATCGTGCGGGTCTGCTTGGCCGTCAGGCGCGGAGCGGTGATGGTCGGATCTTCCATTTTGGCAATCACGTCCTGGACGGCGTCGAGGGTATCGGTGTTGGTTTCAGCGTTCAATTGAAGCACTCTTTGGGATAGGGGTTATAGGGTGAGTACAGCTAGCTAAAAAATACGGCCGGGGTTAACGCGAGGCTTCGATGGCCGGATTCATGACACGGTAAACTTCGCGGAAGAGCGCATGGATTTCCACTTCCGGAACCTCCGTAAACAGCGCCGGGCTACGGAAGGTCTTGCGCAATTCGGCCAGGGCGGTATGAATATGCTGGCCGAAGTAACGGCCATCGCTTCCCAACCCTTCCTTGGCGTAACGCCACATTTCCTGGACCAGCTCCAACTTATCTTCCAACCGCAGTTGGTTGTAACGGATGTCGCCGATGACGTACTTGACCGTATCGCGCAGGTCATAGTCCTTCCGAGTGATGACCACCGGCTCCTTGTACAGATAGCACTCGGCATCATCGTGATCAAACGTCATGATGACAGGACCACGATCGGACATGAAGTACAGCAGTTTCCCGTGCGGTCCTCGGTTGATCTTACTCAACACGGTCTTGATGATGTCCAGCGGATCTTCGAGGTTGCGGAAGAGAAGAACCAGATCCACGGTATCGTGCCAATGACCTGTCGCTGCGATGTGGGTCAGCGTGACATCAGCGCCGTTGGCTTTGACCACCAGCGGCTTTTTGATGGTCCACATGCTCTCATGGTTGTACGGGGAGAGCAGGACCGGGTTGACCACCGGCATTACCAGGAAGGGGACTTGAGGGTTCACGGCGGGTGCGTTCCTTGTGCTTGGACTTGTTGGACAACAGCTGCTTGCTGTATGGTCCGAAGAGGTTGAACAGGTTCTCGCGGTGGTTCTGCAAGTAGGACGCATCGGCTCGGCGGTGCGGACTGATGTGCCAACCCTTGACGGTTTCCACCTGAGGACGGAACACACCACTGTAGAACGGACCGGGTCCGGTGAGATGTCCCATGTAGCGCAGGTACGAACTGTTCCCGATCCGCTTGGGTCTTTCAGCCGGACTGAGCAGATAACAGTTCGCATAATCGCCGGAGATGAACATCCCACTCAACACTCGATCGGCATGACGGATCGAAACTGCTTTGAACTTCAGCGGTTCGACTTTGCCATTGCGCACGATCTGTACCACATAGGTCTTTACGATACCAGACCGGGTTTTGCGGGCCATTGGGCGCGCTCCTGTTCAGTGAAGTCGTTGACGATCGGCGCGTGCGGGAACATGCGCTTGGCGTCATCGTAGTTGAGCACGAGATAGAACCCGGGGAACAGGTCCACCACGCACTGACCCGGGCACACTACGAGCACACCCTGGATGTTACGGATCTGCCCCATCACCGCCCAGTCGTCACCGGTGACCGGATGGCAACCGGAGGTGTGGAAGATCGTTTCCACGTCCTGATAGGACATGCCTTCCACTGCCGGGTGATGCTTACAGCGGTATTCGCGGTGACGGTTCCAGCGAGTGATGACCACCGCGCTTTCCGAGTACACCGGCTTCAGCGGCAGCGGCGTGCTATCACCGGCCTTGTAGATCAGTCCAGCCTCATGGGGCTGGTTGGGACTGCTGGAAACCAGCAACCCCGGCCCCAGGCACGCGCATGGCGTGCCGAAGCAGGTCTCGCAGTATTGACCGCTCATTTCTGGTAATGCTCCCATGCATCTTGGTAGTAGTCCACGCGGACTGTGTCGATTCCCTTCAAACCGCGAAGGATCTTGAAGAACACCGTCAGGCCACCGGCCTCACGCTGGTAAATGCCGACGTCGCAGGAATGGGCCATCAGGTAGGCGAAGTAGAACGAGCCCATGACGAGGTTGACCGAGAACTCTTCCTCCGGCACGCCATGCAACTCACCCTGCTCGCGCATCCATGCATCGAAATACTTGGTAACCGTGGCGGTAACTTGTTCCGGGGTGAATCGGAGATTGTGTTCCAGAGCGTGCTCGAATCCGAAGCCCATCCACGCCAGTCGCTCGTACTGGTCCGGATCGAATGCTTCGTTGACGGCCAGACGGAAGTAGTTGATACCTTCAGCCGAGAACGCCCAGGCCGAATCGAGGATCTCGATGTCGGTCAGGTCCACCGGTTGGGTCGAACGCAGTTCCGGTTGCTGCACGGAGATCAAATTCCGGTAGGCGCGCAACTGCTCGAAGACCATCTCGGCCACGTCATCAGGCATGTCCACGCTCTTGAGGCGACGCAGTCCCTCAGCGCGTTCGAGGTCTTCTTTACGCTTGACGATGTCGTTCATGATTTCCTTAGCGCTGCTTGCGCTCTTTGATGCCTGTCATTGCCCATCGCCCGCAGGTATGTGTGGGATCGGCGATGGTTTCTTTCAGGCCAATGGTGATGATGTCGCAGTTGTCCGGATTGGCCAACTTCTCAAATTCCTCTACCTTCAAATGCATGAACCGCATCAAGAAGCAACGGATGGTCAACCCGTGGCTCACAATGACGATGTTCTCTGCGCCCTTACGCTTACGCTGGCGCATCATGCTTTCAAGGTAGTTACTGACACGATCAGAGCAATCGGCCGGACTCTCACCGCCACGATAGCGGTAGTAGAACCAGCCGTGGATGGCGCGCAGCGGTTTTTGTTCGCTCGCACCTTCGTAGCCGTGATCGGTTTCACGCAGTCGCGGATCTTCGTAGATCGTAGGACGATCTTTGAGATAGGCGCCGATGAACATGTTCTCCAACGTCTGGCGGGTGCGCAGATACGGAGAGCAGTACACCAGCGTCTTTCCATCCAGTGCATCTTGCAGTTCATCGCCGAGCATGTTGCCGGCGACCTGTGCTTGATACACGCCGCGTTCGGTCAGGGGGACCATGTGATCCCCCACTGCGCTGTAATCGTGTTGCTTGATGTTCGCCATGGACTCACCATGTCGAATCAGGGTAATCCGCATATTACCTCCGATTTTACATCACGAAGGAATGCTGCAGTGCCTGCACCATGCCGCGCACATCTTCATCGCTATACACCAAGAACCGGTCGGTATCACTGATGTACTTGTCGCGAGTCCCGCGACGCTCAGTGTTAGTGGCGCCGGACATCGGCAGTTCGATGCTGGAATCTTCCTTGGCCTTTCCGATGGCGTCGAAATGCTCTTCGGAACTGACCGCTTCAAGATCCTCGGTACCGATCACTGAAGCGTAGTTGAAGTCGTTCTCGCCGCACGCGCCACAGAAACGGTAAAGTCCCGTACTGTGATGGTGCATGAAGAACGAGAAGATAGTGCCCTCGGGCAGCTGCAGGAATTCTTTCATTTTTACGATACGCATAACTCTACCTCAGTACAGGTTTTCGGAATGGAGACGGCCGGTCAACCAACCCATGCGTTCGGTGATCTGTCCATGGAACTCGGCAATGGTCCACGCCTCGTAGCGCGTCCAGTAATTGCCGAAGTTGTCGATGAAGCCCTGCCCCTCATCGACGTAGACCTGACTGCCGGGCAAGGTGCCATGACGTGCTTCCAACGCCACGGTGACACCGCCCATGATCTGGTCGCAGTGACGGGCCCCGGCCACTACAAGCTTCCGCACATGACCGGTCTGATCGCGGTAGATGATCTCGTTGGCGGCGCTGACGATGCGGGGGAGCTTCCAGCCTTTGCGCTGATGTTCCAGGAATGCCGTCCAAACGCGCGGGAACGCATCCGGATTGATGCCGGCGGCGAGCATCTTGAGAATGAGCGGATGGAATGCATCCAGCCACGTGACATCTTCCTCGCTCTGCGGTTCCGGGAAGAAATCACGCACCTTCCAGAATTGCCACAGTGCAATGGTTTCCAGTGCGCCGTCAGCGCCGTCACCTGCGATGAAGCGCAGGTGGGCGCACAGCGACTCCAGTTGGGAGATGTGCCAGTAACCGTCGATCCACGCACGGCCACTCTTGCTCGCGCAGACACCGTCCAACCGCGGCTGATCTTTGCGCTCTTCCTTCAGGAACTCAGCGACACAGTCTGCGGCCAACTGGCGCGTATACCCGAACAACGGTTCCTGCTCCTCCTTACCCGCGGGCAGGGTATGGTAGGTGAACTTCTGCTCTTCGTCATAACGGCGCCGGATGACGAAAGCTTCCAACTCGGCCAAGCACCATTCCCCATTGGGACTGAGCTTACCGTCAGTGTCTTCGATCCAACCGCCATTGGAACGTTCATCGATCACTTCCTGCGCTTGTTCGCGGGTGAGGGGCAGGGAGTAGCTGATGTACTTTTTCATGTCATTCTTCTCGCAGTGGTTTGTTGGTGAACCCATACACGCCGTAGCCTTCGACTTCGACCAAGTAGGTGTCACAATGAATTCGGGGATCGTGAACATAGAAGCTCACTTTGATCTGTTCGGGTTGGACCACCACACCGAACTGCTTCAGGTCACGGGCCACGTGGATGTGGAGTGCGTAGAGAGTGTTGTAGATCTCCACCTCCGTAGCCAGTGATTCGGCCAGCGAACCGCGGTGCTGGCGCAACTTCATTTTCTCTTGCATGATGTTCTCCTGACGGACATACCCCGACTGCGTTAAGCAGTCGGGGATACGTACTGATTCACCTTACTAGACCTTCCGCTCTCAATGATGCTTTCGAGGGAAGGGAGGCAGAGTAGCTCTCACATTCAAACTGCAGCGGTGGACGTTGCGGTAACGGGCGAGGAGCCGATTGCTCCGCAGGGATGGACGGAGATTTGATGTTGAACTCGCGCTGCATGTGCTCAGGGATCTTGTGCCCGTGCGTACCGAGGAAGACGAACGGGTACTCGATTGCGATCTTCTCGTTGAAGTAGATCGTGTACTCGCGCAGCACATCGTCGTAGTACATGCGATCAACGCACGGCTCCAACGTCTTTTCCACCACGTGTCGGATCTCTCGTTCCAGTTCAGCGCTCAGGCGCATCACACCGATCGCTTTGAGGAAATCGTTGATTTCCAAGCAGGTCGGTCCCGTACGTTCCGGGTTTGCCTTCTTCAGGAAGTGGTGAGACAGTACCGTAAACAACGCGGTGTGCTTGAGCTGTTGGATTTCGGAAACCTCCATTAGCGCTTCCTCCCTGAGGTGACTTCGCGGTATTCCACATCCACCAGCAACGGTTCCGGACCATTGGACGGAGTAACTATCAAAATGGCCATGTAGCCATTCTTCATGCCGGCGTGGTACTCCGTCGAAAGCGGTGGGTTGGGACCGATCAGATCTGCGAGGATGGCGATGTCTTTCGCCTTCTGCTCCCCATGACCTTGGACGTAACGAGCACCGTAGATGTCGGAGGCCAGATGTGCCATGAACCACGCGCGAAGTGCGGGGTTGCCATCCAACTGTTTGGTCTCGTACAGATTGCGCGCCAGCGCGCAGAGGATTTTAGCCCCCTGTGCATTGATGCTGGCATTTACATCGGGCATTTCCGGCCCAGAATAACAGGGCATTTCAACTCCTTTGTGCGGACATGTCAGGCTGCCTTCAGACGACGGAACGGGCGAGTCCAACGGCGCCAGCGAGACACCGGCGGACTGAACATCCCTTGGACGACCATCAGGTCGACATACCTCTGCAGTCCCTCGATAGCAGCGTTGCTGTTACGACGACGGATTCCCAACATCCATTTCCGCTGGTGGAAGATGTTGAGCATCGCCTGCACGCGTGTGTGCGGCGCCCTCCAACCCGGAGGCATCTCAGCACGCTCATGCGTACGGAGACTGATGCGCATATCTGCCCGCGCAGGGATTTGGAATTGATCGTTGGACATGTTAACCCCTTTGGAGGTCTTTGATGCACTGCTGCCAAGCCTCACCCTTTTCAGAATGGATCTTGGCGCAGCGCTGGCCGAAAGTAGAACCGGTAGCGAACACGACGATAAGCAGGAGGACAAACGCGACGACTCCGCCAATCAGGCTGTGGATGATGACCTTGCTCGCCGCAGTCATACCCGCACCTTGGGCCTACTGCCGCGCTTGCCCTTACCGCGCGGAAGGTCACTGACATTCAGATTGGGGATGTTGCAGTTGAACCCACGACTGCCGCCCAGAATGAAACCCTTGACGCGATCATTACCCGTACTGGTGACATGGCCAGTCGATGTTTCGACCATCACGTCCAGTCGCAGGATTTGATGCTCCGACCGGAGGCGTGCAGCCAGGTGAGCGAGTCGCTGGTTGCGATTGAAGGAGCTACCGATCGACACCGTGTGCAAGACATCATCCACATCGAGAATGTGGGTGATGGCACGAATGTCCAAGTGGTCGGTCATCATGAACAGGCCACGATCGTACAACTCCTGGTCACCGTCCCCATTGACGTTCAATAGCGTTTGATCTTGCCCCACCTCAACAGGAGCCACATGGGTGAAGATGATTTCATCCCCGCACATATGGCGATCTTTGACGCTATGGGACTGGGGTTCGATCGTACGCTTACCAAAGTAGTTCATGATTACACCTTCGCGTGGGTGATGCCGGTCTGACCCTGGTACTTGCCACCACGGTCATCGTAACTGACTTCGCAGTCCTCATCACCTTCGAAGAACAGGAACTGAGCCACGCCCTCACGGACGAAGAGCATGACCGGCGAGTTGGTGTTGTTGGAGAACTCCAGCACCACGTTACCGTGCCAGCCGGCTTCGATCGGAGTAACGTTCACCGCCACGCCCACGCGAGCGTAGGTGGACTTACCCAGGCACACCACCGTCAGGTTGCGCGGCATGTGGAAGTATTCCACCGTCCGGCCCAGCGCGTAGGAATTGGGCGGCATGATGACGTAGTCGCCGAACTCCTCATCGTGATGGAGTTCCATCGGAACGGTGCACTTCTCCACATCCACCTTCTTCGGGTTGATGATCTTGGAGAAGGTGTTGGTGAACAGGCGCAGTTCCGGGGAGAGGGTGACGTCGTAACCATACGACGACTGGCCCTTGGAGATGATCTTCAACATGCGGCCATCCGGACCGACCGGCACTTCGCGCAGCAGGCGCGGGTGATACGGTGCGATCATCGGCTTGAAGTCACGCTGCTCTTCGGCCGTGGGTTCACGTGTGGCCTGCCGACGCAGTTCGGCGCGCAGGTCGCTGATCGCCACATCAGTCATCGGCCAACCCTTACCGTTCTGGCTGGCGACCAGGACATCGAAGTAAGCCTGATCGAAGATGCGATTGGGAACGACGCAGCGCTTGTGGATGGATTTGTCAGACAGGAGGGACATCAGGATTCCTTGAGGGCAGCTTCCACAACCGACAGCTCAACGCCAGTCAGTTTGGAAATGAACAGTGGGGTGTTCTGGGTGGGGTTATCGACGCTCAGCTTGCGGATATGTTCGTCACGGAGGCGCTGTGCGTCGCGGATGATCGAATGGATGCGATCGAAGCCCACGGCATTGAGGGTGTGGCGCCCCACCATGTCACGCGCCATCGTCAGCGAATGACTGGTGTGGGTCAGATACCACACCGCCCGGTCAGTGAGCGGGGCCGGTCGCCCAATCTCATCTTGCTTGGTCATCGTGAACGGATCATCGCTCACCGACTCACGCACACTGCGCGTGGCTGAGAAACGATCGCCGTTGTGGATGTCCACTTCCATCGTGGCAGAGATGACCGCCATCTCCGTCGTGCGAGCCATGCCCAGTACGAGCGGGACCACCTCGACCAACACTTCACGTACGCGCGGCTTGATCGTACCGTGGGTCAGTCCCAGGCCGAACAAACGACGGGTAAGCGGTCGCAGGCGTTCGATGGAACCGTGGCCCGGACTGTACAGCCCATCATCGAGAATGCGACGGTACATCTCACTGGCCTTGTTTTCATTCAAGATCAGCGCTTCGTCGAGATTGCTGGCAACATCGAGTTTGCACTCGCCCTGGGCAGTCCACGCTCGCGGACCATCTTGCACGATGTACAGGATCTCACGATGGGAGACTTCCGGGCAGATCTCACTGCCGCCTACCGCCACCATTTCATCATGATAGCGGGTGACGCGAATCACGAACTTGTTCATGACAACTCCTACTTCACGATAGACAGTTGGGGACGCTCACGCTTGACCGGCCGGGGCGGTTCACTGCTGGGGGCGACCGGGGCCAAGTCGATCAAGCCGTAGACGACATCTTCCGGCAGTAGCGACATCTGGGCGTTCTCGATCGTCAGCACCTTGCGCGGCAGCAAGTGGTAGATGTTCCACTGGTCTTCGCGCGCGTTGAGGCAGATAACTGCCGAGTACGGAATGACGACCTGATGACGCTTGCCGCCGAAGCGGGCAGCGAAGTAGATCGCCTCATCGGTAAATCTCAGACCCGAGCACGCCTTCGGAGACATGTTGAGCACGATCGAACGCAGCGGGATCTGGACCATGCCAAACTCCGGGTCGAACACCGGGGTGGCGTCGGCCAACGTCAGGTTCGGCGGGATGATTACGCCGGGATGGTCGGCGAAGATCAGGACATCGGGAGTGAAGCCGTTCTCGACCAACCACGCATGGTAGGCCGGAATGAAATGACGATCGATCGAGGTGAGCTTGCGGGGTGCGTCATCGGACATGATTGGTTTCTCATCTGAACATAAATGGACTAGCCCGCCTAAAATCGCGGAGAGGGCTGGTGGGTACTAGCCATTGGATAATGTAGGTTTGTAAATGTTTACGATGACGCGGCATAAAAGCCTGCCGGGGGACCGAAGTCCCCCGACAAGCTCCCCCTGGAACGTTGGACGTCAGGCCGCGATGGTCTTGACGGTGAAGCCGCGCTGGGCCAGCGCCTTGCGCAGCGTCGCCTTGACGACGGCCGGCTTGGTCGACAGGGCGTTGAACGAGAACACGTAGTCGGTCTTGGACTCGGCGTGGGTGGCAACCACGTAGGCCTTCAGACCACGGGTGGCCTGGGCGAGCGTACGACCAACCAGCTGCTTGCCCTTGCTGAAGTCGATCTGGACGTGCTTGGAGACCAGCGCCTTCGGCTTGGCCGGGAGGAACGCCGCCGCGTCGATGTGGATAACCGGAGCGGTCAGGCCACGGCCGGTCTTGGCGGTAGCGTTCTCTTCACCGAGCTTCTGCAGGCCGGCGCTGAGCTTGTTGATGATGCCGCCGGTGGCCGGCTTGGCCTTGCCCTTGTACACGTCCACGGTCAGGGTACTCGGGCCCTGGGCGTCGAGGGCGGTGTTGAGCTTCTTGCGCTGGGCAGCGGCCGGTGCCTTCAGCACGGTCTTCTTGGCGGCAGCCTTCTTCGCAGCGGTCTTGGCGGCGATCTTCTTGGCAACTTTCGAACCCTGCTTGGCGGGGGTCTTGGCAATCTTGGTGGTCATGGTCTTCTCGGGTGTGTTGTCGACATCCGAGACCAGCACCACGATTCGATCGCGGGGTTGTTTCGGCATCGGGGGCTGACCGGGATTCCCCGGCTGATTGGGATAAGGGCGCGTGCGCAGTGCACCGCCTGGAGGAAGCTGAGTCATCGCACGTCGATCCTTCGGATGTGGAGATGGTGGAGCAGGCGCTGCCAGCGACTGAGCGCGGCAACGCGCGCCTTGTAACGTTCGCGCATCTTGACCTTGGCAATGGGTGCGAAACTGACCATCTCATGCAGGAGGTGGGCAATCAACGCTCCCGTAGGATGTCCGCTATACGGATGCTCCATGGCAACGTCTTCGAGTTTCTTGAACGCAGCGCGAACCAGATCGGCCGCAGGGTCCTCAGCGGGCACCGCGTATCGGTTCATCAGGTCGTTGTAATCCATCTTGACGAACCGGAACTCATCGCGCACGGCGTTCTGAAGTTTCGACTGGGCCTGATAGGCGTATTGCACGACACTGCTCTCATAGCTGGTATCGCGCAAACGTTGCTCGAGCATGTTGAGATACTCGGCGCTGAACGGTCCACGTTCCGGCAACTCCTCAGCTTCGCGGGCGTAACGTTTCCATTCCGCGCTCATGGCCAGATATGCCTGATTCAGCATGGCAGCAGGAAGATTGGACTCCAGTACCGCAACGTTGGTCAGGATCTGCTCGGCCATGTATTCACCGTAAGCACGATCGTTGCGACCCAACAGGATCAGTTCGACCAGTACCATCTGGCGACGCTTCAGGGTACGTTCCAGCGCATTCACTACGCGCTTGAAGTCCACCGAGTGATCGTGGGCGAAACACAGGATCGGGAAAACCACCAGCTGTCCCATGAACTTCGCTTCGACATACCCGATTTGATCGGAGCCGGCGCCGATGGGGAAAGCCTTGAGGATCTTGGTCAGGTCGCGGGCATCGCTCGAACGCGCAGCAGGAGTAAAGTCGATCATCATCAACTTGGAGTTGACGGGCGGGATGAAAGCCGTAAGGTGCTGCGGGTCTTCGAACATGGCGGCCATTTCGCAATAAGTCAAACGATGTTACGAGCTGGTGAATTTTTAACCAAATGAAAAGACGGCCTAAAGCCCCCTCCCATAACGGGAGGGGGCTGGGCATTACAAGTCCTCGATGTAGATGATGCGCATCTTCAGACCGCGTTCGGCAAAGACCTGATCGTAGAACTCATGGAGGTCTTCGATCATCTGGGCCGTATCCTGCTGACGCCGACCGATGTGGGTATGCATGAAGAAGGAGGTCTTGTACAGCCACGACTGACGACCACTGACATCGGCCACGTACAGGTTGCCGGTACGGGCAAACGCTACGTCATCACCCGTCGGGTCATTACCCATGACGTTGATCAGCTCCTCATGACGCTGTGCCTGCGCGAGGTTGAACTGGAACTTCGAGTGACCGCCATTACACATGAGCCAATCGGCCAGATATGCAATGACATCCTCAGACTTCACACGGAACACTTCCATCGGCAGGTCGAACTGATCTCCGTTCTCACTGTAGCCGGCACTGTAGAACCCGCCGGCGCTGGTCTTGCTGTACGGCTGACCTTTCGGATGGTAATGTTTGGTGTGAGCCACCATCTGCTCCTTCAGCGCCTGCATGGCCTTGGAGTTGATTTCGTACAGATGCGACGGCAGCGGTCCGTAGTATTCCGGATAGTGCTTCATCAGGTGTTCCAGGATGTCAGCACGGGTGAGCTTGATGTTGGTCAAGCCATTGGGCGGGAACAGGCTGTTGGGGCCCAAGCCGTGCAGGCTGAGGATGTCAGCCATCAGATCGTCAGGATGGATGTTGTTGAGGAAATCGGCCAGCTTGAGCAGATCGGCGATCAGGGTTTCGATACGGGTGGGATTTTCGGTGCTCATCAGAGAATGACCTCACAGTTACGGACGGTATCCCACAGGTAGTAGGACGTATAACGATCGCTCGCACAGCGAGCACGGATGGTGGAATCGGAGACGCCGTAGTAGAACGCAGCGCCTACGAAGGATTTGAAGCGACGGCCACCTGCGATGACCACGACGTTCTTACCCCGTTTGTTCGGACGGTTGACTTTGGGGCGAACGATCTTGAACGGACGCATGCGTTCGGTTTCCGAATAGCAGCGGTAACGCAACGTTGCAGGGTGGAGCTTTTTGACCCGTGCCGCTTCCTTCATGGAATCGAAGCGACGGTTAGCGACAGTGACGGGTTGTTTACGCATAGCAGTTCCCAAGTGATAGAGGGTTGGGGCGGGACGGCATAGAGGCCCCCGTATAGGGGCCCCATGCGGTTTACGGGTATTACTCGGCCGAAGCCGGCTTGTAGCGGCCTTCACGCACGGCGGCAGCGAAGGCGTCGATCAGGTTCTGGCGGACCAGCACCGCTTCGGGCCTGCCGTACTGACCCAGGTCCGGCGGATCGAGCGAGAGCAGGTAACGCAGGTGCGTACCGTACTCATCGGCCGGGAGCAGCGGTTCGATCGCTGCGCAGATGGAACGTTCCACGGCGAGGATCTTCTGCACTTCTTCCAGCGGATCGGGCAGGTGGATCTGGACATCATCGTCGACCGACTGTTCCGGGGCTTCGACGGTGTTGTTCAGGTTCTCCGCCAGGAAGGCCAGCGTGGCACCCGGGTCGGTATCGGCCGGGTCCAGTTCGACGCTGATCACGCGGCGCTCGTTCAGGTTCCTGATCGTGGCCATCAGGCTGGCCCAGCCCAGCAGGCTGGTGATCGCAGCGCGCTTGTCCGGGTCCATGAACTGCGTCAGGCGAGCCTGCTCGATTTCGTTGAAGACCAGGTTGAAGTTCATCAAGGCCTTGTCGCCGTCATAGACGTCGGCCGGCAGGTTGACCTTCATGCTGACCGTCTCGCCGTTGGCGCGATGCACCTTCAGCTCGTAGTAGTCACGACCCGGCTCACGTTCGTCCTGGGACAGGCCGGTGGCCTTGACGTCGGCGATCTGGGTTTCCAGACCTTCGGTGACACCACCGACGGCTTCGGCCGGCGTGGCCATCGCATCGCGGGCTGCCTGGGCTTCCTGCGGGTTGCCCAGCTCGGCCAGGTACTCGCCCATGCGCACGGTTTCCGGGGTGTCGACGAAGTCCGGCTTCTTGAAATCGACCGACTTCAGGAACTTGCCTTCCACGTATTCCTTGCCGTTGACCACGACGGTTTCGGCCACGCGGATGATGTAGTAGCTGACGCCCTTGTGCTGGGTGTCCACGATCTTGACCGGAACGCCCTGCTTCTGGTATTCGGCGATGCCTTCGGCAGCGGTCAGCGAGTCGGTGTCGAACTTGGACATGTTCGAATCGTAGATCGCGTACTGGTCGGGCATGATCGGCACCGCGTAGTACGTGGCGATCGTGGCGATGTTCTCGTAGGCCGCGACGACCAGCTTCTGCAGACGCTCGATCGAGGACTGGCAGCCGTTGACGACAGCGTCGGCGAACTCGTCGTGCTCGAACATGTCGGTGGCTTCGGCATGCAGTTCGTCCAGGCGGTCCATGGCGCGGGTCACGGCCAGTACGGTCGGCATCTGGTCTTCGTGTTCGACCTGGCCCGGATGGGTCAGGTAGTTGCTGGCGTAGTGGACGAAGCCGTCCCACACCACGATGGCGTCACCCACGCCGTCGCGGATTTCCTTGTAGTTGTTGACGGCGATACCGAGGTTGCGCAGTTCCCAGAGTTCCTGCTTGATGATGCCCAGCTGCTTGGCCAGCGCGTAGCGCACAGCGGCAGTGGTGTTCTCCGGGACGGTGTTGCCGGCGGTCAGGTTGACGTCCTGGTTCAGCTCATAGTGCGACATGGAGTATCCAGTTGGGTTGAAGTACAACCCATACAGACGGCATATAAGTTTTCACCTATACCCTCGGGTGTTATATGTCTCAAAATCGGTTGAGCGGCAAAAAAGTCCTAGGCCCCCGGAGAGGGCCTAGGAGTCAGAAGTTGGTGAGACAAAGTCGGCACCCAGCAGAATTCACAGTAAGCTCGCGGCCGCGGCTAACGGTAAACCCTGAAGGCTGAAGACTCTTAACTACCGTCACCTCACACCCCGCCAGGCTTCACGGCATCGACCAGACCCGTAGGTCGGCTTCAGGCGTTACTAAGTGGACGGCGCATGGATGACATTCGGTTGAGCGACAACTTCTGTGATGTGCAACCTATCTCCCCAGATCGGTTCGAAAGGCACCACAGCAGACAGTTCAGTACGGGCCAGCGTTGCATCGCTGGCAAGGCACTACCTGGACGACCGCTTATTCTGTCAGTAGGCGGCTAGATGGATTCCATCGCAAAGTACACTGGATTGGCCAAGAGGGACTCGAACCCCCGAAAAATGCACGAATGAAGTAAGTGCACTGCTCAATGCCACCCGAGCATCTGGCCATCAATGTCTTTTGCGATGAAATCGAGATTGTCCACCTACACACCTCCAGGGTCGCACTTCCCCTTTAATGTGCAGATGGACCGGCCTCGAAACTGGAAAGGCGCCCTGGTCGACGGATGTCGGTTCCCCTAACCACTCCTTCAACGGTTCAAGCGTTCCGCCAAGCGTTTCGCCGGCTCGAGGTCGGCGAGGATCTTGGTCAGCAACCTCTACTTTCGTGGAGAGTTAGATGGCTTTCTTTTCGGCTATGTTCCAGTTGGGAGCACGCTGGCAAGCTCTGCTCCTACACTATCGACCACGGCAGTTATTTTTTACTCTCATGCTTTGAGGGGGTCATAGTCTCGCACTGACGCGATGCTCCGCCACAGGCCAATGAAGGCCTTCTATTAATCTGGAGTTGTTCAAATGAATGCTGTTGTCACGGTCTCTGAGACAGGCAGGGGGCTGCCGGAGATGGGTGCCAAACGTCGTCTCACCACGTGGGAAGAAGTTCCTGGTAGCGATTTGCCCTTCCGTCTTTTCAAGCGTCGTACTGGTGTTTGTCTGGGCTCTTTCGTTTCGAAAGAAGCCTTGGACGAATTCCTGAGCGGGTACTCGCTGGAGAGTTTGCAGGTGGCACCCACCCGTCGACGTGTTCGCGGATGGTAAATGGTATTGAGAGCTGGCGTCTAAAACAAGAAGCTCTCACGTAAGACCATTTGTCAGGAGTTGAGGTCATGGCCAAGTCAAAAGAAATGGGCGGGAAGGACGAAAAGGCGTCCGTGGTTACACGGCGCGATTTGGTCACGATCGTACACAAACCCGAGGACGAACGTCCTTATCACATTCATGCCAAGAGCAACGGCGCACTGATTGCTCGAGTGGCAGCTGACGACGAACGTGTCGATGCGTTCCTGGAACGTTTGGACATCTCTGTCTTCCATCGCGAATAAGCATGAGCCCCTCCCGCGTGATGCGGGAGGGGCTCTATGTTCGTTTAGTCTTTGACCACAGACAGACGGGGACGCATCTTCGGCTGGGCTGGGCGAGTACCCACGATGGCTTCGGTGACCGAGTCCATGTCAGCGTACAGCTCAGACTCATCCACCCATTCACCGATAAGATCCACCATGATCCCATCGGGGCGGAGCTGGCCGATCTGGTACTGGACATAGTCGTAGCTCAGCTCGTAGCCGGCTACGATCACTTCCATGCACCCCACGACCGGATCTTCGTCTTCCTCGACGGTGTCTGATCCGGAGGCCGGCATGTACACGCGCTGGCCGATCTTGAACAGGGGTACGCGCGCATTGCGACGCAGCAGGTCCAGCGGTACTTCTTCAGCTTCGTTGAAGAGCGTTTCCGAACGCAGGGACATGCGGTCCAAGTTCAGGTCGTCAGCGCGGCGCGCCAGACTGGCCAGTAGACCGTAATGCATTACCTGCTGAGCGGACTTGAGGATCTGCTCCGGGGTAGCGCCCACCGTGTGGTAGGTAGCGTGACTCAGGCACAGTTGCTCGAGATCATCGGCACTGGCTTCCAATACCTCTGGGCCGTGCTCACCGGCCAGGATCAGCAGGCGTTCGCGCAGCTGGGCTTCATCGAGGAGGAGTTTGTCACGCATGTGGGCAGTCTCAGAAGGGGTGGATCATAGCATGGGCGGCATAAGGAGCCGGGGGCGCTCGACCCCCGGCTCCATTCAGATCAATAGCTTGAACAATCATCCGGCAGGCGCTTCTCCTTGGCGAGACCGCATTTACCTGATTGTTCTGGACGACGTAGCGGCTTGGTTGCGCCTCAGTAATGGCACCGCTTTGACTGACCGGTTACCCGTTATAGGTCAGCTCGCCCAACGATGTGATTGGGGCCGAATTTACAGTTCGTCCAATCCCGAGGCTGGGGCGAGCGTACCGAGGGGTGCTTTACCGGTGGGTGCCGTTTCACGCTGAACCTTGATGGCTTCATCGTAGGCGGCTTTCACCTTGGGATACCAGATCTGCCAAGACCTCAGGACTGCTCGGTCTTGCACGCACTGAGCGGCGTTCCCGGATGCAGCGCTGACGAATTGGGACAGAGTAACGCCGGAGGGCTGTCCAACATTTCCTTCGGGACCGAAGGAAACGGGACCGAGGGCTGCATCGTTGGCGGCTTTTCCTTGCAGGGCATCTGCGTACAGGCGGACAGCGCCCAGAGGCAGAACAACACTGCCATCAACTTCAGCAGGGATGTACTTGACGACTTCACGGATGCGTACCTCGGCTTGGAGCTTGCGCTCACGTTCGGTTTTCAGGTCACGCTGAAGATCATCGATCAGCTTACCCTGTTCGGCGATGAACTGGTCTTTGGCCTTCTTGCTATTGGCCATCCAGTTATCGTACTCGCCGCGATAGGCGGCTTCACTCTCAGCAGAGTCTTTGGCAGCCTTCAACGCTGCATCGATGGTGGGCTGCATCACCTTGGCCTGGTGCGCAACACCGCGACCGTAGATGAAACCACTTACGCTGTACAGAAGAAACAGCAGCGCCACAACACCGAGAACGTACAGCCAGTTCTTCGGATTGAGCAGCCACTTACCAGCCTCCTTCAGCAGGAGGAGCAGTGCGGTAACGGTCACGTTCGACTCCACCTATGGGATGTTCTATACCATAGCTCAAAAGAAGGAAAAAAATACTTTCACACCCCCTCCACACCCGGAGGTGTGGAGGGGACATGGTTGGATCAGCCGCGGGTGTTGGTCTGGTCAGCTTCGACCTGCTGCTGCGGGGACAGCGGCACCGGCGGCGGAACGGCGGCGGGACTGGCTGCGTCCACCAGACCCCAGCTGTTGGCCTGCATGATGTTCCACAGCCTCTGGTAGTAGACCATGTAGGCGATGACGGTGATCACCGACAGGAACATGTAGCGATCCAACGCGACCAGCAGGAAGATCACGTGGAAGCCGTAGAACAGCCACGGCCGCGCCTTGCCGAACCAACGCTGGGTGGAGAGCATCGTGTTGACGATGTACCCGCTCACGCCGTTGTCGAAACGGGTGGCGCCCTTCTTGATGCGGTAGAAGGTGATGACGGTGAACGGCAGCAGGAAGAACAGGACAAGCATGCTGTAAAGGAAAGCGCCCATGATTAGATAACCTCGAGGTTGATGGCGGACTTGCGGATGTATTCGTGCATGGCCTCAGCCATGGAACGGGTGACGATGCCAACAGCACCATCGGCGACAGGGATCGATGTGCGGATCTTGTCCGACAGTGACCGCAGCACCTTCTCCGAAAACGTGATCGTTGGAAAGGGACTACGGATTTGCAGCGGCGATCCTTCCTTGAGGATGAACTCGAAAGGGACCGTGTACAGCAGAGCGTCCAGAATGCGCTCGCGTTCGTGGGGGAAGTTGTGCTTGATCTCCACAACCTCCACCGTCTTGGTGCAGGGCAGGTGCCCGGTCAGTTTGGCAGTTACCAACCTCACGTGCATGTTGAGGTAGCAGCTACTGCCTACCGCACGGACTTGAATGATGCCATGGACTCCAGCATCAGCATATCCGTTGTTGATGTAAGTGGCGGTGTAGTGCCGGCACTTTGCGTTTTCATCAGTCATGGCTCTCTCCTTAGAACCGGCTACGGGCAACAGCGAAGCCGATCTGGCTCAGGGCCACGATGCTGACATTCACTGCAACGACAACAGCGAAGCGGGCGAAGTCCATGGCGGCAATGCCATAGACCACACCGACGGCCACTGCGATGAAGATCAGCAGCACACGGCCGCTGACCATGCTCTGGCAGATCGTGTTGCGAGCATCCTCACGGATCTCGCGAGCGCCACGATGACGGAAGGCATTGTGGAACAGCACGTACAGGTAGACGGCCATCACAACGGCCAGCAGCGAGAACAGGGAAGCAAACAGGGTATCAACGTTCATGACAGTATCCAGATAGAAGTAGGTAGAGGTTGGACTGTAGCGAAGGGGATTACGGATTGACGCGCGGCATGGTGGTGATGTCCACCTGCTCCATGCCATCGGCCACCCGGCCGTTGTAGGAGTAGTGGGTGTGACCAACCTGGCCGTAGATACGGCTGGTGCTGCGGATCTGGCAGGTGATGCCATCGGCGCCAACCATGACGCTGATGCCAGTCCTACCGCAAACCAGTTCCTGCTTTGCCGGCGGGATGGTTGCATCCACCAGCAGGGCCACTGCGGCCAGCGCCATTGCGCTGAAGCCGAGAGCCACGATCAGATCCTTGAGCTTGCTTGCGAAGGTAGCGGTTGCCATGATTGAACACTCCATGTGAAGGGGTTTATGGAAGACGTAGTTGTCTTATCACCGGAGTGTTATAGATCTGAAATATGGTCCAATCGACGTTTTCAGTACAGGGCTTTGTACCCTGTACTGATCTGTCAAATAAGATATTGACAGAGCATGTTCTTTTATAACCCAGTCTAATTGGAATGAGGCTTCCTGGGAGGGAAACCTTTAGGAAGGGAGGGTGTGACGATAGTCAAGTATATATACCTAAGGGGAATTAACAATTGAACCTATCCCACCTATACCTCCGCTATGAACGTATTAGCCATTGGATAGCCACTATGGGCTATCCAATGGCATATATGCCGTTAAGACAATCCTATGAACCCTACTCCTTATAGGCCCGTAGGGAGTCACTAACCCCAACTCAGGAATGAGTACCGAAATGAAAAAGTCAGTCATCATGCAGGCACTGGGTGCCTCTGCGGGCCGGGCCGCTGTGCCGAGTCAGGAAAGCCACGGGGATGTGGTGATGCTCGCCTATGAGTGCGAGCAGCTCAGCCATCAGATCACCCAGCACACCTTCGGGCTGGAAAACGAAGTCAACTCCATGGAGTTGCTCCATGAGGCGCAGGACCATCTGGACGGTCTGATCGCTGCCATGGAACACCTGGCTGATGAGCCGACCTCCAAGGGCGCTCGCGCCGTGCGCATCCTGCTGCGCGAACAGATGTCCGGTTACGGCATTGCCCTGCCGTCCATGGAAGATGCCGATGCCGGTGCACAGCACCAGGCCGACACCAACGCAGGTAAGTCGACCCTGACCAAGTTCGTCGAAGCGGCCAAGGCCTTTGCGGCCAAGATCATCCATCACCTGCGCATGATCTTCGATCTGAAGTACCGCCGCCAGAAGAAGCTGGAAAAGCAGTTCGAGCAGTTCGCCGAAGCTCTGAAGAAGGGCTTTGATGAAGCGCTGGGTACCACTGAAGAGAAAGCCAGCGGTGCACCGGCTAGCGGCAAGTACCCCTTCGGCTTCACCGGTGGTGTGGTGGCGCTACTGCATGCATTCCACGACGATCCGGCAGCGATCAAGCTGGATGAGCTGGGCGATACCAATGCCTTCAAGGTGATGGGCGAGCTGCTCACCGAATTCACCAACATGGCCTCTGGCAAGCCGAGCCTTGAGCAGATGCGTGCTCTCAATGCCAAGTTCGACGCCATGGCCGGCACGTCCTTCGGCGGTCACTGGAAGGTGGTCGACCGGACTCAGGTGCTGGCGCTGTCCGGCGGTCAGGTCAAGATCACGCTCAAGTTCAACGCCGGTAACATCTCCGTCCACAAGGAAGACTACTACCACCAGACGCGTGAAAGCGATCATCTGCTGGTGCACATGGACGAAGCCCACGTGCATCGTGCTCTGGACGCCGCCAAGAAGGTCTTGGCCGTCAATGGTCAGCTGCTCACCGTTAGCGCCATTTCCAGCGAAGCTGGTTACGGCAGCAAGTGGGTCAAGGCCATCGGTAACCTGGGCAATCTGCTCTCGGGTCTGAACACCGAGCAGGATCGCAACGTGGTCCATGTACTGATCCGCAATGGCGGTACCTTGCTCAATGCCATGTCGCGCCTGATCACCGCTCAGTCGCAGTCGGTGCACCTGGCGATGTCGCTGTTCAACACCATGACCCTGCGTGCCGTCGCCCACCACGGCATCGTCCCCAAGGACGAATGATTCGCATCGTATGACTTTGGCTGAACGCCAAGGCTTTTCAACGTCCACTTTCGGACACCCAATTCAGGAGCTTCACCCATGAACGCACGCACCATGCTGCATGCCGCCTTCGCGCCGAAGACCCCCGCTGGCATCGCCCTGCCCTCGCTGGAAGAACTGCAGGAAGAGCTGTCCGCTGCTGCCGGCGATCTGCAGGAAGTGCAGAGCCAGATGGACGACACCGCTGGCCAGATCGAAGATCTGCAGGACGAGCTGGGTTCGGCCCAGAACCTGCAGGCTGCCGTCGAATCGCTCGCCGGCTCGACTTCCCCGGCCGCGCACCGCGCCGTCGGCATCATTCTGGACCATCACCTGGCGCGCTTCAACATCACCCTGCCGTCGATGGAAGAAGACGCTACCCCGGAAGCGCAGACTGCCGTCAAGGCCGAAGCCAACGAAAGCCTGATCAAGCGCATCATCGCAGCCATCCAGGCCGCCGTGGCCCGCGTGAAGGCTTACATCAAGAAGGTGTGGGCCCAAATCACCTCCGGCCGCGATCGCGTGAAGGCCGCCGTTGAAGCTGCTGCCAAGCACGTGGAAAGCCTCTCCGGCGAGAAGGTGACCGTTCGCATGCATCCGGCCATCCACGACATGATGACCTACAACGGCAAGCTGCTCGGCGATGAGCTGATCGGCAACATGATCGGCACGCACAACCTGCGTCCGCTCACCGATGCGATCACCCCGGTACTGATGATGTTCGGCGATGAAAACGAAGCGCTGCGTCGCGTGCTGGAAGCGACCAAGGGCATCCACGCCGGCGTGGCCAAGCTCAAGGCCCGGGCCAAGAAGGAAGGCGACGTCTACCGTATCTACGGCGGTCGTCATGGTGTGGAAACGCCGTTCGATGTGGTGATGAAGGCCCCGGAAGGCGACCTCGATGGCGAAGCCCAGACCGCTGTTCATTACCTGAACGGCATCACCTTCTCCCTCGTACCCAACGCCGGCGGCGATGCCGAAAGCCAGTCGCAGGAATACACCTACACCAAGGGTGAACTGGCCGCCGCCATCAAGTCCGCCGATGCTTCGTTGAAGACGTTGGACGAAGCGATGGCCGAGACGAACAAGGTGCAGACCGGCATGGCCCATGCCGAGCAGAAGGTCGCCAACATCACCGATCCGAGCTACCTGCATGTGGCTGCTGCCCTGGAAAACCTCTCCGGCCGTCTGCTGCACACGCTGGGTCAGCTGGAAGTGATCGGCCTGCGCAACATGTACGCGTTCCTGAGCGCCATGCTGAAGGCTCGTGAAGAAGTGGCTGCCGCTACTTCGGCCGCCGCGCCGGCTGCTGCTCCGGCCGCCGCGCCGGCTGCCTAAGCCAAGAAAAAAGGCATAGCCTCTCCCTCCACCCTTTGCGGGGTGGAGGGAGTTATGTCGCTATGTCGCATGGCGACGCGCATGTGCCGTACCGAAGTACATGTAGGCACTCTGCAACAGACGGGCCCAGAACCAAGCCCAGATCAGTGAACCTCCGATTCGCTCGTACCATGTCAGCATCGGATCGGCCCGGTAGGTTTCACCCATGGCCAGACTGAAGGTCGCCACGATGATGAGAACAGCCGGTATCGTCAGGTTCTTGAACATGGACCGGAACGGATGTCGGTAGTAGTCACGCCACCGCGACCGCTTGTAGAAGGCCATGCGATCCATGACCACATCTTCATATACCACGATCAGTCCGAAGGCTGCGTAGGCTGCGCAACACACGTACAATGCACACCACAGGTAATAGTAGAGCATGTCAGAGTTCCGGCAGAGAGCCCGCAAGGGCCGGGTTGTAGGTGGCGAACTTGAACACGTGCCCGCGCTCGGGTTCGGCTTCGTCGTAGAGGTGAACCTCACCTTCGTAGACGGCGATGACAATCGTGCGGCTACCGTCTGCAAGGACGGCGCCCACACATTCATCGACATCGAACACGGGCAGTTCAGTGAAGATCTGATCCACCCCCAGAGGGCCCCTCAAACGATCAGCACGCGGGGCGTGATAACACTTGACCCCACGTCGCTCAAACATGCGGCGGAGCAGTGAGACGATGTTGACGACCGTTGAGACCGGGTATGGCTGCCGACCCTGCGGGAGGTCTTGCTCACAGTGTTTGATCGTTCCGGTGATCGTCCCATCACTGGTGGTGGTCATCCACAAACCGTCCGGTTTGATCATGGCCATCAGTCCCGAGTCGGGATTGGCGCGAACATGATTCTGGACAAACCCCATCCACAGATCGTAGTCGGGGCGTGCAAACCTACGGAAGCTTTTGAAGCGACCAAAGCCTGAGAGTAACACTTGCACCAGCTGACACACAGCAATGACGTAGATGTCATGCTCTGCTTTGGGTGCGGACAATTCGAGCGAGCTATACTTGCGGGTCATGGCAGTCTCACAAATCGTCGAATTCGAATTCAGGCCCCGTCGAGGGCTTGAACTCAGAAGAAGGAATGGCGAATGACTCCACCGGCTGCGGGGCTTTAGCGCCACGGCTCAGGAGGAAGTTGTGCATGAAGGAACCAGCTTTGACGTTATTCAGAGTAAGCATTGAGGTGATAGAGGTCTAGTAAGGGCAAGAGTGGGAAGACTCCCCGTAGGGAGTCTCCATTTCACGACTAACAGTTTACCGTCAGTTGGTGTTGGGGAACGCTTCGAGGATAGCCTTCAGATGGTCCATCATGTCGCCGGCGTTGACTTCGTCCACGTTCAGGCGAGCGATGTCATTGGAGACGCTGCGCAGGGCATCGCGGTAGGCGTTACGCAGGCATTCATCACGCATGGCCACGATGGTGCGGATGACATCCGCAGTGTGGTCCTCCACGGTACCGGCGCGTGCTTCCAATTCGATGGTGTGGAAGTTGCCCGAGTTCCCGAGCTGCGGGTAGCGGACCGTACCACTGTACGAGATTTCCCACGCGCCCTGGAGCGAAATACCGCTAGCTTCAGCGAATGCGATGCCACCGGAACCGGTGACGCGCAACATCTGCTGCAGTCGTGCTGCTACCTCATCTGCTTCTTCGGCGGTGATGATGAGGGAGTTGAAACGTACTACGATTGATTCATTGATACTCGACATAGATTTCTCCTTGTGCTGTCGTTTGAAACGAGAGGTGTTACCCTCAGTGATAAAGTCGCCAGAATCCCTGGCAACTTATTTAGTGCGCACTCGGTGGAATGTTGCGTCGAGTGCTGGGTGCATGTGGATCGTGTACAGGACCAGGGTAGTTGGTGACTGCGCGGTAACGGTACCAGTACGATGCCAATCCCACAGTTCCAGAAGAACCCAGCAGCGCGGCCACGGTCCAGTGGAGGACGGGGAAGTACAGACATGCGGTAATGGCGTACAGGAAAACGAGGTGAATGGCCACCCACATCTTCACTGCGAAGTACCAACCATGGAGGTTGAAACTGAAGAGGGTGCGACTGTGTCCATACAGACCACGATAGAACGCATCGTGCAACGTGGACCACTCATCACGGTTCTGTGGTGGATGTCGAGCAAACCGATTGAGGGCGTCCCCGTCGCGAAACTGTGGGTTGACGTACAGCAGGTATATCAAGACGCCCGTCAGGGCTGCGACTATGTTCGCTATGAGACCGGGCAGCGAAATCATGGCGGTTACGTTCCTTGTGGGACATAAGGCCCTCCTTTCAGAGGGCCTAGGGTTTATACTTCGATGACAGGTTCGAACTGGTCGGGCATCGCCATCACCTCGAGCGTGTCGGCTCGGAAGTAACGCGGTACTCGCATCCACCCCGTCCGCCGGGGTAGGGGTCGAACCATAAGCTGCGACTGGGTAATCACCAAAATCTCTTCACCTTGAAACTTCGCCCGGAAGTTCTCCGATCGCGTAGGTGGGATGAAGATGCCATCTCCATTGACTTCTTTCCAGACTCCTGTGTCAGAGCCTAACGGGTGCCAGCTAATCAGCATTCAGTGTCCTCAGCGCAGAGACCCCAGTATCACTGCTGCGATGACCACGGCCACGAGCAGGAGGGAGAAGGGGCGCCCTAGATCCGGCTCACCGCGCACCACTATCAGTGACGGTGCTTCGACTTCCGGAGGGCGGGCAGGTTTGGGTTCGTTCATGATTGCAACTCACCAGAATGGCGCCAAGAATGGCGAAGAACAGCAGGACTACTCCAAAGGGAATGCCGCCGCTGGGTTTACCGACGATGTGACGGTTGGGGATACCATCGCCATCGTAATCAGGGTCATGCCGACTCACTACTTTCTCCGCTTACGTTCACGCTGTTCGATGGCGCGCTGAGCGCGCCGTTGTTGACGGTTCCCCGTGACCTTGGCCGATTCATCGGCGTTGATCTCGATGGGGGCGGTGGGGAGACTGACGGCCGTCGCGGTGGGGCCGATAGTCGCCGACAGCATGGCCGTTGTCAGTGGGTACAGCAGAGTGCGTACTGAACTGGGCCGCATGTCAGTTCACCAGGTTGAACGACGGTTCCAGCGGCACATGGGCCTGCGGTCCGTACTTCTCGCCGTGGATGCGAATCGGCTTGGCAGCCGGACCGGGCTTGGGCATGAAGCCATTGCGGGTCGCATGCTGGAAGTGGGTCATCGCCACACAGGCATCAGGAATGCCGGTGTACATCGGACGGTGGAGCGGAGAGCACTGCAAACCTTCGTTAGCCATTACAAGATCCAGGGTAGTGGTTGGGGTGAGGAACTTCACGGGGTATTATAGGTTTCAAAACTCATGGGAACAGCATAGATGCAGCACCCCGAAGGGTGCTGCACTAACGCTTATTTCAGAGACGCGCTGCCGCGTCGCAGTGAGCCGTACTGGTCGGATCAGCCGGACTCTCTACCGCCACGCTGTGGGCGCCGAGGAAAGCTGGATGCTCGTTGGGGTTGAGACTCACCAACTGCATCCGACTCAGCTCGAAGTTGGCCGACTCCATCAGTTCGAACGGATGCCAGAGCCTACCGTACAGCGCGATGGTCGTGGTGAAGTTCTCATGATCATTACCTTCCGGATCACGTTCCACTACCTTGGTGTAGTCGCGCTGCGGCGCGTGGGCGTTGCGAATGCGCAACAGTGACAGATCCTGGAACAGCCACGCGTCAGCTGCAGTGAGGTAGTCTTGACCCGGCTCGATGATGAGGATTTCCACATCAGCCAACTGCAAGACGTCAGTCGCCCGCATCTCACGGAACTGGTTGTAGATCAGCTTATCGGTCCGCTCGGAGAACTTGAACTCCTGCGAATAGCCGTCGATCGTATCCTGGAAGAAGTTACGATCCATCGCAGTACGACGACCTTCGGTGGCGATCAGCTCGGTGGACATCAGGTCCAGTTCGATCAGGTGTTTCAATCGCTCAAACAGAATCTGCTGACGTTCGCTCAATGCCCGATTCTTAGGCCCTTTACGAACGATGAAGATGAGCTGCTTGGGACGGTAGCGTTGCCGGTCGACGTTCTTCTGAATTTCCTCGATCGCCGACTGCATGTTTACTTCAGACATGGTGACACTCCTAATGGTGACGCACCCACTCAGACGGATACGGCTGCCAAAGGCTTCTGCCGGGTCTGATACCATGGCGTACGTCACACCATTAGGAGGTCTGTTGAGAATTACTGGTAGGGGGTCACATTGTCCAGTTCATCGTGCTTGAGCCACCCGAAGACCCCGGTGAACAGGTTCTCGCGAGTGAGGACAAACCAGATGAGGCGGATCTTGTTGATCCGGTTGGACGTATCGGCCGGCGCCTTCTGAGGACGGACCACATGCCAGATCAGGAACAGGCCGATCAGGGCCGGGAGGAACATCAGACCCACGAGCAGGGCCAAGAGCAGTGCGATCATAAAAGGTCTCCTATGAGGGACGATCCCTCATAGGATTCCAGACTTACCGCAACCGGAGGTAGTTCTCTTCGTCCAAGACCATCAGCGTACTGGCCATCAACTGGCCATGGGGTGAGGTCGGATCGAAACGATCAAGCGCCACAGACTTTTCAAGGTTGTGACGATTCGCGAGGTCTTGGTATGCACGATGCATTTTCTCCCCGATGTCCAGAGCCATCGCGTAGCGCTTCTGGTAGTAAGGCGACGCGTACTTGGTGAAGTACAGATGCCGGACCTTGTGCAGGTCCGGATATTCGTAAATCCACGACCCGGTGTGCTCGGCGAACTTCTCACGGAAGAACCGATCGGAAACTTCATCGCCGGTGTCGATCGCCGGATTGATCAATTTGGATTGGGCATCATACTGCGCATCGGTCATGAATGACTCACTCATGATCTCGTAGGCATATGCTGCCGCCACGATGCGTTCACGTCGGGCAATTTCGATTTCGACACGGTTGGGTTGAGGACCGTCGACCAGCATTTAAAACTCCTCGAACTACTTGGTGAACTTGGTGACGTCGGGCTTATGACCCTGCTGGTACTCTTGGATCAGTTGCTGTTCCTGCGGCGAGCCTTCCGGCAGACCCTGCTTACGCAGGTACATGACATCGTTGGCGCCGTGGAAGGGAATGTTGTGCTCAGCCATGAGCTTGTTGGTTCCGTCTTCGTATTTCTTGTGATTACCGCTGGGCATGGCTGGACTCCTGAATGAGGAAATAAAAGCCCGGCCCTTTTACAGGCCGGGCTCGATCGGGTTAAACGTTTAGCCCGTGACTGTGAGGCTATGCAATTAAAGTCACGACCACCGAGTCTGCACCCGCAGCTACACTCGGTTACGCCTTGCCCCGGCCTATAGACTTCACTCACCGCATGGTAGGAAACGTACGCAGACGTCGTTGCGGCAGGTACACCTACCACGGACCTTCCGCACCCTTGGGCGCATGCATACGGCAGTGAGTTTCTCGGGACCCCCGGCTTAGGAGAGCTTGGTTCCCAACGCTACAGGAGGAGCAAGTTCTTACTGGCCGTGAGGCCAGATGACTACGTCAGCGCGCCCGGTGAAAACCATCCAGGCAGCGCGCAGTCGATATTTCAAGCTGGCATGACCCAGCGGGCGACAGGGTACGTACGGGGAACCGTGAGCAGGGCTCATGGTCAGTTCACGGGCGCTGGCGATCAGATCGCCCAGACGCCAGAGCATGGTGCCGCGTCGCTTAGCCATCACGCACCCATCGGCGCGGTGCGCAGCTCGTACTGGCCATCGCCAGTGGTCTTGGTGGAGAACAGACCGACGGCCATACCGGCGCGGGTCAGCGCACTGCGCAGCTGCGACAGATTGCGCGTCGCGCTGTGGGTGGACGGGTCCTGGAAATCAGCGATGTTGATCACATTGGCTTGGACGCCGGAGTTGTCAGCATGCTGCTGCTTGACGGTATCAACGAGACTGGTAATGGCTTGCTGGGCAGACATGAAGCGAACCTCAAGAAGAATGGCGGGGCTGTGCGATCAATCAATTAACACAGCTCCTACATTTTTACAACGACTTCACATCCAGTCCGATTCCCGGTGTTACGGTTCAACTCTTCACGCAGGAACGAGGGGGTTTTGGAGATGATGAGGAACTGGCGATGTCGGCGCGGAAGTCGGAGGAACACCTCCCATGATAGCGGAACGCCGCTTTGGTCCAGCCGCATCAAATCTTCCACCATGCGCTCGTGCCAGAACTTCTCCCAATGACCAGACAGCCAGGCGCCGAGTATCAGTACACCGACGGTGACTGTAAGGACAATGAAGATAGCGCTCATTCGATAATTCCCCCGCCGTACCGTTTCTCTCGGCGAGCATCATCTCCTTTCATCGTGGCCAGCATGATGCCGATCAGAATCAACCCACCGATGATGATACCCACGGTGAGCGCAATGGATTCAGCTGCTGCAGATGACATATCACACCTCCATAAAACCCCTCCCCCGAAGGGGAGGGGCGGGTTGACGGATTACCGGTCAGGGTAGCGAACTTCACCCTTGAGTTCGATGCCCAGCGTCCTGAGGTCACTGCTAGCCACCTCCAAGACGCCGATCTCGGTGATCTTGACGTACAGACGATATTTCTGCAAGTACAGCGAAATATCGCCCATCATGTCAGTGGTACCGCCATCACCGTATCGACGCAAGTTGCCAGTCATGGGGTCCAGATGAATCTCTTGGACCTCATTATAGCGCGCGCCGAGATGATTGAGCAGATGGTGGTACCAACGCAGCTTGCGCTCCACGTAGATGACGCTGACCTGAGCGCTCTCCACAAAGCAGTATTGGGGGAACTCGCCCAATACCTGATAACTGCGTGCCGGCTCGAAAGGATAGCTGACCAGCGATTTAGCTCCTCGCAAGAACCTGCCGGCGAACTGTTTCAGTCGCGGATCACGCGGTACGATGTCGGTGCCGAACTTCCGATTCAGAATCTTCATCAGACGGTGATCTCGTACTTGATGGTGGGGTGAGCGTCGTAACCGACCAGCTTGAAGTCCTCGAACTCGTAGTCGAAGATGTTCTTCACATCCGGGTTGAGCAGAAGCTGCGGCAGCGGCTTGGGCTCACGCTGGAGCTGTTCAGCCACGCCTTCCATCTGCTTCTGGTAGATGTGCGCATCATGGAAGTTCATGACCAGCTCACCCAGGGCGAAGTCCAGCTGCTTGGCGATCATCATGGTGAGGATCGCATAGCTGGCGATGTTGTACGGCACGCCCAGCGGGATGTCGGCCGAGCGCTGCATGACCACGCAGTTCAGGCGCTTGTCGGGGATGCCGTTATGGCGCAGCATCTCATCGATCATGAAGTTGCGACCTTCTTCGACCTGCTCACCATTGAGGCGTACCAACTCGAGCAGATGATCGGCCGAGGACTGGGCCTCGCACAGACCGCCCGGGTACTTCTTCGCGATGTACAGCTGGACGCGCTGCTCCCGCTCGAGTTGTTCGACGATGAACTGATAGCCCATGTGGCACGGCGCCAATGCCTGACGGCCAGCCTTGACGTTCTCCTGCGCGCTGATGCGTTCATCGGGCAGGAAGGACGGATTCCACGCCATGACGATGTGGCGACGGGAGAACGGGCGATCGCGCAGGTCGTTGAGTACCTGCGTCAGCTGATCGGTGACGGTGCCGTCCGGATTGGGCCAGTAGCGCCACATGCGCCCGTAGATCGGACCCAGTTCGCCGACGTCATAGACGATGTCTTCGTGGTAGGCCGGCACCTCCTCATTGTTGAGGAACAGCTCACCGCCGTTGGGAGTGCCGCCCTGCTGGGACGACGGCAGCTTCCCATCCTTGCGGACTTGGAAGTCCAGCTCAGTCAGATGGTCCGTGACTTCCTTGAGCGACTTGCCCTCACGCTCAGCGTAGAGGCGGGCACGATCGATGTTGGCCATGGCGCGCTTGCGAATGACCGGCTCGGTCAGGGCCCACTCGTTCCAGATGCTGACGTTGCGATCAGCCAACCACTGGTTGTTGGTGCGACCGTCACGGAACCACAGCAGCTCTTCGATGATCGAGCGCAGGTGCTTCTTGGAGGTGGTGACCAACGGGAAGGCTTCGGCCAGGTTGTAACGCAGCTGCGGAGCGATGACCTTGACAGTCACCTCGCCGGTACGTTCGTTGATCTGACGCGAACCGGAGTGGTAGGCATAGCTGAGCAGGTCGAGATAATTGCGCATGGTGATCAGTTACCGGTTGGAGGGTAGAGGAGTGCTTCCATTTCGGCAATGCGATGATCCTTAGCCCCCAGCTCCATCTGGAGTTGAGACACCGTTTGCCGTAACATGACATTTTCACTTTCAGTCGTGGTGAGCTTACAACTCACCAGGCTGAGTTCGATTCGGTTCTCTTTCGCCGCGTGCTTTTCCGTCAGCCAGCGACGATGGGTCGCGTTCAATTCGTGACTGAGTTCGCGCTTCTGTCGCAGCAGCCATGACGGTCGCACGATCGACAGCAGCAGACGGGAAGGGATGTTGAGCAACAGCGCGTTTTCGATGGCGTGCTCGCCGGCACTCTCGGGGTCAGCTTCCGTCCAAGGCGCTTGGCAGTAGATGCGCTGCACCAGTTCGTGGAAGTTGAGGTTCAACATGTTGCGTCGATCCACCGTCGGATTGATGGATCGTTCAATTCCCCCGAAGCGAGGCTTCATGTGGATTCGGTGTAGCTCGGGGTTCTTGTCGTACAGGGCCACTGCTTGGCTGGGTGTGTAGCACGTCATCCGTGCAAAGTCGGGGACGGCGGTATGTCTGCCGTTGCGGTACACGGTGCGCTCACCGACGACGACGTCAACGCTGTAATCGTAGCGCTGACGATACTTTCTTCTTCTGGGCATTTCGGTTCCTCTCAGGGTCGGCAGTAAGGCTGGCGGCCACCGGTGATCACGGCGCCGCGGAAGACTTTTCGAATTTCTTGCTTGACGCCCAACATCCGTTCCACATCTTCCATGCGATCCACGTAACCGGCCAGACGTGACCAGAGGAAGAAGATGACCAGAACCGCGACAACGGCAACGGCGACCATGGTGCGATTGAAGTTCTGGGCGAGGATGCCGTAGAGGGCAAAGCCCACGAAGCTGCCCAGACTCGCTGCCGCCAGCAGCAGTCCGTAGAACTTCGCCCACAGCGCGCTGTTACGGTAGTAGCAGTGTAGCGTGAGTTTGTCGTGCAGCGTCTTCCAACCCTGCTCGAAGGATTCTTGTTCAGTCACGGCAGGTGTGCCTCTGGTGAATGGATCGATCAATAGCAATGCGCGTAGGCCCACGGTATGGTCCCTGACATAAAAGACATTGGCGTGAGGGCGAAATGCCCTCACGCCATATGCCTGCTTGTTTCATTTTTACCCGATCAGATCGGTGCGCCTTCAGAGGCGTTCAGCGAAATCTGACACGAACCCAACACCTGTCCAGTGGAGGCTACCCGAGCCTGAATGGTCAGGGACGCCGAAACGGCCTTGACCACGTTGGTAGTGCTGATGTTCCAGAACGCTTGGTTGGGACCGACCCACTGATTGACAGCACCTACGACACTTGCTCCGTCTTGGAAATCGACAGTGGCATAGAACTGGATGTCATTGGCATTGCCAGCAGTCAGCCACGTGTAAACCGACCGATCACCGAACATCGAACTGGACTGGTAGGCCAACCCATTGACGTTGAAGCTCCAGCCGGCCCACGATCGGGCCGCTGACCCCTGAGGGCGATTGTCGCTGGAGAACCCGTTCTGAAGGTTCACACCCACCGTTGGTGTCGGCGGCGTGGCGCTGGTGTTGTTGAATTGCGACATCCGTGGTGCAGATGGGGAAATCGATGCGGTATTAGCATGGTCAGGAACCGTGCCTCCTCCGCGTTTGTATCCGCTCATTCGCCCGGCACCACCGTACTCGCCACGAATCTTACTCATACTTGCAGGAGGGGTAACAGCCATGTCAACCTCAACGCTTGGAAGTCATAACATCAAGCGTTGACAGCTTCCCTACAGGCCCGCATGGTCCGTTCAACATTCATGGCGTGATACTCACGGCCCGCTTGCGTGCGTGCCTTGTAACTGGCCAGGAAGGCGTTGTTCTTCTCGACCCACTCAGCCGGTGTGCCGGTGAAGCGCTTCTCGCGACGCAGGCCGTTGACGATGTTGTTCAACGACATCGGCGTCAGTGCCGAGAGAATGTCAGCGTCAATGAGGATTTCGGCCAACGCACGTTCACCGCTGTCGAGGATGTCCAGCTTGGCAGTCGGGTCCGGAAACTCAGTGGCCAGAATCAACGACTGGACACGACGGAGGTTGAACAGACCCGGCAGCAGACGATCGGCCTCCTCAGCCTTGCGCATGGCGCGAGCCACGTTCTCTTCATCAGGTAGGTCAGGGTCGAGACTGTGGTCCACGTCATGGAGAAGCGCCGCGCAGTAGAGATCATTTTTGACCCCACTCAGCACGCGCAGGCCAGTGGACAGTACCTGAGCCAACTGATACACCGCATTGAGATGGGTGTAGTTGTGATACAGCGGAGAGTTGGCCGAGGGGTTGAAGTCGGTGTCCTGCACCAGCCTCTGCAAATCCAATTCGGTATAGCTACTCACGACACTTCCTTTAAGTTAAACGATGCACAGATCCATTGGGTAGACGAACACGAAGTCCGCCTATGTAAGTCCATTGTCGAATATCCTGCTGAATCTCCACATCGCAGACGCGACTCAGACAACCATAGCGCTCGACATGCTGATGGTAAGCCATTGGGAGACGATCGACGTTGTAACCGATATGCCAACCTTCCGATGGCGGATAGCGCCACCAATTCAGCTGCTTCCAAAGAGCAACTTGAGCCCAGTAGAGTTGCTGGCGATCTACTTCGAGCGCTTCATTCATTCGCAGACGGATGTAACTACGACCCACTCCGCCGAGGGCCAGTGCCATCGCAACTGCAAAGAAAAGACCGCCAGTCAATCCGACCGCGATCCCTACGATCTGAAAGGTTTGCATAGAGCCTCACTTCCACACACGCAGTACCCAGTTACCCAGCGACGGGATGCGCCACATCAGCAGACCGAAGATGACGATACCCACCAGCACCGCAACTGGGAAGATGACCAGGCTCACTCCCATTCCATCAGGCCACGTTCCGTCGGTGACCAACGAGAGCAATGCGAGGACACTAATGATGCCGGACACAATGGCGGCGATGACTGCGATGCCGAGAATGATCCACATGATCAAAAGCAGCATGGTCATTACCCAAAGTTGCGTGAGCCCCTTGATGAACGACCACACTTTCCCCGGCGAGCCACGCCGCGGTACGACGGTACCTTCAATTACCCGATGCATAGCAATTCTCCGTAGCGCTCTTCAGCGCGTTTGACAAAGGATTCAGCGCGCTGGCGCTGTTCGTCTTCGTACAGGTTCATCACCGGAATGCCGCGGGCATGACACAATGCAAAGGCGGTGTTGGTACCGCCCTTGACCTTGTTACCCTTACCGATGCTTGGTGCCCAGCCGATGCATTGCTGCACCGGAGTTACCAGATCGTGACCGAGCATCTGGAAAGCATTGCGAGTATGGAGCGCAATGCCATTCTCACGCAACCCTTCCCACGAGCCACGACACTGACGTGCAATGTCCATGGCCAGATCCCACGTCTCGGTGAACTCACGAGAGTTGTAGAAGCCACGCGACGGATCGGGTTTGTAGTGCTCCCAATGTGCGTTGATCAGGTAGATGCGCAACATGTTGACCGGATTCATCTCCGGACAGGCCATCGCTCCCTTGAGGAAGGCGTCATCGGCACTATCGGTGTCCGGCGGAGCATCAGGCTTTTTGGTCGCACCACCAGAAGACAACCCCCAGCCGGAGTACGCCATGTACAGGCCGAGATTGTACATCAGGTTCCATACATCGATGGGGGTCTCACGTGAACCCACCCCGCCATACCAACGTGCCATGTCATACTTCCTGTGTGCGTATACTCCATTAGGCCAACCACCACATTTTTACAGTGTCGGCATAAAACCCCGCCCGTAGGCGGGGCTGTATGTCTTACTTACCGCCCAGACGCTTCCATGCATCGGCCAGCTGGGTGTCGTACTTGTACAGCCGTACGCCCTCCTCGCCGTTGTAGCCCAGCGCCGCCGTCTTCCAGTCCTTGACGAACAGTGCATTGTGGATCGTGGGATTACCCAAGATGAACCCGACCATGGCGGTCAGATGGCCGCGCGCACCGCCGTAGCACATCGCCTGGTAGAAGTCCTCGACGGTCTTGAAACCAGCCACGGCGTAGTTGAAGCCCATGACCTGACCGGCGCCGTAGGACACCGACATCATGGCCGCCCACGGATCGTAGGCCAGTGCTCGTTCGAACAGCTTCCATTCGGCCGCACCGCCCAGGTACATGTCCTTGGCAGTATGGTACGGCTTCTTGGTCCGCGAGTTGACACGCATTTCGTTCTTGCAAATGTCCCATTCTTTGGACGCCAGCAGGTCACGCAGATTCTTGTCACGGATGTACTTGTAGAACTTGTGGCGCTCGAACATGATCTTGCAGCGACCATCATCGAGGAAGCCCTTACCGCTGGACTCCACTTCCGAGAAGGTCCGCAGAACCAGCGGCGGCATCGGCTTGCCCGCCTTGTCCAGTCGGCGAGCCTCTTCGATGTAATCCTGATCCGTCAGGACCAGCGACACCTTTCCAGTGAAGCTGTTGGGTGCCGGGCACTGCGGTGGTGCAGTATTGGTGACGCCCAGTGCGGCCCAGGTCTTGGCACCGACCACACCGTCCGCGGTCAGGCCCTTACTGGTCTGGAAAGCGCGCACAGCACGGTCAGTGGCCGGACCGAAGTCACCGTCGGCATTGATCTTCAGTGCCGTCTGCAGCACCTTGACCGAAGCGTTCTTATCGCCCAATGCGATAACGTTGAGAGTTGACATGGTTTCGTCCTCCTGTAAACCATACCATCGGGCATAAAACCCTCCAGTCCGCAAGGGACTGGAGGGCATGCCTTATCACTCAGAACGTCGACGACGGTTCTCATCGAGCCAGATCATGACCCCGGTGAGGATCACGATGAACAACAGCAAGACGCCTTGTATCAGTTGCGCGGCCAGATGGTACTTGGGCGGGAAGTGGCTCCACAGCCAGTCCCACTGGATGGCAGCAAACAATGCAATGGCGACAAAACAGCAGGTGCGCTGAATGTTATCCACAGCTACCCTCAGCGATTGACCGGTTCGGATCGGTCTTCATACTGATGGCCCACGTTACGCTGGAGAACATCGAACATCTCCGCGCCGGTGACCACATCCAGACCGCCCACCCCCATGTCGGGGTTGATGCACTTGAAGCGCAGGAAGTCCGTCGCCGGGATGGCGATTTTATCACCGCTGGGGAAGCGGACGATCATGTCCGGACCACGGAAAGCGTACGGGTACTTCTCAGCCAGTACCACGAACATCAGTTCCTGGTTACCCTGCCGGAAGTCCACGAACTGCCGGCGCAGTGCGAGCAGCTCATCTTTCTGCTTGACGTAGTCGTCGCGCAGCCACGCCACTTGGAAAGCCAACCGGAACATCCGGAAGGTCATCAGGACGAAGGAAGCACCCATCACGGCCAGAGCAGCGTTGAGGCCGAGTACGCGGTAGATGGCCCATTCCATCGCGGCAAACAACACCACGGTGAAGATCGCAAAACCGCGATCGGTACGGTTGAGTTTCTGTTCGCTCATGTCAGTGCTGTGCCAGAGATTCGCTACGGGCAATCCGGAAACCGGATGCGTGGTCATGACCATCGCCGCCGTAGAAGCGAGAGATGGGGCGGGTGTCGATACCGGATTGCTTGTTCGAGCGCAGGCTGAACACACGGCACTCGCCGTCGTCGTAATAGCCGGCTACAAACGGATGTCCTTCAGCGATGGCGTCGAGCGCCTCACTGGCCAGGAAGCGCGGTACGTTCAACAGCGGTACGTCGTAGTAGTCCGTACCGTCGGTCAGTACGATCGAACGTTTGGTCTGGGACAGGATGCGCTCCACGTCCTGCTGTACCTTGGATTCGATCGCACGGCCGATGACCATCTGATGCTGATGCAACTCACCGGCGTTTTCGTATCGGTTGAATTCACGCTGCCAGATGCGGGGATCGAGTGGCAACGTTCCGAGTGCATAGCACAACGGCTTGATGACATCGCTGTTGAAGATCCACAGATCGCGCTGACCCACCGCATCGAGCCAGAACGGTCGCGGTTCCCCCTTCGGGAAACAATCGCAATCGACACGCTCGATCTGGATCTGATGTCGGCAGACCTCACGCGAGCCGGTGTGGGGATGGAAGTAATCCCACGTCAGCTGCGCACCACTGCGATTCTTGTCAACGAAGATCATCAATCGAGACAAGTCATAGCCGTAGTCCGAGCAAACCTCTCGATCTTCCGAACTCAGGTTGTGGACCCAATCGCGGAATTCCAATGCCCGCGGATGATGGTCGATCAGCGTGACCGATGCACAGTCTATCGTCAGCTCCAACAGCTGCTGGCGAGTGTAGGAGAAGTCCACGATGTACACGTCGGCACCGACCAGATCAGTCGGTACCGGATCGCGATAATCAGCTGCGATCAAACGAATGTCAGGATACTGCTGGAGCAGCACCCATGCGGCAGCAACGCCATCGAAACAATCGGCGTGGTAGATGCCCACTCGTTCAGTGGGCTTCGGGACCTCTACGGTCTGTGTATCGATCTCTTCCATGTGAATCTCAAAGTCGGTTGGGAGGTTTACCACCGCGCAGTTCATGCATGCGCGGTAGCGGTCGGTTCCGATTGGGCAGCAGATCACTGGGTTGGATCTGGACGTAGTCGAAAGTAGTCTGCTGGATCGGGGAGGTCAATGCGAACACGCGTGACCCGTCAACAAAGGATGCTTGAGTTTGACGACTCATCAGCTGCTCACTTTTCCAGTAAGCCACGGCAGCGTCAATCTCATCGGGCTGATAGTAACTCATCAGCTCATGCTCAGCGAAAATGGACAGTGCCTTCTCCACAGACAGGCGACGGTCGTCCAACTCCAGCACGCGAACGATGGAGCGCAATGCGGCTGCCAGCCACGCCGTCTGCGCCCCATCCAACGGCTGGCCGGTCTGATGGTCAGTCACGACCGAGCGCAGCTCCGGGAGCAGATCGCCCAACTCATTGAGATGTCGAGTGATCAGATCACGGCGAGGCCAGGTGACTTCTTCGATAGCCTTGAGTTTTTTGTAGGGATCAACCACGATTAGACCTTGAGCCTCGTATCGGGATACATGCGGGTGGTGAGGAACACCGACGTGTTGCCAATGCGTTCAATGTGCTGCTTCACCACGTCCAGAACCGATGCGGCGATTTCTTCCACCGATCCCGTTTCCACGTTGACTACATCGAAACGCTCACCGAACGGATGGACGATCACATGCTCATTGGGCCGGAAGTTCTCTTCGAAGCGTTCATGGACACCGACATAGAACGCGTCGGGCTTGGCTTCGAAGTGGTCCAGCTTTTCAGCGCGCTGTGTCAGGCGCTCACGGGTCTTCTCCAGACTCTGGCGCAGCAGGATCTGCAGCGAGGGCACTTCACTGCGGGGCGGTCCGCCGATGTAGGGCGAGATGTTACGCAGGTCATGCAATGCCAACTCACCGTTCATGCTGAATGCACCACCCTGATAGGCAAACATGGACTGCCAGCCACGTTCGGAAACGATAACCGCCTTACGTTCCAGTGCCGGCTTAACCACGCGCTGATAGAGGTCGATCTTGGCGGCCATGAACAACATGGCTTCCACGCCGGGATGGACGTCATCGGAGATGTCTTCCAGCAACAGCTTGCGGATCTTGTCAGCATCCACCGAACCGCCCGGCTCCTTGACGTGGACGACTTCCAAGCCCATGCCCTGCAGGTTCTTCACCAGCTCGCGGGCTTGGGTAGTCTTACCACAACCGTCCATACCTTCGAGGGTGACGATCATGCCGTACTTCAGCGGAGTGCTCATGTGGATACCTGTGATCTGAATGTGAAAATAGCCAAACCATGACAGTGTTCGGTTAGGAATTATTCTATGACCATCCGGGAGAGTGCTATGAAGCGTTTGTTTTACGTCGTTGCGTTTGCTCTGGCCATGACGGCTTGCTCGCATTCGCGCCCCGCGCCCCAGCCGGCAATCCCGGATAAGGGCCAATACATCCAGCCGTTGCCCGGCTGCCAAGACCTGCGTGAGCGGGGAGGTTCGTGCTGATGTCTCAGATGCCCATCGTCGATTACGACTTCATCCGCCAGCTCCATCGCAAGCTGATGGAGAAGTTCAAGTACATCACTGACAAGCAGCAACACGGCCTGGTGGAATGCTGGGAAGGTGATGTGGAACTCAACACCATGCTGCGCGGCATGTCTTTCCACGGCGACTGCGAAGAGTTCGCACGTGCGGCCATGCTGGAAACCCGCAAGCGTCCCAGTCTGCGGGCGCGTCTGATTGCCTGCATCGTGGAAACCGGCGAAGGTCATTGCGTGTGCGAGATCAGCAACCTCGACGGAAGTGACTCGTTTATCTTGGACAACCGCCAGCATCAGCTGATGCAGTACAACGGTCTGCCCAAGTACACCTTCGTGTGTGCCAGTCCGTGGAATCCCCAACCGGGCGATGATCGTCCGTGGCTGCTCCTCAACGGGGCATAAAGCAAACCCAGGGGCATTGCGCCCCTGGGTTTTATGCCGTTACGCAGGTTCCGCCTCTTCTTCTTCCTTGAACTCGTAGGTCAATCCGGACAGAACCGTATTGGCCATGACCATCGACAGCGGAAGTACCGACAGTTCGATCTGGATCTTGACTTGACCCAGCCAACCGTAAGAACCTGCAGCCGCCCGCAGGGTGACTTCAGCCACGTCGACATCCAGCACGGGCAGCGCCTCATCGGGATTGGCCAGATCGGCGATCACCAGATTCAGCCCCTTGGCTGCATTGATGAGCGGGAGCAGGTCAGCGATGGTGGTTTGCCCATCCAGTTTCAGCGGTTCGGGCAGTTCCAGATAGGTTTCCATCTGGAGTCGACCGTAGTAGTAGGTCCATGCCGGACCGGCCAAACGACCGTTGGGCAGTGGGGTAACGAGGATGGCAGTATTGCCACGCGTGCCACCGTCAGGTAGAGGAATGCCAAACTCCACATCGGAGAAGGTCAGCGGTACCTCGACTTGGTTAGCAACATTGAGCGTGTTCAACACCGCCTGTTTTGCAGTGGGTGCACTCACAGGGGTCTCCTTCTACCGATCTTAGGTGAGGATCACATTGACATTGAGCAACAGCATCGTGGTGCATTGATGCGGTCCCTCAGTGATACCGGGCTGGATCGCCTTGAACGTGTGGATTGCCTCCCAGACGATACCTTGCACTTCCACGATCGAGCCTTCCGACTCGTACATGAACTTGACAGGCATGCCGGGGGTGATGGCATCGATGTCCGAGTAATCCCAAGCCACTGCCATCAATGTACCCTCTCGGGCGGTAAGCTGCGAGAGCTGCACCATTTTGTTGGCGGTGAACGGCTTCCCAGCCGAAGGGGTACGATTGAAACCAGTGGGCGATTCGTGCGTGGTGAATTCGCTGTTGAGTTCATCACGCATAACCGTGGCTTTATTGCCTTCGGTGACCGTATAGGCTTTCAGCGCACGGGACGGGTCGGTGAAACGCACACCATTACCCTCGGCCATGCGTCGGCGTTCGGTCATGTCAGCTGTGCTGATCTCACCGGACACCAATGCGATGGTTTGATTGGCGGTCTGGCGGAAGGTCCGCTCAGTGCCGTTGAACTTCTTCTTAGGTACACCGATCAGCGTGAGGGATTTGAGATCGTTGTCGAAACGTTCCCAGTCACACAGCGGATAGACATACCACAGACCTTTCTGGATGTAGTTACCAAACCCGGTGCTGTACAAGCCCACCGCGTTTTGCATCAGATCACCCAGATCAGTCAACGGCAGCCGATGTTTGATCGGCACCTGCTTGACCACTTCGGTGTTGGTAGGCGGCCACATCTCAACGCCAGTCACGGACTGTCGGTCATCGACCTTAGCGTCTTTGATCATGTGCGTCAGCAGGGTCTTGAGAATATCCCCGGGCGCGCAGTTCTGTGGAATGGTACCCACCGTCATCGAACGGATCTGTTCCACGCCCATGTCGATGAGCTGGAAACGCACGCGCTTGAGATCAGTCAGATCCATCGCCTCGGTACTGGCGGCGGTGTCATCCTTCTTCTCCATGGTCTCCGCTTGGGAGTCCACCAGCACGGCGCGGTACTGCTCCACGCGAATAGCCGCAGCACGCAGGTTGTCCTTGGTCACCGGATCTACGTTACGGCTATACAGCGTCAGTACCAAATTGGACTTGTAGGGATACACGCGATTGGCGAACTGGCCAGCGCCCATGATTACTTCCAAGAAGGTCTCATCGGCGTAGTTGTTCACGTAGTCACGATGGACCACCATCCCGACCACTTTCATGACCGGGAACTTGATGTTGTTGGCCAAGATCTCTGCGGTCAACTTGCGGTTGACCGGCTTGCCTTGGGTGGCTTGGATCGTTTGGACCTCGGCCATCAACGAAGAGTTTTCCAGGGCCATGCATCACCTCAGTTACGGAAGTCGCGTTGACGCTGACTCAGTGTACGCGTCATGTTGTCCACATACGTCAGGTGCTGCGCCTCAGGGCGCGGTCCCAGACCTTGTGCACGACCGATGATGTCATTGAGCGCCGACATACCACGGCTGGCCGCGATGGACTGCGTAGCAGCAAAGAACTTGCTGGTGGCCGGGTTGTAGTTCACATGGTGGTGAGCATAACTGAACAGCTCACGGGCCAGGTTGTCAAACAACCGCAGGTCATCAACCGGTGCTTGCCGGCGCATGATGTTGTTGTCGATCTCATGCTTCCAGTCTTGCAGGTGATGGTAGATGAGATCGTAGATCGTGGCAGCGTCCTGATAACCGCTCAGGTGGACCGGCGCTCCATCGGCCAGCAACGTAGCCATACGGGCTGGCGTCAGGAGCACGTCTCGCAGCTCATGGATCAGTGCGTGGTCCGAAGCTGCGTCACCGGTGGTGACATACCCGAAGGTCTGGAACTCTTCCACCGACAGCAGATGGATGCCCGGAACGCGACAGGCGTACTGGTAGTGGAACAACTTAAACGCCGGCGATTGCTTAGCCGGGTCAGCCGACCACGGTACAAGATTTTTCGCAACTTCGGAGAAAGCCATGATCAGTTCCCACGGATGGCGGCAGTGATCAGCAGCAGCAACACGGGCAGGTAATAGAACCGTTCCACGTTGGGCCACTGGGGCGCCGCACTGGCAAGCTTGGACAGGACAGCGGTGTCGATCGGCTGCTGCTTGATGTACTGCAGCAGAATCGATTCGAGCTTGGACGCTGGGCGGAGTTGGGTGTAGAAGCTCTCGCTGAAGACGTAGAAGTCATCAACGGTCACGCGCACGTAGTCGGGCAGATCCGTCCCCACCGGCGGTTCCGGTGACTCCTGCAGCTGCGGGAGCGTGAGGCCGTCAGCAGGCGTACCCGCCAGACGTTCCAGCGTGTTCCAGCGGCTCTTCCCGGCAGCCATCAGTACCTGACCGACCAGAGGCGGCAGATCGCAGATGGGGTAGTACGGCGCATCGACGTCGGTGCGTGCATGGAACGGGAACACCACGCGCTTGATGCCCGTCCAGTAGATGCCCGCATACAGCGGTTGACTACGGAACCAGCCCGAGTCGAGCAAACGAACCCGGTGGACGTTGTTGCGAATGGTGCGATGGTTGACGGCGCGAATCGAATCCCAGATCGTGGGATGACGACCGACCAGCTGCTGATCCACCGACGGTTTACGGATACGGCCCACGTAGGGATGTTCGTCCGAGCCGATCAGATCCAAGACGAACTTCGTCAAGAACGGATCGTAGGTGGTGAACTCCTGATTGGGCACCATCAGCGTCTGATGTTCGTTGCTGAACGCTTCGGTGAAGAAGTAATCCACCAACTCATCGCGCAACGTGCGGATGTCCATCAGCTCGGCGTACTTCTGATCCAGCAGCAACGGATTGCGGCCAAAGGTCAGATAATCGGCCACGTAGGTGAACGACTCGATGACCTTCTCTGCCAGATCGGCCAGCGTGGTGCCGAAGGTGTCGGAGAAGCCCTTCATCTCCCAGCGCACTTGGTACTGCGCTTCCTTCAGATGGGTCTTCTTCTCACTTTCAGTGATGACGAACACACCCTCGCGACCATCGAGCAGCGGGGCCAAGAACATGTCGCCCACGTTGGGGATGAAGGAGGGGAAGGTGATACCTGCGCCCTCAGTCTTCATCTGCTTGGTGGTGGTATCCTGCGAATCACTCAGTGCCTCGGTGACGCGCACGATCATGTTGCGGATGCGGCGGTATTGCTGGAAAGGCGCTGCCACGTTGGTGGCCTGCGCCATGACTTCTTCAGAGCTACCCATGACCCGCTGGTAATACTCCACAGCCCAAGGTTTACCCTCGGTGTACTGCAGGAGCGAACCAATCGGATCAAATCGGGTATCCACCGTCGCACCCCGGTACTGGGTACTGACTACCGTCGGTGCCGTCGGCTTCTGGGGCTTGGGAGCTTGGGGGGTTGGTGCGATTGGCATGATCGTTCCTCTGGGCTGTGATGGTGAAATACCCCACCGTCAGCATGCGATACTCGACACCCGTGTAATGGATGCCCTTCTTGGCGTTGATCTTCTTGGCAATGTCTTGGATCAGAGCGACGGACAGGTATTTACCCGCCAACAGATCCGGCAGGGTGGCGATCTGCAACAGCTTCCACTGTAGCGTCATCAGCAGCTTCTGAGCGCCCTTGCCGCCGCGGCGGAAGCGCTCCATCGCCGGCTTGGACAACGCCGTCAGATCGTTAACCAGAGCGATACGCAGGTGGTACACCTTGCGCGGGTCCAGTGGCTCACGGGCGGTGATGTTGAGCTGATCGTTGATCATCAAGCTACCGTCATCGAGCAGATCCGAACCTTCATACAGACCGATGTGGATGATCGATTCATTGTAACTGTTCAGCCAGCGATACTCGCCTCGCATGAACTCCAGCACGTCCGGATCGATCAGGTATTCGCCCAGATCCCCTTCGCCCAGATCCAGCACCGAACGCGGTGCGGTGAGATCGGCCGACATGAGAATAGTCACCACCGAACTGGTGTCCGGATAGACATTGCGCGGTTCCCATTCATCGAACACCGGAATCTGCACACCGTCAATGATGCGCTTGGCGCACCAGTCCGTGTACAGGTGGGTGAAGTGCTTGAACGCTTCGGTGATCTTACCACCGCGACGGGTACGGCGATCAGGATCGATCATCGTGCCGTTGGCTACCGGAGTGGAGATCCACGGATGGGGCATGATCGCGTTGTGGACCATGATCGGCCAACGTGCAGCGGTACCGATAACCTTGGCGTAGTTCAGCTTATAGGTCAGCGTCCACGAATAGGCGCCGGCTTCACCGTCCTTCTCTACGTTGTCCGGTGCAGCTTCCCAGTCGAACCAGCCAGTGCATTCGATCTGATGTTCTTGGATCACCAGCGTTTGCGCGGTACCGATCAGGTTGGTCAGGTTGGTTGCACGGCCAGTGATGTTACTGGCTACCCACGTGGAGAAGTCCTCACCGTAACCGGCAGTGGCCTCGCGCATCGTGTGGATCTGCTCCAGCAACTGCAAGTGCTTGAGCGGTACGGCGTAGGAGTAATGCAGTTCGTGCAGGTTCACCGTACGCTGCTGTGCAGACCGGGCCAGGATCGTATCCCGGAACCGGGCGGCCATGTCCTTGTCTTTGGTACGGATGGAGATGTTGAAGTCGATCTGCGTCTGGCTGTAAACCGGCCGCAGTTCAACACCGATGGCCTTGTCCAGGAAATACGGCTGCGCATCGTCCTGGTAGTGAACCGTCGTAGACAACACATCGTCATCGTTGAAACGTTCAACCACATCCATGCGGAACTGGTTGTCGTGAGAGAAGGTGGAAAGATCCCCACCCTGCTTGGCATCAATGGTAGAACCGGTTTGTGCCACAGTCTCCATGCCGCCGGGGAAAGTCACCACGGTGTTGTCAGGCAGTTCCAGCAAACGTTTGATCTGCGTTGCCACCTCCAAGGAGATGGGGCGCGTAATCGTCTCGTTACTGTTGGGAGTGGCTTGAAAATTACGAGGCACAGTCGCACTCCTCATCAAGGTCCAAAAGTCGTCATAAGATCGTCCTTGCGCGATGAAGAAAAAAAAAGATCCGCGTCAGCTGGACTCCCGATGGGGAGTCCAGCGACTGCTGAATTACTTGCGGGTCGCCAGCGTCACGGCCACGACAGCGGCCAACATGACAGCATTGACCGCCACGCCGATGGCGGCGCCTTGGACAGCACCCTTGACGATGGCTTGGCTGCGCGGGGACAGGTTCAGGCCCAGGCCGGTGTTGAGCTTCTGCATGTTCATTGCGATAGTCCTTGTTCGATAGAGGTATGGGGTGGTGTTGCGGATGTAGCTGAGACGGTGCGGTATTACTCGGCCAGGATGGCTTCGGCGGCCTTACCCATCAGGTAGGTCACGCCCAGGGCGATGCCCACCGTGCCGATCACGCAGGCACCGGTCTTGACGACTTCCATGGTGGGGGAGTTGCGCTTCACCGGTTCCAGTTCCATTCCGGCGCCATTGGCCAGATCGTTCAGCATGGCATCGAGCTGCTGGCCCGGGGTCAGGGTTTCGTTGTTCTTCGGCATGTCATTCACTTTGGGTAGTTGAGGGATGGTGTTGCAACTGCGGCCCCGTAGGGCCGCAGGTAGAACCGTCGCGATTACTCGCGGCTGGTCAGGGCGCGGAAGGCCAGCACGCCCAGCACGCCGGCAGCCACGCCGCCGCCGAAGAAGGCGACGTCGCGACGCTTGATGTTGCCGGTGGCGTTGGCGATCACATCGCGAGCACGCTCCACCGACATCTTGGCCTTCTCGCCCATGGTCTTGGCTTCGACCTGCTGGGCAGTGGCGGACACCGCATCGGCGGCATCGGCCACAGCGCCGGCAGCGGCGCCGGTCGCATCGACCGCAGCTTCCTTCACGGTCTGGGTGGCGCTGGCAGCAGCGTTGGCGACGGCATCGGTAGCGGCAGCGGCGGTGTTCTGGTTGTTGTTCGACATGGCGAGGTTTTCCTGGTTAGCTTCAGAGAGGGTGGGTTCAGCGCTGGTGGTCAGAGCAACGGCCGCGCTGGAGGCCTTTGCAATTTCGGTTTCGCTGACAGTGATGCCAGCACGGGAATTGATGGAGTCGGCAATCGGGTTGCCGTTCTTGAACAGGCGGATGAACTGCAGCAGCTGCTCGAAGTACATCGGGCCATGGGTGTCACCCAGAGCCTTGCCGGCAACGTTGTCATCCTCATTCTGCAGCTGCAGGATGATGGTGGTGTTCTGCTTGCCCGGCTCAACCTGGTAGCGCTGGAAGGCGCAGCAGATATTGCCTTCGAGCACACCGATGAAGACGAAGCGACCAGCGGTATCCATGGACACCGTCAGCTCGCCTTCTTCGACACCGACTACTTCTGCGCTGGTGTTCACCAGACCGTCGAAGTACCCGGTACCATTATTCCAGTAGTTCTGGAACTCCAGCACGCGCAGCTTATTGCGACCGGTCAGCTTGCCAATGGCATCGTTGATGGCGATCACGGAAACGTGGGTCTTCTTGGTAGCGGTCATGGCGATTTAGTCCAGTTAAGATAGCGGGATAGGAAATTCATGTAGCATTACAGGGGAGTGTTATAGATCTGAGATTTCTTTCAATCGATCTTTTTCACTGCTTCTGTTGCCCTAGCCAAATCAGGGCACGAACCAGACCGTAGGTCATGTAGTACGAACCGGCTGCGCAGACAGTCATCTCGATACCGAACAGCACTTTGCTGCCCGGGCCCCATTCAATTGCATTCTTCATGACGTGATCCATGGTGGAATTACACGGGGTTGATATGTGGCTCAAATTCGGTTCAATCGACATACGACATAGCACCCCTATCCGGCCCTTGCGGGAGCCGGATAGGGGATATGTCAAACGGCTTGCTGGTAAGCGTCGGCGGATGCGTAACGCACCTCGCTACGGCGCGACAGATTGCTGATGGCCAGCATGATGTTCTCCACAGCCATGTGCATCTCGATGCAGCCGGCGGGGGTGCGCAGCTTGCTCTGGAGATGGTCAGCGACGACAGCCAGCAGGCTCTCGGGCGTGACGCCGTTGAGCGGAGCATCGGCGAACACCGGGCCATCGTGGAAGAAGATGGGCAGCTCGGTGAACATGGCCGGGAATTGCTGGCCGCGATTGGCGGGATTGAAGGCGGTCTGGAAACCGCCGATCACGTAGCGACGCTGCGCTTCGCCCATGCCCGGCAGATCGACTGCGGTCATGTTCAGCGCGTTGAGGCTCGGATTCATGGTGGACGGATAGATCTGGCGCATGGCTTGTTACTCCGTAATGCTTTTGTTGTTACCCCTAGACGAGCCCTCTGTTCTTGTTCTGAGTCATCTCTGACTCTCCCCCGTGACATGCCCGTCGGCATGCCCCAATTAGTATCGTTCTCCAACGACGCTAAACGACCGTGGATAGAACAGGCGTTGAATCCAGTTCCGCCGAACGCGGACCTTCATGCCTGGACTATCTTGATGCCACACAGTGAACGAGCGTGTTTGGAAAAACCTCCGTAGCGACCACATGGTCATTTTGGTGTCCCCCTGAAACGGTATGGCTCTATTCAAACCATTGTCAGCGTCGTTAAATTTTCATGTATTACGTTAAGGGTAGATGAACATAAACCCCTCCCGCCTAATCGCGGGAGGGGCTATGTGCTTTCTTACTTGTACGTTTTCAGCGACTCACGGCAGTACGTCATCATGCCGCGATTGATGCCCATGGTCACCGACATCGTGTCAAACGGCACGTGCCAGATCAGGTGGTTGGACGTACGCAGCGCATCGCGCAGAGCACGCAGCTCAGAACGATACGTCTTACGAATGTCCTTACCCCAACCCATGGTGGCCCGACCGCGCGTCATGCCATGGACCAGCGTCTTGACGCCGGCGTGACCCACGGTGAAGCCCATGACGATCGGCTTGAGGAACGGCACCAGCCACAACGGGCCGCTGAAGATCGAGGTGGCCTGCGACTGCAGCGACTCGAGGAAGGCGTCCACTTCAGACATCGGGGACATGGCGTCCAACGCGGTCTTGCACAGCTTCTGCACTTCTTCCTTGGTCAGCGGTTTGACCTTGACCTTACCGACTTCACCGATACGACGCATGTCACCCATGCGGCGCGGGTAGCCCTTGTTGGCCAGCGCGTCGAGCTTCTTGGCCGCGGCGATGTCGCCGGTGTAACCCAGCTTGCGGTCAATGAAGAAGCGGTAGCCGCCCGGTACCTGCATGTCCGGGTTCAGCCCAGCACGTTTACGGCAATCGGCAAAGCCATCGGCGATCTGGCCGAGGGACTGCTCGAAGTTCTTACCGGTATCGCGCTTGAGCTTACCGACCAGCTGGAAATTCTCATTCCAACACGGGCCGGCCACAGAGAACCACTTCTTCTGCAGTTGACCGAAGCTCTGGTAGTAGCCGGTCAGGAAGGTGACCGGACTGGCCGGAACCTTACCGTCCTGATGCAGTCGATCGAAGTCCACCTCAATCGGGGTGACGTCCTGCTTGCCCTTGACAGTCTTGGCACTCTCCAGAAGCTGCTTCAGCGAACGACGCTGGAAGGTCAACTGGGTACCCAAGAAACGCCAGGAGCGCAGCAGGGAACTGTACTGACGACGGGCGATGTCACCCACCGACGCACCCAGACCTTCCGTGGCCAGTTCCAGCGTACGGGTATCAACGACAGCCAGGCCGTCGACGAAGCTTTCCTGTGCCGGGAAGCGCAGCAGGTTGCTGTTGATACCCAGACTGGTGGTGGTGTGCTGCACCGTAAGCATGGCAAAGGCCAACGCTTCCTGGGACATGCCGCCCTGATTGTTGCTGAACTCAATGCGTTCATGCACTTCATCCAGCAGTTCGGTGTGGTCAGCGATGTCAGCAGCGGCTGCATTCTGACGGGCCATGTCGGTGATGGAACCGAAGGTGACCGCCGAATGGACGGCGTCCTGTGCAGAGGGAAGATTATCGAAGCTCATGATGTTCTCCTTGTAGAGAGGAAAGGGGCTCCTTGCGAAGCCCCTCAACCGTCAGGCCGTGGCCTGCTGGTCGTCCTCATCATCGTCTTCGTCTTCTTCCTCTTCCCCCGGAGTGGCCGGCGGGTTGGTCCCGTCGGGCGGAGGAGTGGTGCCATCAGCCGGCGGAGCGCCGGTATCGTCAGCAGCAGCGGCAGCTGCATCAGCGCCCGGAACATCCGCGCCAGCGGCATCCTTGGGCTGACCCACGCCAGCGTCGGCAGCAGCCGGGGTGATCTCACCCTGAGCCGCAGCAGCCACGTCCGGATCAACGTTCGGGTCCTGCGCCGGATCGTTGCTCTTCAGCGCCGGATCGGTCGTCCCGTCCTGGGTGGCCGGAGCATCCGGGTTGGCCGGATCGGCAGGCTGGGTACCCTGCTCACCATCGGCCGGCGGCGCGTTGGGGTCCACCGCAGCAGTGGGATCACCGCCAACGGCGGCGCCAGCATCATCCGTACCTGCGGCCGGCGGGGCCGCATTGGGATCGGTAGCGTCAGCAGCCGGAGCAGCCGCCGCATTCGGATCACCTTCCGGTGCCGGAGGTGCGGCAGTCGGATCGGCAGCCGGCGGAGCCTGCGCTTCGGGCTGTTCATCGGGCACGCCACCTTCCGGCAGCGCCAGCGAACGCTCGGCGTAGAGCACGAACGCGTTGGTGGTGAACACCAGGTTGGACAGGTAGTTCAGGATCGGCCAATCGCTGAGCAGGTAGGCGGTGTCGATGTACTTGACCACCACGCCGAACTGGTCGGACAGGAACATCTTCATGTCCTGGTTGGTTTCGGCAAAGCGCGACTTGGCGGTGGAGACCGCACTGATCACGTCACCGCGCACAGCCTTGCTGCGCTGAGCCAGTGCATTGACGTCGACCTTCTCCAGCAGCTCGCACAGCGAGCGGGAGATCACGCGGATGTCGTTCAGCGGCAGGGCCTTACGACCATAGCCGGGCTGACCTTCTTCCACGCGCTGCACGTTGGCATCGTTGGCCTGCTCTTCCACGGCGCGCGATTCGCTGAATTCGATCAGCTTCTTCAGCACCGGGTTGCCGCCTTCGGGGATCTCGGCGTCCTTACGGTCACCGAACAGACGACCGCCGTTGGGCAGCGAAGCCACCAGCTGATCTTCGGTCAGGGCGTTGCGCGGATCTTCCACGGCATCGACCTTGACAGCCACCGAGGCCCAGAACGCTTCGGGACTGGCGAAGTCCATCGTGTCCGGCAGCGTGGCCACGGCCATGGCCGCATCGAAGGCCTGGGTGGAGTAGTTGGTGATGATCGCCTGACCCAGCAGTGCATAGCGCTGCAGGTAGTTCACCAGTTCATCGGGAACCTGACCGTCCACGCTCAGGGCGACGTTCAGACCGTCACCGAACACGACGTTGCCTTCCGGCTCGTGCTCGCGAGACTTGGCGATCTCTGCGACATGGCACAGACGCTCCTGTGCGGCCGGCAGTGCCTCGGCGAGGGCGTCGAGCATGCGACACACCGCTTCAGCCGAACGGGCCTCCAGACGCTGCGTGCCTTCGCTCACGGTGGCCAGCAGGCCGTTGAGTTCCTGCATGTCGAGCTGGACACGGCCGCCGTCATTGAACGCCTCCAGACCGATGTTCAGGTTCTGCGGGATCTTGGCACCGATGGCGGTGGCCAGACGGTTCAGACCCATGGCCATCCAGCCATAGGCTTCCTGGGTAATGCCGCCACGGGCATTGACCACTTCAGCAGCTTCGGTGAAGTCACGCACGCCATCGACGATGGAACGTGCTTCTTCCACGTATTCGCGATCGGCCTGAGCCTGCGCGGTGGATTGGATCAGATTGACCACTTCGGAGGCCGGTGCCTGCACGGCCGGGATCTCCGGCGTGACCGGGACGTCGACGACAGTCAGGTCGGGCTGGCCGCCTTCCTGCAACGACTCCATGGCCTGTCGAAGGCGATTGCGAGTGTACTGGGACATGTTGTCAGTTCCTTGGAAAAAAGCCATGGTGCTAAATCACCATAGATGATGGAGTGCCGATCAAAAATCAGCGGTAAGCAGCCATGTGCTTGTTGGAAGCAATGATCAGGGCGTTGACGACCGAGAGCGTGTGGGAGATCATCTCCAGATACGGCGCAGTGCACCACTGGGAGAAACTGGTACCAAAGCCCAGTCCCACTTGGATCGCATTGACGTTACCCACTGCATCGGGAACCTGCTTGGCCAACGCATCAAGCTGACGATCCATTTCCACCAGACTGGAACGCAGACCTTCCCCCTGGGAGTGGCCCACTTCCGTCAACAGGTCTTGTGCCAAATCCAGCACGCCACCGATCAGGGTGTGTGGGATGGTGGGCATGACGGCCATGCTGGTGTCAACCTGCTTGGCCTGGTACGGACGTACGAAGACGAACTTGGTGTGACGTGCCGCCATGGCGCGGGAAATCGGATCGCTGCCAGAATGGTCCACGCGACCGTCCAGCAACACCAGCGCACGACCGCCCAGGATCGGCGGACCCATGTAAGCGGAGTTGACGGTGAAGCGACTGTCGACCATGCGCGAAAGCGGACCGATCACTTGCTTCAGACGATCGAAGGACATCGGTGCACAGACCTGCGTCATCTTGTCCAGCCAGCCATCGCCCTGATCGGCACCAATGGCCGGATGCTTCAACAGGTCAGCCAATCCCGAACCGACCGTCTTGACACTGGGGATGTAGTTCGTACGCAGCGACTTGAGCTGGGTCTCGATGTTGCGACCATAGGTCATGATCAGGCGGGCATCATTGGGGATACCCTCACGCATGGCCAGCATCAGTGCCGTCTGACCCAGCTGCACCTGCGACTTCTTGGGGAAGCGGCCGGAGAGTTCCTTGTGCAGGTCACGGGCCAGTTCCAGTCGGAACTGCAGCTGACTGGCATCTTCACCCAGTGCGCCGAAGAACGCCTTGATCTTGACGACGATGCGTGCAAGGAAAGCGCGGATGTTGGCAATCAGTTGACGAATGCGATCGCCCAGACCTTCGGTGGCCAGCGTGGTGTCCTTATAGGACTCCAGCGACGGCAGTGCCGCAGCTTCACCCACAGCGGACAAAGCCGCTTCAACATAGGCCAGCGATTCCATCGAATGCTTCGGCACGAGAGCTGCCACAGACTGCAGGTGGATCAACGCGTCCAGTTTCTGCATCTGCTGATCCAGAGACTGCAGGTCCAGACCGACATCGTGGGACATGTCCACGGTCGCCAGGGCGTCCAGCGTCTCCAAGGATCGACTCTCAACGGAGACTTCACCCCGGAGAGCCTTTTGGAAGTTGTTACGGTTCATGATTTACCTCAATGGCAAATAAGGGGCCGACGCCCTAGAGGATGGAGCAGTAAAAGCCATACGATCAGCATAAAACCCCACTCCCCGGTTAGGGAGTGGGGCTATGCCTACATCAGGCTGCGGCCGGAGCCGGCGCAGCTGCCGGAGCAGCAGCCGGCGTTGCCGTGGCGTACAGACCCAGCATCTTGCTGACCACATGCAGGTAGGCACTACCGGCACGCAGGTTGTACTCGCCCATCGTGGTGAGCTGAGCAAAGCGCGAGGACTGCACACGCTGGGTGGCGGCCAGGACACGATTCCACTTACCCGCTTCGCCGTGGCCGACGTTGACGGTGTTCTGGATCTTGCCCATGGCACTGCGCAGGGTGTTCAGCTTCTGGGACAGATGCTTTTCGAAATCGGCGATCTTGCCCATGTAGCTTTCGTAGTCACCGCACATCACGGCGATGTAAGAAGCCAGCTCTTCCAGCTTGACCGTTTCCAGCACGTAGACCTTTTCCACGGTCGGTTGCTTTTCCGAAGGCTGCAGGACGTAGTGGTCACGACCCACGGCCTGTACGCGCTGATCTTCCGGCGCGCTTTCGTAGGCAGTGAACGCGTTGGGAGCCGGCAGGTTGGCGACCAGGTTCAGACCGCCGGGCATGACGCCTGCGATGTACTGCTGACGGGCGGTGACGCCTTCACCCTGCGGCGAGCCCACGGCCGTCATGTAGCCGGCCGGCTGAGCGCCGAGCATCTTGACGGTGAAGCTCAGACTGCCGCGGTCGCTGGCATCGATCGAACCCAGGGTCTTGACCAGGCCGTCCACGGCATCGGTTGCGGTCTTCAGGACGTTGTCCACGCCATCGCGCACCGAAGCGTTGGTGGTCTCCAGCCAATCCACCGGACCGGCGGCCTTGGTGTCGTTGAAGTACATCCACTTGGCCAGTTCACCCAGCTCGACTTCGCGAGCGGTGGCCTTGGTACCCGGTGCGATGGCCTTGGCCAGTTCGCTCAGCTTGGTAGCCTGCTGGCGCAGACGACGTGCCTTGCTGGTCAGGTTCAGGTAGACGTTCTTGATTGCGGCCCAGATGCGCAGGCAGAAGGCGATGAAGCCATCCCATGCGGCCTTCATGGATTCGCTGATGCTTTCCATGGTCAGGCGCGTGCGGGCCATGGGCGGCATGTCGTTCTCGAAGGTCAGGGCACGCGGGCTCAGGCCCATGCGGCGATGCGCCATGTCCACGGCGACCTGCGTCACGCGCGCGGTCTGGCGGGACATACCGCCGTCATCCAGCGCTTCGGAGAGGATGGCATGCAGCTGTTCCAGTGCAACGGTGGCTTCTTCCAGACCGCCAGCGGCCTCGACTTCAGCAGCCACTTCAGCATTGGCTTCGGCAATGGGACCGTCTTCGGGGGTCACCAGTTCAGCGGAGGTCACCGGCATGGTGGCCACTTCGGAAACAGCGGCGGCTGCTTCGGCAGCGGATTCGACCGCCAGACCGAAATGTGCTTTGAGATTCGACATGGGAACTGTCCTGTAATGTGGTTGATACATCGCAGCGCGAGACTGGCGAGTCATAAGATGGCAGCATAAAACCCTCCCCGGCCGAAACCGGGGAGGGAGTATGCTAGAGGCCTCTCCTAGGAGAGGACCTCAGGCCCAGGCGCGACAAGAATTACTTCTTGTCTTCCTTCTTGTCCTGGCCGATCTGCTTGGCGCCGGCGTCCGCGTTGCCGCGGTCGTAGGCCACCATGCACTTCTGCAGGACGTTCAGCACGTCGTTGCTCAGTTCCACGGCGTAGGAGGCAACGCGGCCAGCGGCCTTGCCCTGCTCGGCTTCCTGCTTCTGGAAGGCGCGCATCAGCGAACGCAGGACGACCTGGTCCTTGATCTTGGCTTCGTCGCCGACCTTGATGCTGGCGAAGGTCTTCTTCGAACGTTCCACTTCCTTCGAAGCGGCGTCGGAGACGGCCTTGGCCTGCTGCAGCAGCAGTTCGATGGCCGAGATGGCCTGCTTGATTTCTTCCTTCGACAGCACCTTGATCTTGGTGTTGCCGGCCTTGGCGCTGTCCTTGATCTTGCCGCTCACCGCGTAGTTGACCAGCAGGTTGCCCAGCTTGGACTTCTCGGTGCCCAGGAAGAACTTGACGTTGCCCGGCAGGACGTCGGTTGCCTTCACGCCTTCACGGCCGTTGACGGCATTCTTGAAGGCCTTGGAGGCCGCCAGTTCGAAGCCACCGTACACCTTGGAATCGCCGGCGCTGCCGCCTTCGACTGCCGCCTTGACGGCTTCGTAGCTTTCGGTCAGGCTCTTGGTTTCGGCTTCACCGAAGGACAGCACGTCCTTCAGCACGTCCTGCACGGCGGTGATCGCGCTGTGCAGCGGGGTGGCGACCTTGTCACCGATGGCGACCTTCTGGGCGAGGCTGCCCAGATCGATTTCGCCGTCCTTCGGGGTGCCGGTCAGACCGTCGACCTTGCCGGCCAGCGACTTGGCGCGCTCGGACACGCGGTAGTGCGCGTCGAAGATCTTCTTGATGAAGTTGAACACGGCTTCCTTGGCCTTGATCAGCATCTGGACGATGGCCGCCCAGAATTCCTTGATCTTCTGGCCGATGGCTTCCTGCGACAGCTGCGTGGCGCGCACGCGGTTGCTGTGGCCGCTGAAGGATTCCAGCGACGGCAGGCCGTGGCCATTGCTCAGGCCGACGCGCTTGTACAGCTGTTCGACGGCGAACTGGGCGATCTCGGCAGCCTGCGGGTTCAGGCCGTCTTCCTGGTGACCTTCCAGCAGGTCCTGCAGGCTTTCCAGCGCTTCGACCACTTCGGTGGCTTCGTCAGCGGCGGCCAGAGCCTGGTCGGCTTCGCCTTCGGCTTCGGCCACTTCCATCAGCGGCTGCTCGACTTCGGCCGGCGCTTCGATGGGGGCTTCAACGGCGGTGGTTTCACCGCCAGCGGCGGCAGCAGCGGCGTTCGGATCTTCCTGCAGGCTCTCGTTGGACAGAGCGGCCAGGATGCGATTACGGGTGGACATGGTGAAGATTTCCTTCTAGCTAAAAGGGATGTTGCGTTGGAAAAGGCTTAGGCCGCCGTACGTCGGCCACGACCAAAGAGAAGCTGCAGCGTTTGAAGCAGGTCTTCGACACCGCCCTGACGTGCACACCACTGCTGCAAGACATGCGCGGTGGTTTCACCACGACCCAGAAGCGTCTGGGCCGGATTCAACGACGCGATGTTGGCAACTTTCCCCACCGAACCGGCAGAGCTGATCAGATCCGACCACGTCACTACCGACATCGTGCGGCTACCGCCGTGGATGTAATCGATGGTGTCGTTGAGGAACTGCTCAGCATAGCCAGTGATGTAGGGATTACGACGCTGGTCTTCCAACCAGGTGGCGAAATCGCCGAACAAACGGATGGCGCACTCCAGGACCATGCGACGGAAATTCCACGAGGTGGTATTCGTCGCAATCGCTTGGTGCAGCTCATACAATGTCTGAACACTATCGTCGCCACTGGAGTGGACCAGCTGGTCCGCTCCGGCAGAGCGCGACGTGTACAGACGCGGGTACACGGTGATCTGGGTCATCTGGCTTCTCCGGCGCTACTTAGGAGTAGCGTTCTTCGAGCCGCTGCAGCTCGTAGTTGAGGGACTGCAGACGGCCCGAGGTGTAATCCAGCTGCTGCTGCAGAGCCGGGTCCTGCTTGCCTTCGATGGCTTCCTTCAGGGCCAGACAGCGCAGTTCCAGCGCACGCTGCTCTTCCTTCTTGGCCTTGTACTTCTTCACCTGCCACTCGGCGATCATCATGCGCGCCTTGTAGATCGGGTTGAAGCGAGTGGCCAGCACGTTGGTGCGGAACGGCGACAGCTTGCCGGCGCCGACGGTCTGGCTGACCACGCCCATGCGGGCCGGGTCGAAGGTGATTTCCGGGATGCTGTCCAGCTTGTGCACGAACTCCTGACGGGGCACGTACAGCGTGGCCACGGTTTCGGCGAACGGCACCAGCTGCTGAGCCAGCGCTTCCAGTTCCGGCTTGGCGTAACGTGCGGTGGCATCACCCTTGGTGCGAACGGCGATTTCCGATTCCAGCACGTAGTTGAGCACGCGGACCATGTAGTCGCCGGCGAAGCGACTCAGGGCCAGCAGCTGCAGGAACGCACCCTTACGATAGGTGATCGTTTCACGGGTGACGTCCTTGGCGAACATCACCGGCGCCTGCTTTTCCATGTATTCCAGGTTGTCCGACAGGGTGTTGGCGATGGCCGTCAGCTGCTGGGTCAGGCTGCGCGAACGCAGCACGGTGACCTTGGCACCGATGATGCCGTGCAGATCTTCAGCAGCCTTGGACTTGAACGCCTGACCGGACATGACCCGCTCCAGCGTCTTCAGCGTCGGCAGCACCGAGGTGTCGATGATCTCGAGCTGCATCTCGATGTCTTCGATCATGCGCGAACGTTCGAAGTTCGGCGTGATCGTCTCGAGGAAATCCTTGAGTTCCATGGGGAGTTTCTCCGGTTAGATGGTCGGGGCGTTGCCCAGCTGGTACGCCTTCAGGATCTGCTCCACGTCCGGGCCAGTGCCCTTGTTGGAGACCTTCAGTTCCTTGACCGACAGCCGGTTCGGGGTCTTGATGTCGCGGGTGTAGAAGGTCACGCGATCCCACTCGGTATCGACCACGACCAGGAACAGCAGGTAGCTGCTCTTGAACACCCGCTGACGAACAGCGTAATCGTCCAGCTTGCCGCCGATCTTCGTTTCCAGATCACGCGCGGTCTGCGCCGAGATCACCACCAGGTTGGCGGCGTTGTTCAGCGAAGGCACCTGGGTCAGCGCGCTGGTGTACTTGTTGCCGCGGTTGCGCGACAGGATGTCTTCGTAAACGCCACTACCGTCCTTCATCAGGGTCTTGCGGTGTTCGTCGATCAGATCCTGCGCGAAGATGATGTCACGCCAGAAGTTGGCAAAGCCGCCGCCCTTGGCACGCCAGGTGTGGAACATTTCCTTGGCCGACGTGTTGCTGCTGTTGTCCCCAAGGATATGAGTCAGAATGGACGGAGCCATCAGGTTCACCATCAGGCGAATCATGATCGGAATCGTCGCTTCTTCGTCCTTGCCGTCCTTGGTGGCGCTGCGGATGGTGACGTTCACCAGACGGCCCACCGACAGGCTGGCCGTTTCATTGATGATGTCCTTCTGCATGCCGGCGTCGATCTTCATACCGGTGCCCTTGGACGGGTCCTTCTCCTGCCGACCGGCGCGCTCTTCCAGCTTGTTCAGGCGAGCGTTCAGGTCCGTGGCGTCCTCGAAGGACGGCACAGCAGTGTCCGCGTACGGCAGGCCGTACCGGTAGGACTCGGAAGACATGATCTGGTTGGCCAGGTAAGTACCGGCCGCGGAGGTGACGTCACGATTCGGGTTGATCGAATCGAGCAGACGCATCGTGTTGACGCGACCGACATTCACCAGCAGCGCGACAGCCTGCAGGTAATATGCCGTGAACAGCGCCGACAGGGCCAGCAGGCTCTGTGTGGTCGCTTCCAGACCAGCCAGGCGCTGGTCGACCATGGCGATCGGTTCAACGCGCGTGCTCTGGGTGAGCTTGGCCAGATTGTCGACGGGGAAGAGGCGGCCGTTGTTTTCCTGAAGACGATCACCGACCATCTTCTTGTTCGACGACGACAGGTTCTTCAGCAGAGACGACGACATGAGCGACATCAGCGACGGGATGAAACCCGTCGAGGTGTTGAGCGGTCCCATGGGTAAATCCTCAAGGTAGAAAAATGGATACGAAATTTAAACAGCTCATGGCGTTGACGCCAGACGAGCGCATGATCAAGACCAACATCGACTTGGCCGTCCGGTCGACTGGTAATGGTGCCTTGACTCAGGCCCTCACCAATACGCTCATGGGCTTCAATCATCGAGGCTCCGGTATCGCCGTACCGGTGAACTCTGACGTTGGCGGCCTGACGTTTTTCACGCGCCCGCGCTTGAATCTTGCATACGATAACGTGTCGCAGGACCGCACGATGACGATGCTTGTTAGTAGGGATCGTTTCAGCTACCAGCGAATGATTCGCGCAGCGCTGGACCCCAAGGGGGCACGAGGCGATTACACTGCCAAGGAGCACAGTAGCGAGGATGATTCCAGCGGCTATGACTCGGCGCTGTTTGACAATCGCTGTGCCTTCATCCCGGTGCTGAGCAACTTCCTGTTGAACCTGAGTGGTTGGCCAGATCCCGTGGCTGAATACTTCGATTCGACACCGGGTGTGCAGCGCGAGCAATGGTCGATGATTGACGGCCCGCGCCGTATGCGCGGCACCTTCGATCTGTCGGCCTCGTGGCGAAATATCGCCGGCGACCCTATAACATCACTGCTGCAGGCGTGGGTGCAGTACGGTCTGAATGTCAAGGCCGGTGTGATGGTCCCCTATCCGGAGGCCATCATCGAACAGGAGATCGACTATCAAAGTCGTGTCTATCGTTTCCTGTTGGACCCTTCGCGCCGTTTCGTCACCAAGGTGGCGGCGACGATCATGTTCCCCCTGAGCCCGGCTCTGGGTAACGCGTTCAACTTCTCCTCTGACTCCTACTACCACAAGGACAATCAGGAGCAGATCGCAACGTCGCTGCACTGCGTTGGTGCAGAGTACCAAGATCCGATCCTCTTCTACGAGTTCAATCAGATCGTGGCCCACTTCAATCCGGACATGGTAGATGGTCGGCGTGAGCGCGTGATGCGCTTGCTCCGCTATGACCAATTGAGTTCGATGAACTACTACGGCTACCCCCGCGTCGATCCTTACACGTTCGAACTGCAGTGGTGGGTGCCGGCAGCGGACTCGATCTTCATGTTCGGTGACAATTAACCATAGAGAGAAACGACGCCCATGGTCACCTCAACTGACTGGCTTGCCCAACTCGATGCCGTTCGTACCAATCCGCATTCCATCATGCGCTTGGCACTGCGGGCAGTCGAAGATGCTTACGATGGCAAACTGGACATCGGTAATGCCACCAACCCGGCTGTGCAGGCTTTTGAAGCCATGGCCATCATGGGTGCAGCCTGCATGCAGTCCATGGACGGCACGGTGCGCAAACTGTACCCCACGTTGGCACAGACTTCCGATGACCTGTATCGCCACATGTCCGATAAGGACTACATCGATCGCTTCGCTTCGCCGGCCAAAGCCACGCTGACCTTCCTGTTCGGTATGGAAGAGCTGAAGGCGATGGCCGTGCAGACCGACGTGTCGGGTGTGCGCAAGATCACCATTCCGCGCCATACCAACGTCAAGGTCAACGGCCTGACCTTCACCATGCAGTACCCCATCGACATCCGGGTACTTTCCCATGGTCGCATCCAGATCGTCTACGACAACACCTATCCTTCGCCCGTGCAGGTGCTGGACACCAATCAGGTGGCGTGGGAAACCTTCAATGCCCAAGGTGTTGAAGTCGTTGCCGTGCACATTCCGATGTTGCAGTTCGAGATCAATACCCGCGTGGGTACGGCGAACAACTCTGCTGAGTTCACCATGCAGCAGACCTACACCGACGGCTTCTTCCATGCGCGCGCCTATTACAAGGATGCGCAGAACCGCTGGAAGGAAATGGTGACCACCCATTCGGATCAGGTCTTCGATCCGCTCACCCCGACAGCGCTGTTCAAGCTGGTGGATAACCAGCTGCAGATGCGCGTGCCCTATATCTACACCTCCAGTGGTCTGGTCAGCGGCGAGTTCCGTCTGGACATCTACACCACCAAGGGACCGGTGGAAATGGATCTGGGTGAATTCACCCCGGCTGACTTCACTGCGGTGTACGCCGATCTGGACGGGATTGACCCGACCAAGTATTGGCAGCCGATGGGCTCGATGCAGTACCGCAGTTTCATGGCCACCTCCAAGGTGGTGGGCGGTGCCTATCAGCTGACCTTCGAGGAACTGCGCAACCGAGTGATCGACAACAGCCTGGGCAATCAGGTGATTCCGATCACCAACGTGCAGCTGTCCAATCGCCTGAGCCGTCTGGGCTACGGTGCGGTGCTCAACGTGGACAATGTCACCAATCGCCAGTTCAAGGCGACGCGTGCTCTGCCCCCGCCCACCGACGGTACCTCGGCCACGGCCGCCGGTTGCAGCATTCAGATGCTGACCACCTCGATGTCGCTGCTGACGGCACATTCCACCGTGCGTGACAACGGCGATCGCATCACCATCTTGCCCGACACGCTGTATGAAATGTCCTCGGGTCTGGTGGAGATCGTGCACGAGTCGGTGGCAGCATCCATCAAGGCACTGCCCATCGACGTACAGGCCCGTCGCATCAACACCTCCCAGTACCTGTACAGCCCGTTCCATTACGTGCTGGACCGTACCAACAACCGTTTCGAGCATCGCCCCTACTACTTGGAGAATGTGGAAATCACCTCCAAGTCGTTTGTGGAGGAGAACGAGACCACGGCCATGCAGGTCACCGCGGCGATGTACTCCATCGAACGCGTACCGACCGGCTATGAGCTGACGGTGGTGCTGTCCTCCTCGGACAACTGGAAGGCGCTGGACGATGAGGATGTCTTCGTGCAGCTGTCCTACGTCCCGGACGGTCAGCGCGATCGCGCGTACATGAACGGTGAGTTGCTCGGCACCTTCGCCGATGAGCGCACGTACCTGTTCCGCATCACGACCGATTACGACATCGATTCTGAGCACAACATCAACTTGACCAGTTTCCAGATGTACGCCGACGAAGCGCGGCCGCATCCCACTCCGCTGATCACCGATTTCGATCTGGTGTATCTGGCGGCCGGTCTGGTCGGTGATGAACTGCAGGCATCGAACATCGATACGGCCGTGGGTCGTTCGCTGGTACCGGCCGATGCGATCGGCATTACCCGTGAAACCCTGCGCGTCAAGCTGGGCGACTCGATGGAAGGCATGTGGGCTTCTTCGCGTACCGTGGCTTCTTCGGAAGACTACGAGCGTTGGGAAGTGGACGTGCCGGAAGTCTGGGAAGAGACCGTGCTCAAGCGCGATGCGACCGGTGCGATCATTTTCACCACCGACGCACAGGGCAAGCTGGTCCCCACGGTGCTGTACGCCAAGGGTGATGTCAAGCGTGACGACGACGGTAACGTCATGATCAAGTTCCTCAAGGGAACGGTCAAGGCCGACCCGGTCACCCAGCAGCCCATCGTTCGCTCCACCCGTACGCTGAAGCGTCAGATGGACATGTTCTTCATGGACGGTGTGTACTGGTTTGCTACGGACGAAACCACGTTGGCATATCGCGACGAAGTACCGCGTACCATCGTGAGCTGGCTGAAGGAAGACATCGAGTACCTCACCCGCTACTTGCTGGAAGAGACTTCCCTGTTCTTCTATCCCAAGTCCACGTTGGGTCAGGTGCAGGCTATCGTTCGCGAAGGTCAGCAGACGTCGATCAAGGCAGGGCAGACGTTCAACATCGCCTTCTACCTCACCGCAGCGGCTTATCGCGATGCGGCGTTGCGTCAGACGCTGGAAGATCTGGCTGGTCGTACCGTGGCATCGGTGCTCAGTCAGTCCACCGTCACGCTCAACGCTATCATCTCGCAGCTCACTGCGGCGGCCGGTACGGACATCATCTCCGTCACGGTTGACGGTCTGGGCGGCATGGGTAGCTCGGCACAGCCGACGGTTACCTTGCTGGATGACTCGGCGCGACTGCAGGTGCGTCGTGTGGCTGTGGCATTGGCCGACGGTACGATTGGTGCCAAGGACGACATCAATTTCACCTACTACCAGCATACCGACTAAACGGAAAAAAAAAGAAAGCAGCAGACCAGCACCCGTGAGGGTGCTGGTCTGTATGCCGTCAGGCTGCGCAGCAGGAGGCCTTGATGTCGTGGCAGGCGTCACCGAGCTGGCGACGCAGCACTTCACGGTTCTCGCGCAGGGTGCGGATGGTATCGGCGATCTCATCCAGACGCCGATTGCGAGTAGCCGAATCGGCGATGCTGTAGACACCGTAACGCAGACCCAGCTGATGTTGCAGCCGTGCTTCGATGTCGTTCAGCTGACGACGCAGGGTCTGAAGGGCCGGCTGGTTGTGGACCGCGTTGTGGGTGCGGCAGAGCAGGCGGACGAAGAACAGGACGATGGCGTTCATGGGTTTCCTTAGCCCTGCTGCTTGAGCAGGTTGCGATAGTGGTTGGAGACGTAGTCAGCTTCCTGACGGGTCTGCAGGTTCTCCTTGCGGATTTCCTCCAGGGCAACAGCGCGCTCAGCCGTCCACGGCTTCTTGCTCAGCTGTTCTTCATTCTTGGTCTGGCGCACGATCGTGC